>Ga0209057_1000012_pt1 | contig 134011 bp, 130 predicted proteins | sample GraSoiAngelo_146_FD_185903 | JGI IMG/M metagenome (GOLD analysis project Ga0209057, IMG submission 185903) | Grasslands soil microbial communities from the Angelo Coastal Reserve, California, USA - 14_1009_05_30cm (SPAdes) (version 2) | ecosystem: Environmental > Terrestrial > Soil >...
CACGTACTTGGCCGGCAGCCGGTATCCCCGCGTGATCCGCGCTTCACCGGTCGGGCACCCGCCGAGCGTGCGGCACTCATCGAGCAGCTCGGGCCCAGCGGCGCGATGAATCGCGCCGTCCACCCCGCCGCCGCCCAGCAGCGTCGTGTTGGCGGCGTTGACGATGGCGTCGACCGCCTGCTCGGTGATGTCGCCTCGGACGGCATCGATCATCGGCATGGATCCAAGCGTAGCCTCCTTTCACCTGCATCCACCTGGCCTTCCGACGTCCTAGCACCGCTCCGGAGGGGACCCTATTGTTAAGGCGAAACCAACAGGCCCTGCGTGCGGGGCTGCCCGCGGCCCGCTGGTGGGATGGGGAGTGACCGATGCCGAGCCGCGACCTGATCGAACGGGTCCGCAAGGCGCTGGGCGACCGCTACACCGTGATCACCGCGGTCGGCCGGGGCGGCAACGCGTGCATCTTCGGCGCCTACGACCAGGTCGGCCAGAAGGTCGCCATCAAGGTGCTCCACCCCGAGCTCGCGGTGTCGGTCGCCGCCGACCGCTTCCTGCGCGAGATCCGCTACGCCTCGCAGCTCGATCACCCGCACATCGCGCGCCTGCTCGACTCCGGCGAAACCGACTACCTCCTGTGGTTCGCCATGCCGTACCTGCCGGGGGAGACGCTGCGACAGGTGTTGCGGCGTGAAGGGCGGCTCGCGGTGGACCGGGCCACGCGCGCCGCGTGCGAGACGCTCGACGCCCTGGGGCACGCGCACCAGCACGGCATCGCGCATCGCGACATCAAGCCGGACAACATCGTGCTGTCACCCGACGGCGCGGTGCTGGTGGACTTGGGCATCGCACGCGCCATCGCGACCTCGGGAGACGACCGCGTCACACGCAGCGGGTTCGTGGTGGGCACCGAAGAATACATGAGTCCCGAGCAGGCGGCCGGCAGCCCCGACGTCGACGGCCGGACCGATCTCTATTCGCTCGGCATCGTGCTGTTCGAATCGCTGGCGGGGCGTCCGCCGTTCTCGTCGGTCAGCGCCGCCGCCGTCCTCGACATGCACCAGCACGAGAGGCCGCCGGATATCCGGAGCCTGCGACGTGACATCCCCAAGCCGCTCTCCCTCGCCCTCGGGCGCGCGCTCGCCAAGGCGCGCGACGAGCGGTGGCAGACCGCCGCGGAGATGCGGGAGGCGCTGCTGCCGTTCACGCAGCCGGTGCAATGAGACGCGCCGGTCCCGTGCTAATGGTCGGCGCACTCCTCGCCGCCGGCGTGCCGGTGCGTGGGGCGGCGCAATGTGCCGATGGCTCCACGCCGCCCTGCCGCGTCTCCCGTCCGGTGCTCGACAGCGCCCGCTACGTGATCCTGCCGTTCGCGCATCGGGAGGGAAGCCAGGCCCTCGATCTCGACGGCGCGGACTGCGCCGAGTTTCTGAGCGAAGCGTTCGGTCGGTGGAGCGACGTCCGGCTCACCGACAAGACCCGGATCTACGACGCACTGTATCGTCATCGGGCGGGGGTGCCATTCCGCATTCCATTCGACGCTGCCCTCGCCATCGCGCGCCAACTCGGTGCCGGGCGCGTGGTGATTGGGCAGCTGTGGAACTTCGGAGACACCCTGCGACTCACGGCAGGCGTCTACGATGCTGCTCGAGCGGGGCCGCCGCTGCGGGAGGCGACGGCACGGATCCCCTCGGCCTCCGCGCATGCGGGGGCGGCGTTCAACGCACTGGCGGCGTCGCTCCTGGGTGCGGACCCCGGGCCGCCGGTCGGGACCGGCGCCGAGCAGACGCGCTCCCTCCAGGCCTACAATGCCGCCCGGCTGGGCCAGCGCGCGCTCCGCGCGTGGGATCTCCCGGGTGCCGCGCGCGCCTTCCGCTCGGCCATCGCGTCGGACTCGGAGTTCGCTCACGCCTACGTATGGCTCGGCCAAGCGCTGTTGTGGGCCGCCGATTCGAGTGCCGACGCGGCGCAGAACCGGGCCATGATTGCGCGCCGCGCCAACGTCCTGGTCGAGCGCCTCGGGCCGACGGACCGAGCGTTACTGTTTGCCCAGCAGGCCATGTTTGAGCGGCGCTGGCCGGACGCGTGCGAGCGCTACCGCGAGGTGCTGGCGCGAGATTCGCTGAATTTCGATGCGTGGTACGGGCTCGCGCAGTGTAACGCCGAGGATCCGGTGGTGATTCGAGACCCCGGGGACAGTGCGCGCTTCGTGTTCCGTGGGAGTTGGCATACGGCGGCGCTGGCGTATCAGAAGGCACTGGTGCTCGCTCCATCGTTCAACTTCGCCTTCGGAAGTAGTGCGAGAGAGCGGATGGCGCGCCTCCTGCTGGCCGAGGAGTTCTGGTGGCGCGAAGGTCGTTTCGACACTCTCCCCTTCTTCGCGTTCCCGGAGGTCGCGGGCGACACCGTGGCATTCTATCCCCTTTCCGGGGCAGACATGGCTCGCGGCGGTCACAGGCCGAAGACCCAGGCCCGCGCGCTGGCACTGAACCGCAAAGTCCTCAGCGACATCGCCACCGCCTGGGTCGAGGCGTTCCCCCAGCACCCAGTCGCACATCGAGCCCTCTCCTACGCCCTCGAGGTGAGCGGGAGGATCGCGCCCACCGTAGGCGAGCCGCACACTGCCGTGGGCGAGATGGCAGCCGCTCAGCGGCTCGAGCGACGCTCTCTCCAGCGCGCGCACGACGCCGTCGCGTCTGTTCGGCTGTTCGTGAAGGCGGGCGACTTCGAGGCGGCCCGCCGCACGGGCGATTCCCTGTTGCGCTCGATCCGGGCACCGACGCCGGGAGTCGCGGGCGTAGCAGTCCTGCTCGGCCGCCCCGCACTGGCCGCGCGGCTGCTTGCGGTCGAGGATACGTTCTGGCTCCACAGCAGCGCCGATAATCAGCCGGTGCGGCTGCCGCTCGATGCCGGCCTCGCCAGTCTGCGACTGCTCGCCTATGCCTCAGTCGCTGCCCCACGTGATAGCATCACGGCCTTGGAGCACCGGATCGAACAGCTGCTAGCCACGCTGCCAGCGACTGGAAGAGGCGCGGCCCGCAGCGCGCTGCTCGATCTTCCAGCCGAACTCGTGTTTGAAGACATGGGGCTGCGGCCGGCTCACAGGAACACGCCCCCCGGACCCGACGAGACGATGGCCGCACAGTGGGCGCTGGCGCACGGAGACACCTCGTTCGTGCGAGCGAATATCGATACAACGGCGTCGTCACACGAGTATGCGTATCTCAAGGCTCGGTCGTTCGTCGCTCTGGGCGACACAGCCGGAGCGGAACGCTACCTCGATGGTACGCTCGAGAATCTTCCGGGCGTCTACTCGGCGCTCCTCGACTATGTGCCTCTTGCCGGCGGGCTCATCCGGATGATGGCACTGCGCGCGGAGTTGGCCGCAGCCCAGGGCGACACCCGGATAGCGGCTCGGTGGGCAGGGGCGGTGGCCGCCCTGTGGGCGGGGGCAGAACCGGCGCTCCAGCCCGTCGTAGTACGCATGCAGCGCATACTACAAGCAGCCAGGTAGGTCCCTCGCGAGGAGGCAACATGGGTGCCGGCCCGCAGTGGAAAAGGCATCGGGCGGTCGTCCTTTTGACGTTGGCGGTTTCCGGATCGGCGTGTGCGCGCGAAGCACGGTTGATGCGTGCACCCCCCGTCACCGGGCCGCAGTTGAAGCGTGCATCGATTCAAGCGGTTCGGGCCTACGCCGAAAGCCTGGCGTTCAACACGGAACTCTCCCCGGATCCATATGGCCTAGCCGATAGGCAGCTAGTCGACTTCGAACGTGACACCGTCGGCGTCGGCGACACGGTGCGGATCGAGCCGGTACATGGGGCGAAGCGACTCGGTGAAGCAGAGCTCGCTCAGGGACGCATCGTGGCCCGCATCTGGAGCCACAGCATGTACCGTCCAGCAGGGTTTGGGCCGTGGTGGACGTACTGGTGGATCGATCGCTTAGACGGTAAGTGGCGGTCGGTGTTCATATCCACGGACACCCTGGCCGAGCGGTCGTTGAAGTATCATGATCACGAGCATGTCTACGACTGCGGTCGGAAAACGTGCGCACGCATTAGGAACGGCTCTCAGGCCGTCGCATGCTTCAACTGCAGCGGCACCTGGTGCTCGTCGCCTCCCCATTAACAAGCCCATCGCTTGCCCCCGGGTGACTCAAGTGGCATTGTCCTAGCCACTTAGAGTCACCCATGTCCGCTGATCCGCTGCTCGACCGCCTGGCCCGCGCCCTCGCGGGCCGCTACACCGTCGCGCGGGAGCTGGGCCGCGGCGGCATGGCCACCGTCTACCTCGCCACCGACGTGAAACTCGGCAGGCGGGTGGCCATCAAAGTGCTGCCGCCCACGACCCGCGCCTATCTCGGCAGCGGCCGGTTCCAGCGGGAAGTCCTGTTCGCCGCACAGCTCTCCCACCCCCACATCGTGCCGTTGTTCGAAGCCGATGAGGCCGACGGCCTGCTCTTCTATGTGATGGAATACGTAGAGGGCGAATCGCTGCACGATCGGTTGGAGCGCGACGGACCACTCGCGGTGGAGGAGGCGATCCGCATCACTGCCGAAGTGGGCGATGCCCTGGAATACGCGCATGAGAGCGGGGTGATTCACCGCGATATCAAGCCCGGCAACATCCTGCTCTCCCGCGGACACGCGATGGTGAGCGACTTCGGCATCGCCAAGGTCCTCTTCGAGAGCGGCACGGCTACCGGTGGGTCTGCGATTACGGGGACGGGAATCACGGTGGGTACCGCCGAGTATATGAGCCCGGAGCAAGCGAGCGGGGAGAAACGAATCGATGCGCGCTCGGACGTCTACGCGCTCGCGGCGGTACTCTACGAGATGCTCGCGGGTGAGCCGCCGTTCACGGGCCCGAGCGCGCAGGCGATCGTCGCCCGGGTGCTGGCCGATTCCCCGCGCCCGATTCACACGATCCGGCCCAATCTGCCTGCCCACATCGACCGGGCGCTCACCGCGGGGCTCGCCAAACTCCCGGCCGACCGGCCGCCGACCGCTCGAACCTTTGTGGACATGCTGACTCGTCCCACGGCCGAGCGACGGTGGGAGGCCGGCCCATGGTGGCAGATCGCCGCGCTCGCCGCATTGCTGCTGGGTGGCGCCGCCATCGCGCTCAGCGTCGCCCGCCACCACCCGCCGCCAGCCGACGCCGCGCCCGCCGGTATGCTGCTGGTGCCCGGTGGCGCCTACCGAGTGGGTGGTACCGGGCCGGGCGGGACGGTCGTACAGCTCGACTCCTTCTATATCGACTCGACGGAGGTGACGGTCGGCGCGTACGCGCCTTTCCTCGTCGTCACCCACTCGCCCGCACCGTGGGCGCAAACGCCGCCGGCGACGTGGCCCGTGACCGGGGTGCTTTGGGCGGAGGCGCAAGCGTTCTGTCGCTGGCGCGATCCCGCGGCTCGCCTGCCGACGGAAGCAGAGTGGGAGGCGGCGGCGGGGGGCCTGAGCGGGACGGCCTACCCGTGGGGAAACAGCTGGGAGCCCCGGCGCGCCAACGCGGCCGGGGCGACGGACACGCTCAAGCCGGTCGGATCATTTCCGCTCGGGCGCTCGGGCAATGGTGCCGTGGACCTGATCGGCAACGCCTGGGAGTGGGTGGCTGCCGAGACCGTGAGTTCGAGCGGCCAACTGGTGCATGCGATCAAGGGAGGTGCGTTCGACACGCCGCCCAGAAACGCGGTCATCTCCTATCGGGGCTGGTTTCCGGAAGATCGGCGGGCGGTCTGGAAGACCGGGTTCCGATGCGTGCGGCACCCCCCTCGGTGAACCCCCGCTGGCCACGGTTAGAATTAGAGTCACGATGAATCGATTGCCGTCCGCCCGCACGGTCGTCCGCCTGATCACCCCGTTCCTCATTGCCGCGTGCCAACCCCAGGCGCGACGCTTGCTGCTGCTCGACCTCGCGCTGTCGGATCCCGTCGTCCTGAACGGCACGGCCCGGCCGTGGGCGGACGCCGGGTACAAAGTCCAGTACCGGCGCTTCTATCCGCATCTCACACGGGCCGACCTTCCACAGTTCCGCACGCTGGTGTTCCTCCTGGGCCGCGAGCCCGAGGCTGCGTCGGACGCGCTCACCGCCGGGGACGTGGCCCTGCTCGATGAATGGGTGCGGCGTGGCGGCGTTGTGGTACTGGGGTACGATGGCGACGGCGAGGGCTACCTCGACCGCTGGACGGCGAACCGCTGGCTGGCATACGAAGGGGCGGGAATCTCGATCGGGGATCGTGTGCTCGAGGACACGACGCTCCGCGTGGTGACGACCGGCCGGATGCAACCGTGGGTCGTGGCCCAGCCGGTCGGAGACGAGCCACTCGGCTCGGCGTACGACCCGTTCCCGCTCGATCGCAACCATGCAGTCGTGACGCGCGAGCCGACCCAGCTGCTGGCGCTCACCAGTCACTCTGCGTTCGTGCGCGCATCGCGGTCGCTGGCGCCGCGCTCCGACGCCGGCGTCGCGGCAGCGGCGCGGATCGGTGAAGGCCTGGTCGTGGTGATGAGCCGCCACGCGTTGGGCACCCTCGGCCCGCAATACCGGCCGTCGACCACGCCGTTCCTGGCCACGGGACCCCTCGCCGACACGTACGCCTTTCTCAGAGCGGTGGCGCGCTGGACGCGTCGCCCTGCCGAGTGGGCGCACGTGCCGCCCGCGACCCACCGCGCGTCGCTGGCGCTGCAGGACGCCCCCCTGCCCGTGGAGCTGCAAGCGCCGCGGCTCGCCCCACCCGACGGCGTGGAGACGATCGACCTGCCGCTCGTCGCGGACAAGAAGTACGCGCGCCCCGCGAATGTCCCCGATTGGCTGCGCCAGCAGGGCCTGCGCGTCTTATGGACGCCGCTCTTGGCGACGCGGGACGAGCAGCGCGTCCCGCGGCCGCACGCTACACTCGACTCGCTCGTCACGTTCCTCGACGTGGGCGGCTTCAACCTGCTCTCCGGCGACGCCTATCCCGAGGGGGCCGACTCCATGCATGCCCGCTGGTGGGAGCGCGACGCCGTGCGGCGCGCCTGGAGCGATGCCGTCAGCCGGCTCGGGCCCACGAGCGTCGCCTGGATCCCTGCGTTCGACTATGGGGGGGCCCGGCTGCCGCCCGCCGACTCCTCACGCGGCCCCCGCGGCGAAGCGCTGCCGGTTCCCTGCGTGCTCGACACGGCGCTGTGGGTCGCAGGGTTCGCTCCGGCCGCAGCGGCACTCGGGCGGCTCGCGGCGGACCAGCGGACCCTAGTGATCGCGCTCGGGTTCGATCTGGGGGGCCCGCTCCGCGACCCGCCCCCGCCAGCGCCCTCCCGTCTGCGCGGACGCAGCTACGGCATGGGCCAGGAGTTCTGCGATGCGGCATGGCGACGCAGCCTGACGCAGCTGGGGCGTCGCGGCGCCGCTCTTGACTCACTGCCGTACGCAGCCCGCTACGGGACGCTGCGAGAAGCAGGCCTGTTGCCGCTCTACTATCGGGCCCTCCAGGACGAAGTCGCGGAGCGGGCCGGTACGCTCCGGGACCGCATTCTCCGCCAGCGGCGCGACGTTTACTTCGCGTTCCGCCTTCCCCAGTCGCCGGCGGATTGGTTCTCGCTCGGCCTGCTCAAGGGCTTCGCCCTGCCCGACCGGCCGCTCCTCTTGTTCACGCCGGAGGCCCAGACGCGTGACGTGCTCGGGCTGCTGCGGGCGCGCGGGTTGAACGGCGTGCACGCCGTCGAGCTCGCGCCGGCGCTGCTGCGGACCCGCGATTGGGCGGGTCTGAAACGCCTCGTGTTCGAGGAAAACGACGGCTTCTGGCTCCTCGGAGAAGCGGGGGGGGCGAAGACTCCCGGACGACTCCCGGCCGACAGCCTGGTGCGCCTGTTGAGACGGCTGGCGCGCTGAGGCTTGCCCCGACCCTTCCGGGACCGATACCTTTCCCCTGGGAGGCGGTAGGGCGTGATGGTCGCGGTGCGCCGGTCGGAGTGGCGCGCTGAGGAAAGTCCGAGCTCCAGAGGGCAGACTGCCAGGTAACGCCTGGGCGCCGCAAGGCGACGGAACGGGCCACAGAAAACAGACCGCCCTTTATCCAAGGGTAAGGGTGAAAAGGTGGGGTAAGAGCCCACCGCGCGCTTGGCAACAGGCGTGGCACGGTAACCCCCAGTCGGAGCAAGGCCAAGTAAGCAGCGAGACCCGGCCCGGGTCGTCCGAGCTGCGGGTAGGCCGCGTGAGGTGGCTGGCGACAGCCATCCCAGAGAGATGACCATCTGTCCGCCACAGCGGATAAACAGAACTCGGCTTATGGCCCTACCGCCCGCCTCTCCATGACGTCGTCGTCCAAACCGTACCCCCCCCAATGGGAACAGGTAGCGGACCTACGGGTCTTTCGCACGACCGCGCACGAATGGGAGAAGCTGATCGGGTGGCGTGCCGACATGCGGAAGCGTGGCTGGAAGCTGCTGCGCGTCTCGAGCGAGGGAACGGAAATGGTCGCCATCTTCGGCCGAACCAAAGCCGAACGCGCTTCCCTATGACACGTGCGCTCCCGCTGCTGGTGGCGGTGCTTGCGGCCGCCTGCGCATCGCGGCGCGGGGGTGCCCCGGAGCTGCCCGCGCCGGCCTCGCCCGCCACGGTGCCGCCCGTCGCACCCAGCGATAAACCCGCCCCCGTTGTCCCAGCCGCCCCGCGACGCTCCGACGCGGTGCGCTACGGGCCAAGTGCGCTTCGCTACGTCGTCCACCGCCAGCTGCACGTCCAGCAGGGCCAGGCCGAGCGGCCGCAGGCGACCGATCTGGGAGCGCGCATCTATCTCGCGGCCGCGATCGCGGGGCCGGCGGACTCGATCGGGTACCCCGCCACGTTCACGGTGGATTCGATCGTCCCCGACTCAGGCACCCCGCCGCCGCTGGCCGACAACCTCAGTCGGGCCCGCAAGCTGGTCTTCAGCGGGCGGCTGTTGCCGCGGGGGGAGTTCGTCAACGGCGTGGCCTCGGATAGCGCGCTGGCACAATCCCTGGTTCAGTTCCTCGCGAATTTCCGGGACTTCATGCCGCGCCTGCCGCGCGATGGGCTGACGCCCGGCATCGCCTGGACCGACACGTTGGAGGCGACACAAAAGGGGGGCGGCTCCGAGGTGTCACGGCGGGCCATCCTCCACTCGACCGCGGCCGCTTGGGAGGACCACGCCGGCACGCGCAGCCTGCGTCTGGAAGCGACCTCGACCTACCAGGTCGCCGGCGCCGGCCAGAACTTGGGCCAGCCGTTCGACCTTTCGGGGTCGGGGAGCGCGACCGTCGTGTCCTTCATCGCGGCCGACGGACGCTATCTCGGCGGCGAATCGCGCGACTCCACGAGCCTGACCGTTCATCTGGCCGTGCAAGGCCTTGCTGTCCCCGTGACCCAGCTGACGCACACGACGGTGGCGGTGTTGCCGTAGTGGGAGGCGGTCAGGCGGTCGCTCCGATCGCGCTGCTCCTCCTGCCGCTCGTCACCGGCGCCGCCGCGCAGGCCGTGCCCAATCGGACCACCCTGTATCTTCACCCGACCGACGTCACCGACGCACGCGCGCTGTGGGTCAATCCCGCGGGCCTCGCGCGAATGAAGGAGGCCTCGGTCCACCTCGACCTGACGGTAGGCGATCCCGGTGCCGGCGGTCGGCTGCGCCAGGTGACCGCCGGCGTGAACTCGCGCGGCTTCTCGTTGGGCTACCAGCGCGATCTGTTCGACGGCGGGGTCCGCGGCCATACCTATCGGCTCGGCTTCGCGGGCGGCGAGCGGCGCCTCGCCGCCGGGGTTGCGACGGCGCTGTACCGGGGGGCGCCGGGGTCGTCCGGGACGGGGTGGGATGTGGGGTTGGTTTACGACCTGACCCCGATGCTCACCGTCGGCGCGGTGGTCGCAAACCTCGGTCGTCCGGTGGCGCGCGACTCCGTCCTGCGGGTCAGTTACACCCCTGCGGCAACGCTGCGGTTGTTCAACGGACGCGCGGTGCTGTCGGCCGACGCGGGGCTCACGTCGGAGGGTGTGTCAGGGTACGCCTTCGGCGGCGTGGGGGTGTTGCGGGAGGGGACGCGGCTCCCGCTCCGCATCCTGGTGCGCCTCGACACTGACCGCTCGCTCCGACGCGCGGGGTTCGCGTTGGGTCTTTCGGTGGGCAGTCAGGACCTGATCGGCAGCGTCGCCACCTCCTCGGGCGACCTGGGACACATCGACGCCCTGAGTTTGTACGGCGTATCGACCCGGCGCCTGACCCGCTAGCTAGGGCCGCGCAGAGTCCGCGTTCAGCAGCTTCTCCACGCGCGGCACCATCGTGTACACGTCGCGGAACGACAGGCTCCGAAACACCGTGTCCCGTCCTCCCTGCGGCAGGCCGAGCACGAGACGGAACCGGAGGCCGGCGCGCAGGTCGGCACCGAAGCCGACGCGCACAGCCTCCCGCGGATAGGAGCGTACGTGGTGGGGGGTGACTACCGCCACCCTGCGATGCGCCACGATCAGGAACGTCGTATCCTCGACGCCGGCGGGCGCGAAGACGTACTGAGCCGCATCACCGGTCGCCAGCACCCGCCGCCGCCGCAGGGACTGCAGCACGCTATCGGGGATGGGAGCCGCGACCGACAGCCGAGGTGGCTTGCCGAGCAGCGTGACCCCGACCAGCGCCCCGCCGGCGAGCAGGGCGAGCCCCACGAGAGACCGGATCACGACCGCGGCCAGGCTGGCGCGCACCGGTACCGTTTCCCCTGCGGCCGCAGGCACCGCCTCGACGAGGGCCCGGCTCGCCTCTTCCGCTGTCTGATAGCGCTCGGCGGGATCCTTCGCCAGCATGCGCTCGAGGGCGGCGGTGAGCGGCGCGGGCACGTCGCCCCGGTGGTCGTGGATCGGTGGGGGGTCGGCCGTGGCCTGCTTCATGAGGATGGACTGCGCCGATTCCCCATCGAATGGCGGCTCGCCCGCGAGCATCTGGTACAACAGGATGCCGAGCGAGTAGATGTCCGAGCGGGCGTCGAGCTTGTCGCCCGTGGCCTGTTCGGGACTCATGTACTGCGGAGTCCCGACCACCATTCCCTCGGTCGTCAGCTGCGACACGGACGCTTCCTGCGCGGCCTTGGCGATCCCGAAGTCGGTGACCAGCACGTGGCCGCCCCGGTCCAGCAGAATGTTGTCGGGCTTCACGTCGCGGTGCACGACCCCGTAGTGATGCGCGTAGCCGAGGGCGTCGGCGACCTGGCGCGCGATCGTGGCGGCCTTGCGCACCGAGAGCCTCTTCTTCTTCTCGAGCAGCTGCCGCAGCGACGCGCCGTCGACGCACCGCATGACGATGTAGAGGACTTCGTTCTGGTATCCGCCGACCTTGTAGATCGGCACGATGTGGGGGTGCTCGAGCCGGGCGACGGTGCGGGCTTCGCGCACAAACCGGACGGCGAGTGAGGGGGAAGGGGTGAGCCCGAGGTCCACAACTTTCACGGCGACGTCGCGGTGCTGCCGCCGCTCCCGCACACGGAACACCGCGGCGAACCCACCTTCGCCCAGCAGCGCGCCCACGGTAAATTCCTCTCCGAGGGCCTGTTGCAACCGCTGGCGCAACGTGGAGATATCGAGAGACATGGCGGACGCGAAACGTAGGAAAGCACGTGCCGTGGCGCTAGGGACGGCGGGGCTCGCGCTCGTCTGGGTGCTCGGCGTCTGGCCGCCGCCGCTGTGGTGGCGGGGTCACTGGCCGCGGGAAACGGCCATGATGCGGGAAGCGGAAGGTTGGAACGATGGAAGGACGGAACGTTCCAACGCTCCATCTGTCCATCCGACCGCCCTGCGAGCCATCTCCCCCATGCTGCAGCGCATGGTCATCATCGGAGAGGATTCGCGGTTTCGGACCCACCACGGCATCGACCCGGCCGAGATTGCGGACGCGCTCGGCGCGGACCGGGGCGACGGGCCGGTGGGGACGATCGCCGCGGTGTGGCGCAACCGCGAGCGGCTGCGCGGCGCGAGCACGATCACACAGCAGCTCGCGAAAAACCTGTACCTCTCGTCGTCGCGCAATCCCCTGCGGAAGCTCAAGGAGGCGGTAACGGCGTTGCGCCTCGAGCTCGCGCTGCCCAAGGACCGGATCCTCGAGCTCTATCTCGATACCGCGGAATGGGGCCCGGGCGTGTGGGGCGCGGACGCGGCGAGCCGCGCGTACTTCGGCGTGCCCCCGTCCCGGCTCGACGAGACGCAAGCGGCGGCGCTCGCAGCAACGCTCCCCCATCCCCGCACGTCGACCCCAACGGTGCGGCCCGAGCGCATGCTGGCGCGACGCGACCTGATTCTCGCCCGCTACTATGGCGTGGACGTGTACATCCCGCCTGCAGAGGAAACGGACACGCTGCAGGTGCCGGCGATCACCGTGCCACCGGCGGACTCCCTGAAGGGCGAGGTGCTGACGCCGGGGGACACCGCGATCGACTCGACCGCGGTGCGTGCTGACAGCCTCTAGTCGACTAGCCGGAGCGGCATCACCAGCGCCATATAGCTGGCCGGGTCATCCCAGCCGACCGGCTCCACGGTCGACGCGCGCTCGGGAGCTTTGAAGGTGAGACGGACTTCGTCGGTCGGCATGTACTTGAGGATCTCGAGCAGGTACATCGCGTTGAAGCCGATCTCGAGCGGTTCACCCTCGTAGGTGACGGGGAGCTCGTCCTGCGCTTCGCCCAGGTCGGGCGTCTGGACCGAGAACTTCACGGCGCCGCCCGCGAACGCCAGCCGAATCCGATGGGTCTGGTCGCTCGCCACCACGCTCATGCGGCGCAGCGCCGCCGCCATGGCGGCCTTGTCCACGGTCGCAGCCTTGTCGTTCTCGCGCGGGATGACCTGCTCGTAGTTCGGGTACGGTCCCTCGATCAGCCGCGAGAACACGAGCGTGCCGCCAGCGCGAAACCCGATGTGATTGTCGCTCTTGGCGACCTCGATGGCGTCGTCAGCTGCGAACAGGCGGCGGATCTGCTCCAGCGCCTTGGGTGGAACGATCAGATCGGCGGTGGAGCCTCCCTTCGCGGGCACGCTGCTCCAGCGCCTTGGGTGGAACGATCAGATCGGCGGTGGAGCCTCCCTTCGCGGGCACGTCCATCTTCGCGAGCCGGTGGCCGTTCGTCGCCACCATGCGCATCCGGTCGGGGCGCAGCTCCCACAACACGCCGTTCAGGATCGGGCGGCTCTCCTCGGTGGACGCCGCGAATGCCACGTGGCCGACGAGCTTGTGCACCGTCCCGGCCGCCGCCTTCCAGGCGCCGTCGAACTTGACGACAGGGAACGAGGGGAACTCTTCGCGCGGCAGGCCGAGCAGCTTGAACTTCGACCGGCCGCACTCGATGCCGACCCGGGCCTCGCCGGCAGCCGCAAACCGCACCGGCCCGGCGGGCAGCTCGCGTGCGATGTCCACCAGCTTCTTGGCCGGAAGCGTGACGGCCCCTTCCACGTCGACCTCCGCCGACACCGTGGTACTCACCGCGATGTCCAGGTCGGTGCCCGAGAGACGGATGCCCTGCTTCGTCGCTTCGAGCAGGACGTTCGCGAGGACCGGCAGCGTCGTCTTGGCGGGGATCGCCGCCGCCACCGCGCCCAGGCCTTCCTGAAGCTGTTCCCGCGTGATCGTGAACTTCATCCGCCGTGCCGCCTCATCTCCCAAGATGGGTAAAGAATCTACTGCTGTACTAAGATAGAAATACTAGTAGTAGTAGTAGTGAGCGGGGAAATGTGGGCGACTCGACCTAACCCCCGGGCCCCGGGCAGCCGTAAGGGCCGCGCCGCGCATCTGACCCAAATGTTGGGACTGTTGGCATCCCGCCGCTTCCCCACGTTCTGCGCGCCTTCCCACACCGACCAACAGATCGCTTCCCACATGTTGGCTAGAGTGCGGACAACTCCTGCCGAGCCATCTCGACACGCTCCTTGAACGTGCGGTCTCGCACCATCTGCCGCTCTACCTTGTCGACCGAGTGGATCACGGTCGAGTGGTCCCGTCCTCCGAACGCCTGACCGATCTCCACCAGCTGCATGCCCAGCATGTCGCGCGCCAGATACATCGCGACCTGTCGCGGGATCGTCAGCGTCTTGGTGCGGGCCTTGGAGCGCAGCCCCTCGGGCGTCACCCCCCAGCGACGGGCCACCACTTCCTGGACGCGATCGATGCTCGGCGTGGGCTGCGCGCCGTAGCTCGAGGCGTCCTCTCCCTGTCGAATCTTGTCCGAGAGCGCCTCACGGGCGAGCTCGATCGTCACCTCGCGGTTCTTGAGCGACGCGAACAGCAGCAGTTTGATGATGCAGCCCTCGAGCTCCCGCACGCTCGTGCGCACGTGCTCGGCGATGAAACGCAGCACGTCGTCCGGGATCGTGAGCTCGAGATGGTCCTGCTCCGCCTTCTTCCGCAGAATGGCGATGCGGTGCTCCAAGTCCGGGTGCCCGATGTCGGCGACCAGCCCCCACTCGAAGCGCGAGATCAGCCGATCTTCCAGCCCGGGGATCTCCTTGGGCGGGCGGTCGGACGTCAGCACGATCTGCTTGTGCCCTTCGAACAGCGCGTTGAACGTGTGGAAGAACTCTTCCTGCGTCATTTCCTTGCCTTCCAGGAAATGCACGTCGTCCACCAGGAAGAGGTCCACGTCGTTGCGGTAGCGACGTCGGAACTCGGACATCGTGCGCGCGTGGATCGATTCGATGACTTCATTGATGAACTGCTCGGCGCCGAAATAATGCACGCGCGTCCCGGGGTACTTCTCGAGCACGGCGTGCGCGATGGCCTGCATCAGGTGTGTCTTCCCCAAGCCCGTCGCGCCGTAAATGAACAACGGGTTGTAGGTCTTCCCCGGCGCCTCGCCGACGGCGTGCGCCGCGGCGGCGGCGAGCTCGTTCGACTTCCCGATCACGAACGTCTGAAACGTGTACCGCTCGTTCAGGGGAGTCGTCAGCACGGCGGTCTTGTCGGCGCCGCCGCCCGTGAGCTCGCGCGGCGCGACGAAGAAATCCATCTGCGGGCGCTGCTGGCGATCTTCTTGCACGCGGAACACGACCGCCGTGGGGCGGCCGAACACGCGCTCGGCGGCGCGCGCCAGCACGCTCGCGTGCTTCTGCTCGTTCCACTCGACGGCGAATTGGTCGGGCGCTCCGACGATCAGGCGATCGTCGTCGAGCGCAATCGGCACCGCGGGCTCGAGCCACGTGCGCACGGTGGCGTCGGGAAGTTCGCGCCGTGCCTCGTCGAGCAGCCGCCGCCAGGCTTCTTTAGTAGACTGCTCCATCCACGAATACGGAAAGGTGGGACGTCCAGCAAGGGCGGCCCGAAACTACGGCCCGTATGTGGAAAAGTCAACCTTGACCGGGCGCGCGACGGCGGTGTACGTTTCCCGGCCTCACGAGGGAAATTCATGGGCCCGTCATACCGGCCGCGCAATCGGCGGCGCGTCAACAAGCACGGCTTCCGCGCACGGATGAAAACAGTCTGGGGGCGCGCTACGCTGTCCCGCCGGCGGAAGAAGGGACGCAAGCGCCTCGTCGTCCGCCTGCCGTCCAAACACCGGAGTCGCTAACGGACGAACGGTTCCCGCGCCGCGTGCGTCTGGCGCGCGGCTCGGACCTCACCGCCTGCTGGGATCAGGGGCGCCGGTTGCGTACTCCGCACCTCGATGTCGCCTGGCGCACCAATCGAGCGGGCCACCCGCGGACGGGCGTCATCGTCCCCCGCTTCCAGTTCACCGCGGTGGCCCGCAATCGTTTGCGGCGCCGTGTACGGGAGATTCTCAGACGCTACGCGCTCGCGTCGCTGCCCGCGATCGATCTCGTGGTGCGGGTGAAACGCCTGGCGTACGCGGCCTCGTTTGCGGTGCTGCGCGCCGAACTGAGCGACGTCGTGAGGCGCGTCATATGAGCGTGCGGCGTTGGCCGCGACGCGCCGTGATGACGTTGATTCGCGCATACCAAATGACGCTCTCGCATCTGGTGTTCACGCAGTGTCGGTTCACGCCGTCGTGCTCGCAGTACACGTTCGACGCCGTCGACCGCCACGGCGCGCTCAAGGGGAGCTGGCTCGGTCTGAAACGCATCCTGCGCTGCCATCCGCTGCATCCGGGCGGCTTTGATCCGGCGCCGTAAAGAGCTAGACGCACAGACGCACAGGCGCGCTGGCGATAAGGGGTCCCGTGGAACGACGCGTCATTCTGGCGTTCATTCTGATGCTCATCGTGCTGGTGCTGCCGGGCATCCTGTTCCCCCCGAAGAAGGCGGTCAAACGGACCGGCGGTCAGGCCGTCGGGGACACGGGGCGTGCCGCTGACACCGCCCGTACCCCCGCGCCCCCCGCCGAGTCTGTCGCTGGCGCATTTCTGTCCGTCTGTCCGCCGGTCCGCCCGCCTGCCGCCGTTGCCACGCTGGCGGAGACCATCTGGGTTTCCGCGCGGCATGCCCGTTTCGGGTTCAGCCCTGCGGGGGCGCAGCTCGTAAGCGCGGAACTGCTTGACTACAAGTCGTTTGCGCCAGGCGACTCGGAGCGACCGGTCCAGCTCGTGCCCGCGGGTCGATCGATGCTCGCCCACTGTCTCGTGGTCGGGGCCGACACGATCTCCCTGGCCGACTGGCACTTCACGCCGAGTGTGCCGGCGCTGCGCGTTCAGCGCGATAGCATGCCGCTGACGTTCACCGCCGAGCGCGGCGACGCCCGTGTGGCGCTCACGTACATCTTCTTCGCGGACGACTATCGCTTCCAGGTGCGCGGTCACGTCACGGGGCTCGGGTCGGCGGGCGCAGTGCTGCTGGTGGGAATGGGCGACGGACTCCGCTCCGTCGAGGCCGACACGATGGACGATTTCCATCACTTTGCCGTGGTGACCAAGGCCGCCAAGACGCAAAGCCTCGCATTCCAATCGCTCAAGCCGGGCGCGGTGAAGGTGCTCGACGGGCCGTTCGAGTGGGCCGGCGTCAAGTCGAAGTACTTCATGGCGGCGGCGCTCGCGTTCGAGGAGAACCAACCCCGGTTCGGCGGCGGCATTGCGGTCGGCGGGCCGGTGACGGTGACGACTTCGTCGTTTTTCAGCGGCACGAGCGGCGTGCCGACGCGCACGGCGCTCGCCCTCACCCTCCCCGTGCCTCCTGGCGGAGACTTCCGCTATGAGCTGTATACGGGGCCGCTCGAGTACCGGCAGCTCGCCCACCTGGGCCACGACCTCGACGACGCGAACCCCTACGGTGGCGTGCTCCGGCCGCTGATCCAGCCGGTGTCGGTCCTCGTGGTCAACATCCTGATCTGGATGCACGACCGCCTCTCGCTCGCCTACGGGTGGGTGCTCGTCATCTTCGGCATCCTCGTGCGGGCGCTGCTATGGCCGTTGAACCAGAAGGCGATGGAATCGAGCATCCGGATGCAAGCCGTGGCGCCGCTGATCAAGGAGACGCAGGAGCGCCACAAGAACGACCCGGAGCGGCTGCAGCGCGAAATGCTGCGGCTGTACAAAGACCACAACGTCAACCCGGTCGGCGGGTGCCTGCCGATGCTGCTGCCGATGCCGGTGCTGTTCGCGCTGTTCTTCGTGTTCGCGAACACGATCGAGTTCCGCGGCGTCGCCTTTCTCTGGCTTCCCGATTTGTCGCGCGCCGACCCGTACTACATCATCCCCATCATCATGGGCCTGTCGATGTTCGTCCTCTCCAAAGTGGGCCAGATCGGGGTGCCGCCGAATCCGCAGGCTAAGACGATGCTGTACTTCATGCCGGTGTTCATGACACTGCTGTTGCTGCGGTTCGCGTCCGGCTTGAACCTTTACTACGCGGTGAGCAATATCTTCAGTATCCCGCAGCAATACCTCATCGCCCGGCGGCGGCTGCGCGAGCAGGGGAAGCGAACCTAGCCGCCGGCGCCACGCGGCAGGCGGGAAGCGTGCTCTCTGATCCCATCGTCGCGCTCGCCACGCCTCCCGGGCGCTCCGCCATCGCGGTCATCCGCGTGTCGGGGACCGGTGCCTTCGACGTGGTGGGGCGCTGTCTCCGGCCGTTCCACGCCGATCGCCCCCGCGCCGCGCTGCGCGCGCGCCTCGTGCACCCCGCCACCCACGAGCAGGTCGACGACGTGATCGCCGCTGCGTTCCCCGCACCCCGCTCCTATACCGGGGAGGATGTCGTGGAGATCTCGACGCACGGCGGCCTGCTCATCCCCGGCGAGGCCGTCGCGGCCCTGGTCGCGGCGGGCGCTCGCCCGGCGCAGCCGGGGGAGTTCACGCGTCGGGCGCTGCTCAACGGCAAGCTCGACCTGCTCCAGGCGGAGGCGACGGCGGACCTGATCGACGCCGGCGCGCCGGCCCAGCGCCGGCGGGCGCTGCGGCAGCTCGAGCGCGGTCTCTCGAGCCGGCTCGAGGCGCTGCGTAGCGAGCTGCTGGAGTTCGAAGCGCTGATCGCATACGACATCGATTTTCCGGAGGAGGACGAGGGTCCGGTGAGCCCGGCGCGCGTGACGGCGGCGTGGCGCGCGGTGCGAGAGCGGATCGCCGCCCTGCTCGCCACCGCGCCCGAGGGGGAGCGCCTGCGCGAAGGCGCGCTGCTCGTGATCGCCGGGCCCCCCAATGCGGGCAAGTCGTCCCTCTTCAACGCGCTGCTCGGCCAGGAGCGCGCGATCGTCACCGAGGTCCCCGGCACGACTCGCGACGCGATCGAGGCCTACGCGGTGATCGCCGGTTTCCCGTTCCGGCTGGTGGACACGGCGGGGCTGCGCGACAGCGGCGATCGGGTCGAGAAGATCGGCATCGCAGTGGCTCGACAGTATCTCGGCGCCGCGGATCTGGTGCTGTTGTGCCGGGAGACGGGATGCGAGACGGGGGATGCGGAGTCGGAGCGGTTCGTAGCCGCGTGCCGGGCGCCTGTCGTCGAGGTGGTGACGAAGGTCGATCTCGCCGCCCGATCGCCCGACGGCCTGGGCGTGTCGATCGTCACCGGAGCCGGGCTCGACACGCTGCGGGCGCGGCTCGCCGAGGCGGCGTTCGGCCGGCTGCTGGCGCTCGGCGACGTCGAGCCGGTGGTCACGCGGGCGCGCCACCGCACCGCGCTCGAGCGGGCCCTGGGTGAGATGGATGACTTTTACGCCGCGCGGGAGCGTGGCGTGGACGCGGCGGCGGCGGCGACCCACCTGCGCGCCGCGGTCGGGGCGCTGGACGACCTGATCGGCGCGGTCACGCCCGACGACGTGCTGGATCGATTGTTCGCGAGCTTCTGCGTAGGGAAGTAGCGTCGCACGCTGCTTGCAGACCGCCCGGGCTGGCAGCATGTTTTCAACTCCCCAGTCGCGGAGCGTCACGTGAATCGCCTCAGATCGCCCGCTGGCATGCTCGTGCTGGCGGTGCTCGCCGCTTCCTGCACCCATGACGCCCGACGCTTCGCAGGCCCAACCCGCGGCCCGAGCTTCTCGCGCGTCGCGTCGAGCAGCCAGGCTCCGCTCTGGACCGACGCCGACGAGTTCCTGGTCGAGTATGCGGGCTCGACCAGTCGGGTCACGGCCGCGGTTGCCAGCGTCGGTGGAGCCGTCGCGCGCGTGCTTCCGGAAGTCGGGCTCGCCACGGTGACCGGCCTGGACGACGCGGGTGCGGCGCGGCTCGCTCGCTCACCCGGCATTACCTCGGTAACGCGCGACCTCGTCGTCCAGTGGATTGCGCCGCTCGACCCGAATGTTGGACTCGTCGCGGCGGATGCCGATGTGCTGCCGACGGGTCAGAACCCGCCACAGACCGCACCCTTTCTCGGCTTGCAATGGAACCTGCAGACGATCCACGCGCCCGATGCCTGGGCGACGGGGCACCTGGGGCAGGGGGCCAGAGTGGCGATCGTCGACACCGGCATCGACGATACCCACCCCGAAATGCAGGGCCGCGTCGACCGCACTCGTAGCTTCGCATTCATCCCAAACCAGTTCACGGGGGGGTCATGTGGCGGGGTGTGCCCGCCATGGGGCGACGATAACTCCCACGGCACCCACGTGGCGTCGGTCGTGGCCTCGAACGCCTTCCGCACGGCGAGCATCGCTCCCGGGGCGAGCCTGATCGCGGTCAAGGTGCTGAACCAGAACGGCGCCGGGACCTTCGGCACCGTCATCGCGGGGATCCTGTACGCGACGACCATCGGCGCCGACATCATCAACATGAGCCTCAGTGCGTACTTTCCGAAGAACGCCCGCGGGGGCGGGCAACTCAACGGGGCGCTCGCGAAAGCCGTGAACTACGCCGTGGGCCATGGCGTGTTCGTCGTCGTCGCAGCGGGCAATGACGGGGCGAACCTCGATGCCGATCGGGATTTCGTCTCGGTGCCCGCGCAGAGCGGCGCAGCGTTCGCGGTCAGTGCAACTGGGCCAATCAATCAGGTCAACTTCGACCAGCTCGCCTTCTACAGCAACTTCGGGCGCTCCGGCGTTGCGGTGGCGGCCCCAGGCGGGAACCTCCTCCCGGGCACGCCGCCGGTCGTCGTCGACGTTCGGGACCTGGTGCTGGGTCCGTGCAGCAGGCAGAGCCTGGCGATCCCGGCTTGTGCGAGGGCGACCTTCTACCTCTTTGTCGCCGGCACGAGCGCGGCATCACCCCATGCAGCGGGCGTGGCCGCCCTGGTCGCTGGGCGCGCGGGGGGCGGGCTCACGGCGGGCCAGCTCCGCACGTTCATCGAGCAATCGGCTGACGATCTCGGCAAGCCGGGTGTCGATCTCTTCTACAGCCACGGGCGGATCAACGCGCTCCGCGCAGTGACGCAATAGCCTAGATTCAGCACGAGGGCGGCGGACGCTGACGCGGGACCGCCGCCCGTTTTCTTTCTCATCAGCCGAGGAGGGTGCGGGTGACGAATGTTCGTCCTGGAGGGGCCCCTGCGATGCGCGCACCAGAGTGCTGGCTCGCCGTGCTTCGCATTGCGGTTGGCGTGTGGTTCGCGAAAGCGCTATTCACCAAGCTGTCCGTCACACTGCTATGGGGCTTCCTTCCGGTTCCTGCTGCGTCCGAGCGGTGGCAGCATGTGATGCCGATGCTGGTGGGAAAGTACGCCGAGGGAAATCCGGTTGGGTTCTTCCGCAATTTCATGCTGCAGATCGTCCTCGCGCACAACGGTCTCTTCGCCCAGCTGACCGCCTTCGGTGAAACGGCGGTCGGCCTCGGGCTCGTCTTCGGCTGCCTCACGCTGCTCGCCTCGGGGATCGGGCTTTTCCTGGTGGTGAACTACGGTCTCGCGGTGCAGTGGCAAGGCTCGGCGCAGCAGGGATTTCACTACATGCTGATCACCACGCTCATCGTCATCTTCGCGACGCGCGCGGGACGGACCTGGGGCGTGGATGGTTGGGTGCGTGCGCGGCGGCCCGGCTCCTGGCTGGCGCGCCTGCCGCTCGGTTGAGCTGAGTGCGGGTTTTCTCCTTCCCTAGGGGATGTAGAGCAGGTCGTTGGGCCGGTCGCCCACCGGGACGGTGGCCACGACCTTGCGCGCGTCCGTATCGATCACCGATACCTGGTTGGAACGTCCGTCGGCGGTGTAGAGGCGCTGCGCGTCGCGCGCAAGCGCGATGCCCCAGGGACGTTTCCCCACTGCAATCGTGTCGGTCACTCGCTGGGCAGCCAAGTCGACGACACTCACCGTTCCGGCGGCTCCTTCGGTGACGTAGGCGAGACGCCCGTCCGGCGTGAACGCGATCCGCACCGGCTTCGTCTTGCCGTCCCGGATCGGGAACTGTCCCAGCACCGAGTCGGTCGCGACATCGAGGATGGTTACGTTGCCGCCGGCCTCGGCCGTCACGTAGGCGCGACGACCGTCCGGGGTGAGGGCCACCGTCCGGGGGTTCTCGCCCACGGGGATCGTCTTCCGCAGCCGTCCGGTCGCGGCGTCGAGCACGCTCACCGTGTTGCTCGTTTCCGCGGTCACGTACACCTTGGACCCGTCCGGCGAGACCGCGATCCCCTCCGGCTCCACTCCTACCTGGGTCGAGAACTTGATCCGGCCGGTCTGTACGTCCACACCCGAGGCGTGAGCAATTTCCTCGTTGGAGACGAACAGCGTCCCGCCGTCGGGACTCACCACGACGAGCTCGGGATCCCGCCCGACGGGGATCGTCCGGGTCAGGGTCGCCTTGGCCACGTCGATCACTCCGACGGCGTCGTCCTGGCCGAGGGCGACGTATACGGTGCGCCCGTCGGGGCTCAGCGCCATGCCTCGCGGGCGCTTTCCTACCGTGATGGTCGCGGTCACCGTGTTTGTCCGGGGGGCGATGACGCTGATGCTGTTGCCCACCTCATTCGAGACCCAGAGCTGCGGATCGCGAACCGGTGCGGGCGATGCGCTGGCGAGGCAGAGCGCCGCCAGCGTGGCGGCGCGGAGCGGCACGGTCCGCTCAATCATTGAAAATGGCCTGATCGGCATGGACCGCCCGATCGAGCCCGCGGATCGCGTCCCGGCCCCGGATGCCCCGCAAGATCGCACCCAGCAGGTCCGCGCCCGTGAGATCCGCGTCCGTCAAGTCGGCGCCGGTCAGGTCGGCCCGCACCAGCAGCACCTTGCGCAGGTTCGCCGCCGAGAGGTTGGCGCCGGTGAAATCGGCCCCGCTCGCGTCCGTGCGCATGACGCCCATCGACTGGTTGCCCGGGTCCGCGCCCAGGTTCGCGTGGCTCAGCGTAGCGCGGGCGAACCGAGCGTGGCTCATCGGTGAAATGATGCGGGCGCGCGTCAAGTCGGCATCGGAGAAATCCGCGTCGTACGCGATGACCGCGAACAGGCTGGCGTCGCGCAGGATGGCGTGCCGCATGTCCACGCGGTACATCACGGAGGCGTCGAGCTGCGCAGCGGTGAAGTCCGCCTCCGTGGCGATCGCGTCGGAGAGCGTTACGGAGAAGAGCTGGGCCCTGGCGAGGTTGGTCTTCACGAGCCGACAGCGCGACAGATTGGCGCGCTTGAAGTCGATTCCGCTCAGGTCGAGGCCCGAGAGATCCTTCCCGCTGAAGTCGGCCGGAGCTTGCGCCGTGGCGGCCGCAAGGGCCGCGACGACCTGGTCGCGGGTGACGCGCTGTTGCGCGGGAGCGAGCCTCGCGCTGGCGATCCCCGCGGCGAGGCTCGCCAGCGCCGCGCCCACCACTGCGCGCGTCACTGGCTCTTCTTCAGGTCCGACTCGCGGTGCGGCCGCCCCGGCTTCAACCAACCGTCGCTCCGCGCCTTGACGTACTGGTACAGCTCCTTCACGGCCGCGGTGTCGAGCAGCACCTTCCACGATGGCATCCCCTTGTCGGGGCGCCCGGTCAGCACCGTGTATTCGAAGGAGTCCCGGGGATACGCCATTCCGCTCTTGCTCAACACCCACCGCAGATCGGGGGCGGTGGCGATTACGGGGTGCTGGGCGTCCTCGCCGTGGCAGCGAAAGCAGTACACGTGGAACCACTTCCACCCCTGGTAGATCGAATCCGACACCAGCAGGCTGTCACGCACCGTGTCCCGCGTCGGGGCGACGCTGCCTGATGGCGTGCCGTGCGGTGCGCCTGGGGTCGCCGGGGCCCCGAGGTCGAGCAGAGGAACGCTGTACTCCTGCAGAATCGCGGTGATCTCGCTCCTGCGGCGATCGATCACGGAATCGAGCCGTGCCCTGAGCTCCTTGTCGCGGTGCCGCACGGCCATCGCCATGCTGAACGCGAACGGCATGCCCGAGACGGGATCCGAGTCGGGGAGCGCCACCATCGCGAGCGCCGTCGGCGAGCGCTTGACCCAGTAGCCCGCCAGAGGTCCCCACACGATGGCGACGTCGATCGAGTCCTTGGCCACGGCGCGGATGATATCGTCGGGGTGATCGGCCTTGGGATCGGGGTTCAGGAAGTTGCCGAAGCCGACGAGGCCGACGATGCCGCGCGAGCCCAGGGCGTGCGCCGGCGGCGTGTTCGTATAGTCGTAGCCGATGATGTTCACGCCGATCTTCAGATGCTTCAAGATCGTGTCGTCGAGCGAGCGCAGCCGGAGACCGCGGTCGGCGCGGAACACGAAGTAGTACGTCGAGCGGTAGTACGGCTTGGTGGTCGCCACCGGGTCGAGGCCCACGGGCGCCTGGATCATGACGTCGCAGAAGCCGCCCAGGATCGAGTTTCGCAGCACGCCGCGTCGGCTGGGCCACCAGTAGTTGACCACACGGGCGTTGAGATCCTGCGCCACGACGTGCGCGATCTTGTTCTCGAATCCCTGTTCCTGGTCGTTCGAAAAGGGGAGGTCGAACGGGTCTGCGCACACCCTGAGCTCCTGGTCGCCGTGCGGCGCGCCCGCCATGAGGGCGACGGCCGCGGCGCCAAAGAGCAGGGCACACGCGAGTCTGGCCCGAGTGGGAATCATCGTTCTCCTTGTTGGTCCGGCGGACGGCACGCGAGGGTCCAAGGTACTACACCCGGTGCCGGAGCAACCGCTCCGGCACCGGGTGCCATGCAATACGACGCCTGCCTATGCGCCTGCCGGGACTACAGTCCGAACACCAACAGCGTACCGCCGGCGTTCGAGATGTTGATGTAGTCGCCGAACGCGCCGATCGCGCCCAGCGCCGCCGTGGGATCTTCCGTGCCGATCCCCAGCGCCACACCAGCACCAGCCCAACCGCCCACCCCCGACAGCACGGCGACGTACTGCTTGCCGTCCGGTCCGAGATAGGTCATCGGGTTGCCGATGATGCCCGAGGGGCACTTGAACCGCCACAGCTCGGTCCCGGTCGTGGCATCCACGGCCTTCAGCCAGCCTTCCATCGTGCCGTAGAAGACGATGCCCGAGGCCGTCGCCAGCGCACCACCGTACGCCGCGAGGTTTTCCTTGATCGACCACTTGATCTTCCCGACCGTCGGATCCCAGGCGATAAAGGCGCCACGGTTGCCGCCCGGGCCAGGGAACATCCGCACGATCGCGCCCACATACGGCTGACCGGCCGAGTACTTCACCTCGACGCCCTCGTAATCCATGCAGATGTTGTTCGTCGGGACGTAGAAGAGGTGAGTCAGGGGCGAGTAGGCGGAGGGCTGTTGATCCTTGAAGCCGATGGCGGCGGGACAAATTCCCTCGGTGTTCTTCTTCGAGGTGGTCCCGAACTGCGCGTTCCGAACCGGGACGCCCGTCGCGAGATCGATCTTCGAGGCCCAGTTGACCGGCCCGAACGGCTCGGCGACGAGCACCTTGCCGGTGGTCCGATCGAGCGTGTAGCCGAAGCCGTTGCGGTCGAAGTGCACCAGCGACTTCACCGGCTTCCCGCCGATCGTCAGGTCGACCAGGACGTTCTCGTTGACGCCATCATAGTCCCACTCGTCGTGCGGCGTCATCTGGTACACCCACTTCGCCTCCCCGTTGTCCGGGTTACGGGCGAAGATCGTCATCGACCACTTGTTGTCACCGGGCCGCTGATCGGGGTTCCAGGTGCCCGGGTTGCCCGAGCTGTAGTAGAACAGGTTCAGCTGCGGATCGTAGGAGTACCAGCCCCACGTGGTCCCGCCGCCGTGCTGCCATTCGTCCCCCTGCCACGTCGACACGCCCAGGTCCTTGCCCTTCATCGACGCGTAGTTGGAGTTCGGCTCGCCGACGATCTTCACATCGTTGTCGGGACCGGTGGAATAGGCCCGCCACACTTCCTTCCCGGTGTTGACGTCGTACGCCGTCACCCGGCCGCGCACGCCGAACTCACCGCCCGAGATCCCCGCGATCACCAGGTCTTTGATCACGATCGGAGCGTTGGTCATGGTCGAGCCGGTCTTGTAGTCGGCGTTCGGGACGCGCCAGATCTGCTTGCCGGTCTTCGCGTCGAGCGCCAGCAGGTCGCCCGCCAGCAGCTCGATGAACAGCTTGCCGCTCGGATGGTAGGCGAGACCGCGGTTCACCAGGTCGCAGCACGCGATCGGCTTCGCCTCGGGCGGCTGGGCCGGCACATGCTTCCAGATCATCGGCGCGCCCGGCTTTGTCAGGTCGAGGGCGTACACGATGTTCGGGAATGCGCTGTGCACGTACATCACGTTGTTGAACACCAGCGGATTTCCCTCATGGCCGTTCAGGACGCCGGTCGAGAACGTCCACGAAGCCTTGAGGCTCTTCACATTCGCCTTGTTGATCTGAGTGAGCGGACTGTAGCGCTGCAGGTCGTACGTCCGACCCGTCATCGTCCACTCGCCCGGACCTTGGGCGACGGCGGACGCCGCGAGCACCATCATGCTCGTCGCGATTCCGCCGGACAACAGTTTGAAGCGGTTCATAGCTGACCTCATGTTGAGGATGAGGGTGGTGTGAAGCGGTTTATGCAACTTGCCTGTCAGCGTAGCTAACCCTCGTGGGCAACGTCCGGGGGCCCGCGTTCCCAACAGGCCACAGCCATCGTCCGAAAAGCTCCAGCCAAGGATGCCTCCAGGGATAGTGGTTATATCCCCGGGTCCCGCGACTGTCAATCGTCGGGAAAAGGCCCGGGTTTCATGGTGGAACCGGGCTCACCCCACGCCACACGCGCCCGCCGGCCTGGCTGAAGCCGCCCTCATAAACCGCACCGCCCGGGCGGAGGATGGTTCGCACCCGCCCCGCGAGCGCCGCGGCCGCCCCCGCGTCCGCCACGATCCCATAGACCGCCGGGCCCCAGGAGCTTTGCCCTACGCCGATCGCCCCCCATCGGCGCAACCGCTCGATGAGCTCCCCGGTCTCACCGGGAGCGAACACGCCCCCCTGAGCCGGCGCGAACCACCCCCCGGTGATGCGCTGCACCTCGGTCAGCGCCGCTCCGAAAGCCGTGAGGTCGGCCACGGCCACGGCGGGGAGCAGCTGCATCAGCACGAGGTGCGCGACGCGCGCCACCTCCGCCGCAGCCGGCGGCGGCAGCCGCCCGAACGCCGCCGCCTCTTCGTCACCCGCCAGCCCGGGCTTCCCCTGCGGGACGACCACCACGCAGCGCCACGCCGCGGGCATCGGCAGCCGGGCGAGCAGTGGGGCAGGCGCTTCGTCGCCCGGTCTGCGGCCGCCCTCGACCACGAACCCGCCGAGCGCGAACGTCCAGGTTCCCACCGCCGACCGCCTGCCGCGGTCCACCGCGCGTGCCAGCGTCGTCACTTCGGTCGGCAGCCCGTACAGCTCGGCCGTGGCGCGCGCTACGGCGAGGGCGAGCTGGGTGCCCGAGCCGAGCCCCGCGTGGGGCGGGATGGTGCGGTGCAGGCAGAGGTGTACGCGGGGTGGGATGCCGTGATGCGCGGCGAACCGTTGCGCGAAGGCCAGGGCCCGCGCCGCGTCCGGACCCTCCGCCCGGAGATCGGGGGAGGGGCGCGCCTCGAGCAACAGCGACGGTGCAGGGACCGCGGCGCCGATGCCGCCGAAGCGGCGCCCGAGATCGCCCCGCAGGTCGAGCACTCCGAAATGGAGGCGGGCCGGCGCCTCGACGAATACCGGAAGGCCGGCTTCGCTCACCGCCGTGCGGGCGCCGTCCGGACCGCCGGCACGGTGCGCACATAGTCCGACAGCAGCGCCATCGCCTCGCGCTCGCGTGGGCCCGCCGTCTTGTCCACGATCACCTGCAGCCGCGCGAGCTCGTCGCGGATCTGCTCGGCCGGCAGCAGGTGGGTGCGGGTGGCCAGGATCGCGGCCTCGAGCACCGCGTGGCGCGCCCGGTTGAAGCCCAGGAACTCACGCCGAAACCCCCGATGCACCACCGCGGTCACCACCCGAGCTCGCGGCGGTGTGGCGTCGAGCGAGCGCACCTCCACTTCCCGCCACGAGCACACGGCCTCGAGCACGACACCGCGAACGGCCGTCGCCGGTACGGCCGGAAACTGCACCGTGGCGATCGCGCCCTGCGCGAACAGCATGACGTCGTCCGTCAGGTTCACGACGGCGGCCCCCGTGTCGCGCAGATTCCGGAAGGTGGTGGTCTCGAGAAACGGCTTGATCACGATGTCCTGGTCGCCCCACTCGACGCCCATCGGCGCGAAGTTGGGCGTCCCGGCGCCGTCGAGCGTCGTGAGGATCGACTCGATGATCACCGGACCAGCGCGGCGGGCGGCGGCACGAACTCCCGTGGCGGCTCGGGCGCGTGGGCGCTCCCCCCGTCGGCTCGGTCCGGGAGCGGGTGCCGCGGCGTGGCGGCCCCGTGCAGGAAGCGATCGAGCAGGCGATAGCCGTGCTCGGTCAGCACCGATTCCGGATGAAACTGCAGGCCGATCACCGGGTGCCGCACGTGCGCCACCGCCATGATCTCCCCGTCGTCCGCGGTGGCCGTGACGTTGAGCACCGGCGGCACGCCGCGGCGGGCGATGGCGAGCGAGTGGTAGCGGGCCGCCTGGAACGGGTTCGGCAGCCCGGCGAAGATGGCGCGGCCGTCGTGGAAGATGCGGGACGCCTTGCCGTGCACCGGCCGCCCCGCCCGCACGATGGCGGCCCCGTAGGCGGCGCCGATACACTGGTGACCGAGGCACACGCCGAGGATGGGCGTCGTAGCCCCGAAGCGGCGGACCACATCCGTCGAGATTCCGGCCTCGCCGGGCGAGCACGGGCCCGGGGAGATGATGATGTGCGAGGGTCGGAGCTGCTCGATCTCCTCGAACGACGTAGCGTCGTGGCGTCGTACAACGGTCTCTTCCCCCAGCTCCCGCACGTAGCGCGCCAGGTTGTGCACGAACGAGTCGTAGTTGTCGATGAGCAGTATCATGGCTCGAGGGCGGCAATCAGGCCGCGGGCCTTGTCGAGCGTCTCCCGGTATTCCTGCGCGGGGTCGGAATCGGCGACGATCCCGCCGCCCACTTGAAAATACACGTCGCGGCCGACCACGAGATAGGTCCGAATGACGATGCTCGTGTCGAGCGCCCCGGTGATGCTCACGTAGCCGATCGAGCCGCAATACACGGCGCGCTGCGTCGGCTCGAGCTCGGCGATGATCTGCATCGCCCGGACTTTGGGCGCGCCGGTGATGGAGCCGCCGGGGAACGCCGCGCGCAACAGATCGAGCGCGTCGTGCCCGGGAGCGAGCTCTCCCACCACGGTCGACACGAGGTGGTGCACGGTCTGGTAGTGCTCGAGCGCGAACAGTTCTGGGACGCGTACGGTGCCGGGCTGGCACACCCGCGACAGATCGTTCCGCAGCAGGTCCACAATCATCACGTTCTCGGCCATGTCCTTGTCGCTCTCGGCGAGCGCCAGGGCCAATGCCGCGTCGTGCTCCGGGCCGACCCCGCGCGGCCGCGTGCCCTTGATGGGACGCGTCTCCACCCGGCGGCCGTCGTCGACCCGCAGGAACCGCTCCGGGGATGAGCTCGCGACGACGACCTGACCGAAATCGAGGTACGCGGCGAACGGCGCCGGGTTGCGCTGCCGCAGGCGGCGGTACAGCTCGAACGGGGTTCCCGCGAGCGGCGCCTGGAGGCGCTGCGACAGGTTCGCCTGGAAGATGTCGCCGGCGTACACGTACTCGATGACGCGCGCGACGGCGTCCAAGTACCCGGCGCGCGTGAAGTTTGAGCGCACGCCGGGAACGTCGGGGACAGGGTAGGACGGCGCAGCTGGGCGGTCCGGACGCTGGGGGTCTCCCGGAGCGACTGCGTATTTTTGTCGCGCAGGGAGACCCCCAGCGTCCGGACCGCCCGAGCGTCGCTCCGCCAATCTCTCTTTCACGAACGCTAACCGGCGGGCCGCGCGCTCGGGCCGCGCGGTCCGCTGCTCGGGCATCCCCGTCGAAATCACCCACGCCCGTTCCGTCTCGTGGTCCCAGGCGATGACCCAGTCGTACAACCCCAGCATCACGTCCGGGATGGCGACGTCGTCGTAGCGCGTCCGCGGCACGCGCTCGAGCTGGGCGCCCCAGTCGTACCCCACGTAGCCCGCCGCCCCGCCCTGGAACGGCGGGAGGCCAGCGACCGGCTCGGCCGCGAACGGCTCAAGCAGAGCGCCCACGTGGGCAACCGGGTCCGCGGCGACCCGGGTCCAGCGGCCGCCGCCCAGCTGCTGCGTGAGCGCGCCCTTCGAGCGCACGACCGTCGCCGGGTCCGCGGTGAGGAACGTATGACGGCCGACCTGATCGGGATGGGTGGCGCTGTCGAGCAAGACGACGAACGGCAGGTCGGCGAACCGGGCGCACGCCTCGACGGGATCGGGCGCGGGGACCAGCTCTTCCACGAGCGGTGCCGTATCGCTCACGCGCCGCCCTTCGCCTGGCGGCGCTCCCTGGAGCGCTTGGACCGCTGCGTGAGCCGCACGTGCTCGGGGCCGCGGTCGTCGGGTGGCGTCAAGTACCCCCACTCGAGCGCCCCCTCCTGGCGGTAATTCTTGCCGAGCGTCAGCGCGAGCCGCGCCTTCATCAGCTCGCGCCCCAGGTAGAACGCGTGGGTCGCCTCCTCGACGCCGAGCTGCGCGAAGATCTCGTGGATGTCCGTGCCCCGCACAAAGATCTCGTCGTTGAAGACGGTGATGACGTCGCGATCCGCGAAGATGCGGTAGTTTGGGTCGGTCACGCGCGCCTGTAGCTCGCGCAGCTCCGCTTCTGGGTACCCGCGGACCGTGGGATCCTTGAGCGTGACGAGCCGGTCGTCCACCCCTTTGGGGAGCGTCTGCCGGGTGACGGCGTGGTGCATGAGGCGCCGGGCGATGTCCACCTCACGCACCACGCCCCGGGCCCAGGGGATCACCTCGGTGGTCAGCACGGCGCGCACGCCCAGCTCCTCGCAGATCGCGATCAGCAGCGCGTTCACGCCGGTCGTGTCTGCCGCGGTGAGCTCGGTGATGTTGCCGATGCCCATGAACAGCTGTGCCGCCGGGTAGCGGCGACGCACCTCAGCGAAGCGCTCGAGCGAGGCGAAGAACCCAAAGCCGATCGGCTCGATCACGGGGTCGATCAGGTACGATACCCCCCAGCTCTCGAGCGCAGCGATGCTCGGCTCGAGTGTCTCGAGACCTTCGCCGAAGTCGGGGATAACGACCACCCGCGTCGGCGTGCCGGCGAAGTCCCGCGCGACGTCGAGATTGGATCGATTGACCGACAACACCAGCTCGGCGCCGGCCACCACGGCGGTGCGGATCTCGCCCGCGTCGAGGGAATCGACGCTCACCCGCATCCCGGCATCGACCAGCTCGCGCACCGTGTCCGCCAGCCCCGGAAATTCGCGTCCCGGGGTGCAGCCGATGTCGATGACGTCGGCGCCGCTCGCCCGGTAGTGGTCGGCCTCCCGGCGTAGCGCCTCGCGCGCCAGCCGCGGCGCGTTGTTCACTTCCGCCACGATCTCGATGCCGTACGCGCCGTAGTCCCGCGCCGCCGCCGCGCGGCCGAAATACTCGGGGATCTGACGCAGGTCCTTCGGCCCCTTTTCGACACGCACGCCGGCCCGGTCGGCGATCGCTGCTGTGTCACCCTCGCACAGGCCCGGGATCAGCACGAGGTCGGTACCGGCGGGCACCGCCAGGAAGCGGGCGATCCACGGTGTCGTCATCAGGGCGGCCACCGTGATCTTCATGACGGCGACGTCGTAGGCGAACGCCGGCGCCATCTCGGCGAGCGTGCGGCGCAGCCCCGGCTCGGCGAGCCTGCCCGTCACGAACAGCACCCGACGCGGTACGGCTTCCTCCGGGGCAGCCGTCACCGCGGGTCACCCGACCGCACGAACTTGTTCGGCGTTCCCTCGAGGGCGCCGCCCTTGGGGCGCCACAGCACGATGTCCTCGAGCTTGCGGGCCAGCTCGAAGTCCTTGTCGGTGATCCCCCCGGCGGCGTGGTTCTGGAGCTTCACGATCACCCGGCCCCACGTGACCGACAGATCCGGGTGATGGTACGCCGCCTCGGAGAAGTAGCCGATCGCGTTCACCAGCATCAGCGTGGTCGGCCAGCCGTCCGTCTTGTAGGTCCGCCGGATCCACCCGTCCTCGTACCACCACCCCGGTAACTCTTTCAGCTTCTGCTCGATCTCGGCTTCGTTGTACGTCGGGTCTTTCTGCGCCATGCGCGTCTCCTTGTCCGTGGGCTAGACGACGGCCCCGCCGTTGATCATCAACATCTGGCCGGTGACGTAGGACGCCGCGTCCGAAGCGAGATAGACCGCTGCGTGGGCGACGTCCTGAGGTGTGCCCCAGCGGCTCAGCGGTATCGATCGCGTGATGCGCTCCTTCACCGTCGGGTCGAGGGACTCACCGTACGCGGTCTCGATCCAACCCGGCCCGAGCACGTTGACGCGGATGTGCGGCGCCACCGAGCGGGCCAGGGCGCGGCTGAACGAGTACACTCCGCCTTTGGCGGCGCAGAAGACTTCGGCGTACCCCCCCTTCGTTCCGCCCGCCAGCACGTGGTCCCAGGACACGTTCAGGATCACCCCGCCTGCGGGCTGCCCCCGCATGAGGGCGACCGCCTGCCACGAGGCGAGCACCGTTCCGCGGAGATCCACGGCGAGCAGGCGGTCGAGTTTTTCGATCCAGGTAAGGCGCGCCGCTTCCCCCGTGAGGATGTCGGCGCCGGCGTTGTTCACCCACACGTCTACGCGGCCGAACGCGTCGCGGACGTGTGCCGCCAGGGTCTCCACAGCCCGCGCGTCCGCCACGTCGACGGAGAGCAGCTCGGCGCGGCGGCCGTGCTCGCGAACACGCTCGGCTGTGTCGTCGGCGGCGCGCTGGTTGGCTCGGTAGGTGAGGGCCAGGTCGGCCCCGGCCTCGGCGCAGGCGAGCGCCATCGCACGCCCAATGCCGCTCGAGGCCCCGGTGATGAGCACTACCTTTCCGGTGAGCGTCGGGCCGGCCGCGCCGCGCGCCCCCTCCTGCGGCGCTGCCTGCACCGCTCCCTCCGGCTGTCGTTTTGACATCGAGTCTCCGGAAGCCTAACCTATCGGCGACTTTGGGACACCCACAAGGGAGCCGCCGCACATGCAGCTGCTGGTCAGCGTTGCCGATGCGTCCGAAGCGCGCGCCGCCGGCGGCGCGCGGAGAGCCTCAGCCCTGGCGCGCGCGGCGCCCTTGGCTGCGGCCGCCACCCTCGTCTAACGCCACATCGAGCTGCCCGAGATCGTCGGCCGTGATGATGAAATGCTCCACTGCCGGCGGCAGGGTGCGGAGGAACAAGGAATCGACGAGCTTGCGCGGGTCGCCCCCCGCCGGCTTGATCAGGACGATGCGCCGGGCGCCGAGCATGCCGGCGAGCCAGGCGGCGATCGAGTCGCTCGTGATCTCCCAGGTGTGGGGAAGCGGGTCGGCGGCGCGGACCCAGCGGTACGGCGCGAGCACCGGCAGCCGCCCGGCCTGGCGTGCGGCGGCGATCTCCGCCTGCTGCTCGACGAGCACGGCACCGGGCAGGCGAGCGGCCAGAACGTGCGCGTACTGATCCATGCCGAGCACGGCCATCCAGTGCGCCGCGTCTTCGCCGATCTTGATCCGGCGAAACATGGTGCGGACGGCATCGGCGAACGGACCGCCCCCCGGCACGATCACGAGCCGACGCCTTGGGCTGAACGCCGTGAGCGCCTCCGTGACGAGATCGAGGGCCCCAGCTTTGCTGAGCAGTCCGCCTCCGACCTTGACGACCGTATGGATGATCTGTGCGTCGTCCGTCACGAGGTCACCGGCTCCGCAGCGAGCTCTGCGGCGAGCAGCAGTGCGGCCGCCGCCGCTGGGGCATGACGGGCGGCGGGGCCGAGCGCAGCCGAGAGGTGCGTGACCCGCAGGGCGGCGCGCCGGGCCGCTTCCGCGGCCAGGAAATCGCCCAGGCCCGTGACGACCGCGAGCCCGAGCCCGGGGTGGCGCCGCCGGACGCGTCCGACGGCCTCGGCGATGCGGGTCACCTGGGCATCCCACAGCGCCTCCGCGATTGCGTCGATCGCGGCCTCGTCGAGGATCTCACGATCGCCACACACCACTCGCGCGAGCCGCTCTCCGGCGAGCTCTCGGGTGGCCGCACGCCCGTCCGGCGTGGGGACTGTGTAGTCCGACGGCGCAAGCTGGCGCCGCCACAGGTGGACGTCTCCCGCGAGCGCAAACCCCTCCGCCGAGACACCGGTGGACCTCCCGCCGAGCGGGACGTGGGCGGCGATCGCTTCGGCCGGCGTACGGAGGGCTCCGGTGTACACGAGCTCCTCTTCGCGCAGTCGCTCAGGGTCCGTACGGCCGAGGGCGGCCGGTGCGCCGCCCGCGATCGGGATGATGTCGGTCGTGGTGGAGCCCACGTCGATCAGGATGCAATTGGGGAAGCTCCGGGCCACGAGGCGCGCCGCGGCCGCCCAGTTGGCGGCGGCGATCGCGAGCGGCTCGCGGCGTGCCTCGTCTGCCGTGAGCCAGCGTCCGTCGACCGCGTACACGCGCACCAGGCCATCCGAAAACGCGCGTGTGACCGCATCGACCACGAACGCCACGCCGTCGCGCTTGGTCCGAAAGATCTGCGACAGCTCCGCGGTCATGGTGACCGCGTGAGCGTCCGCCGGCGTCCCGCCCAGCTCTCCGGCGACGCGGGCGAGCAGCGGCGCCAGCGCGGCGGGATCACGCTGGATTTCGTACGGCACCGCCCGCATGGCGACGACGCGGGTCCCCGCGACGCGCGCCGCCTTCGTGTTCACACCGCCAATGTCCCAGCCGAGCACGCCCTTCATACGCCGGGACTCCGGGGCACGCTGCCGTGCGCGTAATCCCCGTGCTCGATCTCAAGGCGGGTCGCGCGGTGCTGGCGCGCGGCGGCGTGCGGGACGCCTACGAGTCGGTCCACTCGGTGCTGGCGGCTGCGTCGGCCGTGGGAGACGCGGTCGCGCTCGCCCGCGCGTTCCGCGAGCGGCTCGGCTGCGACGAGTGCTACGTGGCGGATCTCGACGCGATCGCCGGCGGTCAGCCGCAACGCGCCCTGGTGCGGGCACTCGCCGGCGTTGGCGCGCGGTTGCTCGTCGACTCGGGGCTGTCTGATCCAGCGAGCGCGGCGGCCCTGCTCGCGGAGGGAGCCGTTCGGGTCGTCGTGGGGCTGGAGACGCTGCCCACTCTCGGGGCGCTGGCAGCAATTGCCGGCGCGATCGGGAGCGAGCGCATCGTGTTCAGCCTGGACCTGCGCGACGGGCAGCCCGTGCGCGGGCCCGGGGCGCCCCATCATGGGTCGCCGCTCGAGCTGGCACGCGCGGCCGTGGCGGCGGGTGCGGTGGCGCTGCTCGTTCTCGATCTCGCCCGCGTGGGGGCGCGGCACGGCCCGGATCTGGGGTTGGTGAACGCGATCCGCGGTGCGCTCCCGGACGTCGAGCTCCTGGTCGGCGGCGGGGTGCGGACACGTGAGGATCTCCAGCGGCTCGCGGACGCGGGGTGCGACGCAGCGCTGCTCGCCACGGCGCTGCACGACGGCCGCGTGAAACGAGCGGATCTCGACGCCGTAGGGCGTCGCGGGCCGGCACCACTCGAGCGCAGGCGTCACTCCAGCGACTCGCGGTAGGTCGCCGACTGGCCGAAGTTCTCCTCGACCTCGATTTCGATGGCCCGAAGCTTCACCCCGGGGGACGGCGTGAGCTCCCGGCTGACGCGCCCGGCGAGATACTGCGCCAGCATCTCGACGGTCGTGTTCGGGATCGGGAGCAGGGCGCAGTCGGCCTTGGGGAAGACGTAGCGGGGCCTGCCGTTGACGGCGACGGCCACGCTATCGCCGTCCTCCCGGATCTGGATCTTCGGGTTCTGCAGCGGCAGCAGCACCTTGTGATCGATCTCGTCGGTGAGGCGCTTCATCAGCTGTTTCAGCTCGGAGAAATCCACGACGTAGTGCGCTTCGGGATCGAGGCCGCCTTCGACGGCGACCTGCGTCCGGTAGTTGTGACCGTGCAGCGTCTCGCAGCGGTGCCCCGGGAAGGTGATGAAGTGCGCGGACGCGAACACGTGGTTGTCTTTCGTGACGGCGACGCGGAACTGCTTACCGTCGGCCATCGCGTCTCCCCCAACCGCCCTCGAGCAGGACGACGCAGATTGCGGCGCCGGTCAGATCGGCGGTGGCGCCGGGATTCTTCGTGTTGCGTTCGTCTCGCAGGTCGCGATCGAGAGCGGCGATCGCCGCTCGTCCCGTCGGTGTGCGTCCCCCCCCGGCGTCTATCACCTCGCGCGCTCGTCGCTGCACCCGGACCGCTTCCTCGGGGCCGAGTTTGCGCGCGATGTGGCTGTCGGGCCAGGCCGCGAGCAGCGTGAGGTACGTCTCGACGATCGCATCGCTCCAGGAGAGCCCGGCGGCGAGCCCGCGGCGCAGGACCGGCGCACCGGCGTCGAACGTCGTCTGGAAATCGGTAACGTACTCGCGCGCGATCGCATCCCGCTCGGCCGCGAGTGCCATCGCTTCGCGCAGCGTCACACTGGGCGTGCCGGCGACGTCCTGCTCTGTAGAGCGGCCCAGTGCGCCGGGCCGGGCCTGACGGATGGCGGCGTACACTTCGCGCGCGTCCGCCACCGTGGTCTCGCCGAGCGTGGCGGCCACGGCGGCCCGCAGCGCGGCATCGTTGGAGGAGGACATCAGGGCGGCTCGGGCGAGCGGGGCGAGCAGCAATACCAGACCGAGGTTCGTGTTGGACGGCACCCAGCGGGCGGTCGCCTCCACGGCGGCCCGGATCGTGGCGCCGAGCGGGTGCTCTCCCGCAGCGGCGAGTGCGGGGCCGATCGCGACGGCGCTCGCGAGGAAGTCCTCGTACGTCGCGTCGTGGAAGCGGGCGAGCGGGGACACGTTACCAGGTTTGGGGGCGCTCGCCTCGAGCAGGCAGGCGAGCTGCGCCGCGGCGGCGACTTCGGCCGCGCGCGCCGGCGTGCTCACGCCGACGTCAAGCGCCCGAGCAGATGCTCGACGATCGTCGCCGCGACGTCGACGGAGGTTGCTTCCTGCAGGCCGCGCCATCCCGGGATTCCGTTCACCTCGACGACATAGTCCGTGCCGTCCCGCGCCGGGAGCAGGTCGACGCCTGCGTATTCGGCACCCACGGCCCGGGCTGCACGAAGCGCCAGGTCCGTGCGTTCCCTCGAGAGCGCGGTCGCCCGCGCCCGCCCGCCGCGCGCCAGGTTCGTCTTCCAGCCGGCCGCGCTGCGCTCGATCGCCCCGACCACGCGGCCGCCCACCACGAAGGCACGCACGTCGCAGCCGTCGTGGTCGACGGTGCGCTGCACATAATATACCCCGCGAATCGTCTCCAGCGTGCGGAACACGCGAAACGCCATCTCTTCGCTCGTCACGCGCACCATCCCGAGCCCCATCGAGCCGAACAGCGGCTTTACGATCACGTCCTGCAGGTGGCGGAACGCCGCCAGCCCTGCGTCCGGGCTTTCGCACACAACGGTCTCGGGGACTCGGAGTCCCGCCTGCGCGAGGATGGCGGTTGTCCAGAGCTTGTCCACGGTGCGCTCGATCGCGCGCGGGGAGTTCATCACCGGGACGCCCTGCTCCTCCAGGGCGTGCAGCGTGTCCACCCGGAAGATGATCTGCTCGAGGGAGCCCGCGGGGATGATCCGCGCCAGCACGGCGTCGCAGGCGCCGAGGTCCGTCTCGCCGGCGGCAAACGTCGTGGCCGGGCCACCGAGACGCGCCACCAGCACCTCGTAGGGGAGGACGCGTCCCTCGTGGCCCCGCGCGGCGAGCGCGCGGCAGAGCTCGTCGGTGTGCCAGCCCTGCCGCGCGGCGAGGATCGCGATGCGCACGGCGGCTAGTTCGTCTTCTGGCCGATCAGGACGGTCACGCCGCCCGTGGCGAAGGTGGGCAGGTCGGCCGCCACCGCCTTGAATCCCGCGGTCGCGATGCCTTTCTCGAGCGCCGCGCGGGACTCCCACCGGAGATCGGCCATCCGATAGAGCGCCGGTCGCTGGCCGTCGATAGTCGCCGGGAACTTCACCAATTCCACGCGGGTGACCCCGATCTCCTGCGCATGCGATGCGAACAGCGGCACGTGCTTCTCGGCGTAGTACTTCTCGAACGCCGCCGTGTCCTTCGGCTGGTTGTACAGCACGACTACGGCCCACGCTACCCCGGCCGCTGCCGCTCGCGGCGGGGCCGGCTTGGAGCAGGCGGCCGTGAGGGCGAGCGTGGCGAGGGCGGTGAGGCTCCGCAACGGACGCTGCATGGAAATCGCTCCTTGGTGAGGCGTGGGTGAGGGCGCGACGCGTCAACTCTCGACGAGCGACGCGCGCAGCACCTCGGGGTTGATGTGTCCCGCGTGGTACGTCTTCCCGCTCTGTACGCTCGTCAGCCACACCTCGGCGGGGCTGAAGAGGAGCGGGTCGATCTTGTAGAAGTCCCCGTCGTACCGCTTGAAGATGTCGTAAAACGGCGTGCCGTAGTCCTTGGAGGCCGAGGCCGGGATCCTGGGCACGAGCTCGGCGAGCTCCACGTCGTCGGCGTTCACGGTGTAGTGCGCCTGCCCGCCGTACAAAATGCAGTCGTTGGTCCGACCGATGGCGCGCAAGTCGTTCTTCGCCACCGGCGGGAGCGGCGCCGTCCCGATCCCGCTCACGATCTTCTTCAGGTCGAATCCCAGCGTGTCCATCTTGTGCAGGCCGGTCTCCAGGATGCGGGCCGTGATCTGCACGCCGCCGGCGAGGCTCGCCGTCGGCGCCACGACGAAAGTGAGGTGCGCCGGGACGAGCCCCGCCTTCGCGGCCACCCAGGCGGCGACGGCCTCGGTTGGCGGGTTCCGCGTCTCGAGCACCAGCACGCCGCGCGGCGCGGTCTCGGCGTAGCCGAGCTTGGCGAACAACTCGCGCTCCACTCGGGCGTGCGCCCGCAGCGGCCCCGAGCCCATCGCGAAATACTTGTCCACCTGAATCGCCCACCCCGCGTACTGCGACGCCATGCAGCTCACCGCGGGATGATCGGTCCAGACGCGCACCCCGGGCCACGCGTCGCCACCGATCGCCAGCGGCGTGTAGTCGACGTGCCCGAGACCGCCCATGCAGATCTCGGCGAGCGCGAGCCCCGCCGCGTGGCCTCCCGGCGTCGCGATGCCGGCGTCGATGACGCGCGCCCCGCCCGGCAGCGGTCGCGCGAGGATGCGCAGCGCAGCGGCGTGCGCCGCCATCCGGTCGGCCATCTCCCAGGCGCGATCGTTCAGGCCCAGCGGCTCGCCGCTCACTCCGCCACCCAGTGCAGGATCTCTCCCTTGCCGAGCTCGGCCAGGTCGCCGGAGTAGCGTGCATACCGACCCGTGATCTGGGGCTCGCCGATCGCCAGCGCGTAGCGGGCGCGCAGGTAGCGGAGCAGCAGCGGGAGGTGGGGCGGCCGGTAGGTGCAGGCGTAGCGGAACGTGGCCGGGCGGTCGATCGCCCCGAGCGCGACGATCGAGCCGCGCTTGAGGAAGCGGCCCGCGCCCGCGGCGGCCCGGCCGAATACCACCACCGTCCCCGCAATCATCCCCCTCCCCGCCTGCGGTCCCGCGTTCCCCGTCACCACGATCAGCCCGCGCCGGGCGGCGGCGCCCGCCTGGGCGCCCGCGTCGCCCCGAATGATGATCTCGCCACCGGTCATCCCGCGGGCGGCTCCCGGGAGCGCGCCGCCGGGATTGTCACCGGCGCTCCCGTGCACGTCGATGCGCCCGCCCGCCATGCCGCGACCGAGGTCGCTTCCCACGCTGCCATCGACGACGAGCTCGCCGTCGGCCATCCCGGCTCCTATGCCTTCGACCTTCGTCACGTCGCCGGTGATGCGCACCGTGGCGGACCGCTCACCCGTCACCGTGAAGAAGTCGCCCAGGAGCGCGCGCCGCCCGCCGTGCGTCACGGGCAGCTGCCCGATGTCGCCGGCGCCGAGTAATGCAAAGCGGTCGGCCGCGATGCAGTCCGCGACCAGCAGGTGCGTCGGTGCGGTCGCGAGCGTCAGCACCACGGGGTCGCTCACGCCAGGATCTTCCGGAGATAAAAGTGATGCGGCCCGAGCTTGCCGCCGTAATTCCCCGCCGTGATCGCCACGATGCCCGGCCGGCACGCGGCGCGGATCCCGCCGCGCATCGCCGCCTCGATCGCAGGGGCGTCGGTTCCGTCGAGCACGATTTCGAGCACGCTGTTCACGCCTGCCGGGACCTGTGACGTGGTGACCGCGCGGAGCGTGGGGTCGAACGCGTCGTTCGTCGTGGCGATCATGTTCTTGTAGCGCCGCGAGCCGACTTTACTCCCGCTCCGCACCACGCCCCCCGGGAAGGGGAGGATCACCCCCCGAAAGTTCGTCATCGCGAGGACGGCGGCCTCCGCCGCGGCGAGCGCCGCGTCGGCGTCCTCCGCCAGAATCAGGAAGTTCCCGCCCCCCACGCCCTTCTGCATACCGAACGTCTCCTCGACCAGGAACTCTCCTTCCATCACGGGCAGACGCCAGTACCGCTTGCCCCCGATCACCTTGCTCGCCTGGAACCCGTCCCCGAACACCCGGAGCGCCTTGCCCACCGCCAGCCGGTCGGGCGCCTCGGGGAGGCCGTCGAAGCAGGCCGTGGTGGGGCAGGTCAGCACCGTCTGGCCGATCCGGACGATCAGCTGCTCCGAGAGGCTCTCCTTGTCCATCGTCAGGAACAGCACGCTCACCCCCGGATGCCCGTCAGGGGTCTCTTCGGGGGCGAGCTCGCGCTCGATCGCCGCCTCGCACTTGCAGCCGATCACCGAGGTGGCGAAGCCGGTGAGCTTGACGGCGGCCTCTCGCGCCCACTTGGCGTTCCGCCCGGTGATGATCAGCCGGGCGACCCGCATCGTGAACGCCTCGGCGAACGTGTCCTCGATCGTCACACCGTCGATCTTCACGCCACGGGCTCCGCGCCGTAGTTGGCGAACGCCACACAGGCGTAGTCGTCGAAGAAGCGCTGCACGTCCCGCGTAACCGCGGCATCGTATTCGGGGCGCACCGCCAGCCGCCGCCCGGCGGGCGCCCGCCGCAGCTGGCCCTCCTCCACCACGACGGCCCCCCCTTTGATCACGTAGCGCGGCGTCGCGAACATCTGCGCGCGGTCGGGGTCGTCGGCGTAGATGGTCACGTCGGCGTCCGCACCCGCGCCCAGGTGCCCCTTGTGCTTCAGGCCGAGCAGGCGCGCCGGGCCGGCGCGCGTGACGACGGCGATCTCGGCGAGCGTGTATTCGCGCGCCAACCCGTCGAGCAGCGCACTGCCCGCGAGCATCCGTTGGTTCACCTGCTTCAGCTGCTCGTCGCGATACGCCCGGTCCATCAGCAGCCGGATGAGCCGCGGATAGGAGAGAAACGAGCCGCCATTCGGGTGGTCGGTCGAGAGCACGACCCGCCAGGGATCGCGCGCCAGGAGGAACAGCTCCAGCCCGACCGCCCACTGCAGCGCCGCCACCGCGGCCTTCTCCTTGTACGAGTACGGGACGATCCCGCAGCCGGTCTCGAGCTCGATATCGACGTTCACCCAGCGGCGTCCGGTGCTCGCGTGCAGCAGGTACTCCACGGGACCGTCGGCGGTGACCGTGGTCGCGGGACCGAACATCACTTGGCCGACATCGACGCTGACTTCCGGATGGGCGTTCACGTGCTCGATCACATCGCGTGCGGCCGAGGTCCATCCCTTCCCCCGCTCCCCGCCGTAGCTGTGGAACTGGAGGTGGGTGAAGTGCGCGCGTTGGCCGGCCAGTGCACGCATGCTCTCGAGCGTGGTCGCGACGTTCCCCGGCTGGCCCAGGTTGTTGCAGTGGACGTGCACCGGGTGGGGCAGCCCGAGGGCGTTGGCGGCGCCGGCGAGCACCTCGAGGATCTTCCGCGGCGTCACGCTGCTCGACCCGACCGGATCGTCGATCCCGCTCACGTTGCGATCGGCGCTTCCCCCGGCCCCGCCGCCGGACTTCCAGCGCGCGATGCCTCCCGGGTTCACGATCTTGATCGCGTAGCCCCGCGTCACTCCGAGGAGCCACGCGGCGTAGTCGCGGGCCCGCGTCGGGTCGCCTGCCGCGAGCTGGCGCAGCAGGTAGTCGTCGTTGCCGAGCAGCACGAAGCAGCCCGCATCGATGATCGGCGTATCGTCCAGCTCGGCGTGGGCCTGCCGGGCCGCGAGCGGGGCGACCGCCGCCTCCATCACGGTCGTGTAGCCGAGGCCGGCGTAGCGGTACCCGGTGGTGAACGTGCTGGGAATCGTGCCGCCGGTCCCCGAACGAGCGACGGCGCCGTCAGCGAGTCGCGGCGCGGGTGCAGGATCCGCGGCGTGCTCTTCGGGAAGCAGCCGGCGGCCGTGATTGACGCTCGAGCCGGCGATGTGCGCGTGGATGTCGACGCCTCCCGGCATCACGATCATCCCGCGGGCGTCCAGTCGTGGGGCGTTGGCGGGAAGGTCGTCGACGATGCGGTCGCCCTCGATGCACACGTCGCGCACCTGGCCGTCCACGCGGTTCGCGGGATCGTGCACCGTGCCGCCGCTGACGCGGAGCTGCGGAGCAGCGCTCATGCGCCAAGCCGCTCGCGCAGCGCGCGCAGCGTGCCCGCGGCGGTGGGTGGGCCGGCGAGCGCGGGCCGCAGCGGCAACGGGACTTCGTCCATCCGGTACGCCGTCCCCCCCTCGTGGATTCCCGCGATGCCCGTGTCCACCGACACCGCGGGCTTGAACGCCGCTGCGCTCGCGCGCGGCCCGATCGCGACGGTGGGCAGCCCCGCCAACCCCCCGATCAGCGGCGCCGGGATGCTCGCCGGTGAGCCGATCACGAGTGCCGCGTCGATCTCCCGGGCGGCGAGCAGCGCCGCCGCGCCGGCATGGGGCCGGTAGGTCGGAAACCCGGGTGCGAAGTCCACCGCGAACGGAAACCCGGTCTGCCAGGTGAGCACCGCATCGGCGCCCGAGCGGTTCCCTCCCCCGCGCAGCACGATCAGCGCGCAGCGGGTCGGCGCGTTGAGTGCCTGGGCGAGGGTCACGAGCGCCTCGGCGCGGTCTGGGTCGGCCGGGGCGGCGCCCGGCTCTCCGTCCGCGACGAGTGCCACGTAGCGGCCCTGACTCATCCGGCCGGCGAGCTCGGCCGAGCCACGAAACCGCGCTTCGTCGCTGGCGACGCGGCCCTGCACCGTCGCGCGCATGACGCCGAGCGCGTCGACTTCGTCGCCGCCGGCGATCTCGACGCGCGCGTCGGCGTCGGCGGGCCCGCGGCCGGCGCCCACGTCCACGGCGATCACCGTACGGCTGCCGCGGCCTCGCGGCGCCTCGAGCCCGCGAGGCTCGACCGCGTAGCGCGTGGCGAAGCGCGGATAGCGCGCCACCGGGTCCACGCCCCAGAACACGATCACATCGGCCCGCTGCCGGATCTCGCCCAGCGTGGCCCCGGCCCGGCCGCGCCGCTGGGCAGCGAGCACCCCGGCGGCGGCGGCGGCGGTGATGCTGTCGAGCATGGCGCCGAGACGATCGCTCAACGCCACGGCCTCGCGCTGTGCTTCGCAGGACAGGTCGGCGGCGAGATAGACGAGCGGGCGCTTCGCGGCCCCCAGCATCCGGGCGGCTTCACCGAGCGCCCGCTCGAGCGGCGCCGCACGGCCGTTCACCCGCACATCCTGCGGGATCCGTCCGTCGCCGAACCACGCGGCGCCCAGCGCGCACGCATTCCGCGTTTCGGCGACGCGATCCTGCTTCACGACGACGGTGATGTCGTCGCAGGCGCACCCACAGCCGAGGCAGGTGACGTGCTCCACGGTCCGCGCGGCGGGGCTCATGCGATCCGCCGCTCGCGCGCCTCGATCTCCTGGTACACCGCGCCGGCGCGGCGCACCAGCGCCGCGTGACAGGCGGCGGGGTCCGGGGCGTGGGCGAAGACCGTGCACACCGGGTGCCCGCGCCTGATCCGTTGCCCGGGCGAGGGGATGTCGCGCACGCTCTCGTCCTCGAGCCAGCCGCTCGTGTCGCCGATGACGACGTTACGCCTCGCATACACGATCGCCTTGCCGATCACGCCCGGGCGCCGGCGCGGCGGAGATTCCGGCAGCTCGCCGGCACAGGCGCGCGCGTGCGTCTCGAAGATCCCGAGATTGTGGGCTCGCTCGACCAGTTCGAGAGCGGCGGTGTATCGCGGGTTCACCTCGAGCGGATACGGCACGCCGCGGCGCGTCACGAAGTCAATCCCGTTGACTCCCACGAGGCGAAATTCGCGTGTCACGAGAGCGGCGATCCGGCCGGCGATGGCGGCCAGGCCGGCGTCGGCCCCGCCAAGGATGTTCCCGCAATACCGGAAGGGACCGGCGCCGAACGCCCGGTCGCCTGCCAGGAGGCGCGAGACACCGAGCGGCACCGCGCGCCGCCCGTCGGCGGCGAATACGACCGAGCCGGGCACGCCCGCGATCCACTGCTGCAGATAGCTTCGGGCCGGCACCCTCCGGCCGCACCACGGCGTGATGCCGCTCCCGCCCCCCGACGCGCGCGGTTTCACGAGCCAGCGAGTCCGAGCCGGCGGGCGCGGCGCGCTGAGGCGGACCGCCGGCGCGGGAAGCCCGTGGGCGGTGAGGGCCCGGGCGAGTCGCACGGGGTCTCGCACTCGCCGCAGCACGGCGGGCGGATTGCCCCACAACGTGCCGCGACGCGCCAGGACCGCTACGGCGTGAGGATGGTTCTCGAAGCTCGCCACGTAGCACACCGCCTCGCAGGCGACGTCGCCCGCGGCCCGCAGCGCGGCGGGCACACTGAAGCGACCGCCCCCTGGTTCTTCTGTGCGCGCGACCAGCACCGCCCGAGCACACGCGCGCAGGTCGAGATCCCCGAACCCATCCACCGCGAGCACGTCATATCCCGCCCGCGCGGCCGATTCGGCGAAGCCGCGCGTCGACACACCCGCGACGAGCACGCGCGTCGGCGTCATTCGAGCCCGAGCCGCCGCCGCGCCTGCTCGCGGGAAATCACGTAGAGATGATCGAGCACCGTCCCCTGCGCCTCGCGGATGCCGAGCGCCGCGACGAGCTCGCGGTGCCGACCGCCGGAGAGCCCATCCGCGATGAGCGCGGCGCCTTGCGCGCCTTGCTTGGCCTGCGCGGCGAATCCTTCGAGCAGCCGCACCGGGGAGATGCCTTCGAGCCGTTGCGTGATGGCCCGGCGCACCCCCTCCACCCGCGCGAGGCGTCCCGACAGCACGATCTCGCGCGGCGCCGGCACGCTGGCGCGCAGGAAGCGCACGGCTTTCACGGCGCTCTCGACGAAGGCCTCCAGGGCGACCCGCTCGCGGGGCGTCCGGGGGTTGCCGAGCGCGTCGGCGGACCCGGACCCGCCGTCCCACCCCGCGACCGCCGCTGCGCCGCCGCCGAACAGCAGCGACTTGGGTACGGAGCCGGCGAGAAAGGCGACTTCCCCGTCGAGCGCGCCGGACGCGCGGAAGCCCAGCGGCCCGGCCGATCCTCCGACGCCGTCCACGATCTGTCCCTCAGCCACGGCGAGCGCCGCCGTGAACGCGCCCCCGAGCTCGAGCAACATGAGCGACACGTCGCGCAGCGACCGGCCGCTGCGGCGCGACTGCTCGTCGATGGCCAGCGCCGCGGCGCAGACCTTGTCGGCCGTGCCCATGTCCACCCGATTCACCTTGCGATGCGCCGGCACCGAGGACAGGTGGATCACGCCCGGCGTGAAGAAGACGGGGAGCGTCGACCTGCCGAGCTCCCGGGCCAGGGCCCGCAGCCCGCCGATCCCCCCGGGCTCGCCCTCGGCGGCAAGGAAGGCGAGCCGCAGGTCCTCCTCGGTCGCTTGCTGCGCGCGGGTGAGCGGGAGACCGTAGCCGGACGGGCCGGCGATGCAGTCGAGCGGCCCCGCCCCCGCCAACAGACCCACGAAGCCGGCGGGGTCCCCGAGCGCCTCCGCGGTGGGGATGGAGCGGTCCAGGAATACTCGCCCATGCTCGAGCCCGCACAGGTCGATGGTGAGCGTCCCGGGGTCGATCCCGATCACACGGGTCACGCGCCCTACTTGGGCTTCGCGCTCAACTCCCGCGCGACGTCGGCGATCGTCTCGGCGTCCAGCACGAGGTCGTTGCGCTCGAACAGGCGCGCGATGCACGTCTTGTGCAGCTTCATCTTCAGGTTGCCGATGGCGAGCGCCCCGAAACACCGCACGCCGTCCTTCGTGACGCCGTCATCCATCACGTCGACGCCTTCGATCCCGAGCGGGGGGACGGCGTTCACGTCGGCGACCACCTTGAGGCCGGGCTGGTTGGCCCACGCCTGCTTGGGAACCAGCATGACGCCGGCCGGGCCCGCATTGAGCAGCAAGGTGGCGCGCTCGCAGGCGCGGCTCGCCTGGCCCGCATCCGACATCGTAATCGCCTGCACCGTCCCGCCGAAGCGCTTCACCACCAGCTCGCGCGCCCGCTCACCCGCCTCGGGCTTACGGGACGTGATGACCACCTCCGCTCCCGCTCGCGCGAACAGCCCCGCCGCCCGGATCCCCACCGGTCCGGTCCCGGCGACGATGAGGACGCGCTGGCCGCGCACGTCGCCCGCGGCCTGGACCATCTTCTCCACCGCCGCCACGGCCGTCGTGTTGGAGCCATTCGAGTCCAGCATGAGCGAGACGCGGAACGGGCCGAAGAATGCCTGCTGCGCCGCGGCGAGGAGCCGCTCTCCCGCCGCCATGTCCGCCCCGCCGATGAACGTGGCCGTGTCTTTCAGGTCTTTCGGTCCACGCGTGAAGATGCAGCCGTGCATCAGGTCGCGGGCGTCCGCCTCGACGATGCCCCCGTAGCTCATCACCTCGTCGGCGCCGCCGTCGTACGCCACTACCCGGTCGAACACGCTCGGCAGCCGCGAGCTGTCGAGCTGCAGCAGAAGCTTGCGCATCAGGGGTCGGGCTCCAAGGCTCGGACAGGGAGAAAACGGTCGAGGGGCGGCAACGCCACCGCCCCCCGGACCTGAGCTTCCGGCGATCGCCGGGGCGTCAGCTCTTGTCGGCTCCGCCCGCGAACGGGTGGGTGGCGGTCTTGGCGCCCGAGATGACCGCGTCGACCCGAGGCTGGCCCTTCAGGGCCCGCTCGATCGATTCCTTCACCGCCCGGTAGTTGAAGTCGAAGATCTTCTTGTCGTTCTTCGCCTGCCAGTGGATGAAGACGCCCACCAGGATGCAGTAGTCGTCCACCTTGTCGCGCGGGATCACGCCCGACGACACGCTGTCGACCACCGCGCGCGCGACCGCCGCCTGCGCCGGGCCGAACATCTGAACGGCCTGCGTGGCGTTCTTGAGGGTGACCTTGTTGAAGAGGAGCGTGTCCGGCTTGGCCGGCAGGTTGGGCGTGACGACGGCGAGCAGCTTGGTGAAACCGTCGGTGTTGTTGGACAACGTGTTGACGAATGCCTGCCCCGCATGGCCCGACTTCGACCCGATGATCAGATCGATGTGGGCGACCTCATTCCCGTCCCCTACCAGCGACTCGCCGATGAAGAAATCCGCTGCCATAACGACCTCCCGATCCGGATGGGTGCACGAAAGTTCTGCTGCCGGTGTCACGAATGCGGCGTTGAGAGCGGCGTGGCTGAGGGGCCAGAGGACCACGCGGTCCCGACTTTGCGGGTAGCTCCTTACGGAACCGTATCGATGGGGAGCTAACCTGCCCGCGGGGTAGAGCGGTGTCAAGACCGTGCCGGAAGCCGGGCATTGGAACGTTTTCGGGCGCTACTCGGGTGCCGCCCCGCCCGTCGCCACCCGCCACACCTCGTCGGCGAGCCACTCGAGCCGCTGCTGGGAGTAATCGAGCTCCGTGGGGGTCATCTGTTTGGCGCGCCGCGCGATCTCGCGCGAGTGGACGAGCAGCTCGTCCAGCACTTCCCGCAGCGGCCGGTTGCTGCGCCGCTCCGCCTTCGGGCGCGGGCTCACGCGGTCTGGATCCCGAGCGCGCGGTCGTCCGCCTTGCGGAACTCCTGCGCCGCGGCGCGCAGCGTCGAGGCGATGCCCCGCTCGGCGAGGTAGTTCTCCACCAGGCGAAAGCCGAGGTAATACCCGGCCCGCTCCGGCAGCACCTTCCCGCCCATCAGCCGGGCCGCCGGCGTCATCCCGCCCGATAGGAAACGCAGCCGCAACCCCAGCCCGCTCTGGTCGAGCACGGGGGCACTGACCCGGCGGAGGAAGGCGTCGAGCTCCCGGATGCGCCGGTACTGTCGGCGCGTATACCCGAAGTACTCCCACGGCTCGAGCCCCGGGGCGACCGCCTGCGCCGCGGCGACGGCCGCGCCTTCGTTGACCAGCAGCTCTCGCAAGCTGGCTCGGCTCCCCGTGTCCCAGTAGTCGTAGTGGCCCCGCAGGTCGGCGACCAGCCGCCGCAGGTCGGCCCGGCTGGTGGGCGATGTGTACCGCACGGCGTGCGCCGTCTCGTGCGCGACCCACAGGGGCAGGAGATGCGGGGCGAGCCCCATGCCGTACGTCTGCGGGTTCGCCCGGCCCGTGAAGTGCTCGAGGCACAGGAATGCGATGCCCCGTCCGCCCACCACCAGCTCGCCGGCGTTCGCCGCGCCCACGCCGACCATCAGGTAGAGGTCCACGGGACAGTCCGCCTCGAACCGCTCGAGCGCGCGCTGCAACGCGTCCTCCGCGATCGACACGACGTCGACATCCGCGAGCAGCCGCTTCAGATCCGCACGGTCCGCCCCCAGCGCCGCCGCGATCACCTGCTCGGCGTGCGGTGACCCGGGGTCGAGCACGTAGTTGTGCCAGTAGCTCGCGAGGACCGGCCGGTGCCGGTCGAGGTACTCGTGGTATGCCGCGGCGGGATCGGGCGCGGCCAGGACCGCCAGGAATTCCGGGACGAGGTTGACGAGCATGGAGCGGCCGGCCCCAATTTGGGAAGCCGCCCCGCGGGAGACAAGCGTGCTCAGCGGACCGTGAGCTCGACCGCCACCGAATCCGACTTGACATTTCGCATGACGTCGATCACGCCCAGCGACACCGGCCCTCAGGCCTTGTCGCGCATCTTCCGGCTCATGTCGGCGAGGAATTTCCGTTCGGCGGGGGTGAGGCTTTCGATACCACGCGCCGAGATCTTGTCGAGCACGCGGTCGATCTCCGCCTGTGCCGCATCGCGCGGTGGGCGACGTGGCTTGAGGCCGGCGTCTCCGGCCCGGGCGACCCGGCCCGGATGGACCAGCACGCTCGGTTGCGCCGCGCGCCGCAGATGCCGCTCGGCGCGCGCGAGCCGCCAGTCGGCGACCTTCAAATAGAGAAACCCCGCCCCGAAGCCGCCGAGATGGGCCAGGTGCGACACCTTGTCGATCGGCGGAAAGATGGCCAACGCCAACGAGACCGCGACGGCAAAGGTGACGAGCCATTTGGCGGGGATCGGCTCGGGCAGCGGGAACACGTAGATCGGCCGGTCCGGCGCGGCCCACGCGAACGCCAGCAGCACACCGTACACTGCGGCCGACGCCCCGATCACCAGCTCGACCGGGCGGAACTGCATCAGCACGAACGACAATACGGCGCCGCCGAGGCCGCACAGCAGGTAGTACCCGAGGAACGGGCCGCCCCCCATCCGCTCTTCCACCTCCGGCCCGAACACGTACAACGCGAGCAGGTTGAACGCCAGGTGCAGCGGCCCGCCGTGCAGGAACATGTACGTGAGGAACGTCCAGGGCTGCGCCAGGGCGCGCAGCGGCACGAACCCGAACGTGGTGAGGAAGCGCGGGTCGACGAAGATCGTCATCTGAAAGAGAAAGACGACCAGATTGGCGACGAACAGCCGTCGCACCCAGGGAGTCATGCCGAACATTCGCTGCGGGCCCATCTACCCTCGGCGCCTCTCGCGTCTAGCTTGTTATTCCCCCGCGCCCACTCCCCGGGTTCCCCGCCAACCGGCAGATACGCTCGCACAATTCGGCAAACTCGATCCCGGCGGCCCGTGCGGCCTGCGGGAGCAGGCTCGTCCCCGTCATTCCGGGGAGGGTGTTCGCCTCCAAGCAAAAGATGTCCCCGTCCGCCGTCAACCGGAAGTCAACCCGCGAGTATCCCCCGAGCTTGAGCGAGCGGTGCGCCGCCAGCGCGAGCTCCTGCAGCTGGCGCGCCGGCTTCGGATCGAGCTTCGCCGGGAAGATCTCCTCCGACATCCCGGGCGTGTACTTGCACTCGTAGTCGAACAGCTCGTGCTTGGGGATGATCTCCCCCACCGGCAGGGGCACCTCGCCGAGCACGCCCACCGTGAGCTCCCGTCCCGCGATGAACTGCTCGACCATCACCTCGGCGTCGTAGCTGCGCGCCGCCTCCACGGCGGCGTCCAGGCTCTTGGCGTTCCTGACGAGCGTCATTCCCACGGACGAGCCCATCCGCGAGGGTTTGACGATCACCGGCCACCCCAACGCCGTGGTCACGTCCTCGGCGGCGACCGGGGTCATGAACCAGGCGGGCACCGGCACGCCGGCAGCCCGGAACAAGCGCTTGGACAGGTCCTTGTCCATCGCCAGGGCGCTGGCGAGCGCCCCGCTCCCGGTGTACGGCACGCCGATCACGTCCAGGATCGCCTGGAGCGTGCCCCCCTCACCCCGACCCGCGTGGAGGCAGAGGAACAGCACGTCCGCCCCCGTCACCTCGGGGCTAGCCGCGAGGCCGTTGGACAGAAACGCCCGCTCCCGCTCGTCGAGCTCGGGCACCGGCGGCGGCTCCCGGCCCACCGCGCTGGTCAAGAGGCGCGCCTCGTCGGTGCGTGTGAGGGGCCCCGAGGCGGTGTCGACCACTGCGACGGCGTGGCCCCGCTGTCGCAGGGCCGCGACGATCTGGGCGGCACCCGCGAACGCGACGGCGCGCTCCGCGGTCGCGCCGCCCGTGAGCACGGTGACCCGCATCAGCGGATGCCGGCCAGCTGATGGAGCACGTCGTAGCGCGTGACGATGCCGGCGATCTTGCCGTCGCGCCGCACCAGGGCCGCCGGTGTCTCACGCGACAGCAGCGCGGTGAGGCGTTCGACGGGTAGATCCGCGTCCACGACGGGGAATGGCCCGTCCATCACCTCCTGGACGGCCTGGTCGAGCGTGGCGGGCTGTTCCAGCGCCTTGGCCATGAGCGCCGGCTCGGACACCGCGCCCACGCCGTCGCCGCCGTCGAGCACCGGGAGCTGGGACACATTGTACGTGCTCATGAGATTGAGCGCCTGACGCACCGTGGTCGTCGGCGCGACGGAGATGAGGGGCGGTGCTCCAGAGTTCTTCGCCTCGAGCACGCGCGCCACCGTGACGCGCTCGGTCTCGAGGATCTGATTCTCCCGCAGCCATTCGTCGTTGTAGACCTTGGAGAGGTAGCGCTCACCGGTGTCGCACAGCACCGTGACGACGAGCGCCTGCGGATCATCCACGCGCCGCGCCACCTCGAGCGCCGCGACGAGGTTCACGCCGGTCGACCCGCCGCAGAACAGCCCCTCTTCCTTGGCGAGCCGGCGGACCGAGAGGATGGCGTCCTTGTCGGGCACCGTGATCCACTCGTCGATCACGTCCCAGTGCAGCGACGTCGGGATCTTGTCGCCGCCGATCCCCTCGACCTTGTACGGGTGCCCCTCGGTCTTCTGGCGCGTGCGCGCGTACTCCGTGTAGATCGAGCCCAGCGGGTCGCCCGCCACGACCCAGACTTTCGGATTCCGCTCCTTGAGAAAGCGGCCCGCCCCGCTCACGGTCCCGCCCGTGCCCGGCGCGCAGACGAAATGGGTGATCTTGCCGGCGGTCTGCTGCCAGATTTCCGGTCCCGTCGTGCGGTAATGGACCTCCGGGTTCACGGGGTTGTAGTGCTGATCGGCGAAGATCGCGTTGGGATGGGCGGCGGCGATGGCGCGGCCCTTCATGATGTAGTTCTCGGGGTGATCGGGCGGCACCGCCGTCGGCGTGATGATGACCTCGGCCCCGAGGGCGCGCAGCAGGCGGGCTTTCTCTTGCGACATCTTGTCCGGCATCGTGAAGATGCAGCGGTAGCCCTTCACCGCGGCCGCGAGCGCGAGCCCCACGCCCGTGTTCCCCGACGTCGCTTCGACGATCAACCCGCCGGGCCGGAGCCGACCCTCACGCTCCGCCGCCTCGATCATGGCGAGGCCGATGCGGTCCTTCACCGAGCCCCCCGGGTTGAAGAACTCCGCCTTGGCGTACAGCGGCGTGCGGATACCCTGCGTCAGCTTGTTGAGGCGGATCAACGGCGTCCAGCCGATCGTCTCGAGGACGTTAGCGTACGGCTCAGTGTGCGCCGGCACCGCTATCCGCTTTCGCCTTGCTCGTGTCTCGTCGCACGCCGCTCGTATCACGCGGCGCCGCGATGGTGTCGCGCAGCACGCCGGCGCTGTCCGGTCGAGCGCGGGGGGGAATCGGGGGAAACATGACTGGTGGCGGGCGCGGGGTCGGACGCCGGGCGCCGCTCGTATCCGGTTTCGCCTTCCCGGCTGTGCCGCCGCTCGCGGGGCGGCGGAACTCGATCGGCTGCAGAAAGGCCGTCGCGACGGCGAGCCCACGCCGGCGAGCCGGGGCGAAACGCAGCTTCCTCGCGCCTGCGAGCGCCGCCGAATCGAGCCCCGAATAGCCGCTCGACTCGGCGACCTTGCTCGACTCCGGTGCGAGCCGGCCTACCGAGTCGACGAACAGGCGGAGCACCACATCGCCTTCGACTTTCTGGTCGTACAGCCGCGGCGGATACTGGATCGGCGAGTCCGGGTTGATCGGGACCGGCGGCTCCTGGTCCGGGGGCGTGGCGGCCGCTCCCCCGCCGGTCGCGGCCTCCTCCGGCGGAGGTGCCGGCTTGCCACAGCCGGCGGCGGCGAGCCCGACCGCGCCCACGAGCGCGAGCCAGCTTCTCATGACGCCTCCTCGAGTCGTTTCTTCCATGCCGCGAGGCGATTGAGCGCGTCGAGCGGCGACAAGGCGTTCACGTCCAGCCGGTCGAGCTCGGCGACCAGCGGGTGCGTTCCCGGCGCGAACAGGGCGAGCTGCTGCGCGTCGGGAGCGGGGGGCGGGGGTTGGCGCGCCACGTGGTGGCCGGCCTCGAGCAGCTTGAGCACTTCCCAGGCGCGTCCCACGACCGCGCCGGGGAGCCCCGCCAGCTGCCCCACATGAATGCCGTAGGAGCGATCAGCTCCGCCGGGCTCGAGCCGGTGCAGGAACACGATCTCGTCCCCTGCCTCCCGGACGGCCACGTTGAAGTTGCGCGCGTGCGCGAGCTCTTCGGTGAGCTGGGTGAGCTCGTGATAGTGCGTCGCGAAGATGGTCTTGCAGCCGACCACGTTGTGCAGGTGTTCCGTGACCGCCCACGCGATCGCCACGCCGTCGTAGGTCGACGTGCCGCGGCCGATCTCATCGAGCAACACGAGGCTCCGGGCGGTCGCGCCATGGAGGATCGCGCTCGTCTCGCTCATCTCCACCATGAAGGTGGACTGGCCGCGCACCAGGTTGTCGGACGCCCCGACCCGCGTGAACAACCGGTCCACCACGCCGATCACCGCCCGTCGGGCAGGCACGAAGGAGCCCACCTGCGCGAGCAGCACGCACAAGCCGACCTGGCGGAGCAGGGTGGATTTTCCCGCCATGTTCGGCCCAGTCAGGAGGATCACCCGACCCCCCTCGTCGAGCCGCACATCGTTCGGGATGAAGGCCTCACGCGCCATCATCCGCTCCACCACCGGGTGACGGCTCGCTTCCAGCTCGATCGTGAAACCGGCGGTCACCTCGGGCCGGACGTACGCGTCCCGGTGCGCGAGGTCGGCGAGCCCGCTCCACACGTCCAGCTCGGCGACGATCCCGGCGGTCGTCTGCACCCGGGCGACCGCGTCCGCGACGCGAGTCCGCAACGCATCGACCAGCTCCGCTTCGCGCACTGCGATCCGTTCCTCGGCCCCGAGCACTTTCGCTTCGTATTGCTTGAGCTCCGGGGTCACGAACCGCTCGGCGCCGGAGAGCGTCTGACGCCGTTCGTAGTCGGGCGGCACGCGATCCTTGTGCGGGTTCGTGACCTCGATGTAGTAGCCGAAGACCTTGTTGAACCCGACCTTGAGGGAAGGGATCGCGGTGCGCTCCCGCTCGCGCGCCTGGAGCGAGGCGATGTACTGCTTCCCGCCGTCGCGCGCGTCTTTGAGCTCGTCCAGCTCGCGATCGTAGCCCGGGCGGATGGCGTCGCCGTCCGCCGCCTGCGCGGGTGGCCGCTCGACCAGCGCACGGGCGAGCTCCTCCCCCAAATCGGCCAGCAGATCGAAATGCTCGGCTGCCTGCTCGAGCGCCGCAGCCCGCCCCCGCGCCTCGAGCCCGTCCAGCGCCGAGCGGACGTCGGGCAGTCGCGCGATCGAGTCGCGCAGCGCCCCCAGCTCGCGGGGCGTCGCGCGACCAAGCGCCGCGCGGCCGGCGAGCCGCTCCAGGTCCCGTACGCCGTCCAGCGCTTCCCGAACCCGGTCGCGGCCTCGCGGGTCGCGCACCAGCACCTCCACCGCATCGAGCCGCGCGTTGATCGCCCCCGGGTCGACGAGCGGCGCCAGCAGCCACCGGCGCAGCAGGCGCGCGCCCATCGACGTCATCGTCCGGTCGAGCACCTCGAGTACGGTCGTTCCCGTGACCCCCCCATCCGGGCGCAGCGACTCCACCAGCTCGAGGTTGCGGCGCGTCATGTCGTCGAGCGGCAGCACGGCGCCGCGCCGCACCACCCGAGGGCGCGCCAGATGCGGGAGCCCCCCCGGCTTGAGCTCCCGCGCGTACCGGAGCAGCGCTCCCGCGGCACCGACCGCGGCCCGGTCCCCCGGCTCAACGCCGAGCCCGTCGAGTGACGCGAGTCGGAACGTGCGCGCGAGATCCTCGCGGGCCAGCTCCGGATCGAATTCCCACGCTTCCCGCTCGGTGACCGTGCAGGCGCCGCGCCCGGGTGACAGGGTGAGCTCGCAGCCTGCGGGGAGCACGACCTCAGGCGCCTCGTAACGGGCGAGGGCACTCGCCAGGTCCTCGATCGACACCGTTTCGAGCGCCAGCTCGCCCGTGCTCAAGTCCAGCGCGGCCAGTCCCGGTGCGGGGCCGCGCGGGTCGAGCGCCACGAGGAAGTTGTTGCGCTTGCGCTCGAGCCAATCCTCGGCGAGCACCGTCCCGGGGGTGATCGTCTCCACCACTTCGCGACGCACCAGCCCCTTGGCGAGCTTGGGGTCCTCGACCTGTTCGCAGATCGCGACCCGGTGCCCCTTGGCAATCAGGCGCCGCAGGTACTCGGTCCCCGCTTTGACCGGTACGCCGGCGAGCGGCACCTCTGCCGCCCCACCGTTGTTGCGCGACGTGAGCGTGAGACCGAGCTCGCGGGCGGCGAGTCGGGCGTCGTCTTCGAACATCTCGTAGAAGTCGCCCATCCGGAAGAACAGAATGGTTTGCGGGTACCGCGCCTTGATCTCGCGGTACTGCTGCATGAGTGGCGTGTCGGCTTCGACCCGCGGGGTCACGGCTCCTCCACCACGAACGGCTGTCCGCCGATGCGAGTCTTGAGCCGGCGCTGCACCTGCTGCGCCTCGTCTCGCGTGGCGTATCGTCCCACCCGCACTTTGAAGAGCCCGCTCGTATCGCGCACGACGCGAGCGTCGAACCCCATCACCTTGAGGCGGGTCAACATGTCGTCGACCGTAGCCGCGCTCTTCACGGCGAGCACCTGGACGGCATACGCGCCGGCGTTGGACGCGGCCTTCGGTTGACTCTCGGCGACCGCGGACGTAGCAGTGGGCGTGACGTTCGTGCAACGTGCGGCGTAGAAGCTCACCTGGTTCTTGAACTCCACATCGGCCCCCCCCCCGGGACCGGCCAGCGCCTCCTGAATCAGAGGGCAGCCGTGCGCGTCGTCCTTGAGATCAAAGTAGGCCCGGGCCCCCCAGAAGTCGGCGCGTGGCTTGAGCGGCGAATCAGGGTAGTCGCGCCGCATCGGCCCCCACGGGACCGGCCAGCGCCTCCTGAATCAGAGGGCAGCCGTGCGCGTCGTCCTTGAGATCAAAGTAGGCCCGGGCCCCCCAGAAGTCGGCGCGTGGCTTGAGCGGCGAATCAGGGTAGTCGCGCCGCAGCCGCTCCGCCGCCTGCACCGTCGCCGCGGGGTCGCCCTGTGCGAAATAGAGCTGTGTGAGGAGCACCAGCGCCGAGTCTGCCCACACCGAGCGGCCATACTCCACCACCACCCGCTGCAGATTGGTGGCGGCGGCCACGGCGTCGTGGGCGATGCGCGCGGCGGTGAACAGCGCCCCGGGGTAGAGCGAATCCTGCGGTGACAGGCTGGCGAGCAGCCGGCGCATCATCGCGCGGCCGGAGTCCGGGCGGGTCTGGGCGATGCGAAGCGCGGCGGCGCGGACGGAGTCGGTTTGAGCGGAGAGGCGGATCCACGGATACCCGGATAGTACCAGCGCTGCGCCTAGACTAACCGCCCATCCGCCTATCCGTCTAACGACGATCACGCTGCCTCCCGCTGCAGCACGCCTAATGCGAGCACCAACTGCACCAGAATTCCCCGTTCGTCGGTGAGGGTGGTCGACTTGAGAGCGCGATCGGCATCGAGCGCGAGGCGCAGCGCTGCGCGGAGCGACGCGGCGCTCCAGTGCGTGGCCCAGCTCGCCCAGCGTGCCGCCGTCTGCTCCCAGCTCCCCAGGCCGAACGGTCGCGCGGCGCGCAGCTGGCCGAGCAGGGCGGCCGCGAGGCGGCCAGGCGGGGTACCCCGGTCAAGCTCGGCGCGGCCGAGGGCCGTGCCAAGCAGCGCCGTGCCGAGCGCCATGAGAATGCGCACGCCGGTCATCCCCGCTTGCTCGAGCACGGGCTCGATGAGCCGTGCCGCCGCGGCGGCCCGCCGCTCGAGCGCAGCGTCGATCAGGTCTTGAAGCGTCTGGCCCGGTCGGGCGCCGACGAGCGCGGCGACATCCTCCCGCGTCGCCCCCCCGCCGCTCGTTCGCCCTGCCACGACCGCTGCCAGCTTCTCGAGCTCCCCCGCGAGCGCCCCGAGGTCGTTGCCCACCGTCTGGACGAGGAGTTCCGCCGCGTCCGGCTCGAGCGTGAGCTGCAGCTGCTTCGCCCGGTGGGCCACCCACTTGTGCACCCGCGGAGCCGGCAGCGGCTCGATCGCCACGGTTGTGGCCGACCGCGCCAGCTCGGCATCCGGAGGTTCGCCCGCCCCCTGCACGAGGATCAGGAGCGTCGTCGGGTTGGGGGCCTGAAGGTAGCGCACCAGCGCCTGGCGGACCTTGGAGGTTTTCCGGACGTTTTCGACTCCGCGGAGCACCACGACCCGGACGGCGGCGAGCAGCGGCGGCGTGTTCACCAGGCTGTGAAACGCCTCGGCGTCTAGCTCGCCCGCGCTGCGTTGGTCGAAGTTGAAGTCCCGCGCCCCGGCATCGAGCACGCGGTCGACGAGCGCCTGAACGGCTTCGTCCTTGAGGACGTATTCGTCGCCGTGGAGATAGTACACCGCGTCGGGCGCCGCTTCGCCTTTCCCCGCCCCCCGCTCGTCCCGCCCCCCCTGCTTGAGGCTCCGGAGCAGCGCATCGAAGGTGAGAGCCCCCATATCGGCCGGAAGTTACCGCAGCCAGGGGCCCGGAGAAAGGTCGGGGCACGGCGTGCCGTGCCCTGAGTGCAGCGGATCGAAAAAACGCCTAACGGCCGGCGCTGGCGGGCTCGACGAGCGCCGTGCCGTACGGGCTCGGATTGCCCGTCACCACGCTCGCGCGCGGGTCTTGGAACGAGACGAAGGGCACGCCCGCATGTGCGACCGGCTTGGGGAATGAGACCGGGGGCAGGACCGGCGCCCGCGCCACTGGGGGCCGTCGCACCCCTTCGAGGGCCAGCAACGCCAGAGCGGCCGCGACGAATAGCGCTGCCGCTATCCCTGCGCTCGCCGGAACCTGGACCAGCGCGCGGCGCTCCTGCGCCAGACGCGCTTCGAGCCGGCGCCGGAACTCGGGCGACGGCTCGATCGTCTCCACCGTCTGGAGGGCGCGCACGCCCCGGCGCACTGCCGCGTCATAGCGGCGACAGGCCGGGCAACTCGCGAGATGACGTTCAAAACGCCGCAGCTCTCGCGGGGCGGTGATCAACCCGTCGCGAAAGTCGGTATACCGGTCGAGGAGCTCGGCACACGTCATGGCGGCTATGTTGTACCGTGGCAAGCGCCGGCGAGTTCCGCCGACCTATTCGAGCAGGGGCTCGATTAGCTGCGCGAAGCTGTTGCGTGCCCGGTTGAGGCGGCTCTTTACCGTGCCCAGGTTGCAACCGGTGATATCGGCGATCTCGGCGTAGCTCTTCCCTTCGAGCTCACGCAGCACGAAGACGGCGCGGTGGTGGGTGGGGAGCTGCCCGACGCACTGATCCACCGCTTCCTTGAGGTAGCGCTTGCGGTACAGATCGTCCGGCCGGGCGGTCGCGTCCTCGAACTGGAGCGGCCGGTGGTCGGCCTCCCAGTGTTTTTTGATCGTCTGGAACAGGACGAGCGGGTTGCGACTGCGGTTGCGGAGCTCGTTCTTGGCCAGGTTCGAGGCGATCGTATAGATCCAGGTGGAGAACTTCTTCGTCTGGTCGAAACGGTGCAGATGGCGGAAGACCCGGATGAATACCTCCTGCACCAGGTCCTCGGCCCGCTCACGGTCCCCGATCGTGCGGTTGATGAAGTTGAGCAGTCGGGTCTGGTAGCGGTCGACGAGCGCACCGAACGCCTGGGCGTCGCCCGCCAGGTGCTCGAGCACGAGCCGGCCGTCGTCCAGCTCGTGGAGCGCCTCGCGCTCCCGCGCGCGCGGGGTGGTCGGGGCTGGGGTCTTCTGTTTGAGGGCAACTCGCATGGCACTGGCTCCGTTGTTTCATCTCGAAACGTCCCGGACCTGCGCGAGAATCGCTCGGTTGTGCTCAGGCTTTACGGCACGAACCGTACCCGTTCCAGCGTGCTCCCATCAAGTCTTACGACGGCAAGGCCTTCGCGCTCGACGTCGGCCCGGCGCCACGTGGTGAATATCGTCCACCTGAGGAGACATCGCAACGTGACGCCCGCGTCACAGGTCCAACCGAAACTGCGCCATATAAAGGATAGCCACCATCGTCTTGGCGTCACGGATCTCGCCATCGCGAATACCTGCAAGAACTTCGGAGAGGGATTTGGGGACCACCTCGATGAACTCGTCGCGCTCCGGCGCCGCCGTGCCCCTGCCCAAGCCGCTGGCCATGAACAGGTGGATGACCTCGTTCGTGAACCCCGGCGTCGTCAGGATTGCGCTGAGTCGCTCGAGCCGCTCGGCGGTGACGCCGGTTTCCTCGAGCAGCTCACGCCGCGCGCAGGCGTCGGGCGCTTCGCCCGAGTCGAGGGTGCCGGCCGGGATCTCCCACAGGGGGCCGCCTGCGGCGTAGCGGTACTGCTTGATCATCAGGATCGTTGGATCGGAGCCCTTGGGGTCGGTGAGACATGGCACCACGGCCGCGGCACCGGGATGGCGAATCACCTCGAGTTCCCCCGTGGAGCCGTCAGGAAAGCGTATGGTGTCCACGTCGAGTCTCACGACCCTGCCTGAGTAAACCCGGCGGGTTGCGAGTTGCATGGAGCGTCCTCAGCGGTTGAAGAGCCAGGTAACGGGGACTTTGAATCCTTCGGCGAAGAAGTACGCCGCGTTGCGGCGCGGGTTAGCGCGGATCGGTGAATTGGGCGCCGGGGATGTGAAGGGCACGAGCGCGAGCCGGGTCGCGATGATCTGGAGCCGGAGCATGTGAAACCCGTCTGAGACGAGCAGTACGCGACGGCTATCCCGACCCTTGAACCAGTGCGCCACGCCGTCGAGCGAGGTGGACGTGCTGGTGCCGGCGGGGAGGGCCAGCACGGCCGCTTCCGGGAGGCCCGCTTTGACCAGGTACCGGCGGCCCACCTCGGCCTCGCTGAGCGTATCGCCCGTGCCGACGCCCCCCGTCACCAACACCACCGGTGCGAGCCCGCGTTGGTACAGCGCGGCCGCATGGTCCAGCCGCGCGCGGAACACGGGCGAGGGCCGACCGTTGTACTGCGCGGCCCCGAGCACGACGATCGCGTCGGAGGTCGTCGCCTGGTCGCGGGACGCGGCCAGCGCGGCCGCCACGACGACCGCGGCCCAGCCCAGGGCCAATGCGATCGCCAGCACGAGCCCCCCCGCGAGCTTCCGGGGCAGGGTCCAGAAGGGCATGCGGGGAATATACGGGGGGCTTACCGACCTTCCGTCAGGATCTCCTCAAACAGCGCGAGGGCGCGCGGATCGTCGGACTGACCCAGCCAGAACAGGGCCTTCTTGCGCACTCCTGGACTGGGGTGGGTGCGGGCGACGCGGATCAGCGCCGGCACGCCTTGGTCACGCGGCTGTTGGGACAACGCGAACACGGCGCTTTCCTTTACCTCGAGCGCCACCGTGGTGTCGTCCAGCAATTCCGTGAGACCGCGCGTCGCCGCCTCCCCGGCCGCCTGGCCGAGCCAGAACACCGCCGAGCGCCGCGTGTCACGCGCAACGGTGGCCGTGCGGGCGAGGCGCAGCAGATCGGGCCAGACGGTCACGCTGTCCGCCAGAACAGCGGGGAAGACGGCGTCGTGTGCGACGTCGCCGGCGGCGCGCGCCGCGACGTCGAGGAAGTACCGAGCCGCAGTGGCGGCAGAGACGGTTCCGAGGTCCGTAACGCCCGCGCCGGCGGACCGCCAGGAGCCGCCCACGTACACCCGCAGGCGTGTGACCTGGCCGCCGCGCTTCTGGAGCGCGACGCGCGCCGGCCCCGGCTCGCACGGGCAGCCCGCGTCGTCGTCGGAGTAGGTACCGACCGACACCCGATGCCGGCCGCACCAGCCGTCTTCGCAATCGAACGAGATGTTGTTGCGGCCGTTGCCGCACACGCCGGGGCGGGTGGCGTAGGAGAGCCGGACTTCGCCGTCGGGCGCAGCCGCGACACGGTCGGGCAGGCCACCCTGCAGGGCGAGCGCCACGGCCAGCGAGGCGATCATTGGTTGATGATCTCTAGAAGGACCTGCGCGGCACGCGGGTCGTGCGACTGGCCGAGCCAGAAGATCGCCTTCTTGCGAAGCTCCTTGTCCTGCTCGGTCTTGGCGATCTTGATCAGCGCGTCCAACGCCGCCGCTTCGTGGCGCTGGGAGTACACGAAGATCAGCTGCTCTTTCATCTCGCGGTTCTGCATGCGGTCGTACAGTCCCGCCAGCTGCGCCAAGTCGACACCGGTTTGACCGGCCCAGAAGAGCGCCTTCTTCCGCTGCTCGATCGGCTCGCGCTCGTTCACGGCGATGTCCATCATCCAGCGCATGTTCTCCGCGTCTTTCATCTGCGCGAGCGAGACGATCACCTTCTCCTTCAAGTCGTCCTCGGTCAGCTTCGCGTAGAGGCCCCGCAAGAAGGCGGCGTTCTCGGCCGAGTGCCGCTGCCCCAGCCAGAAGATCGCTTTCTCCCGTACTTCAGAGGGGGCGTCCGAGCGCTCGGCGTACACACGGAGAATGTCGGCGGCCTTCGGGCTGTGCTGCTGCGACAGGGCGAAGATCGCCTTCTCCTGCAGCTCCTGATCGCCGGACGTCTTGAGGATCGAGTCGAGCATTCCCACCGCGCGCTCGGTCGGCACCTGGGAGAGCCAGAACACCGCCTGCTGGCGCACCTCCGAGTCCGGGTCGTGCTGGGCGGCGTCGAGCAGGATGTCCTCGGTCTCGGCGGTTCGCTTCTGTGACACGAGGAACACCGCCTTGCGGCGCAGCACGGTGGAGCACGCGTCGCGGCGCGCCAGCACCTTGCGCAGGATCGGCAGGGCATTGGCGGCGTCCATCTGCAGCAGACCGTTGAGCGCCGCGACGCGCATATCGTCGTCATCGTCGTCGCTCAAGCAGCCCTTGGTGCGCGTGCTGTCCGTCCCGGCCGGCGGCTCTGCGTGCGCGCTGACCCAGCGGTGCGCTTCCTCGTCGCCCTGCTTGGCGAGCGCCGTCTGGATGCGCGCGAGCAGCGCGTCTCCGTCCCGCAGCGTCGCCGCTTTGGGATAGCGCCGCTGCTGGGTGACGAGCAGGCTGCGCGCGCGGCCCAGGTCGTCGTTCTTGTAGAGCGCGAACGCGGCCCAATAGAGGGCGTCACCCGCGCGCGTCGAGTTGGGATAGCGGCGGGTAAGATCGCCGTAGAGATTCGCGGCGCTGGAGTAGTCTCCGCGGTTGAACGCTTGCCGCGCCGCCCGCCACAAAGAATCGGTCGGGTCCTGATCGTCCGATGCCCCGAACCCCGCGATTTCTTCGAACCCCTCCAGCGCCTCGAATCCCTCCAGTGCTGCGAAGCCCTGAAGCCCTTCGAGTCCTGCCAGTCCCTCGAGCCCCTCGAGCCCGGCGAGTCCTGCGAGGCCGTCGAGTCCCTGCAGGGCTTGCAGCGCGTCGAATTGCCCGACGAGCTCGAGCGGCGGCGTGGCGGGGGTCGCCGGCCGCTGGATTGCCATGACGGCCGCCAACACCAGCTGCATCGCGTGCATCACAGTGCTCCTTGCGTGCGCACGGGGCCAGGGCCGGCGGGGTTCGCCGTCCGCAGCCGCAGCAGCACGCTGCGTTGTTCGAGTCCCTGGTTGATCGCCTGCACATCGTCCCTGCCACCGCTCGCCGGGAGCTGAGCGATTTGCGCCAGCACCAGCTCCAGGTCCTCGAGCAGGCCCTTCAACCGCGCGTCCTGCGCTGCCGGCGAGTCGAGCATCAAGCGCGTCGTGCCCAGGAGGTCGCGGGCTTGCCGCGCGAACTGCGCGTCCGGCTGGCCCGACCGGGCTTCGGAGCGAAACCCCGTCAGCAGCGCCTCGGTGCGCGTCAAGTACTGCGCCGCTGCAACCTGGTACGCGAGCCCGCCCTGGTCGCCGCCTGCGCCCGCCACCACGACGGGCTGGCTCGCGCCCGGCGGGCGCGCCGTCCAGCGCCCGATCCCGACGCCCAGCGCGAGCACGGCGGCGATGCCGACGCCCCAGCGGACCCAGGGGCTGGTGATGATCACGCGACGGCGGCGCCGTGCCTCGCGCACGGTCGCGATCCGCCGCCACAGCTCCTCGCGCGGCGTCTCCGGCGGGCGGTGATAGTCCTGCGCCGCCTGCCGCACAAACCGTTCGAACCGGTCTTCAGTCATGACACCCACTCTCCTGCGAAGTCCGCCAATGCCTCGCGCAACCTGGCGCGGGCGCGCGACAACTGCGCCTTCGAAGTTCCCGTCTCGATGCCGAGTGCCACACCGATCTCCTCGTGCGTATAGCCCTCGACGTCGTGCATCACAAACACGGTGCGGTACCCGTCCGGCAAGCCGTCGATCGCCCCGGCGAGCCGCCGCTTCAGGTCCGGCTCGGCCCGCCGCCCGGGGCGCGAAACGTCGCTCGCCTCCGTAAGGTCGGTCTCGCGCCGTCGGAACCGATTCACCTTCCGGAGCCCGTTGAGCACCACCGAGGTGGTGATCGCGTGCAGCCAGGTCGAGAGCCGCGCCTCGCCCCGGAAGGAGTCGAGCCGCTCGAACGCGCGCACGAACGTGTCCTGGGTGAATTCCCGAGCCAGCTCGTCGTCACCCGCGAGCCGATACGCCAGCCGGTATACGCGATCGACGTGCGCGTCGTATAGTGCCCGCTCCGCGGCGCCGTCCCCGGCGCGGACTCTGGCAATCAGTTCGCGTTCGTCCACCGGGCTCCGCAGCGGGGGTGACGGTTAACCCTGTGACACAGGGGGGCTTGAAAGGGTTGCGCGGGGAGGGGGGAGGGGGGAGGACGTAGCCGGCGGTAGGGGCGGCGCTCCTACCGCAGCAGCACCTGCATGCCGATCCCGCCTAGGAGAGCGAGTAAGAACGACGCCAGCGTGCCGATCAGGAAATACTCGGCGAACTCGCCGATCAGGAAATACTCGGCGAACTCGCGGTCCTCCAAGGCTTTAAAGCGAGCGAGTGACTTGGCGGCGATGATCCAGCCGACGGCGGCGTACTGGCCGAGCAGCACGAGGGTGAGTGCGAGGGCCCGCTCCAGCGCACCAATGGCGCGGCCGCGGGAGATCTCGATCGCCCCCGCCGTGCGGTCCTCGTCGCGGCGCATTTGCAGCGTGGGGAGCTCCAGCACCGCCCGAATGATGACCATCCCCCGCCCGCATACGTACAGGTAGCCGGTGGCAAGGAGGCCGATGCGACCCCAAAACAGCCCCTGCGCCCGCGGCACGACGAGCGGCGCGAGGAACGTGCCGACGGTGAGAGCGACGATCACGACGGCCGCTTCCACGAGCAGCAGGGACGCGCCGCGGCGGCGGCCGTCCACCTGCGCCGGCCACAGCGCCGCGGCGAGCGTGTACACGAGCAGCGGAACGACGAACAGCGGGTTCACAGCGCCTCCAGCAAGGCTGCCTGGAACATCTTATCCCCGGCCGCGACGAGGGGCCAGGCCATGCGGCGCGCGAGATGAGAGATCGCGCTGCGATCGACCTGGAGGTGCGCAGCCGCGAAGGCGGGGGGTCCGAGCCGCAGCAGGGTGGCGGCGCGGCGCTGCCGCGGCGTCCAGCTCCAGTACAGCGCGGAGTAGTAGCTGGCGAGGGGCTCGAGGCCGGGCGGAAATCCGCCGAACGCCACCAGCTGACGGCGGCGCTTGGCGTGCTGCAGCGCCGCACGCGCGGCGTGGAAGCAGGGTCCGTCGACCTCGGGGGCGGTGATGCGAGGCTCGAGGCGGGTGGCGACGGCCCCGAGGCCGCAGGCGACGACCCATGCGACGTCGGGGAAGCGGAAGTGCACCTCGTGCAGGATCTCCCAGACGGGCCGAGCGGTGGTGAGGAGCACCTGGAACTCGTCGCCCAGCGTAACGGCGAAGCGCGCGGCGAGCGATGTGCGCCAGCGGCGGTTGAACTGGGGGATCGCGCCGCGCAGCGCCTGTTGCAGGCGCCCGCGGTGGCGCGGCGGCAGGGCGCGGGACGCGGCGGCGTCGCCGATGAGGGCTATGTATGCAGTGGACACTTTACGTCACATATTGAGAATATGACGAATTACGTCACAATATGACGAAGTGACGATAAGTGTCAACCCCTGCTAGCGGGTCCCGAACAGCCGGTCTCCCGCATCCCCCAGCCCCGGCAGAATGTAGCCGTGCGCGTTCAGCTCGCGGTCAAGCGCCGCGGTGAAGACCGGGACGTCGGCGTGCGCTTGGAGCATGCGGCGCACGCCCTCGGGGGCGGCGACGAGGCAGAGGAACCGGATGCGCTGCGCGCCGGCGTGCTTGAGCGCGCCCACAGCGTCCACGGCGGAGCCGCCGGTCGCGAGCATCGGATCGAGCACGAAGAAGTCGCGCGCGTCGCGCCCTTCGGGAATCTTGAAGTAGTAATCGACGGGCTGGAGCGTGTCGTGCTCGCGGTAGATCCCGATGTGCCCGACGCGCGCCGACGGAATGAGCTGGGCGATCCCTTCCACCATCCCGAGGCCGGCCCGCAGGATCGGCACCAGCGCGAGCTTCTTCCCAGCCACCCGGACGCCCTGCATCGGCTCCAGGGGGGTCTCGACCTCGACGGGCTCGAGCGGCAGGTCTTTCGTGACCTCGTACGCCATCAGCATCGCGATCTCGTTGACGAGCTGCTTGAAATCACGGGTCGTGGTGTGCTTGTCCCGCAGAATCGTAAGCTTGTGCCGGATCAGGGGATGGTCGAGCACCGTGAGGTTGGGGAACTCGCGATGGGGCATGGCCGGGAAGGTATGTCGCACCGCGCGACCCCGCCACGTGGCACGCGGCCGGCCACGGTGGGGATCGGGAGGACCTTGCGCGTCTCACTAGATGATGAGGAAGGGCTCACCATCACGGAGGGCGCATGCCATGACACGCGGTGCAGTCGCACTCGGGCTCATTGGACTCCTGTCGGGTCCTGCGGGGTTGGGGGCTCAAACCGGGACCGGCACCATCACCGGTCATGTCACGGATTCGGCGACCGGGCGCCCGGTGGTGGCCGTGCGGCTGAGCGTCGTGGGCATGGACCGGGCAGCGGTCACCGCCGAGGACGGCGGCTTCGTGCTGGCCGCCGTGCCGGAGGGAATGCAGCGGGTGCGCGCCAGCCGCATTGGCTTTGCCGCCGGGGAGCAGACCGTCGCCGTGACGGCGGGGCAGATCGCCACGCTGAACTTCGCGATCCAGCCGATCGCCGTCACCCTGTCGGACGTCGTGGTGGTGGGATACGGCACCCAACGGAGAGCCGACCTGACGGGCGCCGTCGCGTCGGTGTCGGCGGCGGAGCTGCGTCCCACGGCCGTCGCGAGCCTCGAGCAGGGGTTGGAAGGGCGGGTCGCGGGCGTGCACGTCATCCAGGGGGACGCCGCCCCGGGCGGGGGCATCCGCGTCCAGATCCGCGGCGTGAACTCGATGAGCGCCGGCAGCGCGCAGCCGCTGTACGTCATCGACGGCGTGCCGTGGGTGAACTCGGGCGTCTCGAAGCGGCAGCTGGGCGCGGTGAGCGAGGAGAACCTCTCCTCGCTCACCGAGACCAATCCCTTGTCGGCGATCGCGCCGGAGGACATCGAGTCGATCGACGTCTTGAAGGACGCGTCGGCGACGGCCATTTACGGCAGCCGCGGCGCCAACGGCGTGGTCCTCATCACGACCAAGCGCGGCGACCGGGCCAGGGGCGGACGCTACACCCTGACCTACTCCCAGGGCTACTCGAGCGTGGTCCGAGAGATCCCGGTGCTCAACGCCTACGACTTCGCCACGTACGTCAACACCGCGTACATCCACGCGTACGGGCCGACGACGCAGTATCCCTACGGCGGACGGCCGGGCTCGGTCACGCCGGACTCGATCCGCAAGGTCATCGGCGCCGGCACGAACTGGCAGGACGCGATCTTTCGCTCGGCGCTGGTGCGCGACGTCGCCCTCGGCTTCTCGGGCGGCGACGCCCGGGGCAGTTACGCCATCGCGGGCAACCTGCTCGACCAGGGCGGCGTGATCCGCGGCTCCGAGTTCAAACGCGGCGGCCTCCGCGTCAACTTGGACCGCAGCGTCTCGCGCAACTTTCAGCTCAGCAGCAACCTGGCGGTAACGCGCTCGTTCAACGACATGGTGCGCAGCTCCACGATCAATGGGTACCGCTCGATCGGCATCGTTCGGCAGGCGGTGACCTACGTGCCGATGCAGTTCCTCGATAGCTCGAAACTCTCGAACGACCCTCGCGCCGAAGATCCGACTGTGTGGTCGCAGTATGGCGCGAACCCGCTCCGTTACACGGACCAGGTACACGAGGGCGACCAGCTGACGCGCGGGCTCGGGGGGCTCCGGGGGGTCGCCTCGCTGGGCGGCGGCCTCTCGCTCGACTTCAGCGTCGGCGCGAACTACGAGCGCCGCACCTACAGCGTCTATTTCCCGCGCTCGGTCAACGAGGGCTTCAGCGCGGGGGGCGACGCCGTACAGGCGGGCTCCGAGTTCGGCAGCTTGCTCAGCGAAAATCTGGTCCGCTACGTCCGCGATTTCGGCTCCGGGCATCGCATCGACGCGGTCGGCGGCTTCACCTACCAAACGGACAAGAGCACCTGGAACGCGCAGGAGGTGCAGGGCTTCCCCGACGACCTGCTGGGCGGCCAGGTGCTGCAAAACGGCACCAACCCCCAGAAGCCGCAGTCCGGATCAGGCAAATCGGTGCTCGCGTCATGGCTCGGGCGTGTGAACTACGCGTTGCGGGACCGGTACTTGTTCACGGCGACGCTGCGCGCCGACGGCTCGTCCAAGTTCGCGGCCAACAATAAGTGGGCCGCGTTTCCGGCAGTGGCGTTCGCCTGGCGGGCCATCGACGAGCCGGCGCTCAAACGGCAGACCCTGCTCTCCGACCTGAAGCTGCGCGTGAGCTATGGGAAGTCAGGAAACCAGGCGATCGGGGCGTACCAGTCGCTGCCCGCGATCAGCGGCGCGACGCTGACGCTGAACGAGGTCGTGGTGCCGGCGTACGTGGTGACGCAGCTCGGCAATCCCAACCTGCGCTGGGAGACCACGTCCCAGGTCAACGTCGGCCTCGACTTCGGCGCCTGGCATAACCGGTTCACCGGCTCGGTCGACGTGTATCGCAAGAACACCTACGACCTGCTGCAGCAGATCACGCTCGCCGGCAACACCGGGTTCGGCACCGCTTGGATCAACTCGGGCAACGTGATCAATCGCGGCTTCGAGCTTCAGGCCTCCGCCGACGTGCTGACGGGTGGTCCTGACGCCGTGACCTGGAGCATCGGGGTCACGGTGTCGAAGAACCGCAACCGGATCGAGAGTCTGGGAGCAGTAGCGCAGCAGTTCGCGGGCCGGCTCGGCGCCGGGGGCGGGCTCGAGGCCACACCGTTCATCCAGAAGGCCGGCCTGCCGATCGGGGCCATGTGGGGCTACCGGACCAACGGCATCGTGCGGACGTCCGCGGACTCCCTGGCCGAGTCGGCGTTGCAGGGCAAGGCGGTCCGTGTCGGCGACCTGCGCTACCGGGACACCAACGGCGACGGCAAGCTCGACCCGCGCGACCAGACCGTGATCGGCGACGCGAACCCGGACTGGGTGGGCAGCATCAACCACCGTCTGTCGTTCGGCAAGTTCGACCTCACCGCACTGTTCAACGTCGTGCTCGGCAACAGCATCATCGACGCCGATCGCATTCGCTACCTGAGCCTGAACGGCAGCATGAACGTGCCGCGGGAGTACGTTACCAACGCGTTCGACCCGCAAACGAACCCCAACGGCAAGTATCCCATGATCCGCCAGGACCGGCAGTACGATGCCCGCTTCAACGACATGTTCATCGAGGACGGTTCGTACGTCCGTCTGCGCAGCCTGCAGCTCGGCTACAACCTGTCGCTGCCGCAGGCCCGATCGGCCCGCCTGTACGTCAACGCCATCAACCTCGTGACCTGGACCCGGTACGTCGGCTTCGATCCCGAGGTGAGCGCGTTCGGCGGGCCCGATCGGCCCGGCGTGGATCAGGGAAGTTATCCGCAGTCGCGGCTCATCTCGGTCGGCGTGAGCACGGCCTTCTAACGGCGTGGCGACGCGAACGAGACTCCACAGGAGGATCCAGCGACCATGAACGTCCCGCGAGCAAGCATGCGCCCGACCACGTTCGCCGCGGCGGCGGCGGCGGCGCTGGCCGCCTGCAGCCTCGAAGAAACCGGCGCGAATTTCATTTCTCCGAACGTGTTCTATCAGAACGACGCCCAGGCGGCCAGCGCGGTGAACGGCGTGTACGCGCCCCTGATGGACTGGAACGGCTGGAAGCAACCCGCCCAGCACAGCATCATGTGCGACGACGACGAGATGCTGTGCTGGAACTGGATGGGTGGCGGCTTCTCCGGCCAGTCCGCCGGCCAATGGTACATGCAGGACAACGCCGTGTGGTTCGGCGACTACCGGATCATCGAGCGCGCCAACGACGTGATCGAGAACGTGGCGAGGAGCGGCGGCATCAGCGAGGGGATGAAGAAGACCGCCACCGGGCAAGCGCTGTTCGCCCGCGGGTACGCGTACTTCGACCTGGTGCGTCGCTACGGCGGCGTGCCGCTCCGCACCGAGGCCTACGTTCCGGATGCCCAGATGGGCGCCAAGGCGCGCAGCTCGGTCGCGGAGGTGTACCAGCAGGTCGCGAAGGACCTGCGCGAGGCGGCGGGCCTCCTCCCGGCCTCCTATGCGACGCCGAACGGCCAGGGCCTGCCGCGGGCCGCGGCGGCGTGGGGGCTCCTGGCGAAGGTCTATCTGCACATCGCGGGGGATGAGGGGACGGGGACGCCGCTCGCCGCGAACAAGGCGGCCTACCTCGATTCGGCTACGCTCGCCGCGCAGGCCGTGATGGTGAGCGGCACCGCCTCGCTCGAGGCGAGCTACATGGACCTGTTCGACATCAACAAACAGAACACGAGCCCGGAGGTCCTGTTCGCCGTCCAGGGGGCCACGGTCAACTTGCAGGGCTCGCAGATCCCAGGCTTCTTCGGGCCGCGCGGCGACTGCAGCGTGGTGGGTGGTTGTGGCCAGGGGTTCGTGAGCGTCCGGGAGGACTTCTACAACACCTTCGCGACGAGTGACAAGAGGGTCGAGCCCAACAAGGCGATCGCGCACAGCTGGGAGGTGACGATCAGCCCGTTCGGAAAGCTCCGGGCGCTCCACACGGATTCGCTCGCGACGCTCGCGGCCAAGGGGCTGGTCGCGCGAAACATCGCGTTCAAGTTCGGAAACTGGAGCGAGGGGTGCGGTTCGTTCGATCAGCAGTATGACTCCATCACGATCAAGGACGCGGTCGATCCCACGCAAACCAGCACGGCCATCTACGCAGTGGGCCGTCCCGTCTATAGCCTCAAATACATCGATCCTCAGCACCTCGGTTCGGACCAAGCGCCGGCCAACAACTTCATCATTCTTCGCTATGCCGACGTGCTGCTGCTGTTCGCCGAGGCGGAGAACGAGCGCAACGTGGGTCCCACCACCGCCGCCTACGATGCGATCAACCAGGTGCGCGCCCGCGCCGGGCTGGCAGCGCTCTCGGGGCTCACGAAGGACGAGTTCCGGCAGGCGGTGTGGACGGAGCGCGCCCACGAGCTGTATGGCGAGTTCCAGGCGCGCTTCGACCTGATCCGCGAGGGGCGCTGGCTCAGCGTCATGAACCAGCCGTCCACTATCCCGGCCTACGCCGGTCAGGGGATTTGCCGCCCGCGCCAGGCATACCAGAAGCTGCAACCGATCCCTCAGCGCGAGTTGGCGGCGAATCCGTTGTTGCAACAAAACCCGGGCTATTGACGGCCAGTCCGATGGACGCGGTCAGCCGGAGGGCGTGGATCGTCTTCACTGCGGTGCTCCCGGCGGGGTGTCACGCAGGGTTGTCCGGCGAGCCTGCTGCTACGGTCGCCCCGGCTGCCTCCGGCCCCCTGGATCGCGGCGCCACCCCGGAGACACGCGCCCTCTTTCTCAACCTGCGCCGCCTCGCCCGTGAGCACGTGCTGTTCGGGCACCAGGACGATCTCGCGTATGGCGTACAGTGGTCGAACGAGCCGGGACGCTCGGACGTGAAGGAGACGGCGGGCTCTTACCCCGCCGTGTACGGGTGGGACGCGGGCGGCCTGGAGCGGGACGGGGCCGCAAACCTGGACGGGGTCGCGTTCGAGCGACAGCGCGCCTGGATCGCGGAGGGGTTTGCGCGCGGCGGCGTCGTCACCTTGAGCTGGCACATGCGCAATCCGGTCACCGGCGGCAACGCCTGGGATACGAGCGCCGCCGTGCGTGCCATCTTGCCGGGCGGCCCGCAGCACGCCGTGTACGTCCAATGGCTCGACCGGTTCGCCGACTACGTCAAGAGTCTGCGCGCGCAGGGCCGCTCGGGCGGCGAGGTGAGCGTGCCTGTGGTGTTCCGGCCGTTTCACGAGACGAGCGGCGGGTGGTTCTGGTGGGGGGCGCGGCACGCCACGCCGGAGGACTATCGCCGGCTATGGCGTTTTACGGTGGAATACCTGCGCGACCGTAAGGGCGTGCACAACCTGCTGTGGGCGTTTTCCACCGACGTATTCGACTCGCCGGCTCAGTATCTCGAACGCTACCCCGGTGACGCGTACGTCGATGTGCTCGGCTTCGACGACTACCAGAGCGTGCGGACTCCCGCGACTCGGGACCTGTTCGCGCGCCGGCTGCGCGACGTGGTCGAGCTGGCGGAGGCGCGCGGCAAGATTCCCGCACTGACGGAAACCGGGGTGGAGGCGGTGCCGGACTCGGCGTGGTGGACCCAGACTTTGCTGGGCGGCATCACCGCCAACTCGGTGGGGCGGCGCATCGCCTGGGTGCTGGTGTGGCGCAACGCGACCTTCGAGCGGGAGCATCGCTATCACTTCTTCGCGCCCTACCCCGGTCAGGCGAGCGTTCCGGACTTCGTGCGCTTCCGCCAGGACTCCCTCATCCTCTTCGAGGACGAGCTTCCCGACCTGTATCGTGTCACGCCGTAGGCGGCCTCGCTACTTGGCGACTCCCGGTCTCCTTTCTATTTTCTGAACCCGTACCTCGGGGCCAGGTAGCTCAGTTGGTAGAGCAGCGGACTGAAAATCCGCGTGTCGGCAGTTCGATTCTGCCCCTGGCCATTCATGGAGAGCAGAGCTTCTCCCCGAATTCGCGGTTCAGGTCCACGAAGCTCCAAGCCGTCGGTCGTGCATCCCAATCCGGTCGCGCATCGCCCGAGGGGCCCCGATCTCGGTGCCGCGGATTGCGCGCGGACCGGAGTAGCCTCGAGCGTGACGGTCGCCGTGTAGCGCGCGCTCGACACTTGACTCCTGCGGCGGGGAGGGGAATCCTCTGGTCGACGGTACCAGAGGCGGAACATGGGGCAATCCCCGACGAGCTGCAGTGGGCTCGTCTCCAACGTGACGTAAATCGCGGGCTGCGCCGCGGCGCGTGGTACCGCGTCATTCGGATCACCGACGAGGGCGTCATGCTCGACGTGAACCGAACGCCGGTCACGCTGCCGCGCACGCTGTTGGAAACCGTCACCGTCCCACCGCGGCGCTGGTCCGTCGTGCTCCGCCCCCGCGATGCGGTATGCCTCCCAAGAGACTGGGGTGATCGCTACCTCACCTGTCCCGGCTGCCGGAACCGCGCGCCGACGCGCGGGCATCCGCTCACGCTGGGCTGTCCACGGTGCGGGGGCGTGTACGCGGTCGGCTGGGATGAGTTCGATCTGACGGCACACGCCGCACTCCCGCCGGCACTCCCTCCGCCCGGTCAGACGCCGCGGCAGCGACCGGTCCTGCGCTGAACCCGCCGCCGGCTCGCCCCGTGACCGCTGGATCGTGATCTAGAGCCTGTAGCGCCTGCAACACACGCGACCGCGCGTGGTCGGAGCGGGCGTGCCACGTCGTCGCTTCTCCACATGTTGTGTCGGCGGCGCGGCAAGTCGCGTCGGAACCCGCGCGCTTGTTGGCGTCGGCTCGTGACGCGTGCGTGGCCTCCTTTTTGATCGTCTTCCCGAGTGGGATCCCCCGACACCGCCATCTTAGGGGCTGCATCGTTGGAGTCGGTTGCGAGTCACATCGCCAGGCTGCCCGGAGTCGAGACCCGCGAGTATCGCTCGGGCGAGCTGTTGCGCCCGGCCGAACACCTCCAGCAGCTGCAGATTTGTATCCGGAAAGGCGGCATCGGGCTGCACGTGGCGGTCGGGCGCGCGACCGATGCCATCCTCGAGGTGTTTGGCCCCGGTTGGCTGCTCAGCCCACCGGTGTGGCAGTCGAAGCCGACGCCGGAGACCAGGCACGCCGCGGCACTACTTCCCACCACGACGCTCGAGCTCGCTGCCGACGCATTCGGCCGGCACCTTGGCGCGGATCCGTCGCTCGCTGCCGCGGTGGCGTCGTGGAACGCGCACCAGTACGCGCTGGCGCTGGACCATCTCGCCATGCTGGCGCTGCGCGATCCGTCGCGCCGCGTGCCCGAGACCTTGCTGTTGCTGCTCGAGCGGCTGGACGGAGCCACCGGCTCGCCGGCGGGCGCGCGCCTGGACGTGAGTCAGCAGTCGATCGCGGCGTTCGCAAACCTGAGTCGCCAGACCACCAACAAACAGCTGCGCCGGCTGGCGCGTGGCGGCTTCGTGGGCCTGGAGCGAGGGGTGGTGTACGTGCGCGAGCCCGGGCGGTTACGCGAGCTGGCTGCGGGCCGCGTGCCCCCGCGGTAGCGTGCGACAGGTGACTGTCGCGCCGCTGACACGCCTTTCCCGCGGTGTGCATCTTGTGCAGTTCGGTACTGGGGTCTATGCTTCAACAGGAAGCAGACCGCCGTGACCATCGCGAGCAGCAGAGAGACCGCAGCCCAAGACGCGCCCGACGCATTTCGGCACTGCCTCCGGGAGCGTATCCGGTTGGCGCGCGAGCTCGCGGCGTTGCGGGCCGGTTTCGCGACGGTCGCCGAGCATTACGAGCGCGTCATTCGGACCATGCTGGCGCTCGGCCCGTCGATCGGACTCGACCAGCACGAAATCGGTCACCCGACTGACCCGGAGTGGGGCCCCGCCGCGTTGCTCGTGTACGGCGACGAGCGCTTCCTGAAGCACGAGCAAGCGGTCCTGGACCAACTGCTCCACCGGCTCCCGGCACTGCCGCCACCGCCACAGCCTCACAGATCATCTCCCACAGCGCCCTGAGCCAGGTCGACGGTTGAAGCGAGCCGGGGATCTCGACATAGATTTCCTGCCTCGGTTCGAACCCGGAAGGGACTATCGTCTGGCTCCTCACGGTGGCGCTGCTCGCCGACACCGCCGACCGCCACAGTTTCAAAGTTCCCGTCGCTGCGACGGAGTCTCTGCAGGTCGAGACGTCCGGAGCGGGTCCGCCGGTCGTCCTCATCCCCGGGTTGTTCGGCTCGGAGTTCGGGTTTCGCAAGCTCGTCCCGCTGCTGAACAGCGCCGGTTACCGCACCATCGTCGTCGAGCCGCTCGGCATCGGCTCGTCGGGGCGGCCGCAACGCGCTGACTACTCCCTGACGGCGCAAGCGGAGCGGATCGCCGGCGTGCTCGATTCCCTCGCCATCCGTCAGGCGTTCGTGATTGCGCACTCCCTCGGCGGCGCGGAGGCGTTTCGGCTCGCCTACCGTCGCCCCGATCTGGTCCGCGGACTCATCTCGCTCGAAGGCGGGCCGACCGAGGCGGCTATCACGCCGGCGTTCAAGCGGGCTCTCCGGTTTGCGCCCTGGATCAAGCTGTTCGGCGGCATCAAGCTCGTCCGGAAGAAGATCCGGACGATGCTGCTCGCGTCGTCCGGCGATTCGACGTGGGTCACGGACGACGTAGTGATCGGCTACACCGCCGGTGCCGCCCAGAGTCTCGACGCGACCCTGAAGGCCTATCTGGCGATGGCGAACTCGCGCGAGCCGGAGAAGCTGTGGCCCCACCTCGCCGAGATCCGCTGTCCGGTGCGCCTCGTCCTGGGCGGGGTTCCGCATGAGGGCGACGTAGGGGCGGACGAGGTGCGGCTGCTGCAGCGCACGGTGCGGGCCTTCGCCCTTGACTCCGTGGCGGGAGCGGGTCACTTCCTTTATGAAGAGCAGCCCGAGGCGGTAGTCGCGGTCCTGGGCCGGCTGCAGGCGAGTGCGGGGCGGCGGCTGTGACCTCCGCGCAGGCCGCCGGGTCATGCTTGCGGACGCCGGCCGTCTCGGCGGCTTAGGATCACCGTCAACCTTCGCTTTGCGGGAACCGGATGCGCGTCGCCCTAGTCGCCGAGGACTACTATCCCCAGCTCGGGGGTGTACCCGAGCACGTACACAACCTCGCCCTGCAGCTCAACAGCTGGGGCCACGCCGCCACCGTCATCAGCTCCCACATGGGCAGTTACCCGGATGCGGCCTTCGTCCGCCGGGTGGGGACGAGCCGGGTCATTTACTCGAACGGCGGCGTCTCGCGGATCACGACCGGCTGGGGGCTCAGGCGCCAGCTCGAAGCGGTGTTCGGCGAAAGGCGCTACGACATCGTGCACGTGCACGGCGGCCTCGCCCCGACGTTCGGGCTGGCGGCGCCGATCGCCGCCTGGCGGGTCGGCATCCCGGTGGTCGCCACGTTTCACTCGTGGTTTGCGCGCTCGCTCGCCTGTCGCGTGTTCCGGCGTCCGCTCCAACGGATCCTCGACCGACACGCCGCGACGATCGCGGTGAGCGAGCCCGTGGTGGACGCGAACTCGCGCTACTTCCGGGCCGACTGGGAGATCATCCCGAACGGAGTGGACCTGGAGTTCTTCCGGCCCAACGGGCGGGCCCCCACGGACGCCCTCACCGAGGGCCCGCGGCTGCTCTTCCTGGGCCGCATCGAGCCGCGTAACGGTCTCGGCACGGCGCTCGCCGCACTCCCCCGCATCCTGGCCCGTTACCCAAACGCGGTGCTCACCGTGGCGGGGGACGGCCCGTGGCGCGGCTACTACGAGCGGCGGGCGCGGTCGCTCGGCGCGAGCGTGCGCTTCGTCGGGCAGGTGTTCGAGGAGCGCCCGGAATACTACGCCTCGGCGGACCTGTATCTCTGTCCCACGACCATCGCCTCGTTCGGCGTCACGCTGCTCGAAGCGATGGCGTGCGGCACGCCCATGATCGTGTCGGACAATCTCGGGTTCCGCTCGGTGATCGACGGCGGCGCCGAGGCGGTGATGGTGCCCAAGGACGATCCGGTGGCGTGGGCCGACACCACACTCGCGCTGATCGCGGATCCCGAGCGGCGCCGGGCGATGGGGGAGGCGGGGCTCGCGAAGGCGGCGCGGTTCGCATGGCCGCGCATCGCGCGGCGCGAGCTGGCAGTGTACGAGCGCGTGCTCGGTGCTCCACCGAGCGAGCCGCGCTACGTCGGCACTGGGCGGACCTCCGCGATCGTGTCTCCGAGCTGCTGACCCGGCATGACGCTGCCCCCCGGAGCGGGCGAACACCGTCCGCACGGTGACCTGCCGCCACTCCCCGCGTGGGCCAAGACGCTGCAACGACGCATTCGGCAACGCGGACTCGACTTCTTCATCCTGTATGGCCCGGGCGTCCGCGATCTCCACCCGCTCGGCGCCCGCCGCTTCGGGACGATGGGCGAGTTCCTGTCGGAAGTCATGCTGGGCGACCGCTCGGCCATCGTTACCTACGACCGTGGGGCGGGCATCGGGTTCACCGACCGCGACGTCGAGAACGACTTCAAGAGCGTGCTCAAGGCGTACGACCGGGTCGGCGGGACGAACCTGGCACAGGCGCAGCCCCGGGACCCCGACCGCGCCCTCCAGCTGATCGAGACCTACCTGCGCTACCAGTTGACGGAGAAGCCCCGGTTCTCGGCAGCCGTAATCATCGACTACGGCGAAACGGTCGCACCTGCGGGCGAGCCGGGACAGCTCCCGGCCGAGGACCGCGGCGCGATCGTTACGATGCGTCGCTGGGCGAGCGAGCCGTTGTTCCTGCAGCGCAACGTAACGTTCTGCCTGCTCTCGGAGACGACGGCCGCCCTCTCCTCGGCGCTCGTCGCGGACGCGCGCACGTTCGAGATCGCGGTTCCAGTACCGGACGAGCCGGAGCGCTTCGCCTACCTGGCCACGCGCGGCAGCCGGCCGGACACCTTCGCCAACGTGGACGCACGCCGGGCGGCCATCCTCACGGCCGGCCTCACTCGGTTGCACTTGGAGAGCCTGCTCAGCGATGCCGAAGCGAGCGGCACCGCGCTCGACCAGGACGCGCTCACGCGCGAGAAGAAGCGGTTGATCGAGGAATCGAGCGGCGGCCTGCTCACGTTCATGACCAGCGATGTGGGTCTCGACCAGGTCGCCGGGCACGACGCGGCGAAGGCGCTGCTGCGCGAGACCGCCCAGGCGCTGGCACGGGGACGGCTCGACGTCGTGCCGATGGGCTACTTGATCTGCGGACCCGTAGGAACGGGGAAGAGCTTCATCGTGCGCTGCTTCGCGCGGGAGATCGGGATCCCGGTGGTCGAACTGCTCAACTTCCGCTCCAAGTGGCAGGGACAGACGGAGGCGAACGTCGAGCGGATCCTGGGCCTGCTCGACGCGATCGGCCCGGTAGCCGTCGTGGTGGACGAGGCCGACGCCGCGCTCGGGACGCGGGAGTCCGGCCGCGAGGACTCGGGGGTCTCAGAGCGGGTATTCGCGTCGCTCGCGGCGTTCATGGGCGACACGCGGCGACGCGGAAAAGTGATCTGGTTCCTCATGACGAGCCGGCCTGATCTGGTGCCGGTGGACCTGAAGCGCCAAGGGCGCGCGGAGGAGCACATCGCGTTGTTCCCGCCAGCCACTGCGCAGGAGCGCGCGAAGGTGTTCGAGGTGCTCCGCCGACGCCTCGGCGTTACGCTCGAGACCGGTGCGGATCCGGCGAGACTGCTCGGTGAGACCAGCGATGCGCTATCGGCCGCTGACCTCGAGGCGATTCTGGTGCGTGCGGGCCGCCGCATGGCGACGGGTGGTGACAAGGTCCTGAGCGCCACGCTGCTGCGCGACCTGATCCGGGACTTCCAGCCACCCTCTTATCCGCTCGAGCTCGAGTACCAGCGCCTCATCGCCGCCTTCGAATGCACGAGCCGCCAACTCCTGCCTGCGGATGTCGCCGCCCTGTCTCCGGAGGCGATCGGCACGCGGTTGGCCGAGCTCCGGGCGGCGCTCGCCGCTACGGGCCGCTGACCGCCGCGGGGTTCATCACGCGGCCCAGGAACAGAATCGTTCCCGAGAGCCGCTCGCGGATGGCGAAGACGAACGGCCGGTCCACCACGACCGACGGCGGCAGGCTCACGATGCCGATCCCGACCGCCGTCGCCGCCGCGGCCTCCGTACCCTCCTCGTTCACGTCCACGAACGCCTTGTGCCGCACGTCGGTGATGCACAGCTGGCCGCTCGGATTCATCCGTGCAAAGTCGCCGTGCCCCGAGTCGCAGAACGCCGACGGCATCCCCATCGCTTTCAGGGCATCGTTCAGCGTGAGCGCGTACCGGAGGGTGAACTTGGGCAGGTGGACCTCGAGCGCCGCCGAGTCGAGCGCCGCCGTCCAGCGATTCCAGCGCTCCTCGGTCAACCCGGCAACGAGAGAGTCGATCCCGCCCGGCTGGCGCGGCAGGGCGATCGTCATCGTGAACGCCCCGGCGCTGTAGGGCAGATCGAGCACGGTGACGTCGCCGTCGTGCAGCAATCCGATCGTCACCGTGCGGCCGTGCGTCATCATCGGCACGCTCGTCTGCGCTCCGTTGGCGAGGGTGAACGGGCCCGGCGTAGTGCGGGCCGGGTCGAACCGCATCGTCCAATCGCCCTTGAAATAGATGGCATTAATGAGGTAGGCGACTACGTCGTCGGGCACCGGATCCGGCACGATCGCGGGGATCTTGCCGCGGGTCTGGTCGCTGACCCAGCCGTTGATCGTCGGCGCCGCGGTGGGAGTGGCGAAGTCGAGGCTTTGCACGCGAGCCCCGAAGTACGTCTGTGCCGCGTCGACAAACTCGGGCGTCAGGGTCAAGCTCGGCCGATACCACACGGAATTGGCGAGGGTAAACGCGACCCCCGGGTCGAGCCCGCGGAGCAGGGCGATCAGGCTGCGATAGGACTGGTTCACGTCGTCGAGCGTCATGCCCGTGAGCTCGAGCGCGCGCTGCATCTCGGCTTGCGTGGTGCCGGCCGCGCCATCGTACGCCATGCCGAGGGCCATGGCCGCGCTGAGCGGTGAGACGAACAGGTTCGAATCGGGGCCGGCCCGCCGCGCGATCTCGCCGAACAGCTTGAAGGCGAATCGGTTGTCCGCGCCGATGAGGCCGCTCTCTCCCGCGCCGAGCGCGCGCGGCAGGCTGGTGATGGGACGTGGGGCGGTAATTGGGGCCTCGCGGCAACCGGCGCCGAGCACCCCCAGGGCCACCGCCAGCAATGGACCGACGTGCGTTCCCATGCTCCCTCCCGAGACGGGTGCGTTCCTTGCGTCACCGTCGAGCCGACGCCGTATGGCACGACTTACCCTACATTACCCCGGCGACACCCCCGCGAGGTCACAATGCACGTCGTCCTTGCCATCGCCCGCTGTTGTTTCATCGCCACGCTGGGCGTCGGCGTGCCGCTGGCGGTGCGAGCGCAAGCGAACCCGTCTCCCGCTCAGCAGAACCCGGCAGCGATGGGGGCCATGGATTCGACGGATCGTCCGTCGGCCATGGCGGCGCACGAGGCCATGAGCGGGCCGCTCGACGCCGATCCGCACATGGTGCTCACGCCGCTCCGGCCCGCGACGCCCGCCGACCTGGCGCGCGCGGCCGCGCTGGTACGCACGATGCGCGCAGCACTCGCACACTATCGCGACGTCCGCCTCGCCGAGGCGGACGGATTCCGGCCGTTTCTTCCCGGTGTGAAGCAGCCCGTGTACCACTTCACCAAGTGGCGCTGGGCCGCGGGGGAGATGTTCCGCTTCGATCCGGCGCGGCCGACCTCACTGCTATACCGCCAGGGCGCGGACGACAAGTTCGTGCTCGTCGGCGCGATGTACTCCGCCCCGGCCCGCGCGTCGTTCGACGAGCTTGATCGGCGTGTCCCGCTGGGCGTGGCGCGCTGGCACGAGCACGTGAACTGGTGCGTGCCGCCGCGCCGGCAGAGTGGCACGGCGCGCTGGCGCGAGACGCGTGACGGGAAGCCGGTGTTCGGACCAAAGTCGCCGATCGCCACGGCGGAGGCGTGCCGCGCGGTCGGTGGACGCTTCCTCCCCCGCATCTTCGGCTGGATGGTGCACGTCATGGCATTCGAGGGCGATGATCCCGCGGTCATTTGGGGCGCGGGGCACGACCACTCGCACCCGTGACGTCACGCCCCGCGCGACCGGCGCTGCGCCTCGGGTCCCTGGTGGCGGTGATGTTCTTCACCGTCTCGGGCGGCCCGTTCGGCCTGGAGGGGCTGGTCGGCTCGGTGGGTCCCGGGGTCGCCGTCCTGCTGCTCGTCGCCACCCCGCTCATCTACAGTGTGCCGGAGGCGCTGCTCATCGGAGAGCTGGCGTCGATGCTCCCCGTCGAGGGAGGCTACTACCAGTGGGTGAAGCGCGCCTTCGGGCGCTTCTGGGGATTCTGGAACGGCTGGCTCTCCTGGGTCTACTCGCTGATCGACATGGCGATCTACCCGGTGCTGTTCCTCCAGTACTTGCGGTTCTTCCTCCCGGGGCTCGGGCGCTTCGAGGCGTGGGTCGTAGCGCTCGCGGTAATCTGGGGAGCCACGTGGCTCAACCTGCGCGGCACCCGCGTCGTGGGGACCGCATCCGGGTGGTTCGTAGCGATGGTGCTCGCGCCGTTCGGTGTGCTCGCCGCGGTGGCGCTGGTGCGCTGGCTTGGGCAACCGGCGACGCCGTTTCCGGCAACGCCGTTCCACGCCGCGCGTACGTCGTTTCTCGGCGCCCTCGGCATCGGCATCTCCCAGAGCATCTGGAACTACAGCGGGTGGGACAACGCCTCGACGATCGGTGGGGAAATTGAGCAGGCGTCGGCGACCTACCCGCGGGCGCTGGCGCGCACGCTGCCGCTGGTCACGGCGGTCTATCTGCTGACGATCCTGCCCGCGCTGGCGCTCACGGACTGGACGACGTGGACGGATGGGGCGTGGCCTCGGATCGCGGGCGTCGTGGTCGGTCCCTGGCTCGGGGTTTGGATCGCCGGTGCGGGGCTCGTGAGCGCGTTCGCGTTGTTCAACGCGCTGCTGCTCGCGTACTCACGCATCCCGCTGGTGCTGGCGCAGGACGGCCTGCTGCCCCCGGCGCTCGCGGTCACCGACGCACGGGGCACGCCCAGGAACGCGGTGCTCGTCTCGGCGCTGGCGTACTCCGGGTTTGCTCTGATCCCGTTCGGCGGCCTGCTGGCCGGTGACGTGCTGCTGTACAGCGCGGCGCTGGCGCTCGAGTTCGGGGCGCTGCTGCAGCTGCGCCGTGCCGAGCCCGAGCTGCGCGGCGCGTTTCGCGTGCCCCTGGGCGTCCCGGCTTTGGTGGTACTCGGCGCCCTGCCGATCCTGCTCATTCTGAGCGCGGTGGGGCTCGAGATCCGGAGCCGCGAGGTCGGCTTGCCGGGCGTGCTGGTGGCGGGCCTGCTGGCCGCGGTGGGGCCGGTGGCGTACGTAGCGCTCGGCGGGGGCCGCAAGGTGAAGGAGGGCGCAGCCGCGTAGGCGGCGGTTGTTTCCCACCTTGCGAAGTTCGCGAATCGCGCACAAGCTAGCCCCCTACTCCGTTCCTGGCGGAACCGTGATCAAGCACTGCTCGTTGGCTCTGCTCGCACTCTCGTTCGTAGCGGTGGCGGCCGACGCGCGCCCTCCGCTGCCGGCCGTGCGAACCATCTCCGGACGCGTGACCAACTCGCTGAGCGGCGACCCGGTGGTGGGGGCCACCGTCACGGTCGTCGGGACACCGACGACAGCTGTGACGAGCGACAAGGGCGAGTTCTCGTTATCCGCACCGGATGGGGCGATCACCCTCCTGTTCCGGAGTGTCGGCTACAAGCGCCGCACCGTGCCCGTGGCCGCGGACCAGAACAGGGTCGATGCGACCCTCGAGCCGGACGTCTTCAACCTCGAGGCGGTGGTAATCACGGGGCAGGCCACCGGCGTCGAGAAGCGGTTCGCGCCGAACGCTGTGGCGACAGTCGGGGCGGGCGATCTGAGCCGCGTGCCCGCACCGAGCGTCGAGAGCGCGATCCAGGGCAAGGTGCCCGGCGCCGCGATCCAACAGAACTCCGGCGCCCCGGGCGGCGGCATCCAGGTGAAGCTGCGCGGCGTGTCCACGCTCAACGGCTTGTCCTCGCCGCTGTACGTGGTGGACGGCGTCATCATGAGCGATGTGGCGATCCCGAACAACCAGCAAGTTGTGACGCAGTCGAACACGGGCTCGAACCCGTCGCCGCTGCAGCAGAACCAGGTGAACCGCATCGCCGACCTAAATCCCTACGACATCGAAAACGTGGAGGTCCTGAAGGGAGCGTCGGCGGCGGCGATTTACGGCTCGAAGGCGGCCAACGGGGTGGTGGTCATCACGACCAAACGCGGCCAACTGGGCGAGCCCCGGTTCGGCGTGACCCAACGCTTGGGGTTCTCCGAGCTCGCCCACAAGCTCGGCGCGCGCGTGTTCCCTGACTCGGCGGCCGCCGTCACCAACCTAGGGGACTCCGCGCTGGTGGGGCAGATCTGTCGCGGCGGATGTCCCTTCTTCGATCATGAGCAAGAGCTCGCGGATCGGAAGGATCTGAATTACGAGAGCTCGGTGGACGTGGGCGGCGGCAGCGAGAACACGCGCTACTATGTCTCCGGCCTCACCAGCAAGACCGCTGGGATCATCCAGAACACGGGCTACTGGAAGCAATCGGTCCGGGCCAACCTGGACCAGCGCTTGAGCAGGCGGCTCGCGGTGAGCCTCAGCACGAATTTCGTCCACACGCTGGCGCGTCGCGGGCTCACCAACAACGATAACGCCCTCGTGAGCTACTACATGTCGCTGCCGTTCACGCCGAGCTTCATCGACATCCGGCCGGTGAACGGCATTTATCCCAACAACCCGAAGGCCGGGACCAACCCGCTTCAGACCGCGGCGCTCGTGAACCCGAACGACGAGGACGTCGACCGCTTCGTCGGGAGCGCCAAGGCGACGTTCGACATCGTGAGGAACGACGTGCATCACCTGCAGTTCATCGGCGTCGGGGGCATCGACCGGTTCACCCAGCAGAACACGCTCCTGTTCCCGCCGGTGCTCCAATTCGAGCAGACGAGCAGCGCGCCCGGAGTATCACTGCTGACGAACGGCGACAATCACAACGCGAACTGGAACGCGAATCTCGTATATGCGTACCGGCCGCAGTCCGGGTCGCTCGTGGCGACGACGTCCGCGGGGTTGCAGTACGAAGACCGGCAGCTGGGAATCTCCAATATCGTGAGCCAGAACCTGATCGCCGGACAAGCGAACGTGAACGCCGGCACGAACGTCAGCGTGGGCGAGCACCGCGAGGTCACGAAGGACTACGGCTTCTACGGGCAGGAGGAGTTCCTGACGCTCGGGGAGCGGCTGTTTCTTTCGGCCGGGTTCCGGGCCGACCGGAGCAGCAACAACGGCGACGTGAAGCATTACTTCATCTACCCCAAGACCGCTGGGTCCTATCGGCTGCCCGCGGGGGTCGGCCCGTTGGGCGACTTCAAGCTGCGCGTCGCTTGGGGCCAGTCGGGAAACCAGCCGCTGTATGGCATGAAGTTTCCTGAGTCCGATGCCACCCAGAACGTCCTCGGGCTGCCTGGCACCGTGGTGCCCTCCGTCGTCGGCAATCCGAACGTCAAGCCGGAGCGGCAGTCGGAGATCGAAGGCGGCGTCGACGCCACGCTCCGGAGCGGACGGGCGACCTTCGAACTCACGCTGTACCAGAAGAAGGTGAGCGACCTGCTGCTATTGCGGGGGCTCTACACGTCGAGCGGCTTCAAGAGCCAGGTCTTTAACGGCGGCGAGCTGCGCGATCGGGGCATTGAAGCGACCATCGGCTGGGTGCCAATCCAGCGGCCCGAGCTCACGTGGCTGCTGCGCTCGACGTTCTTCTCGAACTCGAGCAAGATCACCCAGTTGCCGGTGCCGCCCTTCACCGATGGCAGCTTCGGTTCTCAGACTGGCAACTTCTTCATCGAGCAAGGGCAGTCGGCGACCGAGATCATCGGCCAGGTGCCGACCGGTCCGAAGACGTTCGTCACCCAACGCGTCGGGGATGCCAACCCCGACTTCCTGTGGTCGTACGCGACCGATCTCACCTACCGGCGCTGGAACCTCGCGGCGGTCGCCGAGTGGCAGCACGGCGGCAACATCATCAACTTGACGACGTTCATCTATGACCTCGGCGGGACCACGCCCGACTGCCCGACCGCGTGCCTGGCGCGGCGTGCGGGGGGGACTCCGTCTTACATCGAGAGCGCCACGTACTTCAAGCTGCGGGAGATCACGCTCAGCTACACGCTGCCCACGGCCTTCGTCACGTGGACGGGCGCGCGGGATGGGCGCGTCAGCGTCAGCGGGCGCAACCTGATCGTCGTGACTGGCCGCAACTACACAGGGATGGACCCGGAGGTGAGCAACTTCGGGATCCAACCCGTAGCGCGCAATATCGAGGTCGCGCAGTATCCGCGCAGCCGCACCTTCTGGTTCACCGTCAGCGTGGGGTTCTGACCATGACGCCGCGATCGCATTCTGTCTGCACCGCTCTGGCGTTGGCGTTGCTCGCTGCCGGGTGCGCGGACTTGAACATCCCAGACTTCAACAATCCGTCGATCGGGGACCTGCAGAATAACCCGACGCGCGCGGGCGTGGTCACCGCCACGCAGGGCTTGTTCGTCGGGGCGCGCGTCAACATCGCCACGTTTAACGGCTACATCTCCGAGCTGGGAGTGTTTGGCCGCGAGTCCTACAACTTCAATTCCGGCGACACGCGGTTCATCAACGAGCTGCTGCAGCCGGGACCGCTCGACGGCAGTGGCCCCCGGTTCGGCGGCAACCTATGGGCGGAGCGATACGCGAACATCCGCAACGCCGGAATCGTGCTGAACGCGCTCGCCAAACTGGGAACGACCCCTCCCGTGGGGATGACGAGCACGGAACAGGCGGCCACGCGGGGCTTTGTCAAGACGATGGAGGCGCTCGACTTCCTGCTCGTCATTGATACGCGCGACTCGCTCGGCGCGCCGGTGGATGTGAACCACGACATCACCAGTGGCCCGGCCCCGTTCGTGAAACGCGACTCGGTGTACGCCTTTATCGTGGGGCTGCTCGATTCCGCCGTGGCGGATCTCGCAGTGGGCGGTAGCTCGTTCCCGTTCGGCCTGCCACCCGGGTTTAGTGGGTTCACGACGCCGACCACCTTCACGAAGTTCAACCGCGCGCTGAAAGCCCGCGTCGAAGCCTATCGCGCCACGCTGCTGGCATGCCGTGCCCCTTGCTGGACTCGGGCCAAGTCGGCGCTCGATTCGTCTTTCTCGAGTGTGGGCGCCGACACAATGTTCAAGGATGCCGTGGATTCTTTGGGGACCGCCGCGATGCTGGCGCGGGGCGCCTACTATGACTTCGGCACGGGGTCGGGCGACGTCACGAACGGGCTGAACGACCCGACCGGGGTCAGCCAGGTGGGGCATCCGTCGCTGCGCACGCAGGCCGACACGCAGGCAACCGGTCAACGGGACCGGCGCTTCCTCAACAAGGTGCGGACGGCCACGCTGAGCCCGGTCCTCGGGCATACGTCGGACATGGTCTTCAACATCTACCGGAGCAACGCGGCGTCGGTCCCGATCATCCGGAACGAGGAGTTGATTCTGCTCCGGGCGGAGACCGAGTTTGGGCTCGGCAACCAGGCGGGTGCGGCGGCGCTCATCAACTATATCCGCGTGAATTCCGGGAGACTGGTGTTGCGCGCCGGACTCAACGTGGCGCCCGCCGACACGGTCATCAGCCAGCTGCTACAGCAGCGTGTCTATTCGCTGTTGTTCGAGGGTGGCCACCGCTGGATCGACGCGCGACGCTATGGCCGGTTGCTGACGCTTCCCGCCGGCGTCGCCGGCGACCAGATCTACGGGGCGATGCCGGTTCCCATCGACGAGTGTACCGCCCGCGGTCTGGCCAACAACTGCCGCCCGTAATGCACCGCAGCACGATCTAGCCGCCGAGCGTGCCCCGCCGCTCGGCGGTTTTTTTTGCGCCGCCCCATCTTCCTTGACGCCCACCCGACCCGGCGGTATATCGGGCGGCGTGCGGATTCGTGACCGCAGTTACCCCTGGGAACATGAAGGAGAACCTATGCGACGCCTCGTCGGTGTCATCGCCTGCGTCGTCCTGATGCTGATCGCGACTTCGGGGCGGCTCGCCGCTCAAGGCGGGACGGTGCGCGGCCGCGTGGCCGACACCACCGGGGCGCCGCTGGCGCGGGTGAGCGTCAGCATCGAGGCGATCGGCGCGCGCGCCACCACGAACGAGCAGGGGGACTACGAGATCCGGGGCGTGCCGGCCGGCACCCACTCGGTGCGCGCGCGGCTGCTCGGCTACGTGCCGCAAATCGTGCGCGTCACGGTGAGCGAGGCGCAGCCCGCCCGCCAGGACTTCGCGCTGCATACGCAGCCGATCGGGCTCGCGCCGGTGGACGTCGTGGTCGGCTCTCGGGCGCGGCACACAGCCGCTGACGAGCTCGCCGTCCCAGTGGACGTATTCACATCCGAGCAGATCCAACAGCAGGGGACCACCGAGACGAGCCAGATTCTCCAACAGCTCGCTCCCTCGGTGAACTTCCCGCGCCAGAGCGTCACGGATGCGAACGACATCGTCCGGCCGTTCACCTTGCGCGGCCTGAGCCCGGATCACACGCTGGTGCTGCTGAACGGCTGGCGCCGCCATCAGACAGCCCTCTTGAACACCTTCCCCTACGGCAGCCCAGCGGGCTCGAGCGGCGTCGACCTGAACGCCATCCCGCAGAGCGCTATCGATCGAATCGAGGTGCTGCGTGACGGGGCGTCCGCGCAGTACGGGTCGGATGCGATCGCGGGCGTGGTGAACGTGGTCATGCGGGAAGGCAAGTTCACTCCCTTTCTGAACGCAGACGCCGGTCGCTACGTAAAGACCCGGGACTACCCGGACGACGGCACCACCGTGGACTTAAACGGCGGCTGGGGTGTACAGCTCGGCCGCGGCTCCTTGGCGCTGTTCGGCGAGTTCCTCGATCGTCAGAAGACCAATCGCGCGTGGGCGGATTCGTTCCTGGTGGACAGCCGGGGGATCGCAGACCTAATCGATCCCAATACGGGTCAGATCATCAAGAAGCGCAACGCGCTTCCACAACCGAACTACCACTGGGGCGACGGGCTCGAGAAGGACGCGATGACCGCCGCCAACTTCCGGCTCCCCCTCAACGAGGCCCGCACGAGCGAGCTGTACGCGTTCGGCGGGTACAGCCACCGGGTCGGGACCGGCAACGGGTTCTGGCGCTACTCGAGCAGCGCGCGAAACTGGCCGGAGCTGTACCCGGAAGGCTTTCTCCCAGAATTCCACCCCAACGTGAACGATTACTCGGGCGTCGGTGGGTTCCGGGCCGCGGTCAGCGGGTGGTCCCTCGACCTGGGCGCGTCGTTCGGCATGAACCGCTTCGACTACGATATGCGAAACACCAACAACGCGTCGCTCGGCCCTTGCCTCACCGCGCCGTGCGCTCCGGGGCCGGACCGCGTGTTCGGGACGGCGGACGATCCGGGTATCCCCAACCAGCTCTCGTTCGACGCGGGGCGGCTCGAGCGCCGGGAATTCATCACCGGATTCACGCTGGCGAAAGAGGTGACGCTGGGTCTGCACGCGCCCGTGAGCGTCGCGCTCGGGGCCGCGTTCCGGCGGGAGACGTACAAGATCACGGCGGGCGAAAAGGCCTCGTGGGTCAACGGTGGTCATCTGGCGCAGGATAGCGCGGGCACCGACGGAATCTGGGGCACGGCGGACGATGACAGCCTCCCCGCCCCTGCAGGCTCGTCCGTCTTCCCCGGGTTCGCTCCGACCGACGCGAGCGACCACAGCCGTACCAACTTCGGTACCTACCTGGACCTGGAGAGCGATCTCACCTCTCATCTGCTCGCCGACGTGGCGGGGCGTTTCGAGCACTACAGCGACTTCGGCTCCCGGGTGACGGGCAAAGTGGCGCTGCGGTTCCAGCCCACGAAGCGCTTCGTGTTGCGCGGCGCCGCTAGCACGGGGTTCCGCGCCCCAGGCCTGAGCCAGAGCTTCTTCAGTCACACCACGACAAACTTCATCGGCGGCAAGCTCGTGGAGATCGGCAACTTCCCGGTGGACAACCGAGCGTCGAAGATTTTCGGCGCCAAGCCCCTGAAGGAAGAGACCTCCGTGAACTTGAGCGGCGGCCTCGCGTTCACCCCGACCGACAACCTTACGTTCACGGTGGACTACTTCCACATCAGGATCAACAACCGCATCCTACTGGGAGCGACCTTCGGCGACACCGTCTCGCAGCGGATACTTCGGGACTCGGGGTTCGCGGGGATCGGCGGGGTGCAGTTCTTCACCAACGGGCTCGACACCAAGACCGACGGCGTGGATGTGACCGCCGCGCTGCGCCGGCCGGTGGGTGGCTCTGGTACGCTCGACCTGACGGCGGCCGCCGGCTGGGCGCAGAACAAGATCACGCGAGTGGACCCGCTGCCGAAGATCCTTCAAGGGACCCAAACCGATCTCACGAGCATCCTCGACCTGCTGACCCAGCTCGCGATCGAGAAGGAGCGGCCCGACTGGCGCGGGACGCTCACGGCGCAGTACACCAATGGCCGATTCCACTCGCTCGGCCGCGCCTCGTACTATGGCGGCTTCTCCTCGGCCGAGCCGAGCTTCACGGACGAGGAGCACTATGGCGGCAAGACCTTGGTCGACGCCGAGCTTGGGTACCGCCTCGACCAGGTGGACCTGTCGGTTGGGGCCCGAAACCTCTTCGACACCTACCCGGATCAGATGCGGAAGGAGTTCAACAACAACGACAACACCTTCCCCTGGGCGGCCGCCTCGCCGTTCGGGTACAACGGGCGCTACCTCTACACGCGGGCGTCGATTCCGTTGAGTCGGTAGGACGGCGCAAGCAGCGACTACACGGGCGGCAGGATGTCAATCCTGCCGCCCGAGCTGCGCCTACATCTCCTTATAGAGGTAGGCCCCGATTGGCCCCGCGAGGGCGTACTGCACCAAGGCCACGATGGTGCCCGTCACGTACATTCGCTGGGGGTACAGCCCCATCGGCGCCTCCCCCAGGTTGTGCAGCAGCGCGATGAAGAACCACACCGCGACCCCCGCGATCACGCCGGTCTTGGGGCCCGCGCCGAAGCGGGGGCGGATCGCCGCATACACCCACAACAGGCCAATCCCATAGATGAAGTCCAGGAAGATGAACCACGGGACCAGAGCGTCGATGGCTTGTGGCTGCTTGCCGAGCGCCTGCATCGCCGCCGCCATGTCGCTCTTCATCACCACGCCGTAGTACACGTAGTCGAACGCGTTCAGCACCACGCCCGCCAACAGCCCGCCCACAATGACACGACCCCAGTTGATCTTGCCCATGACCCCCTCCTATCAAAGGAAGAACGGCCATCCGCACGAGCCCGAGAGTACGGGTCAACCCAAGGGCCGTCAAGCACGTCTGTGCGTCTGCGGGTCTATGCGTCCGTGCGTCTAGTAGTTAGGGGACCAGCAGGACGCCGACCATTCCCCCCAGCCCGTCGGGCACCGTCGCCACGCCGGTGGGCACGACCCAGTCGCTGCCGTCCACCAGGAGGTTGAAGTGGTACAGGCCCCGCTTGAGGGCCAGCGTTCCCTCCCACAGGCTCGCCCCCAGCGAGCGCAGCGGCACTGGCTGCCACTGGTTCCAGTCTCCCGCGATCGCGACGGCGCGCACGCTGTCGAACCGGAACCGCACCACCAGGCTATCGCCGCGGAGCTGAGGAACGAGCGGCGACCACCTCGCCGCGCTCGGATCGGCGCGGGGCAGGCGGGGTGACGTGTGTAGCCGCACGCCCAGGGTCACGAACCCCGCGCGGGGCAGCCCTTGGTACGGGTCGCGCAGGTAGCTGCCCCCCGCCAGCTCGAGGGCGATGGTCGGCGTCGCGAACAGCTGAACGAACGCGCTGGCGGCGCCGGTCGAGCCGTACACCCCGGACAACCGCACCGTGGTCCAGATGGAGGCGATCGCCGGGCCGCGCTCGAAGACGGCGCCGACGCCCGCGTCGGTGAACCAGGCGCCCGAGAAGTGCGTCGGCTCGATGCTCAGCTGGAGGTCCGGGCCGCTGGAACGCCACCACGCGCGTGCCCGTAAGCGCAGCGCCGCGACGGGCGTGTCGTTAGCGATCCAGCCCCCTGCGGGCCCGGCGCCCAAGCCCACGCCCCATTGCGGTTGCGACCACAGTAGCTCGACGTTGCCCTGGGCGGCCGCGGTCCAGGCGCCGTCCGTGCGGCTCGTGCCGGCGAGGACTCCCTCCAGCCCGAGGCGCCACTCGTGGAACACCGCACCGGACGCGACCCAAAGGTCTCCTCGGCCCTGACCCGACCACACACCGCCCGGTAATGACGCGAACGATCCCGAGACGTCAGCGGCGAGATTGAGAGACGCGAAGCCCGCTGCGGGCGAGAACGTGGCGGAGCTGAAGCTCGTGCCGCCGCTATAACGCACCGTCCCGGCGCCGACGCCGAAGGATGCTCGCGCCTGGGTGGCGCCCGGTCGAGCTCCGAGCCCCGCCATGAGCACGACGAACCAGAATCGTTGCACGGCGACAAAGCTAGTCCGGGGCGAGGGCTGCGGGAACCAAACGAATAGGGGCGCAGCATCCTGCGCCCCTATTGAACCTGAAACCAACTGCGCCGTGGCCGATCTACGGCCGATGGTTGCCCGACTGGCCCGGGTTGGACGGCCTGCGCCCGTTGGCGGGCACCGCCGGCGTGGCGGGCTTCGCCGGTGTAGCCGGGCCGGTGCCGTGCGCCGGGGTAGGCGGCGTGGCACCCGTCGAGGGAGTGGCGGCCTTGGGGTTCCGGCCGCGGTCATCCCGATCGTGGTCGGCGTCTTCAGGCCGGGGGTGGTCGTCCCGATCGTGATCGACGTCTTCGGGATGGACCACCTCGCCGCGCCTGTGGGTGGCGCGGTGCTGGGCACTCTGGGAGTGCGCCGTGGCCATGGCCGTGCCCTGCGGCGACGCGTGGTCCTTGGGGATCGTGGGCGTCTGAGCGGCTAACAGGCTCGGCAATAGCAGTGCGGCGGCGAGCCCGAGAAGCTTGCGAATCATGAATCTCCTCCATCCGCACGTGACGGGGGCGGTGCGCCCCCATGGGGTCGGACTTCCTAGGCATGAAGAGGGGGGTGGGAAGGTCGAGGTAACGCCCTGGCCAGAAGTCACGGCGGGCCCGAACGTTACCAGCGTCTCACGGGGCGACTCTTTAGGCTGGAGCCGGTTGCCGCGGCCCCAGCGGACGTCTAGCATCCTCTGCGTACTCTGGCGGCCGAGGTGCTCGGTTGGGGCAGCGGGAACAGGCGACGGACGGAGAAGTCGTGCGCGCCGTGCTGGCGGGGGATGTAGAGCAGTACGCGGTGCTGGTGCGCCGCTACCGCGACCGCTATGCGCGATTTGCGGCTCGGATGCTGGGCTCGCTCGACGCGGCCGAGGATGCGGTCCAGGATGCCTTCGTGCGGGCTTTCGATCAGCTGGCGCAGTGCCGGGAACCCGCCAAGTTTTCCGGGTGGCTGTTTCTGATCCTGCGCAACCGCTGCTTCGCCGAGCGGCGGCGTCGGACCCGGGAAGGGCGAGCCCTCGAGGCGACGGACGAAGCGATCGCCGGGCCCGATCGACCGGACGGGAACGTGGAGCAGGTCGAGCAGGCGCACGCACTCGAACGAGCGCTCGTCGACCTGACGCCGGAGCAACGCGAGGTGTTCGTGCTGAAGCACGTCGAGGGGCTCGCGTACGAGGAGATCGCGGGGATGACTGGCGCCACCGTCGCCTCGCTCAAGATGCGCATGCATCGGGCGTATGACCGATTGCGCGAGCTGTTGAAGGAGCACTCATGACCGAGACGTTTCATCCGTTGGTCAAGCGGTTGCTGGACGGCGAGCTGTCGCTCGGCGACCTGCCCCCTGGGCTGCGCGGCGAGGGGGCGGAAGCGCTGCGTCTGCTCGGCGCCGTGGATCGGACGCCTGTGGCGCTTTCGGTCCAGCTCGAGGCTCGCGTGATGGCCGAAGTGCGGCGACGTGCCCGCTCGCCGATGCGGCGCATCTGGCGCGGGCTCGTGGAGCCGCGGGACATCGAGCTGCGGCTGCGACTGCGACCCTGGGTCGTCTGGGGCACCGCGCTCGCCGCCGCGGCCGCCGTCGCCTTGCTCCTCACGCGCCCGTCCCCGGGCCCGAGAGGCGCGGGGCCCGCGCGCCTCGCCGCCCGCGACAGCGTGTACGTCCGGTTCGTGCTGTACGCCCCGACTGCGAAGCAGGTGGCGGTCGCGGGAACCTTCAACCAATGGGATCGGAACGCATCTCCGTTGGTGCGCGTGGGTGGGGGCGGAGTCTGGGCCATCACGCTCGCGCTGCCCCAGGGGCACCACCAGTACGCCTTCGTGGTGGACGGTGAGCAGTGGGTCGCCGACCCGGCTGCGCCCGGCGTCGACGACGGCTTCGGGCGCCGCAACAGCATGGTTGCCGTGACCGCCCGAGGAGCGCGGATCCTGTGAGGCGAGTGGCCGTCACGCTCGCCCTCACGGCGGCCGCCGTGCTGCGGCTCGCCGCGCAGGCGCCGGACGTGACCGCGCGACTGGCCGGCCGGGTATCGCCGGAGGTGGCGCGCGCGGTCGCCGGGATCGCGGCGTCGGCTGCCGAGCGGGGCCTCCCGGTCGAGCCACTTGTGCAGAAGGCGATCGAAGGGGGCGCGAAAGGCAAGCCGGCGGACCGGGTGATTGCGGCGGTGCGGGCGCTGTCCGTTCAACTCGCCGCCGCGGCGGACGCGCTCCGATCGGGCGGGCACGCGGACGCTGACGTGGTGGAGGGCGGGGCGTACGCGCTCGGCGCCGGACTCGGCGTCAAACAGGTGCAGCAGCTGGTGCATTCGAGCCACCCGCCCTACGACGCGGCGCTGACCTTGCGGGTGGCGGCGACGCTGGCGGCGCTGGGCGTCCCCCCGCAGAACACCGTCGACCTGCTCGAGAGCGTCATCAGCGCCGGGCGCTCGCCCAGTGAGCTGCTCGACCTTCCCGGGGAGGTCCAAGCGGGTGTCGCTCAAGGCGCGACACCGGCGCAGGCGGCTCAGGGACTCGGCCGCGCCGCGGCGCACGCACCGGGCGCGGCGCACGCACCGGGGGGGCCGCAGGGGCGGCCACCGGGCGGGGTGCCGCCCGGGCAACAGAAGCCCCCGAACCCCCACAAGCCCTGAAGGCCCGTGCCGGATCGATCCCGTCGATCCGGCGCGGTCGTTTTCGACCGCAGGCTCGCACCACCCCCGCCCCACTCCCCCGGCCTTCCGTCTAGGGTAGATTCCAGTTCCTATGCCCATCGCCCACAATCTCGGCTTCCCACCCCTTGGTCCGAACCGCGAGCTGAAACGCGCCACCGAGGGCTACTGGAGCAGCAAAGTCTCTCGCACCGACCTGCTGCGGACCGGCGCAGCGCTGCGCGCCGCGCACTGGGGGTTGCAGCGCGACGCCGGCCTCGATCTCATTCCGTCGAACGATTTCTCCTACTACGACCGCGTGCGAGGGCTACTGGAGCGGCAAAGTCTCTCGCACTGACCTGCTGCGGACCGGCGCAGCGCTGCGCGCCGCGCACTGGGGGTTGCAGCGCGACGCCGGCCTCGATCTCATTCCGTCGAACGATTTCTCCTACTACGACCGCGTGCTCGACACGAGCGCGATGGTGGCCGCGGTCCCAGCGCGGTACGGGTGGTCGGGTGGTCCGGTCGACCTCGACACCTACTTCGCGATGGCGCGGGGCGTGCAGGCCGGTGGGCGCGACGTCACCGCCATGGAAATGACGAAGTGGTTCGACACGAACTACCACTACCTCGTCCCCGAGTTCGACCGGGGGCAGGCGTTCCGCCTCGCTTCGACCAAGCCGGTCGACGAGTTCCAGGAGGCGAAGGCGCTCGGGTTTCACACCAAGCCCGTCCTGATCGGTCCGGTCACGTTTCTCCTGCTCGGGAAGACGCGGGCGGCGGCGTTCGATCGTCTCGAGCTGCTCGATGCGCTGCTACCGGTGTATGGCGAGGTCCTGGCGCGGCTCGCCGCGGCCGGAGCGACGTGGGTTCAGCTCGACGAGCCCTCCATCGCGCTCGACCGCACGCCGCAGGAGCTCGCGGCCTACGGCCGGGCCTATCGCTTCCTCACCGAGCGCGCACCGCAGCTCAAGCTGCTCGTCGCGACGTATTTCGCGGGGCTCGAGGACAGCCTGGCCACCGCGCGGGAGCTGCCCGTGGCCGGTTTGCACGTCGACGTCGTGCGGGCGCCGCGGCAGCTCGATCCGCTACTCAAGGCGTGGCCCAAGGGTCGGGTGCTTTCGCTGGGCGTGGTCGACGGCCGTAACGTGTGGCGCGCCGATCTGGCGGCGGCACTCGGATTGCTCGAGCGCGCGCGCGAGCGCATCGGCGCCGACGAGCTGTGGGTGGCGCCGTCCTGCTCGCTGCTGCATGTCCCGGTCGACCTCGATCTCGAACGCCGGCTCGACCCCGACTTGAAGGGCTGGCTCGCGTTCGCGAAGCAGAAGCTCGCCGAGGTAGCCACGCTGACGCGGGCGGTGCGCGACGGTCGCCAGGCCGTGGCTGCAGAGCTCGAGGCGAACGCGCGGGCGATCGCCGGCCGCCGCTCGTCGCGGCGGATCCACGATCCGGCGGTGAAGCAGCGCGCCGGCGCCGTGGGCGATCGCGACCTGCGACGCGCCTCACCCCACGCGGCGCGGCGCAAGCAGCAGCTCCGCCTGCCGCTCTTCCCGACGACCACGATCGGGTCGTTCCCCCAGACGGCGGAGGTGCGGGCGGCGCGCAAGCAGCTGCACGACGGCAAGCTGACACCGCAGGAGTACGATGCCTTCATCGCCGATCAGATCGCACGCACGCTCAAGCTGCAGGAGGAGATGGGGCTCGACGTGCTGGTGCACGGGGAGTTCGAGCGCAACGACATGGTCGAGTACTTCGGCGAGCAGCTCGCGGGGTTCGCCTTCACGGAGCACGGCTGGGTGCAGTCGTACGGCACGCGCTACGTGAAGCCGCCGCTCATCTATGGGGACGTGTCGCGCCCCAAGCCGATGACCGTCCGCTGGAGCACCTATGCGCAGTCGCGGACCGCGAAGCCCGTGAAGGGGATGCTCACCGGCCCGGTGACCATTCTGCAGTGGTCGTTCGTGCGCGACGACCAGCCGCGCGCCGAGACCGCGAAGCAGCTGGCGCTGGCGATCCGCGACGAGGTGAAGGATCTCGAAGCGGCCGGGATCCGGGTGATCCAGATCGACGAACCCGCGTTACGGGAAGGCCTGCCGCTCAAGCGGGCGGAATGGCCGGCGTACCTCGACTGGGCGGTGAACGCGTTCCGTCTCGCCACGAGCAGCGTGTCGGACGCGACTCAGATCCACACGCATATGTGCTACAGCGAGTTCAACGACGTCATTCGCGTGATCGAGAAGATGGACGCGGACGTCATCTCGATCGAGAACGCGCGCTCGGGCTCCGAGCTGCTGGACGCGTTCCGCGAGTACAAATATCCCAACGAGATCGGCCCGGGGGTGTACGATATCCACTCGCCGCGCGTCCCGAGCTCGGCCGAGATCGTGGCCGCCTTGAAGCGCATGCAGGCCGTGCTGCACGACCGGCAGATCTGGGTGAACCCCGACTGCGGTCTCAAGACGCGGGGCTGGGACGAGACGCTCGCGGCACTGCGTAACATGGTACAGGCGGCCCGGCAGCTGCGGCCGGTCCCCGCGCCCGCTTCGGCACCGGCGCGCGGATGATCGGAGCAGGGTCTCGGCCCGGCCGTTGACCCCTCACGCCGGCTACCGCATACTTCGTTCATGAGCAGCGCCGAGATCCGCATTACCGCCGAGCCGATCGACAACGCCCGCTGCAAGTTCCTGGTGAGCGAGCCGGTCCACGAGGGCGGGGTGCGGCGGTTCGCGTCGCCGGATGACGCGAACGGCTCCCCGTTGGTCGAGGCGATCTTCGCGATTCCCGGGGCCGACGTCGCCGAGGTCATCGTGTCCGGCAATCTCGTCACGGTGGTCAAGCGGAGCGCCGCGCCGTGGCAGGCGATCGGCAAGGCAGTGGGCGGGGCAATCCGCGCCGCGCTCGCGGGCGCCCGGCCGGCCGTGGCGCCGAAGCCAGCGGCGCCGGTGGCGGCGGGCGGCGCGGACGACGACACTCTGTACGACCGGGTCGCCGAGCTGTTCGAAACCCAGGTCAATCCGATGGTCGCCCGGCATGGCGGACGGGTGGAGCTGATCGACGTGCAAGACGCGTTCGTCATGCTCCGGATGGCCGGCGGGTGTCAGGGCTGCGGCATGGCGGATGTGACCTTGCGGCAGGGCATCGAGGCGATGCTGCAGCAGGCCGTTCCGGAAGTCAAAGGGATCGTCGACATCACCGATCACACCGCGGGCGCCAACCCCTACTTCGCCGCCTCCAAGAAGTAAGGGCGCAGCATGCTGCGCCCCTCCCCCGGTCGGCTGCTGCTGCTCCTTCCGACCGCCACGTACCGCGCCACCGCGTTCGTGGAAGCGGCCCGCCGGTTGGGCGTCGAGCTGACGGTCGCGTCCGAGCTCCCCAGTACCTTCGAGCAGGTCCAACCGGCCGGACTCGTGACGCTCGATTTCTCCGACCCCGAGCGAGCGGCGCAGCAAGCCGCCGAGTTTGCCCGACGCCACCCGATCGCGGGGGTCATCGGCGTGGATGACGATGGCGCCGTCGTGGCCGCCGCGATCGCCGAGCGGCTCGCGCTCAAGGGCAATCCGCCGGCGGCCGCGCTCGCCGCGCGCGACAAGCACCTGCAGCGGCGGGAGCTCGCACGCCACGGCGTCCCGGTGCCGCGGTTCGAGCTGCACAACGTCGACGAGGACGTGACGCAGCTCGCCGCGCGTGTGCACTACCCCTGCGTGCTAAAGCCGCTGCGGCTCGCGGCCTCGCGCGGCGTGATCCGCGCCGACGACGCACCGGGATTCGGAGCAGCGCTCGAGCGCCTGCGGACCATCCTCGAGCAAGCGGGATGCGAGCGGTCTATTCTCGTCGAAGACTTCGTCCCGGGGCCCGAAGTGGCGCTCGAAGGACTGGTGATCGATGGGCGGCTCGAGGTGCTCGGCCTGTTCGACAAACCCGACCCGCTCGACGGCCCGTTCTTCGAGGAAACCATCTATGTGACGCCGTCTCGCCTGCCGACGCCGGCTCAGCAGGCGCTGGTCGCATGCGGGGAGGCGGCGGTGGCGGCGCTGGGGGTGCGGGAGGGACCGATCCACGCGGAGTTACGCCACAACGCCCGTGGGCCATGGCTGATCGAGCTCGCGGCGCGCCCGATCGGGGGGCGGTGCAGTGCGGCACTCCGGTTTACGGCCGGGGAAGCGGGAAGGGAAAACGGGCTGGCGTCGCTCGAAGAGCTGATCATTCGGCACGCACTGGGGATGCCGCTCCCGGCGCTCGAGCGGGAGGAGCGTGCCGCGGGGGTCATGATGATCCCGGTCCCGGGAGCGGGGGTGCTGCGCGAGGTGCGGGGGATCGCCGAGGCGCGGGCCGTGCCCCTCGTCGAAGACGTGGCGATCACGGCACACCCGGGCGAGGCGCTCGTGCCCTGGCCCGAGGGGTCGCGCTACCCGGGGTTCATCTTTGCGCGGGGCGAAACGCCGGAGGCAGTCGAGCGGGCGCTGCGCGCCGCCCACGGCCGCCTCACATTCGTTTTGGAGTAGAGGCTAGACCGCGGTGGCCACGCACTCGAGCCAGTTGCGCGGCACGCTGTGGAAGCCCGTCTCGTCCATGGCGCGCCGCAATCCTTCCTGGAGCGCCTTCGAGCCTTCCTCGAGCGGCACCCCCGGCAGCGCGCCTTCGATGAAGAGGGAGAAGCGCCCGATGTCCTCGATGCTTTCCGGGGTCATTTCGATGCGCACCAGCTCGACGCTGGGCCGCGAGAAGCCGGCGCGGACGCACAGGTCGGAGTACTCGTCGGCGGTGAGGAACTGGCGCGCCACCGCCGTCGCGGTGTGCTGCACGTTCAGGCCGCGCTCCCGCAGCACCTGCACCGCCCGTACGACCCAGCGCCGCCAGAAGCCCGACGTCCCCTCGACGTAAGCGCCGTTGAAGAACGTCGTGTTGAATGCGAACACGCCGCCCTTGTTCAAGACTTTGCGAATCTCCGACATGACCTGCGCTTTGTCTGGAACAAGATGGATCGCGTTGAGGAACACCACCGCGTCGGCCGACGACACCAGACGCGACACCCACTCCGCGCTCCCCTGCATGAACTCCACGACCTTGGAGTGAATCGCCGCACGGGCCTTGGCGAGCGCGGACGGCGACGGGTCGATCCCGATCACCATGGCGTTGCGGCCGTCATCGAGCCGTTCCAGGATCAGCTTTGTCACAGCCCCCGGCCCGCACCCCAGGTCGACGATCTTGCGTCGTCCGGGGCAGATCACTCGCTCCACAATCCAGCGGTTGACCTCGGTGAAGAACGGATGCCGCGTGAACGCTTCAAACGAGAAGCGTTCCGATTCATCTACGGTGCGACTGACCATGCGACCTCCGCTTCCTACAGCTTATGGATTACGAGTGGGCTCAAGTGTACGTCGAGATTGTGATTGACGCGATAGCCCACGATACCCTTGGTATCGAGTCCGGAGGCGTCGGCGGAGTAGACTTCCTTGCCGTTCACCTGGAAGGTGACTTTCCCGCCACGCACCATGATGCTCAGCTCGTTCACGGCCTTGCCGGTCGAATCAGCCTTGACGACCGCGTCGTTGTCGGTCCAGTTAGGCGTCACCGCGGCCGTCGAGTCACCGGCGACGCGCCGCTTCACCAGGAACTTGCCGTCTCCCCGCACCAGGAAATAGGTATACCGGTTCTGCGCGTCGCCGAGATGACTGCCGCCGACAAACAGTCCGTACCCCTCCGGGTGACGCGGATTCACGGTTTGCGTGAACGTCGCGACGACGCGGTAGTTGCCTGCGCCCAGGTCCCGGTCCCGCCACAGGATGACGGCGGGTCCGAGCGTCGTGTGCAAGCCGGTTCCCATCGTTTGGATCTTCGCGTCCGCGAGCGGCCGGTTCTTGTCGGTCCTGGCGTGCCACCCCGCGGGGAGCGTGCCGCCGCCGGCGATCTTCGCATCCGGATCGCGGTCCTGCGCCACCACTCCCGCGGCGACACCGAACCACAGCAGCGTAGAGAAAGCAGCGGTCAACCGAGTGGCGGGTATAGGCACCAAGGCCTCGCGCAACGGGACATGGGGCTGGACTGACCCCCGAACGGTGCTACTATGCAAATCTAACGAAAATCTAAGTGACCCAGCCAAAACGTCTTAGTCAAGAGGCGGAGCGAACGCTGGTTCGGCGCTTGAAAGCGCGGGACGAGCGGGCGTTGGGTGAGCTGTACGATGTGCTGGCGCCGTGGGTGCTCGGGCTCGCCTGCCGCATTCTGCACGATGAGGCGGAAGCTGAGGAGGTCGCGGGCGACGTATTCGCGCAGGTGTGGCGCCACGTCCACAGGCACGATGCGAGACGTGGCCCGCTCGTGCCATGGATTCTCGCGATCGCCCGGAACCGCGCGTTGGATGCGCTGCGGCGGCGCCGGCGATGGTGGCGCAAGGCCGAGCGGTGGGAGCAAGCGCAGGTCGCGGGGCAGGACGTCGACGCCCCGTCGGGCCCCGACGAGTCGGCGGTGCCGGGGTGGCCCTTGCACCGCGAGGTGCACGCCGCGCTCGCGGCACTGCCCGAGGAACAGCGGCGGGTCGTGCTGCTGGCGTATTTCGAAGGACTGACGCACAGCGAGATCGCCCGGCGGCTCGATCAGCCGCTCGGCACCGTGAAGACGCGGCTGCGGATCGCGCACCAGAAGCTGAGCGCGACGCTCGACCACTTGAAGGACTGGTTGGTATGACGGACTGGCTGGGCATGGCGGCGCGTCCGAGGAGCCCGCACCCGGAGCTGAAGGCGCGGGTCCTGGCGCGCGCGCTCGAGCGGCGGCGCGGGATCGCGCTGCTCGCGGCGGCCGCGGCGCTCCTCCTGGTGCTCGCCGGCGGTGGGAGCGCCTACTGGGCCTCGCGTACGATCCGCGCCTTGAGCGCGGAGCGGGATACGCTCTCGGCACGTCTGGCGGCGCTCGAGGACACGGTCAACACCTTCATTCACGGGACCGCGACGCGGCTCGTGCAGATGCCGGTGTCGACCGGCGGCCGGCTCGGCGCGGTGACCATCTTCGCGGACGGCGTGCACCATCGCTGGCTGGTGCGCTGCGACGGGCTCGCGCCGAACGAACCCGACCAGGCATATCAGCTGTGGTTCATCACGGACAAGGGGATGCGGACCGCGGCGATCATGCCCATGGACCAGGACCGTCCCATGGTCATGGCGCTGGAGATGCCGACCGGCGATGCGCACGTGATAGGAGCCGCGATGACCATCGAGCCGCGGGAGGGCTCGGCCGAGCCGCGCGGTCCGATGGTGTTCCACCAGCTGCTCTAGACTTTCTTCTCCGCGAGGTCGTGCACCGTCTCGAGCTCGACGATCTTGAGGCGTCGCTTCCCCAGCGGCAGCGTGATCGCCACGGTCTGACCGACCTTGCCGCCGAGCAGCGCCTTGCCGAGCGGTGAGGCCATCGAGACAGGCAGCTCCGCGGTGTCGTCGTCCCCCTCGATGAATTCACCGAGCGTGAGGGCGTACGTCTCACGCTTCTTCGTGTCGAGATCCTGGACCGTGACCCGCGAGCCGAACCCCACGCGGTCGCGCGGGATATCGTCTTCTTTCACGCTCGAGAGCTTGGAGAGGCGCAGCCGCAAATGCGAGGCGCGCGCCTGGGCGAACTGCTGTCGCTCGAGCGCCGCTTTGTATTCCGAGTTCTCCCGCAGGTCGCCGTGGGCGCGCGCCTTCTCGATCTCCTTCGGAAGCACGAAGTTGATCTCGTGGTTCAAGCGCTCGACTTCGGCCTGCAGCCTCTGCTTGAGCTCGTCGATCATGGTAACTGGGAAAAGTAGCGTGGCCCGACGCTACGACGCTACGTTGTAGCACGTAGCGTCGTAGCAACGTACAACGCATCTTCTTACCCTCATGCCTCTCAACATCCGCACCTACCACGACCTGACGGAACCCGACCGGTCCGGTTTGCCCGACCAGATCGGGGCTCAGCGGCGCCGCGTGGCTGAGCGCCTGGCGACGGTCGGTCGCGTAGTGGCGGTGATGAGCGGCAAGGGCGGGGTGGGTAAGAGCTTCGTGACGGCCCATCTGGCCCGAGCCCTCGCCCGGGCCGGACGAGCCGTGGGCGTGCTCGACGCGGACCTGAACGGCCCCACGGCGGCGCGACTGTTGGAGGCGCCGGCGGCGCGGCTCGCGGTGCGGGAAGACGGCGTGCTCCCGGCCCTCGGGGTGGAGGGTGTGAAGTTCATCTCCATGGATCAGCTGCTCGAGGACGGTCGCCCGCTCGCCTTCCGCGGCCCCGAGCAGGAGAGCTTCGTGTGGCGCGGGGCGATGGAGGCGGCCGCACTGCGGGAGTTCCTCGGGGATGTGGTGTGGGGCACGCTGGACCTCCTGCTCATCGATCTCCCGCCCGGGATGCAGCGCTTCGCGGAGCTCGCCGACCTGCTCGGGGCCGCCCCGGCGGTGCTCACCGTCACGATCCCGACGCCCGAATCGCGCGACGCCGTGCGCCGCGCCATGCACGCCGCGCGGGATCGGGGCTCGGAGCTGCTCGGCGTCGTCGAGAACATGGTCGGCGGGGCGTTCAGGGGAAGCGCCGCAGACGACCTCGCCCGTGAGTTCGCGATTCCGGTGCTGGGACGGGTCCCGTTTCATCCGAACGACGCTGCGTGGCAGGGCATCGTCGACTCGGCACTCCGCACTCCGCACTCCGCACCATGAAGTTTCTCTGCGTCGAATGCGACCAACAAATGACATTTGAGGAGCGCCAGCTCCCGGGCGACGGCACGCTGGCCGCCGCCTTCCGCTGTCCGCGCTGCGGCCGGGCGGTCGCGCTGCTCACCAACCCCATGGAGACCCAACTGGTCGCGTCGCTGGGCGTGAAGATCGGGGGTACGACACTGCCGGCCCAACCGCTCGAAACGGTGCGCGGGATGGTGGCGACGGGGAGGGACGACGCGTTCGCCGACGGAGTCCGGGGTCGGGGATCCGGGGTCCGGTGGTCCGCCGACGCGGAGGACCGCCTGGCCCGTGTCCCCGGGTTCGTGCGCGGGATGGTGAAGCGGATCTACGCCGACTACGCGAACGATCGCGGGATCGCCGAGATCACGCCGGCGATGATGGACAGGGCTCGCAGCGAGCTCGGCCTCGAGGGGATGTGAGCGCGGTCGAAGAGCGGCGCGTCCACGGGCTGCGCGTGGTGATCGACCGGGACCAGTGCGTGGGATTCGGGGACTGCGTGAAGGAGGCGCCCGAGGGTTTCAAACTGGACGACGAGACCGTGGTGGTGTTCCTGGATCCGGAGTCCGTCGAGCGGGAGCGGCTGCTGCGGGCGTGCGATGCGTGCCCGGTGGATGCCATAACCGTTTGGGACTCGGAGGGTAGGCAACTGGTGCCGCTTACTTGACAGCCTGTTTAGTGGCTCACATACTCGCCCCGCCCTAAGAGGGAGGTGTTGGTGTACCGCGAGATCTTCGTCCCCGTCGACAACTCCCAGCATTCGGATTGGGCGGTCGACCGGGCGATCGAGCTGTGCCACAAGGCCGGCGGTCGTGTCACCGGCAACCACGTGTACGCGGCCCGCCTCCACGACGTCCGGTTTCGGCAGCTCGAGACCGGTCTGCCCGCCCAGTTCCAGACTCCGCAAGAGATCAAGAAGCAGCGCAAGATCCACGACAAGCTGATCGAGAAAGGCCTCCAGCTGATCGCCGACAGCTTTTTGGATCAGCTCGGCAAGCGCTGTGAAGCGGGGGGCGTGCCGCTCACGCGCCAGCTGCTCGAGGGGATCAACTACGAAGAGATCGTGAACGAGGTGAACCGGGGCGCGGGCCGGCTGCCGGGACTGATCGGCTTCGATCCCAACCGCGCCGCGGGCTACGACGGCGGCGAGCGCGTGCGCGGCGACGTGCGGGTCGGTGAGAACGGCCGGCTCGTCGCGGAGGACGAAGACGCCGCCGCCCGGTTGGTCGGCTCCTCCGGACGCCAGTACGACGTCCTCGCCATCGGCGCCCACGGCCTCGGCCGCCAGGCGTACTCGCAGCTCGGCGGGGTGGTGGCGCGCGTGCTGCGCGGCGTCGAGAAGGACGTGCTGATCGTGCGCGACGACCGCCCCTTCGCCGGCGGCCGCTTCCTGGTGTGCGTGGACGGCTCGTCGTACGGCTACAAGGCGATGCGGGTAGCGCTCGAGCTGGCGCAGGCGTTCGGCGGGTCGCTGTACGTGTGCAGCGCGTTCGACGTGGAGTACCACCACGTCGTGTTCCACAACATCAAGGACGTGCTTTCGTACCAGGCCTCGAAGGTGTTCAAGTTCGAGGAGCAGGAGGAGCTACACAACAACATCATCGACAAGGGACTCCTCAAGCTGTGCCAGGCGAACCTGAAACGCGCCGCAGTCATGGCGCGGGAGTTCCCGGACGTTCCGCTCAAGACGCAGATCCTCATCGGCAAGCCGTTCCAGGTGATCATGCAGTGGGCCGAGGAGATCAAGCCGTCGCTGCTGCTGCTGGCCCGTCATGGGGCGCACCGCATCGAAGGGACCCAACTGGGTTCCCAGGCGGAAAACCTCGTGCGGCTGGCGCCGTGCAACGTGCTGCTGGCGGGAACCGTTGGCATCCGTCCAGAGGACATCCCCTGGATCGAGGAGGACGGCGTGGCGGGGCTGCCCTGGGCGCCCGAGGCCGAGGTGCGGATTCTGCGTGTGCCGCCCTTCGCACAGGGGATCGCGCGCCGCGCGGTCGAGGAGTACGTGCTCGAGCAGACTCACGGCGAGACGGCGACCGTCACGAACAAGTGGCTCGACGAAGCGATCCGGAAGCTCCTTCCCACGCACATGCAGCTCATCATGGGGATCGGCACGGCCGAAGAGATCGCGCTCGCCGAGGTGAAGGCGCAAGAACAGCTCAAAGCGACCAGAGTCCAGGGGCACGACGCCGACCCCCAGCCCCTGACCCCTGACGTCGAGGTCCAGTGTCCCGTGACCGGGGCGGTGAGCACGCGTCCCCGGGTCGCCACAGATCCCATCGTCTGGACGGAAGAAGCGTGGTCGCGCCTCCAGCTCGTCCCCCTCATCGCCCGGCCGCTCGCCCGCAACACGGTCGAGCGGTTCGCACGCGGGCACGGCATCTGGCGCGTGACGACGCCGGTGATGGACGACAACAAACAGGCGATGATCGCCGCCGATGAATTCGACGTCGAGACGATGATGGTGATGTTCACCGAGCTGCGCGCGAAGCAGATCCGCGCCGAGGCGGAGGGAGCGGACGCGCTTTCCCCCGAGATGCGGGCATTCATCGAAGACGCGAAGGCGCAGGGGATCACGCGCTGCCCGATCCGCGACATCGAGGAGAAGATGGGTAAGTGCCCGGTCGACTTCAAAGGCACGACGCCCGACGAGGCGAAGCAGGCGATCGAGAAGCTGCTCCAGTGAACTACGTCCCCCACGTCGTGGCGTGGAACCTGACGCGGCGCTGCAATCTGGAGTGCGCCCATTGCTACATCGCGGCCGGCCCGCGCGAAACCGCCACTGGGGAGCTCGACACGGCGGCGTGCCTCGCGATCGTCGACCAGGTGCTCGCGGTGAACCCCGTCCCGATGCTTATCCTCACGGGCGGCGAGCCGCTGTTGCGCGAGGACCTGACCCACATCGCCCGCTACGCTTCCGGGAAGGGCGCCACGGTGGTCGTGGGCACGAACGGGACGTTGCTCACCGACGAGCGGATCGCGGCGCTCAAAGCGGCGGGCGTGCGCGGGGTCGCGGTGAGCGTCGACTCGCTCCGCCCCGCCTATCACGACAACTTCCGGCACGGGCCCGGCTCACTCGCCGACACGCAGCGCGCGCTGGCGCGACTCAGCCGGCAGCGCGTCGATTTCATCATCCAGACCACGGTCACCAAGGGCAATCGCGCCGAGCTCGGGGCGCTGGTCGCGTGGGCGGCCCTCCAGGGGGCCGTCTCCTTCAACTGCTACTTCCTCGTCTCGACGGGGCGCGGGGCGGCGCTCACGGATCTGGCGCCGGCGGACTACGAGGCGGTGCTCGCCGATCTGACGCGCTGGCAGCGGGAGTACCGCGGCCGGATGCTGGTGCGCGCGAAATGCGCGCCGCACTTCATGCGGCACGTCCATCAGAGCGATCCCGAGTCCCCTGTCTTGAACTACGAAACCCGGTGTCCGTGCGGCACCCAGTACTGCCGCATCACGCCCGATGGCAAGCTGACGCCCTGCCCGTACATCCCGGAGGAGGCGGGCGACCTGCAGACCCAGGGCTTCGCTGAGATCTGGCGGTCGGCACCGCTGCTGCGGCAGCTGCGGGAGGGGGCCCTGGGAGGCAAGTGCGGCTCGTGCGAATACCGCCAGCTGTGCGGCGGCTGCCGGGCGCGGGCGCTGGCGCTCGAGGGGGACGTGCTCGCGGCCGATCCGTCGTGCGTGTACGAGCCGGCCGCGGGCGCGGCGGTGATCGAAGCCGTCCGCGACGTGACCTACGGGTCGGACTTCCAGCCGGCGTTGAGCTGGAGTCCGGCCGCGCGGGAGCGTGTGGCGCGCATCCCGTCGTTCGTCCGCGGCGTCGTGATGCAGCGGGTGGAGGACTGGGCGCGGCAGCAGGGGCGGAGCGAGATCACGCCCGAGCTGCTGGCGGAGGTGCGCAGCGCCCTGCCGATCGACTTTTCCAAAAAGCAGCCCTTCTTCGTGGCTGACAGCTGATGGCTGACGGCGCCGTCATGCTGTTGCAAGCCGCCGCCGACTCGACCCGCGCCTACGGCGAATTCCCCGTGATTGGTGCGCGGGCGTTCGTGTGGATCACGGCCGAGGTGCACCTGATGTTCGCCGCGTTCGTGCTGGGTGTGCCGATGTTCGCCGTCGTGACCGAGGCGATCGGCATCTTCGGCGGCGACGAGCGCTACGACCGCTTGAGCAAGGAGTTCACGCGCCTGTTGCTCGTGGCGTACAGCGCGACGGCGATCTGGGGCGCGACGCTGGTGTTCGGCCTGTCGACGCTGTATCCCCGATTCTGGGCATACTTGACGGCAATCTTCGCGCCCTCGATGTGGGTGTACGCCGGGCTGTTCTTCGTCGAGTCGTTCACGCTGTATCTCTACTATTACGGCTGGGACCGCTGGAAGAAGGGTCGCGCCAAGCTCGGGCACTGGACCCTCGGCATCCTGCTGAATGTGTGGGGCACGGTCGTGATGTTCATCGCGAACTCCTGGCTCACCTACATGATGTCCCCGCCGCGCGATATCACGCCGACCACCGATCCAACGACGATCAAGCTGTGGCACGCGATCGCCAACGCGACCTGGATGCCGATCAACGTGCACCGGGTGGTCGCGAACGTCGTGTTCGGCGGCGCGATCGTGGGCGCGTATGCGAGCTATCGCTTCCTCGCGGCCCGCACCGACGAGGAGCGCGCCCACTACGACTGGATGGGTTACGTCGGGAACTTCATCGCGATGTCGGCCCTGATCGTGCTGCCGTTCGCGGGCTACTGGCTGGGGCGCGAGATCTACCAGTACGATCAGTCGATGGGCATCACCATGATGGGCGGCTTCATGAGCTGGCTGTGGGTGATCCAGGCGTTCCTGATCGCCGTGCTGTTCCTGACAGGGAACTACTACCTGTGGATCGGCATGGGCCGCATCCCCGGCGCCGAGCGGTTCCGGCCGTACACCAAGTGGCTGCTCATCATCCTGGTGCTCGGCGCCATCGTGTGGGGCACGCCGCACACCATGATCGCCGATTCGAAGGAGCTGGCGGCGATGGGCGGCTCGCACCACCCCCTGCTCGGCGCCCTCGGCGTCATGAGCGCCAAGAACACCGCCGTGAACCTGATGATCCTCACGACGTTCCTGTCGTTTCTCCTGTACCGCCGCGCCAACACGCGGCCCGTCGTGCCCTGGGCCGGGACCGGGACGATGATCCAGGGCGCGATGTTCGCGATCGCGGCCGGGATCGTGCTGTTCTACGGCATCCGCGGCTATTTCGTCGAGGCGATCGTCCGGATCGGCTTCAGCGTCTATCAGGTCCTCGCCGTGCTCGCCTGCATCGTGTGCGTCACGGTGATCGACATCCTCATGGCCCGGGGAGCGCAGTCACTCGGGGCGATCCGCTGGGGCAAGATGCCGGCCCGCTCCCAGTACGCCCTGTTCATCCTCGCCGTGACCTTCACGTGGCTCATGGGGCTGATGGGGTTCGCCCGCTCGGGGATTCGGCAGTACTGGCACGTGTGGCAGGTGATGCAGGACACGAGCAAGTATGCGGCCACACCGGCGCTCGGCTACGCCTCCAAGATGATCAGCCTGTGCGTACTGATTTTCCTGTGTCTCGTGGCGTTCGTGTTCTGGCTCGGTGGACTGGCCGAGAAGTCGACGTTCGTCGCACCCGGCGCGGGGGACGAGGGAGGGGGGAGGGGGGATCGGCATGTGGGTCACTAACCTCAAGATCGTCGGTGTCGTGCTCGGGACGCTGGCGCTCTATACCCTGATCGCCAACGAGATCCCGCAGGTCCAGTCCGAGGTGCCGCAGACGTTGACGCTCGGGACGAACGTGACCCCCGAGCAGCTCGTGGCCGCCGGGGAGAAGGTGTTCAACGGCATCGGCGGCTGCACGACCTGTCACGGGCTCGGCACGCGCGCACCGAACCTGCTCACCGACGAGACGGGGACGGGGCCGATCGGCGTGCGGTGCGGCAAGCGTGAGCCCGGGAAGAGCTGCAAGCAGTACCTCTTCGAGTCGCTGGACAACCCGACCGCGTACGTCGTCCCGGGCTACCAGCCGATCATGCCGGTGATGACGAAGCAACTCTCGCCCGAGCAGGTTTGGGCGGTGATCGCGTTCCTGGAATCGCAGGGCGGGACCGTGGACGTGACCGCTTCGGACATCCCCTCCACAACCTCCACGGCCTCCAGCACCGGTGGTGGAGGTGGTGGAGGTGGTGGAGGTCTCGCCGGCGGCAGCACGGATCCCAAGGCGATCATCCAGGCCGCGGGCTGCCTCGCGTGCCACAAGCTCGAGGGCCAGGGGCAGGTGATCGCTCCGGACCTGACTCACGTGGGCTCCCGCCGCACCGCGGATTCGATCCGCAAAAAGATCCTCGACCCGACGTCGTCGATCGCCAAGGGCTACGAGAAGCTCGCCGGGATCATGCCCAAGACGTTCGGCGCGATGATGAACGCCGCGCAGCTCGAGGCGCTCGTGCAATACCTGGCGGCGCACAAATGAACTGGCGCCGCTACGCCGACCACCCGTTCTGGCAGGCCGCGGCGCTGCTCGTGGCGGCCTACGTGGTCATCGTGTACGTCGTGCCGCTCTTCCCGGGGAGCGCGCTGGTGCCGAAGAGCGTGGTGCTGCAGTACATGGCCACCGTGCTCGTGGGCGTGCTGATCTACGTGAGCGACAACGAGGAGCGGTGGATCCGGTTCCGGGAGCCGATCCACGCCGCGCTGGTCGAGCCACGCCTCCGACCGGTGCGCGCCGGGCTGCTCGTCGCCGTGCCGGCCTTGGTAGGGCTCGTCGCGTACGGACAGGTGCGGACGACCGTGGCCGCGCCGCCGAACCTGCGCTCGATCCACCCCGCCCCGCCCAGCGAGATCACGTTCCGCGGGAAGACGATCACGCTCACGGGCCTCGACAATCCGCTACGGCAGCACCCGGAGTCCAGCGCCGCCTATGCGGCGGACGGCAAGCGGATCTACTACCAGAACTGCCTGCCCTGCCACGGCGACCACCTGGATGGCCAGGGGCACTACGCCCCGGGGTTCAATCCGATCCCGGCGAACTTCCAGGACAACGGCACGATCGCGCAGCTCACCGAGAGCTTCGTGTTCTGGCGTGTCGCGAAAGGCGGTCCCGGCCTGCCGCGCGAGGGCACGCCGTGGAACTCGGCGATGCCGCGCTGGGAGGACTTCCTCACCGAGCGAGAGATCTGGTCGGTGATCCTGTTCCTGTACGATCAGACGGGGTGGAAACCCAGAACTTGGGAAACGGCCGGGGAAGCGGGAAAGAGGAAGGGGGATGATTAGCGCGCTGCTGGCGCTCGGGCTCGCGGCGGGGGCACCCTTCCCTCTTCCCCCTTCCCCGCTCCCCGTGCAAGACACGGTGAAGGGTAAGGTGGTCTACGAGAAGTGGTGCGCCGGCTGCCACGGCGAGACCGGAGCGGGCGACGGCCCGGCGGCGGCGTACATGCTGCCCCGCCCGCGCAACTTCACCGGCGCGGTCTACAAGATCCGCACCACCGCGAGCGGGCAGCTGCCGACCGACGCCGATCTGCTGCGCGCCATCGACGAAGGGCTGGCGGGCAGCGCGATGCCGGCGTGGAAGGGGCGGCTCTCGGACGCCGAGCGGCGGGACGTGCTGGCGTACCTGAAGACCTTCTCGTCGTTCTTCGCCGACACGAGCCAGCACGTCGTGGCGCTCAAGTTCGGGGGCGAGCCGGGAGGCGGGACCAGTGCCGAGGCGCTCAAAGTGGGGCGACAGTTTTACGACTCCATCGGGTGCCGCAAGTGTCACGGCGATCAGGGCCGGGGCGACGGGCCCTCCGCGCCGACGCTCAAGGACGACGCGGGATTCCCGATCTTCGCCGCGGACCTGCACCAGAGCTGGCGGTTTCGCGGCGGCGCGACCGCCGCCGACATCTACCGTCGCCTCCGCACCGGCCTGGACGGCACGCCGATGCCGTCGTTCTCTGATTTGATCGACCAGAAGTTCCTGACCGACGAGCAGCTGTGGCGCCTGGCGCAATACGTGCGCAGCCTGTCGCCGGCTCGGACGCCCGAGGTGCGCGACGTGATCCACGCGCCGCGGCTCGCGGCGGCGCTGCCCGCGGCGCCGGGCGACTCTGTGTGGGACCGCGTGGACCGATACTGGCTCCCGCTCGTCGGTCAGGTGATCCGCAAGCCCCGCTGGTTCGGGCCGGCGGTCTCCGGCGTGTGGGTGCAGGCGGTGCACGACGGCAAATCCGTCGCCCTGCGGGTGAGTTGGGACGACCGCACGCGCAGTCCCGACACGACCTGGCTCGGCTTCGAGCGGCGCGTGCTCGAGACCGTGGCCGGCGACGATTCGGGCGGCGGCCGCACGGCGGGCCCGTTCCCCGACCAGCTGGCGGTTCAATTCCCGCGGCGCATTCCCGAAGGGATGGAGCGCCCCTACTTCCTGATGGGAACCGAGACCGATGCCGTGTACCAGTGGCGTTGGACGAGCGCAGGGGGGTCAGGGGCAGCGGGAGGGGCGGTGGGCGGGCTGGCGCGCGGGCTCGAGCGGTTCGACACCCTCCCCGGCGGCCCGGCCGCCCAGACGAGCTACGAGCACGGGGAGTGGCGCGTGATGTTCACCCGCTCCCTTGCGACCCCCGATACCGCCAACGAACTTCAGTTCGCGGCCGGCCGGGCCATTCCGGTGGCGTTCTTCGCGTGGGACGGTTCCAGCGGGGAACACGGCAACCGGCTGGCGGTGAGCACCTGGTACTTTCTCGCCCTCGACCAACCCACGCCGCCGCGGGTCTTCGTGACGCCGGTGGTCGTCATGCTCCTCACGCTGGGTTTGGGTATAGTGGTGGTGCGGCGGGTCCAACGGCGCCAGGCGTGATGGGCGGATTCCTTATGGAGGGACAATGAGACGCGCGATGCTGGCTGTGGTGTGCGGTGTGTTCGTGATGGCGAGCGCCCGGGAACGTCGGGCCGAGCCGCAGGGAGGCGCGACGATCGCCGGGAAGATCAAGTTCACGGGCGCCAAGCCGGCGAACCCCAAGATCGACATGAGCGAGGAGCCGAAATGCAAGGCGAAGTATCAGGCGCCGCCCACCGAGGAGACCGTCGTCGTCAACCCGAACGGCACGCTCGCGAACGTCTTCGTGTACGTGAAGTCCGGCCTGCCGGAGAGCTACAAGGCCCCGGCGCCGGCTGGAGGGGTCACGCTCGATCAGGACGGGTGTCGCTACCATCCGCACGTGCTGGGCATCTTGGTGGGCCAACCTCTCGAGATCAAGAACTCCGACGGCATCCTGCACAACATCAAGGCGAAGGGAACGAAGAACCGCCCCTTCAACATCAGCCAGCCGACCACGATGACGTCGACGCGCACGTTCACGGCCCCCGAAGTGATGGTGCCGCTCGAGTGCAACGTGCACGGCTGGATGCACGCGTGGCTCGGCGTGCTGCCGCACTCGTTCTACGGCGTGAGTGGCGCGGACGGGAGCTTCTCGATCAAGGGGCTGCCGCCCGGGACGTACACGATCGAGGCGTGGCAGGAGAAGTACGGGACGCAGACGGCCAGCGTGACCGTGGCCGGGAGCGAGACGAAGACCCAGGATTTCACCGTCGCGGGCAAGTGAACAACTGAGGAGCTCTCCATGCATTGGTGGCTGCCGCTCAAAGGCTCGACCTTCGCCGGCGACATCGACGGCCTGTTTCTCGCGATCCTGATCATCACCGGGATCGCGTTCGTGGTGGTCGAGGCGGGACTGATCTGGTTCGTGATCAAGTATCGGCAGCGCCCCGGGCGCAAGGCGTTCTACACGCACGGCAACACCCGCGCGGAAGTGATCTGGACGACGATTCCGGCGGTGACGATGGTGGCGCTCGGGCTGATCAGCAATCACTACTGGGTCCGGATCAAGGGGCGCAACAGCGTGCCCGCCAACGCCTACCCGATCGCGATTCACGCGAAGCAGTTCGAATGGCAGGTGACCTATCCCGGCGCCGACGGGCAGCTCGGCACGCCGGACGACTTCACGGTCCGGAATCAGCTGCACGTCCCGGTGGGGCGGCCGGTCGTGGTCCACCTGTCGTCGGAGGACGTGATCCACTCGTTCTTCGTGCCGGTGTTCCGCGTGAAGCAGGACGCCGTGCCGGGGATGGACATCAAGGCGTGGTTCCAGGCGACCGTGCCGGGTCAGTACGAGCTGGGCTGTGCCGAGCTGTGCGGCATGGGCCACTACCGCATGCGCGCCCAGGTGTTCGTGCATACGCCCGAGGAATACGACGCGTGGATGAAACAGGCGGCTCAGGAGGCAAAGCAATGACCAGCGTTGCCGCGACGACGCGCGTCCCCCACGCGCATCACGACGACCGGAGCTTCCTCCGGAAGTACATCTTCTCGACCGACCACAAGATCATCGGGATCCAGTTCCTGTTCGTGAGCCTGTTCTTCCTGCTGCTGGGCGGCGTGCTCGCGATGCAGATGCGCTGGCAGCTGGGCTTCCCCGGGAAGCCGATGCCGGGGGGCGGCCTGCTCCCGGAGTCGATGGCGGCCGGCGGGGTGATCCTGCCCGAATACTACGTGCAGCTCGTGTCGATGCACGGCACGTTCATGGTGTTCTTCGCGATCATGCCGCTGCTGGTCGGTGTGTACGCCAACTTCCTGATCCCGCTGAAGATCGGGGCGCACGACATGGCGTTCCCGCGCATCAACATGGCGTCCTTCTGGGCGGCCTTCGCGGCCGGCCTCCTCATGTTCGCGAGCCTGTTCGTCCCGGAGGGCGGGATCCGCTCCGGGTGGACTAACTACGCGCCGCTGTCGGCCCGGCCCGATCTGTCCGGCGTCACGATCGGCCAACTCCTGTGGTGCGTGTCGATCGTGGTGCTGGGATTGTCGTCGGTGATGGGGTCGGTGAACTACATCACCACGATCATCAACCACCGCGCGCCCGGCATGACGTGGTTCCGCATGCCCCTGTCGGTGTGGGCGCTGTTCATCACGGCGATCCTGGCGGTGCTGGCGCTGCCGGTGCTGCAGGGCGCCGCGATCCTGTTGCTGTTCGATCAGACGATCGGCACCCACTTCTTCGATCCCGCGGCGGGCGGTCAGGCCCTGTTGTGGCAGCACCTGTTCTGGTTCTTCGGGCATCCCGAGGTCTACATCCTGATCCTGCCGGCGATGGGCATGGTGTCCGACATCGTCGCCAACGGGTCGCGCAAGCCGATCTTCGGCTACCACTCGATGGTGTTCGCGATCATCGCGATCGCGTTCCTGGGGTGGCTGGTGTGGGGCCACCACATGTTCATGAGCGGGATGAACCCCACGCTGGGCTCGTCGTTCATGGTGTCTACGCTCGTGATCGCCGTGCCGTCGGCGGTCAAGGTGTTCAACTGGATGGGGACGATGTGGCGCGGCAATCTGCGGTTCCACGTGCCGATGCTCAACGCCACGGCCTTCGTGGCGATGTTCGTGATCGGCGGGCTGTCGGGGATCTACATGGCCGCCACGCCGGTGGACATGTTCATCCACGACACCTACTTCATCGTCGCACACTTGCACTACGTGCTGTTCGGCGGCAGCCTGTTCGCCCTGTTCGCCGCGATCCCGTACTGGTTCCCGAAGATGTTCGGCCGGATGATGAGCGAGCGGTGGGGCAAGGTGCACTTCTGGCTCACCTTCGTGTTCTACAACCTCACCTTCTTCCCGATGCACATCCTCGGGAACGCCGGGCACATGCGGCGGATCTACGATCCGACGCAGTACGACTTCCTCAAGCCGTACCAGCCGATGAACGAGTTCATCTCGATCGCCGCATTCCTGCTGTTCGCGACGCAGCTCATCTTCTTCGTGAATTTCTGGTACAGCCTGTTCAAAGGGGAAAAGGCGCCGCAGAACCCGTGGGAGGATAACGGGCTCGAGTGGTCGCTGCCGTCGCCCGCCCCGCACGGCAACTGGGAGCGGGTGCCGACCGTGTACCGCGGGCCGTACGAGTTCAGCTCGCCCGAGGTCTCGGACCGCGATTACCTGCCGCAGCATGAGAAGCGGCCCACCGACCGCGAGCCGGCCTCGACCACGGCCCCGAGTCACTAGGAGAAAGAGGCGATGACCCACGCGACGGCGACCGTCGACCTGATGCGTCCCCCGTTCCCGGCGGAGCCGGGATCGGGGGTCTACTCGAACAAGCTCGGTATGTGGGTGTTCCTGGCGAGCGACGTGATGTTCTTCACGGCGCTGATCGGCACCTACATCATTCTCCGATTCGGAGTGAGCCAGCCGTGGGCGCACCCCAACGCCGTGCTCAACGTGCCGCTCACCGCCTTCAACACGTTCCTGCTGATCTGCTCCTCGGTGTCGATGGTGAAGGCGTTCGCCGCGATCTCCCAGGGCGACCAGCGGGGGCTCAAGCTGTGGCTGTTGATCACGATCCTCGCCGGCGCGTCGTTCGTGAGTGTGCAGGTCGTCGAGTACATCAAGCTGGTGGGACATGGTTTCACGCCGGCCGGCTTTCGGGAGGGGTCGACGCTGGCCGAGCACGCGGTCAGCGATCCGGTCAAGTACGGCGCCGCGACGGCGGGCTTGTACGGCTCGACGTTCTTCACGATGACGGGCTTCCACGGCTTCCACGTGACCTGCGGCGTCATCTCGATGACCTACCTGTACTTCACGAAGGTGCTGCCGGGGAAGTACTCACGGCAGGACTACCGGGGCATCGAAACGATCGGGTTGTACTGGCACTTCGTCGATCTGGTGTGGATCATCCTGTTCACGATCGTCTACCTGATCTGAGGGCGCCCATGGAGACGACCCAGCACAAGCTGCCGAACTACATGCTGATCTGGCTGTACCTGTTCGTTCTGACGGCGGCCGAGGTCCTGTTCGCCTTCGAGATGCCCATTTCACAGCTGGCGAAGATCGTGTGCCTGCTCGTGCTGGCGGTCGTGAAGGCGCTGCTCGTCGCCTTGTTCTTCATGCACCTGAAGTTCGAGCGGTGGCGGTTGCGCGTCGTGTTCATGATCCCGCTGCCGCTGGCCGCGATCCTGGTGCTGGCGGTCATCACGGAGAAGCTCTGGTAGCGTTCCTCGAGCTCACCAAGCCGCGCATCACGCAGCTCGTGATGCTCACCGCCGCCGCGGGGTTCTACCTCGGCGCCGCGGGGCGCGTGGACGTGCGCGTGCTGATCGAGACGCTGTTGGGCGTCGCGCTGGTCGCGGCCGGGACCAACGCCTTCAATCAGCTGCGCGAGCGGGACGTCGACGCGCGCATGCAGCGCACGCGCGGCCGTCCCCTGCCGTCCGGGCGGGTCACCCCACGGGCCGCCGCAGCCTTCGCGGCGGTCATCTCGATCGTGGGTGTGGCGTACCTGGGCCTCGCGGTCAACCTGCTGACCGCGGGCCTCGCGGCCCTGACACTCGCCAGCTACGTCCTGCTGTACACGCCGCTCAAGCGCAAGACGTCGCTCAATACGCTGATCGGCGCCGTGCCTGGCGCGCTGCCGATCGTGGGCGGGTGGACCGCCGCCGGGGGCGAGCTCGGGCCCGCGGTGGCGGCGCTGTTCTGGATGGTGTTTCTGTGGCAGCTGCCGCATTTCCTGGCGCTCGCCTGGATCTACCGGGACGACTACCGCCGCGGCGGGCTGGCCATGCTCTCGGTCGACGACCCGGATGGGCGCCACACCGGCCGGATGGTGTTGCTCTATGCCACGGCGTTGCTGCCGGTGAGCCTCCTGCCGACTCTGTTGGGCGTGACGGGCGCGCTGTACTTCTTCGGGGCGCTGGCGCTGGGGCTCGCGTATACGGGGGCGTCGGTGGCGATGACCCGCGCCGTCACGACCGCGCGTGCCTGGCGACTGTTTCTCGTCTCGATCATCTATCTGCCGGCACTGCTCACGTTGATGGTGCTCGACAAGACCGTGGCGTAGCGGCCCGTCCATGATCCCCTTCCATCGCCTGCTGATCTCCACCGCGATCGTCTTCTGCGCGGGATTCGCGACGTGGGCGGGAGTCGACTACTGGCAGTCGCGCGGCGCGGTCACGCTCGCGCTCGCCGCCGTCTTCCTCGCGTTCGCGGTCGGGTTGTCGTATTACCTGCGACACCTGAACCGCTTTCTCGGTCGATGATCCTGGCTGCCCTGCTCCTCGTCCACGGCGACGATCCCGGGATGGAGCTGCTCTACTTCTGGGCTGCGGTGCTGCTCGCCCTCACCCCGGTGCTGATCTTCGGGGCGATCGGGGCGCTGGTGCTGAAGAAGATTTGGAAGGAGCGGCGCGAAGGGGCGGAGCGCGGGGCGGGAACCGGAGTTTAGATTCCGCCCCATGACGTCCAAGCCCCCCGAGCGCCGCCAGGTCGTCCGCTTCGCCTTCTACAAGCTCGACACCGCGTGGCGCCGGCTCTCCGCCGAGCGCCAGGCGAGCTCGAAGATCGAGTTCGGCGAGACGATCGAGAGCTTCAACGGGCATCTGCTGCTGCGGCCTTACGGGTTGGTCGGCATCCGGGGAGACTGCGACTTCCTGCTGTGGCAGGTGGCGGAGGACCTCGATTCCTTGGTGGCGCTCCAGACGGCGCTCAACCGCACCGATTTGGGCGCCTACCTCACGCTCCCGTACAGCTACCTGGCGATGACGCGGCGCTCGATCTACGAGTTCCCCGAGGACCCGGGCCGACCGTCCCGCCTGCGAATCCGACCGAGCGACGCCCGCTACCTGTTCGTCTACCCGTTCACCAAGACGAGGGCCTGGTACGCGCTCTCCAAGCCCGAGCGTCAGACGATGATGGACGAGCACGTGCGGGTCGGCCGCAAGTACCCGTCCATCCGCTTGAACACGACGTACTCCTACGGTCTCGACGACCAGGAGTTCATCGTCGCATTCGAAGGGGACAACCCCGGGGATTTCCTCGATCTGGTGATGGAGCTGCGCGAGAGCCAGGCGTCGGGCTACACGCTGCGCGACACGCCCACCTTCACCTGCGTGCAGATGTCGCTGTGGGACATGCTGGACACGCTGGGCGGCGCGGGCTCGGCGGAGGCGCCCTCCCGGCGTCCGGTGCGTGCCGACGGCTACACGCCCGTGGCCACGCTGGCGGAGCTCCCGGAAGGCGCCAGCCGGCGCGTGTACGCGGCGGGGGAGGCGGTCGCGCTGTTCAACGTGAGCGGGACGGTGCACGCGATCGCCAACCGCTGCACGCACGCCCGCGCCAGCCTGTCCGAAGGCACGCTCGACCCCGCCCGTTGCGCGGTGACCTGCCCGTGGCACGAGGGCGTCTTCTCGCTCGAGACCGGACAGGTGCTCGCCGGCCCGCCCGCGCTGCCAATCGGGATCTACCGCGTGAAGCTCGAGGGAGACACGATCCTCGTCGCACCGGCCGAGGCGCGCGAGCCCACGGTTGTCCCCCGCCCCTAACGACTGTCGCTTCCTGAAGGCGTGTCGCGCGCAGCCCAGCGACGTCACGCCGGTGTGGTTCATGCGGCAGGCGGGGCGCTACCTGCCGGAGTACCGCGCGCTGCGGCAGAAACACTCGCTGCTCGAGCTGTGCCACCACCCCGAGCTCGCCGCGCAGGTGACCCTCCAGCCCGTCGAGCGGCTGGGCGTGGACGCCGCGATTCTCTTCGCCGATATCCTGCTGCCGTTCGAGCCCCTCGGCCTCGGCTTGAGCTTCGCGGCGGGCGAGGGACCGCACATCAGCCGGCCGATTCATGAAGCGAGCCAGGTCCTCGAGCTGCCGCGCGTCGATCCGGCCACCGATCTCGCATACGTGATCGACGCGGCGCGGCTCGCCGCCCGGGCGCTGCCCCCGCACGTCCCGCTCATCGGCTTCGCGGGCGCCCCGTTCACGCTCGCGAGCTACGCCATCGAGGGCGGCGCGACTCGCAGCTTCACACTGACCAAGCGCTTCATGTACACCGAGCCCCGAGCCTGGCACGAGCTGATGATGCGGTTCGCGGAGCTGGTCGGCGCCTACCTCGCCGCCCAGGCGCGCGCCGGCGCGCGGGCGCTGCAGCTGTTCGACAGCTGGGTCGGCTGCCTGGCGCCGGCGGACTACGCGACGTACGTGTTTCCCCACAGCCAGCGGGCGCTCGAGCTGGCCCGCGCGTCCGGCGTCCCCGTGATCCATTTCGGGACCGACACTGCCGTGCTGCTCCCCGACTTCGCCCGCGCCGGCGGCGACGTCATCGGCGTGGACTGGCGCATTCCCCTCGACATCGCGTGGGAGCGCATCGGCCCCGACCGGGCGATTCAAGGGAACCTCGATCCCGCGGCGCTGCTCGCGCCGCTCCCCGAGCTCGAGCAGCGGGTGCGCGACGTGCTCGACCGGGCCGCGGGCCGTGCCGGTCACATCTTCAACCTCGGGCACGGCGTGCTGCCGGAGACCGCGGTCGAGGCGTTGCAGCGCGTCGTGGACTTGGTGCATGGCGGCTGACGGCGTCGCCGTGCTGGTGATGGCGTACGGCGGGCCCGGCAGCCTGGATGACGTGGAGCCGTACCTGCTGGACGTGCGGGGCGGCCGGCCGACGGCTGCGGAGCTCGTGGAGGAGATCACCCGGCGCTATGCGCGCATCGGCGGCCGCTCGCCCATTCTGGAGCGGACCGAGGCCCAGGCGCTGGCGCTGGGTCGCGTGCTCGGGCCCGCGTGGCCCGTCTACGTCGGGATGCGCCACTGGCATCCGTTCATCGGGGAGACGGTGGAGCGCATGGTCGCCTGTGGCGAGCGGCGTGTGGTGGCGATCGTGCTCGCGCCTCACTATTCGGCTCTGTCGGTCGGCGCGTACGAGAAAAGGCTGCTCGATGCGGCGCGCGGCCGCCTCGACCTGGCCCTGGTGCGGAGCTGGGGGGACCACCCCAAGTTCCTCGAGGCCGTCGCCGAGCGCGTCAGGCGGGCGCTGCAGCGCTTCCCCGTGCCGGGCGCCGTGCAGGTGCTGTTCACCGCGCACAGCCTCCCCGAGCGCATCCTCGCCGCAGGGGATCCGTACGCCGACGAGCTGCAGGCGAGCGCGGCGGCCGTGGCACGCCTCGCGGGGGTCGGCGAATGGCGCTTCGCGTATCAGAGCGCGGGTGCCACCCCCGAACCGTGGCTCGGGCCCGAGGCCGGCGCCGTCATGACCGAGCTCGCCGCCACGCGGAAAAACTTCCTCATCGTCCCAATCGGATTCGTGAGCGATCACGTCGAGGTGTTGTACGATGTGGACGTCGCGTACCGCGGGCTCGCGGAGCGGCTGGGCGTCCGCCTCGAGCGCACCGACTCGTTGAACGACGATCCGCTGCTCGTGGCCGCGCTCGCGGACCTGGCGCGAAGCACCGCGACGGAGCGGGGCTGGGTATGACGTGCGTCGTCGTCGGGGCCGGCCTCACCGGCCTGTCGGCCGCGTGGGAGCTGACCGGGGCGGGGACGGAGGTCGTCGTGCTCGAGAGCGAGCGGCGCGCGGGTGGCGTCGTTCTGACCGAGCGACGCGACGGGTTCCTCGTCGAGGGCGGACCCGACGGATTCCTCGCGGCCGACGGCGACATTGAGGCTCTCGCCCGCGAGCTCGGGCTCGGCGACCGGTTGGTGGACCAGGTGGCCCGGGGCGCGACGCTCTGGACCGGTCACCGGCTCGAGCCGCTCGCCGAAGGGCGCGCCGCCGAGCTGCTCGGCATCCAGGGCGTGTCCGAGCGGGAGATCGACCGCGGATTCCGCAGCTTCGCAGGCGGCATGGCGGAGATCACCGAGGCGCTGGCCACGCAACTCGGTCCGATCCTCCGGACCACGCAGGGCGTGACCGGGATCGCGCCCACGGCGCGCGGCTGGCGGCTCGCCGTGACGGGGGGGGCCTCAGTCGAGGCGGACGGGGTCGTGCTCGCGCTGCCGACGTGGGGCGCCGCGCGGCTGCTCGCCTCGATGGGGGTTGCCGCAGCCCGCGAGCTGGACGACGTAGTCTATGCGCCGAGCGTCACCGTGTCTCTCGCCTATCGCTGCGATCAGCTGAACGGACGGCTCGAGGGGTCGGGCTTCGTCCGGGCGGCGGAGGCGCACGGAGCGGTGCGCGCCTGCACGTACGCGTGGCTCAAGTACTCGGGCCGCGCGCCGTCGGGTTACGCCTTGCTGCGCGCATTTCTCGAACCGGCGGACGGCGACGCCGCGGCGCTCGCGCACGGCGAGCTGGCGACGTCGCTCGGGGTGTCGGGGAAACCGCTGTGGACCCGGGCCTTCCACTGGCGCCGCGGCCTGCCGCGCTACAAACCCGGCCACGCCGAGCGCGTCGCCCATGTGCGGGAGCAATTGGGTCGCCTCGCGCCGCTCGAGATCGCGGGCGCGGGGTTCGACGGCGCGGGGGTGTCGGCGTGCGTCAGGTCGGGGAGGGAAGCGGCGCGGCGGGTGCTGGGCCGCTAGGACGTTCTAGCTGCCCAGCAATTCGTTCGCCCGTCTCACCACGTTCTCCACCGTGAGCCCCAGCTCCCGATAGATCCGCTGATACGGCGCCGACGCGCCGAACCGCTCGAGCCCGAGCACCACGCCGTGATCGCCCACCCAGCGATACCACGGCTGCGGCGCGGCGGCCTCCACCGCGACCCGGGCGGGCACGGACGGCGGCAGCACGGCTTCGCGATACTCCCGCGGCTGGCTCGCGAAGAACTCCATGCAGGGCATGCTGACCACCCGTGCCGCGATCCCGGCGGCGGCGAGCTGCTGATGGGCGCCGAGCACGAGCTCCACCTCCGAGCCGCTCGCCAGCAGGATCACGGCGGGCTTTCCGCCCGGGGCGTCGGCCAGCACGTACCCACCCAGGCGCAGCCCGTTCGCGGGGGCGTAGCGGGCGCGGTCGATCACTGGGACCTTCTGCCGCGTGAACACGAGCGCGACCGGGCCGCCCGCGTGCCGGATCGCGGCGCGCCAGGCCTCCACCACCTCGGTCGCGTCGGCCGGCCGGATCACCGCCAGGTCGGGGATCGCCCGCAGGCCGGCCAGCTGCTCGATCGGCTGGTGGGTGGGCCCGTCCTCGCCGAGGCCGATCGAGTCGTGCGTGAAGACGTAGATCGCGGGCAGATGAGACAGCGCGGCCAGACGGATCGGCGGTCGCATGTAGTCGGAGAAGATCAGGAAGGTCGAGCCCACGGGCCGGACGCCGCCGTGCAGGGCGAGACCGTTCATGATCGCGCCCATGCCGTGCTCGCGCACGCCGAAGTGGATGTTGCGCCCGCCCCAGCTCCCCGCGGCGACATCGCCGCCGTTCTTGAATACCACGTTGGTGGAGGTCGCGAGGTCCGCCGATCCGCCGATCAACTCGGGAAGGTTCGCGGCGAGCGCGCTCAGCACCTTGCCCGACGCCGCCCGCGTGGCCTGGGCGTCGGTGGTCGTGAAGCTGGGGAGCTGGGCGTCCCACGCCTCGGGGAGCCGGCCGGCGAGCCGCCGCTCGAGCTCTGCGGCGAGATCGGGGTGCGCCTTGCGATACGCGTCATAGCGCTGTTGCCATTCCGTCTCGCAGCGCGCGCCGCGCTCGCGCCCGCGGCGCCACTGCTCGAGCGACTCGTCTGGGACATGGAACGGCTCGAGGCTGGGCCAGCCGAGTCGCTGCTTCGTGAGCTTCACCTCCTCGGCGCCGAGCGGCGCGCCGTGGGCCTCGGGCGTGTCCTGCCTGTGCGGGCTGCCGTAGGCGATGTGGGTGCGCACGATCACGAGCGACGGCCGGTCGGTGACGCGTCGCGCGGCGGTGAACGCGGCGTCCAGCGCGCCCAGGTCGTTGCCGTCGGCGATCCGTTCCACGTGCCACCCGTAGCTCTCGAACCGGCGCGCGGTGTCGTCCGAGAACGTGAGATCGGTCTTGCCGTCGATCGTGATGCGGTTGTCGTCGTAGATCCCGATCAGCTTGCCTAGCTTCAGGTGCCCCGCGAGCGAGCACGCCTCGTGCGAGACGCCTTCCATCAGATCGCCGTCCGACGCGAGGAAATAGATCCAGTGGTCCACGATCGCGTGGCCGGGGCGATTGAAAACCGCCGCGAGGTGCGCCTCCGCCAGCGCCATGCCCACGGCGTTTCCGACGCCCTGGCCGAGTGGGCCGGTGGTCGCCTCGACACCCGGCGTGAGGCCGTGCTCGGAATGGCCGGGGGTGCGGCTCCCCCACTGGCGGAACTGTTTGATGTCGTCGAGCGAGAGGTCGTACCCGGTCAGATAGAGCACCGCGTAGAGCAGCATGCACGCGTGGCCCGCCGACAGGACGAAGCGATCACGCCCGAACCAGTCGGGGTTGGCCGGGTTGTAGCGCAGGTGCCGCTGCCACAACACGTAGGCGAGCGGCGCCAGCGCCATCGCCGTCCCCGGGTGGCCCGAGTCGGCCTGCTGTACCGCATCCATCGCGAGGGTGCGGACCGTGTTGATGCACAACTGGTCGAGCGAAGCGTCGCGGGCCTGGGGGCTGGGGGGAAGTGGCGCAGTGGCCCCGGTCGCCCGCGGCGGGGGGGTAGGCATCACAACAGGCCCGACTTCGCGGCCTGCCATAAGCCGACCAGTCGGTCGAACCCGTTCACGAGCAGGTCCACCTGTTGGGGGCTGGGAGTCGACTTCGCCGCCGTCTTGAGGTCCTCGCAAATGCGCGGCATCTCGCGGCGGCCCTGCTTCGCGCTCTCGACGGCGATCTGCTCGAGAATGCCGAGGATCTGCTGGCGCACCGCGGCGTCATCGGGGACCTGCCAGAGGTAGTCGGCGAGCTGCTTACCGTCGGTGCACAGCTTGCCGAGCGCGTCCATCAGGGGCGGACGTCGCGGCGCTTTCGGATCGCTCATGGGCAGTCTAATCTAATCGCCACAATCCTGGTTGCCCGCATTCCCAATCCTCCCTAGCTTGCGAGTCCTATGCCCCTGACCCTGGTGCTGGTGATCGCGCTCACGCAAGGGTCGCTCGCGCCGGACTCGGGAGAGGTTCACCTTCGCAACCTGCGCCAGCTCACCTTCGGCGGGCAGAACGCCGAGGCGTATTTCTCCGCATCGGGACGGTTGCTGATCTTTCAGCGGCAAGGGCCCGACGAGCAGTGCGACCAGATGTATATGATGGGGACGGACGGGGGTGGGCTGCACCGGGTGTCCTCCGGGCGGGGACGCACCACGTGCGGCTACTTCTTCGATCAGGATCGGCGCATCTTCTATTCGAGCACCGAGCACGCCGGCGCGGCGTGCCCGCCGCGTCCCGACTACTCCCGCGGCTACGTGTGGGCCCTGTACGACTACGACATCTATACCGCCGACGCCGACGGCTCCGGCGCGCGCCGCCTGACGGCCAACCCGGCATACGATGCGGAAGGGACGCTCTCGCCCGACGGGAAGACGATCGTGTTCACATCGCTGCGCGACGGCGACTTGGACATTTACACGATGCGCGTGGACGGCAGCGGTCTGCGGCGGCTCACGAGCGTGCTGGGCTACGACGGCGGGCCGTTTTTTTCGCCCGACGGTAAGCTGATCGTGTACCGCGCCTACCATCCGCCCACGGCGGCCGATTCGGCCGAGTACCGCTCGCTGCTGGCGCAGCATCTGGTGCGCCCCCTCAAGATGGATCTCTGGGTGATGAACGCGGACGGGAGCGGCCAGCGGCAGGTGACGCACCTGCCGGGCGCGAGCTTCGCGCCGTATTTCCATCCTGACGGGAAGCGGATCATCTTCGCGTCGAATTACCGGAACCCCGAGTCGCGCAACTTCGACCTCTACCTCGTCGACCTGCGCGGTGGCGGGCTGGAGCAGGTCACGACCTCCCCCGAGTTCGATGCCTTCCCGATGTTCTCGCCCGACGGCCGGCGCCTCGTCTGGGCGTCGAACCGGCACGGCAGCGTGCCGCACGAGACCAACATCTTCATCGCCGACTGGGTGGAAGGCCCGACGGCCGGCGCCTCGTCTGGGCGTCGAACCGGCACGGCAGCGTGCCGCACGAGACCAACATCTTCATCGCCGACTGGGTGGAGCAGCCGTAGTGCGCGAGCAAATCCGCGCCTTCCGGTCGAAGCTCAAGGGATGGGACACCTCGATCGTCGTCGCGGTGGTCATCTGGATCGTGCTGCGATCGTACCTGATCGAGGCGTTCCGCATCCCGTCGGCGAGCATGGAAAACACCCTGCTCGTGGGGGACTTCCTGTTCGTCAACAAGGCGATCTACGGGGGCGCGCTCGAGATTCCGTTCACGGGACTCCGCTTCTTGCGGGTGCCGGGCTACGCCGAGCCCCGGCGGGACGGCATCGTCGTGTTCCGGTCGGTCGAAGACTCGACACCCAACCTGAACATCGTGAAGCGGGTGATCGGCGAGGGAGGCGACACGCTCCAGATGGTGCACGACACGGTGTACCGCAACGGCCGCCGGCTGGAGGAGCCGTACGCGCTGCACCTGCTGGAGCAGACGCGAGAGCCGGATTTCCGCCTGGCGCAGATCCGCGCGTGGCAGTTGCCGCACTACGTCGGGCGGGACGCGGCGCATTACCATCCCACGACGCACGACTGGGGTCCGGTCGTGCTGTCCGCGGGGCATTTCTTCGTGATGGGCGACAACCGCGACGAGTCCTACGACAGCCGTTTCTGGGGCTTCCTGCCGCGGTCGCACATCGTCGGCAAGCCGGTCATCATCTATTTCAGCATCGCGACCGACCCGTTGCGCATCCGCTGGAACAGGATCTTGCGACGGCCGAAGTAAACCCAATCCGTAACGGTCTGCTCGCCGTAGCATTCCAGGGTGCGTTGCGGAACTCCTCACGTGAGAACAAGTTCGAGCCCGTGGCCAGCCAATCTGACCGCGCGCTTGTGGAGCGCATGACGGCGCGCGACGACCGCGCGCTGGGCGAGCTGTACGATCGTCACGGCGCCACGCTGTACTCGTTGGCGGTCGCGATCGCGCGGGAGCGGGCCGACGCCGAAGAGATCGTGGCGGATGCGCTCGGCCAGGCGTGGCGGACGGCGAGCCAGTTCGACCCCGGCCGCGGCAGCGTGGGGGCCTGGCTCGCCACCATCACCCGCTCGCGGGCCCTCGATCTGGTGCGCGCGCGCGGGCGGCGCGCCCGGGCGCTTGCGCGCGCGGCTGGCGAAAGCGGGGAGGGCCTCTCGGCACCGCTCGCGGCGGCCGACGCCCCGGAGCGCCGGGTCGAGCGGCAGGAGGCGCGACAGCTCGTGGGCCGGTCGCTCGCTGAGCTGCCGGAGCCGCAACGGCGCGTGATCGAGCTGGCGTACTTCACCGGGCTCACGCAGACCGAGATCGCGGCCGAGTTACGGGAGCCGTTGGGGACGGTCAAAACGCGCATGCGGGCCGGTATGGAAAAGCTGCGCGACTCGCTCGCCCGGCTGCTCCCGAGAGAAGGACCATGACCGACCACCAGGGCTATCGTGAGCTCGCCGCGCCGTACGCGCTGGACGCCCTCGCCGCCGCGGAACGCACCGCCTTCGAGGAGCACCTCGCCGAATGCGCGGCGTGCCGCGCGGACGTACAGGCGTTCCGCGAGGCGGCGGCGGCGTTGGCCCTCGCCGCTCCGGCCGCGGCGCCTCCGCCGGGGCTACGGGAGCGCGTGCTGCGCGAGGCGCGCCGCGGACGGCCGCTCGCCGGGCGGCGCACCGCGTGGCCCTGGCTCGCGGCTGCCGCCGTGGTCGTCGCGGTCGCCGCGAGCTACGGCTACTGGCGAGAGCGCACGGCACGGGACGAGATGAGCACCGTGCTCGTGGCGATGCGTGCGCGGCTCGACAGCGCCGACCGGCTCGTCGGGGCGATACTCGATTCCACGGTGGGCACCGCGGATCTGGCCGCCACCGGCAAGGCGCCCACGATGCGGCTCTATTGGAACCGCGCACGCGGTCTGGTCGTGCTGGCCGCCTTCGACCTCCCGCCCGCTCCGTCGGGCCGGACGTACCAGCTCTGGGCCATCAAGAAGGGGCAGAACCCCGTGAGCCTCGGCACGTTCAACACCGCCGCCGGCGGCCGGGCGGTCGTCACGCTCCCGGCACCCGCCGGCCTGAAGCCCGACCTGAGCGCCGTGACGGAAGAGCCCGCGGGCGGCTCGCCGCAGCCCACCCAGCAGCCGTTCCTCGTGGGCACCTGGCAGGGGATCTAGGCAGCCGTCCACCCAATCCGCTCGCGGTTCTCCGCCGTAGGTAGGCAGACCTACAGCGGAGGACACCATGCAGGACTTTACGCTCGCGCCGCGCGCGCGGCTCGCGTTCGCGGTCCTCGCCATCGCCGGTCTCGGCACGGCGAGCGTCATCAAGCTGGCGCGCGGCTCGGATCACCAGGACACGCCCGACGTCGAGCTCAATCCCGCGGCGGACATGACGGACGTGTACGCGTTCCCGGGCGCGTCGCCCGGCCGCACGGTCCTGGTGCTGAACAGTTGGGCCTTCATCACCCCGGCCCAGACTGGGAACACCTACTTCGACCCGAACCTCCTGTACCAGTTCAAGATCGACGACAACACCGACGGCGTCGAAGACAAGGTCATCCAGATCACGTTCAATGGATCGGGCGCGGATCAGACGGTCGAGGTGCGCGGGCCCGTGGCGCCTCCCGTGCCGGGCGCGATGGGCAACCAAGTGGCGAAGGTGGCTCCCGCGGTGACCGGGAGAATCAACACGGTGCTCGGCAGCGCCGACGGCGTGCAGGTGTTCGCCGGCTGGCGCGATGATCCGTTCTTCATAGACCTGGAGCAGTTCTTCCGCATCCTGCCGGATCGGAAGCCCGTGACCGGCCCGCTCGCGCAGCTCCCGGACGCACCGACTGCGAGCGCGTTCCGCAACCCGGGCATCGATTACGTGAAGGGGTTCAACGTACTGTCGATCGTCATCGAGCTACCCACAGCGCAGCTCACGGCGGGCGGCAACGCCAAGATCGGCGTCTGGGGCGCGATCAGCCGCTAGACGCCCCTCCATTTTCGACGCAAGGAGCAACCGATGAAGCCTATTCATGCAGGGTTGGTCGGACTGGCTCTCCTGGCCGGGTGCAACAACGACAACGTCATGGCCGCCACCGAGCGGGCGTACAATCAGATCCAGCGCCTCGGCAACCCGCTCGTGAGCGAGGTGTTCCTGGCCAAGCGGTCGCACCCCGTGCACGGGGCTACCGGCCCCGCGCAGGACGTGGCGTTGATCAGCGCCGAGCTCAAGGCGTTCGTGGCGAACGTGGCCGGCCGGAACGCCACGGTGCAGAACACGCTCGCGGCCGTGCTGTTGCCGGACGAGCTGATCATCCAGACCGACAAGGACCCCGCGAGCGCCGGGTGGCTTTCCTGGGCGCTCGCGAACGGGTGGGGCGGCCGGAAGCTCACCGACGGCGTCGTGGACGCGGGGCTGAGCGCGATCTTCGGCTCGTTACTCGACCCCAGCAACACCAGCCCCGGCCTCACCACCGACAACGTCGCGGCGAACGACGTGGCGTTCGACGGCACGTTCCCGTACCTCGCGGCGCCGCACCTGCCGTGACCAGCCCTTCACGCGCCGTTCCCACCCTCAAAGGGTGGGCTCGGCGAGGCACCGTGCTGAAGCACATTGTCTCGGCCCTTGGTGTCGGATCCGTGATCTTGGGCGGGATGCGCACCGTCGAGGCGAGGCGCGCACACACGCTGACATGGGCCCGCGCCGACGTAGCGGCCCGCCGTGACGCGGACATCGCGTTCTACGTGCGGCGCGTGGCCCGAGACCCAATCGGTGCGGCAGATCGCTCCCGGCTGGCAGGGCTGTACTTGCAGCGGGCCCGCGAGACCGGGGACTTCGTGGACTATCGGCGGGCTGAGCGTCTGGCGCGCCGGTCGCTCGAGCTGCGCGTCGCCCACAACGAGAACACCTATGTGATGCTCGCTGCGGCGTTGCTCGCGCAGCACCGGTTCGTCGAGGCCCACGCCGCCGCCCGGGCCGTCAACGCGCGCGCGCCCGGCGTGCCGGGACATCAGGCGCTCCTCGGGGAGATCGCGCTCGAGCTGGGACGCTACCGCGAAGCCCGGGCGCTGTTCGACTCCCTTTGGCCGGCCCGTCACGAGCTGGCGGTGGCGCCGCGCCTCGCGCGCTGGGCAGAGCTCACCGGTCGGACCGACCTCGCGCGGCGGCTGCTCGACCGGGCGCTGTCGGATGCGAAGAGTCGGCCCGACCTGCCGCCCGAACAGCTGGCGTGGTTCCATCTACGGGTAGGGGACCTCGCCCTGCGGCACGGCCGCCTCGCGGAGGCGGAGTACGCGTTCGGCGCGGGCCTCGCCGTCTTCCCCTCCGACTACCGTCTGCTCGCGGCGCAAGCGCGGCTCGCCGCGGCGCGCGGGAAATGGCGCGACGCGGTCGCCTACGGCGACGAGGCCATCGCCACGGTGCCCGACCCCGCGACCTTCGGCGTCGTCAGCGACGCCTATGCGGCCCTGGGTGACAGCGCGCACGCCGCCGAGTACGCCCGCGCCATGGAAGTCGCGGTGCTGGGGCAGCCGGGACAGTGGCACCGGGCGTGGAGCCTGTTCCTGCTCGATCACGGCCGACGCGTGCCCGAGGTCCTGGCCCACGTCACGAAGGAGCTGGAAACGCGCCGCGACATCTACGGCTACGACCTGCTGGCCTGGGCACTGCACAAGTCCGGGCGCGACGGCGCGGCACGGATCGCCATGGCGCGCGCGCTCGCGCTGGGCACCGACGATCCCCTGCTGCTGCGCCACGCCGCCACGATCGGACGATGAGCGACCTTCAGGCGTTCCTCACGCTCGGGTTCCGCCACATCACCGATCTCGCCGCGATGGACCACATTCTGTTCCTGCTCGCGCTCGCGGCGATCTACCGCGGGCGAGACTGGCGCAGGAGTCTCTGGGTGATCAGTGCGTTCACCATCGGCCATTCGGCGACGCTCGCGCTCGCGGTCACGGGCGCCGTGGTGCTGCCGACCGCCCTGATCGAGTTCCTCATCCCCTTGACGATCGTCGCCACGTGCGTGGAGAACCTGCTGGTCCGCGACCGCGCCCGCGCGTGGTGGGGCGGTCGCTATCGTCCGGTGTTCGCAGGCGTGTTCGGGCTGGTGCACGGAGCCGGGTTCGCGAACTACCTGCGCGGTTTGTTCGTCGCTCCCATCGCCCTCCCGCTGTTCGGCTTCAACCTCGGGATCGAGCTCGGGCAGATCGCGGTGCTGGCGCTCGCCGCCGGCGCGCTCGCGGGGCTCGATCGCTGCCTCGGCGCGCTCGCGCCGCAAGCCGGGAGCCCGCTGCGGCTGCGGGTCGTCCTGGTTTCGACGCTGGTGGCGGTCGTGGCCGCTCACTGGGCGGTGCAGCGGAGTCCCTGGTAGCATGCGACTGCTGTGGGTCGTCGGGATGGCGGGAGCGCTCGCGCTCCACCCCCTCCACACTACGTTGACGCAGCTCGGCTTCGACGCCCGAGACCGTACGGCGCTCATCACCATTCGCGTGTTCGCCGACGACTTCCGCGCCGCCGCGCGCGGTGAGTCGGACTCGACGGCCTTCACGTATGTCGCCGCGGGGTTCACCCTCACCAATGCGGACGGGCGAGCCCTGACGCTCGCCTGGTGCGGCGCGCGGCGCACTGGCGACCTCGTGTGGTTGTGCCTCCGGGCACCGGCGCCGTGCGGGCTTGCCGGACTCCGCGTGCACGCCCGGCTGCTGTTCGATCTGTACGAGGATCAGATCAACATCGTCCAGGCCCGCTACGAGGGGCGGCGAGTGTCGCTCCTCTTCAGCCGCGGTGATCCTCCGAAGCCGCTCCCTTGACTCGCTTCGCCTGAGCGGTTAAAACCCATCCCTTGCTCAGGATGCGTGCGGTGATGCAACTCAGAACCCTCCGGCGTGCGGCCGTTGTGGCCGTCTGGTGTAGCCTGCTCGCGCGGCCCTCGTCCGCCCAGCAGCGGGACACCACCACGCCGCCGCGCGACAGCCTCAAGGTCTACACCCTGCCGCCCGCCGTCGTCTCCGTCACCCGCGCCAATCCGCCGATCAGCAAGATCCCGCTCGCCGTGCACCTGGTCGACAAGACCGAGATCAGCCGCGCCCGCCCCACCTGGGGGCTGGACGAAGCCCTGGTCACCGTCCCGGGCGTGTACGCGGCCAACCGCTACAATTTCTCGCTCGACCAGCGTATCTCGATTCGCGGCTTCGGCGCCCGCTCGCAGTTCGCGGTGCGCGGCATCAAGGTCCTCGTGGATGGGATTCCTCAGACACTTCCCGACGGGCAGGGCCAGCTCACCAATCTGGAGCTCGGCGCGGCGGACCGGATCGAGGTGCTGCGTGGCTCGTCGTCCGCGCTGTTCGGCAACGCGTCCGGCGGTGTGATCAGCATCTGGACCGACCCGGTCGCGCCCGAGGGCGTGGCCGAGGACGTCCGGGTCCTGGCGGGCACGTTCGATCGCCACCTGGACCGTAACTGGACCAAGTGGCAATCGAGCACGTCGTTTCGTGTGGGCCGGGGGGGAGGGAGCGGGCTCGTCACCGTGTCGCAGCTCGATTACACCGGGCAGCGCCAGCATTCCGACGCCGACTTGCGCAATCTGAACTCCCGCTGGCACTTCCCGCTCGCGGGCGGCTGGTCCCTCACCGCCACGGCGGATGTGGGCTGGGACCCGCGTGCCGACAACCCCGGAGCGCTCACCGCCGCCGAGATGGTGCGGAACCCCGATTCTGCGGCGGCGATCAATATCACGAGGGTCGCCGGCAAAAGCGTGACACAAGGCCAGGGCGGGGTGACCGTGCGGCGCGACTTGGCCGGTGGTGGCGAGGCAGCGCTCACCGTTTTCGGCTTCACGCGCAGCCTCAAGAACCCCACGACCTTTGCCTACATCGATCTGGACCGCGTCGACTATGGGACTCGTCTCACCGTGAGCCGTCCCGTGCCACTGGGATCCTTGCAGCACCGGGTCACCGCGGGCGTCGACTTTCAACGGCAGCGCGACGACCGGCTCAACTTCGGCAACACCGGCGGGAAGCCCGACACCGTGCGCCGGCTCGACCAGCTCGAGCACGTAACCGAGGTAGGGCCGTTCGTGCAGAGCGCGTTGCAGCTCACGTCACAGCTGTCGGTCACCGGGGGACTGCGCTACGACTGGGTGAAGTTTCAGGCGCATGACCGCCTGATCAATGCGGGCAACCCGGATGACTCGGGAGACCGGCTGATGCGCGCCCTCTCGGGGTCCATCGGCGTGGCCGTCACGCCGTCGGATGCGCTCACGCTGTACGGCAACATCGGGACCTCCTTCGAGACCCCGACCACGACCGAGCTCACCAACCGCCCGAGCGGTGCTGGAGGCTTCAACCCCGCGCTCGAGCCCCAGAAGGCGACGACCTATGAGCTCGGAGTACGCGGCGACGTCGCCGGACGATTGAATTACTCTGTGGCTCTGTTTGATGCGGAAGTGCGCGGAGAGCTGATCTCGTATCCGGTCCCCGCCGACACGACGGGGCGGGTCTACTACCAGAACGCGGGCCGCTCCCGCCACCAAGGCGTCGAGCTGGGCGCCGAGCTCGCGATCGCCGCGGGGCTCACCCTGACGACGACCTGGACCTATTCGGATTTTCGCTACACCAGCTACACCATGGGCGCCAGCGTGCTCGACGGCCGGGCGCTCCCCGGCATCCCACAGCACTGGCTGCACTTCCTGCTGCAGGCGCACCCTGGGTTCGCGCGCGGCGGCTGGATGGAGATCGAGGAGACCCATTCTTCGGGGTACCTGGTGAACGATGCGCTCAACACGCGCACGCTCCCGTGGTGGACCACGAACGCACGCGTGGGGTGGACCGGGACGGTCGGCAGCCTGCGGTGCGGCCCGTTCCTGGGTTTCGACAATGTGTTCAACCGGTCCTACGTGGGATCGGTGGTGATCAATGCCTCGGGGGGGCGGTACTACGAGCCCGCTCCCGGGCGCAACATGTACGTCGGGTTCTCGCTGGGCGCGGGGCAGTAACCCGCCACAATCTTCAACGGAGGTGGGTATGACGCATTGGGCTCGCTGGTGCGCGACCGTGGCCGTTGCTTCACTGGTCGCCGCGCCGTTGTGCGGACAAGGCTCCGCTGGGGTCGGTGACCCCGCGGCGGCGCCGCCGCACGCCGTCGTCACGAACGACATGCTGCTCCAGGCCGCGGGCAGCGCCAACTGGCTGATGTACGGCCATAATTACTGGAACAACCGGTTCTCCCCGCTGAAGCTGATCAACACCACGAACGTCAGGCGTCTGGTCGCGCGGGCGGTCTATACTCACGGATCCACGACGCTCGGCAGCTTCGAGACCACGCCGATCGTCGTCAACGGCACGATGTACATCACCTCGCCCGCGACGCCCAATAACATCGTGCGCGCGTTCGATCTCCGGACCCAGAAGATGCTGTGGCAATACGAGCACAAGAACGCGTCCGTGAGCACCGCGTGCTGCGGCCCGAACAACCGCGGCGTCGCGGTGGCGGGCGGCTCGGTCTTTCTCGGCACGCTGGACGACGAGCTGGTGGCGCTCGACGCAGCGACCGGCAAAGAAAAGTGGGCGGTCAAGGTGGGCGACGGGCCGGAGGCGGGCTACACCGAGACGATGGCCCCGCTCGTGATCGGCGACAACGTGATCATCGGCACCTCGGGCGCCGAGTACGGCATTCGGGGCTACGTGAAGGCCTTCAACGCCGCGAGCGGCGCGCTCGTGTGGACCTGGTACACCATCCCGTCGCCCCAGGACGGCGGCTGGTGGGGTCCCTTCTCCAAGACCACGCCCGAGGGCGACGACCTGAAACGCGCTCTCGCCCAGGAAAAGGCCGATTCCGCCAAGTACGCCGACGCGTGGCAGCACGGCGGCGGCTCGATGTGGATGACGCCGGCGTATGACGAGGCGAGCAAGACGCTGTTCGTCGCGATCGGCAACCCGTCCCCCGACCTGGACGGCTCGATCCGTCCGGGCGACAACCGCTGGACCGAGTCGATCGCCGCGATCGACGCGACCAACGGGAAGTTCAAGTGGGGCTTTCAGGAGGTGCCGCACGACGTGTGGGACCTGGACGCAGTCAGCCCGCCCGTGATCGCCATGGTAGGCGGCAAGAAGGCCGTAGTCGAAGCCGGGAAAACCGGATTCGTCTACGTGCTCGACGCGGCCACCGGCAAGTTGATCCGCCGCTCGGCGGCGTTCGTACCGCAGCAGAACATGTACTCGCAGCCGACCGCGGACGGCGTGTTCATGCTCCCCGGCGCCAACGGCGGTGAAGAGTGGTCGCCGATCGCCGTGCACCCGGAGCTCGGGTACGCGTACACAGTGGGGCTGCACCAGCCGATGCATTACAAAGTTCACTACGCGCCGTGGGAGAAGGGCCGGCTATGGCTCGGGAGCGCCTTCGTGCGCGTCCCCGACGACAAGGGCGGCTACTCGGGTGAGTACGGCAACGTCAACGCGATCGACCTGAACACCGGGAAGATCGCCTGGACCGTGAAGACCGAGCTGCCTATGATGGGCGGTGCCACCGCCACCGCCGGCGGCCTGGTGTTCACCGGCGAGGGCAACGGCTGGTTCAAGGCGTACGATGCCAAGACCGGCACCGTGCTGTGGAAGTTCTACTGCGGCGCCGGTGTCAACGCTGCGCCGTCGGTGTTCGAGGTGGACGGCGAGCAGTTCGTCGCCGTGGCAGCGGGCGGGAATTTCCAGATCAGCTATCCGCTCGGCAACTCGGTGTTCGTGTTCGGGCTGCCGAAGGCGGGCATGTAAGCCGTGGCTGTTCCGCTCGGGGCCGGGGCCCACTCCGCGACAAGAATGCGCAGTCGCTACGTGGGACCCCGGCCCCGAGCGGGGGGTGAGGACACAAAGTCGCGATGAAACATCTGCTTCTTGCCGGCCTGATCGCTTGGGCGTGCGGTTCAGCTCTCCCTGTCGTCGCCGTTGCCCAGGCCGAGCACGCCGTGGAGACGGCTGCCATCGACCCCTCCTGGTTGCAGTTCGATACGGCCACCCAGGCGGTGTCGTTCCAGCTCATTGCGGGTCTGACGGGGCTGAACGGGGCCCTCAACTTCAACGGCTTCCGGGACGGCGGGCTCACGCTGACGGTGCCGCTCGGGTCGAATGTCGTGTTGCACTTTCGGAATCACGATGGAATGCTTCCCCATTCAGCGGAGGTCATAGCCGACACCCATCCCCTTCCCCCAGGGCCAGTTGCGCCCGCCTTTGCCCGGGCGTTGACAGTCCGGCTGGAGCAGGGGCTGATCTCGGAACAGACGGATGATATTCGCTTTATTGCGGATAGGGGGGGGTCCCACCTAATATTTTGCGGGGTTCCTGGCCATGGGGCGGCCGGCATGTGGATTCGCCTCGAGGTTTTGGGCTCAATTCGGACGCCGTCCCTAGCGGCTACCCCCCGCGGAAGGCCATAATCGACTCGCTCGCTCGAGGAGGTGGGCTCCGCATTCCTTACGTCAAGTCGGTCACATCTCGAC
>Ga0209057_1000013_pt1 | contig 127497 bp, 100 predicted proteins | sample GraSoiAngelo_146_FD_185903 | JGI IMG/M metagenome (GOLD analysis project Ga0209057, IMG submission 185903) | Grasslands soil microbial communities from the Angelo Coastal Reserve, California, USA - 14_1009_05_30cm (SPAdes) (version 2) | ecosystem: Environmental > Terrestrial > Soil >...
TCGAGCTGCAGGGCGTCGAGCGGCTGATCGCCGCGTGTGCCAGGAACGACGCCGCGGCGATCCGCTCCATCGCGGCGCGCGAGCCCCAGCTCGTGCGTGAGGTTGTGGCGGAGGGCGGCAAGCTGCTCGCGGAGTTCGCGGGGACCTGGAACACCGCAGGAGTCCGGCAGCTCCTCGACCTCGGCGTGCCCGTCACCGCGTTGTACGAGGGCGACGCGTACTTCGATATCGCCAAGGACAGCACGGCGCTGCACGTGGCAGCCTGGAAGGGACTCGCCCCGACGGTGAAGCTGCTCATCGAACGGGGAGCGCCGGTCGATGCGAACGACGGGAAGGGGCGCACACCGCTGGCGCTTGCCGTGAAGGCGTGCGTGGACTCCTATTGGACCTACCGGCGCACGCCAGAGGCGGTTCGAGCGCTGCTCGACGCGGGTGCCTCGGCGCGCGGCGTCGCGTTTCCCTCAGGGTACGCGGACGTCGACGAGCTGCTCGCGGTGCATCGCAAGTGAACGGCCTGAAGCGCTCACCATCGTCGTGGATGTGTTCTCCGGTCAGGTGATCAGAAATCGTAGCGCATCCCGAGCTGCGCCTGCCGCGGCGCGAACGCACCGCTCTTCTTTCCGTAATTCGCGTCGTTTGCGCGACCGACGAAGCCGGAGTAGTTGTCCCAGTTGAAAATGTTGAAGGCCTCCGCGCTCACGCTGATCCGGCGGTCGCCACCCACCGGCACGCTCTTGGCGAGGCGCAGGTCGAAGGTCCGATACATGTTGTTCCACGCCGCCGCGGGTCGGATGACCCGATTTGCGCTATCGGCCACGAAGTCGTCGGCGACGGTGCCGTCGTGGTTCGCGTCCAGCCCGACGGTCGCAACGTAGGGCCGCGGCGCCGCGAAGATCGCAACGGAGGACAGTTTCAGGCCGAACGGCAGGTCGCCGATCCCGGAGAACACGAGGCGCCAGCGCTCGTCCGCCGTGGTCGGCTGCATGGTCAAGAACGAGTGGTCGATGTAGCCCCCGAGCCCTTCGAACTCCGACTTGTACGACCCGACCGTGAGCGCCGTGTTGAGGCGCAGCCCGGGTCGGTCGTACGTCACACTGCCGATGAGCGCGTCGAACTTGGCGCGGCCGACGTCGTCGTACAGTGTGATGGTCCCGTAGCTGTTGGTGAGGTTCCGCTGGCCCGTCTGCGTGTTCAGCCAGTTGGGCGTGATCTGCACGTACAGGTGGCGCGCGTCCTGGTGAATATAGTCCACATTCAGCGCCACCGCGTCCGTGAGCTGGTGTCCGATGCCGATGGAGAACTGCCGGTTCTCGGGCGTCTTCATATTGGTCTTGAGCAAGAACATATTCGGCGGCGTGGTGCCACCGCCGGACAGCACGATCCGCCGCAGCGAATCCGGGTCGGTCGTACCGGGGTTCGGGAACTCGTAGGAGCGCCACCCCGCCGACTGCTTCTCGAAGAACGCCATGAACGTGGTGATGCGGTCGTACATGACGCCGGCGCCGCCGCGCAGGAAGGTGCGATGGCTGTCGAACACGTCCCACGAGAAAGCGACACGGGGGCCGACGTTGTTCATGTCGTTCTTGCGGTGGCCCGTGTTCAGGAAGTTCTGGAGCAGCGGGATCGCCTGGAGCTGCGGGTCGCTCGCCCACGGCACGGTAAAACCATTGTCCAGCGTGTTAATCTCGGCGTCGTAGCGGAGACCCAGGGTGAGCTGGAGGTTCCGCAGTGTCTGCCACTGGTCCTGGACGTACGCGCCCACGCTCCAGCCATGGGTGATGGCGCGAGCGTCCTCCGCCGAGTTCTTATCGTAGAAGCCGACCCCGATGCGGCCGAGGGACGGGCGCGAGCTCGTGTCCGTCGGGAACTGGAAAAAGCCGTCGACGTTGCTGGGCTGCCAGCTGTTGGTGCGTACTCGCGCCAGCTCGACGCCCCCCGTCGCAATGTGCCGGCCCTCACCCAGGGTGTAGGTGGCGCGGTCGATGAGCCGGACCGACGTTTCCTTGAGAACGAGCGGAAAGGTGTTGGTGCCGAAGGTGATGCTGGGGTACACTTTGGTGACGCCGGGCTCGAGCGGCGACTCGTTGTGGCTCCAGTACAGCACGTTCAGGGAGAGCTCGTTGGCGATCGCGGAGCTGGGTGTGTAGGTGTCCCGGAGTTGTACGCTGTGGACCCAGTACTTCGCATTGATCCCTGAGTTGCGCGCACCGGTGCCGCCGAAGTTCGTCTCGCTGTTGTAGTAGCGACCGGCCCACACCAGGTCGAGCGCGTGGGCGCCGCCGAGCGCGGTGAGCCGCACCACGCCGGTGTGATTCTTGGTCGGCGCCTTGAAGGTTCCGGCGAAGGCGTCCCAGATGGCAGGTTGGTAGGCCGGCCGTCCGGGCACGACGGTGATGCCGTCGTCGATGCTTTGCCCCTCGTAGCTGGCGGCGAAGAACAGCTTATCACGCCGGAGCGGGCCGCGCAGGTTGAAGCCGAACTGGGCGCGGGTGTAGTCTGGAATCGCGAAGGTGGCGGGGTTGGCGGTCCGACGCTCCCGCTGGATCAGATCGAGCGCCTTGAGGGCGTTGCTCTGGCCGTAGCCGAAGACCGAGCCCTGGAACTCGTCGGTGCCGCGCTGGGTCACGGCGCTGATCACGAACGACGCGCCGCGCGTGTATTGGGCATCGTAGGGGTTCAAGTGGACGCGGAACTCGCGCATCGCCTCCTGGGGCAGGGGCGAGCCCGTTTGCGGGATCCCCACCAGGTTGCCGTTGAAGAAGCTCTTCCACTCAGCCCCGTCCAAGTAAAAGTTCCAGAAACGCAGGTCCGGCAGCGGACCGGCGGCGGGGAGCGACCGGCCGGCCGTGGGCGCAAAGGTCTTCATCCCCGGCACGATGGCAGCCAGGTTGATCGTGTTGCGCGTGTTGAGGGGCAGGTTGAGGATCTCGGCGCTTACGACCGGGGTCGACACGTCCCGGCGCTGCACCTCGAACGCAGGCTCGCGTTGATGCGTGACCTCGACCCCCTCGACGGTCACGGCGGCCTCCTGAAGCGCGAAGTCGAGCGAAGCGGTCTGGCCGACCAGCAGCTCGATGTCCCGCTCCTCTGCCCGGTAGCCCAGCAGGACGAGGCGCACGCGGTAGGCGCCGGGCGGCAGCCCGACGATGGTATAAGTGCCCTCCGCCGACGTGATTGCGCTGCGCTGTTGGCGGGTCTCCCGGTTCAGCACCGCGACCTGCGCGGCGACGAGCGGCTTGCCGTCCGTCGCCGTGACACGGCCGTGGAGCGAGATCGTGTTTTGGGCGAGAACGCCCGTGGCGCCGCCGAGCAGCCCGCTGACGGCGAGGAGCGCGGCCCAGACTCGACGAGCAAGTGCGGACAGCATCGGACGATCCTCCTGTGAAAAGGAAATGCAGGCGGGCGCCACGAACGGCGTCGCTCAGCCCCGGCGACCTCGCCTGAACTCCAGCACATAGGCCCCGCCGGCGGGCAGCTCCAGCCTGATCGGCGCGACGCGGCCGGAGAACGTCCCGAGCGGGCGACGCCCCGTCTCGTCGATGCGCTCGATTTGCCCGCCGCCCCTGAGGCCGTAGGCACGCGGGTCGAAGTCGAACGAGACGGACGTGGGCTGGTCGACGATGCTCGCCACGGCGATCGCGACGTCGCTGTCCTGTCCGGCCCATGCGCCGGCGACCGCTGCGGGAAACCGCGCCACCGAGACGGTCGGCCCGCCCCGCTGCGCGGCGTAGATCGAGACGCGCGAGAGGTCCACGTCGACGAGCGGCACGGTCAGCTCCGGCGGGCGCAGAAACGTACCGTACAACAGATAGTCCAGCGCCCGGGCGCGAATGCGCGCCAAGCGCATCATGTAAGCGGTCTCCTTCGGCCGGTCCACCAACTGTGAGGCGCGAAAGTTCGCGATGGTAGGCTGGAGCCCCCACGCGAAGGACCGCGCGTGCTCCAGGTAGAACTGCCGGCGGAAGCGGGAGTCGAGCAGCTGCAGCGGCTGCTGCGGTGCGAACTGGGGCGGCCACAGCTCGTCATACGGCGGCATCACGAGCGACGAGTAGTTGCCGTAGGTCACGCCGTACGCGTGATAGACCGCCTGAAAGAACGGGATCGGCTCCCAGCCGCTCCCAGGGTCGGTATACCGCTCCTGGCTCACTTGGAGCGTGAGCATGAGGTCCAGCTCCGGCAGCCACGGCTCGCCGGCGCCTTCCCCCGCCAGCAGCACCGGCCGCCCCGGCTGCACTGCCGCGCGGATCTGCGTCGCGAGCGCGCGGAAACCGCCCATCCAGTAGTTCCCGCCCCCGACCGGGTGTCCGTGTGTCGGGTCCCAGCACACCAGCGACTGGACCGCTTGGTCCATGTAGATCCCGTCGACACCGTAGCCGTCCAGCACGGTGTCCGCGATGCCGGCGTACTTGGCGCGCCAGAACGATGTGGTCACGTCCATGGTGGCGCACGGCTGCGGGTCGAAGACGTTGTAGACCTCCTCGCGCACGCGGCCGTCCCTCTCCTTAACCGCCCAGGACGCGGCGCCCTCGGCGGTCCAGCTCGGCGTGCCGGTGCACCACAGCCGCTGGTTCATGTAGACCATCGCGTGGCTGCCGGCCGCGTGGGCCGTCGCCAGCGCCGCACGGAATGAGTCGACGCCCTCCCGCGGCGGGAGATAGTCGGGGAAGCTCGTGTCGTAGGGGCCGTGATGCCACCAGTGCCAGTAGATGCTGACGGGAAGGCCGAGCGCATCCTGCAGCGCGAGCGCTGGTCGCACGACGCCGGGCGAGCGACCCCGGTTCCAGATCCACATGCCGGTTTGGAGCAGCCAGGCCGGGACCAGGCCGCGCCGCAGCCGGCTGGCGCGCGCCCAGGCCTGGCGCGTGCCCCATGCGCGGTAGCGCTCGGCGGCGGTGATCCAGTCACCCTGGAACGTGCCGAGCAGCGCGGCGTACGCCGGCGTCCACTGCGCCCGCGGGCTCGCCGGATTCTCGAGCGGGTGGACCAGCTCGTAGCCGCGCGCGCCGTCGGGCTCACCCCAGACGGCAAACGTCTTTCGGTACGCGAGCGTGTCATCGGCGGCGGCGTACAGGCCGCCGCCACCCCGCCGGTACAGCGCGATCACCTGGAGCGAGAGCGCTCCCGGATAGGACCATTCGAGGCGGCGGCCCTTGCCGTCTGGTCCTGCGAGCAGCATGGCCGGGGCCCGCGCCAGCGCGCCCATCCAGCGGGGCACCGCCAGCTCCTCGCCGCTCCCGAGCCGCCGCATACCGGTGAGCCTGGGGAACCGTACCTGCTCGATCGCCATCGGGCCCAACGAGTCCACCACGATGCGCCACTCCGATAGGCTCGAGTCCCCGTACAGCCGGACGGCGGCGGTGACGCGCAGTGCTGGCGCCTCCATCAGTCCGAAGTCACGCCAGACCAGGGCGAGCCCCCGTCGCTCGCCCGCGAGCCAGTGCCAGGAGAAGGTGCGCGCCGAGCTCGGCACCAGGGCGGAGACGCCCGGCGTGAGTCGATCGAGTTGCCAGATGCCGGCGGTAGTCCTCGCGGCCCGCGCGAGGAACGACTGTGCGGTCGCGCGATCCGTGAACTCGAGCAGCGAGCCGTCGCGCGGGTCGAAGCCAAGCCGAATACCCGCGTTCTCGAGCCAGAGCGTGTCGCGCGGCGGCGCCAGGACGGGGGGAGACGCCACGCGCGGACCGGCGCCCCGGGCGGGCGCGGACGTCAGGGTGGCTCCCAAGAGCAGCGCGGCGCATCGTTGCATGCTGTCGTGACATCCTACGCCGCGCGCCCTAGATTGCAACCTCGCGCTCGCCACCTCCCCGAGCCATCATCCGACGTCATTCATGCCGATCCAACAAGTTGTGTCGGGACTGCTCGCACTCCTCAGCGGGGGCTGGGCGCAGGCTCTAGCGCTCCCCGCCCAGGCCGCGCCCGCCCGGTGGACGCCGGAGCTCGCGTTCACGGTCAAGCGCGTCGGCGTAGTGGCGATCTCGCCCGACGGGCGCTGGGCGGCCGTCGAGGTGGCGGAGCCGGTGATGGAGGCGGAGCTGAGTGAGTGGCGCCCGTCCGTGCACGTCTATCCCGTTGGTGCTGCCGGGCAGCGCGCCTGGCGAGTCGAGACGCCGGCGAGTTCTCCAGCCTGGTCGCCGGACGGGCGCTGGCTCGCGTTCATGTCGAACCGGTCGGGGAAGCGGAACGTGTGGCGTGTCGGGCTCGACGGCACGCCAGCAGAGCAGCTCACCGACGTCGTCGGGGAGCTGGGCGAGTTCCGCTGGTCGCCGGACGGGCGGCGGCTTGCGTACCTGGTCACGGACCCGCCAGCCGAAGAGGAGCTGCGCCAGGTGCAGGAAAAGCGGGACGCGCGCGTAGTCGGGGAGGCGTACCGGTTCGCGCGCCTCTACCGCCTCGACCTGGACGCGGCGGCTGGGAGGGTTGGACAGCCGCTCACGCAGCCGCACCTGCAGGTGGGCGGGCACCGGGGCGCCGGGCTGAGCGGCGCCGCGTTCGACTGGTCGCCGGACGGCTCGGCGATCGCCTTTTCCCACTCGCCGTCGCCGTCGGGAGACGATTGGGTGCGGGCTGACGTGTCCGTGGTGGACGTCGCGACAGGGCGGGTGCGGCCCTTGGCCGCGACGCCGGCGGCGGAGGGCGGGGTGGCGTGGTCGCCCGACGGCCGTTGGATCGCGGTGACGGTCTCGGACACCCCCCCGACATACGCCCTTACTTTCCGGGTCGTCCTCGTCTCGCCCGCTGACGGCACGGCGCGTCCGCTAGCGGACAGCTTCGACCGCCGGCCAGCCATCGTCGGCTGGACACGCGATGCCCGCGCCGTGGTCATCAGCGAGGCCCGCGGGACCGTCGCGCGGCTGAGCGCGCTGCCGGCGGGTGGCGGGGCGGCTGTGGACCTGTCGCCGGACACGCTCATGGTATCCGCGCCGACCCTGAATCCGGCGGGCACGTACGTCGGGTTCGTTGCCGAGGCGCCGGACCGCGCGCCGGAGCCGTATGTGAGCCGGCTCACGCCGTTCGCGCCGCTACGGGTGGCGGCGCTGCAGTCCCTTCCCGCCATCCCGATGGGACGAACGGAGTCGATCCGGTGGCGCTCGTTCGACGGCCGCGAGATCGAGGGCCTCCTGACCTACCCGGTGGGCTACCGGCCGGGGTCCCGCGTGCCGCTGCTCACGATCCTACACGGCGGCCCGCCTGCGAGCTTCACGCAGACCTTCACCGGCGGTGTAAGCGCGTACCCGATCGCCGCTTTTGCCTCCGCCGGCTTTGCGGTGCTCCGCCCAAACGTGCGCGGCAGCTCGGGCTACGGCCGCGAGTTCCGCTACGCGAACCTCCGTGACTGGGGTGGCGGCGACTTTCGGGACGCCCTGGCCGGGATCGATGCCCTGGTCCACCAAGGCGTCGTAGACGCCGACCGGCTCGGCGTGATGGGGTGGAGTTACGGCGGGTACCTCACAGCCTTCGCGATTACACAGACCACCCGGTTTCGTGCGGCCTCGGTGGGTGCCGGCATCACAGACCTGATCTCATACGTTGGGACTGCAGACATTCCGGGGTTCGTCGGGTCCTACTTCGGCGGCGAGTTCTGGGACGCACCTGAGCTGTGGCACGATCGCTCTGCGGTGCTTAACGTGAAGGCCGTGACGACGCCGACCCTCATCCAGCACGGTGAGAACGACCTGCGGGTGCCGATCTCGCAGGGCTACGAGCTCTACACGGCGCTCAAGCGGCGCAACGTGCCGGTCACGATGGTGGTGTACCCGCGTCAGGGACACGTAATCGACGAGCCCAAGCTCCAACTCGACGTGATGCGTCGGAACCTGGAGTGGTTCCGACGCTGGGTGATGGGGGATCGGAACTAGCGCACGGAGGGCCGGCATGAGACGCACCTGCTTCACATTCCTGTTGTCCTGCATCTCGCCGGCAGCCGCGCTCACGCAGGGCCTGCCGCGCGCTCGTCCCGCAGACGTCGGCCTCTCAGTCGCCGCCCTCGAGCGGATCGCTCCCGCGCTGCAGGCCTATGTCGATTCAGGAAAACTCCCAGGCCTCCTGGCGGTCGTCGCCCGGCACGGCAAACTCGCGTACGTCGCGTCTGTCGGCTCCATGGATATGGAACACCGGCACCCCATGGAGCCGGACGCTGTGTTCCGCCTCTTCTCGATGACAAAGCCGATCACCAGCACCGCCGTCATGCAGCTGTATGAGCACGGCAAACTGCGCCTCGATGATCCGGTGTCCAAGTACATTCCCGCCTTCGCGGGTGTCAAAGTATACGCCGGGGGGAGCGCGGCGCAGCCTGTGCTGCGCGATCCCGACCGGCCGGCGACGGTCGCCGACCTGCTGACCCACACCGCAGGCCTCACCTACGGCGTATTCGACAGCACGGCGGTGGACACGATCTATCGCCGAGCCGGTCTCTACAACCCTCGCTGGACCACCGGCCAGCTCGCAGACAGCCTGGCACGGCTGCCGCTGGTGTTCTCACCTGGCTCCAAGTGGAATTACAGCTATGCCACGGACGTCCTCGGTCGTGTCGTCGAAGTCGTCTCGGGCACGACGCTCGATCGCTACCTCGACAGCGCGCTGTTCCGGCCACTCGCCATGCGTATGACCGCCTTCCACGCGACGCAGGTAATGGACGGGCACATCATGCCGGCGTATTCCCGGGGCGCCGATGGCAAGCTGCAGGCGATGTCACCACTGCTGTGGCCGGAGTACACCGCGGAAGGCAGGCTGCTCTCGGGCGGCGGCGGGTTGTTGTCGACTGCCGGTGACTACCTCCGATTTGCGCAGATGCTCTTGAACGGGGGCGAGCTGGACGGGCAGCGCGTCCTGAAGCGTGAGACGGTGGCGCTCATGCTGCAGAATCACTTGCCGCCCGGGCTGACACCGATCACGATCACCCGCGACTGGCCGCCCGGGCGCTCCGGGTTCGGATACGGCGGGGCGGTGCGCGTGGACTCGAACAGCGCGGTCCCCGGGTCACCGGGAATGTTCCGCTGGGCGGGGTATGGGACGACGTTCTTCTGGATCGATCCCAAGGCCGATCTCATCGCGATGATATGGACCCAGTACCTGCCGGTCACGGAGCACTGGTCGCTGGATAGCCAGTTTCAGCGGCTGGTATATGCTGCCGTATCGGGCCCGCTCCACAACTGACCGCTCCTTGACGCGGAGTGGCTGATGCGGAGACCCGACTGGCTGTCGACCCGCGGCCGCGTAGCGGCTGCGGTCGCAGCGGCCGCCCTGCTCGCCCTCGCGCTGTACGCGAGCAGCTTCGTCGTCTCGTACAGCGACCTGCTCCACGCCGACGATCCGCTCCAGCGGACGGACGTCGCGCGCCTCGCCCCCGCACGAGTCGAGCGCGTGGCGGAGATCCGGGGGATCGACGACCTCCGGGCCGTGCTGCGGGACGCGAAGGCGCGCGGGCTCAAGGTGTCGATCTCCGGCAGCCGGCACAGTCAGGGCGGCCAGACCTACACCGCGGGCGGCGTGGTGCTGGACATGCGGGGCTTCAATCGGATCCTCGCGATCGATTCGGCCACGCCGACCGTTACCGTGCAGAGCGGCGCGACTTGGGACGAGGTGCAACGCGCCATCGCGCCGCACCGGCTCGCGCTCAAGGTGATGCAGTCCTCGAACATCTTCACGGTGGGGGGGACGCTGAGCGCGAATGCACACGGGCGCGACATCGACGTGATGCAAGTAGTGGACGTCGTAGAGCGCTTCGGGCTGCTGCTCGCCGATGGGAGCGTCGTCGAGGTCAGCCGCAAGCAGAACCCAGAACTGTTTTCCTTGGTGATCGGCGGCTACGGCCTGTACGGCGTGATCCTCGACGTCACCCTCCGCGTCACCCGCGACGAGCTGTACGAGCAGCGCGCCGTCACGATGGATTACACCGAGTTCCCGGCCTACTTCGCCCAGCACATCCACGCCGACTCGAGCGTGGCGTTGCTGCTGGTGCGTCCCTCGATCGATCCGGCGCCGGACTCGTTCCTGCGAGAGCTGGTGGTGGTGACCTGGCGCCGGACGGGCTCCGGCCACGCCGCAACGTTCGACCTGACGGAAGAAGAGCACGTGTGGCGCGACCGGTTCTTCCTGGGCTTGTCGCGCCGCTTCGACTGGGCCAAGTCGCTGCGCTGGAAGCTCCAGAAAAAGATCGAGCTGGGCTCCGGCGAGACGCGGATCGTGTCGCGCAACAACGCGATGCGGCCGCCGCTCGCGCCGCTCGAGCTACTCCGCTATCACTCGCGCCACGACACGGACATCATCCAGGAGTATTACGTCCCGATCGAGAACTTCGTCCCGTTCATGGACCGGTTCCGCCAGATCCTGGTGGCCGGCAAGATGAACGTGTTGAGCTCGACCGTGCGTTACGTGGCCCCGAACGCCACGCCGGCCCTCGCCTACGCGCCCAGCAAGCCGGCGTTCGCGATCATCCAGATGAGCAACGTCCTACTGTCGGCGGACGCCCAGGCGCACGCCCAGGCGGTGACCCGGCAGCTCGTCGACGCGGCGCTCGAGTACGGCGGGACCTATTACCTGACGTACCAGCTCTATCCCACGCCGCAGCAGCTGCATCGCGCCTATCCCAACGCGCGCCACGCGTTCGACCGCAAGCGCTTCTATGACCCGGGAGAGCTCTTCACCAGTCAGTTCTACGAGAGGTATGGGCACACCGAGCCCCGCTGACACGGTGTCACCGCGCCGCCGGCTGCGGCGTTACGTGCTCGGCGCCCTCGCCGTCGCGCTCGTGCTGGTCGCCGGCTACTCCTTCGGGTACGAGCCGCCATACCGAGGCACGCTCGTCGAGCGGCCACCGCGCCCGCTCATCTTCGCCCATCGAGGGTTCGGCGATCACGGGCCGGATAACAGCCTCTATGCCGTGGAACACGCGCTTCGGGCGGGCATGGACGGCGTAGACGTCGACGGCCAGCTCACCCGGGACGGCGAGGTCGTGATCTTCCACGACTTGAGCGTCGATCGGCTGACCTCGGGTGTGGGCCGGGTGCGCGACAAGACCCGGGACGAGATGCTGACGCTCGACCTCGGGCCCAAGTACGATCCGACCATTCGCGGCGCCTACGTCCGCACCTTCGAGGACTTCGTGAGCACGGTGCGGGGGCACGGCATCCTGATGGTCGAGCTCAAGGTGCCCGGCCTCGCCGCGACGGGGATCGAGCGGCGCGCCGTAGACATCATCCGCAGATACGACGCCTACCGGGACGTGGTGCTCAGCTCGTTCAACCCGCTCGTGCTGTATCGCGTCAAGCGACTCGATCCCCGCGTCCGCACGGCGTTCATCTTCATGGACACCAACTGGAACCCGAAGCTGCTCGCCGAGATCAAGCCGGGAGACCAAGTGGACTTGCCGTGGATGGTGCGGCAGGAGTTCGTCCGCCGCGCCTTGCGCAAGGTCGTCCGGCCGGATCTGCTCAGCATCAATCAGGAGGTGGACCACGCCGTCATCGACCGCCTGGTCGCGAAAGGCTGGCCGGTGTTCATCTGGACGCCCGACGAGGATCAGGAGCTCCGCTGGGCGCTGGCGCAGCGTCCCTATGGGGTGATCTCGGATCGGCCGATCCGCGCCAAAGAGCTACGCGACCAGTGACCGACCCCGACGTTGTCCTCACCGATGTAGGCTTAGCGCTGCTCGGCGCCTACCTCGGACGCGGCTCGGCACGCCCGCCGGAGGGGGAATGCTGCGCACGGCCGGCGCCGTGGTCATGGGCGGGCTCGCCAGCGCCGCGTTGTGGGGCGCGATCTTCCACGCCTGGTTCCCTGCCAAGACCGCCACGGTTCGCGCGGCTCGTGCGTATCGCGCCGACCTTCGCCGCCGCCGCGGCAACGCGTCTCTTGCTGCGGCGCCGGATCGACGCTCGAGCGACCGCGTGGTGCGCCGTGCTGGGCGGTGTGTGGTGCGTCTTCTACCTCTTCTACTTCAGCGTCATGCGCCGCGCTTGAGTCGCCTGATGACAGTTGCCGGGAGCCACGTTGGCCTGCATGTTTTGCCGTTCCGGCTCCCCGCGCGTCTTGCTCCGCGAGCCTCGCCATCGCCGCCCGCGTCCCCCCCCGACGCCCTCCGATCCCGAGACCGCGAGGTCCCGCCGCCGGAGCCGCCACCTTCGACGGGAGGTCCATATGGCGCACAACGGGAAGCACGCGCTGGTGACCGGGAGTTCGCGGGGGATCGGCCGGGGCATCGCGCTCAAGCTGGCCGAGCGCGGCGTCAAGGTCGCGATCACCTACCACAAGAACGCAGCAGCCGCTCAGGACACGCTCACCAAAGTGCGGCAACGCGGCTCGGACGGCTTTACGGTACAGGCCGATGTCTGCCGCGCGGATGACATCGCCCGCATGTTCGCGCGCGCCAAAGACGAGTTCGGCACGCTCGACATCTTCGTCAGCAACGCGCGCCCCGATGTGCCGGAGTTTTATCAGGGACCGATGAACATCACCCCGAGCCAATGGGACACGGCCATGAACTCGCAGGCCAAGGCGTTCCTGGTCGCGGTCCGCGAGGTGTGTCCCTTGATGGGGGAGGGCGGCAGGATCGTCGCAATCACGTACGCGCCCGGCGGGCGCACCGGCAGCTGGCAGCCGTGGGTGGGGATGGGGGCCGCGAAGGTCGCCATGGAAGCGTTGTGCCGATACTTCGCCGTGGCGCTCGCGAAGCGGGGCATTACCGTCAACGCGATCAGCCCCGGGTGGATCGAGGATAGCGTGCTCAACACACTCCCCGACGCCGTCCAGGACATGGTGCGCGACTGGCATAAAGGGGGCTGGACGCCGATGGGCCGGCTCGGCACCCCGGCCGACATCGGGAACGCCGTGGCCCTCTTGTGCTCAGAGGAAGCGGGCTGGATCACGGGTCAGGTAATCGCGGTGGACGGCGGCTCGTCGCTGATGGACCCTGGGCTTCCTCTCGAGATCCAGCGCGGCTGATCTCTACTTAGCACACACGGAGGTTGTTTATGGAGCGACGAGTCTTCCTCCAGGACACGGCAGCTACCGCCGTTGCACTCGCGCTGCCGGGGCGAGCCCTGAAAGCCGAGCCCGACCTCACGCCCGTTTTCGCCCAGATCGAGAAACGCCACGACGAAGCGGTGCAGCGCCTGCAGGAGTGGATCCGGCAGCCGTCGATCGCGGCCGAGAACCGGGGCGTAGACGAGGGCTGCGAGCTCACCATGCGGATGCTGCGCGAGGCGGGATTCAGTGCGGTCACGAAGGTTCCCACCGAGGGTCAGCCCGGCATCTTCGCCACGCTCGACGCCGGCGCGCCGCGCACGCTGGGCCTGTACTTCATGTACGACGTGAAGCAGGCCGATCCGGCCGAGTGGACCTCCCCGCCGTGGGCAGCCGCCCTCGTCGACAAGCCCGGCCTGGGCAAAATCGTCGTCGGCCGTGGCGCCGTGAACCAGAAGGGGCCGGAGGCGGCGTTTTTCGCGACACTCCACGCCATCCGTGGGGCCGGCCGCAAACCCCCAGTGAACTTTGTGCTCGTCGCGGAGGGGGAGGAGGAGATCGGCTCGCCGCATTTCCCCCAGATCGTGCGCCGGCCCGAAGTGCTTGCGGCGCTGCGGCGCTCGATGGGCATCTTCATGCCGGCCGCCGCACAAGGACTCGACGGACAGGTGACCATCACGCTCGGCGCCAAGGGCGTGATCGAGTGCGAGCTGGTGTCGAGCGGCGAGCGTTGGGGTCGCGGGCCGCGGCAAGACATTCATTCGAGCAACAAGGCACGCGTGGACAGCCCGGCGTGGCACCTGGTGCAGGCGCTGGCGACGCTGGTATCGCCGGATGGCAATGACCCGGCGATCGATGGCTTCGCCGCCAAGGCGCGGCCGCTCTCCCCGGATGAGAAGGCGATGATCGCCGCGGCGGCTCGTCGGCTCGACGAGACTGCCGCGAAGCAGCTGCTCGGTGTCCAGCACTGGGTGCGTGACGTCAGCTGGACCGAGGCACTGGAGCTCTTGATGTCGCGGCCCACGGTCAACATCGAGGGCCTGGTCGGCGGCTACACCGGACCCGGCGGGAAGACCATCCTGCCGCACAAGGCGGTCGCCAAGCTCGACCTGCGATTGGTGCCGGACATGACCGCGGCCGAGGCGCTGGCCGCGCTCAAGGCGCATCTGGCGAAGCGGGGGTTCGGGGACATCGAGGTGAACATGACGGGCGGCTACGATCCCACCAGCACAGCCGCCGACGCCCTGCTCATCAGGGTGCAGCAGGCTGTGTACCGGCGCGCCGGGAGCGAGCCGATTCTGCTGCCGCGCAACGCCGGCTCGTGGCCTGGCTACGTGTTTACCGGCGATCCGCTGCGGCTTCCGGCGGGCCACTTCGGGCTGGGGCACGGTAGCGGCGCGCACGCCCCCGATGAGTACTACCTCATCGAGTCGACGAACCCCAAGGTCCAGGGCTTCGACGGTGCCGTGCGCTCCTACGTCGAATACCTCTACGAGGTCGCGAGCACCCGCTGAGGTCGGCGTCAGGCCTTGATGGTTGTCACGGACGCAGTGGGGCAGCGGCAAACGGGCGCAGGTGTGTTCGCGCTCTGCGTGATCCATATCACGGGAAGCTCGTGATAGGTATTACGTAAAGTCTGTGCAGCACGCGTTACATTCGTAGTCAGAAACGCAGAACTCGCAAGCAACGCCAAAACTCATATCTGAAGGGCACCGGGAGGCGCGCGCCCCGCGAGCCGGACCCTCGCATCCTTCGCTTGGAGGGTTGCCGATGGCTCGCCGTACTCGTGTCACCTGCGTCGTCGCCTTGCTGGTCGTCGGGCTCCTCTCCGGCAGGTGCGCCTCCGATCGCCCGTCCCCTACTGGGATCACCGCCAACCTGACCAAACCGCCGAAGCCCAGCGGCCTGCTCCAATGCAGCCCGTTGCCTTCGACAACTGTCAAGCAGAAAATCGGCCCGGCGGGCGGCACGCTGTTGATCGGCCCGCATGTCTTCGTCATCCCGCCCGGTGCGCTCGCGGTACCGGTCACGATCCAAGCCAAGCTCGCGTCGAGCAGTGGGAACGCCATCGAGTTCAAGCCGGCGGGCTTGGTCTTCCTGACGCCCGCATCCGTGACGCTCAGCTACGCGAACTGTAACACGCTCGGGTTGACCTACTCCAAGCAGGTCGCATACACGACCGACTCGCTCACTGTCGTCTATTACGTCTCCTCCCAGGACGACCCCAGCGCACAGCGGGTTACGGGGCGGGTCGACCACTTCTCGGACTTCGCGGTGGCGTGGTGAGCGCGTGATCCCCACGGGCGCAGCCCGGTTGAGCCCGGTGCGGCGCGCGGGCGAGCTGCTGCGGGAGGCGCGCGAGCGGGAGCACGCGGGGTGCGTGCCTGAAGCGGTTGAGTGTTACAAGACGGCGATCGCGGAGGCCGAGCGAGCGGACGAGCCAGCAGTCCTCGCCGAAGCGCTCCGCCGCTTGGCCGTGATCCGCTACCGCCGCAACGAGACGGAGACCGGCCGTGCCCTGTGCCACCGGAGCCTCGAGGTGGCCACGGCGATGCAGAACGACGTCCTCGCCGGTGAGGCGGTGAACACGCTCGGGGTCATGGCGCTCCAGTGTGGGGAGCACGCCGAGGCGCGTGCCGCTTTCCTCCGCGCGCTGGCGCTGGGCGGCCACAGCCGCGAGCTGCGCGCGCGGGTCGAGCAGAACCTCGGCATCCTGGCGACGATCCACGGTGACCTCGAGGACGCGCTCGCCCACTACAAGCGCTCGCTCGAGGAGTACCGCGCTGCGGCTGATGCGCATGGCTGCGCCCTCGCCTTTCACAACCTCGGGATGGCCAGCCGCTACCAGGGTCTGTGGGACGCGGCGGAGCGCTACTACGCGCACAGCTTGGAAATCGCGCAGGCGAGCGGCGACCTGCACCTGCAGGGGCTGTGCCTCGTGCACCGCGCCGAAGCGCACATCGCCCGGCAGCGGTACGAAGCGGGACGGCGGGACGCCGAGGCGGGGCTCGCGATCTTCGATCAGATCGGCGCCCGCTCCGCCAAGGTGGATGCCTACCGGGTGATCGGGATGATGTACCGCGAGACGGGCCGCGCAGCGCTCGCCGAGTCGCGGCTCAAGTCGGCGATCGAGCTCGCGATGCGGACCGGCAGCATCCTGGGCGAGGCCGAGGCGACCCGCGAGCTGGCCCTCCTGTCCCAGGTGATGGGGCGGAACCAGGAAGCTCTGACCCTCCTCACCGCCGCGCATCGCCTGTTTCGGCGACTCGATGCGCGCGTGGACCTGGTCCACGTGGCCGGCAAGGTCGCGAGCCTCGAGGCAACATATCTCGAGGTGGTGCGCGAGTGGGGCGAGTCCATCGAGTCGAGCGACAGCTACACCTTCGGCCACTGCCAGCGGGTGGCCACGTACGCCCTGGCCGTCGCGCAAGCCCTCGGGCTAGACGACGTCGAGCAGACGACGATTCGAATCGGCGCCTACCTGCACGACGTCGGCAAGGTCAAGCTGCCGCACGAGATCCTCAAGAAGCCCGGCCCCTTGACCGCGGAGGAGCTCGAGCTCGTGCGCCTGCACCCGGTGTGGGGACTCGAGCTCGTCGCCAACATCGAGTTCCCCTGGGATATCAAGCCGATCATCCGCTGGCATCATGAGAAATACGACGGCACGGGCTACCCCGACCGGCTGCGGGGAGACGAGATCCCTCTCGCGGCGCAGCTCGTCTGCATCGTGGACGTGTACGACGCCCTGCGGAGCGCGCGCCCCTACCGCGGCGCGATGTCGCACGACACCGCGATCAAGCGGATGGCCGAATGCTCGACCTGGTGGAAGCCAGAGGTCTACGCGGCGTTCGGGCGGGCGCTGGGCCGAGCGGCGGATGCGGCGCTGTATGCGGCGCAGGCGTCGTCCCCGGCTTCGCCCGCGTCCTAGGGCGAGCGCAGGGTCGCGGTTCGCTGGCTCGCACGTTCAGCAGGGGCGCCGTATTGTTGTGAATGAGTGAAGGCCGTATCCTCGTTCTGCTCGCCATCGCCGCCGCGCCGGTCGCCGCGCAGCAGCGTCCCTGCGACCCACCGACGCCGCTCGGCCCCAGCCACGATCTGTACTGTATCGAGCTCGTTCCCGCACCGGGATTGGTGGGAATCTCGGGCCGCGTCGAACTAGGCGTTCCTCCGGGCCCCTTCGCCGTCGCGGTCACCCCAGACGGCCGGTCACGCTACGTCCCCATAGTCTCACTCCACGGCCTGCCACCCCAGGCGTCCCTGGTCAAAGCGACGTCTGCGGCCTACGTCGCCTGGGTCGCGCCGCCGCAGATGGACACCGTCATCAAGCTCGGCGAGGTGCGGAACGGCAGCACGGCACTGCGCGCGGTCGATCTCGACAAGTTCGTGGTGCTGATCACGGCCGAGCGCGATCGGCGGGCGCGTGAGCCGACCGGCCGTGTGGTGCTGCGGGGCCAATCGCCCAGCACCCGGCTCTTCCCTCCGGATCTGCTCGAGTTCTCGATCGGCGCGATGGGAGAGTCGCCCGGCATGAGTCAACACGAGCACCGGGACTGGGACACCGCTCGAGACAGCCTCGAGTGGCCCATGGTGCCGATGCCGCGCGGGCTTACCATGCTCCCGGCGGAGCTGGCGCTCCGACCGCACGTCTCGCCGTACTGGCCGGCCGGGGCGCCACCGGTCGCGCGTCCGCGAGAGCAGAGGCGGCTCGCCGATGGTGACACGCTCCGACTCGAGGCGGGCCTCGTGCGCCGCAGCCTCAACGGGCAGACCTACACGATGTACGGTTTCAACGGTCAGTATCCGGGGCCGCTGATCGAGGTCGCGCGAGGGTCGGAGATCGTCGTGGCGTTTACCAACCACCTCCCCGAATCGACGACCGTGCATTGGCATGGCATCCGACTCGATAACCGGTTCGACGGCGTGTCGGGCCTCACCCAGCCGGCGGTGGCACCAGGCGGCGCCTTTACGTACCGAGTCCGCTTCCCCGACGCCGGCATCTACTGGTACCACCCGCACGTGCGCGAGGACGTCCAGCAGGAGCTCGGCCTGTACGGAAACGTGCGGGTGCGCTCGAGCGCCGGCGCCGAATATGGTCCCGCCAATCGGGAACAGGTGCTGATGCTCGACGACCTCCTCGTCGGCGCTGCAGGACCGATCCCCCTCGGCCTGGAGTCCCCGACCCACACGCTCATGGGTCGGTTCGGCAATCTGTTTCTCGTGAACGGCGCGCCCGACTACCGACTCGCGGTGCGGCGCGGCGAGGTGATCCGCTTCTTCCTGACCAACGCCTCGAACACACGCACCATGAACGTGTCGTTCACGGGTGCGCGCATGAAGGTCGTGGCGTCCGACGCCGGTACGTTCGAGCGCGAGGCGTGGGTGGAGAGCGTGGTGATCGCCCCGGCTGAGCGTTACGTCGTGCACGTGCGATTCGACCGTCCGGGAAGGGTCGCCCTGGTCAATCGCGTTCAGGGTCTCGACCACCTGTTCGGCCGCTTCTTCTTAGAAGTGGATACGCTCGGCGCTGTCGACGTCGCGGCGGAGCGGGTGCGGGACGACCTGGGCGCGAGCTTTGCCGCGCTGCAGCGCGATACCGCGACGACGCGTCAGCTCGAGCCGTATCGGCAACTCCTGCAGCGTCCCGCCGACAAGTCCCTCATCCTCACCCTGGAGACCCGGGGGCTCCCGCCGGTGACGCAGCGGCTGATGCAGCTCGACTCGATCTACTTCGCTCCCGTCGAGTGGAGCGGCACGATGCCGATGATGAATTGGGCGTCCACCGGCCGAGAGGTCCGTTGGATTCTCCGCGACCCTGCCACGGGCCGGGAGAACATGGACATCGACTGGCGGTTCGCTCGGGGCGAACCGGTGAAGCTCCGCCTGGTCAACGAGCGAATGAGCTTCCACGGCATGCAGCATCCGATCCACCTGCACGGCCAGCGGTTTCTCGTCTTGGCCGTGAACGGCGTCCCGAATGCGGATCTCGCGTGGAAGGACACCGTGCTGGTGCCGGCCGGCTCCGTGGTGGATATTGTGCTCGACCCTTCCAACCCCGGTCGCTGGATGCTGCACTGCCACATCGCCGAACATCTGTCGGCCGGCATGATGATGGCCTTCACGGTGGAATAGCGAGGAGTCTCTCATGCGCCCGCTCGCTCTCGTCCCGCTCGCTCTCGGTACGCTCGCTCCCGACGCGCTGACGGCGCAGCGCCCGGACTCGCTCGCTGCCGACGTCCGCCAGTACGTCGTCGTGGACACGGCCGTCGTGGCCCTCAGCCACGTGCTCCTCGTGGACGGTACAGGCGCTGCCCCCAAGCCGGACCAGACGATCGTGGTTCGCGATGGCCGCATCGCTGAGGTAGGGCCAGCGCCGTCGGTGCAAGTCCCGGCTGGAGCTCAGACCATGGACTTGAGCGGGTCAACGGTGATTCCGGGGCTGGTCGGGATGCACGACCATCTCTTCTATACGGCCGCGGGTGGTCGTGCCGTACAGATGTCATACACCGGGCCGAGGCTGTATCTGGGCTCGGGGGTGACGACCATCCGCACCACCGGCGGACGGGCGCCCTACGCCGAGATCAACCTCAAGGACCAGATCGACCGCGGTCTGACGCCGGGACCGCGGATCCATCTGACCGCGCCCTACATCACCGGGCCGCAAGGCGGCGGCAGCATGGCGGTCGTGAGCTCGACGGACGCTGCCAAGCGATTCGTCGCGTATTGGGCCGCGGAGGGGGCGACCTGGATCAAGGCGTACGCCGACATCCGCCGCGCCGAGCTGGGCGCGACCATCGCGGAGGCCCACAAGCGGGGCATCAAGGTGACCGGGCACCTGTGCTCCGTGAGCTTCCAGGAAGCGGTGGCGCTCGGCATCGACAACCTGGAGCACGGGATGCTCACCGCGTCCGACTTCGCGCCGGCAAAGCAGCCGGACGTCTGCCCCGTCGCGCTCCTGGGCCAACTCAACCAGGCGGACCCGCGGGGGGAGGTCGCCCAAGCCACGATCCGGACGCTGGTGCAGCACAAGGTCTCGATGACGTCCACCCTGGCCGTGTACGAGCCGTTTGTGGCGAACCGCCCCACCAAAGATGCGCGAGTCCTCCAGGCCATGGCTCCCGAGGTGCGTGAGAGCTACAGCAAGATCCGTGAGGAGATCGACTCGACCGGCCACGGGCCCGTGACACTGCAAGGCCTGCAGAGCGCGATGGCGTTCGAGAAGGCGTTCGTGGACGCCGGCGGATTGCTCGCCGCTGGAGTGGATCCCACCGGGATCGGCGGCGCACTGGCGGGGTTCGGCGACCAGCGCAACTACGAGCTGTTCATCGAGGCGGGCTTCACGCCCGCGCAGGCAGTGCGGATCATGACCGCGAACGGGGCGAAGATCCTCGGCGTCGACAGACGCCTGGGAACGGTCGAGCGCGGCAAGCTCGCCGATCTCGTGGTGCTGCGCGGCGACCTGGCCGCGGAGCCATCAGTCATCCGGAGCGTGACGCTCGTCTTCAAGGACGGCGTCGGGTACGATTCCGGCAAGCTGATCGCGTCGGTGCAGGGGAGGGTAGGGGTGAACTAGCCGAGCCCAGGGAGCCCATGAATCGACGAGAGTTCGTGGCTCGCTCCGCAGCCGCTGGAGCGGCCGCGGTCCCCGGCCGCCGGCTGCGCGCGCGGGCGGCGACGGCGGCGCCCTGGTATGCCGCCATGCGGCGCTGCGGACAGCTCAACTTCAACGAGCGCGACCCCCTCACGCTCGACGTGGCGGCGTGGGCCGAGTACTGGGCCTCGCTCCGGGTCAACGCCCTGCTGGTCAACGGCGGCGGGATCATGGCCTTCTACCCGACCGACGTCCCGTATCACCACCGCAGCGCGTTCCTGGGGACGCGCGACCTGTTCGGCGAGATGGCCGCCGCGGCCCGCGCGCGGGGCATCCGGGTGGTGGCGCGCATGGACTGCAACTACTCCTGGGAGGAGGCGCTGCGGGCGCACCCGGAGTGGTTCGAGCGCGACCGCGACGGCGAGCCACGCCGGCACAACGAATCCACCTGGCTCTTCAAGACCTGCATGTTCTCGCCGTATTTCACCGAGCAGATGCCGGCCATCTACCGCGAGATCGGCAAGCGCTATGCGGTCGACGCGTTCTTCACGAACGGCTGGCCCAGCACAGGGGCGCTGGGCGTGTGCTATTGCGAGAGCTGCCAGAAGGTGTATCGCGAGAAAGTAGGCGGCGTGCCGCCCGAACAGACCGACGCCACCAACCCGCTGTACCGCCGCTACTACGCGGTGTTCATGGACCGCCTGTTGGAGGTGTGGCGGCTATGGGACGCTGTGGCGCGGGAGAGCCGTCCCGACGCGGTTTACGTGGGCAACCTGGGCGGCGGCATCCGCGTGGTCAAAGACCTCGCCCGCATCGGGCAGGTGGCCGGCTGGTTCAACGCCGACCACCAGGGCCGCTCCGGCGACACGCCGCTATGGGACTGCGCTCAACAGGGTCGCGTCGCCCGCTCGGTCATGAAGGGGCGCACAGTCACCAACGTCACCGGCGCCTACAGCAACAGCCGCCCAGTCTGGCGGCACGTGGCCAAGCCGGCGGCCGAGACGACGCTGTGGATGGCCCAAACCGTGGCCAGCGGCATGGTGCCGTGGTTCCACTGGCTGGGCGGGGCGCCGGAGGACGAGCGGTGGCGCGACACGGGGCGCCGGTTTTTCGCCTGGCTGGCCGCCCAGGAGCCGCACTTCCGCAACACTCGCTCGGTGGCCGACCTGGCCGTGCTGTTCCCCCAGACAACGATCGCCTTCTACCGCTCGGGCGGGCCGGGAGCGTGGCGCGGCTCTGAGCGCGTGCAGGGGACCGAGTACCTCCAGGGGCTCTACGCGGCGTTACTCCAAGGGCGCTTCCTCTTCGACTTCGTGCACGAGAGCGACCTTTCGGCACAGACGCTCGGCCGCTACCGCGCGCTGCTCGTTCCCAACGCCGCTCACCTGGCCGACGAGCCCTGCCGGCAGATCCGCGCCTACGTGCAGGGGGGCGGCTCGCTGCTGGCCACCTTCGAGACCTCGCGCTACGACGAATGGGGCGACGCGCGCAGCGAGCCCGCCCTCGCCGATCTCTGCGGCTTCATCTCCGCCGGCGATGTCGTAGGCCCCGCCGCCAACAGTTACATGCGGATCGAAGAGCGCCATCCGGTGCTTGCGGGCCTCGAAGGCACGAAACTCCTGCCAGGGCCCGAAAGCCGCCTTCCCGTCCGCCTCCGCGAAGCCAGCCGGCCGGTTCTGACCGTCGTCCCGTCCTATCCCGCCTTCCCGCCCGAGATGGTCTACGCCCGCACGCCGCGCACCGACGACCCGGCGGCCGTCTTCCGGCAGCGCGACAACTCGCGGGTGGCCTATTTCGCCGGCGATGTGGACCGCACGTTTTGGCGCTCCGGGAATCCGGACCTGAGTGGACTCCTGCAGAACACCGTCCGCTGGCTCCGGGGCGACCGGGCGCAACCGGTGACGATCGAGGGGGATGGGCTGCTGGAGGCGTTTGCCTGGGAGACGGAGCCGGGCTACGCCCTTCATCTGCTCAACTACACGACCCCCAACCTGACCTGGGGCCTGGTCGAGCACTCCTACCCCATTGGGCCGCAGCGCGTGCGGTTCGAGGTCGCGCCGGGCCGGACGATCAGGCGTGTGGAGGCGCTCCGTAGCGGTCGCGCGCTCCCATTCGAGCAAGAGGGCGCCGCGGTTCGCTGCGAAGTGTCGTCGGTGGTCGACTACGAGGTCGTGGCCCTTACCTGAGAAGCCGGACTCCGCTCCGGGAGGCGATCATGCTGGACAGCGCGAACCCTTACCCCCGGCGTCGCGATTTCCTCGGACAACTCGGCGTCGCGGCAGCGGCGCTGTTCACGCCGCCGATCCGATCGGAGGGACGCCACGTTCCAGCCCGCGGCTCCTCGTGGGATCTGTCGTGGGTCGACCGGCTGACGGACGTGCCGTATCGCGTCGTGTTCGATGCCAATGACGTCGCAGATGGCTTTGCTCTGGACCTCGCCGTGATGTTTCTGGATCAGTATCACGAGGTCTACAACACCAACGACGATCAGGCGCGGGCCGTCATCGTGATGCGACAGCTGGGTACGCCCCTTGCGCTGGGCGACGGCCTGTGGGATCGGTATGCGATCGGAGCAGAGATCAGTGTTCAAGATCCTGCGACGCATCAGCCGGCGCGCCGCAACCCCTTTCTCAGAGCGGCTCCGGGCAGCTCACCCGAAGCGGCCAAAGCAAAGCTCGAGGCGCTGCGTGCGCGCGGCACGATTCTGCTCCTCTGCAACATCGCCGCCAACAACTGGGCGTCGCGCCACGCGCAACTGGCGCACCGTGACGTCGAGACGGTCCGTACCGAGGTGCGCAACAGCCTCGCACCAGGTGTGATTCTCGTGCCGTCCGGAGTCTTCGCCCTCATTCGCGCGCAGAACGCGGGGTGCGCGTACATGCGGGGGGCGTGAGATGCTGAGACCACTCGCCGCCCGGATGGCGAACCCGTGTGAACGGTGGTAGCCTCTCTCGCACATGCGCGCCTCAAGCTTGCTGGGATTGTCTACGGTCACCGCGTCGCTCGCAGTTGTAGCTGCTCGAGCGCCCGCTCAACAGTCGTCCCTGGGTCTCTTCCAAGGCCAAAGCGACGTCGGCCACGTGACCAAGCAGGGCTCGGTGACCTACGACCCCGGACGGGACCAGTACGCGGTCGCGGGCTCGGGTGCGAACATGTGGTTCGACCGCGACGACTTCCAGTTCGTGTGGAAGCGCATCCAGGGGAATTTCATCCTGACGACGCGGGCAGGGTTTAACGGGCCGGGCGTGGACCCGCATCGCAAGTTTGGGTGGAGCGTGCGCTCCGGTCTCGAGAGCGGCTCGCCGCACGTGACGGCGGCCGTTCATGGAGACGGGCTCGTCGCGTTGCAGTTCCGCCGCTCGGCCGGGGGCGCGACCGAGGAGATCCGATCACCCGTGAGGGGAGCGGACGTCGTTCAACTCGAGCGCGCGGGAGACACGTATGTCCTATCCGCGGGCCGCTTCGGGGACAGCCTGGCGCCGGTTCGCATCACGGACCTGGCGCTCGGCAACGAAGTCTACGTCGGGCTGTTCGTCTGCGCGCACAACGACACCGTGGTCGAGCGCGCCACCTTCCGCGACGTCCGGATCACCGCGCCAGCGCGCGACGGGTTTGTGCCGTACCACGACTATATCGGGAGCAATCTGGAAGTCCTCGAAGTCGCAACCGGGGACCGCACGATCGTGTACCGGTCTCCCGAGTCCATCCAGGCGCCCAACTGGACCAAGGACGGCAAAGCGCTGATTTACAACAGCCTGGGCCTCCTGTATCGCTTCGATCTCGCGGATCGGCGACCGGTTGCCGTGAACACCGGGTTCGCCAGCCGTAACAACAACGACCACGTCCTGTCTTTCGACGGGCGAACGCTCGGGATCAGCCACCACAGCTCAGAAGATCACGACGCGTCAATCGTGTACACCGTACCCGTCGGAGGCGGGACGCCGCGGCGGGTCACGAGGTTGGGCCCGTCATACCTGCACGGCTGGTCGCCGGACGGGAGGTTTCTGGTCTACACCGGACAACGGGGCGGGGAATTCGATGTCTACCGTATCGCTGTAGACGGAGGGGACGAGACGCGGCTCACGAGCGCACCAGGGTTGGATGACGGGCCGGAGTACTCGCCCGACGGGAAGTACATCTACTTCAACTCCGTCCGCAGCGGGACGATGCAGATTTGGCGGATGCGAGCCGACGGCAGCGCCCCGGAGCAGGTCACGAGCGACCAGTACAACAATTGGTTCCCGCACATATCCCCGGACGGCCAGTGGATCGTGTTCCTGTCATTCATGAAGGACGTCGCGCCCGACGACCACCCATTCTACAAGCACGTCTACCTGCGCCTGATGCCCGCCGATGGGGGCGAGTCGAGCAACGTCCGCGTGGTCGCCTATGTGTACGGCGGCCAGGGGACGATCAACGTGCCTTCCTGGTCGCCCGACAGCCGGCGGGTGGCGTTCGTCAGCAATAGCGACCTGCGGCGGTTGCCCTAGAACTCCAGCTTCGTGAGAAAATCGCAGTTCCGCCGCGCGCTGGCGAGCGAATCCTTCGCGCCCTCTTGCTCGACGTAGCAGAATTTGCGGTCGATGTCGGGCACGGCCGCGAGCAGGCGTCGGAAGTCGAGCGTTCCCGTACCGAGCTCGGTGTCCCGCGAGTGGTCGGCGACGACGTCCTTCAGATGAAAGCTCCAATAGCGGTCGCGATACCGCTCGAGGTAGACGAACGGGTCGCCGCCGCCCATTACCATGTTGCCGACGTCGAGCTGGTGGCGGACGACAGTCGGGTCGGTTCGCTGCACGAACAGGTCGTAGGGGACCGTACCGTCGATCGGAGTCATGTGCTCGGCCTCGTTATGGAACGCGAGCCAGATGCCGGCGCGCCGGGCGGCCGCGCCCGCGGCGTTGAAGCGGTCAGCCCACTCCCGCCAGTCGTCGAGCGAGCGCGCCGTGTCCGGGGTGAAGGATGGCACGATTAAGAATTCGTGCCCGAGCCGGTGCGCGATGGCGAGGCTCCGGTCCCATCCGACGAACAGGATGGTCGGCGAGCAGTGGGCCGAGGGCGCGCGCAGTCCTTCCTTATCGAGCGCCGCGCGCACCTGCTCGGTCGTGCGGCCGAAGTTGCCAAACGACCAGAGCAGCTCGACGTCGGTGTAGCCGCTCGCGCGCACGGCGGCGAGGGTGCGCTCCGGGTCCCGGGCCATCGCGTCCCGCACCGAGAAGAGCTCGAGCCCGATGCGACTGAGCTTGCGAGGCACGGCTCGGGGGTCGGGGCTCGGGGCTCGGGGCCGCAGAGCGTGGCCCAGTGCCGCGGCACCCAACGTTTTCATGAAATCGCGCCGCCTAGTCATCGTTCACTCCTCCCTAGTCCCGAGGCCCAAGTCTCCAACCCCTAGCCGGTGTTACGCAACCCCTGGGCGATGCCGTTGACGGTGGAAGCGAGGCCGGCGCTCACCGCCGCTGCAGCCGGGTCGCCGGGGGCGCCATCGCGCTTGCGCCGCAACAAGGTCACCTGGAGCAGCGAGAGCGGATCCACGTACGGGTTGCGGAGGCCGATCGCCGTCTGCAACATGGGATTGTCGCGCATCAGGTAGTCGCTCTCTCGGACGCGAAGCAGCGCAGCGATTGTCTGGCGGAACTCGTCTTCCAGGTGGTCGAACAGGGTGAGGTCGCCGCCCAGCTCGCGCACGTACATCCGGGCGATCGCCATGTCGGCCTTGGCGCAGACCATCTCCACCTTGGCGAGGAGGTCGTCGAAGAACGGCCAGGCGTGAGCCATGCGGCGCAACACGGCCAGCCCGCCGGCCTCGCTCGCGACGGCCTCGAGGGCGGGGCCGACGCCCAGCCATCCCGGGAGCATGAGCCGCGTCTGGGTCCACCCGAAGACCCACGGGATCGCCCGGATTCCCTCCATCGTTTCCTCCCCCAGCGCGCGGTAGGCCGGCCGGGACCCGAAGCGCACGTCGGCGAGCTCCCGAATGGGCGTCGTGTCGAGGAAGAGCCGGAACAGCTCCCCGCTGCCGTAGACCAGCGCGCGGTAGCGGGGCAACGCCTCCGCCGCCAGTCGATCCATGATTTCCCGGAACCGCGCTTCCTCCCCCGGCTCCAGGGCGTCCCGCCAGTCTTCGAACCGATGCACCAGCACACCGCTCAGCATCAGCTCGAGACTGCGCTCGGCGATGGACAAAAGGCCGAAGTTCTGGGACACGATCTCACCTTGCTCGGTGATCTTGATCCCGCCGTGCACCGTTCCCGGCGGAAGCGCGGCCAGCGCCCGCGCCACCGGCGAGCCTCCCCCGCGGCCCACGGTGCCGCCGCGGCCGTGGAACAGCGTCCACGAGATCCCGGCCCCGGCGCAGGCTCGGGCGACGTCCTCCTGCACGCGGTAGAGGGCCCACGCCGATGGGAAGAGTCCCGCGTCTTTGGCAGAATCAGAGTAGCCGAGCATCACCTCCTGGTGTCGCCCGCGGGCGGTGAGGTGCCGCTGCCAGATCGGGTCGTCGAGCAGCGAGCGCACGACGAGCGGCGCGTGCTCCAGATCCTCGAGGGTCTCGAACAGCGGGACGATGTCGATGCGGGAGAGCGGGGGCTCGCGCGACAGGTCCACGAGCCCTCCCTCACGCGCCAGCAGCAGCACGCGTAGCAGGTCGTCGGCGGACCGGGTGCGCGAGACGATGTAGGTCGAGGCCGCGGCCTGCCCGATCTCGTCTTGGATCGCCCGCATGGCCCGAAATACCCGCAGCGCCTCATCCGTCGGCTCCGCCAGGACGACGTGCTGGGCGTGCAGCGGACGCCGGCCGGCGAGCTCCCGACGGATGGCCGCGCCGTCCAGCTCGCCCATGCCGACCGCTGCGGTGAGATCGTGGAGCGCCCGGGTGTGCACGGCGGCGTCCTCTCGCACGTCCAGGCGGTAGCCGTGGAAGCCGTGGGCGCGTACCTGGGCCAGGAGCGGCTCCACCAGAGTACGCCTGGCGTGCGCCGCACCGACCGCATCAAGCGCGTCCGCGACGAGCGTCAGATCGCGTTCCAGCTCCCCGGGCGAGCCGTAACCGGGCGGATCGCGCTCCACCCGGGCCCGCATGAAGCTGACTTTTAGACGGAGGGGCTCGTCGGCATTGCGGCGGCGATTCTGCTCCCACACGCCCGGCAGCTCCGCGCGGTCACGCTCGAGCGAAGCCAGCAGCTCGGGCGCGACGGCGGCAAGCCGCTCGGACACGGACAGCCGCGCCGCGAGGTCGGCCAGCACCCTCCCGTAGTGGCCCAACACCGCCCGACGAGCGCTACGCGCGGCGGCGAGCGTGATCTCCGCCGTGACGAACAGGTTGCCGTCCCGGTCACCCCCGACCCAGCTCCCCAGTGTGAGTGGGGTCACCGGGGCGAGTCCGCAGCCGAACTCGTCCTCGAAGGCCTGGGCGAGTCGTTCGTGCACGCGCGACGCGGCCTCGAGCAGGCGGTCCTCCAGGTACCAGAGGGCATTCGCCACCTCGTCCATGACCGACGGCCGGTCGCGCCGCACCTCCTCGGTGAGCCAGAGCAGCTCCACCTCGCCCTCGAGACGACGCTCGATGGCGCGACGCTGGGGCTCCGCGGTGCCGTCCCGCGCCAGCAGACCCTCGGCGAGGCGCGACTGAAGATCGAGGATGGTGCGTCGAGCGGATTCGGTGGGATGCGCGGTGAGGACCGGCCGGACCTTCACCGCTGCCAGGGCGCGCGCGACTTCCTCGGCTCGCTGGCCGGCCTCGCGCAGGCGTCGCAGCGACCAGCGCACCGATCCGCGTTGCACCGCCGCCAGGTCGTCCTGCCGCGATCGCCGCACCCGATGGGCCTGTTCCGCGGCGTTTATCAGAATGAAGAACACCGTAAAGGCGCGTGCCGTGAGCCGCGCCGTCTCCGGTGCGAGGGATCGGGTGTGCGCGAGCAGCGCGTCCAGGTCCGGCGCTCCCGGGACGCCGAGGCGTCGGGCGCGGCTGCCCCGGCGCAGGTCCTCGACCGCCCGGAAGGTGTCCTCACCTGCCAGCCGTCGTACCACCCGGCCCAGCGTCGCCGCGAGCCAGCGAACGTCCTGGCGGAGCGGCGCGTCCTGGGGTCGCGCGACAGGCGGCGGCAGCGGAATGCCCGCAGCGACGTGCGTCGTCGTCATAGCAGGAAGCGGTTCACGGCGTGACGATACTCGCGACTCTGACGTAATCGAGCCGGGGGAACTCGCGCTCGAGGTACACGTTGCCCTCGAGCTGGATGCGGCCCTGATCGGGGCCACGGCCGCGGGGGGCGCCCTCGCCGTATCCCCCATACAGCGCATCCACAACGTCCATACCCTCGACGACCTGGCCCAACGGGGCGAATCCCATGCCGTCGAGCTGGCTGTTGTCGCCGTAATTGATGAAGAGCTGCGTGGTACGCGTGCCGGGCCCCGCCGTCGCAAAGCTCACCGCACCGCGGGTATTGGGTTGACGCACCGGGTCGTCCGGAATCGTGGCGTCGCGCCAGGCCGCAGCCACTTGCGGATCGCCGTGGATGCCGAACTGCGCCATGAATCCGGGGATCACGCGGAAGAAGCGCGCGCCGTCGAAGTAGCCGCTCTTGACGAGGTTGTAGAACCGATCGGCGCCGAGCGGGGCCCAGTCGCGCTGGACTGCGATGACGAAGGAGCCCTTGCGGGTCTCGAACCGGGCGCGGAACGTACCCGGTGCGCGCTGCCGCATGGCGGCGCTCGCGGGGTTTGATAAGTCGGGTTTGGCGCCCGTCGCCGAGTCGGCGCGGCCCGTCGCGGCCCTCGGGCGCTCGCCGCGCCGGCACCCGACGAGCGCGAGGGCGATGAGCGGGGCAAGGCTCCAGGCACGGCGGGTCATCTGTGCTCCGTGGATGCCGGGGTAGGCAAGATAAGCTGCGCGGCTCCGAGGCGCTGGCCGCGGTTGCGGGGAGCGCCGTCGGCCGGCAGCTTAAGCGGGGTCCGTGTTCCGAAACGCCTCACACCTCACGTGCATTCCTTGGTCGATGATGAGAAGCGATACCGCGCTGGCGGCGCTGGCGTCCCTCCTCAGCTGCTTGACGGGCGAGCCAGCGCGCGGACAGGGACGCGAGTGGATGTTCGGTCCCTTTGTGAAGCCCGCACTGGTGAATCCGGCCATCACGCCGAGAGCCACCTCCACATTCCGCTCGCCGCTCGGTGACAGCAGCGTGCGTTGGGAGGAGTACGCCACCTTCAATCCGGCCGCCGTGGTGAAGGACGGCAAGGTCTACGTGCTGTACCGCGCCGAAGACGCGTCGGGCGAGATGAAGATCGGCCGTCACACTTCGCGGATCGGGCTGGCGGAGAGCCAGGACGGCCTGCGCTTCACACGCGGCAGCGCGCCCGTGCTGTACCCCGACAAGGACGCGCAGGCGAGCTTCGAGTGGCCTGGGGGAGTCGAGGATCCGCGCATCGTCGAGATGGAGGACCGCACCTATGTGCTCACCTACACCCAGTGGAACCGCGACATCCCCCGACTCGCCGTGGCGACCTCTCGGGATCTCATCACCTGGACCAAGCATGGTCCGGCATTCGCCAAGATCGCCGGGGGGAAGTACCGCAACCTGGAATCCAAATCCGGGGCGATCCTCACCCGCGTGCAGGGGAACCGGGTCATCGCGACCAAGGTGAACGGCAAGTACTGGATGTACTTCAACGTCCCCGACATTCTCATCGCGACGTCCGACGACCTCGTAGACTGGACGCCGCTGGAAGACACCGACGGAAAACTGGTGAAGGTCCTGTCTCCTCGCCCGGGGTACTTCGACTCCTGGTTGGTAGAGGCGGGCCCGCCCGCCATCATGACCGAGCACGGCATTCTGGTGATCTACAATGCGGGAAACAGCGGAGCCTACGGGGATCCGGGTCTTCCGCCGCGGATCTACGCGGGCGGGCAGGCTCTCTACGATCGGCGCAATCCGCTCAGGCTGATTGCGCGCTCGGACGAGCCATTCATCAAACCGAGTGAGGACTACGAGCGAACTGGACAGTACGTCGAGGGAACGACGTTCGTTGAGGGGCTGGTTCCGTTCAATGGCCGTTGGTACCTGTACTACGGAACGGCCGACTCCCGGGTCGGCGTGGCAGTCTGGGATCCGAACCGCAGGACGAGTGCCCGTTAGGGACTACGGGCGACCTTCCACCACGAATGGAGACGCATGAGCACGCTGGACTGGCTGATCGTCGCAGGCTACTTCGCCGCGATCGCGGCGCTCACGTCCTGGGTCCTGAAACGACGCCGCGACACCGCCGACGACTACTTCTTGGCGAGCCGCCACCTCGGCTGGTTCGTCGTGGGCGCGTCGATCTTCGCGTCCAACATCGGCTCCGAGCATCTCGTGGGCCTGGCCGGGGCCGGGGCGACGAGCGGCGTCGCGCTGGCGCACTACGAGCTGCACGCTTGGTGCCTCCTCGTGCTCGGGTGGGTGATGGTACCGTTTTACGCCCGCACCATGGTGTTCACCATGCCGGAGTTCCTCGAGCGGCGCTTCTCCCCCGCGGCCCGCTCGGTGCTCTCGCTCATCTCGCTCGTGGCCTACGTGCTGACCAAGCTCGCCGTCGGCATCTTCGCGGGCGGGGTCGTGTTCGGCGTGCTGCTCCCCGAGCTGCGCATCGGAGCGTTCAACAGCTTCTGGATCGGATCGGTGGCGGTCGTGCTGCTGACCGGGCTCTACACGGTACTGGGAGGGATGCGTGCCGTGGCGTACACCGACGCCCTGCAGACGATACTGCTGGTGACAGGCTCCGCGCTGCTCACCCTCTTCGGCCTCAGGGCGCTCGGAGGCTGGCATGAGCTGCGGGCGGTCCTCGATCCGGACATGTTCAACTTGTGGAAGCCGCTCGTTCCCCACGGCTTGACCGGCACTTGGGCCGCGGTCAAGGAGCCCACGCGGATCGCGTGGTACTTCAACGGCAACTACCCGTGGCTCGGCATGCTGTTCTGCGCCCCGATCATCGGGCTGTGGTACTGGACCACAGACCAGTACATCGTGCAACGCGCGCTGGGGGCGCGGGACGAGCGCGAGGCGCGGCGGGGATCGATCTGCGCCGCGTTCTTGAAGCTCCTCCCCGTGTTCATTTTCATCATCCCGGGCATGATCGCCCTCGCCCTGGCGAAGACGGGACGGGCGCCGGGCCTCGCGATGATGGTGGGCGCCGACGGCCGCGCGATCCCCAACGTAGCGCAGGCCGCCTTCCCCCTCATGGTCACCACTGTCATGCCCGCGGGGATCCGCGGGATGGTGGTCGCCGGGCTGCTGGCGGCCCTGATGAGCTCGCTGGCGGGCGCGTTCAACGCCTCGTCCACGCTGTTCACGATCGACTTCTACCAGCGACTGAAGCCACAATCGAACCAGCACGAGCTCGTCCGGGTCGGCCGGCTGGCGACCGTCGCGATGGTGCTCATCAGTCTGCTGTGGATCCCCGTGATCCAGGGCTCGAAGGGGTTGTACGACTATCTGCAGGGCGTCCAGGGCTATCTGGCACCGCCGATCTTCGCCGTGTTCTTTCTAGGCGTGACGTTCAAACGCTTGAACGCGAAAGGCTGCCTCGCCGCGTTGATCGTCGGCTTCCTGCTCGGGGCCTTCCGCCTCGCCGTCGATACGCCGGTGAGTCTCGGGATGGCGGGCTTCGCCCAGGGGTACCCGACCGGCTCGTTTCTCTGGATCGTCAACAACATCTATTTTCAGTACTACAGCCTGTTCATTTTCGTCGTCTCATGTCTCACGATGATCGTCGTGAGCTCTGCGACGGCGGCGCCCGAGGCGGCGCAGGTCACCAACCTGACGTTCGGCACGGTGACGGCAGAAAGCCGCGAACAGTCGCGGGCGAGCTGGAACCGCTGGGACGTGATCAACTCGGGCATCGTGCTCGGGCTTATCCTGCTCGCCTATCTGTACTTCACAGGCTGAGGAGGGGGACGATGACCCTGTCGCGCCGCAACGCCATCAAGCTCGGTCTGGGCGCGGGAGCGGGGGCACTACCGCTGCTGGGCTACTCACCCCTGCTCGTTGAAGCGGAGGCCCGAGCGCCCCGCGCCCGCGCATCCGACGTCGTCAAGGCCTGGCCGCTCCCCTTGAGCGCCGTCCGGCTGCAGGCGGGACCGCTCAAGCACGCCCAGGAGCTGGACGCCCGCTACTTGCTCGCGCTCGAGCCCGACCGGATGCTGGCGTACTACCGGGACCGCGCCGGCCTCCCGCCGAAGGCCGAGCCGTACGGCGGCTGGGACGGAGACGGCCGGAACCTCACCGGTCACATCGCGGGTCATCACCTCTCGGCGGTGAGCCTGATGTGGGCCGCCACCGGCGACGCGCGGTTCAAGCAGCGGGCGGACTACATCGTGGGGGAGCTGAAACAGGTGCAGGACGCCCACGGGGACGGCTACCTGAGCGCGCTCAAAGGAGGCCGGAGAGCGTTCGGCGAGCTGGCCCGGGGTGAGATCCGCTCGGCCGCGTTCGACTTGAACGGCGAGTGGTCCCCCTGGTACATACTGCACAAGACGTACGCCGGGCTACGCGACGCGTATCGTCACACCGGGAACCGCACGGCGCTCGCGGTCGAGATCAAGTTCGCCGCTTGGGCCGATCGCATCCTCTCCGGGCTCGACGACACGCAGTTACAGCACATGCTGAACACCGAGTTCGGCGGCATGAACGAGGTGATGTGCGACCTGTACGCCGACACGGGCGACGCGCGCTGGCTCGCGCTCTCCTACAAGTTCGAGCACCGCGCGTTCCTCGAGCCGCTCGAGCGCCATGAGGACGACCTCGCCGGCACGCACGCCAACACGCAGATCCCCAAGATCCTCGGCTCGGCAGCCCGCTTCCTCTACACGGGCACACCGGCCGACCTGCTCGCGGCCGGGTTCTTCTGGGATCGCGTGGTGCAACATCACAGCTTCTCGAGCGGCGGCCACGGCAAGGACGAGTACTTCGGCCCGGCGGACGAGCTGAGCGACTGGATCGACGGGCGTACCGCCGAGACGTGCAACGTCTACAACATGCTCAAGCTCACGCGCCGGCTGTTCTCCTTCTGGCCTGACCCGCACTACGCCGACTACCACGAGCGCGCGCTGTTCAATCACATCCTCGCGTCGATCGACCCCGAGGACGGGCGGGTGTGCTACATGGTGCCGGTGGGCCCGGCGGTGACGCACGAGTATCAGGACATGTTCCGGGACTTCACGTGCGACGTGGGAACCGGCATGGAAAGCCACGCCCTGCACGGCGACGGGATCTATTACGAGGCGGACGGCCGGCTCTGGGTGAACTTGTACGTGCCCTCCAGCGCCACCTGGGCCAAGGCCGGCGTGCAACTGGCAATGGAAACCGACTTCCCCGAGGGGGAAACTGCGAAGCTGGCGCTGCGCCTCGAGGCGCCGCAGCAATTCACGCTGGCGTTGCGCCGTCCCTATTGGGCCGGCCAAGGATTCCGGGTGAGGCTCAACGGCCAGACGGTCGTGGCGCCGGGTCAGGAGCCCGCGCCCGACAGCTTCGATCAGAGCGGCCGGAGCCAGTACCGCCGCCCGCCGTACGACGCAAGCTCGTATGTGAAACTCAAGCGCTTGTGGAGGAGCGGCGACGTGGTGGAGGTCGCGCTGCCCAAGGCGCTCCACCTCGAGCCCCTGCCCGACAACCCGCACCGCGTGTCGCTCATGTGGGGCCCGCTGGTGCTCGCGGGCGACTTGGGGCCCGAGCCGGACGGGCACCGAGGGGAAGGGGAGCGGCCCGCGCCGCCGAAGGTCCCGGTGTTCGTGACAGCAGATCCGGTAGCGACCTGGTTGCAGCCTGTCGCCGGCGCCCCCGGCCATTTCCGCACCGACGGCGTGGGCCGCGAGCCCGACGCCCGAGGCCAGCTGAACGATGTCGCCTTCCAACCGTTCTTCCGGCTGCACCGCCGGACGTACTCGACGTACTGGGACCTGTTTACGCCGACCGAATGGGATCAGCAGAAGGGCGCCTACGCAGCGGAGGCGGAACGGCTACGAAAACTCGCAGCGGCTACCGTTGTGTACCTGCAGCCCGGGGAGGTCGTCTTCGAGCGGCAATTCAATTATCAGGCCGGCGAGGGCGCCGTGCCACAGCGAATGCTGGGCCGGCCGGGCCGCAGGGGCCGGACGTGGTTCTCCTACGACCTGTCGGTGGATCCCGCACATCCGATGGTGCTCATTGCGACCTACTTCAGCGGCGACCGGAGGGGCACCCCGGCCGATTTCGAGATTCAGGTGGACGGCCGCAGCATCGGCAACCAACAGCTCGGCCTAACCGACCCGCATCGTTTCTTCGATCTCGAGTATCGCCTCCCCGAAGACGTAGTCCGTGGCAAGAGCAAGGTGACGGTGCGCTTCCAAGCGAAGCCAGGGAGCCAGATCGCGACCGTCTTCGGGCTGCGGCTGATTCGCGGGGACGCCGAGCGCTAGCGTCCCGGCTCCTCTCACATCCGCTGCTTCGCCCGCGCGATCACCGCCTCCATCATCGACTGATGGCCGGTGAACGTGTCGTCCACCACGGTCAGGGTAGGGATCGTGCCAGGCGCGAGCCCCAGCGTCTCGTGCCGGAAGCGGCTGAAGCCGGACTCATGCACCCCCGAGCTGCCGAGCCCCGGTGCCGCGTGGCTCAAGTGCGAGAACGCGCGAGCGTAGCGGGCTGCCCGCCCCAGGCCGACCTGGTAAAGCGGAATGAACTCGAGCAGCGCGTCGTAATGCATCTCGCCGCACGGCATGACCTGCGGATACCGGGCCCGGAGCTCGTGCACGAGCTGCCGCATTCCCTCGTGCATATCGGCCTGGGGGTTGTTGACCCAGCCGCCGGCGATGTCGAGGAAGTACGCGTCAACGTGATAGCGTTCGATCACATCAGCGATGCGCGCGCTAAGCCAGTCGCGCCACGACGCGACCCCGAGATTCATGTAAGACAACCAGCCCTCCTGGTGACGGTCGTTGTCCCAGTCCACCCAGTTCACGTCGAAGCGATCCGCGTCGATCTTGTGCGTCGCCGCATCGGCCATCCGCGCGAAGACCGGCTGGCGGCGATTGGCGGCGTTGGCTCCGAACATCGGCATCACGCGGTAACCCAGGCGCTGTGATTCCCGGATGAGGCGCTTCAGCCCCCCCTCGCCACCCATGCGATCGGAAGCGCGGTACAGCGGATAATCCCAGTAATAGCGGCCGTCCCAGGCTGGTAGGAAGAGGAGCACGCGGTCCGGGGGGATGAGCGTCGCCACCCACCGCGCAATCTCGAGCATGCGGGCGTAGTCGTTGAACACGTAGCCGGTGTAGTGCATGCCATGGAACGCGACGACGAGCGCGAGACGGCGCAGCCAGTCCGGGGCGTCGCGCCGGGTCTCCCACGGCTCGAGATGGTAAGCGTGCTCGAGGTGGGTGGTGTGCGCTTGCACCGCGTCGTCCAGCGTCTTGCTCCGGCCCAGGCGCCAGGTGGGAACTCGGACCGTGGTCTGGTCGATCCAGCCTTCGGCCTCGAACACGGCCTCGAGGCGATAGGCCTGCTCGCCCGGCTGGAAGAAGAAGCGCTTGGCGCGGACGCGATCGTCGAGCGACGAGAGAAAGACGCAGTCGCCCTCGGCGCGCTGCACGATCACGAGCGGCGTCGAGAGACTCCAGGCAGTGTTGCCGCCGAACAGGTCCCCGCCCCCGAACGGATAGCCGTAGAGCAGCTCGTTGTCGCGCGGATCGAATGGCTCGTTCCCCGCCGCCGAAACCTGTCCGCGCGGCACGTCGCGGATCACGCTAGTGACAGCCTTGATGGGCTGGTCCATCTCTGCCGTGACATCCCACTCGAGAAAGTCGCCGTCCTTCCGCAGCTGGGCGGTCACGCGACCCGGGGCCGTTTGCTGGCCCCCTGCCCATACGAGGCCGGTGCAGCGGATCTCCAACCCACCTGCCGTGCGCTCAGCGGTCATGCGACTGGCGTCGAGGCCGTAGGCATTCTCCCGCGTGAACACGAGAAAGCCGAAGCGGTGGCCCTCGAACTCGACCGACGGCTCGGGGAAGGCAAAGCTGAATCGCATGAACGCCCGGCCATGACTCGGCGAGAACACATCGCTCGTGGACGTGAGCGGCAGGATGGGACGGGGCTCGGGGCGCCCCACCGGAGCCGGTCCGACGCTGGACTGCGGTGCCACCACCGCCCCCGCGCCCGCCGCGGCCACGGCCGCCAGCCAGTCGCGGCGAGAGATGAGATCGCCCATGCGCTGCAACGTTGCCTCGAAGGGTGAATCTTCACGATAGTCGCGGGACTCGAGGGTCGCCAGAGACGCCAGCCGCGGGCATATTCAGGGCCTGATGGCGGAGACGCCGGCCGCGCTCGCTTCCACCCTCGCCGACCGCTACGGCATCGAGCGTGAGCTCGCCCGGGGCGGGATGGCCGCCGTCTATCTGGCGGAGGATCGGAAGCACGGTCGCAAGGTCGCGATCAAGGTGTTGCAAGCGGAGCTCGTGGCGCACCTCGGCGCGGCGCGGTTTCTGCGCGAGATCCGCATTGCCGCACGCCTCACCCACCCGCACATCCTACCGCTCATCGATTCCGGCGAGGCAGGCGGCCTGCTGTACTACGTCATGCCCCATGTGCCGGGGGGCTCGCTGCGCCAACGGCTCGCGCGTGAGCCCCGGCTCGCGCTGCCGGAGGCGATTCGCATCGCGCGCGACGTCGGGGCAGCGCTCGACTATGCCCACCGGGAGGGCTTCGTCCACCGCGACGTGAAACCCGAGAACATCCTGTTCGCCGACGGCCACGCGGTGCTCGCCGACTTCGGCATCGCCCGCGCCGCGAGCGGGGCAGGGAGGGACGCGGTGACCGAGGTCGGCCTCACGCTGGGCACGCCTGAGTACATGAGCCCGGAGCAAGCGGCCGGAGAGCAGAACCTGGGAAGCCCGAGTGATGTCTACAGCCTCGGCTGCATCGTGTATGAGATGCTGGCGGGCGAGCCGCCGATACTCGGCCCGGGGCCGCGTGCCACCATGGCAAAGCAGGTCACGGAAACGCCCCGCCCCCTCCGCGCACTCCGGCCGGAAGTGCCGCCCCACGTCGAGCGGGCGCTCGGCCGGGCGCTCGCGAAGGACCCGGCCGACCGCTTCGCATCGGCCGGGGCGTTCGTCGCGGCGCTGCAAGGGCAGGGCTCAGCGCCGGGTGGTCCGGTCTCGTGGACGGCCGCCCGTTGCATCGCCGTGCTCCCCTTCGTCAACGCAAGCCCGGACCCGGACAACGAGTACCTGAGCGACGGCATCACGGACGAGCTGATCGCGGCCCTGGCAGGCGTGGAGGGGCTGCGGGTAGCCTCGCGCACGTCCGTGTTCGCGCTGAAGGGAAAGCCGCAGGACGTCCGCGCCACCGGCGCCCTGCTCGGCGCCGCTTGGGTGCTCGAGGGCACGGTGCGTCGCTCGGGGGAGCGGCTGCGGATCACGGCGCAGCTCACCTCGACCGAGGATGGGCAGCTGCTTTGGTCGGAGCGCTACGACCGTACCTTCGCGGACGTGTTCGCCATTCAGGAGGAGATCGCCCGCACCATCGTCGACACGTTGCGGGTGACGTCGTTCGCCGACCTCGCCGCTCCTGCCGCGCCCGTCGCCAAGCGGTACACCCGCAGCCTCGCTGCCTACGGGCTGTACTTGAAGGGCCGCTACGCCTGGAACAAGCGTACGCAAGAGGATATCACAGAGGCGATTCGCTGTTTCGAGCAGGCGATCGCCGAAGATCCGGCCTACGCCCCGGCGTACGCTGGCCTTTCGGACTCGTACGCCCTGCAACTGGACTACCGCAGTGTCGCGGTGGCCGACGGGTTCGCTCGGGCCAAGGGGTACGCGCGCAAGGCGCTCGAGTTGGACGAGACCGTCGCGGAGGCTCATGCCTCGCTCGGCTGGGCGCTGTTCATTTACGACTGGGACTGGGACGGAGCCGGACGGGAATTCCAGCGGGCGATCGAGCTCGACCCCCGCTATCCCACCGCCCACCAATGGTTCGCGTTCTTCCTCGCGGCGATGGGGCGGCTCGACGAGGCACTGGTCGCCGGCCACACTGCGCTGGAGCTCGATCCCGCCTCGGTCTCGATCCGCCGCAGCATGGGGTTCGCCTACTACTACGCGCGGCGCTACGATCAGGCGCGCTATCACCTCTCCCGGGCGCTCGCGATGAATCCCACCGCATTTGAGACCTACCGCTTCCTCGCCCTTGCCCTCGCACAGCAGGGGCAGTGGGCCGAGGCGGAGCGGGCGACCCGCGAGGCGATGGCGCTTCCCGGCAGCGGCCCTTACACGATCGCGACGCTGGGCTACGTGCTCGCGCGCACGGGCAGGCGGGCCGAAGCGGAAGACCAGCTCGCGGAGCTCGACGCGCTCCGACGGACGGGGTACGTGTCACCGGTCGCCTACGCCATGCTGCACCTGGGGCTGGAGCAGTGGCCGCAGGCGCTTGACTGGGTCGAGCGAGCCTACCAGGAGCGGCGTGGGTGGCTGGCGTATCTCAAGGTGAATCCGATCCTGGATCCGCTACGCGGGCACCCCGGTCTGGACGTGCTGCTCAGGAAAATGAGACTGTAGCGGCCACAACCCCGTAGGACGGCGATGGTCGCTGAAACCCCTCTGTGAGGTGACCGTGAAACTGGTCGTCACGTTCGTCGCGCTCATCATCGGTGTCGGCATCGGCGTGCTCCTGGCCCTACTGTACGTTCAAGCCTGGAAATCCCGCTATACGGACGCCATCCGGCAGGACGCCATTCAGCGCAGTCACGCCGTCACCGTCGGCAAGGTGCATGAGCAGCTGGTCCCATACCTCCCCGACTTTCATTTCAACCCGAAGGACGCGCGATTTCTCGGCACGCCGGTCGACCTTGTGGTGTTCGACGGGCTAGACGAGGGCCAGCTGCGGCGCGTCGTGTTCGTCGAAGTGAAGACGGGGGGGGCCGCGCTGAGCGCGCGCGAGCGCCAGGTGCGCGAGACCATCGAGGCCCGGCAGGTTGAATGGACGGAGCTTCGCGCCACGCACGCGTAGCAACGGCATGACGCCCTCGCGAGGGGATCGGTCGCTTGACACCCTCGGACGCGCGCGCAAGGTTGCGGCCCATGTCTGAGCTGCGCGCGGCGCTGGAAAACGCGCTCGGCCCGATGTATCGGGTCGAGCGCGAAGTGCGGCCCGTCGGCAACTGCCGCCTGTTCGTCGCCGTGGGGCCGCTCACCGATCCCGAGTTGCTGGTGAAGGTGTTGCCGGGCGAGCTCTCGCTTGCGATGGACGCCCGGGTGTTCGAGCGCGAGCTGGTGCTGCTCGCCGATCGACTCGGACACGCGCAGCTCGTGGCCCCCCGCGGTGCGGGTCGGGCCGGCTCGATCGTCTACCATACGCGGCGGTTCATCGAGGGCACGACTCTGCGTGCCTGGCTGGCGAACCACGGCGAGCTGCCACTACGCCAGACCGTCGACATTCTCCGCGACGTCCTCGTCGCCCTGGCACACGCGCACCGCGGGAGCATCCCCCACGGCGACCTGAAGCCGGAGAACGTGTTGCTCGCTGGCCGGCGGGTGCTGGTCGCAGACACGGGGATCGTGGACGCCATCACCCGCGCCTTGCCGAGCGGCATCGCGAGCGCCGTCAACGCGGCGTTGTGCGCACCAGCATACGTCGCACCCGAACGGCGCAACGGTGGCGCGCCCACCGGGCCGCGTGACGACATTTTCGCGGTCGGCGTGCTGCTGCACGAGATGCTCACAGGCCAGCCCCCCACGATACAAGCGGAGTCCCTCGAGGAAGTGCGCTCGCTACCGCCGTGGCTGGCGGAGCTGGCACGCCGCTGTCTCACACCGGAGCCCGCCGAACGGTGGCCTGACGCCGCCGCGGCGCTGGAGCAGGTCAGCCGGCCGAACTCGGAAACGGTGTGAGACCCGGTCCGGTGCTCTGCTATCATCGCATCGGAGGGCCGCTCGAGCTGGGCGTCACGCGCGTGGCCCGGACGGTGTTTGCACACCAGATGGCGGCGCTGGCGCATGCGGGTTGGAAGACGCTCACGCTGGCTCAGTTCGCAGACCAGGCACCTGCAGGGGCGAATGCTGCCGATAGCGTAGGGGCGCAGCATGCTGCGCCCCTACCTTCCCGCAACGAACGCTCCTTCCTGCTGACGTTCGATGACGGGTATGCGAGCCTGGCCCAGCACGCCTATCCCGTGCTCGCCGAGCTCGGCTTCACGGCCACGACCTTCCTGATCACGGACCACGTCGGCGCCACCAACACCTGGGATATGCGTTATACCTGGCGCCGGCTTCCGCATCTGGACTGGCGCGCTGTCGAGCAGTGGCGGGCTCGGGGGTTCGACTTCGCATCCCACACGGCGTCGCACGCGCGGCTCACCTGGCTCGACGACGCCCGCGCGGCCGACGAGTTGGGGCGCTCACGCGCGACACTCGTGCGCCGGCTCGGACCCAGCGCGGGGCGGGGGATCGCGTACCCGTTTGGGGTGGCGGACGAGCGCATCGAGCGGCTGGCGCGCGCGGTGGGCTACGAGCTGGGCTTTGGAGGAGTGCACGGCAACGAAAGCGCGATGCGTGTGCCTCGGGTGCCGGTGTACACGTGGGACGCCGGGAGCGTCCCGTTCGGGCTGCGGCAGGACGGGCTCGGTGCCCTGGGACGATTCGTCGCGCACACCGCTAACCGGTGCGCGGTAGGAACGAGCTGGCTGCTGCGACTGAGACGTCAGACATGAGACATCAGATGCGAAGCACGCTATCTGACGTCTGACGTCAATAGCCGCCGCTCATATCGTCCGGCTCGAGCAGCAGGACTCCGGTCTCCGCCGCTCCCGGCCCGGAACTCGTGAAGACGCCGGTCTCGCGGCCGGTCTCCGCGCCGTAGCGGGCCGCCACGTCGCGCACCAGCGCCGCCGCATCGCGCCTACCGAAGACGGCTACGGTGCCCCCGCTCCCTCCACCCGTGATCTTCGCGCCGAACAGTCCCCGCTCCGGCCCCTCGGCGGCGACCAGCTCCACGAGTCGATCCGTGCCGTCGCTGCCGAGGCCGCAGGCGCCGTAGCTCCTGTGGGAGTCGCACATGAGACGTCCCAGTTCGACCGCCGCCTGCGGCTCGTCCGCCAGCACCCCGAGCAGCGCGGCAACGCGGTCCACGCGTGCTTGCTCGCGCACCGGGTGCCCCGTGGCCGGCCGCACTGGGTAGCGGCGCTCGGAGTGGACTGCAGTGACGGTATCGGTAATGCCCCCGTAGCGCTCCAGGAACTCCCCCCCCGCTATCTCCTCCGGTAGCCCCCTGGCGAGCGCCGCCCACTCAGGCCCCGTGAGGTTGGCGAGATAGCCTCCCCAGCGCGGGTCGTCGATGCGCAGCCGACCGCCCTCGCGCTGCACCGGCAATCCGGCCGCGGCGGCAATCATCCGGTAGCCCATGAACGCTGCGGTTCGAACCGTCTCATAGTCGGCTCCCGAGACCGCGTGGCTGACCCCGGAATCGATGCCGTAGAACCGATAGCCTGCCGGGATCTCGAGGTATCCCTCGATCGTGCCCGGCTGGCAGCGCAACCGGAGGAGCCGGTCGTGGCGGCCGCAGGCGCTGGTTATCTGATCCATGATCCCGCACGGCGCGCCGACCACGTGGTTCTCCACCTCCTGGCAGGCCGCGGCCAGGTCGGTCTCCGTCATGTCATCTGCCAAGCTCGCGGCCACAGCCGCTCCCGCCGCGACTTCGAGTGCCGCCGACGAGGCGACTCCTCTCCCTTCGGGCACGGTCGAGTCGATGAGCAGTCGCAGGCCCGGGGTCCTGCCTCGCCCCTCTCGAACGGCGCGCTGCAGGCACAGCTGCACGATGCCCATGACGTAACTGGCCCAGCGGTCGGACTCGCGTCCCGCGAACCAGGCCGCCAGTGCCGCCGCTGTGCTGAGCGCCCCATCCCGCTCCACGAGCGGCGGGAGGTCAGCGCTGAAGAACTGCCACCCTCCCGCGCGGCGGGTCGCCAGGTCGCAACGCGCCGTGGCCTGGCGCTGCAGCAGCGCCGCGGTCGAGCACTCGAGCGGCAGCTCGAGGACGCGGGCTCCGCTGTAGTCGGCGATTCCGCCCATGACGTCGAGTCGCCCCGGCGCGCGGGCGATGTAGAGGGGTGAGGCATCAGAGAAGAACCCCTGCAGCCGGGGATCCACATCATGGCGCAGGGCTCGCAGCCGGTCGAGCGCGCGCTGGAACCAGACGAGGTCGCCCGTGGCGCGAACGTCCGAGAGGCGGCGAAGCCGGATCATGTCCTTCGCTTCGCGCGCGTTCCGCGCGCTCGCTCAGGATGACAACCCGCAGGGCGCTTTGAAGGTGTCATCCTGAGCGCCGAAGGCGCGAAGGATCTGCTGTTGGTCCCACCGGGGGCAGCAAGCCCCGGCGCCGCAGCGCGCCTTGCAGGACCGGCTCGACCACAGCTCGCAACCGCGCATTGGCGTACCCGACCCACGCCACGTCGGCAGTCACGCTGAATGGGGCGTCGACTGGTGCTCCGGTGGGATCGGTCACGATCACGCCCGCCTCCTCGGCGATGAGCGCCGTGCACAGGTCGTAAGGATGGCAGCACAGACCCGGGGGCAGGCCGTGGGCGGCGCGAACCGGCTGGACGAGTGGCCGCAGGTCCGCCACCCAGCGGTCGTGACCGGCCATCAGCTCGTACAGCTCGCCGCCGGTGGACGCATACTGGTCTTCGAAGCAGGCGGCCCTCCCTGGCACCGGCGCCACCAGCGCCTGAACGACCTCATCGTCGATGGCGGCCAAGACGTCCCGCGCCCCCGGGAAGAATCGCACGATGGTAGCGAAGCCATGAGCGATGGTGTCGGCTGCCGAGGGTCGCAACGCGAGGCGCTCCCGCGCGCCGGACAGTCGATTGTAGCGCCACGCCTGCATCCCCTGGCCGCGCAGCGCCCAGAGCTGATCCGAAAGATGCTGTTTGACCAGTGGGATCTCGGTCTGGACGGCGAGCACGATGTCGCGCAACCGGGTAGCGGTACCGCGGTTCGGCGCCACGCCGGTAAGGATCCAGGCGCTCCGCTTCTGATACATAAGGCCCCGCGTGCCGTCGATCGGGTCCACCAGCAGGCGCCAGCGGCAATCCGTCTCGCGCGCATCGGGCGGGAGCACGACCGAGTCGCCAGGGAGCCCTTCGGCGACCAGGCACAGCGGTTCCTCCCGGGCCAGCTCCGTGAGGCCCTGCACGACGCTGTCCTCGCCCAGCCGGTCGATGGCGTAAATCGTGTCGCCGCCCGCTACGTCGGGGGCATCAGCCGCCACGGCCGCGAGCTGCTCCGTCGCAGCCCGAGCGCACGCATCCACTGCGGCGGCGCGGATGCGCTCGTGGATCGAGAGGATCGGCTCGAGCAGGCGCTCGGGGCCGGCCATCTCAGGGCTCTCGCGTGTAGTGCACGCTCGAGACCGCCCGGAGCTCGGCGGCCTTATCCTCCGGCGCCGTGTCGTTCAAGAAGTTCCCGCCGCCGATCTCCGGCCCAGCGAGATACTTGAGGAGGCCCGGCTTGCGCAGCGGCGGATGGATCTGGATGTGAAAATGGAACCCCGGATAAGGCGATCCGTCCGTCGGCGCCTGGTGCAGCACCAGGACGTACGGGAACGGGATGCGCCACAGGTTGTCGAGCCGAATGAGGGTCTCCCCCAGCACGGCCGTGAAATCCGCGAGCTCGGAGCGTGTCAGGTGCGCCAAGCTGGGACGCGTGGCACGCGGCGCCACGAACGTCTCGTAGGGGTAGCGGGCGAAATAGGGGATGAATGACAGCGCCTGGTCGCCCCGGACGAGGAGACGCCGGCCGTCCGCTTCCTCCGCAGCCAGGATATCCTGGAAGAGCGGCCGGCCGTGCTCGGCCAGGTATGCCGTCTGCGCTTCCGTCTCGAGCTCGATGGTCCTGAACACGAAGTTCGTCGCGTAGATCTGGCAGTGCGGATGAGGGTTACTGACGCCGACGACCTCGCCCTTGTTCTCGAACACGAGCACGTGCCGTACCTCGTCGCGCGCGCCGAGCTCGCGGTACTGCGCTTGCAGCACCTCCAGCAAACCGAGGATCTCCGACTCGCTGAGTTGGGCGAGCGTGACGTCGTGCCGCGGCGTGAAGCAGACGACGCGAGCACATCCGTTGGCAGGCCGATTCCGATAGATCCCCGCCGGTGCCACGAGCTGCGTGGACGCTGCGGCGCCGACGCACGGGTGGTCGTTGTCGAACACGAAGACGCCGGTGTAGCGCTCGTTCCGCCGTCCGGAGCTGCGCACGTTGCCCGGACACAGGTAGCAGTCCGCCGCATACGGCGGCAGCGGGCGGGACGCTTCGCCCACGCGCTCACCCTGCCAGGGCCGCTCGTTGCGGTGGGAAGACACGATGACCCACTCGCGCCGCAGCGGATGCCACCGCTGCTCCCAGACCATGCCCGATGAACGCCGCCCCTTCAGCGACGCGCCCCGAGCTCGATGCGAACCCTGGCTGACTCCAGTCCCTCGGCTTCGGCCGTCAGCGTAGCCGTCCCCCCTCGCTCGCCCGCGCGCACGATCACCAGCGCCTTCCCGTTGAAGAGCTGCACGCGGTCGGCTTGGAACGGCGCATGGCTGATCTGGTCGCCGTTGTCGACGCCTGCGATCCGGGCAGCACCGCTGACCTGGAACCGTACCAGCTGGTCCGCCGTCGGCACCGCGACGCCCGCGCGGTCCAGCACACTCACGGTGACGAAGGACAGGTCATTCCCGTCGGCGTGGAGGGCCGAGCGGTCGGGCGCAAGCGCGATGCGCGCCGCCGCACCGGCCGTCCTCACCACCTGGGTCGCCGTCACCCGCCCCGCCTTGCGCGCCACTGCCCGCAGCGTCCCCGGCGTGTACGCGACCCGCCACATGAGGTGGAAAACGTCAGGCGCCTTGCGCTGCGCGCCCAGCGAGGCGCCGTTCAGGAACAGCTCCACCTCGTCGCCGTTGGTGTAGGCCCACACGTCCACGGTATCGCCGGGCGTCCAGGTCCAGTGCGGGAAGACGTGCAGCATCGGCCGCGCCGTCCACTCGCTCTGGTACAGATAGAAAGGATCCTTTGGGAAACCCGCCAGATCGACAACGCCGAAATAGGAGCTGCGCGCAGGCCATTCGTATGGCGTGGGCTCGCCCAGGTAGTCGATCCCGGACCAGATGAACATCCCCGAGAGGAATGGGTATCGCTCGAACAGGCGCAGCGATTCCTCGTGCAGCGAGCCCCAGAATGCCTTCCGGTCGTCGTACGACGAGAGCCGGTAGTTCTTGTTTGGCTGAGGTCCGCTGTCCTTCACGTACGGCGTTGCGTAGCTCGCTACGCTGTCGGAAGGCTGCTCGTAGAAGCCGCGGCTGTTGAGCGCCGACATCGCCTCCGTGATGATGAACTTCCCCCCCGGGAACTGCGTCGGAAGCTTCGGCCAGACCTCGTGGTGGTAGTTGTGGCCGAGCAGGTCGAGGGCGCCGGCATGAAACAGCGGGTTTGCGGGACTGCCGTTGTTGTTCGCGGACGTAATGGGCCGGGTAGGGTCGAGGCGGCGCACGATCCCGGCGAGCTCGCGAGCAATGGGAATCGCAGTGGTGTCGTCATTGGTCCACTGCTCCATGACCTCGTTCCCGATGCTCCACATGAAGACGCTGGGATGATTGCGGTCACGCCGCACCATGTCGGACAGGTCGCGCACGTGCCATGCGTCCCAGTCCAGGTGGTAGTCGTATTTGGTCTTCTCCTTCTTCCACATGTCGAAGGCCTCGTCCAGCACGATGAAGCCCATGCGGTCGGTGAGGTCGAGCAGCTCGGGAGCGGGCGGGTTGTGCGAGGTGCGGATCGCGTTGACGCCCATCGCTCGCATGATCTGGAGCTGTCGCTCGAGCGCACGGGTGTTCACCGCGGCGCCCAGGGCTCCGAGGTCGTGGTGCAGGCACACACCGCGGATTTTCAGCTGCTTGCCGTTGAGGATGAACCCCCGATCGGAGTCGAACGAAAACGTCCGCACCCCGACCGGCGTGGTGTACTCGTCGCACGACCTGCCGCCGCAGATCACCCGCGAAACGGCCCGGTACAAGTACGGGCGCTCGACGGACCAGAGCGTCGGGCTTCTGATGACCAGGTGCTGCGCGATCTCGGTGATGGAGTCGCGCGGCACGCGGGCCTCGGATACGGCCGTCGCCACCTGCTTGCCGGCGGCATCATAGAGGATCGTCCGGAGCGTGATCGGCTGGTCGACCTGCGTCGCGTTGCGGATGGTCGTCCGCATCGTCACTTGGGCCGAGGCCGCAGTGACCTCGGGCGTCGTGACATATGTGCCCCATTGGTCGACGTGCACCGGATCCGTGGTGACCAACCGGACGTGCCGGTAGATGCCCGAGCCAGAGTACCACCGCGAGTTGGGCTGTTGCGAGTTGTCTACGCGCACGGCGATCACGTTGGTCGCTGGGCGGTAGCGGAGGTTCGGTGTCAGCTCGTTCCGAAAGGAGCTGTACCCGTACGGGCGCTTTCCCAGGTAATGCCCGTTGATCCACACTTCGCTGTTGCGGTAGACGCCGTCGAACTCGGCGAACACCAGGCGGCCCGTGTCCCGCTCGGCTACGGAGAAGGTCTTTCGGTACCAGCCCACCCCGCCGGGCAGCGCCCCACCGTTGGCTCCGGCGGGGTTGGTGTCGCTGAACTCCCCCTCGATGCTCCAGTCGTGCGGCAGGTCCAGCCTCCGCCAGCCGGCGTCGTCGAAGTCGGCCCCCTGCGCCCCGGGCACATCGCCCAGGTGGAACCGCCACGCCCGATCAAAGTCGAGCGTGCTCCGCTGCGCCGCCGCGGCGCGCGGGCCGAGCAAGCCGAACAAGACGGTAGCGGTCACGCGAGCCTGTGATCGGAGAAGTCGGGAAGGCCGCAGCACGAGGTGCATGGCAGAGAGTCCGGAAAGCACAGAGCTGAAGGACGTCCGGAGCAGACAAGATAACACTGCTTGACAGCGCAGCCAGCACCTGTAGTGTCCCCACCCGACCATCACCGAGGGTTCGCGCGTGACCGCCTACCTCTCCTTCCGGGCATGACGGCAATCGGCAGGCGCGAGTTCGTTGGCGCCGTGCTCGCGGGCGGCGCCGGCGTCCTGACGCCTGGCTGGGGGCCGGTCGGTGGGGCGGTGCGCGGCGGCCGTGCCCGGCTTGCCGACTCCCACATCGACGTCCTCGTAAACGAGCCCATCGGTACGATCGCGCCCGAGCTGTACGGCCATTTCGTCGAGCACCTAGGCGGCGTGGTCTACGACGGCGTGTGGGTGGGCGAGCGCTCCCGCGTCCCGAATATCGGCGGGATCCGCCAGGCGCTGGTCGAAGCGTTGCGGCCGATCCATCCCGCCGTAGTGCGCTGGCCCGGCGGCTGTTTCGCAGACTCCTACGACTGGCAGGATGGGATCGGCCCGCGGGACCGTCGCCCGCACCGCACCAACTTCTGGGGCGACGACCCGCACCTGCGAGCGCTGGGCGACGTGCCCGCCAAGTCCGAGCCGAACCAGTTCGGCACGCACGAGTTCATCCACTTCTGCCGGCTCATCGGCGCCGCCCCCTACCTCGCGGTGAACGTCCGCACGCTCCCGGCTCGGGTCTTCATGGCGTGGGTGGAGTACTGCAACTCGCCCGCGGGCAGCACGACCTTGGCCCAGCAGCGCGCGGCCGGAGGCGATCGGGAGCCGTTCGCGGTGCGGTACTGGGGGATCGGCAACGAGTCCTGGGGATGCGGCGGCAACTTCACGCCGGAGGAATACGCCGCCGAGTACCGCCGCTTCGCCACCTGGGCGGTCCCGGCGTACGGCGTCGACCTCGCGTTCATCGGGTCCGGTCCGAGCGGCGGAGACCTGGAATGGACGCGCCGGTGCTTCCGCGAGCTGGCCGAGCGCCGCAGCTTCGATCGCATGTGGGGCTGGGCGCTGCACCATTACTCCAGCGCCCCCAACGGTGAGGCCCTCGCCTTCGACGAACCGGCCTGGTACGACCTGCTGAGCAGTGCCAACCGCATGGAGTCGCTCATCACTTCCCAGTGGCAGGTGATGGGGGAGAGCGACCGCGAGCATCGGGTGAAGCTGGTGGTGGACGAGTGGGGCGCGTGGCACAAGATGACGACGAACGTGGATCCCACGCACCTCTTCGGGCAGCAGTCGACCATCCGCGATGCGCTGGTCGCCGCCCTCACGCTCGACACTTTCAATCGTCACGCCGATAAGGTGGCGATGGCCAACATCGCGCAGCTCATCAACTGCATCCAGTCATTGTTCCTCGCCCACGAAGACAAGTTCCTGGTCACGCCGACCTACCACGTCTTCGCGCTGTACGCGGCGCACCAAGGCGCGCGAGCCGTGCGCGTGGTGGCGTCCGCGCCGCCCGTGAGCTGGGTCGACGGGCAGCAACGCGAGCGTGCGTTGTGGGGGCTCAACGGCTCGGCATCGCTGCAGCGTGATGCGCTCACGCTGACCGTCACCAACCCGCACCTCACCGAGCCGCGCGACGCCGAGATCGCGGTACGGGGCGCGGCGGTGACCGCCGTGCGGGCGACGACGCTCGCCGCCCGCGACGTCCACGATCACAACACGTTCGAGGCCCCGCGGAGCGTCGAGCCCGCCACGGCGAGCGTGGCCGTGAGCGCTTCACCGTTCGTGTATCGCTTCCCCGCGGCGTCCGTGACGAAGCTGGAGATCGCGATCGGCCGGTGACCGAGGCTAGAGCCCCTCGCCTCCCGCCACTGCCATCCCCATCGAGTGATAGCCCTTGTCCACGTAGACCGTCGCCCCCGTGATGCCGCTGCCGAGCGGGCTGGCGAGGAACGCGGCGGTCGTGCCTACCTCCCAGGCGGAGAGGGGCTCGGTGAGGGGAGCGTTGGCCGCGTAGTACTGGACCATCCGCTCGATCTTGCCGATCGCGCTCGCGGCGCGTGAGGCGAGCGGGCCCGCCGAGATGGTGTTCACACGCACGCCGTACTGGCGGCCCGCCTCGAAGGCGAGTGTGCGGGTATCGCTCTCGAGCGCCGCCTTGGCCGACGACATGCCACCGCCGTAACCCGGCACCACCCGCTCGCTCGCCATGTAGGTGAGCGACAGGAACGATCCGCCCGGGCGCATCAGCGGCGCCAGCCGGGCAACCATCGACACCAGGGAGTACGCGCTCACGCTTACGGCGGTGAGGTAGCCGCCGCGGCTCGTCTCGAGCAGCGGCTTCTTCACTTCGGGGCCGTTGGCGAGCGAATGGATCACGATGTCGAGCGGCCGGGACCCGAAGTCCTGCGTGAGGCGCTGGGCCACCCCCGTGATCGAGAAGTCGCCGACGTCCCGGTACCGCTTGTTCGTCCGCACGTCGTCGGGCGCGTCCGCCGCCGTGTCGTACGCCGCGTCGAGCGGATAGATCTTCTCGAAGGTGAGCAGCGAGCCGTCGGACATGCGGCGCGCCTCGTCCATCTTCCCCCGCTCGAGCAGGTTCAAGAAGATGTTCAACGCAGGCGGCCAGGTTCCGGTGCAGACCGTGGCGCCGGCCTCGGCGAGCGCCTTGGCGATGGCGAAACCGTACCCCCCATCATCAGCGACGCCCGCGACCAGGGCTCGCTTGCCTCGAAGATCGATGCTCAGCATCCACCCCTCCCCAACGCGGAACGCGGCAGTGGGAACGCGGAACAGTCGGGGCTGTTCCGCGTTCCGCGTTCCGACTTCCGCGTTACATGAAAAACCTCGCCGCCACCGGAATGAGCTGCGGATGTTTCACCAGCGCGTGCGTGAAGATCCGGCCAAGCGTGCGCCGCTCCTGGGGAATGGCGTTCACCGTCCGCGCCAGCGCGTTGAAGAACTCGTCGTCCAGATCCTCAAGCGCCCGCTTGATGCGGTAGTACTTGAGGTGGTCCAGGCCGAGCAGCTCCATCCAGGCGTGGTGGTACGCCGCGAGCCGTCGCGCGCTCGTGTCCCCGGCGCGGATCGCCGCGGCGGCGGTGCAGCCGGCGAGGCGCCCGGCCTTCATCGCGTTCACAATGCCGCCCCCGGAAAGGGGGTTGATCATGTGAGCGGCGTCGCCCGCCACCAGCACGCCGTCGGTGTAGGTCTGCGTGACCGTCGTGTGCACGATCACGCCACCGACCGTGTAGCCAGCGCAGGCGCCGCGCGGGTAGCGGCGCGCCAGCCAAGCGTCCAGATACTCGCGTGCGTTGCGGCCGTCGCTCTTGAGCGCCACGAGCCCGAGTCCCACGTTCGCGATTCCCACGCCCTTGGGGAAGACCCAGGCATATCCCCCCGGTGCGATGTCGTGGCCGAACTGCAAGTAGATGGCGTCCGGGTCGAAGTCGATTCCCCGGACGACGTACTGCGCGCACGACTCCATGTCGCGCGCGGGGACACGGGTCTCGAGGCCCGCCCAGCGGCCGACCATCGCCTCCACGCCGTCCGCCCCGATCACGACCTTCGCCCGGTAGGTCGTCTCGCCGCGCGCGCTGCGCACGCGCACGTCCCAGCGTCCGTGCGGACCCGGCGTCATCCCCGCGGCTTCGGTGCCGACCAGCACGGCGGCGCCCAGCCCGCCGGCCTCCGCGGCGAGGAAGGCATCGAACCGCGTGCGGTCGAGGATCCACCCCACGTCCCGCTCGGCGACCCGCACCTCGGAGTCGTTCGGCGCGATGAAGATGACGCGGGAGATCTTGCGGGCCACCCAAGGCGCGCCTTCGGGGTTCGCGAACTCGCGGAGCCCGGCGTCGCCGACGCCTTCGGCACAGCGCACCGGCGTGCCCACCGCCCGGTCCCGCTCGAGCACCACCACGTCGAGCTCCGGCGCGGCGCGCTTCGCCCAGGCCGCAGCGACACAGCCGGCCGGACCCGCGCCGACGATCAAGATGTCGACGTCAGGCATCGACCATGGCGAGCGCGCCGACCGGACAAGGCGCGACGCACTTGCGACAGCCGGTGCAAGCCCCGCGGTCTATCACCAGGTCGTCGAATTCGAGGTGGATCGCTTCGGGCGGGCACAGGGGCAGGCACAGGCCGCAGCGGTCGCACGCGGCCAGGTTGACCACGGCGACTTCAGCGGCACGGGGGCGACGCATGGGCGAACGGTAGCGGCGCCTGTAAGGGGCGTCAAGCATCAGCCTTGATTGAAGTTACGCTTTACATTAGCTTGAGGCGCGTTCGCGCCCGCCAAACAACTTCAACTCGACGACCTTCGTGCCCTTACGCTGGCCGAATTGGAAGCTCGGTGCCTGGAGCCCGGCAAATGAGATTGCCGTCGATCTCGGCACCGCCAACACCCTGATCTACGTCAAGGGCGAGGGGATCGTCCTGAACGAGCCCTCCGTCGTCGCGATCGAGAAAGCCACCGGCAAGATCAAGGGGATCGGGCTCGAGGCGAAGCGCATGCTGGGCCGCACCCCCGATGGGATCCTCGCGGTGCGACCGCTCAAGGACGGCGTGATCGCCGACTTCGACGTCACCGAGAAGATGCTGCGGTTCTTCCTCAAGACGATCATCGACCGCCACCTGTTCCGCGTGAAGCCCAAGGTGATCGTGTGCGTCCCTTCAGGGATCACCGAGGTGGAGAAGCGCGCCGTGCGAGACTCGGCGCAGTCGGCGGGCGCGAAGGAAGTCTACATGGTGGCCGAGCCGATGGCGGCGGCGATCGGTGTGGGCCTTCCGGTCGAAACGCCGACCGGCAATATGGTGATCGACATCGGCGGGGGCACCACGGAGATTGCCGTCATCGCGCTCTCGGGGATCGTGTCGGACACTTCGATCCGCACCGGTGGCGACGAGCTGGATCAGGCGATCGTGCAGTTCATGCGCAAGAACTACAACCTCCTGATCGGCGAGCCCACCGCGGAGCAGATCAAGATCCAGATCGGATCCGCGGCCCCCGTGGGCGAGGAGCGCGAGATGGAGGTGAAGGGCCGGGACCTGGTCTCCGGCATTCCCAAGATCGTGCGCGTGCACTCGAGTGAGATCCGCGAGGCCGTGCAGGAGCCGATCCAGCAGATCGTCGACGCAGTCCGGCGCGCGCTCGAGATCACCCCCCCGGAGCTCGCCAGCGATATCGTGGACCGCGGCATCGTGATGACGGGTGGCGGCGCGCTGATTCGCGGCCTCGACGTGCTGCTCCAGCAGGAGACGGGCCTGCCGATCCACCTCGACGAAGATCCCATGACCTGCGTGGTGCGGGGAACGGGTCGTATCCTCGACGATCCCGAGAAATACCGCAACGTCCTGACCACGTAGCGCGATGGCGCTCGGAGCGGACCGCTACGCCTCACGGGCTGACACCCTCGTCTTCATCGGGTGCGTCCTGCTCTCCATCGCCGCGATGGGCCTCCCCGACCGGATGCGCGACCCGTTCGCGCGGGCGCTGCGGCAGACGGTGCTCGCCCCCCTGCTCGCGCTGCAGCAACAGACCGAGCGGCTGTCCGCCTCGCTGGAGCGGTACGACGCCGTCGTTGCGGAACGCGACTCAGCGGCGCTCGCCGCCACGTTTCTCGCAGAGCTGCGCAGCGAGAACCAGCGGCTGCGCGGCCTGCTCGGGCTCGGGCCCCGCCTCGGCTCCGGCTACGTCCCCGCCGAGGTGCTGCACCAGGCGGAGCCGACCAACGCCCTCACCTTTCTCGTGGCGGCGGGGCGCAAGCAGGGCGTGAAGCCGCTGTCGGCGGTGGTGAGCCCGGAGGGCCTGGTGGGGATCGTGAGCAGCGTGGACGCACAAACGAGCGTGGTCGTCAGCTGGGCACATCCCGAGTTCCGCGCCAGCGTCATGGCGGCTGACGGGAGCGTGTACGGCATTGTAGCCCCCCATGGCAGCGAGGGACCACGCGCCTGGTTGCTCGAGCTGCAGGGAGTCGCCTACAGCCAGCTCGTGCCGGAGGGGACGCTCATCCTGACCTCGGGCCTCGGCGGCGTGCTGCCGCGGGGTATTCCCATCGGCACGGTCGTGGCCGTGGCGGGCGAGGCCGCGGGCTGGGAGCGAACTTATCTCGTCCGGCCCGCGGTGCACCCGGCCGCCGTAACCCACGTGATGATCCTGACCGGGCCACCGCTCCGCAGCGACCTGCGCTCGCTGTTCGAATCGGGGAGTCCGGCGCCGTGAGGCGGAGCGACCGGTATCGCTTCTACATCATCCTGGTCGGGCTCGTGGTGCTGCAGTTCGCGGTCACGGTCCGCCTGTGGGGCCGGCCGGTGGGCCCCGACTTCCTGCTGCTGGCGCTGTTGATGTACTCGATCCGCGCGCAGCCCGGCCGCGGCGCGGGCGCAGGGTTCCTGATCGGGCTGCTGCGGGATGCCCTGACGCCGGCGTCGTTCGGCGCGGGCGCCCTCGCCCACACGCTCGTCGGGTATCTCTCCGCCTGGGGGAAGGCGGTGTTCTTCGCCGAGAACGTATGGGTGAACGGCTACCTGTTCTTCGCGGGCACGTGGCTCCGCAACCTCGTCGTGGCGGTCGCCTCAGGGAAGCTCAAGGGCACGATGCTCGGGTGGGAGCTGCTGGTATGGTCGCCGCTCCAGAGCGCCACCACGGCCGTGGCGGGCGTGCTCGTGCTGTGGCTGTTCGGGCGCCATCTCGCGATCCGGCTGGGTGAGGCGTGAGCTCGTTCCATCCCCACCTGCTGGACCGACGCCTGCGCGTGGCGCGCGCCGTCGTATGGCTGGTCATCGGCGTGTTCGTGGTCGTTTTCTTCCGCACCCAGATCCTCGAGCACGGCAAGTACCGGCTCCAATCTGAGCTGAACCGCTTGCGCCCGATCCCGCTGCCCGCCCCGCGCGGCCTGATCATGGACCGCAACGGCAAGGTGCTCGCCGAGAACGTGCCCGGCTACACGGTGTCCCTGTTACCGGGCGACGAGGACTCGCTGCGCGCCACGCTGCGCCGCCTCGCGCCGCTCGTCAAGCTCGACAGCGCCGAGCTCACGCGCGTGTTGCTGCGCCACAGCCGGGCCCCCTATCTCCCGGTGACGGTGCTCACGAACGCCAAGTTCGAGCTGGTGTCGGCGCTCCAAGAGCGACGGGTCATCTTCCCCGGCCTGCTGATCCAACCTGAGCCCAAACGCCACTACCCGGATTCGAGCCTCGTGGCACACCTCATCGGGTACGTGGGGGAAGTGACGGAGGCCGAGCGGGGGCAGCGGCGCTTCACCGGCGTGCGGCTGGGGGGGGTCGTGGGGAAGGATGGCCTCGAGCGCCAATACGACGACTCCTTGCGGGGCGCAGACGGCATGCGGTTCGTGGAGGTCAGCGCCCTGGGTCGCGTGGTACGGGAAGCCGGCGCGGCGTCGACGCTGCTGCCGGTGGCGGGCCAGCCGCTCCGGACCACGATCGATCTCGATCTTCAGCGCTACGTCGCGCAGATCTTTCCGGCCGGCCAGCGCGGCGCGTTGCTCGCCCTCAACCCCAACACAGGCGAGATCCTCGCGCTGTACAGCTCGCCCGGCTTCGATCCCAACGCCTTCGTCGGCGGCATCGATCCCGGCGCCTGGCGTCGCCTCAACGAGAGCGAGAGCCACCCTCTCTTCGACCGCTCGATTCAGGCTCGCTATCCGCCGGGCTCGACCTGGAAGCTCGCTGTGGCCGCGATCGCCCTGAAGCGGGGCCTCGTCACCTTTCGCAGTCACATGCCGATCCCCTGCCGCGGGGGGCTGCAGTACGGCACCCGCTTCTTTCGCTGCTGGTCGGCGCAGGGGCACGGCGACTTGGCCCTTGCCGACGCGATCGCCCAGAGCTGCGACGTCTATTTCTACCAGCTCGGCCTCAAGATCGGCCTCAGCTCGCTGCTCGAAGAGGCCAACCGGATCGGATTCCACACGCGCACCGGCGTCGACCTGCCCGGAGAGATCACACCGGAGTTCCCCGCGGGGACCGAGTACTACGACCGCGCCTACGGCCCCCGCCGTTGGACTTCGGCAGTGACGCTGAACCTCGCGATCGGGCAGGGCGAGAACGCGCAGACCCTCGTCAACATGGTCCGCTTCTACCAGATGCTCGCGAGCGACGGCCGGGCGCGGGCACCGTTCCTGGTACACCCCGCGTCCAACACCGATGTGACGCTCGGGCTGAGCCCCGATCAACTCGCCGGCCTCCGCCAGGCGATGATCAGCGTGGTCGAGCGCGGTACCGCGCGCGGCGCCGGCCGCTTCGGCGGCACCATCACGATCGCGGGAAAGACGGGCACCGCTCAGAACCCGCACGGGCCCGCGCACGGCTGGTTCATCGCCTTCGCACCCGCCGACAAGCCCGAAATCGTCGCGGGCGCGATCATCGAATTCGCCCGCGAAGGGCCCTTCGTCGCACCGCTCGTCACGCGGGTGATCGGGCATTACCTCGGCGTGGACACGACCATCGCCTCCCACATGCGCATCGTGCTCCCGACCGACACAGCGCCGCGGCCGATGCCCATCCTCCCGGGGCTGCCGACCGAGGACACGACCGTCACCGATACCTCACACGCCGACACTACCCGCACGGATACGACCGGTGCGACCCCGACTCCGCGAAATCGATAGACCGCTCGCCGGCGTAGTCGTCGCGCTCGCCGCCTATGGGCTGGCCGCGCTGTACTCCGCCGGGCAGACCGACGTGCCCACGTTCGTCACCACGATCTGGCACAAGCAGCTGATCTGGCTCGCCGTCGGCGCCATCGCGGCGTTCCTCATGTTTGGCCTGTCGCCCCGACTCCTCGAGTGGGCCACACCGTACGCCTACGCGATCGCCGTGCTGGTCCTGTTGCTCACGCTTGCGGTAGGGACGGGAGGCGGGACGGCGGCGAGCTCGAAGTCGTGGATCACGCTGGGCGGGCTACGCTTGGGACAGCCGGCCGAGCTCGCCAAGCTGGCGGTGATTCTGATGCTGGCGCGGTGGCTCGCCGAGCGCCGGGAGCCGCCGGCCACGTTGCGCGACCTCGTGTACCCCAGCATCATCGTCGGCGTGCCGTTCGCCCTCGTCGTGCTCCAGCCGGATCTGGGGAGTGCGATCGTGTTCATCGCGATACTGTTCGCCATGCTGTACTGGGCGGGCACCAAAGCGTCGCTGCTGCTGCTGTTCGGCTCGCCCGCCATCGGCCTGGCGCTGGCGTTTTCCACGGCAGCATGGGGCGCCTGGATCATTCTGCTGTTCGCCCTGCTTCTGTGGTGGCGGCCGTACGTGTGGGAAGGCCTGTCGGTCATGCTGGCCAACATCGTCATGGGAATCGTCGCCGTGCCGTTCTGGCGGCGGCTCGCACCCTACCAGCAGAACCGGCTGCTCGCGTTTCTGAACCCCGAGGTCGACCCGCGCGCCACCGGATGGCACGTGATCCAGTCGAAGATCGCCATCGGGTCCGGCGGCTTCCTTGGCAAGGGGTTCACCCAGGGGCCCCAGAAGCGCCTCGCGTTCCTTCCGGCCCAGCACACCGACTTCATCTTCCCCGTGGTGGGCGAGGAGCTCGGGTTCCTGGGCGTGGTCATCGCGCTGGCGCTGTTCGCGGTCCTGACCCTCATGCTGCTGCGGATCGCCCGGCGCGCCACCGACGCGTTTTCCAGCCTGTGCGTGTTCGGGATCGCCGGCATGCTGTTCACCCACATCGTCGAAAACGTGGGGATGACGGTGAACCTCCTCCCCATCACCGGCATCCCGCTCCCGTTCTTCTCGTACGGGGGGTCCTTCCTGCTGGCCTGCTCGCTCGCGGTCGGCATAGCGCTGCGGGTGGCCTGGGACTCCCGCCAGTCCGGCTACGCTGAATTGTGACAACGAGTTATGGGATCAGGACTGGCGCGCGCCCAGGCCCGATCCCAGATTTGTCGCCTTCTAGAGCCCCCCTATGGCGCGAATGGCCTGGTTCAAAAAAGAGCGCAAGCCGCGCACGTCGGAACGGGTCAAGCTGGAGATTCCGGCTGACGCCTGGGAGAAATGCGACGAGTGCGGTCACATTGACATCAAAGACCGGTTCATTCGCGCGCTCAATGTCTGCCCCAACTGCGGGCATCACCGCCGCATCAGCGCCCAGGAATACATTGACCTCCTGGTCGACGAGGGCTCCTGGCACGAACTGGACCCCGGTCTCAAATCCACCGATCCCCTCAAGTTCGAGAGCTACAAGGAGCGCCTCCAGGTGGCCGCCAAGAAGGCCGGCCCGCTTGAGGCGCTTCGGTCGGGGTACGCGCGGCTCGACGGCATGCCGATCGACCTCGCCATCATGGACTTCAACTTCATGGGAGGCTCGATGGGATCGGTGGTGGGCGAGAAGATCGCCCGGCTGACCCGGCGCTCCACCGAGAAGCGCCTCCCCCTGATCATCGTCTCGGCGTCGGGGGGCGCCCGGATGCAGGAGGGTGTCCTCTCCCTGATGCAGATGGCCAAGACGTCGGTCGAAATCGCCCGGCTCCGCTCCGCCCGGATCCCCTTCGTCTCGATCCTCACGAATCCGACCACCGGCGGCGTGTCCGCGTCGTATGCAATGCAGGGCGACGTCATCCTGGCCGAGCCGGGGGCAGTGATCGGGTTCGCGGGTCCGCGCGTGATCAAGCAGACCATCGGGCAGGACCTGCCGCCAGGATTCCAGACCGCCGAGTTCCTGCTCGAGCACGGGATGGTGGACGCGGTCGTGCCGCGCAGTGAGCTCCGCGACACCACGGCCCAGCTGCTCCGGCACATGGGTGGCCGGCGCCCGGCGGAGGCGGCCGACTGAGCCGGTTGTCCTTCGAGGACGCCTGCCGCTTTCTCTTCGCGCGACAAGGGAGCCGCATCAAGTGGAGCCTCGGGCCGACCGAGGGGCTCCTGGACGTGCTCGGGCATCCCGAGCGGCACTTTCCATCGGTTCATGTCGCCGGCACCAACGGCAAAGGCTCGACCTGCGCCTTCGCCGCGGCGGAGCTACACGCACGGGGCTTCCGCGTGGGCCTCTACACGTCGCCCCACCTGGTCTCGGTGCGGGAGCGCGTCGTGGTGGACGGCCTTCCGATCAGCGAGGAGGCGTTCGCCGAGTGGGCCAACGTCCTCCGGCCCCACATCGAGCGGTTGGACGCGAGCTTCTTCGAGGCGACGACCGCGATCGCCTTCGCCGACATCGCGGCGCGGGGAGTGGACATCGCGGTGATCGAGGTCGGCTTGGGCGGGCGGCTCGATAGCACCAATGTCATCACCCCGCTCGTCACTGTAGTCACGAAGATCGCCCGCGAGCACACCGACTACCTGGGCACCGATCTCGCATCCATCGCGCGGGAGAAGGCCGGCATCGCGAAGCCCAACATCCCGTTCGTGACGGGCGAGCGCGATCCGGACGTCCGCCGGGTGCTGGTGGCCGAGGCGGATCGGCGCGGAGGAAGTCCCGTCATCCTGGTCGACACCGACCGGCCCCCCCCGCCCACACGCCCGCTCGGCTTGCTGGGCCGGCACCAGCACACCAACGCCTGGGTAGCGCTCGCGGCGCTGAATGCGCTCCCGGCTCCCTTCGGACCGGTGGGCGAGGAGTGGCCGGAGAGCTTCAGCCAGGCCTACATCCCGGGGCGGTTCGACGTGCGCGGCAAGTGGATCTTCGACGTGGCGCACAACCCCGACGGGGCCACCGTCCTGAAGCACACGCTCCAAGACGTCGGCCCGCCCGCGCCGATTCACGTCTTGCTCGGCGTGCTCGGGGACAAGGACTACCTGGGCATGATTCGGGAGCTGGCGGTAGTGGCAGATGGGTTCGTGTTCACCGTGCCCCCCACGGCACCCAAGCAGCGGCGCTGGAATCTGCGCCGCCTCGAGGAGGAGCTCGCGCTGGTGATCCAATTGGAGGGGCTGGAGCGGCCGATACGGTTCGCCTTCGAGCCGGACTTCGAGCGCGCCCTCGAGCTGGTGCAACAAGGCGCGGAGACCGTGATCGTCACCGGCTCGTTTCATACCGTTGGCGACGCGCTCGCCCGCTTGCCCGGTTTTGCGCCGGTCGCCTAAATTGTTGCGATGCAAGGACAAGCCCTCCCAGGCTTCCGCGACTCATACCCTGAAGAACTCGCTTTTCGGAACTCGATCTTCGCCACCTGGCGCGAGGTGGCGCGCCGCTACGGCTTCCAGGAGTACGACGGGCCACCGCTTGAGCCGCTGGAGTTGTACACGGAGAAGAGTGGCGAGGAGATCGTGCAACAGCTGTACGCCTTCGAGGACAAGGGGGGCCGGAAGGTCGCGCTGCGCCCTGAGATGACGCCGACGCTGGCGCGCATGGTGGGAGCACGTGCCCAGGCCTTGAAGAAGCCGATCCGCTGGTTCTCGATCCCGCAGCTGTTCCGCTACGAGCGGCAGCAACGAGGGCGCCTGCGGGAGCACTTCCAGCTCAACATGGACATCATCGGGGAGGCGGGCCCGCTCGCCGACGCCGAGCTGATCGCCGCGACGATCGACATCATGCGCGCCTTCGGGTTCGGGCCGACGGATGTCCAGGCCAGGGTTTCCGACAGGCGGGTACTGAGGACCCTGCTGCTCGGCAGCGGCCTTACGGAGGCCCAGCTGCCGACCGCGTTCGAGGTGATCGACAAGAGCGAGCGGGTGCCGGGAGAAGCGCTCGCGGAGATCCTGTCGAAAGTGGGAATCGGGCAGCGGGAAGCGACCATTGTGTTCGAGGTAGCGAAGCTCCGAAGCATCGAGACCGTGAGCGCAGCGCTCGCTAAGGTGAAGGGCGGCGACGAAGCGGGAGAGTCGCTCCGGACTGTGATCGCAGCGCTCGGCACGATGGGGCTCAGCGAGTTCGTAGCCGTAGATCTCACGATCGTCCGCGGCCTCGCTTACTACACGGGCATCGTCTTCGAGCTGTTCGACAGGGGGAAAGAGCTGCGGGCGATCTGCGGGGGCGGTCGCTACGACAACCTGATCAGGGAGATCGCCGGTGTGGATCTCCCCTGCGTCGGGTTCGGTATGGGAGACGTCGTGCTGGGCGAGCTGCTGGCGGAGCAGCGGAAACGAGTCGAGGCGTCGGGGCAACTCGACGCCTTTTTGGTGGCGGTGGGCGGCGAGGACGTTGCGCCCGTGCTGCAGCTGGCTGCGGGGCTGCGGGACCGTGGGATCGCGGTCGAGTACGCGCTCCGAAATCAGCCGATCCGCAAGCAGCTGGAGCTGGCGGCGGCGCGCGGGGCCTCCCGTGCCGTGATCATCGGACCGGACGAGCGCAAGGCGAAGGTCGCCGTGGTGCGGGACTTGAAAACGGGGAAACAACGCAAAGTGGCGTTGACGAAAGTCCGGAAGGGTGTCTTCCAGTAATGGCCCAAGCCCAGAAGATCACTCCCCGCGCCAAGGACTTCAGCGAGTGGTACAACGACGTCATCATGCAGGCCGAGCTGGCGGATTACTCGCCGGTGCGCGGCTGTATGGTGATCCGGCCGCACGGCTACCGCGTGTGGGAGCTGATGCAGGGCGCTTTGGACGCCATGTTCAAGGCGACCGGCCACCAGAACGCCTATTTCCCGTTGTTCATCCCGCAGAGCTTTCTCGCGAAGGAGGCCGAGCACGTCGAGGGGTTCGCCAAGGAAGTCGCGCTCGTCACCCACACGCGGTTGCGCGCGACCGGGAGGGAAGGTGCGGCCGCGATCGAAGTGGACCCCGAGTCCAAGCTCGAGGAGCCCCTGGTCGTGCGGCCCACCTCGGAGACGATCATCTACGCGATGTTCGCGAAGTGGATCCAGAGCTACCGCGACCTGCCGCTACTCATCAACCAGTGGTGTAACATCGTGCGCTGGGAGTTTCGCACCCGGCTGTTTCTGCGGACCACGGAGTTCTTGTGGCAGGAAGGACACACGGCGCACGCCACCGAGGCCGAGGCGGAGGCGGAGGCGCGCCAGATGCTCGGGGTGTATCGCAAGTTCCAGGAAGACTGGATGGCCATGCCGGTGATCACCGGTCGCAAGACCGAGAGCGAGAAGTTCGCCGGCGCGCTACGGACGTACGCCCTCGAAGCGCTGATGCAGGACAACAAGTCGCTCCAGGCGGGGACGTCGCACAATCTGGGGCAGAACTTCGCCAAAGCGTTCAACCTGCAGTATCAGACCACCGCCGGCGGCCTCGAATACGCGTGGAACACATCGTGGGGGGTGTCGACCCGGATGATCGGGGGGCTGGTGATGACCCACTCCGACGACAACGGCCTCGTCTGCCCACCCAGGCTGGCGCCGGTGCAGGTCGCGATCGTGCCGATCTGGAAATCGGAAGAAGAACGGGGTCGGGTGTCCGGGGTCGGGGGTCAGGTGAAGGCGGAGCTGGCCCAGGCCGGCATCCGGGTCGAGCTCGATCTGCGTGAGAACATGAAGCCCGGCGCCAAGTACTTCGAGTGGGAAGCGAAAGGCGTTCCGCTGCGGCTCGAGATCGGGCCGCGCGACGTGGCAGCGGGACAGGTGATGACCGCGCGGCGCACCGGTGGCAAGGCGCCGGCACCCCTCGACGGGCTGGCTCGGTCGGCGGCCCTCGCGCTCGACGAAATTCAGGCGAGCCTGTTCAAGGCCGCAAAGGACCGCCGCGAAGCACACTCGATCCGCGGCGTCACGAAGCCGCAGTTCATCGAGTTCATGAAACAGCCCGGGGGGTTCGCCTACGGCGGGTTCTGCGGCTCGCCCGACTGCGAGGCTGAGATCAAGCAGGCGACCGCAGCCACGGTGCGCGTCCTTCCCGATCCCGAGTTCCGTTCCCCGGAGACGCCGAAGCTGTGCATGTGGTGCGGCAAGCCGAGTGTCGCCGAGGCGGTGTGGGCGCAGGCGTACTAGGCTCCGCAACGCTGTATTGGACGAGTGTCCACTCAACGACAGACCGCCGGAGTGTGACCTTGCTTGCCAAGCAGGGGGACGAGTCCGTAATATGGACTGTGCAGAACGTGCAGTTTCCCTAGGTTGGGCCGAGGCGTCCCGTGGGTGCAGGGCTAGGCCGGGGATCTCCTCCAGTAGAACGGTGGGCCCGCTTGGTGGTTGATGTAAAATGCCCGCTTCGCCGTGGCGCGTGGTATCCCGTGCTCAGCGCCGGTCCGGAGGAAACGGTCGTGGTGGTGCGCGACCGCGCAGTGATCCAGCCACACCACTGCCTCGAACTCACGAAAACCCGCCCCAGCCAGTGGACAGTCGTCGCACGAGCATCGTTCGCTCCATATGCCGTCTGCCCGAGTTGCGCTGACCGGGTGCCGCTGCGGGGCTGGCCCGCGCAGCTGTGGTGCATACGATGTCATCAAATGTTTGGCGTCGAGCCGGCCGACGCCCTGGTTACGCCCCAGGATGGCGACGCCCTCCGTCCCGCCCCAACTGAGGACTGAAGAGCGACGCTAGCGCCACCTCACTGGTTCAACGTGCCGCAACACCCCTTGAGCACGTTACTGACCTGAAGGTTGGGTCGAAAGGCATCTCTGTTTCCAGCAAGGCCATAGCTTGACCGCCCGGGGCGCTGACGTGGCCCCGGGGATGCAGGGCCAGCAGCGAAACAAGTGCCGGGCGGGCCACGCCCTTGCCCCGCCTGGTGGGAAACATTTGCATGGCGAGCGAGACTACAACATGAGCAGCGAGACTACGCCACGGCAGGTGCCTCCGCAACGCGGTGGGGACCGGCGGCGGAACTTCGGCCGACGCATAACCCGAGACCGGCGGCGTAACGCGATCGCGGTTCAGGTCGAGCGTCGTAGCGGCGCGGATCGCAGATCTGGCAGCCAGCGGCGCGCAAGAGCGGACCGTCGCACGCGGCCATCAGGCGGGTTCAGATTTGTAGAGCGCTAGTCGGCGCGGTTGCGCAATCTCCGGTTGGGTTAGGCCGCCAGAGAATCCCGCCGCACCGCAGCCAGCAGGTGCGTCCCGGCATCGAGATACCCGGGCTCGACACACGCGACGGCCTCATACTCGAGTAACGCCTCCCACTGCTCCGGGGCCGTGATGAACTCGTTTTCGACGCCCGTCGTGAGCGCGCTCGAGGCTGAGAGGTGCTCCACAGTGAGGCCCTCCTTCTTCAGGAACGTCCGGAGCTCCGTCGCGCGGTACATGTGACAGTAGTGCTTGGACGTCGGATCCGTCTCGGCGGTCAAGTCCCCCGTGGCGATGATCGTGCGGATGGCGGCGCGGGGCATGTCGCGGACGGCCGCGCGGTGGCGATGCAGCGTCCCCCACAATGACATGACACTCAGCAGGAGGTAGCCGCCCGGTCGAAGCACGCGGACGCACTCCGCCAGCGCGGTGTCGCGACGCTCGAACACATAGCTGAAGGGTCCGCCGAAGGCCACGACGCCGTCGAAGCTCGTCGCGTCGAAAGGCCCAAGGTCGCAGATATCCAACTGGTGCCAGGCCTCGACACTGGAGGCAAAGCCTCGTCCTCGCGCAGCCTCCCGATTCAACTCGAGCTGCCTCGCCGAGAGATCGGCGACGACCACACGAGACCCGAGGCCGTGGAGCAGTTCGGTGAAACGGCCCGGGCCGGCTCCGACCTCAAGAATCCGGTGCCGGGGTCGGACGTAGCGCTCGAGGAGCGCTGTGTGCATCGCCAGGGATACACGATCCCCCAGGGTGCGGTCGAAGCGCTCCCATTCGCTGAGGCCGAGGGCATCGAAGTACGCGGCGATCGCCGCGGCGTCATAGGCCATCAGGGAACTATGGAGTATGGGAGTTCAGTTCCGCCAGGCACGCCGCTATTTTGCGCGGATTGCCACCTCAATCTTTGGTACCGTGGGCGCAGGCGTACTAGGCTTCGACCCAGCGCTGCTGCGCGGCATCGCGCAGCGCGTCGGCACCCCAGCGTACGTGTACAGCGCCAACCTGATCCGGGCGCAGTACCACGCGCTGCACGACGCGTTAAAGGACGTGCCGCACCGTATCTGCTATTCGGTGAAGGCGAACGGCAACATCGGCGTCCTCAAGGTGCTCAAGAGCCTGGGGGCGGGCGCGGACATCGTCTCAGTGGGCGAGCTGCGACGCGCGCTGGCGGCGGGGTTCGACGCCGACTCGATCGTGTTCTCGGGCGTCGGGAAGACGGCGCCCGAGCTCGAGGAAGCGATCCGCGCGGGCGTCGGCTTTCTCAACGTAGAATCGCCGGCGGAGCTCGACGCGCTGATCGCGGTCGCTCGAAGGATCAAGAAGCTGGCGCGGGTCGGCATTCGGGTGAATCCCGATGTCGCCACCGAGACGCACCCCTACACCAAGACCGGCGAGAAGACCGCCAAGTTCGGCGTCCCGTACGACGAGGTCGTAGCCGTCGCGCAGCGCATCGCGGCGGAGCCGCTGTTCGCGCTGCGCGGTCTCGCCATGCACTTGGGCTCCCAGATCACGGACGTGGAGCCGTACCACCGCGGCACGGTGAAGCTGCTCGAGCTCGTGGCTGCGTTGCGCGCGTCCGGCATCGCTACCATCGAGGCGCTCGACGTGGGCGGTGGGCTCGGCGTGCGCTATCACAACGAGAAGGCGCCCACGGCGCGGGCGTTTGCCGACGCGGTGGCACCGCCCATCCAACAGGCAGGGCTCGCGCTGCTGTGCGAGCCGGGGCGCTACCTCGTGGCGAACGCGGGGGTGCTGCTCACCAAGGTGCTGTACCGCAAGCACGCGGGCGGCAAAGAGTTCGTGGTGGTGGACGCCGGAATGACGGACTTCGTCCGGCCCAGCCATTACAACGCGCACCACGAGATCGTTCCGCTCCAGGACGGCGGTCGGCCGGAGGAGCTGGTGAACATCGTCGGACCCATCTGCGAGTCGGGGGATTTCCTCGCGCTCGACCGCAAGCTGCCGGCGGTGGAGCCCGGGGAGTACCTCGCGGTGCTCGGCACCGGCGCCTACGGCTTCGTGATGAGCTCGACGTACAACCAGCGACCGCGGCCGCCCGAGATCCTGGTCGAGGGCGACCGCTACTACGTGGCGCGCCAGCGCGAGACGCTCGACGACCTGTTGCGCGGCGAGGTGATCGAGCCCACCACCTGGTACCAGGGGGGGGGAGGAGGGAGCGGCGGCGCGTGAACCGGATCCTGATCCTCGACTACGGCTCGCAGTTCACGCAGCTGATCGCGCGCCGCGTGCGGGAGGCCCACGTCTACTGCGAGATCCACCCGGCTGCCCGCGGCACCGACCTCGCGTTCGTCAGGAAGTTCGACGCAAAGGGGATCGTTTTGTCGGGCGGGCCGAGCTCGGTGTTCGATCCCGGCGCTCCCACGGCGGACCCGACGCTCCTCAACCTCGGCGTCCCGGTGTTGGGCATCTGCTACGGGATGCAGCTGGTGGCGCAGCTGGCGGGCGGGAAGGTGAGGCCGTCGCGGGAGCGGGAGTACGGTCGTGCCGAGGTCACAATCCGCGAAGCGACCGGTCTGTTCGCCGGCTTCGAGCCACACAGCTGCATCACCGTATGGGCGAGTCACGGCGACAGGATCGACGCGCCGCCGCCGCACTTCCGCGTGACGGCCTCCAGCGCGAACGCCCCGGTGGCGGCGATGCAGCACGAGTCCCAGCCCGTCTACGGCGTGCTGTTCCATCCGGAAGTGGCCCACACGCCGCGCGGCAGTGAGATCCTCCATAACTTCCTGTTCGAAATCTGTGGCTGCACGCCCGATTGGACGCCGGGCCACTTCATCGAGCAGGAGGTGCGGCGCATCCGCGAGCTCGTGGGCCCCGCCCAGCGAGCGATCTGCGGGCTTTCCGGCGGCGTGGATTCGGCGGTGGCGGCGGCGCTGGTACACCGGGCCATGGGCGACCGCCTCACGTGCATCTTTGTGGACCACGGCTTGTTGCGGCTGAACGAGCGGGAGCAGGTCGAGCGGACGTTCCGGGCGCACCTCGGCCTCGACCTGCGCGTGGTCGAGGCGGGGGCGCGCTTCCTCGGGGAGCTGCGCGGCGTCGAGGACCCCGAGGAGAAGCGGCGCCGCATCGGTCACACGTTCATCGATGTCTTCGAGGACGCTGCGCGGCACGTGCCGGGCGACGTCGGGTTCCTGGTGCAGGGGACGCTCTATCCCGACGTGATCGAGTCCGCGTCCCCGCGCGGCGGGCCGTCGGTGACCATCAAGACGCACCACAACGTGGGCGGGCTGCGGCCCGACCTCCCCTGGAAGCTCATCGAGCCGCTACGCGAGCTGTTCAAGGACGAGGTACGGCAGGTCGGGCGCGAGCTCGGGCTCCCCGAGGAGATCGTGGGCCGGCATCCGTTCCCGGGGCCGGGGCTCGCGATCCGTGTGCTCGGACTGGTGACGGAGGAGCGGCTCGACCTGCTGCGGCGGGTGGACGCGACGTACGTCGAGGAGATCCGCGCCGCGGGGCTGTACGACCAGATCTGGCAGGCGTTTGCGGTGCTATTGCCGATCAGGTCGGTGGGGGTGATGGGAGACGGGCGCACCTACGATCACGTGGTGGCGCTGCGGGCGGTCACGAGCCGGGACGGCATGACGGCGGATTGGTACGCTTTCCCTCCGGACGTGCTGGCCAAGATGAGCAGTCGGATCATCAACGAGGTGCGCGGCGTGAATCGGGTGGTGTATGATGTAAGCTCGAAGCCGCCCGCTACGATCGAATGGGAATAGGCGTTGCCGGTTGCCGGATCAGGCGTTGCCGGATACTGCGTTTACGAAATGCTTCGCGCCAGCGCCGTGACCAGTCGTGCGCAGTGCGTGCGAACTTCGCGAAGCTCGGTCAGTCTGGTTCCTGACACATAGCCCAGTGCGTCCGCGAGCTCTAGGACCCCCTGCAACTCATCAAGCGACCCCTTCGCGATCTCGAGGTAACGCCGGAACTGGCGTGAGCTGGATTGAGTCGCCCCCTCGGCAATGTTGAGGGAGACGCTGTAGGCGGCGCGGCGCCACTGCACACCGAGTACAAACAACTCGTTGCGCGGAAGCGTTGAGACGGCATCGCGCGATAGGACCGCGAGTCGTTTCGCTTCTTGCCATGCGACAAGTTTCCTGAAGTCGCCCACGGAACGAATCTGGGCGGGATCGCTACCGAATTGGCGCCCTTTACCCGCAGCCGCACTACATTTCGCCGCGCAACATCTGTCAACGCCTTAACCGGCAACGCCTTAACCGGGAACGCCTACCCGGCAACGCCTCTAGATGTTCTTGTCCTCCAGCAGCTTCAAGAATTCCTGCGCCGAGCTCAGCTTCGCGAGCGTCCCCGGCACATCCGGCTCTTTCGCGAATTGGGCAATCTTGCCCAGCACCGGCAGATACTGATTGGACACTTCGAGCGGGGGCGCGACGATCAGGAAGAAGTAGTGCACCGGCTTGCCGTCGATGGCGTTGAAGTCGAGCCCCTGTGGCTTTCGGCCGAATGCCACGCGCAGCCGGTTAACGGCGAGGGCGCGGCAGTGCGGGATGGCGATGTTCTGGCCGATCCCCGTCGAGCCGAGCGTCTCGCGCCGCTTGAGCATCTTGACGAGCGTCTGCTCCGCCTTGTCGTCGAGCTTGAGTAACCCGACGAGCTCCTTCAGCACGTCGTCCTTCGTGCCGCTCTCGAGGTCCAGGTTGATGGCCTCTTCCGAAAAGAACTCCCGTAGACGCACTGTCGCTCCGTCCAGGTGGCAAAGGGCGGCCTAACCTAATGAGTGGTTGCCTCATATGCAACGCGTCATTACGTTGTCAGCCATGCACTTCCCGTACCCTGTGGCGCACGAGATTCCGCTCTTCCTGGCCCCGATGTCGGGAGTCTCGGAATCGCCGTTCCGGCTGTTGTGCCGTCGGTTCGGGGCGGACGTCGTCGTGTCCGAGTTCATCTCCGCGGTGGGTGTGGCGCGCGGCATTGAGCACCTCTTGGAAGACATGCGCTTCGAGGACGCGGAGCGACCGATCGGGATCCAGCTCTATGGCGCGGACGCCACGGTCATGGCGCGCGCCGCCGCGATGGTGACCGAGGTTTGCGAGCCCGACTTCATCGACATCAACTTCGGGTGTCCCGTCAAGAAAGTGGTGAAGAACAACGGCGGGTCGGGATGCCTCAAAGATCTCGGCCTCGTGCAGGCAATCATTCGGGCGGTGCGCAACGCGACGCAGCTACCCGTCACGGTCAAGATTCGCAGCGGCTGGGACGAGGCGCAGCGCGATCCGGTCGGCATCGCGCTGCGCTGTCGCGAGGCGGGTGCCCAGGCGCTCACCCTGCATGCCCGCACGCGCACGCAGATGTTCTCCGGGCAGGCCAATTGGGATGAGATCGCCCGCGTGGTCGAGGCGCTCGACGTTCCCGTCATCGGTAACGGCGACGTCAGCACCCCGGAGGACATTCTCGCCATGCGCCGGCACACCGGCTGCGCCGGCGTCATGGTCGCGCGTGGTGCGTTCGGGAACCCGTGGCTCTTCGCCCAGGGGCGAGATCTGCTGGAGGGGCATCCCAAGCGGGCGGCCCCGACTCCTGAGGAGCGCTTCGCAACCGCGCTCGAGCACGCACGACTCGCCCTGCGGCTGCAGGGCGACACGCGCAAGACGGCGCTCGAGTTCCGCAAGCACTTCGGCTGGTACACGAAGGGCGTGCCGGGCGCCGCCGCGTTGCGCGAGCGTCTCTTCCAGATCGACTCGATGCATCAGGCCGAAGCGATCTTCACCGCCTATCTAGAAGCGACGGCGGTAGAGCGGGCGGCGTGAAGCTGGACGAGCTGGGGCAGCTGTTCGAGCGCCTCCCCTTCGCGACGATCGATCACCTCCGGCCCTTCACGCAGGGGCATCAGGAGGTGATTCTGTGTCAGGGAAAGACGACCGAGCAGGTGGTTGGGATCGCCGAGCGGCTCGCGGCGGCGAGCGGCGAATTCCTCGCCACCCGGGCGGAGCCGGCGCACCGGCAGGCGCTCGTCGCGCGATTTGCAGGCGCGGAGGTGAACGAGCTCGGCAGGACGGTCTACCTCGCGCCCGAGCCCGCGCCTGAGCCGACGGGGCGGGGGGTCATCCTCGTGGTGACGGCGGGGACGAGCGATCTTCCTGTGGCCGAAGAGGCCGCAGTGACCGCGCGCGCCTTCCGCAACCGGGTGGAGCGGCTGAACGACGTCGGCGTGGCCGGGATCCACCGCATTCTCACCCAGACCGATGCACTGCGCCGCGCGGCGGTCATCATCGTGGTGGCGGGAATGGAAGGAGCGCTGCCGAGCGTCGTCGGCGGGCTGGTCCCGGTCCCCGTGATCGCGGTGCCGACTAGCGTCGGCTACGGCGCCTCGTTCGGCGGGGTGGCGGCGCTGCTCGGCATGCTGAACTCCTGCGCCTCGGGTGTCACCGTGGTCAACATCGACAACGGGTTCGGCGCCGCCGCCGCCGCGAGCCGCATCAACCACGCATGAGACGGGCGGGTGCGTGGGCCGGGCGCGGACTCGCCGTGCTCGGCCTCGTCGCCGTCGTCTGGTCCGTGTGGCAAGCGAATCTGTGGGCGCTGCTCGCCGCCGCGGGCGGCTTCCTCGCCGCTACGGGGCTCGCGTTGGCTCCGCTGGTGCGCGTGTGGCTGGCCGAGCGCCCCGCCACCCGCCCGTCGGACTTCGCGCACACGATCGACCTGTTGCGCCGGGCGCACGGCGCCCTGGTGGGATGGGTGGTGGGGCTGGAGGAGGGCGATGTGGAAGTGACGGTGCGAGACGACGTGAGCCGCGACACACGGCGCCGGGGCGCGGCGATCGTGCAGCTGGCGTCGGTGGACGGGCGGGCGCACGTGGCGCGCGAGCCGGAGGGCACCTACGTCGCGGTCGGGGATTTCCCATTCGGCGCCGGAGTGCTGCTCGCCCAGCCGGACGCCCCGCCCCACAACACCGCCGCCGCGGCCGAGGAGCTGCGTCGGCTGGTGGCGAGCCTGCGCCTCGCGCAGCTGCACGAGCCGGCCGAGCAGGTGGGGCAGCTCGTGGCCAAGCAGCTCGCGGCGATCGCCAGCGGCGCCAAGACGCTCGACGGGATCGCGAAGGCGGGCGTCGAGCTCGCGCAGCAGTTCTCGCAGCGCGGCGCGGCGATCGTGCTCCACGGCGCCGGCCCCGCGGCCGGCACGGCCCGCGTGGTCGCGGTCTCGACCGCCGGTGACGGTCGCCTCGCTGGCCTCGTGCTCCCCAGCGACGCACCCGTGATGCGCGCCCTGCAGTCGGCCGTGCCCGTGGTGACGCGCGGCGCAGAGGACATCTTCGGCAGTGCACTCCCCGACCGCCGGCGCCAGGACCGGGCGGGAACGGCGTACCCCGTGTTCGACGGCCATTTTGTGGTTGGGGCGTTGGTGCTGACGGGACCCCAGCTCCCGCCCGGGACGCCGGTGGCCGAGCAGATCCAGCGGCTCGTCGCGGAGCTCGGCTCGCGGCTGGCCGCGGCGCGGGCGGTGCACGAAGCGGAGCAGCGGGCGGTGAGCGATCCGCTCACGGGCCTCAACAACCTGCGCGAGTTCGAGCGCCGGCTCGCCCTGCACGGCGGGCCCAACGCACCCCTTGCCACCCTGATCTACGCGGACCTGGATCACTTCAAGGCGCTGAACGACAGCCTCGGGCACGCCGCCGGCGACTCCGCGCTGCGACACGTAGCGGCCATTCTGCAGGCGGCGATCCGCGACAAGGATCTGGTGGCGCGCATCGGCGGTGAGGAGTTCGCGGTGTGGATGCCGCACACGCCGCTGGAGTCCGGCCTCGAAGTGGCCGAGCGCATCCGTCGCTCCGTGGAGGGGACAGTGTGGCGCTGGGACGGCCAGCCGTACGCCCTAGCGCTATCGTGCGGCGTCGCCGGCTACCCGGACAGTGTGCGCGACATCACCAACCTGCGCAGCGCGGCCGACGCCGCGCTGTACCGCGCCAAGCAAGGCGGGCGGAATCGAGTTGAAAAAGCGGTCGCCGCCGGCTAGGTTCCCGTTCGATGGACGTTGGGGGCGACAGGCTTCGACGGGTTTGGCGAGGATATGGCTGCGTGCCCAGGTTGTCAGTCACCTGGTAAAACCACTGGCAAATTTCATAACTGCCAATTCAAACCTGGCACTGGCTGCGTAAGCTTCGGCTTCACGCACCTGCGTGAGTGGCAGCCCGCCTGAGGCGGCGCTCACGTATCGCAAATTCGGGCTGGCGTGACCTGGGGCCCGAACGGGTCGCGTAAGAGTTGCCAAGGGCTCGTCGCTGCCGTGGCCGGCGAGGCGCCGCGATAGCGAGACTCAAAGAGCCTCGCCTACGCACGTAGTGGCTGTATCGGAGTCATTCTCGGACCGGGGTTCGATTCCCCGCGCCTCCATAAAGGACGGGCAACTGCCGGGGGAGAGGGAAGGGGAAGGGCCCCACCTTTCCCCCCGTTGCGTTGCCGCCACACGCCTCGCCCGTTTCACTACTACAAACATAGTTGACAAGTCGCGGGGGGAAGCTCCATTATCTACTATAACAATAGTAGGTAGGAGAGCGCGTGCACATCACCTTCACTGACCGCGAGCTCGACGTGATGAGCGTGCTCTGGAACCTAGGCTCGGCCACCGTGGCGGAGGTCCGGGAGCGGCTCCCCGACGACCTCGCGTATACCACCGTGCTTACGGTGCTGCGAACCCTCGAGCAAAAGGGACACGTGGCGCATACCGGGGAGGGGCGGGCGCACCGCTACCGGCCCTTGGTCAAGCGCGCGGCCGCCGGTCGCAGCGCGCTGCGCCGCCTCTTGGACAAGGTGTTCGACGGCTCGCCCGAGCTGCTCTTGACCCAGCTCGTTTCCGACAAGCATCTCAGTGACGAGGAGCTGCGCCGCCTGCGCAAGCTGCTGGCCGATCGGCTCCGGGAGAAGCAGCCATGATCGCCGCCTGGATGCTGTACTGCATCGGTATCGGTTTGGCCCTCACCCTCGCCGCGTATGCGGCGGAACGCGCGCTCTACCTCGCCGGCCGGCCGACCCGTTGGGCGTGGAGCGGTGCGTTGATCGGCACGCTTTTCCTGCCGATCGCCGCGACCGTACGACCGCAGGCCTTCAGGGTCATCCCCGTGCCCCTCGCCGAGCCCACGCGCGCCCCGGCGGCGGCAGCCGCAGCGGCGCTGCCCCAAGGAACGGCTCCCTCTACACCCGTCTCTGGACGCGCGCTCAGGTTGAGCGACTTCGACGGCGTCCTGAGGTGGGGATGGGGCCTATCATCCGTCGCCGCGCTGCTCGTGCTCGCGGCGGCGGCCGCCCGGTTGGTCGCGCTGCGGCGCCGTTGGCGGACCGCGCTCGTGGATGGACGCTCCGTGCTCCTCGCCGACGACGTCGGGCCCGCGGTCGCGGGGCTCTGGCCGCCTCGGGTCGTCATCCCCGCCTGGGCGCTGAACCTCACACAGACACAGCGGCGGCTCATGCTAGCGCACGAGGACGAGCACGTCCGGGCGCGGGATCCCTGGCTGCTGGCCGCCGGGACTGCCGCCTTGGTGCTGGCTCCATGGAATCTCGCGCTCTGGTGGCTGTCGCAGCGGCTTCGCCTGGCGGTCGAGATGGACTGCGACGCCCGCGTGCTCGCGCGCGAAGGTGACGCGCCGGCGTACGGTGAGTTGTTACTGCGTGTTGGACAGCGCCGCGCCCGCCTGCCGCTCGGCGCGCCCGCGCTGAGCGAGCCGGCCTCGTTTCTCGGGCGGCGGATCCGCCGCATGGTGACGGCCTTGCCACGCTGGCGCTGGGCGGGTGCGACCGCAGCCAGCATGCTCGCGGCCGCTGCCATCCTCGCCGCGTGCGAGGCCCCGCGGCCAGTCGGGCCGACAGCCGAGAGTGAACAGTCAGCCGTCATGGAACTGGAACGGGGCGCGACGCAGCACCGGGCACCAACGACTCCTCCGTACTGGCCTGCGTACTGGCCTGGGAATTTGCGACGCCTAGCGCACCAGTACTACCCGGAGGTGTTCGCGCGCCCGCTCCCGGGCGCGGCCATCGCGTTCGTATTCGATGCCCAGGACAGTGTGATTGGCCACGCCACGGGCGTTCGGGAGGCGGGCGATGGCGACTGCCTCGCCGTGGTAGACCGACTGGTGCCGGCGTTCCACACCAGCCGCTGGTCCTTGGGCGGCTGCGCAGACTTTGCGAACAGGGCGGTAGTCGTGTCCTGGAAGGTGCTGAAGCAAGTTCAGGGTTCCGACGCTGTACTCACGGAGTTGATGGTGGACGAGCGGCCCGTGTTCCTGTCGGGGCCACCGCTCGAGTACCCCGACTTGCTCCGCCTGGCAGGGATTCAAGGGCGTGTGACGGTGCGCGCCATCATCGACACGACCGGGCGCGCTGAGCCAGCGTCGGTGCAGGTAGTCCAGAGCCCCCACCGCGGGTTCGATCAGGCCGACAGGAACGCCGTCCTGCAAGCGCGCATCCGCGGAGGACGATTTCGCGGACGGCCCGTTCGTGTGTTGATCACGTTTCCCGTGAACTTTCGGATAGGCAGGTGACAGACGCGGAGCGCCCTGAGAAGGAGAAGAAAGAATGAAAAAACCCCCACTACTTAAAGAAGGCGGCGCGCCTGTCAGCCTGAGCGCCGCAGGCGCGAAGGATCTGCTTTTCCCGTATATTGGGCGCCGTTGCGGCCGTCCGGGAAGGCGAACCTTTCGTGCGGGAGGGCGTGATGGGCGCGGTCCTCGACCTCGTGCGGGTGTTGTTCGAGCCGGCGGCGGTGTTCGAGCGAGTGCGGGACAAGCCGCGCTTCCTCGCGCCGTTCGTCGCCCTCGCGATCATCATCGTGCTGGTCAGCGTGATGCAGCTGCCTTATACCAAGGCTGCGCTGAGCGCGCAGTTCTCGCAGATGCCGAACATGCCACCCGAGGCGGCGCAGCGCGCGCTGAGCTTCGCCTCGATCGGCATCATCGCCGCCCCCATCGTGTACGCGCTGATCCTGTCGGTTAACGCCTTGATGCTCTGGGTGCTCGTGTCGGTCGTCGGGGGAGAGGCGAAGTTCGCCACGCTGTTGAGCGTCACGACCTACGCCTCGATATCGTACATCCTGCTAACGGTCGTCGGCCTCGTCGTGCTCACCGTGCGTGGCAGCGAGTCGATCGGCGGGGTGGAGGATCTTCAGCCAGCGCTCGGCCTGGATCTGCTCGCTCCCGGTGCCAAGGGCCTCACGCTCGCTCTGCTCCGCGGCATCAATCCATTCTCGCTGTACGGGGTCTTTCTGACCGCGACGGGCATCGCCGTGACGCACAAGACGTCGAAGGGCGGAGCGTACACCGCGGCCATCGTGCAGCTGTTGGTCACGCTGCTCGTGACCGGAGTGCTTTCGGGCATGCGGGGCGGGCGTTAGACCGTCGCCTTGGTAGGCGGCGCGCCTGTCATCCTGAGCGCCGCAGGCGCGAAGGATCTGCTGTTCAGCGCCCCGCTAGAGTCGCATTGCGGCACCGAACCGGTACTGCACGCCCGTGAACACGCCGGCCGGGCCCGTTCCCGCGGTTCCTGCCGCACCGGCCATAAGCCCCACTCCGCCGAGCCGCACCGTCGCCTCGAGTCCGAGCTGCGCGAGCAGGTCTCGTGCGTAACCTTGGCGCCCTTCGACGAAGATCGCAGTCCCTCCTTGCGGGACCGCGCGGAGCGTGACTGCCCCACCCGGCGTCCGGACGAGGTCCACTCCGACCCCGCCCAGCATGGTGATCAGACCCGTGCTGTAGGCCGGGAAGTCCAGAAAATCGATGCCCAGGCTGAGACGCAGTCCCTGCACCCGGCGCCCGACCGCGAGCTGCTGGTAAGCGATGGTGTAGCCGCGGAAGTCCGGTTCCTTGCGGTACACACTCCCGAAAGGATCGAGCTGGTTTCCGTACAGCAGCAGCTCGGCGCGCGCGGGCTCGCCGCCGTCGCGGCTCGACCGGGCGCCGAGCGTGACGGCCGTGAAGTGCCCATAGGTGCTGAACGTGCGGTGCAGCTCGAGCGCCGTTCGCACCGTCCCGGAGCCGAGGGCGACCCCAAGGCCCGCCGAGGCACGGGGGTAGATGCCCGACGCAATGTCCCGGTATTGGGGCGAGAAGTAGTCTGAGGTCGAGATGCCCTCGAGCCCCACAGACAGGGGAACGTAAACCGATGCGCCGGACCCGTCGACGTGCAGGACGGCCTCGAAGGCAGCCCCGAGCGCCTGCGAGCGGCCGCCACCATCATCATCGTCCCGGAACTCGAGTCGGAGCCCCACCGCAGTTCCTCGGCCGGTCGGCTTGAGGTGCCGAACGAAGAGGACCGGACCGTTCAAGCCTGAGGTGCTTCCGAAGTAGAGCCCGGCTCCGCCTTCGGCGATGTGCTGAGCGACGACGTCGCGGGGGGTGAGCGCAGTGGACAGCGTGACGATAAGACACGCGAGGGCGAACCGTCCGTTCATGGCGCACGGCTCCGGCGAGGGTCGCCCGGCTGGAAGGGCAAGATTCGTACCCGCTAGACGGTCGCCTTCGTCCGGTTGATCACGCCCTGCTCCTCGAGCGCGGCCTGGGCCGCCGCGAGCCGGGCGATAGGCAGGCGGAACGGCGAGCACGACACGTAGTTCATGCCCGCGTGGTGGCAGAACTTCACCGAGCGCGGCTCGCCGCCGTGCTCGCCGCAGATGCCGATCTTCAGGTCGCTCCGCGTGCCTCGCCCTAGCCGCACCGCGATCTCGATGAGCTTGCCGACCCCTTCCTGGTCGAGCACCTGGAAGGGATCGTCGTGCAGAATGCCGTGCTCCACGTAGAACGGTAGAAACCGGCCGGCGTCGTCGCGCGACAGGCCGAAGGTAGTCTGGGTCAAGTCGTTGGTGCCGAACGAGAAGAAGTCCGCTTCCTTGGCGATCTCGTCGGCGGTGAGCGCGGCGCGCGGTAGCTCGATCATAGTGCCCACGAGGTAGGGCACGGCGCGCCCCTCGGCCGAGAACACCTCCTGGGCCACCCGCCGCACGATCTCCGCCTGGCGCTTGAGCTCCTCCACGTGCGCCACCAGCGGGATCATCACCTCAACCACCACCTTCTTGCCGCGCGCCACCACGCGGCACGCGGCCTCGAAGATGGCACGGGCTTGCATCTCGGTGATCTCCGGGTAGGTGATCCCGAGCCGGCAGCCGCGGTGACCCAGCATCGGGTTCGCCTCGACCAGCGAATCCACCAGCCGCTCGAGCGCCGCCGCCGAGAGCCCCATCACCTTCGCGAGCCCGGCGACTTCCTCGCGGCCGTGCGGCAGGAACTCGTGGAGCGGCGGGTCGAGCAGCCGGATCGTGACGGGGTGGCCCGCCATCGCCTCGAAGATCCCCTCGAAGTCGGCGCGCTGCATCGGGAGCAGCTTCGCGAGCGCGCGCCGCCGCCCCGGCTCGTCCGGCGCGACGATCATTTCGCGCATCGCCGTGATGCGGTCGCCCTCGAAGAACATGTGTTCGGTGCGGCACAGCCCGATTCCCTCGGCGCCGAACTCGCGCGCGCGGATGGCGTCGTGCGGCGTGTCCGCGTTGGCCCGTACCCGCAGGCGGCGACGTTCGTCCGCCCAGCTCATCAGCTTCGCGTAGTGCGCGCCGATCTTGGGCTCGACCAGCTTCGCCGCGCCCAGGATCACCCGGCCGGTCGTCCCGTCGACGGTGATGAGTTGCCCCTTTTTCACCACGCGGCCGTTCGCCCGGAACCGGCCGCCGTGGGGATCGACCTCGATGTCCGTCGCACCGACGACGCACGTCTTGCCCATGCCCCGCGCCACCACTGCCGCGTGACTGGTCATGCCGCCGCGCGCCGTGAGCACCGCCTGCGCCGCCACGATGCCGTGGAAGTCCTCCGGCGATGTCTCGGGGCGGATCAGGATGACCTTGCGGCCCTGCTTCGCCAACGCTTCGGCCTCGTCGGCGTCGAACACCGCGTCGCCGATCGCGGCGCCGGGCGATGCCGGCAGGCCCTTCGCCACCACGGTCACCGCCGCGTCCGGGTCCACCATGGGGTGGAACAGCTGATCCAAGTCCTGGGGCGGGACGCGCTGCACCGCTTCGTCCGGCGTGATCAGTCGCTCGTCCACCAGCTCGACGGAGATCCGCACGGCGGCAAGACCGGTCCGCTGGGCGCGCCGGGTCTGCAGCATGTATAGCTTGCCGCGCTCGAAGGTGAACTCGATGTCCTGCACGTCCTTGAAGTGTCGCTCCAGCTTGGTCGCGATGCGCTCCAGCTCGCCGTACACCTTGGCGAGCGCGCCGCGCTTCATCTTGGCGATCGGCTCGGGCGTCCGGGCGCCCGACACGACGTCCTCGCCCTGCGCGTTCAGGAGGAAGTCTCCGTTCAGCACGTTTTCGCCGGTGCGGCAGTCACGCGTGAAGGCGACGCCGGTCCCGGAGTCGTCGCCCATGTTGCCGTAGACCATCGCGACGACGCTGACCGCCGTGCCCAGGTCGTCCGGGATGCCATGGACCTTGCGGTAGTCCGCCGCCCGGCGCGTGTTCCAGCTCCTGAAGACCGCTTCGATCGCGCCCCAGAGCTGGGCGGCCGGGTCCTCGGGGAACGGCGCGCCCCGCTTCGCCTGGATGATCGACTTGAACTCCTGCGCCAGCGCTTTCAGGTCATCGGCAGGAAGGTCGATGTCGCGCGTCACCTTGCGGCGCCGCTTGAACTCCTCCAGCACCTCCTCGAACGGCTGCTTGCCCAAATCGAAGACGACATCGCCATACATCTGCACGAAGCGGCGGTAGGAGTCGTAGGCGAAGCGGGGGTTCTTCGATCCGGCGATTAGCCCCTGCACTGTGTCGTCGTTCAGACCGAGGTTGAGAATCGTCTCCATCATCCCGGGCATCGACACGGCGGCGCCCGAGCGCACCGAGACGAGCAGCGGATTGGCGGGGTCGCCGAATCGCTTCTTGGTGGCGTGCTCCAGTTGCTTCAGGTGGCGGCTGACTTCTTCGTGCAGCTGGGGAGGGAAGGTACCCTGCTCGAGGTAGGTGAGGCACAGCTTGGCGGAGATAGTGAACCCGGGCGGGACCGGGAGGCCCAGGTTCGCCATCTCGGCCAGACCCGCCCCTTTGCCGCCCAAGATGTCCCGCATCGCCGCCGAGCCGTCGGCCCGGCCCAAGCCGAAGAAATAGACCCAGCGCTCGAGCGACGGCACGGTGGCATCAGACCGGGATCGTGAGGAGCGGCGCGGCATTCCGCGCCCCTGCCAGATCGTCCTCGGGGATCTCCGTGGGGTAGTCGCCCGAGAAACAGGCGTGACAGAACTCGCCGGGATCGCCCGCGCCGGCCGCGGCGCGCAGCATCCCGTCCAGGGAGAGGTAACCCAGCGTGTCCACACCCAAATGTTCGCGGATCTGCTCGACGTCGTGGCTGGACGCGATCAGCTCGCTTTTCGTCGGCGTGTCGATGCCGTAATAGCACGGCCCCGTAATGGGCGGCGAGGCCACGCGAAAGTGCACCTCTGCGGCGCCGGCATGCCGGATCAGCTGGACCAGGGCCTTGCTCGTGGTGCCGCGCACGATCGAGTCATCCACGACCACCACCTTCTTCCCCTCGAGCACCTCCCGCACCGGATTGAATTTGATCTTCACCTTGGCCATCCGCCCCGCCTGGGCTGGGTGGATGAAGGTGCGGCCGACATAGTGGTTCCGGATGAGCGCATGCTCGAGCTTGATCCCGGACTCCTCCGAATATCCCAGCGCCATGGCGTTGGACGAATCGGGGACTGAGAACACACAGTCTGCCCCGGGCGCCGGGTGCTCGCGGGCGAGCTCGCGTCCGAGCGCCCGCCGCACGCCGTCGACCGAGCGACGGAAGATCGTGCTATCCGGCCGCGAGAAATACACGAGCTCGAACACGCAACGGCGGTGCGGCTTCGCGGCCAGGGTGGGGAGCGGGTCCAGCTCCTCGCCGTGAATCCGGATGAACGCTCCGGGCTCGAGCTCACGCACCAGGGTCGCCCCCGTGATGTCGAGCGCGCAGGTCTCCGACGCCACGACCCACCCTCGCCCCAGCCGGCCGAGGACGAGGGGCCGGAAGCCGCGGGGGTCGACGATCGCGTACAGCGTGCGCCCGATGGTGATTACGAGCGAGTAGGCGCCCTCGACGCGCTCCAGGGCGTCCAGCAGCTGGTCCTCCGGCTCGCGCGCTTCCGAGCGCGCGATCAGATGGACGAGCACCTCGCTGTCCGACGAGCTTTGGAAGATCGAGCCCTTGGTCACGAGATCCGAGCGGAGCTGCACGGCGTTAGTGAGATTGCCGTTGTGCGCGAGCGCCAGCGGGCCTTCGCGGTAGCGGGCCAGCATCGGCTGTGCGTTCGCCAGCACCGACGTGCCGGCGGTCGAGTAGCGGGTGTGCCCGATCGCCACATCTCCGGGGAGCTCGCTCAGCACCTGCTCGTCGAACACGTCGGAGACGAGGCCCATCCCGCGGTGCGAGCGCGCCGCGCCCTCGCCGTCCACGGCCACGATCCCCGACGACTCCTGGCCGCGGTGCTGCAGGCTGTAGAGACCGAGATAGGCGACGCGGGACGCGTCCGCAATGCCGGTGACACCGATGATGCCGCACATGTTGCGGTCAGTCTCCCATGCGACGAGCTAGGCCCGAGAAATATACCTCCCGCAGCCGGTCCACGGGGTGCTCGACGCGAGCGTCGCGCAGCCGCAGCCGCAGGGCGCCGCCGCGCTCGCCCACCGTGCCGGCGCGGTGCGCGAGCACACCGAGCTCCTGCGCCAGCGCCACGACGGCCGCGGCGCGCGCGGGCTGACAGGTGACGACGGCGCGGCCGTGGGACTCGCTGAACAACAGCTCGAGAGCCGCAAGGCGCAAGCCATAAGTGGTGAGATCAACATCGAGACCGAACCCGGTGTCGTCGTACGGGCCGCTCATCGCCACCTCGGCGAGTGCGACGCCGAGCCCCCCCTGCGAGCAATCGTGAGCAGAGCGAAACAGGGCACGCTCCGCGCCGGCGACCAGGAAGTCGACGAGCCGCCGCTCGGCGGCCAGGTCCACGCGGGGCGCCACGCCGCCCACGAATCCGTGCAACGCCTCCCACAACACGGAGCCGCCGAGCTCGGCCTGGGTCTCCCCTAAGACGAAAACGACGTCGCCGGGCGAGCGCGCGTGGCTCGGTACCGCGCGGTCGGCTCGGGCGAGCAGCCCGACCATCCCGATGACCGGCGTGGGATCGACGGCGCCGCTCGGGCTTTCGTTGTAGAAGGAGACGTTGCCGCCCGTGACCGGCGTCTCGAGCACCCGGCACGCGTCCGCAATCCCCCGGCATGCCTCGCGGAACTGGTACAACACGCTGGGTCGCTCGGGGCTGCCGAAGTTCAGACAGTCGGTGATCCCCAGGGGGCGCCCGCCCGTGCACGCGACGTTGCGGGCGGCCTCGACGACCGCCGCTTTGCCGCCCTCGTACGGATCCAGCGCAACGTAGCGCGAATTGCCGTCCGTCGTGACGGCCAGGCCGAACTCCGCCTCCCGCACGCGGATCACACCGGCGTCACCGCCGGGCGCGATCACCGTGCTCGCCTGGACGGTCGAGTCGTACTGCTCGTACACCCAGCGCTTGGAGGCGATAGCGGGATGGTCGAGTAGTGTGAGCAGGACGTCGGCGGGATGCGGGATGCGAGATGCGGGATGCGGCGTACCGCGCCGGAGCTCCGCAACCGCCGGGTCTTCGCGAGCCTCCAGATGATACACGGGGCAATCGTCGATCAACCGCCGCCCCGGGATCTCTACGACCACCTGTTCTTTCCACGTCGCCCGATACATGCCGTCGTCCGTGACGCGGCCGATCGGCTTGGCGGTAAGCTCCCACTTCGCCGCAATCGCCTGCACATCCGCGACCCGGTCTGCCTTGGCGACGACCAGCATGCGCTCTTGCGACTCGGAGAGCAGGATCTCGTACGGCGTCATCCCCGGCTCGCGCGTGGGTACCCGCGACAGGTCGATTTCGACGCCCACGCCGCCTTTCGCGGCCATCTCGGCCGACGACGACGTGAGGCCCGCCGCGCCCATGTCCTGGATCGCCACGATGTGGCCCGAGGCGATCAGCTCGAGGCTCGCCTCGAGGAGCAGCTTCTCGGTGAAGGGGTCGCCCACCTGGACTTGCGGCCGCCGCCGCTCGCTCGCGTGGGTGAGCTCCTCCGACGCGAACGACGCGCCGTGGATACCGTCGCGCCCGGTGCTGGAGCCGACCACGACGAGCACGTTGCCGACACCGTGCGCCGCGGCTGTGATCAGATCCGCCTCCCGAAGCAGCCCGACGCACATGGCGTTGACGAGCGGGTTCCCGCTGTAGCTCCGCCCGAAATCCACCTCGCCGCCCAGCGTGGGGACGCCGACGCAGTTGCCGTAGTCGCCCACGCCGCGCACCACGCCCGCGAGGAGATAGCGGTTGCGCGCATCCTCCAGAGGGCCGAATCGCAGGCTGTTGAGCAGCGCCACTGGCCGGGCGCCCATCGTGAACACGTCGCGCAGAATCCCGCCCACGCCGGTCGCCGCCCCCTGGTACGGCTCGACGGCGGACGGGTGATTGTGCGACTCGATCTTGAACGCGACCGCCCAGCCGTCGGGCAGCCGCAGCACGCCGGCGTTCTCGCCGGGGCCCTGAACCACCTGCGGGCCGGCGGTCGGGAAGGTCTGGAGGATCGGCCGGGAATGCTTGTAGGAGCAGTGCTCGCTCCACAGCGCGGAGAAGACGCCGAGCTCGGCGAACGTGGGCGCGCGCCCGAGCAGCGCCTCGATCAGGCCGTATTCCTGGTCGGTGAGATTATGGTCGCGAACCAGCTCCGGCGTGATCGGCGGGTCGCCCGGAAATGGGACCGCCCGAGTCACGCGTCGGACGCCTTCGCGCCGGAAACGCCGCGCAGTACCGCGCGGAACACGCGGGCCATCATGGATGGCTCAGGGTGGGCGAGCACGGTTTCTGCCTCGCCCGCATCGAACCAGAGGCCGTGACAATGCGTGCACTGATCGATCTGCACGCCGTGCCACTCGCCACTGATCAGGTCGTAGCCGCACTTGGGGCACTTCATGTAATGGGAGCGGCGCTCGGCGTCGACCGCGGCGCGGTGCGCTGCGTCGCGCTGCTGGCGGAGCAGCTCGGCGTCACGCCTGGCGAAGTACTCGTCCTCGTTCTTGCTCGGCTTGTCGGGCATCGCTCTCAGGGCGCAGAGTCGGGTTTGAGCTTCAGGCTGTCGCGTCCCGGCGTATAGTGCGGCTTCGTCGCCACGGGGGAGGACGACTGGCCGCTGTAACCGTGGCCTGGCCAGCGGAGCACGGCATCTACCACATGCCCGTTCTGGAGCGTGACGACATCCTCGGTGCCGCACGTGTACTCGCACGCGTTACGGAAAAAGAGATACGTCCACTCTCCCTGGCGCCGCACCGCCACTGGCGGGCCCCACAGCGCGTAGATGTCGTTCTCGCCCATCCCCGGCGCGATGGTGCCCGTGTCCGGTGAGTCGTACGGAACATCGCGGGTCGCCGGCGGCTGCTCCGGCAGTTGTCTGGGGCGGCGCGGCGGCTTGGCAGGCGGCTGGGCCGCCGGCTCGGCGCCGCTCGGCGGCGCCGGCTCTGGAGGCAGCGGCGTTGGCGCAGGGACCGCAGGCTGCGGCGTCGCGGTGCGACCCCGGCGTGCCGCGAGCTTTTGCTCGATCTGCTGCTTGATCTTCGCGTACTGCTCGTTGACCTGTTTACACCCTGAGGTGGCGGTCGCCAACAGCGCGCACATCCACAGCGTGCTGCGTCGCATGTCGAGCCTCCATCGCGTGAAAGACACGGGCTCCATCTTGGCCGCCCAAGACCGCTGCGTTGCGGCGCTCCGGGTGCGGCATGATGCCCACCACGTTGCGGCCGGTGCTGCACACGCCGGCGATGTCGTGCATCGAGCCGTTAGGGTTGTCGCGCACGTAGCGCCACACGACGCGGCCGCTCGCCTCGAGCTCCGCCGCCGTGCGCTCGTCGGCGACGTAGCGGCCATCGCCGTGCGCAATCGGGATCTCGAGCACGTCGCCTTGCTGGTACAGGCAGGTGAACGGGGTGTCCGTCGTCTCGACGCGCACCCAAGCGGGCCGCGACAAAAAACGGAGCCGCGCATTCCGCATCAGCCCGCCCGGCAGCAGCCCCGCCTCGCACAGAATCTGCAACCCGTTGCAGATGCCGAGCACCGGGCCGCCGGCGCGCGCGTGCGCGGCTACCGCCGCCATGACCGGTGAGAACCGCGCAATCGCGCCTGAGCGGAGATAGTCGCCATAGCTGAAGCCTCCCGGGAGGATCACGCAGTCGGCCTGCTGCAGATCGGTCTCGCGGTGCCACACATAGTACGCGTCCGATCCGGCTTCCCGGGCGGCCGCCAGCGCGTCGCCATCGCAGTTCGAGCCGGGGAAGACGATCACCGCCACGCGCTTCATCCGGCTGCCTCCACGCCGAGGTCGTAGTCTTCGGTGACCGGGTTGGCGAGCAGCCGGTCGCACATCGCACGCGCCCGGGCGAGGGCTTCCTCGCGGCTCGCCGCCTTCACCTCGAGGACCAGGTGCTTGCCGACGCGCACCTGGGCGACGTCGCCGAAGCCCAGCGCGTGCAGGGCGTGCTCCACCGCCTGGCCCTGGGGGTCGAGTAGGGCGGCGCGTGGCATGACGCGCACCTGCACCCGGTAGTCGCTCACGACGCGCCTCCGTGCGGCGAGATGCCGCGCTGGCGCTGCCCGTACGCGTCGCTCCCGGCCCCCCCTCCGCCCCCCCCCCCCCCCCCCCCCCCCCCCCCCCCCCCCACGATCGGCCCGGCGATCTCCGCCTCCTCGTCTTCCCCAGCGTCCAGGAAGAAGCCGAGGATGGTCGCCCGCAACACCCCGTAGGCCATGTACGCGACCCCCAGCGGGAAGAGGAAGGCATCGTGCTCCAGAACCCCGAAGCTGAGGATGAACAGGATGGTGGCGAGCCCCAACAGGCCGCGTGCCGTCCGCAGGCCCGCACGGGGCAGCGTGGCGTAGCGCACGTTGCTCACCATCAGAATGGTGAGGAGGATCACGAGCAGCTGCATCGTGTGATGCCGCGGCAGGTAACGCGCGACTTCCTGCCACAACCCGGTCGTCGTGAACGGGTAGAACGTGGCGAGGGTCATCCCCGCCGCGGGCGACGGCAGGCCGATAAAAGCGTGCTTCGCCCGGCCGGCTTGCGTGAGGTTGAAGCGAGCGAGCCGGATCGCCGCCGCCATGACGTAGAAGTAGCAGAAGATCCACTCCGCCTGGCCGCCGCTCGCGAACTCGAGCTGATAGATGAGGAAGGCCGGGGCCACGCCGAAGCTCACTACATCCACCAGGCTGTCGAGCTCCGCGCCGAACCGCGTGCCCGTGTTGGACAGCCGCGCCACCCGACCGTCGAGCGCGTCCAGGATCCCCGCGAACACGATATACCACGCCGCGCGGTAGAACTCGCCGCGCGAGGCGAGCACCATCGACCAGATGCCGAAGAACAGGTTGAACAGCGTGAACAGGCTCGGCACGACGATGACGACGCGCCGCATGTTGGGCCGGGGGAAGCGTCTCATCCGCACGGTGTCCCCCCGCTCACGGCGCGTACTCGGCGAGCAGCGTGGCGCCCGCGCGCACGCGCTCACCCACAGCGACGCGCACCGCCGCCCGAGCGGCACTCGGAAGAAACACATCCACCCGCGACCCGAACCGGATCATCCCGAGACGCTCTCCCTGGCGCGCCTGCCCTCCCGGTGTCCCGTCCGTGACGATGCGGCGCGCGACGAGCCCCGCGATCTGTCGCACCAGCACCGGCCCGCGGCCCGTCCGCAGGCCGACCGAGGCCTGCTCGTTGTCGAGGCTCGCCTTGTCGGACGCCGCATGCAGGAACTTGCCTCGGTGGTAGCGCACCAACTCGATCGTGCCCGAGGCGGGGTAGCGGTTCACGTGCACGTCGAACACGCTCATGAAGATCGAGATCCGGGTCGCCCGCGCCTTCAAGTACATCGGCTCCTCAACCACAGCGACGTCCACGATCTTGCCGTCCGCGGGCGCGATCACGAATTGCTCGCCCCGCGGGCCGGTGCGCACCGGGTCCCGGAAGAACACGAGCAGCCAGACCGCGAGCAGGAACAGCGCCGTCTCGGGTCCCCACACCCAGGGCGACCCGCGCGCCACCCAAGCGCCGAGCACGACGAGCGCCCAGCCGGGAAGGATGAAGGGCCAGCCTTCGGGCGCGACGCGCATCACGCCCCCGGCGCATGCCGCATCGTAGGGGCGCAGCATGCTGCGCCCCTACACCGATGCCTGCCCGTCACCGATCCACCTCCAGGTCCTTCCCCGTGATCAACCGGTACGCCTCCAGGTATCTCTCGCTCGTCGCCTGCACGACCTCCGGTGGCAGCGGCGGGGGCGGCGCGTTGCCGTCCCACTTCCCTTGGTGCTTCCAGCCCGCGAGGTAGTCGCGCAGCGGCTGCTTGTCGAAGCTCGGCTGGCTCCTCCCTGGCTGGTAGCGATCCGCCGGCCAGAAGCGCGACGAGTCGGGCGTGAGGATCTCGTCGATCACGAGCAGCCGCTCGTCGGGAGGCGACGTGGTGCCGAACTCGAACTTTGTGTCCGCGATGATGATGCCGCGCGGCCCGGCGTAGCTCCGGCCCGCCTCGTACAGCGCGAGGCTTGCCTGCTTGAGCCGCTCGGCGAGCGGGCGACCCAGCGCGTGGACGACCTGCGCAAAGGTCACGTTCTCGTCGTGCCCCTGCTCGGCTTTCGTGGCAGGGGAGAAGATGGGCGGATCGAGCCGCGCGCTCTCGACCAGTCCCGCGGGCAGCGCCTCGCCCGCGAGCGTCCCGGACTCCCGGTATTCGGCCCACGCCGAGCCCGTGATGTATCCCCGTACGACGCACTCGAACGGGACGGGCGTGGTGCGCCGGACGAGCATCGCCCGGCCCGTAAGGCCCGGGCGGAACGGTTCGAGGGCTGGCACGCGCGCGACGATCTCGTCCGCATCGGCCGACAGGAAATGGCTCGGCAGCACGCGCGCGAGCTGCCGGAACCAGAAGGCGCTGAGCTGGGTGAGCACCGCTCCCTTGTGCGCCACAGGCTCGCGCATCACCACGTCGAACGCGCTCACCCGGTCGCTCGCGACCAGAAGCAGAATGTCCCGCTCGACCGCGTAGACCTCTCGCACCTTGCCGCGCCGGACGAGGGGGAGGGGGAGCCGGCTCGCGACGAGCGGTGCCGTCATACCGTGACCTCGGCAGGCGCCGCGGCCCCCGGCGGTGCGACGGCCTCGATGCGCTGCAGCACCGGAGGGACCACCTGCTCCAGAAACTCGTCCACCTGACGGGGTGCCCGGCCCACGTACCCGGCCGGGTCGAGCTCCTCGGCGCGGACCGCGACCTTGAGCGCATGGAAGGCGGGATCGCGCGCGAGCCGGTCGAGCAGGTCGTTCTCGACGCCCCGCTCCGCCGCCTGGGCGACGGCGAGGCTGTGGGTGCGGATCACCTCGTGCAGCCGCTGCCGGTCGCCGCCTGCTTTCACGCCCCGCATCAGCAAGCGTTCCGTCGCGAGGAACGGCAGCTGGACCGCCACGTGCCGGGCGATGACAGCTTCCCGCACCTCGAGCCCCGCCGCGACGTTGGTGGCGAGCACCAGGATCGCGTCGCTCGCGAGAAACGCCTCCGGAATGACGAGGCGCCGGTTCGCGCTGTCGTCGAGCGTCCGCTCGAGCCACTGGGCGGCCGCCGTGTGCCAGGCGTTCCCCTCGAGCTCGATCACGAAGCGCGCCAAGCTGGTGATCCGCTCGGCGCGCATGGGGTTCCGCTTGTACGCCATCGCGGAGGAGCCCACCTGCGCGCTCTCGAACGGCTCGAGCATCTCCCCCTCGTGCTGCAGCAGCCGCAGGTCGGTCGCGAACTTGGCGGACGACGCGGCGATCCCGGAGAGCGCCGCGAGTACCTGGGCGTCGAGCTTGCGCGTGTAGGTCTGGCCCGTCACCGGAAACACCTTCGCGAACCCCATCTTGCGCGCGACGCGCGCGTCGAGCTCACGCACCTTCTCATGCGCGCCGTCGAACAGATCCAGAAAGCTCGCCTGCGTCCCCGTCGTTCCCTTCACGCCGCGGAACTGGAGGGTGTCGAGCCGGTGGAGCAGCTCCTCCGCGTCGAGCAGGAACTCCTGCATCCACAGGGTGACGCGCTTCCCGACGGTGGTGAGTTGCGCCGGCTGGAAGTGGGTGTACGCGAGGCACGGCAGCTCGCGGTAGCGGCGCGCGAGCTTCGAGAGCGCGACGACGACGGCCGCGATCCGTCCCAGCAGCAGTTGCAGCCCCTCGCGCATCAGCAGGAGGTCGGTGTTGTCGGTGACGTACGCGCTGGTCGCGCCGAGGTGAATGAAGGGACGCGCCGCCGGCGCCTGCTCGCCAAGATGATGGACGTGCGCCATCACGTCGTGCCGCAGGCGCTTTTCGTGCTCGGCCGCGCGGTCGAGATCGGCGTCGTCGAGGTGGTCGCGGAGCTCGGCCAGCGCGCGATCGGGGATGTCGAGCCCGAGCTCCTGCTCGGCCTCCAGCAGCGCGAGCCAGAGCCGCCGCCACAGCCCGATCCGCCGGCGCTCGCCCCACAGCGCCTGCATCGCGGGGGAGGCGTAGCGGGTGCTGAGCGGCGAGGTGTAGGTCAAACCGGGGCCTTCGCCCGCGCGACGCGGTTGTTCCAGTCGGCGAGGAACTGTTCGAGCCCGCGGTCCGTGAGGGGATGCAGCAACAGCTTCTTCAGGATGTCTGGGGGCAGCGTCGCGACGTCCGCGCCGATCATCGCCGCCTCCACCACGTGGCGGGGGTGTCGGATCGAGGCCGCGAGGATCTGCGTCGCGATCTGGTAATTGTCGAAGATCACCCGTGCCTCGCGGATCACGTCCATCCCTTCTTGGCCCACGTCGTCGAGCCGCCCGATGAACGGGCTCACGTAGCTCGCCCCCGCTTTCGCCGCAATGAGGCACTGCACGCTCGAGAAACACAGCGTCACGTTCGTCTTGATGCCGTCGACCGCCAGCCGCCGCACCGCGACCATCCCGGCCTCGGTCATCGGGATCTTGACGACGATGTTGTCGGCGATCTTGGCGAGCTCACCCCCCTCGCGCAGCATCCCGTCGGTGTCCAGCGCGACGACCTCGGCCGAAACCGGACCCTCGACGAGCGAGCAGATCTCCTTCAGCACGTCCTTCGGATCGAGGTCGCCCGCTTGCTTGGCGAGCAGCGACGGGTTGGTGGTCACGCCGTCGATCAACCCGGCCTGGGCCGCCCAGCTGATGTCCTTGAGACTGGCGGTATCGAGAAAGAACTTCATGACTCGGCCTCGGCGTAGAGGTCAGCAGGATAGCGCACCGCCATCAAGTACAGCCCTTGAGGCGGGGCGGGCGGGCTGGCCGCCTGGTTGTCCGTCGCGGTGAGCAAGCGGGGAAGGTCCGCGGGCGGGCGCCGGCCCAAGGCGACGTCCACCATCGCGCCCACAAGGAAGCGCACCATGCGCTGCAAGAACCGGTCGGCCTCGATCGTGAACGTGACCCCCGCGCCGTCAGTCCGCGGCGCCCATGCGGCGAGCGCCACGCGGCTGCGGTAGTGGGGCTTCACCGGCCCGACCGCGGCCAGACCGCGAAAATCGTGCTCCCCCACCAGCGCTCGAGCGGCGTCCACCAGCAACGCCTGGTCCAACGAGCGCCCGAGCGCCCATTCGTAGGGGCGCCGGAACGGTGAGTGGGCCGCATCGTCCGTCCCGATCACGTACCGGTAGCGGCGCGCCACGGCGCTGTTGCGCGCGTGAAACCCTGCCTCCATCGGGTGGACCTGCTCGACCCACACGTCCCGCGGCAGCAACGCGTTCAGCGCCCGACGCAGCCCTTCGGACTCGCGCGCCCAGCGCTCGGCGGCGACGAAGCCCACGCCCTGCCCCAGCGCATGCACGCCCGTATCGGTACGACCGGCACCCGTCGCCGTCGTCCGCCGACCGGTGAGGCGCTCCAGGACGGCTTCGAAATCCGCCTGCACCGTGCGCCCAGCGCGCTGCCGCTGCCACCCGACGAACCCACCCCCGTCGTAGTGGACCACGGCGAGGAAGGGCCGGCTCGTCACGGGCGAAAGATAGGACGAAACGGGGGGCCAATCAAGCCACGCAACCCGTTGTCCCATTTGACAAAAGGCGATTTTGCGGGGTAGCTTTGGCGAGCCCGAAATCCCGATGCCCGACGCCCCGCCGTCCCCCTCCGCACCCGTGCCGTTGCTCGAGGCGATCGCTGCGCTCGCGAACCGCCGCTCGCTCACCGAGAGCCAGACGACCGCCGTCTTCGGGACGGTGATGCGGGGCGAAGCGACCCCGGCACAGATCGCCGCCCTGCTCATGGGTCTGCGGGTCAAAGGAGAGACCGCCGACGAGGTGGCGGGCGCGGCGCGCGCGCTGCGCGCTGCGATGATCCCGGTCGAAGCGGCGGGTGACCACCTCGTCGACACCTGCGGTACCGGCGGCGGCACCGTCTCGACCTTCAACATCTCGACCGCCGCGGCGTTCGTTGCGGCGGGTGCAGGCGCTTCCGTGGCGAAGCACGGCAACCGCTCGTTCACTTCGCGATGCGGCTCGGCCGACGTGCTGGAGGCGCTCGGGGTGCACATTGGCCTGGACGCTGCCGCAGCGGCGCGGGTGCTGCGCGACGCCTGCATCACGTTTCTGTTCGCGCCCAACTTCCATCCCGCGATGAGGCACGCGGGCCCGGTACGGCGCGAGCTCGCCGTCCCCTCGGTGATGAACTTGCTCGGTCCGCTCGCCAATCCCGCCCGGGTGCGCCGTCAAGTGGTGGGTGTGGCCGACCCGGACCGCGCGCCGCTCGTCGCCGGCGCGCTGGCGCGGCTCGGGGCCGAGCACGCGCTCGTGGTTCACGGGCGAATCGGCATGGACGAGATCTCGCCCCGCGGCATCACCGACGTGTGGGAGGTGCGGAGCGGGCGGGTGTGGACGTGGGAGCTGGACCCGGCGACCTACGGGCTGGCCATCCCCGATGCGACCGCGCTCCAAGGCGGGGACCCGGCGGCGAACGCCGCGCGCATCGAGAGCTTGCTTGCCGACGGCGCGTCAGCAGCCGACGACGCAGGCCAGGCGGCCCTGCTGCTCAACGCGGGGGCGGCGATCTACGTCGCGGGGCTCGCGCCCTCCTACGAGGACGGGATCGCCCGGGCCCGGGGGGTGGTTGCAACCGGGGCGGCGCGCGCCGCGTTGGAGCGGCTGCGCCGAGCAAATAGCGCCTAGAACTTCCGGATGACCCCGACGACGATGCCCTGCACGACCACGTCGCGCTCGTTCACGCGCAGCGGGTTCATGGCGGGGTTCGCGGGCTCGAGCCTGATCCAGCCGCCGGGTTCGCGGTAGAACCGTTTCACTGTGGCGCTGGAACCCTGCACGAGCGCGACGACGGTCTGGCCGCTGTCGGCCTGGTTGCGCTCGTGCACGACGATGAAGTCGCCGTCCTTGATGTGCTCGTCGATCATCGACTGCCCGCGGACCTTGAGCACGTAGCTGCGGCCGCGGCGGGGGATGAGCTCATCCGGAACGGCGATGGTGTCGTTGCCGCTCACCGCCTCGATGGGTTCGCCGGCCGCCACGAGCCCGAGCAAGGGCAGCTCGGTCGCGCCGGTCTGCCCCTTGGGTGGGACCACTTCGATGGCCCGACTCTCGTTGTGGGAGCGCCGGATGTAGCCCTTGCGCTCGAGGTTCGTGAGATGCTCGTGCACTGTGGCCAGGGACTGAAAGCCGAACTGCCGCGCGATCTCTTCGAAGCTCGGGGCGTAGCCCTTGGTCTCGATGTGGCCCGCGATGAAGTCCAGGATCTCGCGCTGACGGCGGGTGAGCGGCACACGGTCTCCCGAAGATAACCCGAAACTAATCTACCCGAAAATCGCCCGAATGCAAGGATGACACGAACGCGGCTCGACGCCATGCTCTCCGCCACCCGGGACCGGATCGCCGGTCTCAAGCCGCACGCTCGCGAGCTCGCGCGCCGTGCCGCGGCCGCGCCCGCGCCGCCGCCGTTCGCGCGCGCGCTCCGTTCGGGGGACGCGACGGTAGGCGTGATCGCCGAGGTGAAGCGCCGCTCCCCCTCCACCGGCGCGATCCGGGAAGACCTCGACCCGGTGCGCCATGCGCTCGCGTACCAGCGGGGCGGGGCGGTGGCGATCTCGGTTCTCACGGACGCGCCGCACTTCGGCGGGTCGCTCGACGACCTTGAGTGCGTGGCGCAAGCCGTGTCGGTGCCCGTGCTGCGAAAGGACTTCATCCTCGACGAGCTGCAGCTCCTGGAGGCGCGCGCGGCGGGCGCGAGCGGGGTGTTGTTGATTGCCCGCGCGCTGCCCCCGGACCGGTTGGGAGCGCTCGCCCGGACCGCGCGCGCAAACGCACTGGGCGTGCTGGTCGAGGTCCACTCCGAGCCAGAGCTCGATCAGGCGCTTACCGTAGAGCCCACCGCGGTCGGGGTGAACAGCCGCGACCTGGCGACCTTCGCGGTCGACCTCCGACTGACCGAGCGCCTGCTGGCACGCGTCCCCGCGGCCGTCCCCGCCATCGCGGAGAGCGGGATCGAGACTCGGGCGGACGTGGAGCGCATGGCCGGGGCGGGGGCGGACCTCGTGCTGGTAGGCACGTCGGTGGCGCGCCTGGCAGATCCGGAGGCGGCGGTGCGGGCGCTCTGCGGCGTGGTGAGAAGGGGACGGTGATGGAAACGCGGAACGCGGAAGTCGGAACGCGGAACAGCCGGACTGGGTTCGATCCTCGTACCCGGCTCGACCTCTCGACGGCCGCGCGATCCGTTCCGCGTTCCGCGTTCCGCGTTCCGGCTTTGCAATTGCGCGTTCCGCGTTCTGGAGGTTCCGTTGCCACCTGAGTCTGGCTCGCTCACCACCGGTCGCTTCGGCCCCTACGGCGGCCGCTACGTCCCCGAAACCCTGATGAGCGCGCTCGACGAGCTCGCGCGCGTCTACGACGACGCGAAGCGCGACCCTCGGTTCTGGGGAGAGCTTGACGCGTTGCTCACGGACTATGTCGGGCGCCCCACTCCGGTGACCGAGACGCCGCGGCTCGGCGCCGAGGTGGGCGTGGGCGTCGTGGTGCTACTCAAGCGCGAGGACTTGAACCACACCGGCGCGCATAAGATCAACAACACCCTCGGCCAGGTGCTGCTCGCCCGGCGCATGGGCAAGCGGCGCATCATCGCCGAGACGGGCGCTGGCCAGCACGGGGTCGCGACGGCGACGGTGTGCGCCCGCTTCGGCCTGGAATGCGTCGTGTATATGGGCGAAGCGGACATGCGGCGCCAGCGCCTCAACGTGTACCGCATGGAGCTGATGGGCGCGCGGGTCGTGCCCGTGACGTCCGGCACCAAGACCCTCAAAGACGCAACCAACGAAGCGTTACGCGATTGGGTCACAAACGTGACCACCACCCATTACATCATCGGCTCGGTCGTGGGACCCGATCCGTTCCCGCGCCTCGTCCGCGACTTCCAGGCGGTGATCGGGCGCGAGGCGCGGGCGCAGGTGGTGCAGCGCTACGGGCGGCTGCCGCGCACGGTCGTGGCGTGTGTGGGCGGCGGCTCGAACGCGATGGGCATCTTCAGCGCGTTTCTCGACGACGCCGGCGTCGAGCTGGTAGGCGTCGAGGCGGCGGGCGAGGGGCTGGCGAGCGGGCACCACGCGGCCTCGCTGGCGCGCGGCCGCCCCGGCGTGTTCCACGGCAGCTTGAGCTACCTCCTCCAGAACGCCGACGGTCAGGTCCAGCCCGCCCACAGCGTGTCGGCCGGCCTCGACTACCCCGGGGTCGGCCCGGAGCACGCTTACCTGAAGGACACGGGTCGCGTATTGTATGAGGCGGTGACCGACCGGCAGGCGTTGGACGCGTTCGCCGCCCTGTCCCGCTTGGAGGGCATCCTGCCGGCCCTCGAAAGCGCCCATGCCGTAGCCTGGGTGCTGGGTCAGCGCGGAGGAGGGCACTGGCATGCGGACGACATCGTCCTGATCAACCTGAGCGGCCGGGGCGATAAGGACGTCGCGATGGTCGCCGAACTGACGGGAGCTGCGCTCTGACCAACCCGCCCGTATCGGAGCTGGCGCTACCGCCGTCGCAGATCGAGGAGCTGTGGCTGGTCCTGTCGAAGGGGCTGAGAGCCACGCAGCTCTACCTGCCAAACAACCCGGTCTACCAGCGTGCGGTGGACAACATTCGTGCGACGCTGCGCCAGATCTGGGAGGCCACCGACGACCTCGCGTTCGACGTGGGCGAGACCGAGATCCGCTGGGAAGACGCGGTCGTCTACAGCCAGGACACACGGAGCGAGAGCATCGCCTGGACGCTCTACAAGGACGGCGTCCGCTCGCTCACGTTCAAGCCGGGGATCGAGGATGTCGAGATCGTGCGTTTCCTCGGGGTGCTGCAGCAAGCGAAGAACCTGCAGGCCGACGCCCCGGACGACCTGCTGACCCTCCTGTGGGCGCAGGACTTCCAGTTCATCAGCTACACGTTCCGCGAGCTCGCGAGCGAGAACGCGGTCCCCATCGAGGCCGGCGCGACGATCCCGACGACCCCGCCGACTCAGGTGCGCCGGTTCGTCGAGGAGGAAGCGCCGCCCAAGCGCGAGGGGCTCGTGTCGATCGACGATTTCGACACGACGCTCTACTTCCTGGAGGACAAGGAGATCGCCTACCTCAAGAAGGACGTCGAACGGGAATACGCGCAAGACCTGCGGCGCAACGTGCTCGCGATGCTGTTCGACTTGCTGGAGCTGCAGACCTACGGCACGGTGCGAGCGGAGTTGATCTCCATCGTCGAGAACTTCATCCCGTACTTGCTCGGTGCCGCCGACTTCCGCTCGGTCGCATTCATCCTCCGCGACACGCGGGTGATCCTGCAACGCGCCCGCGAACTGATCCCCGAGCATCGTCAGACGCTCGAGAGCCTCCCCGCCCGGCTGTCGCAGCGGGAGGCGCTCTCCCAGCTGATCCAGTCGCTGGACGAGGCGACCGTGCACCCGACGGAGGAAGAGCTGTCGGAGCTGTTCCAGGAGCTGCGCGCCGACGCCCTGCCCACGCTGATGGGGTGGCTCCCGCGGCTCAACAACGAGCGGGTGCGCGAGCTGGTGCACGGGGCGGCGGCCCGGCTCGCCCAGGCCAACGCCGCGGAAGTGCTGAAGGCGCTGGCAAGTGAGGACACGGCGGCGCAGCTCGAAATGGTCAAGCTGGCGGGCCGGCTCAAGCTCCCGGGCGCACCCGACGGGATGGCGCCGCTGCTCGAGTCGAATGACCGCACGCTCAAGCTCGCGGTGGTCGATGCGCTCACGGCCATCGCCAGCCCCAGCGCGATGCGCCTGCTGGAGCAGGCGATCGATGATGCGGACCGCGACGTGCGCATCGCCGCGGTGCGGTTCCTCGCCTCGCGCGGCTACCGCAACGCGGCGCCGCGGGTCGAGAGCGTGGTCACCGGCTCGAAGCTCAAGAATGCCGACCTCACCGAGAAGATGATCTTCTTCGAAGCGTTCGGGTCGCTGGTCGGCGCGCGCGGCATCGCCACCCTCGAGAAGATGCTCGCGGCCAAGGGGTTGCTCGGCAGGAAGGAGGATCCGGAGACGCGGGCCTGCGCGGCTATGGCGTTGGGCAAGGTCCGGACCCCCGAGGCACGCGCCGTCCTCGAGCGCGCCGCCCAGGACAAGGAGCCGCTGGTGCGCAACGCGGTGAGTCGCGCGCTGCGGGAGGTGGGCGGGTGAGCGGCGGCGGTCCTCCCCGCCAGGCGTCGATCGCCGAGACGATCCAGACGACCGACGGCTTCCTGCGGCACGCGGGCCGCGAGTTTCTCGTCGTGCTCTATACCGCGTTCCGCTCGCTCAAGCTCTATCCGATCGAGAACGCGCAAGTGCAGAAGGCGCTGGACGACCTCACCGCAACGACGAAGCATCTGCTCGACGTCGAGAAGGAGGTCGAGCTGCGCCTGCAGGGCGAGTTCCTGTTCGTGAACGCCACCCGGTTGCGGCTCGACCTCGACAACTACGCCTCGTTCTCCCACATCCTCGGCGTGCTGCGGCAGTGCGGCATCGGCGCCGTGCGCATCGACGAGGGGGTGGACCGCAAACAGCTGCAGATCTTCGTCTCCCTGCTCCTCTCGTATGCGGCGAAGGAGGCGAGTCCCAACAAGGTGTTCGAGCTGGGCCAGAAGCTCAGCGATGGTGGCGTGTCGTTCATCAGCGTGGAGCCGCCGCTCGAAACCGAGGAGGATGTCGAGGAAGAGGAGCGGCAGAAGGAGGCCGCCAAGCGCACCTACGCCCGCTCCGTGGCCGTCACCAAGGAGGTCATCAACAGCATCCGCATGGGCCGGACCGCCAACGTCAAGAAGGTGAAGCGCGCGGTCCAAGCGATCGTCGACCAGGTGCTCAACAACGAAGCCTCGCTCGTGGGCCTCACCACGCTGCGCGACTACGACGAATACACGTTCACGCACTCCGTGAACGTGTGCATCTTCTCCGTGGCGCTGGGTCGCAAGCTCGGCCTCACCAAGCTGCAGCTCTACGACCTCGGGATGGCGGCGCTGTTCCACGACGTCGGCAAGTCCCGCGTCCCCCTCGAGGTGCTCAACAAGCAGGGCGGCTTGACGGACGAGGAATGGCGCATCATGCAGGCGCACCCCTGGCTCGGCGTGCTGACGCTGTTCGGCCTGCGCGGCTACGGGGAGATTCCCTACCGTGGGATGATCGTCGCCTACGAGCACCACATGAAGGTCGACCTCACCGGCTACCCCAAGTCGCTGCGCGGGCGGGACCTGTCGATCTATTCGAAGATCGTGGCGGTGGCCGACGGCTTCGACGCCGCCACGACCCGGCGCGTGTACCAAACCGTGCCGATCCAACCCGACCAGGTGCTGAAGGAAATGTGGGAGAACCCGCGCCGCGGCTACGATCCGGTCATCGTCAAGGCGTTCATCAACCTGATCGGGATCTATCCCGTGGGCACCTGCGTGATCCTCGATACCTACGAGGTCGCGATCGTCCACAGCGCCAACCCCGACGTCAGCCACGTGCACCGGCCCGTCGTGCGCATCGTGGCGTCGCCCGAGGGCGCGCTGCACCACCCCGGGTTCCTCGCGGACCTCGCGCAGCGCGATGCGCAGGGCAACTTCCCCCGCACGATCGTCAAGGTCACCGACCCGGTGAAGTACGGCATCAACGTCAGCGACTATTTTGTCTGAACACCCGATCGCGGCGCGCTGGCGCGCCATCCGAGCAGGGGCAGGGCGGGGCGGGGGGGAGAGGGGGGGCGGAGCGAGGCGCCACGCCGCCCTCATTCCGTACCTCACCGCGGGGCATCCCACGCCCGCGGCCTCGCTCGAGGCGCTCAAGCTGGTCGAGGCCGCCGGCGCCGACTTCCTCGAGGTCGGCGTGCCGTTCAGCGACCCCCTCGCCGACGGTCCCACGATTCAGCGGTCGACCCAGGCCGCGCTCGACGGCGGAATGACCGTGCCGCGTGTGCTCGAGCTGATCGGGCGGGCCGCGCTCGGGATCCCGGTGGTGATCATGACGTACCTGAACCCGGTGCTGGCCTACGGGCTCGAGCGGTTCGTAGCGGACGCACACGCGGCGGGCGCCGCCGGGCTGCTGCTCACCGACTTCCCGGCCGGCGCCGACCCCGCCGTGGAGCAGGTGGTGAACGCTAGCCCACTCGCTCTCATCCGCCTGCTCGCGCCGACCACGACGCCGGAGCGGCTGGAGCGCGCCGTCCGCGGGGCGAGCGGCTTCCTCTATCTCATCTCGCGCCTGGGCGTGACCGGCGCGCGCGACCGCGTGCCCCCCGACCTGGCCGAGCACGTGGCCCGGGTTCGGGCCGCGAGCGACCTGCCGCTCGCCGTGGGGTTCGGCATCAGCACGCCCGCGCAGGCGCGCGCCACGGCCCAGCTCGCGGACGGCGTCGTCGTCGGGAGTGCCGTGATCGAAGCACTCGGATCGGGCGGTCTCCCTGCGGCCGAGCGCCTGCTGCGCGACCTCGCCGCGGCGGTGCACGGAAACTAGGGCGTGACCGCGAACCGGCTCGTCACGCTGTACAGCCGGGGGCTGGCGATCGGCGGCCCGCTGGTGCTCGTCGCCGTGCTCAGCGCCGATCCCCGCTGGACCAACCAGCTGCTCGAGAGCGCGATCATGGTGACCGCCGCGATCGCGTTGCGCGGGCTGCAGATCCCCTTGAGCAAGTATTCCTACCTGACCCAGACGGGGCTCGTTGGCCTCACCGGGAGCCTGCTCGTCGGCGCACCGGCCACCGCGCTGGCGATCGCCGTCAGCGTGATCGTCGCGGACTGGCTGTGGCACAAGAAGATGTTCAGCGCCGCCCTGGTCAACCTGGGACGTGAAGTCCTCGCGCTGGTGGGCGCCTACGGCGTGTACGGCTTGATCGTGCGCGCGGCGGGGGTGGCCCCCGGGCTGCATGTCGAGATGCTGTTGCCGCTGCTGCTGTACGGCCTCGCCTATTTCGGGTTCAGCCGGCTGCTCTTCTACTTCGCCCTCACGATCCGCGGCAAGCTGGAGCGCGACGAGCGGATGCTCATTTTCCGGTACGAGTGCATCAGCTTCGGCGCCACCGTGATTGCATCCGCGACGCTCGTCGGCACAGTGGTGTTCTGGCCGCCCGAAGTCTGGCTGATCGTCGCCGCGCTGCTCGCGTTCCTGGGCCTGTTGTTCAAGACCATGCTGGAGGAGGCGATCTCGGCGGAGGAGCTGAACAAGATCCACGCCGTCGAAGCGGTGATCACGAGCAACATCAGCCTCGAGGACTCGTTCGCCCGGATCGAGCGGCTCGCGCACCGGCTGGTCGACTGGGGAGACTTCCGCATCTACCGGCGCCAGGACGGCCGCTTGCAGCTCGCGTACCGGGGAGTGATCGGGCGCCTCGACCGTGGCGACCCGTCATCCGACACCATCGCGCTCCGCGAGCAGGTGGTGCAGAGCGGTGAGACGGTGGTGATCAATGACGTCACCCATGACAAGCGGGTCGCGGACGCCGCACTGTCGGTGCAAAGCCTCGTGATGGTGCCGCTCAAGTTCGGCGACCAGGTGATCGGCACCCTCGAGCTCGAGCATCACAAGCGCAAGACCTACCGGTCGAAGGACGTGCTGTCGATCGCCACGTTCGCGAACCAGCTCGCCACGGCGATTCACATCACGGAGCTGCGGCGACCGCTGGTGGAGACGGTAGAGACCCTCACCCAGCAGCTCGCGACGCTGGCGCGGGCCGCGAAGGGGCTGCGCGAGGCGGCGAACGCGGTCGCCCAGTCGACTGGGGTCATCCGCGAAGGCGTGCTGGCCGAGGAGGGGGAGGTCTCGGGCGGGCTCCAGGCCACAGAGAGCCTCGCCCAGGTGTCGCGCCGCGTGTCCGAGGACGGGACTGAGGCGGCCCAAGCCTCCAGCACCGCCAGCGACGTGGCGAACCGCAATCGCCAGCAGATCCGGGGGGCCATCGAGCGGTTGGTGGCGCTCAAGACCTTCGTCGGCGAGAGCTCGGCCAAAGTGCAGCAGCTCGGCCAGGTGAGCCGCCGCATCACGGGGTTCATCGCGTCCATCCGCGAGCTGGCGGACATGACCAACCTGCTCGCCCTGAATGCCGCGATCGAGGCGGCGCGCGCCGGGAAGCACGGCAAGGGGTTCGCCGTCGTCGCCGACGAGGTGCGACGACTCGCCGAGCAGAGCGCCAGCGCCGCGCTCGAGGCGGGCGAGCTGGTGCAGGACATCCACCGTCAGGTGGGCGAGGTGGTGGAGCAGATGCGGCGCGGCCAGGTGAACGTGGGCGGCGTGGAGGAGATCTCGTCCGCGGCGCTGGACGCGCAGGATGCGATCGTGGCCGCGACCGCGGAGGCGACCGCGCACGCACAGCGCATCGCCGCGGCCGCGGGCGAGCAGGACAAGGCGTTCGGGCGCCTGCGCGAACGGATCCACGCAGTCGCCGCGATCGCCGGCAAGAACCGCGCGGAGGCGGACGATGTCGCGACGCGGGCCAGCGAGGCGGCGCGCGGGCTGTCTGAGCTGGAGCGGGCCACCCACGAGCTCGAGGAGGTGGCGGCGATGCTGCGGGAGTTGACGCGCGGCTTTGCCAGCATCGCGTAGTCGATATAGCATTCCCGGGTGGCGCTTGGCGAGCGGGTCTACGTGGCCCTGGGGTCCAACGTGGGGGACCGCGCCGCGCACCTCGCCCACGCGCGAGCCCGGCTCGCGCGGCTTCCGGCCACGCGTCTCGTCCGCGTCTCAGGGGTGGAGGAGACGGCGCCGCTCGGACCGGTGCCGCAGGGACCGTACCTGAACCAGATGGTCCTGCTCGAGACCACGCTCGAGCCCGGTGAGCTGCTCGAGCACCTGCACGCCATCGAAGCGGAGCGCGGCCGCGTGCGGAAGGAGCGGTGGGGCCCGCGGACCCTCGATCTGGATATCGTGCGCTACGGCGACCGCGCCGTGCGCAAACCGGAGCTCACCATCCCGCACCCCGAACTGCCGCAGCGCGACTTCTGGCTGCGCGAGCTCGCCGAGCTCGACACCGAGCCCTCGCCCCGTGGTTGAGGAGCGCAAGCCGGTCACCGTGTACGACCTGGTGCAGATGAAGCAGCGGGGCGAGCGGATCGTTGTGCTCACCTGCTACGACGCGTTGTTCGCACGGCTGCTCGACGCGTCCGGCGTGGACATCCTGCTCGTGGGCGATTCGGTGAACCAGGTCCTCGCCGGGGCGGAGACGACCCTGTCGGCGACGCTCGACCAGATGATCTACCACACGAAGATCGTGCGCCGCGGCGCCGAGCGGGCGATGGTCGTGTGCGACATGCCGTTCCTCACCTATCAGGTCTCCCCGGCCGAGGCGATTAAGAACTGCGGCCGGGTCATGGCCGAAACCGGTTGCCACAGCGTGAAGCTCGAGGGCGGCCGGCCCCTCGCGGCAACGGTGCGCGCTCTGGTGGACGTCGGCATCCCGGTGATGGGCCACCTCGGTCTCACTCCGCAGTCGGTGCACGCGCTCGGCGGCTACCGCGTGCAGGGCCGGGACGAGAAGACCGCCGAGCGGTTGAAAGACGACGCGAAGGCATTGGAGGACGCCGGTGCGTTTGCGATCGTGCTCGAGCTGGTCCCCGCTCCGCTCGCCTCGCAAATCACCAAGGCACTGACGATCCCCACGATCGGCATCGGGGCCGGTCCCGCGTGCGACGGTCAGGTGCTCGTGCTGCACGACATGCTAGGGCTGAACGACCGTTTTGGTGCTAAGTTCGTGAAGCGCTACGCGGCGCTCGCCGAGGAGGTACGCGAAGCCGTGCAATTGTACGCAGCCGAGGTACGCGAAGGGCGCTATCCGGGACCGGAGCATTCGTTTCCGAAATGAGTGACATCTCGCGGCGGGACATGGTCGCGCTGCTCGGGGCGGCCGCGCTGACCCCGCTGGCCCGCTCCGGATGGCGCGGACCGGCGCGCCCGCCGCCGGGGCCGGGGTTTCGGATCCGCACCATCACCGCAGGTATAACCCTTCACAGCCCGGCCGACATGGAGGGGCCGGAGGCCGCCCTCGACTTTCTCCAGCGCGCGAAGCGAGCCGTCGCCGACGCGGGGTATGAAGTCCAGACCCTCCGCATCGCGACGCAGCCGTTCCTGGAGGGGGCAGGCCCCCGCGCGCGCGCGGATGCGCTGCCCTCCCTGCACGCGCTCGACCGCGCCGTCGTCGCCGAGGGCGTGCTGTTGAGCATCGGTCCCGTCCTCGCGCCTGACGACTATGATGCCGATTTCGGCGCGTGGGCCGCCGAGCTCATCCGCACCACGCGGAACGTGAGTTTCTCCGCGCGGGTCGCGTCGCCGGAGCGCGGTGCCTCACCCCGTGGGGTGACGGCCGCAGGCGAAGCGATGGCGGCGATCGCGCGCGCCACCCCCGGAGGCATCGGCAACTTCCGATTTGCCGCAGCCGCCAACGTGCCGGCGGGCACGCCGTTCTTCCCGGTCGCCTACCACCGCGGGTCGGACGCCGTCGCGCTCGGCCTCGAATCGCCGCCCTTGTTGTCCGCTGCCTTCGCCGGGGCCAACACCCTGGCCGAGGCCAAACAGAGTCTCACGCAGTTACTCGAGACCCGGCTCGGGGCCCTGGAGCGGCTGGTGCGGCAGGTCGCGCGTCACGAAGAGCGGACCTATTTGGGCATCGACGTCTCTCCCGCGCCGGGCAAGGACGCCAGCATCGGAGCGGCGATCGAGGCACTCACCGGCGTTCCGTTCGGGGACTACTCGACGCTCGCCGGGTGTGCCGCAATCACGGATGTCCTCAAGAGCCTGCGGGTCAAGACGTGTGGGTATTCCGGGCTCATGCTTCCGGTGCTGGAAGATCCGGTGCTGGCGCGGCGGGCATCGGAGGGACGGTACAGCGTGCGCGATCTGCTGCTGTACTCGACCGTCTGCGGCACCGGGCTCGATGTCGTGCCGCTACCGGGCGACACTCCGGCGGATCGCCTGGCCGCCCTGATTGCCGACGTGGCGGCGCTCTCTGCCAAGCTGCGCAAGCCCCTCTCGGCGCGGCTGTTTCCGGTGCCGGGGAAGGCCGCGGGGGAGCGGGCACGCTTCGACGATCCCTACCTGACCGACTGCGTCGTGATGAAGGTGGAGTAGGGGACAAGTCGCGAGGCAATGCCCAGTTGCCCGGACGCCCTGAACGTGGGTACATTTGTATCACGATATCACTGAATTAACAGCGAGATGTATTGTGGCCGCACGACGCAACCGGGTTCGGGAGCCCATCCAGGTTTACCTGACGCACGCCGAGCGCGCGACGCTTGATAGGTTGGCGCGGGAGCTCGGCGTGTCGCGCGCCGAGGCGCTGCGCCGGGGCATCGAAGTACTGGAGACCCAACGCGCCCGATCCTTCCACCAAGTGTTCGACGCGCTGGTGGGAGCCTTCTCGAGCCCAAGCGCCCCGACTGACCTGGCGGAGCGACACGACGAGCACGCCGCAGACGACGCCGAGCCGCGGAGCAGCCGATCCCGGCGCCGCTCTTCGTAGACACGAGCGCCTGGGTCGCGCTCGTCCACGCGCGCGACCAGCGGCACGACCGCGCGCGGCGAACCTGGTCGGCGCTGACCCGCGCACGCCGTGAGGTCGTCACCACGAGCTTTATACTGGCCGAGTGTCACGGCCTGCTCGCGCGACGCCTCGGCGTGGAGGCGGGAGTCGTATTCCTGGACGCGTTCGCCACGGCCCGAGACCGCCGCATCGTCTGGGTCGACGAAGACGTGACGAATGCCGCGGTAGACCGCTGGCTCAGGCGTTACCGAGACCGAATCCTGAGCCTTACGGATGCGGTCAGCTTTGAGGTCATGCAACGCGAAGGCTTGCAGGACGCGTTCGCCTTCGATGAGGACTTCGAGCGAGTGGGCTTCACGGTGGTGTGAGCCTCTACCGAACCGCACCTTCCCCCCGTTTGTTTCATGCCACCATGCACGAGCTCACGACCCCGAAGGACATGCACGCCTGGTCGCGCGCCGAGCGCGCCCGCGGGCGCCGGGTCGGGTTCGTGCCCACGATGGGCGCGCTGCACGAAGGGCACCTGCGCCTCGTAGACCGGGCCAAAGAGCGCACCGACCGCGTCGTCCTGAGCATCTTCGTCAACCCACTGCAGTTCGGTCCCAAAGAAGACTTCACGAAGTACCCGCGCGACCTGGCCCGCGATCGGACGCTCGCCAGTGAGCGCGGCGTCGATTGCCTCTTCGTCCCCGCGCTCGAGGCCGTATACCCCCAAGAGCCGCTCGTACGCATCGCCTCCGGGCCGATGGCCGACACTTTGGAAGGCGCCGCCCGGCCGGGCCACTTTTCCGGCGTCCTGACGGTCGTGGCGAAGCTGTTCCACATGGTGGAGCCCGACGTGGCGGTGTTCGGGCGCAAGGACTTTCAGCAGGCGATGCTGGTGCGCCGCATGGCGGCGGATCTCGACTTCGGACTGGAGGTCGACATCGCGCCGACGGTACGCGAGCTGGACGGCCTGGCGCTCTCCTCGCGCAACAGCTATCTCGACGCCGACCAGCGGCGCGCGGCGCTGGCGCTGTCGCGCGCCTTGCGCGCTGTGGAACAGGCCTGGCGCTCGGGCGAGGCCGATCCCAAGACGCTGCAGCGGCGCGGCATGCAGGCGCTCATGGCCCCGGGCGTTGCGCTCATGGCCCCGGGCGTCAGCCCGGGGTACTTGGAGCTCGTCGACGAGCAGCTGCGCCCGGTAGCCCGCGTCGATGCTCGCACCGTCGTCGTGATCGCCGCCCAAGTCGGCGCCACGCGGTTGATCGACAACGTGGTGCTGGGGGAGGGTGTGGGGAGTGACATCGCGGTGCGAGCGTCTTGAGATTCCCGGGCTGAAGCCCGGGCTCGGCACTGGTGCGTCCTTAAGGACGCACTCGCAGCCGAGCCGGCTCTTCAGAGCCGGGAAACTCCGACCGGAAGCCATACAGTGAGTTTGCCCCCCTGGGCCATCGTCACCCCCGAGCGCCGCGCGCACATCGAGCGCGTCGCGGCGTTGCTCGACGAGTGGGCCAGGGCGATGGGCGTCCCGGACGCCGAGCGCGCTCGCTGGCTCCGGGCCGCGTGGCTGCATGACGCCTTGCGGGACGAGCCGCGCTCCGACGAGCTCGGCCACGGGCCGCGCGCGGCGGCCCGCGCCGCCCACGAGGGGGAAAGCGATCGCGGCGTGCTCGATGCCGTCCGCTACCACACCTTGGGGTACGTCCACTGGGACGACGTCGGCCGGATGCTCTACCTCGCCGACTTTCTCGAGCCCGGCCGCCAGCTCGACCACGCAGACCGCGCCGCCCTCACCGCACGGGTGCCGCGCGAGCGGGACGCCGTGCTGCAGGAGGTCGCGCGCCGGCGCATCGAGTGGGTGCTCCGCTCCGGCTGGCAACTCATGCCGGCGACCGTGGGGTTTTGGAACTCGCTCGCCTCGCGCTGAGCGCGCTCGTCCTCGGGCTCGCCGCGTGCCACGACGAGCGGCCCCCCCGCCCCCCCGGGGCCACCGCGTTCCCCGTTCCGGGACAGGAGGGCCCACGCCTCACCGTCGAGGTGCTCAACGCCAGCGGCAAGCCCGGCCTCGCCAGGACCGGCACGCGGGTGTTGCGGCAGGCGGGGATCGACGTCGTGGCCCTCGGGAATGCACCCGCGGCGCTGGGGACGCTCGACACCACGCGCATCGTGATCCGCCGCGCGCTGGTCGCTGGGGCGGGGGACCGCATCCGCCGGGCGCTCGGCGTGGGGCAGGTCGTCGTTCAGGTGGACAGCACCAAGCTACTCGACGCGAGCGTGCTCCTCGGCGCGGACTTTGCGCCGCGCCTCCAGTTCCACCCGTAGCTGGCCGCACGCCGCGCTGATGTCCAACCCGCGGCTGCGGCGCAGCACGGCCTCGACGCCGTGACTCTTGAGCCTTCGCTCGAACGCGATCATGCGCGGGCGGTCGCTCGGGGTCAGATCGGGCGCCCCGCCCGGATGCAGCGGCAACAGGTTCACCAGCGCACCGAGTGGACGCGCCAGCTTGGCGAGCTGGTCCGCCTGTGCGAGCGAATCGTTCTTCCCGCCGATGAGCACGTACTCGAGCGTCACCCGGCGGCGGAACTGCGACAGCGCCTGGACCACGTCGGGCAGCGCGTATTTCTTTTCGATCGGCATCAGCTCATGCCGCAGCTGGGCCGTCGGCGCATGCAGCGACAGGGCGAGCCGGAACTGCTCGGGGCGCTTAGCGAGTTGGGCGAGGCTCGGCAGGATCCCGACGGTGGACACGGTGATGTGCCGGGCTCCGATGCCGAACCCGTCCGGATGGTTGAGGATCGTAAGCGCCGTGTCCACGGCGTCCCAGTTGAGGAGCGGCTCGCCCATTCCCATGAAGACGATGTTGGTGGGCACCGCGCCGGCGTCGCGCAGGATCAGCTCGCGTACCTGACCGGCGATCTCGCTCGCCCGCAAGTTGCGCCGGAAACCCATCCGACCCGTGGCACAGAACACGCACCCCAGCGCGCACCCGACCTGCGACGAGATGCACAGCGTGCGGCGCTTTCCCTCGGGGATCAGCACCGACTCGATGGCCTCGCCGTCGGCGAGCTTCCAGAGGAACTTCTCGGTCCCGTCGCGCGACAGCTGGGTCGTGACGAGCGTAAGGCGACCGAGCGGGAGCGCCTCGGCGAGCTGGCTGCGCAGCGCCGCCGGCAGGTCGGTCGCCTCCTCCCAGGACCCGGCAGGACGCTGCCACAGCCGCGGCACTATCTGTGTCACCCGGTAGCCTGGTTCGGCGTGCCCCGCCAGCCAGTCGGCGAGCGCGGCCTGCGCCGCGTCGGGCGCGAGGGACAAGAGCTCCGTCACGGGATCCGCCCTTCCAGGCCCACCCGGTAGGCCGCTCCGATGTCGTTCACACCGAAGTCCCGTGCGAAGCTCACCCGATAGCGCCCGACCCCCACACGCATCCCCGCGACTGCCCGCCACCCCGCTTGCCCGTAACTACCTTCGCGTTGCACTTCCAGATCGGAGGCGAACTGCGTGCCGAGCTCGAAGCCCGCCCCGAATTGATGATCCGCCGTGAACCCGTGCGCCGTCGCGACCCCGTAGCGCGCGCTCACCGCCGCCCGGCTCCCCCACAGCGGGCCGTGCCACAGGCGCAGCTCGACCCCGCCGTACAGGTCCTGCGCGGGGTCACCGGCGGCAAAACGGGAGAAGCATCGCGTCGCGGCGGCGAGCGTCACCGCACCCGCAAAGGTATGACGCGCTCCGAGGTCGAGCGTCCAGCGGTTGGACCCTTGGACGTCGAGACGCGTGTCCTGGTAGGCCAGCGTCGCCCCCAGCGCGGTGCCGCCCGGCGCCACGCTCCAGTTGGCGCCCAGCGTCTGCGTGTAGTACGGGATCGCGCCGGGATCGGGGTCGGGGCTGAGCGACGTGCGGACCAAGTCCCCGATCCCCATGCGGCCGTACACCAGTCCCAGTTGACCGAGCGGCCGCACGCGCGCACGCACCGTCACGAGCACACCCGAAGCATTGACGGTCGGCGCCGTCTCGATCACGTCGAGCGCGAAGCTGGCCCGCTCCGGCGTCGCCGGCTGGGCCGGATTCCAGAACGCGGCCGCGCCGCCCGTCGCCAGGGCGGGTGGAATGGGGAGCGTCGTGGCGGCGACCCGCCAGAGCTCCGTGCCAGCGCCCTGCTGGCCCCACAGCACGGCCGGGGCGAACCCCGCGAGGAGTAGCGAGATGCGCTGCATGGCGAACGTGTACCAACTTAACTATCTTCAAGCGTTTAGGACACTTGGACGACTGTGCGCCTGTCTGAGCTGCTGTCTCCCGCTCGCATCCGGGTACCCCTTAGAGCCGCCGACAAGGAGGGGGTGCTCCGGGAGCTGGTGGAGATGGTCGGCAACGGTGGCCTCTCGGACGAAGTGCTCGCGGCCATCCTCGAGCGTGAACGCCAGTTTCCGACCGGGATCGGGTACGGTGTCGCCGTGCCGCATGGCAAGACTCCGGCGTTGTCGGCGCTGGTGGTAGTCGCAGGGACAACCCCCGCACCGGTACCCTACGAGACGATCGACGGTGAGCCGGTGCGCCTGTTCTTTCTGCTCGCCGGACCCGAGTCCGCAGCTGGAGCGCACGTCAAGGCCTTGAGTCGCATCTCCCGGCTGGTGCGGCGGGAGCCGGTGCGCGGCCGGCTGCTGGGCGCGCGCACACCGGAAGAGTTCTACCGGGCCGTGTGCGAAGCGGAGGCAACATAGACAACCTGAGTCGGACGTCCAGGCGCACGCACCGCTGCGGCGAGCTGCGGGCGCAGCACGTGGGGCAGCGGGTGCGGCTGGGCGGATGGGTGCACCGGCGCCGCGACCTCGGTGGGATCGTGTTCATCGATCTGCGCGACCGCGCCGGGATCGTCCAGGTCGCGGTCGGCCCGAGCGCAACGGAAGACATCCGCCGGGCCGCAGCCGGGCTGGCCGGCGAGACGGTGGTCGAACTGGAGGGCGAGGTCGTTGCGCGCCCTGGGAACATGCGGAACCCAGAGCTGGCGACCGGCGAGGTCGAGGTCCACCCGTCGAAGCTCGCGGTCGTCGGACCCGCCGTGACGCCGGCGATTCCGGTGGCCCGTGCCAAGGGTGAGGAGCTCCCCACTGAAGAGCTGCGGCTCAAGTACCGTCACCTCGACCTGCGACGCCCCGAGATGCAGGCGAACCTCGTGTTGCGCCACCGGCTGCTGCAACGGGCCCGGCGCACCCTCGCCGAGCTCGAGTTCCTGGAGATCGAAACGCCGATCCTCACCAAGCCGACCCCGGAGGGAGCGCGCGACTACGTGGTGCCATCGCGCGTACATCCCGGGGAGTTCTACGCGCTGCCCCAATCCCCGCAGATCTACAAGCAGCTGCTCATGGTCGCGGGGTTCGACCGCTACTTCCAGATCGCGCGCTGCTTCCGCGACGAGGATTTGCGCAACGACCGCCAACCCGAGTTCACCCAGATCGACCTCGAGGCATCGTTCGTCGGAGTAGAGGACGTGCTCGGCTTCGTCGAGGCCGTGCTGGTGGCGCTGTGGGACGAGGCGGGCCAGCGGGTGGCGCGGCCGTTCCCCCGCATCCCGTGGCGCGAGGCGATGGAGCGCTATGGCACCGACAAGCCGGACCTGCGCTACGAGCTCGCGATCGCCGACTGGACCGCGCAGGTCGGCCCGCTCGGCGTGCCGTTCTTCGACTCGGCCCTGAAGAACGGGGCGCGGGTGCGGGGCCTCGCGGTGAAAGGCGGCGCCGCGTTGTCCCGCAAGGACGTGGACCAGCTCGCGGAGACCGCCAAGCAGCTGGGCAGCTCCGGACTGGCGTGGGTCAAACGCCAGGGCGAGCAAATCTCGGGCTCGGTCGGCAAGCATTTCACCGCCGCCGCGCTTGGGGCGCTGGGCGTCGGAGACGGCGACGTGGCGCTGCTCGCTGTCGGGCCGGACCGGTTGACCTCGCCGGTGCTCGACCGTGTGCGCCGCGAGGTGATCCGCCGGCTCGGCACCAAGCCCACGGCGACGCACGCCTTCGCCTGGGTCGTGGACTTTCCGCTGTTCGAGCCGGATCCCGAGTCGGGACAGCCGGTGTTCGCGCATCACCCCTTCACGTCGCCGCACCCTGACGACCTCGCGGGAGGGAAGCTCGACAGCGACCCGTTCGCATGCCGCGCGTTGCACTACGACGCGGTCTACAACGGCAACGAGCTCGGCTCCGGGTCGATCCGCATCATCGATCCGGCGGTGCAGCGGAGAATCTTCGCGCTGCTCGGGCTCGCCCCGGCGGACGCCGAGGCCCGGTTCGGGTTCCTGCTCCACGGCCTGCAGTCAGGCGCGCCGCCCCACGGCGGCTTCGCCATCGGGTTCGACCGGGTCGTGATGCTGCTCGCGGATGCCGGCTCGTTGCGCGACGTCATCGCATTCCCCAAGACGACGGCCGCGCGGGCGCTGTTCGAGGGCGCGCCGGCTCCCGCCAACCCGGCGGAGCTGCGCGCGTTGCACATCAAGGTGGAGCGATGAGCGACGAGATCATGCAACGGCTATCGACCGAGGGCGTGGATCCGCTCGCGCTCGCGGGCGTGAACGACGGCAATCTGGTCGAGCTCGCGAAGCGGCTAGGCGTGCGCGTGTCGCTGCGGGGCGACACTTTGACGCTGCACGGCCCGCTGAGTGCGGTCGAGCGCGCAGCGGAGGTCGCCCAAGCGCTCGTCGACCTCGCACGGATGGGGGACACGCTGGACGTGAGCGACGTAGATCGCGTCCTCAGCGAGGAGGCGCAGGGCACTCTGGGCCGGGCAGCGACAGGGGGGCCGGGGGGGCCGGGGGGGCCGGGTGTCGACGGCGAATACAAGATCATCCTGCCCGGGCTGCGGCGCGTGATCGCGCCCAAGACGGCGGGGCAACGCGACTACCTGCACGCGATCGCGCAGTACGACATCGTGATCGGGATTGGGCCGGCCGGGACGGGAAAGACCTACCTCGCCGTGGCGGCCGCGGTCGACGCGCTCGCGCGCAAGCGCGTGCGGCGGATCATCCTCGCGCGGCCCGCCGTCGAAGCAGGGGAGAGCCTCGGCTTCCTCCCGGGCGACGTCCAGGAGAAGGTCGACCCGTACTTGCGCCCACTGTACGACGCGCTCGAAGACATGATGCCACGCGACCGGGTGCAGAAGGCGATCGACTCGCGCACCATCGAGATCGCGCCGCTCGCCTACATGCGCGGCCGCACCTTGTCGGACGCCTTCGTGATCCTGGACGAGGCCCAGAACGCGACGGGGATGCAGATGAAGATGTTCCTCACACGGCTGGGCGTGAACTCGCGCGCCGTGATCACGGGCGACAAGACGCAGATCGACCTCGCCAACCGCGAAGACTCAGGCCTGCTACAGGTCGAGCGGATCCTCCCCGGGATCGAGGGCATCGGGTTCTGCTACCTCTCCGACACGGACGTCGTGCGCCACCGCCTGGTGCGCGACATCATCCGCGCCTACGCCGAGGACGCCCAGGGCTGAGATGAACCTCCCCAGCAGGGAGCAGCTGCGCTATCACGGCGTGCGCTGGGCTTGGGTGCCGGGGCTGGCGCTGCTCGTGTACCTGGCGTTTCCCTCGAGCGCCAGCAATGTGGCGCCGTTGCTTGAGCCCGGCGCGGTCGCCGAGCACGAGGTGATCGCGCCGTTCACCTTCCCCGTGAACAAGTCGGACCAGGAGCTGGCGCGGGAGGCAGAGGAGCTCGCGAGCACCGTCAAGCCCATCTACGAGTTCCAACAACGCGCCTTCGACAGTGCGACGATCGCCCTGCATGCCTTCTTCGCAGCGACGCAGAACGCCGCCGACCAGGGTGGTCCCCAGGCCGTGATGCGGGTGGCGCAGGAGCAGCGGATCGTCCTGTCGCCGGGCGAGGCGGCGTACCTCGCGAAGGGCGGGAAGCGGCGCGGCCTCGAACGGGCGCTCACCGACCTGTTCGATCGCACGCTCGGTTTGGGGGTCACGCCGCCCGGCGTGCTGCAGGTGGAGCAGGCCCCGGACCTGATCATCCGGCGGCGGTCGTCCGAGACGTCGGTGGCGCGCGACCAGGTGCTGTCGTATGCCCAGTACCTCGCGCGCGCCCGGCGCGCACATCCCGACAAAGGGTCGAGCGTCGGGGACGCCGTGTACCTCCGCCTGGCGGGCCATTTCTACCGGCCGACCCTGGTGCTGAACACCCTGGAGACCGAGCGACGCCGGGACGACCTGCGCCGCAGCGTCGACCCGAGCAAGTACATCGTGCGAGCCGGCGACCGGATCGTGGCCGCGCACGAGGTGGTGACCAACGAGGCCCACGAGAAGCTGGTCGCGCTGCACAATGACCTGGTGCGACGCGGCGCGGCGACCAGCCGCTCGGTGGGGGGGGTGTTCGGCCCGCTGCTGCGCGACTCGCTCGTCCTGGGCATCTTCTGGGTGCTGTTGGTGTTCTACCGCCGCGAGACCTACCGCGAGTCGCGTCAGGTGACGCTGCTCGGGAGCCTGTTCGGGCTCGTGCTGCTCCAGGCCGCCGGGGTGGCGCGCTTCTGGCCCCAGCACCCTGAGATCATCGTCCTGCCGTTCCTCGCCATGATGATGACTGTGCTGTTCAACGGTCGGGTGTCGATGAACGCGGCGATGATCGTCGCCGTGGTGATCAGCCTGCAGCCGGTGTTCCACGACGTGCCGGCCCTGTTCCTATGTCTCGTGGGCGGGGTCACCGCGGCGCTCTCCGTGCGGGGCCTGCGCCGACGCAGCAACTTCTACCTTCCCGTGCTGATCATCGCGCTCGGCTACCTCGCGGCGGCGCTGGCACTCGGGCTCGCGGGCAGCTGGAGCGTGGCCGAAATCGGGTTGCGCGGGGTCTGGGGCGCCGCCAACGGCCTCGTGGCGGCCGGCCTGAGCTTCTTCCTGCTGCCGCTCGCTGAAGCGCTCACGGGGATCACGACCGACCTCACCCTCCTCGAGCTGTCCGATCCCAGCCGGCCGCTGTTGCGACGGCTGTCGCTCGAGGCGCCTGGCACGTACGCGCACAGCGTGGCGATGGCGAACTTGGTCGAGGCGGCGTGCAACCGCATCGGCGCGAACGGGTTGCTCGGGCGTGTGGGCTGCTACTATCACGACATCGGCAAGGTGAAGAACCCGCAGTACTTCGTCGAGAACCAGGCGCGCGGCAACAACCCGCACGACCGGCTGAAGGCGTACCAGTCTGCAGAGATCATCCGGGCGCACGTGACCGACGGTCTCGTGCTGGCCCGCGAGGCCGCGCTCCCGGAGGCGGTCACCGCCTTCATCCCCGAGCACCACGGCACGACCGAGATCACTTACTTCCTCGACCGCGCGAAGAAGAGTGGCGACGGCGCCTCTCCCGACCCGTCGGACTTCGTGTACCCCGGTCCCAAGCCGCATTCCAAGGAAACCGCCATCACGATGCTCGCCGATTCGGTGGAAGCGGCGTTGCGCGTGCTCGAGGACCTGACGCCCCAAAAGATCGAGGAAGTGATCAACCACATCGTGCGCACCAAGCTCAACGCTGGCCAGTTGGACGAGGCGCCGATGACCCTGCAGCAGCTCGAGCAGGTGAAGCAGGAGTTTGTGCGCATCATCACCGGGATGTACCACAACCGCATCGACTACCCGGAGTCCAGTGGCGGCATCACGGCGACCTGGCAGCCGACGGCCCGCCAGTCCTGAGTCCCCGGCCCCCCCCCAGGCGCGCCTCGCCCGCGTGGCGCGCCGGGTGCTCGTCTGGGAGCGCGCCGCTGGTGCGCGAGTCGAGGTCACCCTGCTCGACGGCGCCGCGATGCGACGGCTGAACCGCCGTGCCACTGGCCGTCGCGGGCTGACCGACGTCCTCGCCTTCGCGCTGCCCCAGCCGGACGGTACGTTGCTCGGCGACGTGTACATCTGCCCGGCGGCAGCGCACGGCTGGGTAAGCGGCCGGGGAAGGGGGAAGGGGGAAGGGGTCGAGGCAGAGCTCGTCCGCCTCGCGGTGCACGGCACCCTCCACGTCCTCGGCTACGACCACCCGGACGGTGTCGGCCGGATGCGCTCCGCCATGTGGCGCCGGCAGGAGCGGTATGTGCGTCGCCTCCTCAACGGGACTTCGTGATGGAGCCCGCGACGGCGCTGGTGTGGGTGCGGCTGGCCGTTCCGCTCGCGCCGGCGGTGTGGGCGGGATTACTGGCGCTGGGCGAGGAAGCCGCGGTCGGCGAGGCCCTGCACACCTTGGGCGACGCGCCCCCCGCGAGCGTGACGGGGCGGGTGCCGCTGCACCGAGCGTTGCACGTCGGGCGACTGGGGTTGCTCGTGCTCGGGGCCGTGGCCGCCGCGTTCATGCTGCGCTGGTGGGAGCGGCCGTGGCTGGGCGGGCTCGCCGATCTGGCGATCGCCGCCGCGCTCCTCTTCGTCGTGGGTGACGCCGCCCCGCGCGCCCTGGCCGCGATCGCGCCGCAGCTCACCGCCGACGCCCTGCCGCTCGCCCGGCGCACCCTCACACCGTTCGCGCCGCTCCTGTGGCTGCTGGGATGGGTGGACAAGGGCCTCCACACGCTCGTCTCGACACCGCGACCGCTCGAGCCCGACCTCCGCGCGGCGCAGCGCGACATGCTGCTGGGCGTCTTCACGCTCGCCGACACCACCGTGGACGAGGTGATGACGCCGCGGCTCGACATGGTCGCGGTCGACATCGCCGCCACCGCCGAGGACGTCTGCGAGACGTTCCGCCAGAGCGAGCACTCGCGTCTGCCGGTCTACGACGGGACGCGGGACAACCTGGTCGGCATCGTGTTCGCGAAGGACCTCGTCCCCCTGGTGCTGGGCGTCGCCGGCGCTACGGTCCGCTGGCAGGACCTCGTGCGGCCCGCCCTGTATGTGCCGGAGACCAAGACGCTCGACAGCCAGCTGCGCGACTTCCAGCGCGGCCCCGCGCACCTCGCGATCGTGGTCGACGAGTTCGGCGGGACGTCCGGGCTGATCACGCTCGAGGATATCCTCGAGGAGATCGTGGGGGAGATCCGCGACGAGCACGACGTCGAGACGCCGCCCGCGATCCGCCAGGAAGGCGACCGCTACCTCGTGGACGGACGGGTGTCGCTCGGCGAGCTGTCCGAGGCGCTGGGCGCCCCGTTCGAGCACCCCGACGTTTCCACGGTGGGCGGGCTCATCTACTCGGCGCTCGGCCGGGTGCCGCGCCCCGGGGAAGAGCTGACGCTCGACGGGTTCCGGGTCGTCGTGGAGCGCGTAGACCGGCGGCGGGTGACTCGCGTCTGCTTCCAGCGGAAATGACCCTCTCGCTCGTAGTCCTGATGCTTGGGCTGCTCGTCGCCGGCGCCTCCGCGGCCGTGGGCGTCGCGGCGGCCGCTGTGAGCCAGCTCGAGCTCACCCGCTGGGTCGCGTACAAGCTGCGCGGGGGGCGGGCTGCGGCCCGAGTGCTCGACAATCCCGGCCGCGTGCTCGCCACCGCCAACGCGCTCACGACCATGGGCGTCATCGCGGCCGCGGCGGCGGTGCCGGCACTCCTGGCGCAGGCGACGCCGACCTTCCTCTTCGTGTTCACCGTCACGGCCGGGGTACCGCTGTTCGTGAGCGCCGCCTACCTCGTTCCCCGGGTGGCGGGACGTCGCTGGGCCGAGCCGATCGTGGCGCGCGCGGTCCCGTGGCTCGAGCGGGTCGGGCGCCCGCTCGGCCCCTTCATTCCGACCCGCGACCCGTCGCGGCGCACGACCCTCGCGGCCGTGCTTTCGGGCGCCGACACGGGGGCCCTCGCGTCCGCGGGCGAGATGGCGGTGGTGTCGGGCGTGCTCGCCTTCGCGCACCGGCCGGTCAAGGACCTGATGACGCCCCGAACGGCGATCGTCGCGATTCCCGACGGGTTGCTCGCCGCCGAAGCGGCACACGTCTGCATGCAGTCGCGCTACAGTCGCTATCCTGTCTACCACGGCTCACTCGACGAGATCGCCGGCGTGGCGCACGCCTTCGATCTGCTGCAGCTGCAACCCGATGCCCCCGTACCGGTCCGGCCGGCGCTGGCCGTACCGGCAGCGACCCGCGCCGCCGACCTCATGCTCGAAATGCAGCGTGGCCGCAGCCACCTCGCCGTCGTACTCGACGAGTTCGGCGGAACCGCGGGGCTCGTCACGTTCGAGGACCTGCTGAGCGATCTCATGTCCGAGATCTTCGAGCCCGAACCGGAGGAGCCGACGCGCGAGGCGCCCGTGCGTGTCGTCGAGCTCGAAGGCAGCGCGCCCGCGAGCCGTCTCGAGGAGGCGTTCGACGTCACGCTCGGAAGCCGCGGCGTCCAGACGGTGGGCGGGCTGCTCGTGCAGGCGCTCGGGCGGATTCCCCGGGCCGGGGAGCGGCTCACCCTCAAGGGACTGGAGTTCGACATCCTGACCGCCACGGCGACGCGCGTCGAACGCGTGGCGGTACGACCCGGCCCGGTGCGCGCGATCGCGCTGGACCGGCCCGAGAACGGCGCGTGAGCGACAGCAGCGTTGTCCTAGTTACCTTTGCATGACTCTTGCATGAGCATCGAGCGCATCGTCGAGGGCCTGGAGCGGCGCGAGCCGGCGGCGCTGGCACGCGCCATCAGCCTCGTCGAGAATCAACGGGACGGCTTCGAGCGGCTGCTGTCCCACGTGCACGCCGGCTTGGGACGCGGGGGGACGCGGCGGATCGGCATCACCGGCCCGCCCGGCGCGGGCAAGAGCACCCTCACCGAGCGCCTGATCCAGCGGTTTCGCGCGCAGGACCTCACCGTCGGCGTGGTGGCGGTCGATCCCACGAGCCCCTTCACCGGCGGCGCGCTCCTGGGCGACCGTATCCGGATGGAGTCGGCTGGGGTAGATCCCAGCGTTTTTATCCGCTCGATGGCGACGCGCGGTGCCCACGGCGGCCTCGCCACGACGACGGAGGAGGTCGCGGACTTGCTCGAGGCCTTCGGGTTCGAGCGGATCCTGATCGAGACCGTGGGCGTGGGGCAGACCGAGTTGGACGTGGCGCGCACCGCCGAGTCGACGGTGCTGGTGCTCGTTCCCGAATCGGGAGACGGCATCCAGACGTTGAAGGCCGGGGTCATGGAGATTGCCGACATCTACGTGGTCAACAAGAGCGATCGCCCCGGAGCGGACAAGTTGCGACAGGAGGTCGAAGTCATGCTGGGAATCAGGCGCGGCAACGCGTTCCGGCACGTCGCCCCGCACCACACAGCCGTGGCGGTCGAAGGCGGTCGAGGGCGGTCGAGGGCGGCCGACGGCGGTGAGTGGGAGCCGCCGGTGCTCGCGATGGTAGCGTCACGGGGCGACGGAGTGGACGAGCTGGTCGCCGCACTCGACCGGCATTTCGTCCACCTCCAACAGAGCGGCAAGCTCGCCGCCCGGCGCCGCGAGCGGCTGGCGCAGCGCACCCGGGCAGTGCTGGAGCGCGCGGTACGGCAGTGGATCACGGAAGACACACGGACCGAGCAGCTGCTCGCCGCCCGGCTCGACGAAGTAGCGGACGGTCGGCGGAGCCCCTACGACGTCGCGGCCGAGATCCTTGACCAGGTGCGGACCGGAGCTCCCCGATGAGCGGAACCGATCGGAAGCCCGTCTATACGGCCGCCGACCTCGCCGGCTTCGACGACGAGCGGCAGCTCGGCAGGCCGGGCGCGTATCCGTTCACGCGCGGTATTCACCCGACGATGTACGGCGGCCGGCTGTGGACGATGCGCCAGTTCGCGGGGTTCGGCACCGCGGAAGACACAAATCAGCGGTACAAGTTCTTGCTGGAGCACGGTCAAACGGGGCTCTCCGTCGCGTTCGACTTCCCGACACTGATGGGCTACGACTCCGATCATCCACGCGCCGAGGGCGAGGTGGGGAAGTGCGGCGTGGCGATCTCGTCGCTGGCGGACATGGAGGACCTGTTCCGCGGCATCCCGCTTGACCAGGTCTCGACCTCCATGACCATCAACGGGCCGGCGGCGATGCTGTTCTGCTTCTACGTGGCGGCGGCGGAGAAGCAGGGCGTCCCGAGCGAGAAGCTGCGCGGCACGGTGCAGAACGACATTCTCAAGGAATACATGGCCCAGCACGCCTGGGTGTATCCGGTCGAGCCGGCGCTGAAGATCATCGTCGACCTGTTCGATTGGTGCGCCCGGCACGCGCCGTTGTGGAACACCATTTCGATTTCCGGCTACCACATCCGGGAAGCCGGGGCGACCGCCGCCCAGGAGCTCGCCTTCACGTTGGCGAACGGCTTCACCTACGTGGAGCGGGGGGTGGCGCGCGGGCTCGACGTCGACGCGTTCGCACCGCGGCTGTCCTTCTTCTGGGACGTCCACAACGATTTCTTCGAGGAGATCGCGAAGCTGCGCGCGGCCCGGCGCATCTGGGCCCGTCACATGCGCGAGCGCTACCAGGCGAAGAACCCACGCTCGTGGATGATGCGCTTCCATTGTCAGACGGCGGGCGTCACGCTCACGGCGCAGCAGCCGATGAACAACGTTGTGCGGGTCGCCTACCAGGCGCTCGCGGCGGTGCTGGGGGGGACCCAGTCCTTGCACACCAACTCGCTCGACGAGACGCTCGCACTCCCGACCGAGGACGCGGTCCGGCTCGCGCTTCGCACCCAACAGATCATCGCACACGAGACGGGCGTCGCGCGGGTGATCGACCCGCTGGGCGGCTCCTACTACGTCGAATCGCTCACCGACCAGCTCGAGCGCGAGGCTGAGGGGTTGTTCGCGGAGATCCAGTCGGGCGGCGGCGTCGTCAAGGGCATCGAAAGCGGCTGGTTTCAACGGCAGATCGCGCGCTCGGCGGAGCGGTTCCAACGCGCGCTCGAGGCGCGCGAACGCGTGATCGTGGGCGTCAACGACTTCACGAGCGAAGACGACCGCCCGGTCGAGATCCTCAAGGTCTCGAACGACGCGGAGGACAGCCAGCGGCGCCGGCTCGCACGCCTCCGCGCGGAGCGGGACAACGGGCTGGCGGCCGCGCGGCTGGAGGCGTTGCGACAGGCCGCGCTGGACGACACGAATGTCATCGGCCCGATGCTGGACTGCGCCCGCGCTTACTGTACCCTCTACGAGATCCGGCACGCCCTGGAGCGCGTTTACGGCGCGTACCGTGAGCCGGTGTTCTTTTGACCCATGACCGCACTCCCACTCGCCCCCAGCGCGAACGCAGTCCGTGACGCGATGCAGCGGCTCGGGGCGATTCAGCCCGGCCCCTACCGGGTCGTGTCGTGCTACCTGAAGCTCGAGCCGCGCGACAAGACCCGCGGCAAGTACCTCATCAAGATGAAAAACCGGATCCGCGAAGCGGTCGCGGCGCTGGAGCGCCAGAGCCTGGAGCGCGCCGTGCGCGACCAGGTCGGCGCGGATCTCGAGCGGATCCGCCGACACTTCGAGGAGCCCGGGGAACTGCCGCGCACACGGGGCGTGGCGCTGTTCGCCTGCCGCACCATCGGCCTGTTCGACGTGATCCCCTTGCCGCACGTCTACCGCTCGCGGCTCGCCGTGGAGCCCGTCCCCCTCGTCCGGGAGCTGGTGGCGCTGGAGCAGGAATTCGGCACGATCCTCGTGGCGGCGTGCGACCGAACCGGGGCGCGGTTCTTCGAGGTGACGGCCTTCGACGTCGCGGAACTCCCCGGCCTGCGAGCCGAGGCGACGCGGCCCGGTAAGTTCCACGGCCAGCGCCAGGCGAAGCGGGGCGGAGTGCTCGCGGGCGGCTACGGCGAGCACAACTATCATATGCGGATCCGCGAGGAGAAGCACCGGCACTACGCCAACGTCGCCGACCGCATCTACCAGATCCACACCCAGCGGCCGCTGGCCGGTCTCGTCGTCGCGGGCATCGGCGTGGACGCAGCCGCCCTCGTGCCGCACCTCCACACGTACCTCCACGACCTGCTGCTCGGCGTCGTCAAGCTGAACCCGAAACGGGCGAGCCCGGCCGAGGTGCATGAAGCCGCGCTGTTGCTGCGCGACCAGCGCGAACGGGCCTGGGAACGGGCCCACGCGGAGGCGGTCCAGGAAGGGCTGGGCACCGGGTGGGCGGTCAACGGCATCCAGGCCACCTTGAAGGCGCTTGCCAAGGGACAGGTGCGCACCCTGTTGGCCGACGGCCAGAACGACGACGCGCGCATCGATGACGCGATCGAGGAGGCGTTGCGCCAGCGCGTGCAGGTGGACGTGTTGTACGACGACACGGCACGCCGCACGGTGGACGGGCTGGCCGCGCTGTTGCGGTTCCGCCGCTGATGGCCGCGGCGAAGCGGCCGATCCGCGTGCTGGTCGCGAAGCCCGGTCTCGACGGGCACGACCGCGGCGCTAAAGTCGTCGCCGCGGCGCTGCGGGACGCCGGCATGGAGGTGATCTATACCGGCCTGCACCAGACGCCGGAGATGATCGCCCAAGCGGCGGTGCAGGAGGACGTGGATGTCGTGGGCCTCTCCATCCTCTCGGGCGCGCACCTCACGCTGTTTCCACGCGTGCGGAAGCTGTTGAACGAGGCCGGGCGTGACGACGTCCTCGTGATGGGCGGCGGGATCATTCCGCCGGAGGACATGGACGCCCTCCAGAAACAGGGGATCGGCAAGTTGTTCGGGCCGGGGACGCCCACGTCGGAGCTGGTCAGATACATCGAAGAATGGGCAGCAGAACATGTCTCGGCCTGAAGCACTCCGCATTCCGGATTCCACATTCCGCACTTGTCTTTGAGCCGTCTCAAGACGCTCACCGCGGAATACCGCGAGCTGCGCTCGCGCCTCGAGCAGGGGGGCGGGCCGGAGAAGATCCGCCGCCAGCACGAGCAGCGGAAGCTCACCGCCCGGGAGCGCATCACGGCGTTGCTCGACCCCGGCGGCGAGTGGTTCGAGGTCGGTCTGCTGGTCGCGTACGACCAGTACGACGGCCAGGCCCCCGCCGCCGGCGTGATCACGGGCCTCGGACGCATCGCCGGCCGCCCGGTCGTCGTGGTGGCGAACGACGCTACCGTGAAGGCGGGGTCGTGGTGGCCGGAAACGATCAAGAAGATCCTCCGCGCCCAGGAGATCGCCATGCGCCAGCGGGTGCCGATCGTCTACCTGGTCGACTCCGCCGGCGTGAACCTCCCGTACCAGGGCGGCGTCTTTCCGGGACAGTACGGCGCGGCGCGGATCTTCTATTACAACTCGATCATGCGGCACTACCTGCGCGTGCCGCAAATCGCCGCCGTGATGGGCCCGTGCATCGCCGGCGGCGCGTACCTGCCGGCGCTGTCGGATGTCATCTTCATGGTGGAGGGCACGTCGTTCATGGGGCTGGGCGGCCCGAACCTCGTGAAAGGCGCGACGGGCCAGCTCGTGGACGCCGAACGCCTGGGCGGGGCGAAGACACACACCGCGGTGAGCGGTGTCGCCCACTATCGCGCCCAGGACGATGCCGACTGCCTGAAACGCATGCGCGAGTACGTCGCCCGCCTGCCGCGCCCCCCGCGCCCCCCGCGCCCCCCCCCAGCGCCCTCGCTCCCGGCCGGCAAGCCCAAACGCGACCCGAACCAGCTGTACGATCTCCTCCCCGCCGACCATCGCATGAGCTACGATGTGCGCGCCGTGCTGGAGTGTGTGCTCGACAGTGGGACGCTGGCCGAGTTCCAGCCCGAAATCGCGCCGGAGATGATTTGCGGGCACGGCGCGATCGCGGGGCGGCCAGTCGCCCTCATCGCCAACTCCCGCGGGGTCATCAAGGGGAAGCAGGGCGAGCCACCCAAGATCGGTGGCATCATCTACACCGAGAGCGCGGAGAAGGTGGCGTACTTCATCGACACCGCCGACCGGGAGCGGACGCCGCTGCTCTTCGTCCAGGACGTGTCGGGGTTCATGGTCGGCACGGAGGCGGAACACTCGGGGATCATCCGCGCCGGGGCGCGGTTCGTCGAGGCGATGGCGACCGCCACCGTGCCGAAGCTCGTCCTCACCGTGAACCACGCCTCGGGCGCCGGCTACTACGCAATGGCGGGGCAGGGCTTTGACCCCGACTTCCTCGTCTCCTGGCCCACGGGACGCATGGGCGTGATGGAGGGGGAATCCGCGATCCAGGCGGTCTACGGCAGCGCCGCCGACAAGGCCGACAACAGCGCTGCCGTCGACGCGATGCGCGCCGACTACGAGCACCAGCTCGACGCCAGGTTCGCCGGCGCGCGCGGCTTCGTGGATGCACTCGTGCTCCCCGAGGAGACCCGCGACACCGTCGCCTTCCTGCTCGAAGTCGCCGCGGAATTCACTGGCCCGCACATCGGGGCCTTCGTCCTCCCGAGGGATACGTGACCACACGCCCGCTCCTGCTCGTCCTCGTCGCGCTCGGCGCCGCCTGCGCCACCGGCGCGCCCGTCACACGACCGCAGCCCGCCAAGGCCCCGCCCCCGGTCACCGGCGCGCCGACTACGCCTACCGCGCCTCCCGACGCCGCGGCGGAGCACGCGCAACCCGCCCTCCCGCCGCCCGTGGCCCTCATGGCCGGGCTGATGCCGCTCAAGGGCACGGGGGTCGATCAGTTCCGCACCAGGCATCCGACCTACGACGGGCGGGGAGTGCTGATCGGAATCCTCGACACCGGCGTCGATCCCGGCGTGGACGGGCTCATCACCGCCAGCACCGGCGCACCAAAGATCGTTGACGTGCGGGATTTCTCGGACGAAGGCCGAGTCGCGCTCTCGCCAGTTACGCCGTCGGGTGACGGGACCGTGTCGGTCGGCGGGCGGAAGCTTTCAGGCGCAGGGCGGATCGGACGCCTCACGAGCGCCACGACCTGGTACGGCGGACAGCTATCCGAGCTGCCCCTGGGCAAAGTGCCGGCAGCGGACTTGAACGGCAACGGCACGAACACCGACGTCTTCCCGGTGATCGTCGTGAAGGCGCCCGACGGCTGGGTCGCGTTCCTCGACTCGAACTTGAACGGCTCATTCGAGGACGAAATGCCGCTGCACGACTATCGCCAAGGGCGCGAGACGATCGCGCTGGGCACGAGGCCGATCACCCTCGCCGCGAACTTCGACGAGACCAATGGTGTCCCCCGGCTCGATATCGTCTTCGACAATGGGGGCCACGGCACGCACGTGGCGGGCATCGCGGCCGGCCACAACCTGTTCAACGTCGCGGGATTCGACGGGGTCGCGCCGGGGGCCCAGCTCTTGGCGTTCAAGATCGCCAACAGCGCGCGCGGTGGGATCTCCGTGAACGGCTCGATGCAGCGCGCCATGGAGTACGCCGCCCGCTACGCCGAGCAACGGAACCTGCCGCTGGTCTTGAACCTGAGTTTCGGGGTCGGGAACGAGCTCGAAGGGCGCGCGGTGATCGACTCCATCGTGAACGCCTTCCTGACCGCCCATCCGTCGATCGTGTTCACGATCAGCGCCGGCAACGACGGGCCGGGGCTGTCGACGCTGGGCTTCCCGGGCTCCGCCGACCTCGCGCTCTCGATCGGCGCTATCTTCCCAGGTGCGTTCGCCCGGCCGGCGCAGGCGGGGACTCCTCCCGCCGCGGACGTGCTCGGCTGGTGGAGCTCCCGGGGCGGGGAGGTCGCCAAGCCCGACTTTGTGACGCCTGGGGTCGCCTTTTCAGCGGTGCCGCGCTGGGACACCGGCAACGAAATCAAAGGCGGAACCAGCATGGCCGCGCCGCACGCCGCGGGCCTGGCCGCGTGCCTCATCTCGGCCATGCTGCAGGAGGGCCGCAAGGTCAGTGCCGCCGAGCTGGCGCAGGCGCTGCGCGCGTCGGCACTCCCGGTCGGTGGCGCCAGCGCGATCGACGAGGGCGCCGGCGTGCCACGGCTCGAGGCGGCCTATCGCTGGCTGCTGAGCGGGCACCAGGGCTCCGAGTACGTCGGGCGGACCGAAGGCGGCGCGTCGGGGGCGTTCCGCCGCGACGGCTTCGCCGGGCCGGCCGACACGCTGCAGCTGTTCCACGTGCGACATGTCGCCGGCCTGAGGGCGGCGCAATTCCTCCTGCGCAGCAGCGTCGCGTGGCTCGGCGTGCCGGGTCTGGTCCAGGCGGGAGCGCGGGAGACTGAAATCCCGGTCGTGTACTCCCGCGCTCCATTAGCGGCGCCCGGCGTGTACGTCGGGGCCGTCTCGGCCTGGAATCCGAGCGATACGCTCGCCGGCCCGTTGTTCACCCTGCCCAACACCGTCATCGTTCCGTACGACCTGGCGTCGCGGCCGCTGTACGACGAGCGGCGGGGGATCGGCCCGGGGCGCGTGCAGCGCTACTTCCTCCGCGCCACCCCGGCGGGGGCGACCCTGCTCGCGCGCGTCACGCTCCCTGACTCGGCCGAGCAGCGCGCCACGGCGCGGCTGTACGAGCCGAACGGACAACCGTTCCGCGATGTCGAAGAGGTGCAGCTCGGCCGGACCGATCCTGGCACGGGAGGGTTCGTGGTGCGCGCCGAGGACCTGGTGCCGGGCGTATACGAGCTGGACGTGATCGCGCCGCCGCTCTCCGGCGTCAACGCCACTGTGCGGGCCGAGGTCGCGCCGCTGACGCTCAGCGGGAGCGAAGCCTCGAACCCAGGAAGCGGGACCGCCGGCGGTCGAGTGACCGCGGTCCTGATGGGCGCGGAGTGGAGCGTCGACGTGACGGGCCGCGGCGCACCGCCCGAGAGTCTGACGGTGCGCGTGCCCGACTGGGCGTCCCGCGCCGTCATCGACGTCCAGATGCCGCGCGAGCAGTGGGGCGAGTTCACGGACTTCGGCGTCACGGAGTACGATTCGGCGGGGCAGCAGGTCGGCCAGGGGGCGATGAATTACGCGATCGGGCGGCACAGTTTCGACGTCCCGTCCGCCCTGAAGAACCGTCCGGTCACCATCGAGCTGTTCCCAGCCTTCGCGCGCGACGGCGGCGCGCACCCCTGGCGCACGACGGTGCGCGTGCGCTTCCTGCTCCGCGACGGTCGGCCGTTCGGCGCTGGCGCAGACGTCTCCGTCGTCGCGGGCGGGCGGAGGCTGCTGCCGCCCCAGCGGCCGCCAGAGCTCACGCTCCCGACGGGCTTCGCGCCGCTCGTCGAGCTGCGCGTGCATCCAGCCGTGGGCACCGATGCCGTCCGCCGCGGCGTCCCACAACCGTGACCTCGCAGGGCTCGCCGGCCCTCCCCACCGTCCGGATCGCCGCCGGGCAGGGCTTCTGGGGTGACTGGCTCGAAGCGCCGTACCGCCAGGTCACGGGCGGGCCGATCGACTACCTCATGATGGACTACCTCGCCGAAGTGACGATGTCCATTCTGCAGAAGCAGAAGTCGCGCGACCCGACGCTCGGCTACGCCACGGACTTCGTGCAGCTGATGGAGCGGATCCTCCCGACCCTGGTCGAGCGCCGCATCAAGGTCACCGCCAACGCCGGGGGCGTGAACCCGCCGGCCTGCGCACAGGCGGTGGCCGCGGCGGCACGCCGGCTGGGGCTCGGCGGCAAGTTGCGCATCGGCGTCGTGACGGGAGACGACCTCCTCGGTCGCCTCGACGGGTTGCTCGCACGTGGACACGAGCTGAACAACCTCGACACGGGCCGCCCGCTCCGCGACGTTCGCGACCGCGTGCGCTCCGCCAACGCCTACCTCGGCGCGTGGCCCGTCGTGGAGGCGCTGCGCCAAGGCGCCAATATCGTGATCACCGGTCGCGTGACCGACACGGGGCTCACCCTGGCGCCGATGATTCACGCCTTCGGCTGGAAGCGCGACGACTGGGACCTGCTCGCCGCAGGGACTGTCGCGGGCCACACGATCGAGTGCGGCGCCCAGTGCTCGGGGGGCAACTGCCTGGTGGACTGGGAGCGGATCCCGGACCTGGCCGATGTGGGGTACCCGATCGTCGAGGCACGTGCCGACGGCACCTTCGACATCACCAAACACCCCGGCACCGGCGGGCGCATCACCGTCGCTGGAGTGACCGAGCAGCTCGTCTACGAGATGGGCAACCCGGCGGAGTACATCACGCCCGACTGCATCGCCGATTTCACGACCATCCGCCTGGCGCCGGCGGGGGAAGACAGGGTCCGGGTGTCAGGGATCGGGGGCAAGCCAGCCACGGACAAATTAAAGGTGTCGATCGCCTACTTCTATGGTTACAAGGCGGTGGGCACGCTGGTCTACGCCTGGCCGGACGCTTACAAGAAGGCGCAGGCCGCGGACGGTGTGCTGCGGCAGCGTCTCAAGGCTCTGGGGCTCGAATTCGAGGCGATCCTCACGGAGTTCGTGGGTGCAGGCGCTACGCACGGCGTTCTGGGGTTGGAGACTGCGGACCTCGACGCGCTGCCGGAGGTGCAGCTGCGGATCGGCGTACGATCTTCCGACGCGGCTGCCGTCGAGCGCTTTACACGCGAAATCGCGCCGCTCATTCTCAACGGACCCCCGAGCGTCACCGGGTTCGCTGGCGGGCGACCCAAGCCGGAGGAGATCGTGGCCTATTGGCCCGCGCTTGTGGACAAGCGGATGGTCGAGCCGTGCGTGGAGATCGTGGAGGTATGAGAAAGGCGGCGGTCAGGCGGTCGGGCGGTCGGGCGGTCGGTAAAGGCCGCGCGAAACGAGTCCGCTTGCTCGAGCTCGCCCACGCCCGCTCGGGAGACAAAGGCGACACCGCGAACGTCGGGCTGATCGCGCTCAAGCCCGAGTATTATCCCCTCCTAGTGAAACAGGTGACCGCGGCCCGAGTCGCGCGGCACTTCAAGGGGATGATCACGGGCCCGGTCGAGCGCTACGAGCTGCCGAACCTCATGGCGTTGAACTTTCTGCTGCACGGAGCGCTCGACGGCGGCGGGACCATTTCGCTCAAGACCGACGCCCAGGGGAAGGTGCTGTCCACGGCGTTGCTGCGCATGGAGATCGAGGTGGCGCAATGAGCGAGACCGAGCGGGTGCTGCTCGTCGTGCAGGGCGGCGTGCTCACGGTCACGCTCAACCGCCCGGAGAAGAAGAACGCGATCGACACGCCGATGATCGCGGCTCTGCTCGGCGCCATCGAGCGCGCGGATCTCGACGCCGAGGTCCGCGTGGTCGCGCTGCGCGGCGCGGGAGCGGATTTTTGCGCCGGCATGGATCTGAACGAGCTGCTCGCATCGGCGGACAAGACGGTGGAGCAGAACCGCCAGGCCGCGCTCCGCTTCGGCGAGATCTTCATCCGGATCCGGAAGCTGCCGAAGCCCGTCGTCGCGGTCGTGCACGGGCGGGCGCTGGCGGGCGGCTGCGGCCTTGCGACGGCATGCGACCTGCTGGTGGCGACCGAGTCGGCGAAGTTCGGCTATCCGGAAGTGCAGCGCGGCTTCGTGCCCGCCATCGTCATGACCCTCCTCAAGCGGACCGTCGGGGAAAAGGTCGCGTTCGATCTCGCGGCAACCGGCCGGATCCTCTCGGCACCCGAAGCCGCGGAGCTGGGCCTCGTGTCGCGCGTCTACGAAGACTCGGACTTCGAGGAGCAAGTCGGAGAAGTGCTGCGCGCGCTCGCGGCGTCGAGCGCCTCCGCCCTCGCGTTCACCAAGCAGCAGTTCTACCAGCTGGACGGCCTGCGCCTCGAGGACGGCATCCGGCTGGGCGCAGACGTCAACGCCGTGAGCCGCACGACCCCGGACTTCCGAGCCACGCTCCAGGCGTTCCTGAAGAAATAGCGCCCGGCGTGAAATAGCGCCCACCGTGCGGGAAGTAGGGGCGCAGCATGCTGCGCCCCTACTCGGCGCGGGGCTAAATTCCCAGCGTGTCGACGGTGTCCTCCCTGCGCCAGCCCGGCCGAATTCTCTTAGTCTCGTGCTACGAGCTCGGCCACCAGCCGTTGGGGCTGGCCTGGCCGAAGGCATTCCTCGAGCGGGCCGGCTACGCTCCGGCCACTGTCGATCTCGCGGTCGAAGCCCTGGATGAATCCACGCTGCGGCAGGCGCTGCTCATCGCGATCGCTGTGCCGATGCATACTGCGCTCCGCCTTGGCGTGCGGGCTGCGGAGCGGATCCGCCGCGTGAATCCCGTATGCCGGATCGTGTTTCACGGGCTGTACGCCCTGCTCAACGCCGAGTATCTGCTCGAGCACGTCGCCGACGCGGCGCTGGGTGGCGAGACGGAAGGCGAGCTTGTGAGTCTCGTGCAACGGCTCGACACGGGGGTCGAGCCCGCGCCGCAGCGCCAGGCCGTGCTCGGGCGCCTCGATTTTCCAATCCCGAGCCGCGCCGGCCTTCCCGCGCTTACGCGCTACGTGAGCCTCGCGCATCGGGGCCGCCTCGTGCCTGCAGGCTACGTCGAGGCGAGCCGTGGCTGCCTGCATCGCTGCTTACACTGCCCGATCCCACCCGTCTATCAGGGTCGCTTCTTCGCCGTGCCGCGCGAGGTCGTGCTCGAGGACGTACGGCGCCTGGTCCAGGCGGGGGCGGGGCACATCACGTTCGGCGATCCCGACTTCTTGAACGGGCCGGGTCACGCCCTCAAGCTCGTTCGCGCGCTACATCTCGAGTTTCCCAGGCTCACCTACGACTTCACCGCCAAGGTGGAACACATCCTCGAGCAAGAGGCGCTGGTCCCTCAGTTCGCGGCGACCGGGTGTCTGTTCGTCGTGTCCGCTCTGGAGTCACTCTCCAACGTCGTGCTCGCGAACTTAGAAAAGGGACACACCCGCGCCGACATCCCGGTGGCGCTCGCCATCGTGCGCCGGGCGGGGATCGCGTTGCGGCCGTCGTTTGTGCCGTTCACTCCATGGAGCACGCTCGCCGATTATCTCGACCTGCTCGACTTCGTTGAGGCGGAGCGACTGATCGACCACGTGGACCCGGTGCAGTACACGATCCGACTGCTCATCCCGCCGGGCTCGCTGCTCCTCTCCCGGCCGGCGATCCACCCGTTTCTCGGGGCCCTCGACCAGGCGGCGTTTACCTATCAGTGGACCCACCCTGATCCGAGGATGGACGCGCTTCAACGTGCTGCGAGCGCGCTGGTGGAGCGCGCGGCTGGCTCGAGCGAGGATGCGTGGACGACTTTTTACCGCCTCCGCGCGCTGGCCACGGAATGTGCTGGGCTTCCCGGCGCGACTGGCGGCGTCAAGGCACCTGCGCCCGAGCGGCCGATTCCTGCCCGGCTCTCTGAGCCGTGGTTCTGCTGAGCCGAGCCGACGGAGAGCCAGGTGGGCTCTGTGGAGCGGGACGCTGGGGGATGGCGGTGAGTCTCGGTGCGGCGAACCCCCACCTTCAGCGCGTCGTGGGTGGCAACACGCGCCGGGCGTAGTCGCTCACCGAAACGAGCTTAAGAGGAAAGGTCCTGAGCGTCTGTGTCATCTCGATCGCATCTCCTTGGGCGTACGCGAGCATCAAG
>Ga0209057_1000015_pt1 | contig 126481 bp, 109 predicted proteins | sample GraSoiAngelo_146_FD_185903 | JGI IMG/M metagenome (GOLD analysis project Ga0209057, IMG submission 185903) | Grasslands soil microbial communities from the Angelo Coastal Reserve, California, USA - 14_1009_05_30cm (SPAdes) (version 2) | ecosystem: Environmental > Terrestrial > Soil >...
CCATTGTAATGATCGATAAATACAGTCAGCGTTCGCATGAGGTGCCCTGCGTTCAGGATCAGCAACCAGTCCAGGCATTCAGGTCGAACCGTCCGAACGAACCGCTGCGCGGTCCCATTCGCCTCAGGGACCTGAATCAGCGTACGAACAATGCGCGTGCCTTGCGCCTCAAAGACGACATCGACACTGCTCGTGAACTTTGATCATGGTCGCGAATCAGGAATCGGACTGGGTCGGCACGCTCGGAGAGCGTCCACGCGACGTGCCGCGCCTGCTGCGTCACCCATTCGCCGTCAGGACGCGCCGTGCAGCCGGCGCGGCCAGGTACACGCGACGACTGGCGATTTTCGATAAAGAAACAGCGCGTACAACCGCTGGAGCCAGATGGTGTCGACGGTGAAGAAATCCACGGCAATGACGCTCTTAGCTTGCGCGTGCGGGAACTCACGCCACGACGGACCCTTGCGCTTGCCTGCTGGACCAAGCTGCTCTTCGCGCCGGACCTTCTTCACAGTCGTCGCTGACACAATCACGCCCAGGCCCTTCAGTTCGCCCACGATGCGGAAGTAGCGCCAAGCGGGCACCAGACTCCAAACGAGCCGCCGCGATTGCGGTGTCGATACCCCAATCGCGGCGTCCTGACGGACAGAACGTCCGACTCACGCGGCCAGATCGCCGACGTGCCGGTGTGCGGTCGGTTGATCAGCGGCGATCCGAGCGAGCGCCAGGGCGCCAAGGGCGAGCCCAATGTCGCGGAGGGCGATATCTCTGTATTCGGGCTTCGTCCAAAGGTTGGCGACGATTCCCGCAAGCCATGCGCCCACGACATAGCCGCCCCACCTTGGCTTGGCGGCGACGAGCATTCCTGCGGCGATTTCGATCAAGCCAACGCCTTGCATGAACGTGTGACGCTCGACCGGAAGCTTTTCCACAACATCGTCGGACAAATACCGGTCCCAATTCCCGAGTTTGTCGGTGAATTTGTCGAACCCGGCGATGATCGGCGCTGCGACAAAGCCGGCGTACAGCAGCTTGAACGCATCCCGTTCCCCCTTCGGTCGGTGATCTATTTCGTGCAGTGCGAACCTCCATGTGCCAACCGCGGCGCGGTGACGCCGGCGGGACCTAAACATTCGCCACTGCGCTTCACAGTGACTTCAGGTACTCAATGAGCTCGCGCTTCTGTTCGGGGGTCAGCTTCAGCTTGAGATGTTCGTCGTAATGGTTGACCACGGCTTCCAGCGTTGGGAACCTGCCGTCGTGATAGAAACCGCCCTTCTGCCGGGTGAACAGGCCCCTCAGCGCCGTCGTTCGATATTGCTTGTCCGGAGATCGATCGGCCTGAAAGTCATCAATCCCGATTTCCTCAGGTTTGTGCAAGGCCCATCCAGGCTCGGTGAACAGTGGCGGCACATGGCACGTCGCGCACCTCGCCTGTCCCTCGAACACCGCCTGCCACGTTGTGCGACCTGCGCGTCGAAGGAACCAGCGGGCGGCGTAGGTGCGGGAATCGCGAGTTGGTAGAAATGCAATGCCGCCAGCTTGGACGTGATCAAGTCTGGCGTGTTGCGGACGTTCGGGTATCCGGCTTTTACGGAAACGGGGAAGCGGCCTTTATCGTTCAGGCGAGGATCGAAAAACGTTCCTTTAGACGCCGGTCGACTGCATCGCCACCGTGGTCAACGTGCCCGGCCTTAGTACGTGTCCCAACGTGCTCACTTTTCGCCGGTCTTCAAGCCACGCGGCCCGTCGCGGTATGTTTTCCATTGCAGATCGACGAGGTAGGCGTGCAGCGCGTCCGCTTCCTCCTGCGTCATCGCGGTCTTGACCCATGGCCAACCCGGAGGCGTGCCGTATTTCGGCATCCCGTTCCTCTGGTTGCTTCCCCCTAACACAATCGCGTTGAAGCGCTGATGCACACCGGCGGGCATGTAGCGGAGATCGGGAACCTCGCCGTCGAGCGCCCACGCGCCGCTTCCATCGGCGTCGGGGGAGTGACACTTGTGGCAGAAGAACTTCGTGTAGACGCGTGCGCCCCGCTGAATCGTTTCCGGGCTGGCAGTCTGTTCCGGTGGCTTCGGGACGTCGGGAATGTAGGCCGGACTCGATGGGAGCGTCGCTCTGCCGCCAAGCTTGAACGCCAGCAAGCTCGCGGGCCCGCGCTTCGATTCTAGGGTTGCCATGTCGCTGGCTCGCCCGAACAGCCGGAATCCCCCTCCCAGCCCGATCGGCATAAGCACGTACTGCTCGCCGTTCACTGTATACGTCACAGGCACTGATTGAATGGCGGAACCAGTCTTGACCGACCAGATTTTCTTCCCCGAGTCGGCCGCGTAACCGGAGAATTCGCCGCTCGCGTCGCCGTGGAACACAAGGTTCCCAGCGGTGGCGAGGACGCCGCTGTTGACCGAGAGAGGGAGTGTGACGACCCAGCGGGGCGATTGTTTGATCGGATCGAATGCGACAAGCTTGCCGTGCGCGAGGTTCGTACTGCGATGACCACCCTTCGCTGCGAGTTGATCCGCTTCCAGTGTCGGGTCCTGGGTCGAACCTCTGCCTAGAGTCTCATAGGCCGGTATGTACACGAGGCCGGTCTGCGCGTTGTAGGCCATGGGAAACCACGCGTGACCCATGCTGGTGACAGGAGCGTTTGCAGTATGCTGGGCCTCCTCCCAAACAGTGCCTTGATTGCTTTCCGCAGCGCTCGGCGAGGATGCTGCGAGGGCCTTCAAATCAATCTGGTTCAAGGTTCCGACAGGCTGGCCATCGATTCCTCGCGGTGGAAGGAGTGTTTTCCCCGTCCGAACGTCGAGTGTGTAGAACACCCCGTTGCGCGGCACGGTCATCACCGCGCGCTCCTCGTTGCCGTTGATCACCAGATTGGCGATGAGAATGTGGAATTCTTCAGCGCCGCTCGGCGGCGTGGCAGTCTGGTGGTGCCACACGTATTGACCGGTGGACGCGTCTACCGCGACGATGCAGTTGGCGAACAACCTGCTGCCGCTCGATTTGGTGCCGGTCAGATCACCGACGTCCTCTCCGGTGGTCGACGTCCCGAGCAGTAGCAGGTTCGTAACCGCGTCGTAGGTGATCGCGGTCCACACGTTTGCGCCACCGAGCTTCCACGATTCACCGTTCCATGTTTTCGCGGCCAGCTCGAGCGTCTTCGACTCGTACGGCTTCGAGGGATCGCCTGGCGTGGTCCAGAAGGTCCAGGTTTTCTTCCCCGTCTCCGCGTCGAGCGCGACCACCCCTCCACGCACGTCGTACTCCATGCCGGCCCAGCCGGTGAACACCTTTCCATCGCCGACCTTCGGTGCTTCGGTGATTCCCGTCTGGTCTGCATCGCACACGAGCGTCTCCCATACCTGTTTCCCCGATGCCGCATCGATCGCCACGATCCGGCAGTCGCCGGTTCCGACATACACCTTACCGTTCCACACGGCGACACCGCGATTCTTTCGCCCTTCATAAGAGTTACGCCACGGGCCGTTGATCCGGATGTGAGGATCGAATTGCCAGCGCAGCTTTCCTGTCGCAGCGTCAATGGCGAACACTTTGTCGAACGGAGCGCCGAGATAAACCACCCCGTCGACGACAATCGGCTCCGCTGACAGACCCATCGGGCTCGGCACGTCGACCGCCCAAGCGAGGGCCAGACGGCCGACGTTCCGGTCCGTAATGCTTTTCAACGGACTGAAGTGCTGGGACTCGAAATTTCCGCCGTTCACCAGCCAGCTGTCGCCACGACTGGCCTCGGCGAGCACCCGCGCTTGTGTCACGTTCCCTGGTGTGCCGTTGCCTCTCGTGACCGCTTGCGCAGGAGCGGTCTTCGCGGCGCCGTGTGACGCGGTCGTGGAGCCAGGCGACTGCGCTTGCATCACGCCGTAGACGAGCACGCCTCCCGCAAAGATGCCAATCAACCAAGCTCTCATCGCCGGGCTCCCTTCTGCGTCGAACCGTGCGCGTAGCTTCTGACGAGCGCGAGTCTACATTAGACTCTCGGCCATGCCACCGACATGCATCGTGTAGGGTGTTTTAATCCGGTCTGCGTAAACTAGCGGCCCTTTTCAGCTGTTTTCGAGGAGGGCCGTGATTTCCCTTTGCTACGTCGTGCTTCAGCGTGTCCTCCAGTTGGTCTGCCTTCGGTTCCGGTCGACGGCGTCGACAGAACTCGAGATCATCGTGCTGCGGCACGAGCTCGCGGTCCTGCGCCGGCAGGTTCGGCGGCCGGCGTTTCGATCAGCCGACCGACTGTTCTTGGCAGCGGCGAGCCGGATGTTGCCGAGGGGCAGCTGGTCGTCGTTTCTCGTCACGGCGGCCACGCTTCTGCGCTGGCACCGGCGTCTGGTGGCGAATCACTGGACGTACACGCGCCGCGCAGGTCGTCCGCCGATCAGTCGGGACGTTCGGGCATTGATCGTGTGGTTGGCACGCGAAAATCCACGATGGGCTACTTCCGCATCGCGGCGGAGCTGAAGGGCCTGCGTGATTGTGTCAGCGACGACTGTGAAGAAGGTCCTGCGCGAGGAGCCGCTTGGTCCAGCAGGCAAGCGCAAGGGTCCGTCGTGGCGTGAGTTCCTGCGCGCGCACGCCAAGAGCGTCATTGCCGTGGATTTCTTCACCGTCGACATCGTCTGGCTCCAGCGGTTCTACGTGCTGTTCTTCATCGGAATCGCCAGTCGTCGCGTGTACCTGGCCGGCTGCACGGCGCATCCCGACGGCGAATGGGTGACGCAGCAGGCGCGGCACGTCGCGTGGACGCTCTCCGAGCGTGCCGACCCAGTCCGATACCTGATTCGCGACCATGATCGACAGTTCACGAGCCGTGTCGATGTCGTCTTTGAGGCGCAAGGCACGCGCATTGTTCGTACGCCGATTCAGGTCCCCGAATGGGATCGCGTAGCGGTTTGTTCGGACGGTTCGGTCTGAATGCCTGGACTGGTTGCTGATCCTGAACGCAGGGCACCTCATGCGAACGCTGACTGTATTTATCGATCATTACAATGGTTGTAGGCCCCATCGCAGCCTGGGACTCACGCCTCCGAATGGTCGGACGCCGATTGAGAACTGGGAGGGCATGCAACCGATCACCGTGACACGTCGCGACCGTCTCGGCGGCCTCTTACGCGAGTATCAGCGCGCTGCGTGACTGGATCGAATTTATTTACCCTACAGGTCGGCGCGCAGCGAGTCTCCGCATTCCGCTTCGGCGATCCGCGCGTGATGGCGCTCTTCCAAGCCATCGCCGGCTTTACCCATCTGCCGCGCGGCGTTCGCAATCGCGGCCTCCGCCCACAGGTAAAGGCGCTCTGGGGTCGTCCGTATTCCGCCGCGCAGATGACCTATGACCTTCGGCGCCTTCGACTCAAGCGTCTGATCCACCGCATTCCGAACACGCACCGGTACACCGCGACCAGCTACGGCCTGAAAGTCGCCTTCTACACCAAACTCTATCTGCGCATCCTTCGACCGAATTGGGCCGCGTTGCTCCCCGAGGACGACCATCTTCCACGAGCCCTCCGTGGCGTCCTCGATCTGCTCGATCGCGAAATCCAAAAGCTGCACGAGGAGGCCGCACTTGCTGCGTGAGAAACTTGCTTCAAACGTAATGATGTCCGCCGTTGGAGATGTCTAGGCCGTTCCTTTCTTCCCTCGCGCTTCCATCCGCGCGAGCATCTGACCCTTTGCCTTGAGCCGCTGGTGCGAGTAGTGCTCCAGCATCTTCTTGGAGAGCTGGCCGGTCACCGCCTGGATAACGTGCTCGGGCTCACCAGCCTCGAGCAGGTCCGTGACGACCGTGTGGCGCAGGTCGTGGAATCGGAAGCCGGGCAGGCCGGCGGCGTTTCGCAGCGACCGCCAGGCGCCGTCCCACTTTTTCGCCGGCTTGGTCGGGTCGTAGTGGTGATGCTGGCTCTCGCACCAGAGATAATGCTCTTGGTCCGTGTGCCCGAGTTCGTCCGCGCGCTTGAGCATCCGCATGATGGCGTCGCGGGCCATTACGATCACGCTTGCATCGATGACCACTTCTGGTCATAATGTGACTATGAGAGAGGTGCGGATTGCCGAACTGAAGGCGCGGCTCAGCGAGTACTTACGCGCTGTTCGTGGGGGCGAGACCATTGCGGTACTCGACCGCGAAACGCCGGTCGCCCAGATCGTGCCCGTCCGCGACCGAACGATGGTTCGAATCCGCAAACCCGCACCCGGCACGCCGCCGCCGAATCGTGTGCCACTGCCGAAGCGTCTGAAATCCACCATCGACGTCGTGCGATTGCTGCTGGAAGAACGTCAACTGCACCGATGATCGCCTACGTCGACGCGTCGGTATTGTTGCGGGTCGCCCTACGTCAGCCCGACGCGTTACCCGAATGGCGACGGATTCAGCAAGGCGTCTCGAGCGCGTTGATCACAACCGAGAGCCTCCGCACGCTTGATCGTCTTCGGCTGCGTGCGAAGCTGTCGGACGAGGAGATCGCGAACCGACGCGCCGCGATCCTGCGCCTGATCGCATCGTTGGAACTCGTGGAAATTGATGCGGTGGTTCTCGATCGCGCGGCGCAGCCGATGCCGACGGAACTGGGCACCCTCGATGCGATTCACCTGGCGACAGCCCTTCTCTGGAAAGAGATGTCACGGATGGATCTCGTCATGGCCACACATGACGGGGCACTCGGGCTGGCCGCCAAGGCGCATGGACTCGCCGTTTTAGGTTCGTCGTCGCAGTGAATCTCGAAGCGTGTTCTCGACAAAAGGCCGTCGAGTCCACGCTCGGTCCACGAGCGACTCGGAGCGTGAACAATCAGTGAACAATTTGCTCCCGAACACCGTGGAAAACCAACTACGAGGATTGAGGTAAGCCATCGAAGAACCAACAGGATAGACAACCTGCATCAACCTGTTCACCGGAGGGTTGTTGGTTCGAGTCCAACCTGAGGAGCCATTTGCATTCAAGCGTTTACGGAGATCGGGATTAGCGCGCGACACTGGACTGTGCCCCTTTTTGTGCCCCCTCTCGCGCCGCGCCGGACACAGAACAATTGCCACGGCACGATCACAGTGCCGCTGGTGCGATCCGGAAACCGACGCGAATATCGCGAATATCAGATCATCGGGTCGATCGGTTCGGGACCGAGGGTCGGAGGTTCAAATCCTCTCGCCCCGACCAATTTCTAAAGAAAACCGCGAAATTCAGTCTGCCAGTTCACTCGGTTTTTTTCCGGATTCGAGTCGAGGAACCGAGTGACCGGCGCTTCAAATCCCGCCTTCATCCAGAATCGTTAGAGATTTCTCGCCTCCGCCGCTCGCGACACGTCCAACCCACAATCTTTACGAAGCAAAGCGCTACCCTCGACGCTACCCGACGTTGGGGTCAGATGCTGATTCACGAAGCCGAGGCTCGACCGGTTGATCGCGTTGTCCGGACGATGAGATCATCGCTGCAAGGTTCAAGGCGGGTAAATTCAGTGGATCGGAGTCCAGGTCAAGTCCATCAGCTCTCCTCGTCTGACGAAAAGATCGCATTGTTCCGCTCGCTCTTTCGCGGGCGCGAGGACGTATATCCACGCCGATTCGAGAGTCGGAAAACAGGGAAGTCCGGCTACGCACCCGCATGCGCCAACGAGTGGGTACGCGGCATCTGCGAAAAGCCGCGCGTCAAATGCGCGGAGTGCGAAACCGCCGCTTCCTGCCGGTCACCGATGAAGCGATCCGGGTGGCACCTTTCCGGCCGCGACGATGTCGGCCAGCCCTTTGTCGCCGGCGTCTATCCCATGCTCTTCGATGAGACGTGCTTCTTCCTAGCGGTCGATTTCGACAAGAGCGGTTGGTTGGAGGACTCAAGTGCATTTATTGAGACGTGCCGCAGAATGGATCTTTCGGCTGCACTCGAACGGTCGCGTTCGGGGCGGGGCGGTCACGCCTGGCTATTCTTCGACGAGGCTGTGCCTGCCGCACTCGCGAGACAGCTTGGCTGCTACATTCTGACCGAGACGATGAAACGTCGGCCGGACCTCGGTTTCGATTCGTACGACAGGTTCTTCCCGAATCAAGACACCTTGCCACACGGTGGATTCGGCAATCTGATCGCGTTGCCACTGCAGAAACACCGCCGCGGTGACGGCAACAGCGTCTTCCTCGACGACCACGGCATCCCGCATCACGATCAATGGGCCTTCCTTTCAACGGTACGGCGTATTCGACGCGGACATCTCGAAGATGTCGTGCGCAAAGCCGAGCAACGAGGCCGTGTCCTCGGTGTGAACCTTCCGCTGGCCGAGGATGACGACCCTGCGCCGTGGACAGCGCCGCCATCACGACGCCGAAAGGAGTTGTCGATTGCTGGCGACCTCCCTCAATCGCTTGAGCTCGTCCTCGCCAGCGAGATCTACGTCACCAAGGACAGACTGGCGCCGGGGCTGCGAAACCGGTTGCTGCGTGTCGCGGCATTCCAGAATCCAGAATTCTACAAGGCGCAAGCGATGCGGCTGCCAACATACGACAAGCCACGCATCATCGGCTGCGCCGAGGAATATCCGCATCACATCGGTCTCCCGCGCGGCTGCCTGACAGATGTTCGTCAAGTCCTGACGGACCTGAACATTCGCATGGTCATCCGCGACGAACGTCACAATGGACAGCCGCTGCAGGCGACGTTTCACGGTGAGCTGCGACCCGAGCAGAAGTTCGCGGCCGATGCGATGTTGAAGCATGAGACCGGTGTCCTGTCCGCAACGACAGCCTTCGGGAAAACGGTGGTTGCCGCCTGGCTGATCGCACAGCGCAACGCCAGCACGCTGGTGCTCGTGCATCGGCGGCAACTCCTCGACCAGTGGGTTGAGCGTCTCGCGGCCTTCGTGGACGTACCGGCAAAGTCGATTGGTCGAATCGGCGGTGGCCGAAAGACACCGACCGGTCTGCTCGATGTGGCCGTCATTCAGAGCCTCGTTCGCAACGGTGTTGTGGACGACCGCGTTGGTGACTACGGGCATGTAATCGTCGACGAATGCCACCACCTATCGGCGCACAGCTTCGAGCAGGTCGTCCGCCGCGCGAAGGCTCGTTTCGTCCTCGGCTTGTCAGCGACCGTCACGCGGAAGGACGGCCATCATCCCATCATCTTCATGCAGTGCGGTCCTGTACGGCATCGGGTGGACGCAAAGGCGCAGGCGGCGGCGCGGCCCTTCGAGCACAGGGTCATCGTGCGGCCGACCGCGTTTCAATCAGCCGGCAGCACTGGGGCCGACAAGAGAATCGAGTTTCAGACGCTTTATCAGTTTCTAGTGGAAGACGACACGCGGAATCGAGTGATATGCGAGGAGATCGCTCAGGCCGTCAGCGCGGGCCGATCACCACTTGTGCTGACCGAACGAAACGAGCACCTTGATCGTTTCGAAAGCGCACTCTCCGCGAGCGTCCCTCATGTCGTGGTGCTGCGAGGCGGAATGGGCAAGAAGCAGCGGCGAGCAGCGGCCGAACGGCTGGCGGCTATCCCGCTGGACGAAGGTTGCATCATCCTCGCGACTGGCAAGTACATTGGAGAGGGATTCGACGATCCGCGTTTGGACACGTTGTTTTTGACGCTGCCGGTCTCTTGGCGAGGGACGATTGCGCAGTACGTCGGAAGGCTGCATCGCCTCTATGATTGCAAGCGTGAGGTACAGGTCGCCGTGCGAAGTTCCACGAATTGACGCGATCGGACGAAAGCAGTTGGAACGTGAAACCGCCAACTGGGAACGCCTCGCAGCCGCGATCTCCGCGATTGTCAGAATCAAAGAGGTGTGAGATGGGCCGCTGGATCACCAAGTTCGTGCTCCGATGCCGATCACTCCTTGCGTCCAAGCAGGTCGATGCAGAACTCGACGACGAACTGCCGCTTCCACCTCGAACAGCACATCGAGGCGCAAGTCTCCCGCGGTGTGACGCCCGAGGAGGCACGTCGCCGAACCGTGATCGCGATTGGCGGACTGGACCAGCAAAAAGATGCCTGTCGGGACGCTCGCGGTGTGACGTTGATTGACCATGCCGTGCGCGACATCCGATATGCCGCACGCATGCTGCGCGCGAATCCGGGATTCACGCTCGTGGCCATTCTCTCGCTGGCGCTCGGCATCGGCGCGAATGCCGCGATTCTTCAACTGATTGAGGCGGTTCGACTTCGCAGCCTGCCAGTCCCTCGCGCAGAGGAACTGACTGAGGTGCGCATCGCGGGCGGCAATGGAGGGTGGGGCGTCTCGGAAATCTGATCACGCTCGATACGGGCTTGAGACGTGACGGCGTCATGTTCGCGATGTTTGCCGACTTCACTGATCGCCCTCCGCCGGAGCACGTGTTGGCGGCACAGTCGGAGCTCCTTCAACGTATTCGCTCAGTCCCTCAGGTGGACGCTGCGGCAATCACGACCCAATTTCCGCTGAACGGCAGCAGCTGGACGCAGGGCATCGAACTGCCCGCGTCGAGCACGCCGGAGAGGCGGTCCTCGAAGTTCACGTACGTCAGTCCCCACTACCTCAATACAGTCAGCATGCGACTCCGGGCTGGCCGTGATTTCGACGAGGGCGACACCGCCACGTCGCGACGGGTCGCGCTCGTCAGTGAGATGTTCGCTCGGCGGTATCTTGGGTCGGCAAACCCGATCGCCGTCACCGTTCGGACCGTTGCAGAGCCGCGCTTTCCCTCAACGGTGTACGAGGTCATTGGCGTCGTGAGCGACACGAAGTACTCGGCGTTGCGCGAACCAATCCCGCCGATCGCATTCGTGCCGATTGCCCAACATCCAAGCCCGCGGCCCTGGCCCGGCATCGTCATCCGATCTTCGGCTTCACCGTCGACGCTTATGGCGGCTGTGAAACGGACGGTCGGAGAATTGCGCCCGAATATGACGATGGGCTTCACCGTATTCGACACCCACGTTCGAGATGGCCTCGCTCGCGAGCGCATCCTAGCCTGGCTCGCAGGGAGCTTTGGCGTGTTGGCGGCGTTGCTCGCTACGATCGGCGTCTACGGCGTGATCTCGTACCTCGTAGTGCGTCGGCGTCACGAAATCGCGATTCGGTTGGCACTCGGCTCAGGGCGGACGCGAGTCGTCCGTCTCATTCTCGGAGAGATCGCGATTCTGTTGGTCGTCGGCCTGGTGCTCGGAGGAGTACTCGCGGTCGCGATGGCATCCGGCGCGAGCAGCCTGCTCTTTGGCCTGTCGCCGCGCGATCCGATGACGCTTGTTAGAGCGACGGCCGGACTGGCGACGATCGGGTTCCTCGCCAGTTCGTTGCCGGCGTTCAGAGCGTCGCGTATAGATGCGACCTCCGCGCTCCGAGCGGAGTGACGCACGCCCGCCGGATCGTGGAACACGCAAGGTGGACCACACACATATAGGCGATGTTCCGCTCGCGATCGGACATGAACGCGCCCGCCCCTCGCAAATCCTCGATCGCTTTGTGGAGGAAAGTTGGCGCAGTATCTATGCGGGTCAACTCGAAATGCGCCCACCAGGTGCGCCCACCATCGAGCCCGATTTTGTGGGATTAAGGAGTAGCACTCAGCTTTTGGTAAACACTTTGCGACTTTCAGTTGTGGTCCTTCCGGGATCTCCGTGGGTGAACCGATACAGATCTGCCACGACCGCGGCACGGCGTCCAGGGCTTCGCGCGCTGTGCGCGGCGCCTCCGGCGCCCCTGGACCCCGCACCGCGCTCGTGGCGTGAAGCATTTATGGCCAGCAAGCTCACGCTTGCTGGCTTGCCAGCCAGCGTCGAGTGACGATACAACCGATGGCCAGGAGGTCGTCGGTGCAGGATACGAAACTCTTCGAAACGATTCTGGGATTGCAGGTGCCGTGGCGCATCAGCCGTGTGGCACTGGATACCGCGACACAACGCGTCGACCTCTGGGTCGAACATGCGGCGGACGTGCGCTGGACATGCCCCGAGTGCGCGACCGACGTGGCGTGTCGGGATCACGCCGACGAGCGAGTCTGGCGGCATCTGGATATTTGCCAGTTCCAAACGTTCTTGCATGCGCGCGTGCCGCGCGTCGAGTGTCCGACGCACGGCATCCGCCAAGTGCGCGTGCCGTGGGCGGAGGTCCGGAGCCGGTTCACGCTGCTGATGGAGCGGCTGATTATCGATCTGATTCAGCAGTGCAGCACGGTGACCGGCGCCTGTCGCCTTGCGGGAATTAGTTGGGATGAAGCCTGGGGCGTCATGGAACGCGCCGTCACACGTGGTCGAGCGCGTAAGGTGGCGCGGCCGATCCCCTACGTCGGCGTGGACGAGAAGGCATTTCGGAAGGGCCACCGCTATCACACGATCGTCTGTGATCTCGAGCGGTCGACGGTCGAGTTCGTCGCCGAGGATCGCAAGACGGAAAGTTTGGCGGCCTACTACGCGCAGCTGACCGATCAACAACGCGAGGCGCTGAAGGCGGTGGCGATGGACATGTGGGAGCCATACATCGGCGCCACGCGCGAGGGATTGCCCGATGGAGACGCGAAGATTGTGTTCGATCGCTTCCACATCATGCGCGAGATGACCAAAGCCGTCGACACCGTGCGCAAGCAGGAACATCGGGCATTTCTCCGCGCGGACGACGACTCCCCGCTGACCGGCACGAAGTATCTCTGGCTCTTCAGCGACGAACGGCGACCCGAGCGGCACGCGGACGCCTTCGCCACCCTCCAAGCGTTGAACCTCAAAGTCGGTCGCGCGTGGGCCATCAAGGAAGCCCTTCGCACGCTGTGGACCTATCATCAGGGTGCCGCCGTTTCGCGCTTCTTCTCACGCTGGTACGGGTGGGCGACGCGCTCGCGGCTCGAGCCGGTGAGGAAGGTCGCCAGAATCCTCAAGCGTCATTGCGATGGTGTGCTCCGATTCGTGAAGCATCCGATCACGAACGGCGTCGCCGAAGGTCTCAACAGCAAAATCATGAGCATCAAACGGAAAGCCGGTGGCTTTCGCAACCCGTCGAACTTCACGACCGCGATCTACTTTCACTGTGGCGGCTTGGATCTCTACCCACGCTGATCCCGGAAGAGGCTCAGTTGTTTTAGCCCCGTTCTCGCTCCTGCTCGTTTGCAGGTTCGATTCAACTGCGGCTCACCGCCGTAAATCTAGAGGACTTAGCAGCGACAGTTTGACGCTGACCGATCCGATCTGAGGTCACCCTGAGGTCACGAATCGGTCCACGTGCCAGCGGGTCGGATGGGCGTGTTCCCCGAGCGGTCGGCTGTCCGCTCGGACGGTGCGCCATCAGCGCCCTGAACCGCCTCCGTCGCGTGTGGGGCCGTGTCTGGGAGCGTGTTCGGCAGCCGCACGATGACGGACCGGCGGCAGACGTCCGTGCTCTTTCAGGAACTTTTGCCGACGACCGGCCTCTATATGAGAGACACGACAACAGGGGCGCAATGTCGCATTGGAACCGCCTGGTAACTGCCGCTTTCGTATCTGTGGCCAGGACGGTTGCTGCCGGAAGAGCTGGGGCTCAACTGCTGTCACAAGATGCCCTCACTGACGCGGTCGCGATTGGCCGGCGGTGCGAAACGGAGCGCTCTCGACATAGGAGATGTCGACATGCGGCGTTGGACGACGCGCGTTCTCGTCGGGCTGTGTAGCCTGATCGTTGTTACTGCGCTCACGGGTGCCGCGTATCAATCGATTGCGACTCGAAGAGACCTGGCGGTTACTCCGCCTCCCGGACAGCTCGTCGACATCGGAGGGTACAGGCTGCATCTGTGGTGCACAGGGAGCGGCGCGCCTGCCGTGATCCTCGACACAGGCCTCGGTGGCTCGAGCGTTGGTTGGTACTTTGTCCAACCTGACGTCGCTCGATTTACGCGCGTGTGCTCCTATGACCGGGCAGGTATGGGTTACAGCGATCCGGGCCCATCGCCGCGGACAGCACGCCGCATCGCGAGCGAGCTGGCCAAACTCCTCGACCGCAGCGGGATTGCCGGACCGGTGGTGCTCGTCGGGGCCTCCATCGCGGGTTTCAACGTCCGTGTGTTCGCGTCCGATCACCCTGAGCTCGCCGCGGGTCTCGTCCTCGTGGATGCCTCCCACGAAGCCGACGCACATGAAGTGCCGCGGATGGCGCGATTTGTGCCGTTGCTGTCGACGGTTGGTGTCTTTCGACTTTTCGGCGTGTCGTTCGGTCACAGAGTCGAATCGCTGCCCCCGTCAGTGCGGCGCTACGCGCAGGCAACGAGTTTCCGCGCGGCGGGATACCAGGCGGCAGCTGACGAAATCATTCACATTCGGGAGACCGTGTCGGAAGTCAGAAGCTCGCGCCGGAAACTCACGATCCCTGTCGTCGTCGTCACCGGTGCACGAGGTGCTGACGAGAATTGGCGACAGTTGCAGCAAGATCTCACCTCGCTCTCAGAACGAGGATGTTTGATGATCGCTCGACAGTCCGGTCATGTGGTATCGGTCGACCAACCAGAGGTCGTTGTGGACGCGATCCGGAGGGTCGTGGAGACAGCTCGCGGCCACGATGTCCCCCTTTGCGCCACGCCTCCTGCAACCGGTCACGGTGACACACCGCGGCGATAATTCTGCGCTCCAACCGCGCGGAGCGTCCTCGCCGTGCTGGTCTACGCGATCCGTCGCAGGGCTTGGATCCAAAGTCGCACAGGCCTGAGCCGGTTCCAACTCACGAGAATGCGGCTCACAACTCGCTCTGAGAGGCTCATCGCTCGCTCCAAGACAATGCTGCGAAGCGTGACGAGGGAGGTCCAAGGGCACTCCGGACTTGCTCGATTGGGCCCGGAGACGGGCGTATACTTTCGACTTCGGGAAAGCGATTTCCTCTTAGGCTCATCTGCGAAGGAGAGACCGATGGGTTCGAAACGCTTCAATCGGCGGGAACTCCTGAAGAGCGGCGCCACGTTAGCCGGTGGTTTCACTCTGGGAGCCGCGGCACCCGCGCTCGGCCAGGAACCAATGACACATGCATCCCCGCCCATGATCAAGGGCGACAACGATGGTCAAATCGCCTACGGCGATCGCTCTAAGCATGTGAAGTCGGTCCGCATCCCCCACGGCGGCCGGCCGTCGCCTGATAACTTCGGGCTTACGTTTCATGTGGCATCGCCGCTTCAGGACTCCGTCGGGGTGATCACGCCATCCTCGCTCCACTACTTCGCGACGACTCGTGGATCCTTCCTCCCGGACATCGATCCGCGGGAGCATCGCTTCATGATCCACGGCATGGTCGACCGTCCGCTGACCTTCACCATGGAGGACTTGAAGCGCCTCCCGTCCGTCACCCGCCTTCATTTCATCGAGTGCGCAGGGAATCGATCGTCGCGGAGAGCGAAAACCGTTCAAGAAACGCACGGCATGACGAGTTGCGCCGAGTGGACCGGCGTGCTCCTCTCGACGCTGCTTAAGGAGTGCGGACTGAAAGGCGGGGCATCCTGGTTCGTCGCAGAAGGGGTGGAGGAAGTGAAGGGTGCGTCGAGCATGCCGATCGCCAAGGCGATGGACGACTGCATCGTGGCCTACGGCATGAATGGCGAGGCCGTGCGGCCTCAGAACGGATTTCCGCTGCGGCTGATGGTCCCCGGCTTCGAGGGAATTTTTCACACCAAGTGGCTGCGACGAATCAAGATCGTCGATCGGTACTACATGAACTACAACGACTATGGGCATCTTCATGAGGACGCGAAAGAGAAAGAGGCGGCATTGAGTTACCAGATCGGGCCCAAGTCGGTCATCACGTTCCCTTCGGGCGGACAACAGCTGCCCGGCAAGGGTTTCTACGAGATCAGCGGCCTGGCCTGGTCCGGTGGCGGCGCTATCAAGCTGGTGGAAGTGTCTACCGACGGCGGCAAGAAATGGCACAAAGCTGAGTTCAAGGGAACGCCACAGCGTATGGCCCATGCCCGTTTTGGCTATCAGTGGAATTGGGACGGAAACGAAACGGAGCTCCACTCGCGCTGCACGGACGAGATCGGTCAGGTTCAACCGTCGCGCGCACAGATCGCCAAGTACTGGAACAAGCCCTTCGATGAAACATTCAGCGTGCCGGGGTTGGACAACAGCATTCAGCCCTGGAGGATCGCCAAGGACGGGAGCGTGACCAATGGGAACGCGTAGGGTTTTCCTCATTGCGTTCGCGTTCGCCTTGCTGATCGGCGTCTCCGCGCTGGCGCAGGGGCCTACCTATGGAGTGGGACGCACGCCGACCGCTGAGGAAATTCGCGCGTTGGATATTTCCATCGGCCCGACCGGAGAAGAACTCCCCCCGGGAAAAGGCACTGCCAAGGAGGGCGCGCAGGTCTATCGCGCGAAGGGATGCGCGGGATGCCACGGCGCGGCGGGAATAGGCGGTACGGCGCCCAATCTAAGAAGCAAAGATCCCAAGAATCCTGACGTCTGGGCGCGAGGGCGAATTCTGCCGCTTCGCGCGCCGTTCGCAACCACGGTCTGGGATTACATCAATCGCGGGATGCCCCTCAATAGAGAGGGGACGCTAACGGCCGATGAGGTCTACGCGTTGACGGCGTATCTGCTCTACATCAACGATGTCATCCCGGAAGACGAGACACTGGACGCCCAGAGTCTGCCGAAGGTCAAGATGCCAATTGGTGACAAATACGCTTCCCTACCTGATTGGAAGCCCAGGACGCCAAGGCTCAAAGGTTACCCGTACTAGCGTCGAGCGATAATGCACGTCGTAGTGGCCATCACGCCGGCTCACCCGGCTCGCCGGAGCCTCTCCAAACGACGCAACCAGCCGGCCACCTGGTTCCAACTGGAGACTGTTTAGGCTCGCCTTTCTTCTGCGTGCACAGCGACAGCGTCATTTGCGGCGAGCAGGTATCATTTACGAATTGATGTACGACCCATTTGTCTCGGGCCGATTCACTGTCGCCGAGCGGAGTATGCAGGCGTTCGACACTGTGCGCAACCGCAGCTTTCCTTGCGACATGTGGCGTCCAACGGAACCGGTCGGCGTTTGCCCGATCATCCTTCTCTCTCATGCGAGCGGCGGAAGCGGTCCGCGAGGCTACACGTTTCTGACGAATCACCTGGCCAGCCACGGCTACATCGTCGCGGGACTGAATCACTCCGAACTCGTCGCACCCGAGCTCCAGCGTTGGGAAGGTGAAACTTCTGAACAACGGGCCGCGCGAGCCGAAGCTGCCATCGCGAGCCGCGTTCCGGATATTCGCTTTCTTCTCGACTATGTCCTGACCGAAGCGCCGCTTGAGCCTGCGCCCGTGGGCATTGTGGGCCACAGCTTCGGCGGCTGGACAGCGCTCGCCTCTCCCGACGTGCTGCATCACATTCGGGCGGTTGTCGCGCTCGCGCCAGGCGGAAGTTCGAATCCGAGGCCCGGGATTCTGCCGGCGAAGCTGGCGTTCAAGTGGGGCCGCGACGTGCCGACCCTCGTTCTGGTGGCGGACAACGACGTCTGCCTTCCGCTGGACGGCATGTACGAGATCTTCGACAGAATACCCGCCGCGAAACGCATGGTCATTCTTCGCCACGCAGACCACATGCATTTCATGGACAATGTCGAGCAGCTGCACGAAGCGGTTCGTACCTCGCCGCCTTGGATTCCGGAGTTAGATTACCTACAGAAGGAAATGCGTCCGATTGCGGAACTCTGCACCGGCAAACAATCCCACTTGTTCGTCCGAGGACTCACAGTTGCGCATTTTGACGCGGTGCTGAAGCAAAATGACGAAGCCCGCCGATTCCTCGCCGGCGACATCCAGGCCGAACTCGCGTCCCGCGGCGTAGAGGCCTTCGTGCATTCGGCGGCATAGGCGGTAACTTCAGTCGCCAACGCGTCGGCCGAACACCGGACTTCAAGTTTATCCTTCGCGAGGAGAGTCTCGGCAAAGTCGCACAGCTGTCGATCTTGGTGTGAACCGCGCCGACTCGCGACCTAGCGGGCGGTTCTCTGATCTCTGCGTTCGGTAACGTGTAACGGCGATCTGACGACTGATAGACTAAATGGTTGGCGCCTTTGCGATCGTTGCCGCCTATGTGCCTGCTCGGCGCGACACGCACGTCGACCCGCTCGTTGCGTTGCGCATCAAATAGAGTGCCTTCTCATCCGCGTGCCGGGCCGCAGCGAATTTATGCCGGGCCGTATCTGAGACGGTCGCCCGAGTCGCCTTCGAGCATTGGAACATTGACGCTGCTGAAGCCGTAACATCGACTGTCTATGTCATGGCGCTGCCGCCGTTCCGCGATCCGATCCCTCCTGGCACGCTTGACATGTTGGTGCTGACGACGCTCGCCCGTCGAAGCGAGTTGCACGGATTTGAGATCGCCGAAGCGATCGAGCGGGCCTCGACAGATATCCTGCGGGTTGAGGAGGGCTCGTTGTATCCGGCTCTTCAGCGGATGCTGTCAAGGGCTGGATCGCCGGCGAATGGAGCCGCACTGACGAGAACCGCCGCGCGAGGTACTACCGGCTCACAGCGGCAGGGCGGCGGGAACTCAATCGTCAGATTGAAGCCTATCAACGCGTCACTGGCGCAATCGCTCGCGTATTGCAGATCGCATGATGCTGTTTCGACGCATCTGGTTCTTCGTCACGCGCTGGCGGCGCATACAGGATCTTGACGACGAGATGCGCCTGCATGTGGAGCTCCGCGCCGCCGCGAATCGGCGGGGCGGCCTTGACGCCGAGGAGGCGGCGCGTGAGGCGCACGTTCGTTTTGGAAACAAGCTCAAGCTGCGCGAGGAGGCTCGCGACGTGTGGGGCTTCACAGAACTGGAGCGCATCGGTGGAGATCTCCGGCAGGCCGTCCGGCGCGTCGGCCATTGTCCGGCCCGGACGCTCGTCGTGGTGCTGACCCTCGCGCTCGGGATCGGCGCGATGACGTCGATGTTCACGCTCGTCGACGTCATGCTCTTGAAGCCGGCGCCGTGGAACAAGGCAGGTCCGCTGGTCTGGATCGCGGGTCTCAAAGGGCGCTCCGGAGGAACCCGCAACGTGTCGTACCCGGACTATCTCGTCTATCGCGATCGCGCGACGACGTTGTCGGGCGTGACCGCGTACGGGGGTACCGCCATGTCGGTCGGCGGTCGGCAGCCACAGCGCGTCCTAGGCGGATTGGTCTCGGGCAACTACTTCGACGTCCTTGGGATTCGCGTCCAGATCGGCCGCACGTTTGCCTCGAACGAAGACACAGTGCCGGCTGACCACGCTGTCGTGGTGCTGAGCGATGCCCTGTGGAAAACACAGTTCGGTGCCGACCCGCGTGTCATCGACACGCGCGTCACGATCAATGGCCACCCGTTCACGATCATTGGCGTCGCGCCGCGCGGCTTCACGGGCGTCGCCTATGCCGACGACCCGGAGCAACTCTGGGTCCCGATGGCGATGCAGCGTGTGGCGATGCCGACGAGTCGCGCTCTCGTGAACGACCCGAACGCCGGCTGGCTGCGCGTTGTCGGACGGCTTCGCGATCGGACGACGACGGCACAGGCGGACGCCGAGATGCGCGTGATCGCGAAGCAGTTGAATCCACCTGATACTTCACGCAGTCAGGAAAAGAGCGCACGCGTTCTGCCGGTGCGAGGCGGGATGACTCCGTGGGAGCAGGACAGCCTCGCGCCGATGTTCGAGCTCATCTCGATCGTGCCGGCGCTTGTGCTCCTCGTGGCGTGCGCGAACGTCGCGAACGTGCTGATGGCGTACCATCTGTCCCGTCGTCGGGAGTTCGCGATGCGGCGAGCGATTGGCGCGTCGCGCGGCCGGTTGATCCGCCTGTTGCTGACGGAATCAGTGATTCTGGCGGTGCTGGCCGGAGTAGCCGGTTTCGCCGTCTCGTTCGGATTATCTGCGCTCATCGTGCACTACGGCGAAGTGCCCACCGACGTATCAGTGCTGCTGACGCTGGACAGCCGAGCGTTGCTGGCGGCAACGGCAGTCGCGGTCCTGACGATTGTGGTCTTCGGCCTCGCGCCTGCAGTGACGGCGACGAAATTCGACGTGCTCCCGGCTCTTAAGAACGAAGGCACGACGTCGACCACCTCGCCTGGCCCGGCCCGGTTGCGACGAATCTTTGTCATCGCACAGGTCGCAGTGGCGCTCGCACTCGTGATTACCGCGGGACTGTTCCTGCAAAGCTTCTCACGCGCCATGCGCGTCGATCCCGGGTTCGATCCTCTCGGGCTCGTGACAGTATCTTTCGATCTGAATCTTCAAGGCTACACGCCTGCTCGGCGTGACGCGTTCGTCTTGCAGTTCGTGGAGCGCGCGGCGGCATTGCCGAATGTGATCTCGGCGGCCACGGCGGACATCCTGCCGCTCGGCGGCGAGATGGTTGGCGCGACGCTGGTCTCCGAGGGTCGCAACAATTCAGCGCACGCGACGGTCGCCAGCATCTCGCCACGGTATTTCGAAACCCTCGATCTGCCACTCGTCCTCGGGCGTGAATTCACTCGGGCCGATAGCGCCGCCGACGCACCGATGGCGATCGTCAACGAGACATTGGCGCGCCGGCTGTGGCCCGGCATGGATCCGGTCGGCAAGCGCGTGCACGTTGCCGACTCAAAGGAGCCCTGGCGGGAGGTGATTGGCGTTGCGCGCGACGCGAAGTACCTGTTTCTGACCGAGTCGGCTCGCGGCGCGTACTACGTACCGTTGCGACCGCAGTCCGCAGCGTCACTCGTGGTCCGAGCGGCCGGCGATGCTCGCGCAGCGCTCTCGTCGCTGACGGCTATCGCCCGTGATCTCGATCCGAACCTGCCGCTCTTCAACCTCCACACGATGGACGAACGGATTCGTCGCAGTCTTAATCTCCGGCGTGCCGTGGTGTCGCTGCTGGGCGTATTGGGCGGCCTGACGTTACTGCTGGCGTCAATCGGCATCTACGGGGTTGCCACACATAATGTCTCGGCGCGCATACGCGAGATCGGTATCCGCATGTCGCTTGGCGCGCGCGCGACGGATGTCCTTCGGATGATCGTCCGCGAGAACCTGTCGCTCGCGCTCATTGGTGTGACGATTGGTCTTGTGATCAGCGCCGCCAGCTCGATAATTCTCGCCTCTTTTCTTTTTGGCGTGTCATCCGCCGACACAGCGACATTCGCCGGCGGGTCGGCGATGCTCTGTGGCGTGAGCATTGTCGCAACCTACATTCCTGCACGCCGTGCCGCTCACCTCGATCCGCTCCTGGCGTTGCGCCACGAATAGTCTCGCCTCATCGTGTGCAGACGAGTCTTCGCCGCCCTCGGGTCAACGCGGACGAAACGGCTGGCGCAGGTCAAGGCTGCGACGTGCCGTGAAGAGCCGCGCCACACATGCCGCAGGCGAGGGCCGCAACGATGTAGGACGGAGCAAACAATCGAGACTGGAGCGTTGCGAACGCTCGCTGTTGCCGCACAGACCGATCCTACTGCCCATTGTGATGGACGTCGTCGGTCCCCCGTAGTCTGCGAAGAATTCATTTCAATCTGCCCAGGGCGACTACAGAGGAGTTGAGTGGCGACGTCCGCAGGGCAGCGGACGGGATCAGGACGTCGATGGTCTGCGGGCGCTACGGAACAAACGGACGCGTCTCTCGTCAACGGTTCTGATGGAAGCTTTCTTGGCCGATTTGCGATACGCGTTCCGCAACATGCGCAGCAATCTGAGCTTTACCGCCATTGCGCTGGCGGCGCTTGCGATTGGCATTGGCGCAAATGTGGCCATTTTCACCGTCGTCGACGCGGTTCTTCTCCAGCCGCTTCCGTACCCGCAGCCGGACCGGATCATGAAGCTTGGTCGCCGCTTCCGTGCGGGCGTGGGCGATTCGAACTCGATTCCGAAGTACATGGTGTGGCGGCAGAACGACGTGTTCGAGGCAATGGCGATCTACGATTTCGGGGCCCTGGCGATGAACCTCGGATCGGGCAACCCGCCGGAGCCGGTGAAGGGCGCCCACGTCTCCGCCGATTACTTCAAGGTTTTCGGCGTGCTGCCGATCGCCGGACGCACCTTTTCGCAGGCTGAGGATCTGCCCCATGGTCCTGCCGTCGCGGTGCTTAGTTACGGCGTGTGGCAGATGCGGTTCGGCGGTGCCGGTGACGTAATCGGCCGTCCGATCCTGTTGAACGGCGTTCCGTACGACGTGGTCGGCATCCTGCCGAACAGTTTTCATTCTGATCCGGAAGCCGACGTCTGGATTCCACTCCAAGCGGATCCGAACAGTACGAATCAAGGCCACTACCTGAATGTCGCCGGACGCCTCAAACGAGGTGTGACGCCCGCAGCGGCGGAAGCGCAGATGAAGATCGTCGGCGAACGCTTCCGGAGACTCAATCCGAAATGGATGGATGCCGACGAAAGCGTGGCGGTCGTGCCGATGCGCGAGGCGACGACCGGTGACGTGCGGACAGCGCTGCTCGTGCTGTTTGGTGCGGTCGCGCTGGTGCTGCTGATTGCGTGTGCGAACGTGGCGAATCTGCTGCTGGCGCGGGCCGCCGGTCGGCAGCGCGAGCTCGCCATTCGATCGGCGATGGGCGCGGATCGCGGCCGTATGGTCCGTCAGCTTCTAACTGAAAGCGTGCTCCTGTCCGGTTGTGGCGGACTCCTGGGTCTGGCGCTCGGCGCGTGGGGTGTGCGCGCCCTGCTGCTGCTCGTCCCCGGCAACATTCCGCGCGTCACCGATCCGAACGGAACCGGGATACTGATCCCGGTGCTCGATTGGCGGGTGACGGCCTTCACGATCGGCTTATCCCTTGTGACCGGGGTCATGTTCGGTCTCTTTCCGGCGCTGCAGACGTCGAAACCCGATCTGGTGTCAACGCTCAAGGAAGCGAGCGGTCGGTCCGGGACCAGTCTTCGCCACAAGCGCGTCCGCTCCGTTCTGGTCGTGACCGAAATGGCGCTGGCGCTCGTGCTCCTCGTCGGCGCCGCGCTGCTAATTCGCACCTTCGTGGGTCTGCGTTCGGTCGAGTCCGGAATCGACGCGCACAACGTCCTGACGTTTCAGACCTCGCTCGCGGGCACGGCGTACTCGTCGACGGCCAGCGTTAGCAATTTGACGACGCAGGTGGTCCAGCGGATAGAGGCGGTGCCGGGCGTTGACGCCGCGACCTCGACGATTGCGCTGCCTGTCGAATCCGGCATCGACCTGCCGTTTACGATCGTCGGCAAACCGCCGGCGCGCGGCGAGTACACCGGTGACGAACAATGGCGCTCGGTTTCGCCGCACTACTTCAGCGCGTTCCGAATCCCACTCGTGCACGGCCGGGTCTTCACGGACCGCGACACCGCGTCGGGACCGCGTCTGGTCATCATCAATGAGGCGATGGCGAAGAAGTACTGGGCCAACGAGGACCCGATCGGTCAACTGATCGTGATCGGCAAGGGGCTCGGTCCCCAGTTCGAGGAGCCGCCGCGGCAAATCGTCGGGATCGTCGGCAACGTCCGCGAGAACGGGTTGGCGCGAAACGCCGCCACCAGTGTCATGTACATCCCGCAGTCGCAGATGACCGAAGGCCTGACAACGCTCGCGAACAACGTGATCCCCTTGTCGTGGGCGGTTCGCACCACCACCGACCCGATGCCGCTGCGCGTCGCTATAGAGCGCGAGCTGCGCGGCGTCGACGGTCAGATCGTGATCTCGCACGAGCGGACAATGGAGCAGGTTCTGTCGGGCGCGGTGGCGCGTCAGAGTTTCAACATGGTGTTGCTGAGCATCTTCGCAGGGGCCGCGCTCGTACTGGCGGCGATCGGAATTTATGGCCTGATGTCGTACTCGGTCGAGCAGCGCACGCAGGAGATTGGTATCCGCATGGCGCTGGGCGCGAATCGAGCCACGATGCTCAAGACCGTCCTGCGCGAGGGCATGACGCTGGCGATTGTCGGCGTCGCGATCGGCTTGGTGCTCGCGTACGGCCTGACGCGGCTGCTGGCGAGCCTGCTCTTCGGTGTCAAGACCAGCGACCCGTTCACATTTGTCGCAGTGGCCGGCGTCCTGACGATCGTGGCTGCCACCGCCGCATTCATCCCAGCGCGGCGCGCTACCACCATCGACCCTGCGATCGCGTTACGGTACGAGTAGCGGCTCTTTCAGGATCCTGATACCCGGTGCGCGGCTTCGCGAACGGCTTCTTACTAATGCTAAGGGGCCTCCGAAAAATAACTTAAACAACTGTCACTTCTTGGTGGATTTCATCGACTGAGTCGTCCTCGGGACGATGGTGTAGTTCCATTCCCCGTGAAACGCGTGCGGTTTGATATTTAGCGCTCGCATCTCTTCATCGGTGACTTTCACCTTCGTCGGATACTTGCGCTTATCCAAGCGCGCCCTAACTTTCAGGCCAGTCTTGGTGACGGTGGCTCCAATCAGTTTCACGACGATTTCGTGACTGGTCAGCGGGCGCCCTCGCCAGTTCATGCTGATGTGCGAGAACAACCGGTGTTCAATCTTGTTCCACTTACTCGTCCCGGGTGGATGATGACAGACGGTGACGTGCAGCCCGGTCTTATCGGCGAGGGTCTGCAACTCTACCTTCCAGAGCCGCACCCGATAGCCGTTACTACCGCCGGCATCGGCACGGACGAACAGCTCGCGCGCCTGCGGATACACGCGGCTGCCCATCGTCAGCCACCATCGAAAAATACTCCCGGCGGCAAAACTCGCGGTATCGTGGTCAGCGCCCACGTTCACCCACCCGAGGTTGCGCGCGACATCATAGATCCCATACGGGATGGCCTTGGGCTTCGCGGGATCGATGAAGTCGGGAATCTTCACCCCCTCCGGATCGCCGTGAGGCCGCCATTTTCGGCCTTTGTTGTAAAACTGCCCGATGAGCTCCTTCTTCTCCGTATCGACCGAGATCACCGGCTGGTCTTGACCTTGGAGTCGCCGGACTCGCCCATTCAAGTACCGAAACCTGGCGATCGCGATCGGAATGATTCCCGCCCTCGTCAAGGCTTCATATTCGCCTGCAGGCTATCCGACACCTGCTCGCAACCGATCGCGCCCAGCCAGCGAGAATGCGGTGGCTGAAGCGCGGCGCATTCGGGCTTGCGGCGGTTGCCGTGGCCCATTGGATGTGGGGCCGGCGCAGCACGCGTGAGGCGTCGGCCGTGGTGCCGCCCGTAAATCCACCAGTTGACCGCTGAACTCCTTCGGCGCCGGAGGACTCGCGACAAATGGTATCGAGTTCGGTCGGCCGACAACACACATTACCGACCGGATTGTGAAGCAATGCGCGGGCCCGCTTCTGCGATCCACGCAGTCAGGACGAGCGCCCACCCCTGGTCCGGACAGGAGACACTCGGCCGTCGGCTAATCCGCGGCTAGTCCTTGCGACTTTCGAGAGCTCCGGTGGCCGGTGGTCGACATCAGCCCGTCTTGCGTTAGGATGCCAGACGACATGCCACCGCCCGAAGTGGCAACCTTGCTAACCGGTCTCGCGATGGGTGAATCGCCACGTTGGCACCAGAACCGTCTTTGGTTCTCGGACTGGGGCGCTCAAGAGATCGTGGCACTCGATCTTGATGGAAATCGCGAGGTCGTCGTTCGCACAGCGTTCGGTCTTCCTTTTTGCATCGATTGGCTACCGGATGGCCGCCTGCTCATCGTCTCGGGGCGCGAGAGTCTCCTTCTGCGCCGGGAGCCAGACGATCGCTGGTGACCCACGCCGACCTGCGTGCCCTCTCAGACAAGGCCTGGAACGAGATCGTCGTGGACGGTCGGGGCAACGCCTACATCAATGGCGGCCCCGGAATCATCGCCCTGGTCACACCGGATACTGCGGCTCGACGTGTAGCCGATGATATTACCTTTCTCAATGGCATGGCCGTGACGCCCGACAACGGCACGCTGATCATCGCCGAGTCGCACGGGAAGAGGCTCACCGCTTTCGACATCGCTGCAGACGGCACCCTGTCGAATCGACGTGTGTGGGCTGACCTCGGCGACGGCGTTCCGGACGGCATCTGCATCGACGCAGACAACGCCGTTTGGTACGCAAACGTTCCCAACAAATGCTGCGTGCGCGTCCGCGAAGGTGGTGAGGTGTTGCAGACAATCAACATCGATCGCGGCTGTTTCGCCTGCATGCTCGGGGGCACCGGCAACAGAACCTTGTTCCTGGTCGCGGCGGAGTGGCGTGGCATGGAGCACATCCCCGAAGTTGCGCGAGCGCGAACGGGACAGGTGCTGACCATCGAGGCACCCGCACCGGGCGTCGGGTGGCCATAGGAGTGACCATGACGAAGAGACGACGCGCGTCGAAACGATCAGCGACAAAGCCTCCCTCGAGGAAGCCGTCGCGCTTGTCTCCGCCGAGTCACGTCCCGACGCGAGGTCTCTACGGCTGGATCACCCACACCGAGCTCGCAAGCTCCGACCCGGCTGCGACGAAGATGTGGTGCACCAAGGTGCTGGGCTGGAAGTTCAAGCCGAGTTTCCACACGCCAGGTGGCGAATACCATCTGTTTGCGTACTCCGACAAAGGAGGCGGCGCGATTCGCGCCACCAAGCCGTCTGAGACGCCGGGCAGCAGTTTCGCCGTTCACGTCGCGGACACGCGCGCCGCATTCGAGAAGGCGCTCCGCGAAGGAGCCGAGGAGGTGGTCCCGCCTACGCGGGTGATGGAGGGCGTGACCATCGCGGTCGTGCGTGCAGCTGGAGGAGTCCCGATCGGCTTCTCGGGTCCATGATGAAGGCATCCGCACTGCTGGGTCAGACCGTCGTCAGCGGATCGAACGTTCTGATCGCGGGATGTTGAAGCGGTGATCGATGTCTGCGCGCCCGCGTCTCGCAAAATCCTCGATCTTTTTGGCGAGGATGATCCGCTGAATGTTTATGCGGGTGAACTCCAGGTGCGCCCACCACCCAGAGCAGGTGGTGGCCCGACCGTGGCGGAGCACTGCCCTTGGGTAAACCCTTAGCGACTACTGGCGAACGGCAGCGCCGAATCCCTGGCGTTCGGTTGTTTCCGCCCTCGGTGGCTTCGGCTGCGCTGGTCGCATGGAGCGGCTATCCGGCCCATAACCGGTGTCTGAGGTCCAGTGAAGCGTCCGTTGCCGATCATAGGGCTCTTAGTGTTCTCGATTGCGTGTGTACCACGCGATCGGCTTAACGCAAGTTGTCATTGGACAAACGAAAGACTTGCCACTGCCGGCGAACAGCATCTGATCAGCGACGTGGACTTAGCCGAGGAGTTGGCGATACGGTTTGCGGACGCAACCCGTGGCCACCGGTCTGGACACTTTGCTGGCGTCAATGTCTACGCCGAAACGCGTGAAAAATGCTTGGCATCGTTGCTGACGGCCGTGGGCCGTGCACACGGTGTCGATCCAGAGGCACTTCGGGGCGTCATCGGACGACGCCCGCCGGGGTTCGACTTCTCGATGCTCGTATCGTTTGCGTTGCTTTATGCGGTCGCGTCTGTCGTTGCGGTCAGTCGTCTGCGCGCTCGGTTCCAATTTGATTTACCGCTTGTCGCAGCCGCCGCCACATATGCCGCCGCGATCGCGAGCTCCATCACTGGCCTGATGTTGTTCGCGTTGTGGACCGCGACTGGCGAAATGCTGCGGGTTCGTGATCCTCACCTGAGCTACCGCGTCGGTAGGTTACCGTGGAGTCAACACTGGGCCGAACTGTTCATTGCGGCCGTGGCGCTCTTCCTGATCATCAACTGGCTGCTTTACCGGCGTCAGAGGCGAAGCGCTTCTAGCCTCAGCTTGTTGTGAGCGATAGATAGCGATAAACGCCGCCGCAGTGTTTACCCAAGGACAAACGGCGGAATGAGGCGCGGGAATTCGGCCTGGACGGCGTGCCTGCACAGCGCGCCAATCATGAGGACGACCAGCATCGCCGCAGCGGCTCGTCTCCACCTGGGAATTAACACACCGAGGCCACCGAGGATTTCGAACACTCCGATGACATATTGAGCGTTAGCAGGGTAGCCCCAATGCGCGAACCTGTCCGTCCATCGCATTGCCGAGGGGCCTTCGAGTTTCGAAATGCCGACCAAGACGAGTGCTATAGCCAAGAAGATGGCGCACGCCCACACTGCTGCTCTGGGAAGCCTGATCACGTTTGTGCCCTCCGATCGACATTGCGTTCAGCTCGCGTGATGCCTGCTACGGCAGCGGACCATCCAGCGCGCGCGGATTCAACTCACAAAACCTCAATTCTTTCTCTCAGACTGTCATGCACGTAGAATCTGAAGCACGACCGCCCAGAATGGAGTCCTGCCGTGGTGAAGACGTTCGGAGACTTCGAGTTTGACGATCGCCGAAGAGGCCTGAGGGCGGGAGGGCGACCGGTGAGGCTCAGGGGACAGACGGTCGATTTGCTCTGGCTGCTACTCGAGCGGCCGGGCGAGTTGATTACTCGCGAAGAGATCGAGCGCAGGCTGTGGCCCGACAGGAACGTCGACTTTCATCACAGTCTTGACGTAGTCGTCAGCCGCCTCCGAACAGTCCTTGGAGACAAGGGCGCGAGCCCTCGATACATTGAGACGGTGCCGAGGAAGGGTCATCGATTCATCGAACCTGTCATCGCGAGGCCAGAGGCTCGGCCGGCGAATGAGCCGCGCCGTTGGAGTCGCCCACTCCTGGTCTACGCGGCCGTCGCAATTCTCGCAGCGATTCTGGCGATTCTCTTTGCGCACACCCGGTACGACAAGTTTGTTCCGTCTCAGCGTTCGCAGGCATCACCAACCGTGCCCACCCGATAAAACAGAGTTCGTTCTCATATTGGCGAATGTGCTGCCGGACCGAAGCGTTGTTCAAAGGTCCGATAAACGCCGATCTGGCTACGAACTTCGGGGATTGGAGCGAATTGTCAGGCTCTTTGCTACTTCTTTGGCTGTTGAGTCAGAGCTGTCGACGGCGGCACATGTCCTTTCAGCCGCATGTATACGACAATGTTGCCGTAGTGCTCGTTATTATGAGTGGTGTTGAACATGAGCACGGCCCCGCGAATCGTCTGCGTCGGCTTGTTGCCGAGCCCTGCGATGGTGGCTGGCTGATTGAAATTGGAATCAGTCGTCGTCTCGTAGACGGTGTCGCAGTAAGCCAGCGAATCGAGCAGAGCTTTCACGAGCGCGGCCTTCTCGGTCACTCTCTCGAGATTAGTGGTTGAAGGCGAAGACATGCCTTTGGCCTGTGCGCAAAAGAAGAAGTTCGCGTTTGCGATGTGACCGAGGACCTCGCCGAAGCTTCGGACCTGTGGTGTCGGCTTGAAGGCATAATCCTCCGCCGACATGGTCTCAGCTGCCTCGGCGATATTGCGGCGAATGGTCGCGTGCATCGACCTCGCGACCGCTGCAAGAGACGGCGAGAGTGACCGGTCAGCGCCCGCGTCGGTCGTCTGGGCCAATGCCGGGACGGTCAACGACACCGAAAAGGCCGCCAAGATCAGTCGACGGACCATAGCCAACTCCTTTGCCGAGCGCCATTGCAGTTCGATAGTCTAGCGCAGGTGGAAGCCTTGCGAATTTGGAGCATGACCGACTGGTTCCGGCCGGCGGTTCTCTCGATCTGGTCGGGGCAGTCTTTGGAATGGAGGCGAATTGAACGTCTCGACGAGCGCTCCTTCGTAACCCTTGGCGACTGATCAGGAGTAATCCTCCGGGGAGTAAACTTGCGGTTCATGTCGGGCGCTCACTACTGGCTGACCAGCGACCGTCTCGCCCTGCGGCGTTTCACTCCCGACGACATAGATTGGCTGGCGAATCTGTACAGCGACCCCGATGTGACGAGGTACCTTGGCGGAGTTAAAGACCGCACGAAATCTGAGGAATTTCTGCGAACCCGGATCCTGCACTACTACGACGAACATCCCGGCCTCGGCATTTGGATGACCGTTGAGCGCGACACCGGCGCGTGCCTTGGTTACCACCTGTTGAACCACATCCGAGGCGAGTCAATCATCCAGATAGGCTTTACGCTTGTGAAATCGGCCCGGGGTAAGGGCTTCGCAACAGAGATGGCTCTTGCGGTGCTTCGCTACGGGTTCGTTGATCTGAAGCTACCCCGCATCGCCGGGATGGCCAGTCTGCAAAATTACGCCTCACAACGGGTCCTGCTGAAGATCGGTCTTGAGCGCCGAGGCGAGCGCACCTTTCCCCATCCGGACTACGCCTCGGAAGGCCCGATGGCCTGGTTCGAGTGTGATGCCTATTCCGGCCATGATGAACGGCGAATCCGGACATCGTGATCACCGATTCCGGTCAAGCCGATCACTTATCGGAGCGAAGCGACGACGGCAGTTCCTCTCGTGAGCCTCCTTGGTGGGATAGTTGCGTCATCGTACGTGTTTTGTTCTTCTCGTCAATAGAGGACAAGTGCGCCTTGTGGGCCGTTGTGGGCGGCGCGTTCTCTGCGCCGTCCAAGCCGGCGTGGGAATCGCGTTCTGGGCGATTTCCATGCCGGCGACACGGTCCACAGGCATCTTTGCTCGAGAGACGACGCGCCAGGATGCCCCACACACGACGATCGGATGCGGGGTCGACCTGTCACATCCCGGAAAATGTTGGCGCGCGGCGAGTGTGATCGTCATGAGGTCACCTTCCCGCGACGCGTCCCCGGGTCGCGCATGGTCGGCCCTTTGAGCGTGAGCCGGTGCGCGCGATGGATTAAGCGATCGCAGATCGCATCAGCGACCGACGGTTCCCCAATCGCCGCGTGCCAAGCCGTCGGTGGGAGTTGGCTCGCAATCAGGGTCGACGCGCGTTCGCTCCGATCTTCGATGACCTCGAGCAGGTCCCGCCGCTCGGCGTCGGTCAGCGGTGCGAGCAGCCAATCATCAATCGCCAACAGATCAAGCTTGGCGAGCTTGATCAGCAGCCGAGCATACGATCCGTCGCCGCGACTCACGGCCAGCTCGTGTAGCAAGCGCGGCGCGCGCACGTAGGTCGCGGTGAAGCCGTGGCGACAGGCACTCTGGACGAATGCCGACGCCAACCACGATTTTCCGATTCCCGTCGGCCCCGTGATCAGGAGATTGTGATGGTCCCGAATCCAGCTGCCCGTGCCGAGGCTCAGGACGACCTCCCGATTGAGCCCGCGCGGGGTGGTGAAATCCACATCCTCGAGGGAAGCGGGATACCGGAGTTTCGCGTTGCGCAGGCGTTGCGTGAGTCGCCGGTGCTCGCGCGCGGTCCATTCCGTGTCGACCAGCAACCCGAAGCGGTCGTCGAAACTCAGCTCGGCGTGCTGGCTCGAGCTTCGTTGCTGATCAAAGGCCGCGGCCATCGCCATCAGGCGCAGGGTCTGGAGCTTCTCGATCGTGGGGTGCATCAGCATAGGCCTCCTGTTGGGCGTAATATCCGGCGCCGCGCAGATTCTCGTGCGTCAGGGCCGGGCGGGTCGGCGCCGCGTCGTCGAGCGGCAGCCGGTCCTGGTGGTTGAGGAGAATGTGTTCGACGGTGCGAAACCGATAGGAGCGCAGCCGCTCGGCCCGTCCACACGCGGCGTCGAGTCGCTCGGCCCCATGCACGCGCCCGAGCCGCATGAGGCCGAGACAGGCGCGGTAGCCTTGCTCGGGATGCGGGCGGCGCTCGAGGATGCCCGCGACGAGCCGTCCGGTGGCAGGACCGATTTGCTCAGCCCACCCGATCAGGCGCGACGGCGTCCATTCGGCGTGCGCGCGATGCGCTCGCGGCATGTGCGCGAGCTGCGTGGCAAATCGGCCGCGGCCGGTGAGGCGGACGTTCGACACGAGGCGCTTCCCTTTGAAGAAGACTTCGACGGTGCTCGCCGTGAAGCGCGCCTCGACCCGCTCGTGCACCAACTGGTACGGCACGCTGTAGAAGTTGTGGTCGACCTCGATGTGGTAATCGATATTGACGCGGCATGGCTTCCATTCGGCGAGCTCGTAGCGCGTGCGCGGCAAGGGCGCGAGCGCCGGCCGATCGAGTTGCTCAAAGAGCGCACGTCGACTGATGCCGGTGATCTTCATCGGGCGGTCGTTGATCGCGTCGACCCGCTCGCCAATGGCGGCGTTCAGATCGGCGAGGGTGAAAAACGTGCGATGTCGCAGGGCCGCCAGGACCCAGCGCTGGGCGATCTGGACACTCACCTCGACTTTGGGTTTGTCGGTTGGCGTGGCGACGCGCGCGGGAATGACGACCGCGCCATAGTGGCGCGCCAGATCGGCGTACGTCCGGTTGATCTCCGGTTCGTAGCGACTGACCATCGTGACGCCGCTCTTCAAATTGTCCGGGACCCAGATCGCCGGACTGCCCTGACAGTAATCGAGCATGCGGACGTGCGCGCCGATCCACGACGGCAGGTCTTGCGTGCGGGTGGCTTCGGCGTAGATCAAGCCGCTGGCGCCGAGCACGCCGACGAAGAGTTCGACGGCAATCGCCTCACCCGTCGTCGGATCGACGAGGTGGGGCCGCTTGCCTGAGAAGTCGACAAACAGCTTCTCGCCCGCGCGATGCACCTGCCGCATCGACGGCTTCAACGCACGCGCCCACCGGCGATATCGCTCACAAAACTGGCTGTACGCGTACCCGTCTGGATGCTGCCCGCGATACTCCACCCAGAGCAACGACAGCGTGACCCCTGGCTTCTTCAATTCCTGGTGGAGTTGGCTCCAGTCGGGGATGACCTGGGTACGGGTGGGCGGGATCGCGGGTCGCGCGAACAGGCGCGCGTCCAGCGCCGCATCATCGAGATCGTCAGAGAGCGGCCACTGCAGGCCCGCGGCCCTCGCGCGCTGCAAATACGCGGTGACGGTCCCGAGCCCCATCGCACACGCCCGGGCAATCGCCCGGTGACTGAGGCCGGCTTCGTACTTCAGGCGGAGCAGTTCGCGTAATCGTCGCATCGGTAGCCTCGTGGCCGCCATCCAGGACCTTCCTTCGGGAGAAAAGATCCCAGGATCGCTCAGCTACCGACGAGCGTTCAGCTTGACCGGAACCGGTGTTCACGATCACCGGAATCCGCGTTCATCATGGCCGGAATCGGCGTTCATGATGACCGGAATCGGTGTTCAGCGTCGGTCGGAATCGGTGTTCACGTTCGACCGGAATGGCCGTTCACGATGGGCCGGAATACGCATGTGATGCGGTCGAGTGGCTGGCCGATCGCGCTCGCAGACCTGGAGCAGAGCTGAGCGACTCTCGCGTCCAGTAACGCTTAACGCCGATCTGGTGGCTGTGGCCGAGGGGGTCGCCGCCAACGCAGGCCCTGCACTCGGCGATCATTCGTATCCGACGAAAGCCGACGCGTCTACCCGGCCAGCATCGGCCATAGAATGAGTGGGAGGAGCAGACCTATGAAATGGTCGCTGCTGCTTCTGACAACGGCGGCTGCGATCAACTGCCTGGTTGGTGTCGCGGCCGGTGCTCCCGAACGTTACTGGCAAACCGGCACCTGTACCGACGCTGGCGTCATGCGTGACTTGACCGTCGGCCAGGGCAGAGTCGGATCCAGACCGTTCGGACCACCGAGTCCCGCCAATCCTCCGACCGTCCCAGAGGTTGCGACCTATGTGATTGAGACGCAGGACGACCGGGTTGAAGTGAAGGACATTCTCCCTGTCGGCGCAGGCAGCTTGAACTTGATCGTCGGTGATCGAGTGATGTTTGCTATCACGAAAAAGACGGTCTACATCCGCGACGCGAAGGGACACGAATACCGATTCAGGCTGACCAAGAAGACGCCGAAGCGAATGAATAGCCGCTGACCTAGACTGAAGTTCCACCTTCGCACGTCGAGGATCTCCTGATCGTCGTTGGACTTGAGGGAAATCCTCGGTGCGCGTTCTTACTACGCGATCCGTTTCAGCAATGCAAAGGCCCGCCGCTGCTCGGGCGAGGGCGTCGTCGTCACAGTAAAGGTTGGCGCGTCCTCATGCCCGCGCACGCGGCATGCGTTCCGGACGATCGTGCTGAGATCCTGCAGCAACGTGCGGAAGCTATGCACCATCGTGCCATCTGCGAGGCGATGGGTCACCGCCTTCTCCTCGGCGGCCGCGGAGCGTCGCGCCGGCGCGACGGGGTCGCGCCGCGCCTTCGCCCGTTGGTCTTCATCGGCAAAGAGCAATGAACGCCAGGCCTCTCGCATGTGCCACTCCACGTAATACGCCAGCATGCAAAGGAAGATATGACTGCGCACGCGGTCGGCCAACCGATGATGAATCGGCCGGACGTGCAGGTCGATCGTTTTCAATGACCGAAATGCGCGTCCCACCTGGCTCAGCGCTTTGTAGTGTCGCACCGCGGCGGCCGCACTCAGCTTGGCCGCCGCGACATTCGTCCGAATCACATAGATGCCGTCGAGGGCCGCCTCGGTGGCGACCCGATCGGTGCGAATCGCAAACGTGAAGGTCGCGTCGGTGATCGTGACCCGGAAGTGTTTCGCGACCTTGTACTGGTTGATGACGCGGCCCACGCGCAGCCCAATCTCGGCACGGCCGCGCAACCGGCCGCCTGCCACGCGCCGTTGAATCTTCTCCAGTGCGGCGGTGGTGGCGGCGAGGAGGTCCTGTCGTTTGTGCGCGCGTACCGTTCCGAGCTCGGGGTTGCGACACGCCATCAACCGTTCACCGGGATAATCTGGGTGCGTCAGCTCCACGAGGTTCCGGTCATCAAACAGACCGAGCTGCAACGCCCCGCCGGTCAGCAGCGTCCGGATCTGCGCACTCTTGAGCGCCGTGATCCAGGCCACGCCATCGACCGTCTTCAGCGTGTCGATCGACGTCTGCGCGATCATGCCGCGATCCCCGACGATGACGACGTCGCGGATGCCGAAGCGCTCCCGGAGCCGCTGTACCTGCGGCACCAACGTCGTCATATCAGCGACATTCCCTTCAAACACCGACACCGCCACCGGACAGCCGGCGCTATTGGTGACGAGCCCGTAATTGACCTGCAGCTTGTCGCGCTTGCCATCGCGGTTATACCCCCGTTTGGCGAGCGGACACTTGGTCCCTTCGAAATAACTCGAGCTCACGTCGTAGAGGACCAAGCCCCCCTGCGCCAGATGGCCTCCAGCGAGGGTTCGCTCAATCGCGTCTTGTCGGTCCAGCAACCAATCCATCGCCGCGTACACATCGTCTTCGCTGACCGCCTGGAGCCCGAAATCGTCCGCGAGCGTCCGCGTGTGCCACCAGCGCGTCGTCGCCAATTTCGTATGAGGCGCGATCACCCGCGCCGCGATCAGGGCGGTCACCACCGCCGCCTCCGGACAGCGGCGCGTGGACAGCACGCGTTCCAACCCGAGCCGGTCGATGGTTGTCAGCACCGCGTGCACATCGCCGTGCGCGACCGAGCGCACCACCTCGAACTGATCGACGGGAATGAGCGTTTCCTCGCGGAGCGCCCGCCGAATGAGATCGATGATCGGGAGGGGCAGATGCGACAGGTTGCCCACCGTCTCCTTGCGCACATGCGACCCCTCGCGATAGCTTCGGCACAACAGATAGCTGTGATACGTCTTGCCCTTATGCTCGCGGGTAGTCGTGACCACATGGACCGGCCCGGTGCGTTTCGCCATGCCAGAGGACTGTACACGAAGCCACCGACGAGTACAAGAGCACTCGTTACTACACTCTGTCGCCGCCAACACGTCACAACGCGACGATTGTCGAAGGAAAGTTATCGATCGTGACCAATACGTACGCGGAACTTCAGCCTAGAGCATGCTGGCGCCGTTCACGGTCGTGAACCCCTCGACCCTGCAGAACGACTTCGCGCTGACGCGCTCGTTCCGGCTGTCGCCGGCTCAGGCGCTGCAGGTGGGGTGGGAAGTGTTCAACGTGCTCAACAAGGTCAACTTCAATGCTCCGATTACACGATCACGGCGCCGAAGACCGCGCGCTGGACGATCTACGACCACAACGCGAGCGTCGACGTTCGTGGCGTGCAGGCCGCGATTACCATCGAGACGCACAACGGCCGCGTGCATCTGTCGGATGTGGCTGGACCGCTTCGGGTCGGCGCTCACAACGGCAGCGTCACCGGTGACCTCGCCTCGTTCCATGGCGCGGAATTCACGTCGCACCTGGGGTCTCTCGACCTCACGCTGCCGTCGACCGCCGCGTTTCATCTGCAGGCCGACAGCCGACGCGGCAGCGTTCAATCGGATTTCCCGCTCGCGACTCGAACGCTCGGACGGCGCCACACAACCGTTGATGGTGAGGTGAACGGCGGCGGACCCTCGTTACGGTTCCACTCGCACGCGGGCAAGCCACGGCTGCGGAGCAAGAACTGACGAAGCCCCTGCCTCAGACCGTCGAGCATGTGGTGAACGGATCGTCGCCATCGGGTACGGTCTGAGCCAGGGTCTCGTTAGACTTAGACTAAGCCTAGCGCGGTGCGAGCTCAACGCGGTGTGGTGATAACAAATCATATCGCTAGTTTTGCGCGAAGCAGGCCCGATCCGAGGCTCGGAGTCATGGACGTTCTGTTTGACCGCCTTCGCGATCACTTCCCGCGCCGCGGATTTCGGCGCGCTGGATTGTGGAATCGCGCGGGGCGCCGTCCTCCTGCGCTTCGAGTCTCAGCATGTTGATCGCGCCGCCCTCGCCGAACCGGTTGGCTGACGTGTTCACGTCGTCGAGCGCGTAGTTGAACTTCCACTCGCGGGCCACGACTTTGTCCGCGTACTCGCGCAGATGGATGAAGTACGCCAGATAGCTGAAGGTCTGCAGCACGGCGGCCGGCAACCTGGTCAAGGTGCCGGCGATCATCCGGCAGAAGAACGCGAACCGTGACGGACGCGCCACGTACCATCGCAGAATCAGCAGCATCTGCACGACCATGAACGGCCGCCACCTGCCGAGCGGCTTCTGCTGCCAGGTGCGCCCTGGCACCGACCGCCACGCATCGACGTTGGCGAGCCAGCGGTCGCCGATCGCGTCAAGCGTGTACAAACGGGTGAACAACGTGCGGTACCCGTTGACCAGCTCGTCGTACCGCATGCAGACCGGCTCGATGTTCGTGAACGACAGCGTGTTGTTTCCCTGCGCGGGACTCCGGAGCCGGCCAGCCCGTTCGAGCCGCTCGTACAACGGCGTTCGCGGAATCGCCTGTAGCAATCCGAGCATGACGATCGGGATGCCAGCCTCCTGCAGGAATGCGTACTGGTCTTCGAAGATCGCCGCATCGTCGCTGTCGAACCCGATGATCATGCCGGCCACCGTCACCATGCCGTAGCTCTGGATCGTCTTCACCGCCGAGACCAGATCAGTGGCGACGTTCTGCATCTTCAACGTTTCTCGCAGGCCAGCTTTTCGCGGCGTTTCTACACCGAGAAACATCTCAGTAATGTTGGCCTGCCGACAGAGCTCGAGAAGTTCGGGATCGCGCACCGCGTCAACAGACATTTCCGCATACAGGCTGATTGGCACGGCACGGGCCCGGTTCCAGTCGGCGACGGCGCGCAGCATCTGCCGACAGTACGCGCGGTCGCCCACGAGGTTATCGTCCGCCAGCGTGACGAAGTCGACGCCGTGATCCGCCCATTGCTGCAGCTCGGCGATCACGTGCGCGATCGGTTTGGCGCGCACCTTCCGCCCGTAGGTGACGATGATGTCGCAGAACTCGCACTTGAACGGGCACCCACGCGTCGTTTGCACACACCCGAGTCGATACTGGTCCACTTTGAGGAGCTCGACGCGCGGCGCCGGGCTATCGCGCATGTCGATCTTATCGGCTTGCACGTAGTGGTCGCGATGGGTGCCCTCGGACCAGTCAGCGAGGAACTGCTTCCAGGTGTACTCGCCTTCACCCTCGAACAGGACGTCGCAGTGCGGTCGGCATCGCTCAGGGAGGACGTTGCAGATCGGGCCACCCATGCAGACGAGCCGTCCGCGCCGCCTGAACGCATCCGCCACCTCGAAGAGGCGCGCCTCCTGGATAGCCATCGCGGACAGGGCGACCACATCGCACTCGACGTCGAAGTTGATGGTCTCAATATTCTCGTCGACGATCTCGACGTCGAATTCGGACGGAGTTAACGCCGCGAGGATGGCAAGGCCAAGCGGCGGCATGACGGCCGTAAAGCCGCCGATCCGCTTGATATACCCGAAGCTCCAGAACGATACTGGGAAGCGCGGATAGACCAACAGAATCTTCTTGCGATGAGAGATAGATATCATGCTCACGCGTCTCTATTCTCTGCCCCTTTGAACAGCGAAAGGGGTTGTGAGTCGCGGGCGACGGGAATGGGTTGAAGCTGGCGGTGGCTTTGGAAACCGTTCGCGCAGCTGCGCTCACGACGGAGAGATGGGCTCACACAAGGCTTTCATACATATGCATTTCGGTCTTCGATTGTACGCGACATGCGTCGAGCGGCATCGGCAGTCAGGACAGGCTGATCCCTGCGCTCACAGCTCCTGCCACAGATTGCCGACGCGCACTTCGATTTTCATAAATCGGATGCAGCTCCCATAGCGGTGTCTCGTGAGCCACGTTGAGCGGTGCAACATCCCGGATGCACGCATGAACGACACAACAGCGCCGCCCGATTCGCGCTCGCTTAACGCCGGCAGGCGGCGGGAGTCGAGGTTGACGCGGATTTAGAATAGGCCGCATGAAGAATTGATAACACATGAATCTACGAATCACCAACGATTCAGTCAAAAACGCTGATGAACCAATTTGCCCCGCGAGTCTCGGTTCCTATCCGTCAGCAGGCGACTCGATGCGGTCGTCATCCGATGATCTCGATAGCCGGCGACTCGCGATAGTCGGGATGTTCCGGTCACAGGATCACCGATCCTCCGGCTTCGGTGAACGCATCGACGGCCGCGCGATGGCGCCGCTCGGTTTCGGCGAGCAGTCGCGCGAATTCCGCCTCGACCCTGAGCGGCTCGAACGCGGGCTCCCGGCTTTATGCACCCACGATACTCGGGACCGGTGCAAACCCGGCGTTTGCGACGGGATTTCCAGCGCCCGAAATCGGAGGTCCCTTATTAGCGTGGGAGCACCGCGATTCTCGAATGGCTCAAGCAGATCGTCGCCGACAATCCTTGATGATTCAGGTCAGGTCAACGGAAGACGACCGGAGAGCACGATAGCCGCTGAGTTCTCCGGTGTACCTCGATGCTAAACCACCGAATCAGGCGCTATGCGCGCCTGACGTTTTCAGCCCTCGGTCCTTTTGGACCCTGCCCCTTTTCAAACGTGACGGCCTGCCCCTCGCGCAATTCGTCGAAACGCATGTCCGCACACGCCGACTGATGGAAGAAGTACTCCTGGCCGTCTGCCGTCGCAATGAACCCGAAGCCCTTGCCGGTCAACGTTTTGATCGTCCCGTTCATCGTCGCCATGTGATCTCCGTTCGGAACTAACACGGGCGAAAGCGCGATTGTACTCTCGACACCCTCAGGGATTTTGATAAACATGTGCCTTCGCTCAATCGGCGAGACCGCCCGTCCGTGGTGTTCTCCTCCGCTGCCCGTACGACGCCGAGGGCCGCGTGTCTGCGGAATCGGTCAACCTGTTCCATCACGCCATCAAGGATGCTTCATCCCGATTGAAGGAACTGGCCGACCTGGAGGCGTACGCTGGGAAGCAGATGGAAATGGGAACCGCTCTCGACGTCGGTGAGATTAGATCGCCACGCTACTAGCTCACGTCTTGTATTCGATGGGCGTGCGCGGATCACGAGATTCTTGAAGCTCAGCGCGCCGAAGTCGTACGTCGCGACTCATTTCAGGAGCGCAGGTCAGCCGACAAGGCTTCATGCGAAGGCGCTTGTCGTCATCGCATGGCGGGCGTCTCCTGCAATCTGTTAGAGTTCCGCTCGCATGCCATTCGAAGCCTTGGGAATGATCGAGACCAAAGGTCTCATTGGAGCGGTCGAGGCAGCCGACGCGATGGTGAAGACGGCCGACGTCGTGCTGGTCGGCAAGGAATATATCGGCGCCGGTTACGTGACCGTGATGGTTCGCGGTGATGTGGGCGCGGTGAAAGCTGCGACAGACGCCGGAGCCGCGGCCGCACGGCGAGTCGGCGAGCTCGTGTCAGTGCACGTCATCCCCCGCCCGCATACCGAAGTCGAAAAGATTCTTCACAAGGGCAGCAAAGACCCCGGCACGACGTAAGTTCCCAGGGCGGCCGAAACGCTCCGAACGCGAGACGCACACGAATCGGAGTACAGATGTCTGAACGAAACGGCGATCGCGCCAGATTTCAGAATGATTGGAAACGCAAGCTGCGTCGTCGCCAGCGTTCGCGAATTGATCAAGGCGCTCCGTAGACGGTCACGGACGCCCGTCGGCCCAGTCCACGCCACACGAGGCCGGCCATGACGCCGGCGGATCGCGTTCTGCGCCTGCGGCGCTTGTCCCGGCGTGCCGGGCAGTGCGCTCAAGCCGATAACAACCTGTGTACGGAATGAGAGGTCGTCGTACGTCTCCTGATGGCGTCGCTCGTTGCAGACCGTGCGGAGCCTAATGTTCCATTCCGGGCTGACAAATAGAGTTTGCCACTAACAATTCCGTGGGCTGTACAACCTCCAATAATCGGCGTACCGTATGGAATCAGTGGGAGGGGGACGAAGCGAGCGACGAGCGAATTCGCATAAGCATGGCACGTGAGTTGCGTCATCCTTATAGCGCTGGCTGCGCATGCGGCCTTCATCACCGAAACAGACGGTCACGCGGAGGTGTCATTGGATCCGCTGCGGGAACTGCTCGCGACTGATCAACGGCAGGTGCTGGAGTTCTTCTTCGTGGGCCTTCAGGACGTATCCGAGACCACCGTCGATCGACAGGAACTGCTCTACAACGCCAGCGTGCTGGCGCACTACGCTCAGGTATCCACACAGGCCGACGTTGATTGGCCGGCTCCCGCGAATCTCAGCGCGGTCTTCGACCATTTTGTATCCGACACGACCCTGCTGCACGACAGCCTGATGATGGAAACGGCGGGCGCGCAGTGCCTGCTGCTGGCGGGGTTCTTCGAAGATCAAATGCGCCAGCGGCACAACATCCGCTGGTATGCCGAGCTGGGTGCGAGTTTTTTCAGCCGGGCGGCCGTTCAGGAACAATCGCCGTCGAAAGCCCGGCTGCTCAACACGATCGCCAGACGCTTCGAGCCCTGGCGACGGCGCCACGCGCGACTGAGCCGCGAGCTGCGCGACCAGCCGTATGTGCTGATCCCGCCCAAGCCGCCGACACTCATCTCGTAGCCTGCTGGCGACGTCACGTTGGCGCAAGATCTCCGAACTGCCTCGTATTCGCAGCGCCCGATCACAATCTCTTGGGGTAACGACTCTACATCGACTCGACCAGCCCAGTGACAGCTAGTCGGAAAGAAGTTGCGTCAACACACGATGAAACAACAAGGGCCCTGGTGGGATTCCCCAGCGCGGGCCGCTGTTGTTTCATACAGAGTCTTCTGCAATTTTCCGCACTGACGTGCGTTAGTACATGCCGCCCATGCCGCCGGGACCGCCGGCCTGCGGTGCATCCTTCTTTTCCTCGGGGATGTCGCAGATGAGTGCTTCGGTCGTCAGCAGCAGCGAGGCGATCGATGACGCATTCTGGAGCGCCGAGCGCACGACCTTCGCCGGATCGATGACGCCCGCCTTGACCAGATTCTCGTACGTATCGGTTAGTGCGTTGAAGCCCTCGTCGTCCTTCATCTCGCGCACTTTCTGCACGACGATCGATCCTTCCTGGCCCGCGTTGGATGCGATCCAGCGCATGGGCTCCTCGATGGCGCGCGCGACGATGTTGACGCCGATCTGCTGATCGCCGCCGAGCTTCAGGTGCGCGAAGACCTTCGACGCGCGCAGGAGTGCCACGCCGCCGCCCGGCACGATGCCTTCGTCGACCGCCGCCTTGGTGGCGTGCATGGCATCCTCGACGCGGGCTTTCTTTTCCTTCATCTCGGTCTCGGTCGCCGCGCCGACCTTGATGACCGCGACGCCGCCGACGAGCTTCGCGAGCCGTTCCTGCAGCTTCTCGCGATCGTAGTCCGATGTCGTGTCTTCGACCTGCGTCCGCAACTGCTTGACCCGACCCTCGATGGCGGCCGAGGAGCCCGCCCCTTCGATGATCGTCGTATTGTCCTTATCGATGGTGATCTTCTTCGCCTTGCCAAGGTCTTCGATCTTGATGTTCTCGAGTTTCAGGCCGAGGTCCTCGGTGATGGCCTTGCCACCGGTGAGCGTGGCGATGTCCTCGAGCATGGCCTTGCGGCGATCGCCGAACCCGGGCGCCTTGACGGCCGCAGCCTGCAGCGTGCCCCTCAGCTTGTTGACGACGAGCGTCGCGAGCGCTTCACCCTCGATGTCCTCGGCGATAATGAGCAGCGGGCGGCTGAGGCGCGCCACTTGCTCGAGCACCGGCAGGAGTTCCTTCATCGAGCTGATCTTCTTCTCGTGAATCAGGATGACCGGGTTCTCGAGCACGACTTCCATACGCTCGGGGTCCGTGACGAAGTACGGGGAGAGGTAGCCGCGATCGAACTGCATGCCTTCGACGACCTCGAGTGAGGTCTCGAGCGTCTTGGCTTCTTCGACCGTGATCACGCCGTCCTTGCCGACCTTGTCCATCGCATCCGCGATAATCTTCCCGATCGTTTCGTCGTTGTTCGCCGAGATCGTGCCGACCTGGGCGACCATGTTGCCGCTCACCGGCTTCGACATCTTCTTCAGCTCCGCGGTCAGCGCTTCGACGGCCTTCTCGATGCCGCGCTTGATGTCCATCGGATTCGCGCCGGCCGCGACGTTCTTCGCACCCTCGCGGTAGATCGCCTGAGCCAGCACCGTGGCGGTGGTCGTACCGTCGCCCGCGGTGTCCGAGGTTTTACTCGCGACTTCACGCACCATCTGCGCGCCCATGTTCTCGAGGGGGTCTTTGAGGTCGATTTCCTTGGCGACCGTGACCCCGTCCTTGGTGATCGTCGGGGATCCGAACTTCTTGTCGAGAACTACGTTACGCCCCTTGGGGCCGAGTGTGACTTTCACCGCGTCGGCCAGCTGGTTGATGCCGCGCAGCACGGCTTGTCGCGAGTGCTCGCCGTATACAATCTGTTTTGCCATTGCCTTTTGTCTCCCGTGAGCAGGTCTCGAGACCTGCGCTACTTCTTTTTCTTGGTCCCGCCTTCGATGATCGCCAACACTTCGTCTTCGCGCATGATGATGTATTCCTCGCCATCGAGCTTGATCTCCTGGCCGGAATACTTGCCGAAGAGGATCGTATCGCCGGTTGTGACGTCCAAGGGGACGCGCTTGCCATCGTCCTTGGACTTGCCGTTCCCGGCCGCGATGACTTTGCCCTGCTGCGGCTTTTCCTTGGCCGTGTCGGGAATGATGATCGCCCCGACTTTCTGTTCGCCTTCGTCAAGGCGCCGAACAATGATCCGGTCGTGCAGTGGTCTGACATTCATGTCGTGTACTCCGTCTGGCGTAAACTGGGAGGTGCCTTCCAGTGGACTTGATCAGCGGCCCCAGAGGTTAGCAGTCGCCTGTGGCGACTGCTAAGTATGCGTCAATGGCTGGCAGAGTCAAGGTGCGAGTGCCAAACCAGACGGTCGGGAACGAGCGGCGACTACGACCGTCCGGTCGTGACGTTGGCGGATCCAGGTAATATGTTGACAACGCACAAGATAGCCTCGCTGCTACGGACGACCGAAGCCTTCATCAGGCAGATTCCGGAAGAGAAGCAGGACGCGACAATGAGGCGGCGGGATTGGTGCACGGATGTACCGAGAAGTGCAGCCATCACAGCTGTCGAGCAACCTGTCTCACGCTAGACGGCGCGGGTATACAGCGAAGACGCGGGTACACAGCGAAGAAGGGATAACGTCGCAGATGGCCCTCCTCAAGCAAACTACCTCACAACTTCAGACCCAAGAGGACGACATCTACAAGGCGTTGAAAGCCTGGTACCTCACGCCCGGCATACAGCGCGACCTCCGAAACAAGGAGAATGGGGCCGTGCAGCTGGTGTTAGAGGTTCTGGAACGACGGCGGGCGGCTCACAAAACAGTACACCCTGACAAGCTGTCGGCTGCGACGAAGCCGAAATAAGCGATCACGCATGGCGTCCTCTGCTGTTTCGGTGGTTCGTCGGCCTGTCGGTGCGGCTTCGACACCGGTGCGATGATCGATCCCTGGAAGTCCCGGTCTGGATGTTTGAACCGGCCGCCTGTGATCACCTACGTCTGACCGCGACGCCATTCGTGGACTGCCAGGCCTTGATCGAATTGAAGGCCGTGTTGCAGACGGTGCGGCGGCTGACGCGCAAGTTGAAATCGACATCGCCGGCCAGACCGCGAGCGTATTGCTGGAGGACTCGATCTTCCGCAGCGTCGGCGACGCGTCCGATGGCAAGATCGTGTTGTTGGGCATCCCGGATCGTCACGTCAATCACAGTTGCGATCCGAATGCATATGAGTTCTTCGAGGAGGATTCTGCGTTTGCTCGCCCGAAGTTTCGGCATGCCGACTTGTGGGCTCCGAACGGCTGTTCAGATGTTTCCACTCAAGACTGGTGGAGGAACTCGGGGTCATGACGAGCGTCATGGCGGATCGCACGAAACGGCTGTATGGCGCGGCAATCGATTCAGACGAACTGGTGACTGATCCCGCTGACGTCGTACCACGAGCGATCGCCTGGTTGCGGCTGCGTCGGTGAGATCATGCGCTGCTGAAATTGTGAAGGACGGCGGGTCAGCCACACAGGAGAACAATGATGGCCACGGTAGACTCCGTCACAGAACTGTGGAGGTTTCCGGTCAAGTCCATGAAAGGTGAGCAACTCCACGAGGTGACGGTGACAGAGCGCGGCGTCTTGGGTGACCGTGCATACGCGCTCATCGACGCTGAAACGGGCAAGGTGGCGAGCGCGAAAAGCGTGAGGCTGTTTCCAGACTTGCTGGCGTGTCGAGCGGCTTTTACCGAATCACCACGAGCCGGGCGCGAGATGCCCCCGGTGCGGATCGATCTGCCGAATGGCAGGTCGGTAACCAGCGACTCCGGCGATGTCGACCGCGCGCTATCCGCATTCTGTCGACGAGATGTCAGACTTGCTCGGGTTGCGCCGGATGACTTCACCATCGACCAGTACCACCCCGACGTCGAGGGCGCAGACCCTGGGGGCAACAGAGACACGGTTGTCGCACAGAAGCTCGGAGCGGCTCTGTTCGCCGCGCTTGGAAAGGAATCCCCGGTCGCGCCCGGCGCTTTCTTCGATGTGTTTCCGCTTTCGGTCATGACCACGTCGACGCTCGCGCGGCTGAAGGAGCTTCGGCCCCAGAGCCGCTTCGAGCAGCGCAGGTTCCGCATGAACCTGATCGTCAGAACCGAGCAGCCGGGATTCGTGGAGAACGGCTGGGTTGGTCATCAGCTCGTGCTTGGTCATGATGCACGGATCAACGTGGCGCTGCTCGATCCCAGATGCGTGATGACGACGCTTGTGCAGGAAGATTTGCCCCAGGATACCGATGTTCTTCGGACGCTCGTTCACCACAATAAGATGCAAGTGGCCGATCTTGGTCAGTTTCCCTGCGCCGGCGTGTACGCCGTCGTCGCGGCGCCAGGAACAGTGCGAACTGGTGACAACGTGACCATTGTTTGATGAGTCTTCGAGACCGATGCGGGCAGGCCGCACGTCCGGATCTGTGGAGGGGTGCTCAGCGATGGGCATCCCTACTCCGACTCAACGAATAGGCCCTCCGACAATCCCGGTACGGTTCACGGTAGACCGTGACCACCGCTGTAGCATGATCGTGTGCGCGTCTTTCAGCACTATGCACGTCTCGATCTTGGTCGGCGCGTCGCGCTCCGCGCGCTGTTCGCTTTCCTGATCACGTTCGGCATCCTACGCGCTCTGACGGCCATCATCCACTTCGATATCTTCCCGCACGGACCGTTCCGCAACTTGGTGACAGCGAGCGGACTGCATATCCATCATCTGTTTTGGGGCATCCTCCTCCTGATGGCGACCGGATTCATCGCCTTGGCCACTCGCGCCGAGGAGTGGCATCTGCGCGTCGCAATCATCTTTGGCGTCGCCCTCGGGCTGACGCTCGACGAGTTCGCCCTGTGGCTGCGCCTCGCTGACGTTTACTGGTCGCCTGAGGGCATCGAGTCCATCAAGGCCGCCACCGTCGTCACGGCCTTTCTCGCCGTATACGCTTTCGGCCAGCCCTTTTTCCATGCCGTCGCGAGAGAGTTCTTCCACTTGAAACGGCGTGCGTAGTCCGCGCGCAACGCCACCGATGAGATCCCAACGGCTTCACTCACTCCTGCCGACGAATTGAGGTTGTCGTTCGCGTCCTTCGCACCTGATTCCGGGGGTGCTCAGAAGCCCAAAAAACGTCCGCGAAGCATTCATCAGCATCTGGAATCCTTATTCGACGCGAGCCAGACTGGCACGTTCAGCGTTGTCGGCGCGCGCGGTGGATGTCATGAGAACCGTCGGCGGCATACTCTTCCTGGTGGCGACGCTGGCCTTGGCCGCCGCTGACGCGAGCCCTCAGCGTCGCGGCGGCCGGTACGGATTCTATCGCCCGAGCCTGCAGCCGAACCCCCACTACGACGGCGCCTTCATGTTCTGCCGCATCGGGTTCGACAACGCGCCGAACGGCGACGGCAATGGCTGGTTCGTCGACTACCCACGCGCTGACATCAACCTGAGCTTCCGTTTTTCCGAGCTCACGGTCGCGGCGGTCAGCCGCGGAGCCGAGGGCGAGTTCAATCACGCGGTCTACCGTCTGACCGATCCGGAAATCGATCACTGTCCATTCATCATGATGACCGAGCCTGGTGGCGCGCACTTCAGCGACGAGGAAGCGAACCATCTGCACGACTACCTCGTTCGCGGCGGTTTTCTGTGGGCAGACGATTTCTGGGGGGAGTATGCGTGGGCGCACTGGGAAAACGAGATCCGGAAGGCGTTGCCATCCGGGGAATTCTCGCTCTTCGACGTGCCGGCGGATCATCCGATCTTTCATGTCCTCTACGACGTCAGGGAGCTGCCGCAGATCCCGTCGATCAACTTCTGGCTGGGCACGGGCGGCCGCACGTCGGAGCGCGGCGCCGACAGCGCCGTACCGCACGCGCGCGCCATCAGCGATCCGCAGGGACACATGCTCGTCTTCATGACGCACAACACCGACTTCGGCGATGCGTTCGAACGCGAAGGCGACGACCACCGATACTTCGATCAGTTCGCCGCCGCCGGATACGCCGTCGGTGTCGATGTCCTCCTCTACGCGCTGACGCACTGACACGAGACAGCCCAGATGTGCAGCCGGTTGCACACCTGAAGAGTGCGTTTACATGAACCGGTGCCTATCAAAAACTCCATTGGCGGGGGTCGAAGGCCCGATGGCAGCGTATCGAGGCTGCTAGTCGCCATGGATCCGTGGCGCTCCCCAGAGTGGATTCGCCTGGTGCATCTGACGGATCAGCGCGCGGAGGTCCGGGGCGAGCGCCGGGCGACCGATGCGGTGAGGTAGAACTGCTTTCAACCTCCGATTGGACTGCGCTCGGTTTTCGGCGTCGCTATCTCGCCCGGCGCACCGAGACTGTCTCGCCTATTTCGATCGTCATCAAATCCTCGCCAGCCTCGAGCGCTGTGCACGGCCGGGAGTCGGCCAGTATCATCGGCGGCACCCGACATCGCCGCTGCACACTCGTAACCGAGATTTGTTGCTGTCGAATGAGGCGGGCCGTATAGTGCTGCGGCACGCGGAGGATGCGTGCTGATTCCTCGGCCAACCGGGGACCTCGGTTCAGCTCTCACGACGTCGAAAGCGAGGCGCATATGGTGAAGGCACAATCAATCATGCACCGGTTCCTGAAGGCGTGCACGTGGCTGCTCCCTCTCGTACTCGTCGCACTGACGAGCGGCCGACCGCTGGTCGCGTTCAACTATGTGACCGACGCGAACGGCACCTGGTGGGGCATTCAGGATGCCGCGTCGCCGAACGTCGACACCGGCAGCATCCGTGCCACGCAGACCGGGCCTGGCGACTGTTTGTTCAACGCGTGTGTCACCCCGCCGTACAGCACGACCATCAACGGCTACGCCGGTGTCAGAGTTCTCGTCCATGCCACACCGGCGCCACGCATGAACGGCGAGATTATGCGCGGCTATGGTCTGGCGTTCAACGGCGTCAACCGTTTCGCGTCGACCCAATCGATCCGCCTCGGCGGCGTTGTGATTTCGCGGGCCGTCTACATCAACACGAGCGCGAACTGGGGCCGGTGGCTCGACACGTTCACCAACAGGACGAATTCGACGAAGACGATCGAGGTCGCATTCGGCGGCCAGTCAGGATATGGGGATCCCCGGACCGATCCCGCCGACCCTCTGCACACGTCGCCGTTTAACGCGAGCTCGATCGTCAACACCTCCAGCGGCGACGCGATCGTCACACGCGACGACGACTGGGTCGAGACGGCCACGCCCCTCAACGGCAGCACGCCGGTGGGCGGCCCGCAAGCGACGGTGATCGGCACGGCGACGTCGTCGGCGGCGACGTTTGCCGGCGCGATGACGTTCGCCGGCAACTGGCTGGACGACGCCTTCCATTCGCCGCTGGTGTACGCCGGGCATCGCGGTAACTTCCAGGCATACGTCAACACCATCGCGCTTAAGCCGGGTCAGACGCGATCGGTGCTGCATTTCGTCGTCCTCGGCCAGATGGTGACAGCCACAACGTCCACGGCAGTGCGCGCCGCCGTCGAGAGTGTGGCGAGTCAGCTGGCAACCGCGCCGGAAATCCGCGATCTGACCGCGGCCGAGATTTGCTCGATCGACAATTTCAGCGCCAGCGCGCTGTCGGCTCACGGCTTCGATTTCAGCGTCTGCACGCGCAACCAACGAAGTGATGACGACGGCGACGACGATGGACGGCGGCACGATACCGGGCTCACCGTCAGGCAGCCGCGGGTACCGGAACAGCCAGAAGCGGAGACCAGCGCGACCTACGACGTCGTCGGCAAGACCATTCAGAAGCTGCGCGCCGACATGGAGGCGGGTGTCACCACATCCGCGCAGATTACGCGCGCCTATCTCGATCGGATCGAGGTCTACGACACGGGTCAGTTCGGATTCCATTCGTACGAGCTCGTGGCGGACGACGCGATGAAGCAGGCCAGAGCCGCCGATCGAGCGCGCAAAAGCGGCGCACATGGGCCGCTGCTGGGCATCCCGATCGCGGTCAAGAACCTCTACGACACGTTCGACATGCCGACCACCAACGGCAGTCTGGTGTTTCAGGGATTTCGGCCGGCGCGCGACGCGTTCCAGGTTGCGCTGCTGCGCGCGGCGGGGGCGGTGATCATCGGCAAGACAGCGCTCGAGGAGTACGCAACGTACGGCAGCTACTCCAACGACGCGTATGCGCAGGTCTGGAACGTGTTCAACCCGTCGAAGTCGCCGATTGCGTCGAGCGGCGGCTCGGGCAGCGCGGTGGCCGCGAATCTCGCCGCCGGCGCGATGGGATCGCAGACCGGCGACTCGCTGTATGGTCCCTCGAGCGCGCAGAGCCTCGTGACACTCCGTGGCACCGATGGTCTCGAAAGCGGCACCGGCGTCATGCCGTTGGTCTACCTGACCGACTTCGGCGGAGCGATGGCACGCTCGGTCACCGATCTGGCCGACATCCTGAACGTCGTCGTCGCGACGGATCCCGCCGATCCGGAAACGTCGGCGCCTGGCCGGCACGTGCCTGCGGACTGGCGTACGTTGCTGGACGCGAACGCGCTGAAAGGCAAGCGCATCGGCTTCATCGCCTCGAGGTGGGTGGATCCGTTCGGCACCATGAACACCGTCCAGATCGAGCAACAGCGCGCGATGCAGTTCCTCACCGCCGCCGGCGCGACGATCGTCGCGATGGGCGCACCATTCGGCTCAGATACACCGCCGGCGCCGGCTTCGCCGACGACGAATATCCGCGCAGAAGGGTGGCGGCGCTACATCGACAGCCATCCGGAGTTGGTGGCCCAGGGTTTCAGGCTGTTCTCCGACGTCGACGTCCAGTGCTCGCAGAAGAAAGTCGAGTACGTCAGGGCCGCTCCGAGCGCGTGCCTCGCACCGCCGCCGCCGCCACTGACGGACGCTGATGTCCAGGTGTGGCGCGATTACCGCCGTGGTCGTCAAAAGACGGCGGCGCAATGGATGGACACGGCGACTGCCGACGGAAAACCTGTTGACGCCGTAGTCTACCCGGGACTCCTGAGCGACATCAGCGTGAACGACGGCGGCGGCAGCAAGGCGAGTTTCGGTCGCCGCGACACGCCGAGCGCGGCGAACGGTATTCCAAGCATCGCGTTCCCGGTCGGCTACGACGATAAGGGCCAGCCGATCAACGTTCAGCTAATGGGACGTGCCTGGGATGACGACAAGCTAGTAAGCATGGCGTACGCGTTCGAGCTGGTTGCCAACGCGGCAGGGCATGGCCACGTCGAAGCGACGACCGCGCCGCCGCTCCCGCGCGAACGCCGCCGACGCGATTAGCAGATCAAAGTAGTCCGCGTTCGCACACGGATGAACCAATTGCAAAAAGCTCGGGCGGTCGATGCACGATCGCCCGGGTGTCATTCGCAACGTCATCCGGCGCAAGCGGCGGAAAAAACGTACTACTGGCCTTTGGTCGGTACCGCCTTCGGCGCTGGCGCCGTCGACGTAGCGCTTGATGACGCCGTCGTCTTGAACGGGTATCCAGGTGGCCCGTTCACATAGAACGCACCGAACGAAGTGATCTTGTCCATGTCTGGATAGAGCACGCTAATCGCGGGCGCCCTGAGACTTCCACGCGGCGCAAACCAGATGGCGCCGTCCCTGGTGACCTGGATCTTCGGTGTGTCAGCTGAGAACTGTGGCTTCGGATAAAAGGTGAACGTCTGATCCTTGGTGTTGAACTTGCCGATCATCGCGCTGCGATCCACCGTCGGCGAGTCGGGGAACCAGATGTTGCCGTCGAGGTCTGGGCACACGTCGTACGGGTTCGCCGCCTGCTCGGGAATCGTGTACTCCGTGATCTTCCCGGTCGCCGCGTTCATTTTCGCCAACTTGCCGGGGCGGCTCGTGCCGGCAGCCCAGATCCCCCACCAGAGGTTGCCCTCATAGTCGAAGTTCAGGCGCCGAGTCTGATTGGGGTAAGTGAGGGGCTGGTATTCGGTCCAGTTGTTTTGATGGGTATCGAACTTCAGGATCTTCCCGCCGCCCCAGTCCGCGACCCAGACGTTGTCGTTCTTGTCCGACACGACGCCGTACGGAATGGCGTTGGTGCTGGGCATCGGAAAGACAGTGAGGTGCTTCGTGGCTGGCTCGAACTTGGTGATCGCACCGCCAAAGATCCATCCGATGTAGAGATTGAACTTGGAGTCCATTGCAAACGACTGCATCCACTTGATGTCATTCCTGATCACATTCGCGGGATCGCCGGCCAGTACGACATCCCATTTCTCGGTCTTTGGGTTGAACCCATTGATGTAGCTGATACCGCCGCCTTCAGTGTGCTCTGGCACCCAGACCATTCCGTCGGCCGGATTAATCAGGACCTCGTGAATGTCGTTCTTGGGATGGGGCGTGAGCCACTCTTTCATCTCGCCGGTGCGGGGATTGAGCTTGACGAGCCGCCGGGGAGCGCCTCGGTCGGTTCCGTACACGTTACCTTCCGCATCGAACCGCACGTCCTGGATGACCCGCCTGCCGGAAAATCCGAGCGCGCCGGCATATTCTGGAGAATGGATGCCCTGCCCGGGCGCATCCGCGGGGATGTAGTACTCGATGTACATAGCCTTGCCCAGCTTGGCCTCGTCGAGGGGCGTCTCTCTCACCGTGCGAACGTTGCGGGGTCTTGCGCCAGGGCCAAAATTCTTGACCAGGTAGGCCACCAGCTCCTCACGATCCTTCAGCGACCAGTTCCTCGCCCACTGCGACCGGTAGCCGAGGAGGCCGTCAGCGTACGACTGGGCCGGGCGGTTGTGAAGCTCCTTGCCAACCATCCTGTCGATACGGGTATTCCACACTTCCGCACGCGCGGGCTGCGATGACAGGAAGTTCTCGCCGTGGCAAATCATGCACGTGCTTTCCGCGATCTCGCGTCCGCGTCCAGGCGGGTACACGTTGTCGTAGGAGTCGAGCGTCACGAGAACGCGATTCGACGCGGTGCCCTCGAGATTCTGGGCGACGTCGGTTTCAGATTCGGTGTCGGTCGGGATGTCCGTGAGCGAGAACCTGAGACTGGGAGCATCGCCGGCTTTGATGGCCAGCCGCTGAATGTCGGACTTCAAGCCTTTCGCTGTCACACTGACTTCGTAGTTCCCGGGGAACAGCCCGAGAGCGCGGAATTGGCCCGCATTCGTGTAGACCATGTACAGAATCCGTTTATCGGTATTCCGGATGTACACCTGTGCGGCTTTGAACGGCTTTCCCGCTGTGACTGAGCCGGTCATGGTCGCCATTCCGGTTAAGCCGGTGGCGCGTGCAGGACGTTGCGGTACCGACGTCTTCTCCGGCGCGGCGATGCCGCTGGCCTGAAAGACCACCGCGCCTGCCAAGAGGCTGCCGGCCAATGCGATCGCCACTGGCCAGACGCGCCGAGTCGCCGCGCGCGTACGCGCATCGTTCGTAGTTCCAACGCTCATCGCGCTTCTCCTTCACGTTTCCCGGATTGACTGGCGGTCCAACGCTCGGAATCAACAGCCGCTCGATGATGATGCGACCGAGCGGCAGCTTTTTGGACCCTGGCCGCCTCTCTGCACCGGTGGGACACTCCGTCCACACAGCGCCCCCTCGACACAGCGCTGATTATCGATCCCGCCACGGACAACGCAAGGATTTCGTAGTGACAAATCGCTGACGGAACCCTCAACGTTTGGGATCGTATATCGCTTCGCCTTCCGTCTGTCTCAAAACCAAACGCGTCACCTTGCCGTCGGCGTCCAAAAAGAACTCTGCGACTGCACCTGTCGACTCAAACATCGTCTCCGATTGCGGGATCAGAGGGAGCGCATTCAAGTACAGTCGGCCATTAACCAGGCTGACGTTTTGGTTCATACCCATAAAGCCCACGACAGCCCGTGACCCTTCGCGAAACGCATACGTTCCGGTGTATTTTTCGAGAATGACTGAACCGATGTGCAGACCTTTGTTTGCAGTGCCCACCATGTGAACGCTAGCGCGGTTGTTCTCGTTGCAGACATTCTCGAGCATGTCCGTATCGGGTCTGTAGTTCACCGCCACGGACAAGGTGAGAGGCTTGCTCAACGTTTCGGGATCATCGAAAGTGATCTGATACCGCATGCGTCCGAAATCGACACGCCGAAATGTTTCGGTGACGCGCAGCTTTTCGGAATGAGGGTGACCTGCCCGATCGAGCCAGGTCCGGTCATTGAACCCAGCGGACTCAACCACGAGCGTGTCGCCCTCCCAATGACCGACCGAGTATCCTAACCAGGTCGGGTTCGGATCTTCCGGTAGCTTCCGTCCATCCATGTAGATCTGGCGGTAACGCCCGGTACCACTCTCGAAGAGCACGGCCACGACAGTCGGCGATTGGATGACACGGTACATCGTGTTGATCGCCTCCGAGGGACCACCCGGCAAGCAGTTCGTTACGGGATCGTCTCGCCTGAAGTCTGCGACGCGCTCCAAGAAGATGGCTTCAGCCGCTGGCCGGAAGATGGCTTCATCCTTCAGATCTTGAATGAGATTAAAGCGGTAAGGATTTACTTCGGGCTGCCAGATGCCGGAGAAATCCGGCTTGCCATCAGGCGTCCTGGGCGCGGGCGCAGTCAGGTTCGGTTTACCGTCGGCGGTCCGTGGAATCCCCGGCGTTCGCCAGTCGAGCCATTGAGCGTTCAGCGACGCCGAGAGTAGCCATAACGCCGACGCGATCGCGATTCTATGCATGATGGGCTTGCTCCTCATTGCGCCAAATCGATCGAAGAAGTAATCGTCGTATTTTGCCGTAAGGTGCCAACCTGTGGCTACGGAAAAGAGCGTAGGTAGCTACAGCTAGAAGAAGCCGTTGAGGAATGCCGCCGCTACATCGGAGATACCGACGATCTTGTTTGTCGCCTGGCGGTAGAACTTGAAATTGAGCTCCGTTTCAGGGCCGCCGTCGTTCCATTTGGTGAAGGGCTTGAGTTCGCTCCGTCCGAGACGGTCCTTCGCGAGCGCAGTGCGCTTGACCGTGATGCTCACGCGCGGCGTCTGCCGGGCGAGGCCACGCTTCTTCGCGGCCGCTCCGGCGGAGGTCACCGCCCCGCGTGCGATCAGGCCCTGGCCGCGTTCGTTCTCGCTCGCGAACACGAAGATCGTGTCGCCCTTGGCGATGCGTTTGCCGCCATACATCGTTTTCTGCGCGACGAACCGGAACACTTTCGCCCGTGCATTGCGCACCTCGGCCTTGATCGCGAACGCCATTTCTCCTTCCTCGCCCCCACGATGTCGTCGGCGGTTGAAGTTGGCCGGTAGTTTGATATTGCGGCGCATGTTTGTCTCCGGGAGAAAGACTGGCCGGAGTCGCTGGTTCCACGCTGGTCCGACGGCACCACAGATCAAGTACCTAGCCTGTGGGAAGTTCAATCGCGTGATCGGCTCACGCTGTAACTTATCGATCTTACGAGATGCCGCCTGTCGTAAGAATCCCATGGACGTGCGCGAGTACCACCTCACTGTCGGAGTGAAGCTCTCCGACCGATGACCTGTTTATCGACCGCATCAGGTCAATCGTGGCATTCGCGAGGGGCTGTACCCGCGAAGCATTTCGGTCATCACCGCGTGATTATTCAATCGCTCGATGGTATTGATTTCGGAGGCTCCATTAGGTCGAGGTTGGAAGCTTGCTGCCGCATCGCCGCCAGCTGTTCGGCGACCGCGGATCGTCGCCGGCGTGTACTCGGTTTTCGTGTGAAATTTCGCGACCGTCGGCGCGACCTTTATTCGCCTGTTCCTGCGCGTGATTGACGGAGCGAGCTCAAAACGTTCTTTGCGATTGGCGCGCTACCGTGCTAGACACGCGGCCCACCAGCGCTCATCGTTCGCCGGCCGCCGGCGAGAGGACCAACAAGATGTTCCGACTGCGGCACGCCATGATCCTGCTTCTCGCGCTGCCTGCGACCGTACTCGCGCAGAGCGGCCGACCGCAAGTCAACCGCGATTCATACCACGACGTGTCGCCTCCGCTTCGCGAGATGCCGCCCGGCCCGCATGTCGTCGGCATACTGGAAGCCGAGCCGGTGCGTCGCATTCCGTCGTCGCGCATCCCGTCGTTTGGTCCGGATCCGGTGCTACAGCCTCGGAGGACGGGCCTCGCGGCGGCGGTTGCCCCGGTGACGAACTTCGACGGCATCGGAAACGGCGTCACGGGGCCCGGCGGAACGTTCACGGTCAATTCGGCGCCGCCCGACACCAATGCCGCGGTCGGCCCCACCCACGTCGTTGAAACCGTCAACACCGATCTCGCCGTGTTCAACAAAACGACCGGTGCGATAGTCTTCGGGCCGGTTCCGATCAACACGCTGTGGTCGGGTTTCGGTGGCGGCTGTCAGGTCGACAACGACGGCGATCCGATCGTCACTTACGATCGCCTCGCGGATCGCTGGATCATCTCCCAGTTCCAGGTGACGACGACGCCCTTCCAACAGTGCGTCGCGGTCTCGCAGACGCCCGACCCGACGGGCGCGTATTTCCGCTATGCGTTCAACTACTCGGGATTTCCGGACTACCCGAAGATGGGCGTCTGGCCGGACGCGTATTACATCACCTACAACATGTTCAACAACGCCGGCACGTCGTTCCTCGGCGCGCAGGTGTGCGCGTTCGACCGCGCGAACATGCTGACCGGCGCCGCGGCGACGCAGCAGTGCTTCTCGACGTCCACGTCGTTCGGCGGCCTCCTTCCCGCCGACCTCGACGGAACGATCCTCCCCCCTGCCGGTGCCCCCAACCCGGTCGTGGCGCTGGGCGCGACCAGCACCTCGCTCGCCTACTGGAAGTTCCACGTCGACTGGACGACGCCGGCGAACTCGACGTTCACGGGACCGACGTCTCTGACCGTGGCGTCCTACACCGAGGCGTGCGGAGCGAGCGGCAGCTGCATCCCGCAGAGCGGTGGCGGATCGCTCGATTCGCTCTCAGACCGGCTGATGTACCGCGCCGCCTATCGGGCCTTCGCCGACGGCCATCACTCGATTGTCACCAATCACGCCGTGACGGTCGGGACGAATGTCGGCGTCCGCTGGTACGAACTCCACGTCGACGCAGCGAATAATCTCAGCGTCTTCCAATCTGGCACCTACGCTCCTGACACGGCCTTCCGGTGGATGGGCAGCATCGCGATGGACGAGGCGGGCAACATCGCACTCGGCTTCTCGACGTCCTCGAGCGCGACGAAGCCGTCGATCCGCTACACCGGCCGGCTCGCCGGCGACGCGTCCGGGACGATGACGCAGGGCGAAGGCATCATCATCACCGGCGCTGGCGCGCAGGGCAGCACGTTGTCGCGGTGGGGCGATTATTCGTCGCTGCAGATCGATCCGGTCGACGATTGCACGTTCTGGTATGCGAACGAATACATTCCGGCCAACGGCACATTCAACTGGAAAACGCGTATCGCCTCCTTCAAGTTGCCGGGCTGCGGCGCACCCGCCGCCGACGATTTCTCGATTGCGGCAAACCCGGCGTCGCTGACAGTCGCGCAGGGCAGCTCCGCGACGAGCACGATCAACACGGCGGTGACTAGCGGCGCCGCGCAGTCGGTGACGTTCAGCGTGAGTGGCGCGCCGGCTGGCGCCACCGCGTCGCTGTCGCCCTCGACGGTCACTGCCGGTAACGCATCGACGCTGACGTTCGATGCGGGCACGGCAGCGGCCGGGACGTACACGTTGACGATCACCGGAACCGCGACGTCGGGAAGCCACTCGACGTCCGTGTCGGTCACGTTGACGCCGCCGGCGGCTTCGGACTTCGGCATCGCCGCATCGCCGGCGTCGGCCTCGGTCGTGTCCGGCGGCTCCGCGATGTACTCGGTGACGACGAGCGCCGTCACCGGCAGCGCGGAGTCGGCCGCGTTGAGCATCTCGGGCCTGCCGGCAGGCGCGAGCGCCAGCTTCGCGCCGACCTCGGTAACAGCCGGCGGCAGCTCGACGCTGACCGTTAACTCCGGCACCGCCGCAGTCGGGACCTACACGCTCACGATCACGGGGACGGCGCCATCAGCGACGCATTCGACCACGGTCTCACTGACCATCAACTCGCAGACGCCTCCCGACTTCACGATCGCCGTGTCGCCGGCGTCGGCGTCGGTGGCCGCCGGCAGCTCCACGTCCTACTCGGTGACAACTACCGCAGTCAACGGCAGCACGCAGTCGATCACGTTGAGTGTTTCGGGGCTGCCGAGCGGCGTGACCGGCTCGTTTTCGCCGGCGACGGTGACCGCTGGGTCCTCATCGACGCTGACGATTTCGGCGAGTGCGCCTGCCGCCGCGAGCACGACCACGTTCTCCGTGACCGGCACGTCGGGCACGACGGTGCACACGGCGTCAGCGTCGATCACGGTCACGGCCGGCGGACCGGCGACGCTCACCGACGGCGTTCCAGTGACCAACATCTCCGGCGCGACCGGGTCGCAGCAGTTCTGGGTGATGAGCGTGCCCGCGGGCAAGGATACGTTGACCATCTCGATCAGCGGCGGCAGCGGTGACGCGGATCTGTACGTCCGGTTCGGCAGCCAGCCGACGACGTCGCTGTTCGATTGCCGGCCGTTCATCACGGGCAACAACGAGACCTGCACCTTCAACGCACCAGCGCCCGGATCGTACTTCGTGATGATTCGCGGCTTCGCGGCGTTCTCGGGCGTGACGTTGACGGGACGCACCGCGACGACGGCGGTGCTCACCAACGGGGTGCCGGTCGCCGGCATCAGCGGGGCCTCGGGGTCACAGCAGTTCTGGAAGCTTCCGGTTCCTGCCGGCAAGACGAGCCTGACCTTCACGATCAGCGGCGGCACCGGCGACGCGGATCTCTATGTCCGGTTCAGTGCGAAGCCGACGACCTCGACGTTCAACTGTCGGCCGTTCCTGGACGGCAACAGCGAGACGTGCACGTTCACCAACCCGTCGGCGGGCGACTGGTACGTGATGATTCGCGGTTTCGCGGCGTTCTCGGGCGTGACGCTGAAAGGCCAGTACACACCGTAGCGCGACGTCCGGACAGCGCGTCAATTCCGTCGAGGTTGACTTCGGCGCGCACCGGTCGAACACTGGTCTTGAAACATATGCACCTCGAGCGATACTCAGCGGTCAGACTGGCGGGCCCGTTATCACGCGCGTTGATGGCCGCTGGCGTTCTGTCGGGATGCGCCATGGCTGCGACGCCGAGTCAACCCGACTCGGTGGTGAAGGCCGGTCAGTGGGGCGGGCAGCACATTTCGATGACCATCGCTGCGGCGTCGACGGAGATCGAATTCGATTGCGGGCGCGCCACGGTGCCGGGCGCGATCGAGACCGACCGCGACGACAGGTTCGTCACCACCGGAACCTTTCTGCAGGATCGACCCGGTCCGACGACGCCGGACGGGCCGGCGCACCGTCCGATGCGCCTCTCAGGCACGGTGAAGGGCGACGACATGCAGGTTTCGATCGTCCTCACCGACAGTAATGAGGATGTCGGCAACTTCACGTTGACGTTCGGCAGGACGGCACGCCTCGTGAAATGCAAGTGAACGCGGCGGTCGTTCCACATGTGCCGGCTCGAACCGAATTGCCTTGAGGAACAGGAGGTGCTTCGCGCGCGCAGAGAGAATCGTTTTTAGTACGCGTCAGACGCCGGACAAGAGAGCGAGCTTGCCGGTGCTGTCACCAAACTTCTCTACGTTCACACCGAACTTCTCCATCAGGCTCAACGACAGATTCGCCAAGGGCGTGCCCTTCGGATACATCAGGTGACGATTGCCCTTCAGCTGTTGGTCGCGTCCGCCGACGACAACCACCGGCACGTTGTAGTTGTTGTGTGTGTTGCCGTCGCTCATGCCGCTGCCGTAGAGCACAACCGAATGGTCGAGCAGTGTTCCGTCGCCGTCGGGGATTGCCTGCAGCTTCTTCAGGAAATAGGCGAGCGTTTCGACGTGATAGGTATTCAGCTTCGAGTACGCCGCCATCTTTTCCGGATTATTTCCGTGGTGCGACATCGCATGGTGCGCCTCCGGGAGGCCAATCTCGGCGTACGAGCGATTGACATTTTCGCGCGCCATCATGAACGAGCTCACCCGCGTAATGTCCGCCTGAAACGCCAGGACCAGGAGATCGAACATCAGCTCGGCATATTCCCTGAAAGTGTCCGGCACGCCGACCGGACGTTCCGGTATCCCGAAATCGAAGTTGGAGGATTCATTCCTCGCGATGCGCTGCTCCACATCGCGAACCGCATCGAGATACTCCGTGAGCTTGACGGCGTCGCGGCGGCCAAGCTTACGTCGAAGGTTGGCAATCTCTTCCGCCAATCCATCGAGAATGCTGCGGTCTTCCCGGCTCCGGGCCGCGCGCGCTTCGGCGCTGTCCCCGCTGCCAAACAGCCGTTCGAAGACAAAACGTGGATTGGTCTCCGACGGCAGCGGCATCGTCGGGCTCTTCCACGACATCGAGTTCATGTAGGCGCAGGCATATCCGTGATCGCAGGCGCCCACGACGTCGTTCCTGTCCACGGTCACTTCCAGCGACGTGAGCTTCGAGTCGCGACAGATCTGCTGGGCGATGAGCTGATCGATCGTCGTGCCGGCCTTCACGTCCGCGCCTTCGGTCTGCTTCGGGTGCACGCAGCTCATGAACGCCGGCGCCGCCCGGGGATGCTGGCCGCCCGAGTCCCCCTGATCCGTCGCCGGGAAGTTGTCGAGGCCTGTGAAGACGAGCGTCCGATCGCGGAAGGCCTCAAGCGGCTTCAGGATTGGAGAGAACGTGAAACCTGCCCCTTCGGTCGAAGGCGTCCAGTCGTTCATGTTCGCCCCGTTCCCGCAATAGATCGCCGCGAATCGAGGAGCGCCCTTCGCGGTCCTCGACTGGGCCGACATCACCGGCACCATCGCATCGAGGAGCGGCAGCGCCAACGTCGCACCCACACCGCGAATGAACGTGCGCCGGGGCAATGCGATCTTGGTGATCACCATTCGACACCTTCTCCTGCGCTAGTTCGCGCGTTGCTGCGCCATCCACATCTGAAACGGCGTGCTCCTGACGATAGCTTGCACGAGCGAGGCAAAACGGTAATTCGTCGCTGCGGCGTCGCGCTTGATCTGACGGACCGCCGGCGCATCGGCGGCGTCGAGCCCTCGTCCGAGTGCGTAGGTCAACAGATTCTCGGTCAGCGTCGTCAGAAAATCGTCGGCATGGGTCAGCAAAACCTTTCGGAGTTCCACAGGGCCCACGAACGTCGTCCCGTCCGGAAGCTTCGCCGTCGGATCGATGCGCGCGCCGGCTGCATCGACGTCCCGCCACTCGCCGATCGCATCGAAATTCTCGAGCGCGAAACCCAATTCGTCCATTTGCGCATGGCAGCTCGCGCAGACTGGATTGGCCCGGTGTTGCGCCATCTGCTCGCGCATCGGGAGGACCTTCGCCGGATTTCTTTCCTCCTTCAGCTCTGGCACGTTGGCGGGAGGCGCGGGAGGCGGTGTGCCGAAAATGTTCTCCAGGATCCACTTTCCGCGGATCACCGGCGACGTCCGGTTCGCGCGTGACGTGTCGGTCAGGATCGAGCCCTGACCGAGCAGCCCGCGACGCACGCTGTCCGGTGGAAGAGAGACGCGCCGGAATCGTTCGCCGTACACGCCGGCGATCCCGTAGTGCCGGGCCAGACGCTCGTTGAGGAACGTATAGTCGGCATCCAGCAGGTCGAGCACGCTTCGGTTCTCGCGGACGATACTGCCGAAGAACAGCAACGTCTCGCTCTCGAACGCCTGACGCAGATTGTCGTCGAAGTGAAAGAGCAATTCCGGACTGGGTCTGAAGCCCGACACGTTGCGGATGTGGAGCCACTGGCCCGCGAAGTTGCTCGCCAACGCATCAGAGAGCGGATCGGCGAGCATCCGCGTCACCTGGTGTTCGAGTACGGCCGGATTGTGAAGCGTCTTCTTCTCCGCGACACTCAGGAGCTCGTCATCTGGGATGCTGCTCCACAAGAAGAACGACAGACGCGAAGCCAGCGCCACGTCGGTAATGCGATACCGCATATCAGGCGTCGCGGTCTCCGGTTGCCCCTCGAAGCGGAACAGAAAGTTCGGGCTCACGAGGATGCTGCGCAGCGCGAGCTCGAGGCCGTATTCAAAGTGCGTTGGACCGCTTCCGGCTTCGCGCACGCCATCGCGGTATCGCGCCATGGGGATCTTGAGATCCTCGTCCGTCACGTGCCGCCGATACGCACGCCGAGCGGCATTCGCGATGATGTTTTTCGCGCAGCGTGTCTCGTCGGCGAGCGAAGTCGGCCGGCAAACCAATAGTCGGCGTCGGCTGGGCGAATCGGGGGTCGCCGTCGCATCGGAAGCAGTCGGACCGGTAAGCGTCAGACTGGAAATTCCGGGCTCGCCATTGCCGGCTCTATAGGGATCGCGACGCAAGTACGGGTCGAACAGGTCTTCGACAAAGGCCGACGTCTTCTGGACGAAATACGTCTGAACGAGATGTGAGCCCGCTTTGACCGGCACGCGGAACTGAAGGGCCTCCAGCACTCTTTTCGTCCGCTCGTCCCCGCGCTCCTTTGCCATGTCCGGCCCGCCGACGATCGTTGTCCACACACGCGCCTGGTCGAGGCTCACATCGAGCTGTTGCGGCTCCGCGGTGAGCCCCATGATGCCGCCGTCGGCTCCGCTCTCCTTCAACCGCAGCTGGAACAGGTACTCGCCGTCGACGGGAAAGTCGAAGCGAATCGCCAATCCACCGCGCGATCCCCACGGCAGATCCTCGCTCACGCGGGTGCCCTGGTTGCGATCCGTCGGGACGAAGACCGTCTCCGGCGACTGAGATCCGCGAACGTGCCCCAGCGCCATCTGACTGATTTTCACCGCGGCTCCGAGATAACGCTCCGCGAGGGCCGGCGACAGCGACAGCGCGTCGGCGTTGTTGTCGAAGCCGTACGCCGCGCTATCCGCCGGCAAGAGCGACGCCGGATCGATCTCGAGCGCGAACATGTCGCGGATGGCGTTCCGATATTCGACGCGGTTGAGACGATGCAGCGTGGGCCTGCCGGGGCTCGGATGCTCGAGCGCTGCGCGGTCGAGGCTCGCTTCGAGCCACGACGCGGCGCTGTCCGACAGCGCCTTGTCGGGGCGCGGACGTCCAACCGGCGGCATCGCACCGGTCCGCAACTTACGGACGACTTTTTCCCAGACATCGGCGTGTTCGCTGACCCGCTCCAAATCCAACACGTCGAGCGCGAGCCCGGCCGTCTTGATTCGCGTGTTGTGGCAGGTGACGCAGTACTTGTCGAACACGGCGCGAGGTGGAGGGCTCGCCGGCTGCGGCGACGCGGCCCTCCCCTGCGCTGCGTGTGCGGCGGGATCGAGCGCACACAACGCCGCGACCAGCGCCAGGCGATGTGCCCTCATCGCTTGATCTCTTTTCCTTCGGGGATCGCAGCCGCACACGGAGGCGGGCACTTCATTTCCTTTGCGCCCAGCTTCCGCAGCAATGCCGCCGTCGGCGGCTGCGCCGCGAACGAATTTCCGTACTCGACGCCATCCGCCACGATCAGGGGCGTTCGTCCGTCAATGGCGACGACATCGAGCTTCGCACCCTTGTCGAACAAGTACTGCACGACGCTGTTTGCGCCTCGATAGGCCGCCGCGTGCATCGCCGTCTCACCGAGGTCGCTGACCGCATTCACATCGGCGCCGAGCTCATCCAACATCAGCTTGACGGCTTCGAGCACCTGGCTCTCGGACGCGCGGTCCTGGTTCGAAGCCCACGCGATGCCCGCCGCGGCCATCAACGGCGTGATGTTCTCTTCGGTGTTGATTGTCGGATCGGCGCCATCGGCGAGCAGCAGGCGCATCACCTCGACGTCGGCCGACTTGGCCGCGAAGAGAAACGCCGTTGCGCCGGCGAGGTGCCGGCGATATCTCGCACCCGACCATCGCGGTTCTTCCATGCTGATGCGGCCGTTGACGTCCGCGCCGTGCGCCAGCAGCGAAGTGATGACGCGGATTCGATCGAGCTTGACCGCAATGAACTGGTCGCTGAGGTGCCAGTTGGCGACATGCACAGCGGCGTGCAGCGGCTTCCCGAAGATGTTGCCCTTCGTGACGCCCTCGGAATCGCGCTCGTTGTTCGTGAGCTTGCGGTATTTGAGCTCCATCGGTCTGGCTCGCACGCCCTGCACCGTGAGCTCGGTCGATCCGCCTTCGACGTTCGGATCGGCGCCCTTGTCGAGCAGCAGGTCGACGAGATCCGCATGGCCGTTGATCACCGCCACGAGCAACGGCGTCGCGCCGTCGGGCCTCTTTTCGTTGACGTTCGCTCCCGCCGCGAGCAACGCGCGGACGGCAGCCATGTCGCCGCGGCGCACGGCGAACGCGAGAGGCGTCGTGCCGGCGTTGGAACGCGCGTGCACATCGGCGCTGCGATCGATCAGCGCCTGCACCACCGGTCCGCGCCCCGCCGCAGCCGCCCACATCAATGCCGTCTGCCCGTTCCAGGTTTCCTTCGCGTCGACTTTTGCGCCGGCCTCAAGCAGCGCCTTCACCGCGTCCGCGCGGTCTGTCCGCGCCGCAAACATCAGTGGAGTCTCTCCAGCACGCACGGTGCGGTTCGGGTCCGCGCCGCCCTTCAGCAGCAGACTGATGATTGCGGCGTTGCCGCTGGTCGCTGCCAGCGCCAGTGGGGTCACGCCGTAGTTGTTTGGTGAATCGACCTTGGCGCCCGCGCGTATGAGCAGCGCCGTCGTCTCCGCATCGTCCAGGTACGCCGCCCAGTGCAACGCCGTCGCGCCGTCGCTCTGGGGCGCGTTGACGTCGGCGCGCGCCTTCAACAGCGACTGCACGGCCTGCTTGTCGCCGTGCTGGACCGCATCAGCGAGCGGCGCATCGTCGCGCGCTGCGCCAATGCTGAACGCGGAGACCGTCACGGCCAGCCACAGCGTGAGAGCGGATCGCACGCGCATCGCTAAACCCTCTGATTCACGGTAGATACTATAATGGGGGCGTGCGATCGGAGCGGGTAGAATCGGAGCGTAGTGAGGTCAACGCGGCTTCTCGCCGGTCTCGGGGTGCCGGCGCCTCATGCCTTCGCCGTGCCGCCGGTTTCGCAGTCAAGAATACCTTGGCGCGATCCGTCGCCACATGGTCGAAATCAATCTTTTTGTCCGCCGTCAAATTAGACGCAATGCGCTGCGATCTCATCCAAACGTCGTGAACCGGCTTCCCGACCCGTAGCGTCGCAGACCGCGATTGAAGATCAGCACGGCAAGACACAGGTACCCGGTCGCGACGAACATCAGGATCGTCACGTTCGCAAGCGACGGCGCACGCAGGATGCGCACGGGTAAGTAGCCCACGAATCCTGCAGGCAGCACGGTGAACAGCAGAAGCCGCAGCGTCCCACCGAACAACGGTTCGGGATACAGCGAGAACGTGACCAGCAGTTCCCACAGCTGTGTGGCGACGGTCTCGACTCTTCCCAGCCAGAACGCGAGGCTGAAGAACACAGTCCCGCACGCGACGAAAATCACCGCGCTGGCGGCGATGACCACGACCACGATCGGCAGCCTGCTCCACGAGATCTGCCCGGACCACACGATGAAAATCAGGCCCGAGACGAGATCGCCAAAGCCGGACGGCTGCGAGCGCAGTCCGAGGGCGTTTACGAGAACAGGTTTCGGCTGCGTGAGCAGCGTGTCGAGATCGCCGTCCTCGATGAATCGGCCGAGATGACGGACGCCGCCCGCGACGGTGACCGTCAGACCGAACGCCGCGGCGACCATGCCGAACAGCATCTGGATATCGCCAAGCTGCCAGCCGCGCAGCGTCGTCACGTGCTGCATCAGCGCCCACCAGAAGATGAAGAACGTGAAGTTGTTCAGCGCCATGAACACGACCTGGATGACGAAGGCGCCCCGCAGCGCGACGGTCGCCTTGAAGTTGGTCGCGACGAGCGCGCGTGTAAAAGACACGTTGTCAGCCACCATTGATGGTCACCGTCGATACGGCGCGCCTGAACATCCAGGACACCGCGATAGCCGTCACGCCGCTCCAGATGACGAGATTACGAGCCAGCGCACCGGGCGTGACGGCATTGGTTCCCAACACGACCGACGCCGGCGCCGCCAGCAGCGACGGAAACGGCGTGAACGCGGCCGCCCGCTGGATGAACGCCGGGTACAACTCGAGCGGCAGCATCAGACCGCCGAGCACGAACATCAGCTTCTGCCACACCCAGTACACCGGGGCGACATCCTGGAGCCAGAAGGCCAGCAGTCCTATCCCGAGATACAACGCAGTGATCACCGTGCTTGCCACGAACCCGAACGGCACGACGATGAGCAAAGCGGAGAGCGGCGGGGTCCACCCGGTGAACGCGAAGGCGCAGAGAAACGCCGTCAGTCCCAGGAACGGCGCCCGGACCGCGAGCAGACCAAACCCGGTCGCGAACTCTGCGAGCACATACGACGCGGGATGGCCGAGCCGGTACACGACGTCTCCACGACGGATCGCTTCCTGAATCTCGAGGTGGATCGGCGGCGCGCTCAGTAGAATCCACTCCGTCGCCGCCAGATACCAGACCAGCGATTTCGGATCGGCCGCCACCGGCATGCCGGCTTCGGCGACGGCGCGCCACAGACTCGAGAAGACGCCGAGGATGACCGCGAAGAACGCCATCCGGCCGTACAGCTCGTTGCGCTCGCGACCCGCCTGCGTCGCCGAGATGCGAGAGAACGCCGCGTATTTGGCAATCGTACCTGCGCTCATGACGGCACGCTCCCTGTCGCGGCAGTTGCGTACAGCGCACGAATCACCTCGTCGAGCGGTGCGTCCTCAATCGCCATGTCACGGATGGCGGTCTGACGCAACGCCGCATCAACGACTTGTCCGAGCGGCGTGATCTCGAGCGCGATCTCGAGCTCGGTGCGGTACGCGCCGGACGAGAGAACGCGCACGCCGGGCAGCGTCAGCTCGAGATGTTCGGCTTCGCTCCAGAGCGTGACACGCTTCGCTTTGAGATAACTGCGGCGCAGCGCCGCAATCGGGCCGTCCCACAACAAGCGGCCGTGATTGATCACGATCGCGCGCGTGCACACGCGTTCCATGTCGCCGGTGTCGTGCGAGGTCAGGAGCAGCGTGACGCGCTCCTGCTCGGACTGCGTCCACAGCAGTTCGCGAATCGTCGCCTTGGCCGACACGTCGAGGCCGATGGTCGGCTCGTCGAGAAACAGCATGCGAGGCGAGTGGAGCAGGCTCGCGACGATTTCGCAGCGCATCCGCTCGCCGAGCGACAGATGACGCACCGGCGTGTTGACAAGCGTCCCGAGGTCGAATACCGACGACAGCGCGTCAATCCGCCGTCGGTGCTCGGGCGCGTCGACCTCGTAGACGCGGCCCAGCAGCTCGAAGGTGTCGCGCGGCGGCAGCTGATACCAGAGCTGCGAGCGCTGCCCGAACACGGTGCCGATCTGAAACGCGAGCTGACGTCGCTGTCGCGATGGCACCAGTCCGAGCACGCGCACGTCACCGGCGTCCGGCTGCAGAATCCCGGCCAGCATCTTCAGCGTCGTCGATTTGCCGGCGCCGTTCGGGCCGATGAAGGCGACGCGCTCACCCGGCGCGATGGAGAACGACAGCTTGTCAACCGCGCAGACCGTCTGCGTCTCGCCGCTGAACAGATCGCGGAGACGTGCGGCGACGCCCGTGCTTCGCGCGCGTCGCACGCGAAAGGACTTGGACAATTGATCCAGTTCGACAGCCGCGGCGCGTGGCATGACGACGCTCCCCTGTGGCCCTGCGGAGCTTCCGGAAATGAAAACGCCCTTCCGGTGAAGCTTCCGGAAGGGCGTGATTGCTGAAGAATCGAAACGCTTCCGGTTTTAAGCCGCGACACCCGTGTGCAGTTCGCCCCAAAGGGCGACGATGCACTGGGTCTCGACGATGCTGAAAACCGGCGACGTCATGTGAACTCAGTAATTATACGATCGATCTCATCGCGATGTTTCTGTATCTGATGACGACCGGTCGCAGGACCGGCCTTCCTCGCGAGATCGAGATCTGGTTCACTGAGCGCGGCGGCAACTACTACGTGATCGCTGAGCATCGCGAGCGTGCGCACTGGGTGCAGAACATCCAGGCGCAGCCGCACGTGCATGTCCGCCTCGGCGACCGGCAATTCGACGCAACGGCGCGGGTCGTAGACGACGAGCGTGAGCCGGAGCTGGCCGCGGCTGTGAAGGCGCTGTCCGAGGCGAAGTACGGCTGGAGCGACGGGCTGGTCGTGGAAATTACGCCGGAAACCAGACAACCCGTCGGCCGCGACGACATCTGAACGGTCCATCGGATGCATGAATGACAATTTGACATACCAGATCGATGAGCGTATCCGTGGGCTATTCTTGCGCGTCACGGGATACTTCGACAACACGCCCACCAACAGGAACGTCCAACGGCTACGGCACGCGCAGCGTCAACGTCGTCATCCGGCCCCTTGCGGCATCACGACGAAGAACGAGTCTGCGTTGACGTCGCCGGACAGCACCACGTCCTTCCCGACGTCGTTATCGCAGCGGCCTCAGTTCGGGCTTCTCGCCGTCTGGCAGCGGATAGCGGTCGATGTTCAGCATCATCGACACGAAGCAGTAGTAGCCCATCACGCCGGTCAGGTCGACGACGCCGCGCTCGCCGAACTTGTCGACTGCTGCCTTGAAGACCCTGTCGCTGACCTCCCTGGTTCGAAGGAGCTCGTCCCCGAAGTTGTAGACGGCCTCTTCGTCCGGTTGCATCGAGCCGGGCCGCTTGCCTGTCGCGATCGCTTCGATGACGGAAGGATTCAGTCCTGCCGTCAATGCGTTCTTCTTGTGGGCCGACCATTCGTATTGCGCGTTCCAGAAGCGGGCCGTCATCAGGATCGCCATCTCGTTCAACCGATTCGGCAGCGACGAATGAAAGCGCAGTTGCGCGCCAAGCTTTTGTGCGAAGTCGCCCATCTCGGGGCTGCGCAGCGTGACGTTGAACGGTCCGTTCATCCCGCCGCGTTCTCCCGCGAGCAAATGTTCCACCATGGTTTTCTGCTCGGGAGTCAGCTTGTCGTAGCTGAGCGGCTGAAATCGATCGCCGCGCAGGTGGAGATCGCGAGTGGCTGGCGGCTGCGCCAGCACAAGACCCGACAAGACGGCGATGCCGAGATAGAGAACGTGGACACGCATCGTATGCTCTCCTTCCGTATCACATCATCGTCGACACATGCCACGGCGGTACACGTCCCGTCCATGGCATCGCCGCTTCGAGCGCGGCGGCGAGCTGCAGGATGACGTGCTCGGCCGCGGGCCCGGCTCCAAGCTGGACGCCGATCGGCAAGCCGGTGGAATGCATGGCCAGCGGAAGCGAAATCGCCGGAATGCCCAGAATGTTGTGCGGCAGAGTGAATGACAGATCTTGAGGGTCACCGGCTCGAGCGTCTCCGGACCGATCGCATGTCCGCTCCGCGTCGCGTAGCCCTCGAGCCGGAGATCGAAACCGAAGAACCACACGTCCGTCATGCTTCGCATGGCACCGGGGCCGTCAAAGTCCGGGCTCTCTTCCGAGACCTGATGCCCCATGTCGGCAAGCACCGTCGCCACGCGCTCGACCGCTTCCGCGACCTCCGCGTCGACCGCGACACCCATGAGCGCCGTTGTCGACCAGCCGATCCGCAGCGCAGGCACGCGCCAGCGCGTCATTGCGGCGTACAGCTCCGGCGGCCGTGGGATCAAGAACGGATCGCCGATCTGCGGCACCGCGAGGCAATCGAGCATGGCCGCCGCGTCGCGCACGCTCTTGGCCTGGACGAAGTTCTGGCCGAGGCCGTAGCCGTTCTCGTCCTGCATCGGACCGAAGGAGATCCGTCCACGCGAGGGCTTGAGCCCCACGCCCCCACAGAAGCTCGCTGGAACGCGGATCGACCCGGCGATATCCGATCCGTGCGCGATTGGCACCATGCCGGCGATGACGGCAGCCATCCCGCCGCCGGTCGAACCGCCGGCTGAATGGCCCTGCTTCCACGGCGTCGACGTGTTGCCGTGCAGTGCGCTCTCGGTCGTGCCCGACATCGAGTACTCAGGCGCGGCCGACCGTCCGAGGATGTTGACACCCGATGCCTTGAAGAGCTCGCACAAATGCGTGTCGTGTTGCGCGACCATGCCGCGGCACAGCCGGCTGCCGAACTCGATCGTCCGGCCCGCTTCGTGACCGAAGAAGTCTTTGATCAGAAACGGAACGCCGCGGAAGGGACCGGTTCCGAGCATCTTCTCATCGAGGCCGTCAATCCGATCCGGGTACGTTTCGACGACGGCGTTGACGGCTCGATTAATCGAGGCGATCGCCGCCGCCGCTGTCTGGGCGAGCTCCTTCGGCGGTACCTGTTTGCTCGCGACCAACTCGGCAAGGCCAAGCGCATCGTAGCTGGCGTATTCGGCAAGGTTCATCACGCGTTGCAGACTCTCTCGTCCGTCAGAAGGCATTGTAGGAGGATTGGAATAAACCAACGCTTGCGCTGCCGCAAATTTGAGGACGAACGATGCGATACGCAGCCGCGATGATCGCCGGTGTCATGATGCCGAGCGTTCCCGCTGCACGGCGCGCAAGGAGGACGCGTCCAGTTTCAGCACGACTACGCCGAGGTGAACGGCGCCGTCGTTCTGGTACCAGTGGAAGGATCAGATGGCGGAGAATGAGCCGCGATCACCTTGCAGATTATCGACCGTGTGCTGCGGATTCGTGAAGGCGAAGCCGGTCACTAGCACTTTCCGAATGTCGGCCTTGCCGTCGCCGTCGGTATCTTCCAAGCACAGGACATTTGGCGCATCCGTCACCTCGAGTCGGTGGCGAAGCGCGACGATGTTGGGCTGCAAGGCCGCGTGCGAGCGCAACGCTCGTCGCGGCTATGAGAAGCGAGATGACGACGGTCTCACGCGCGCCGACTACAAACGCTTCTCCGCAATCCGGTAGAGATGACTGTCAGTCCGGATGAAAATTGATCCCGCAGCAATCGCCATCGACGCGAGCGTGTCGCCGTCGAGCGTGTTCGTCGCGAGGCGGCGGAATTCCTTTCCAGGCGCGACCACCGTCGCGACGCCGCTCTCGCTCAGAAAATAGATGCGCCCATCCGCGAGCACGGGCGACGCGGAGTAGTCGCCGCCGCCGAGCCGCTGAATCCAGCGCGGCGCGCCGCTCGTCGCGTCGAGGCACGTCGCGATGCCGCCGTCGTTGACGACGTACAGCTCGTCGCCGACCAGCAGCGGCGACGGCGTCAGCGGCGCCGCGCGCCGCAGCGTCCAGGCGATGTGCGTCTTCGTCACGTCGCCGGTCCCGTCCGCCCGCACCGCCAGCAGCGACGGCTGCTGGAATCCAGTCGCGATGTACACGAGGCCGTGGCCGTAGACCGGGCGCGGAACGTTCGAGAAGCCGTCGGCGTAGCTGACGCGCCAGATTTCCTTGCCGGTCTGCGGATCGTACGCCGCCGCGCGATACGCGCCGACGCTGACGATCTCATCGCGCTCGCCGACGCGGATGACCAGCGGCGTCGAGTACGCCTGATCGAACGGCTGGCGGCGAGACGCTCTCCAGCGCGTCTTTCCGGTCCGCTTGTCCAGCGCTGCGACGAACGCATCGTCGCTCCCGTCGCAGCTCACGATGAGGAGATCGCCGTACAGCGTCGGCGAGCCGCCGTTGCCGTGTTGCGATTCGTACGGCAAGCGAGTTTTCCAGATGATCTCGCCGGACGTGCTGAGCGCCGCAGTGCCTTGCGCCCCGAAGTGCACGTACACGCGATCGCCTTCGACGATGGGAGTGGGGGAGGCGTGGCTGTTCTTCGGGTTGGTGCGGTCAGCACTTCTGAGATGGAAGACTTCGACGTTGATCAGCTCGCGTCCGTTCTCGACGTCGTAGGCGAGCGCGCGAAGCGACGCCCCTTTGTCCTTGATCGCCGTGGTCAGCCAGATACGCCCGTCAGCGACGACCGGCGATGACCAGCCGCGGCCGGGCACCGGCGTCTTCCAGACGATGTTGCGAGATTCGCTCCACTCGATCGGCAGTCCCGTCTCGGTGGAATGTCCCTGCCCCGTGGGTCCTCGAAACTGCGGCCAGTCGTTGTGGTCGACTCCGGGGGCCCCGTGGATCCGTAACGCGCATGCGATCAGAACGATCAGCAGCGCGGGAAGCGGACTCCTCGAACGGTTCTTCAAATCCTCAGATCCTCAGGCCTTATTTTAAGATTCATTCGATCATTTCGGGAGTTGCTCAGAACCGCGTTCGCTGGACGTGCACCGGAGCCACGAACGACATTCGGCGAACATCTATGACCCTGGGGTCTGCTTGTGCGTCGGCGGAGCGCTCCTGCGGAATTTCGACCAACGCATCCGGTCCGAAACACGGTTGCCCGTGCAACTGCGAGCTCGGCTAAGATGAAAGGCGCCAGCCCTGCAGGGAGCCTTCATGGCCCGCGGATTTCACGTAACCTCGGTTGTCGCCGCCGTTTTCGCAGCCGCTGCGGCGCTCGTCGCGCAGCGGCAGCCGCCCACGTTCGAATCGACGACGCGTACGGTCGCGGTGTATGCGACGGTGACCAACACGCTGGGCCGGCTCGTGGGGGATCTGACGCGCGACGACTTCGAGATCGACGACAACGGCATCAAACAAACCCTGACCGTGTTTTCCAACGACATCCAGCCAATTACCGTTGTGCTGCTGCTGGATCGAAGCGGCAGCATGAAGCCGAACCTCGAACTTGAGGTGCGGGCGGCCGAAACGTTCGTTCACGGCATGCTGCCGTTTGACCGCGCGCGCATCGGTACGTTCGGCAAGAGCATTCAGATCTCCCCTGACGATTTCACGTCGGACCGCGACGCGCTGTTCAAGATCCTGCGTGGGGACTTGCAGAAGGAAGGGCCGACGCCGCTGTGGAATGCGATCGATCGCGCGATCGACAAACTCCTGCTCGAGCAAGGGCGGCGTGTCGTCCTGGCATTCAGTGACGGCGTCGACGAACCGATGGATTTCAGTGGTCACGCCAAATCGCTGAAAGACGAGATGAAGCGCGCGGAAGATAGCGACATCATGGTGTATGCCATTGGCATGGAGGGATTAGCGCCGATGCAGGCACAGCACGCCGTTTCGGGTTTCGGTGGCCGCGGCTTCGCCACTCGACGGCGAGACGACTCCATGATGCAGAAGCCAGACGAGGGCATGGCGAAGATCGCCGAGGCGACCGGAGGCGGCTACCTCGAATTGATGTCAGCCGGCTCCTCGCTCGGCGCGTTCGATCGCGTCGCCGACGAACTGCATCATCAGTACGCGCTCGGCTTCGCGCCGCAGAAGCTGGATGGGAAACTGCACGACCTAACGGTGAAAGTGACGAAGCCGGGTTTCACCGTCCGCGCGCGGAAGCGATACCTGGCGCCAAAAAGCTGACGAGGCGGGAAGCGATAGACGGCCGGCGACACTGTTCATTCGGGCGATGTTCACGATGGCCGGAACGTTCACGATCACTCGGAATCCGCGTTCATCATTCGCCGGAATCGATCCGTTCCTCGCCCTACGTGCGATTCGCCGCGGCAATCTCCGCGATCAATGTGACGCGCTGTCGACGACGCAGGAGAAATTCGCGCTCAGCGCCTTCGAGTGGACCTTCACGGAGTTTGTCTTGCCGAAGGCGAAATGAACTGTTACCCATGTATCGGGAATAGACCGTGCCGCTAGGTGTGCCACTTTCGACTGCGGATCGGTGTCGTTCCGTGTCGGTCCGCGGCCTCACCTGACGGACGATCGCGCAATTTCCGGAAGGAAATCGCAAAACAGCCAACGACCTCGATCTAAGACTTGCGCCTGTCACACCGGAGGCCGCGGGTTCGAGTCCCGTCGACTCCGCCAACTAAATCACACTACGTGTTGGAGATAGCGGATTCGGTCTTCGCCGTCTCCAACATGATGTCTCCAAAACTCCGGGGTATTCCAGAGGCGGTCGAGCAACCGGATCGCACTGTCGAGAGCAGCGGGACTGAGGTGCATGTACCGCTGCGTCGTCGTGAGATCCTGATGGCCCGCGAGCTCCTGAATCGCGCGGGCCGGCGCGCCCCGCATCGCGAGATGAGAACAGAAGGTGTGCCGCAGTCGGTGCACGCCGTTCTGTGCAATCTGCGCGCGTCGCGCCGCGCGTTCCACACGGTGCTTGACGATGTCCGCCGACATCGGCGAGCCATCCGCCTGACACAACACGCCCTGCGATCGCAAGTGCCGGTGGTCTCGAAATGTCGTGGCCAGTCGAATCGTGAGCGCGAATTATCCCACGAGTCGATCGACTGCGGTGATCAGCCGATTCTTCGTTTCGTGAGATAGACTCGCGTCGTGATCGACATGTCGGCTCTCCAGATGTGGTTCGCAGTCTTGATCGGCTGGTTGGATCGTCAGGAGCTTGAGGCACTCGCGTACCTGATTGAAGAGAATCGCGTCCTGCGAGCGCAGCTGGGTGGGCGACGCCTGCGTCTGACAGATGACGACCGACGACGCTTCGCCGTCCGGGCGGTTGGGACGGCAGGCCTTTACGCCAAGTTGCGACGATCGTGACGCCGGATACCCTGCTGCGGTGGCACCGACAACTCGTCGCTTGTAAATGGACCCACGCGCGACGATCCCAACCTCGGGGTGTGCTGGCCGAGATCCGGCATTTGGTCGTGCGGATGGCCGAGGACAACCCGACCTGGGGCTACACGCGGATTCAAGGTGCGCTGAAGAACGTGGGGCATCGCGTTGGCCGCTCGACGATTGCGCGCATCCTGACCATCTTGAACGCAATCATCAAAGGCTCGGAAACGCACTGATCGATCGCGTCGCGGCCGACACGGTTGGAGCAATTCGCCGCCGACCGCGCCGGGGCGGATTGCTGAATTACCACGAGCACGCGGCATGACCGTCGGTTCGGCCGATGAGCGGGACATTACGGTCATGGATTTCGCGTAAAGGTGTCGAAGGAAGAACCGATCCAGTTCAGTCATGCGCAGCACGTCGGCGGCGACGGCATCGATTGCCGCTACTGTCACACGTCGGTCGAGGACTGCTAGTATGCAGGCATCCCGCCTACAGGCCTGCATGAATTGTCATTCGCAGCAGTGGACGAACAGTCCGTTCCTCGAACCGGTGCGCGCGAGCTTCCGAACCGGTGAGTCGATTCACTGGACACGCGTATACGACCTGCCCGACTTCGTGTACTTCAACCACAGCATTCACATAAAGAACGGGGATGCACGACTTGTCACGGCCGAGTGGATCAGATGCCGCTGATCGTTCAGGTTCCACCGCTCACGATGGGCTGGTGTCTCGATTGCCATCGCAATCCAGAGCAGTACGTCCAGCCGCGCGAAACTGTTTTCAGGCCCGATAACCAACCCTCCTGTTGATTAGTTCTCCCTCGGACGGCGGCTGATCGCGGGATACCAAATCCAATCCAACGGCTCACGAGTTGCTTGACCTGTCATCGGTGACGAGCGGAGAAGGTCATGCAATACGTGCTCCCGATTCTGCTCGGTGCTGCGCTCATGGGATCGAAGTCAAGCTGAGGGCATGGATGGACGAGCCGGTGGGTCTGCGCGGGCGTTTCCTCCACCGGAGCAGGGCGATGCTCGCTCGATACATGCCGACGGCAGACAACGTGCGAGGGCCGTTCTACAGGGCGAACGCACCATTTCGCGATCGACTGTGTCCTGCCGAGGAGCCGGGCACACCGCTCATCGTGCACGGCGTCGTCAGCGGACTTCCGAGTTGCCGTCCGTTGCAGGGTGCGATCCTCGACGTCTGGCAGACGAACGCCCGCGGGTTCTACTCAAACATGTTGGGATTCGGCAACCCGGCCAGCCCGAAGACATTTCACTTGAGAGGCCGCGTTCGAGTTGGAGCCGACGGCGAGTACCGCTGGTTTTCGATCGTGCCTGGTCATTACCCGCTGTGGCCCTTCACGCGCGCACGACACATTCATGTCGTCGTAACGCACGACGACTATCCGGCGCTTGTGACCCAGATGTTCTTCGAGGGCGACGAATACTTGCGATGGGATCCCTGGGCGAAAGCATCACTGGTCGTCCCACTCGTTGCCGAAAATCGGTTGTCCGACGGCCGTACCCTGCACGCCGCGCGCTTTGACATCGTGCTGCCCGAACGGGCGGAGAGTCCTCAATGATGTCATCGTCGGGAGCTGTTATGGACACGAACACTTCAAGTCTGACGCCGATTTTGGGGAACAGCGTGAGCGGCGTGCTGGGAGAAGCAGCGGCATTCTTCTTCACGTGGGACGGTTTCATCCGGCCGGCGATCATGGCCGGCGACGTCAAAGACCCGAAACGGTCGATTCCGTTTGCAATCGTCGTTGGCCTCGGTAGCGCGGCGATCGTCTTCGTCGGCACGGCGGCGGTGACGCTTGGCGTCCTCGGTGCGCCATCCGCGGGCGCAGACGACTTGCCGTTACTCGCCGCTGCGGCCAAGGCGATCGGACGCTGGGGCACGTGGTGCGTGTTGATCGCCGCGTGGACGGCGGCGCTTGGCGAATTGACCGGCGACCTCCTCAGCGCTTCACGGGTTGGACTCGCGATGGGAGAAGCCCACGAGCTGCCCGGCAGGCTCGGAGCCATCCATCCCAAGTTCCGCACGCCGCATTAAACGATTCTCCTGATCGGCGTCACGTGTGCCGTGGTCTCGCTGTTTCTGGATTTGCGCAAGGTGATTCCGCTCACAAACGTGTTCACGCTGGTTTGGTACTCCGTCACAAATGGCGCCGCCTTGCGCTTGCGGGCAGGACAACGCCTTGCATCGCCGATCGTGTCGTGGTGCGGGTTGGCAGCGTGCGGGCTGATGTTCGCGTGGCAGCCATTGTGGGCCGTGGCGACAGGGGCCGGCGCTCTGCTGTCGCTCGCCGCCGGTCGAGCGTTGTGGATACGGCGGCAGCCCAGTCCGGCATAGCCGCTTCCCCACATGACGATCAATCGCACGCTGTCGCGGACGGAGCGGCTCCTGCAGCTGACCGCCTATTTCCTACGTCTCGGAACACTTGGATTCGGCGGCCCTGCGGCGCTGGTCGCACTCATGAAGCGCGAGCTCGTCGAGCGGAGCCAATGGCTCACGCGGGACGAGTTGTCGCAACCGTAGATGCCGCGGCGGGTCCCGGCCGGTGCTCTTTCGCTCGCCCGTCCGGTCCTGAAGGTGTTGTTGGGCGAGACGCACGCCACGAGACGTGTCTTGGAGCGAACGACGCCAATCGGCACTCGCCCAGTGAATAGAGGCGCACGACCCATCAATCGACAATGGATCTGGGCGAGACGACACGTCAGAGGCGTCGACGACGACGTCGTCACCGCGCGCATCCGAGAACATCACCGGCGAGATGAATGTCCGGTCACCGAGGTGGTTCGCGAAGACAGCGTGCTGACGCTCAGCGGACTGTTCTCACTTCGATCAGCGCGCCGGCGGTGGTGTCGCGCTGCGCCTGAAATGTGACCGTCAGCCGATCCTTCCCGCGCGTGATCGCGTCGGGAACGCGGTACTCCTTGTCGAGCTCTTCGGTCGGGTGGTACTCGAGCGATTCGGTCGCGATTTTCTGATCGTCGACCAGCACATCGAAGACGCGTCGCCGGCCTTCACTGCCGCGATACGTCGCCGCGAGCGTCACGGGCGCATCGCCGGCGATTTTCAGCTCGTAACTGAACCAGCCACCGCGCGCCTCGCGCGTTTTTCGTCCTTCGAAGAAACCTTCCGTCGCGTTTTCGCCCCTCAGCGCGTGCGCCTGCTCGCCGGCGCTGTCGTCGACCACGACGCGATCGATGGTGCGGCGCTCGACGTCCTTGCGCCGCGCATCGACTGCCGCGACTGCCGCAGCACGGACCTTCCATTCCTCCGGCGAGTAGACGTTCCAGTACACGGTATAGCGCTGATCGAGAATGCGGTAGAAGGGCACGAGCGTGACGTCGTGCGGCTGCGCGAGGCCGACGGTCCTGAACTGCAGCGCGCGCGTCGAGTCGGCCGTGATCTTCTTCGTGACGGCGGCCACGTTGCCGATGAATGCCGGAATCGCCGGCGTCTTCACGCGCCCGACGGGCGGCGCGCTTGGACCGTAGCGGCGGATCGCGTCGAGCCCGTCGCGTCCGAGATCGCCGGCGAGCACGACCGGCCCGTACATGACCGCGATCATCTTCGGGTTGTCGGCCATCGCCTCGGTCCGTAGCGTCATCGGCAGCCGCACGTCGACGCGATCGCCGCTCTTCCACTCGCGGTCGATCGTCACGTACGAGCCGCGCGGCGCGCTGACCGGCTGCGGCCGACCGTTGACGGTCAGCGTCATGCCGGACACCGCCCATGACGGATACCGGACGCTGACGGCGAGCCGCGTCGGCCGCGAGGCGGTGACGGTCAGATGCGTCGCGTCTTCTTCCGGAAAGCGTGTTTCCTGCCGCACGACGAGGTCCTGTTCGGTCCATGTCAATTCCGAGGGGATGAACAGATTCACGAGCAGCGAGCGATCGCCGTGGAAATAGATCGTGTCGCCGTACTTCGTGTGGTTCTCCATCCCCGTACCGACGCAGCACCAAAACGAGTCGTTCGCCGTCGAGTACGACTTCCAGGCGCCCGGCCTGAGAGGGCAGTAGTAGATCACCATCCCGGTCTCGGGATCCTGCGAAGGCAGGATGTGGTTGAAGAGCCCGCGCTCGTAGTAATCCATCGCCTCGGCCGACGGCGACCACTCGAAGATGTGGCGCGTCAGCTTCAGCATGTTGTACGTGTTGCACGTCTCCGCACTCGACGCGCCGAGATGCTTCGAGAACTCCTCCTCGGGGAAGAACGCCTCGCCGTCGCTGTTGCCGCCGGTGACGAACGATCGGTGGTGGACGACGCGATCCCAGAAGAAGGTCGCGATGTCGCGATAGCGCGCCTCGCCGGTGAGCTCGTACTCGCGCGCGGCGCCGATGATCTTCGGGAACTGCGTGTTCGCGTGGAGGCCGTTCAGCGGGTCCTCGTGTCGCAGCAGTGGATCGAAGATCGCCTTGTGCTCGAACTTCCTCGCGATCCGGAGATACTCCGGGTTGCCCGTCGCGGCGTAGATGTTCGCGAGCACGTCGTTCATGCCGCCGAATTCGGTCCCGAGCGCCGCCTGCATCTGATCGTCGGTCAGCCGATCGACGCGGAACTTCACCCAGTCGGCCATCTTCGTCACGACGTCGAGCGCCCGGCGGTTGTCGCACAGCTGATGCACGTCGAGGAGGCCCGCCATGATCTTGTGGATCGTGTAGTACGGCGCCCACACCTTCTGCCGCGCTTCCACGCGATCGAAGAACTCCTCCGGGAACGCCGACAGGTACCCGGCGTGAAACCGCTTCGCGAGCGCATCCTGGATCGTCGCGAGCTCGTCGACCATGTGATCGGCGCGCGACTTGAACCGTGCATCGCCGGTGGCCGCCCACATCAACGCGAGTGCCGACAAGTAGTGGCCGACCGTGTGGCCGCGAAGCTCGACGTCCGGCGCTTCCCACCCGCCAAGCGGCGCCGCGGACGAGGGGAGTCCGGCGTTGACGCGGAAGTTGTGGAGCAGCCGATCGGCGTCGAGCGACAGCAGGTACTCGGCGTCGAGCCGCTGCGCCTGCTTGAATGGACCGTCGAGCAGCCGCACGTGCTGCAGCGGAAACGGCTGCGCCTGGAGCGCCACCGTGTCGGGAACGCGCGGCGCGGCCGGCGTCGATGCGGCAGACGTGAGTCCGAGCAACCAAATCACGAACGCACATGTTCGCAGCAACATCACGGCGTGGCTCCGGAAAGTCATACTATACGACCCAATCTGCCGCGTACGGCCCGCGGCCATCGTTCCCGCTCAGAAGCGGATCTCCGCTCGTATTTGCGCCGATCTCGACGCATTCGCCGGAGCGCTGACCTGACCGAATGTCTGGCTCGTGATGTTCAGATCGGTCAGGAACGGCAGTCCGGGCGTCGTGTTGTTCAACGCGTTCGTGCTCCAGATCGCGTTGTTCGTCAGGTTGAGCACACCGATCCACAATGTCAGGCGCATCCGCTGTGGCAGCGCGAACTGTTTCTCGACCGACGCGTCGACGTTGAACAGACCGCGGCCGTACAGGAAGACGTATTGCCCGAACACACCGGGATCGGTCGGGACCCGCAGGAATTGTGCGTTGGCGCGTCCGTCCGGGCCGACGAGTGTGGGATCGACGTAGAAGCGGTTCTGCCCGGGACCCGGCGCGATCCGAATCATCTCCTGCAGCTGATCGATCGTCACACCGGTCGGCAGGATCACGCCTGAGTCGCCGCCGTTCACTGTCGCGCGGCCGCTCGACAGCCGGAACGGGCTGCCGGACTGCAGCGTCAGGACGCCGCTGAGCGTCCAGCCGCCGGCAAGCGCCCGGACCGCAGCATTGCGATGACCGCGCGAGTGACCGGGGCCGAAGGGCAGCTCGCAGGTCCAGAAGGTTTGCAGCACGTTCCGAACATCGAACGGCGATGGTCCCCGGTCGAGACTCGTGTCGCGCAGGGTGTGGAAGTTCACCATCTGCGTCGCGTTGTCGGCCCAGATGTCGGTTTGCGCCTTGCTCAGCGTGTAGTTCGCCGTCAGGCTGAAGCCCTCGCGAAAGCGGCGCCGGAGCTGTACCTGGAGGCCGTGATACGTCGAGCGGCCGATATCGTCGACGAGATTCAGGTTCGCGCCGGCGACGTACGGATTCACCTCGAAGAAATTTATCGGGTAGCGGCCTGGCGCGTCATACCCGAGCCGCGCGCATGGAGCGAAGGCGCTGCCGAGCATCCGGCACAAATAGGTGGAGTTGTTCGCCAGCGTGTTCGCCAGCGCGCCGGCCGTCCCTTGCTGCAGATTCGTCACGAACGCGCCGTTGGCGAATCCCGATCCGGCGGCGAGCGCCGGCTGGCTTCCACGCGGGCCGAACGCAGCTTCGAAGATCGGCAGCGGCGCCTGCCCCGGCGATCCGTTGTTCGCGAACCCGGCGCGTCCGTTTGCCGTGTTGATCGCGAGGTTGTTCTGCGCTCTCTTGAACTCGTCGAGAAACCCGTTCTCGAAGATGTTCACTTCGTTCACGTTGTACGTCCGCCACTCGTGGCTTCCGCGGTTGCCCAGGTATCGGACTTCGACGACCGTGGTCGGCGCGATCTCGCGCTGCACGCCGATGTTCCACGACTGTACGTACGGCAGCTGCAGATCCGGTTTCATCGTCGAGATCGTGCTCCCGGAGAACGTGAAGTCCGCGAGATTGAAGGCGGACTTGTAGGCGTCGGGGAATGCGACCAGCGGCGGCAGCGCGCTCTGCAGCGTCAGTCCACCTGGCGCGAACCCGGGCGCACCGGGCTGCAGATCGAGACTCTGCTGCTGTCCCGGGTTGTTGCCGGGGTTCGACATGAAGAAGTTCGTCCCCTCGTCGTAGTACGTGAGCGCGTAGCCGCCGCGGACGACGGTCTTGCCGTCTTTTCCGATCATGCGACCGAGGAGCCCGGTGTCCGCGCTCGGTGTCCACGTGAAGCCGACGTTCGGTCCGGCATTGACGAGATCCGCTTTCGACGCGATCTTGCCGGGCGTCATGATCGGATTCTGAACGCCATCGAGTCTGCCCGGCTGGAAGAGCGCCGTTGACGGTCCGAGGAAGCTGGCGTAGTCGGGAAACACCGCGATGCCGAGGTGGTTGTACGGCGCTGTCGCGAATTCCCAGCGCAGCCCGTAGTTCAAGGTGAACCTCGGTGTCGCGCGCCACGTGTCCTGCGCGTACAGGCCGCCCATTTTCGACGACGTCCAGTTCTCACGGTCGACGACGTCGTACTGCAGCGTGCTCGGGTTGACCACACGCGCCGTGCGGATCCGCGTGAGCCGGCCGGTCAACAGCGCGTACAGCGAATACGCGCTCGCCTGATCGGTGCCCTGCACGCCGGGCATCGTCGTCGCGTTGAAGATTGACTGCACCGGATCGCCGGCCGGCGATCCGATCGAGTACCCGTTGATTCCCTGAATGCCGCCCGGACCGTCGAAGCTCGTATCGTGCCAGTCGGTCAGACGGAATGTCCCGCCGACCTTCATCGAATGATCGCCGCGCAGCAGCGTCAGCGTGTCGTAAATCGTGGTGATGTAGTGCCGCCCGGTAATCGGCGCGGCGTCCTGCACCATCTGCGACAGGCCGAACGGGAGACCCGGCGTGGCGCCGTTCGGGGCGAACCGCAGCGGCTGTCCGTTCAGCGTGCCGTTCGCCTGGTAGAACTCGATGCCGCGGCCCGGCGTCGTATCGCCGCTGTGCTGCACGCCGTATCGAAACTCGTTGAAGTTTCGCTCGCCGACCGTCCAGTTCACACCCGACGACGCAATCCACCACGACTGATGGAAACGGTACTGCACCGGTATGTCGGCCAGCGGCCACTGCCGTCGTCCCTGATTGTCCTGACCGGCAAGGTTCCATGTGCCCATCGCGGCGACCGACGGCGTGATCTGGAGATCGAAACGTGCGGTCGGGTACCAGAACAACTGCTTCGTCGCTTCGCGCCACCTGAAGCTCTGCGTCCGCAGATCGCTGGTATCGACCAACGTGCCGGCGGGAAACGCCTGCGCCTGCTTGGCGAGCATCGCCGCGATGCTCGGGTCGAACGCGGATCGAAAGCCGTTCTCCGCGGCGATCTGCAGCAGGTTCGCCGTCCGCTGTTCGCCGGTCGTCGTCTGGTAGCGGAAGATCCCTTGCTGCGCTTCGCTCGTCAGCACCGTGTTCGAGTAGTCGGTCGTGCCCGGAATGAGCTGTGCCTCGTAATTGAGGAAGAAGAACGCCTTCTGTTTCAGCGCCCCGAGCGGCACGGCGCCGCCGAGATTGCCGCCGAGCTCGTTCTGGCGGACCTTCGGCTTCGGCAGACCGCGCGACGCGTTGAAGAAGGTGTTCGCGATGAAGACGTCGTTGCGGTTCTGCTCGAAGAAGCTGCCGTGGTACTGGCTGGTGCCGCGCCGCGTGATGAATTTCAGGCTGACGCCGCCCTCCGCGCCGGCATCGGCGCCGAGGCCCGCGGTCTCGATCGTCACTTCTTCCATCGCGCCGAGCCGCGGTTGCACCGTCGCGAAGAAGCTCGTGCCGCCGCTCTTGAAGCCGTTCGACGCGTTGTTGATGCCGTCGATCGTCGGGTTGATGGTGCCGCCGGGCATGCCGTTGTAATGCGTGTCGGGGCTGGCGAGCAGCGTCGCGCTGCCGGGCACGAGCCTGGCGAACACGAACGTGCTGCGGCCGTTGAGCGGCAGCCGATCCATCTCCGCTTTCGTCACGGTGCTCGAGATCACGTTCGAGGTCACCTCGAGCACCGGCGTCACGCCCTTCACCTGTACCTCTTCGCTGAGCGATCCGGGCTGCAGGCGGACGCGGAGATCAGTCGTGCGCGACGACTCGACGCTCACACTCGAAAACACGGCGGTCTGAAAGCCATCGAGGCTGACCGCCACGCGGTACGAGCCGAACGACAGGTCGGGGAACAGGAAGCTGCCCGATTCGCCGGTCGTCGTCTCCTTCGCGACCCCGGTGCCCTCGTCGATGAGCTGCACGCGCGCGCCCGGCACGACGGCATCGCTCGCGTCGATGACGGTGCCAGCGATCGCGCCAGTGATCCGCACCTGCGCGCCGACGCCGGCCGGCGCGAGGAGGAGCGGAAGCAGGAGCCAGACGGCGAGACACTGGAGCGCGGGTCGAACGCAGGCAGTCGTCATCGGACTCCTCCTGGCGCGCGGTTATTCGAGCGTCAGCAACAGACGCGTGACCGATGCAGGAGGGAACGTGTGGACGAACGACGTTCCGCGTGCCGCGGCCGGCGTGTCGACCGGTGTCACCGCCGCCGGCCGATCGAAGCTGTTGTGGGCATGGATATCGTCTGCCGTGAGCATCGTCGCACGTGCCTCGCGGACCGTCGCCCCGCGCACCGCAATCGTCGATTCACAGGCCGCGGCTGCGTGCGGATTGACAACCGTGACCGCGAGCCGTCTGTCACGCAGCGAGGCCGACCCGTTCAGACCCCAGAGCGACTGCGCACGGCCGTCGCGATCGAAGGCGATCGCCGGCGCCGCGAAGGTGGTCCGCACTGCCGTCGCACCCTGATGCGCGGCGTACATGTCGAAGACGTGGAAGTTCGGCGTCACGGTGAAGCGATGCTCGTGCGCGACGAAGAGCGAGTGGATCGTGTTGACGAGCTGCGCGACATTGGCCATGACGATCTTGTCGGCGTGCCGGTTGAACGTATCGAGCGTCAATGCGGCGACGAGCGCATCGCGCAGCGATCCGGGATACGCCCAGAGATAGTTGGCGGGCAGGTCGGCGCTGCCCGCGTGCCACGCGCCCCATTCGTCGACGATCAGCTTCACCTTGTGCGACGGATCCGACTCGGCCATCGCGTCCCAGTGCGTGGTGACGATCGACTCCATCCGGTCGGCGCGCGCGAGCAGATCGTACCAGTCGATTGTCGTGAACTGGATCGCGTTGCGATCGCCGGTGCTGCCGCAGTAGTAGTGCATCGCCCAGCCGTACACGCCGTTCAGCGCCCCGGCGCCTTTCGCCGTCAGCGCGCGGAAGAAGCGCGCGGTCCAGTCGCGATCGCCGCCGTTCGGGCCCGCCGCGATGAAGCGGATGGGGACGCCGAACTTCGGGACCCACGCGGTGTAGCGGCGGAACTCGGTCGCGTACTCTTCGGGCGTGAAGTTGCCGCCGCACCCCCACGGCTCGTTGCCGACGCCCCAGTAGCGGACGTCGAACGGCTCCCGCTCTCCGCCCGCCGCGCGCAGTTCGGCCATCGTCGTCGAGCCGGCTGGTGCGTTGCAGTATTCGATCCATTGATAGAGATCCTTCGCCGGAAGACTGCGGACGTTCGCGGCGATGTACGGAGCCGCGCCGACGAGGCGGCAGAAACGGATGAATTCGTTGGTGCCGAAGCGATTGGGATCGAAGCGCTGCGGTCCCGGCGTCGGGCTGCGATCCTGCGAAGGTCGCGTATCTACCCAGAAGTCGGTGCGGCGCGGCCGCTTCTCGGGCGCGCCTACGCCGTCGTGCCAATCGTAACTGTCCGCGAAGCATCCGCCCGGCCAGCGGATGACAGCCGGCTTGATCGTCTTCAGGCGATCGACGAGCGCTTTGCGGATGCCGTCGACGTTTGCCACTCGCGACTGCTCGCCGACCCAGATGCCGTCGTACACCACACCGCCAAGATGCTCGACGAAGTGCCCATAGATCTCCGGCGCAATGGCACCGATCGGTTCGTCGACCAGGATGTCGATCCGCGACTCACGCGTCTGCGCGCGCGCGGCCGGCACGGGCCGCGCCAGCAACAGACCGGCGGTGCCGGAAAGTGCCGTGCCGATGAAGGCACGCCGATTGTGATGCGTCATGTGTAGCCCCTCACTACTTCGCGAGCCCGAACGCGAAGGCCGTCTTCGACTGGTAACGCTCGCCGGGCCGCAGAATCGTCGACGGAAAGTTCGGGCGATTCGGCGAGTCCGGAAAATGCCGCGTCTCGAGACACAAACCGGAGCGGCGCCGATAGACGTGACCCGATTTGCCGGTGATCGTACCGTCGAGAAAATTTCCCGCGTAGAACTGCATGCCCGGTTCGGTGGTCGATACGTCCAGCGTTCGGCCGCTGGCCGGATTCACTACGCGCGCCGCGTGGCGCAGCGTGCCGCTCGTGCCGTTCAGCACGACGTTGTGGTCGTAGCCTTTGCCGTTGCGGAGCTGCTCGTTCTCGGTGTCGATGCGCCTGCCGATCGGGGTCGGACGGCGGAACTCGAACGGCGTGCCTTCGACCGGCGCCAGCTCGCCGGTCGGAATGAGCGTCGCGTCGACCGGCGTGAACCGATCGGCGTCGATCGCCAGCTCGTGCCCCAGGATGTCGCCGTTCCCCTCGCCCGCGAGGTTGAGGTAGCTGTGCTGCGTCAGGTTGATTGGCGTCGGTTCGTCGGTCGTTGCGTCGTAGCCGATCGTCAACTCGCGAGACGCCGAGAGGGTGTAGGTCACACGCGCGGTCACCGTGCCGGGGTACTGTTCTTTGCCATCCTGGCTCGTGTAGGTGTAGGCGACGCCGACGACGCCGCTGCGGTCGATCGGCGCGCCGCGCCACAGCGCCTTGTCGAAGCCCTTGACGCCGCCGTGCAGGTGATTGGGACCGTTGTTCGTGGCGAGCTGATAGGTGCGGCCGTCGAGCGTGAATCGGCCCTTCGCGATCCGGTTGCCGTAGCGTCCGACGGCCGCGCCGAAGTAGGGATTCGGTTTGAGGTAGCCGTCAAGATTGTCGAACCCCAGGACGATGTCGGCGACGTGACCGCTGCGATCGGACACGCGAATCGAGACAATCGTTGCACCGTACGGGATCGTCCGCACCTCGACGCCGCCGTTGGTCAGGGTGAAGAGCTCGACGTCGCGGCCGTCCGGTGTGCGCCCGAACGCTGATCGGACGACCTGTGCCGCCGAGGCGGAACCAGTCGCCGCGCTCGGCGGCTGGTCGGCCGGGCGCTCGGGACACGCCGCGGACGCGGCCCCGGCGAGCAGCGCACCGGCTATGATTCGCGCATGATGCACGTCGTTTGCACCTCCCGCGCGCAGGTCAGACCCGGCAGCGTATAGTATTACCATATGATTAGAATGGCGGCGGCGCCGATCCCGTTCGCCCGCATCCACTACCCGGAGCAGAGCCTGCACGGCCGGATCGTGCACGCGATCGGCCGCCGGATCGTCAGCGGCGATCTCCGGCCCGGCGATCTCCTGCCGGCCGAGCCGGAGCTCGGGGCGAGCCGCACCGTCGTCCGCGAGGCGATCAAGGTGCTCGCCGCCAAGGGCCTCGTCGAGTCGCGCCCGAAAACCGGCACGCGGGTCCGGCGCCGCGACGACTGGAACCTGCTCGATCCCGACGTCCTCGCGTGGCTGCAGAACGGCGACGTGAGCGAGGAACTGCTGCGCAAGCTCACCGAGGTGCGTCGCATCGTCGAGCCGGCGGCGGCGGAGCTCGCGGCGGCGCGGGCCGGGGCGCGCGAGATCGCGGCGATGGAGAACGCGTTCACCCAGATGGAGGCCTCGACGCAGGCGCGGGACGACGGCGATGTCGAGGCGTTCGTCCAGGCCGACATGCGGTTCCACCTGGCGATCCTGCACGCGTGCCGCAACGATCTCCTCGAGCAGATGAGCCGGGTCGTGTACTCGGCGCTGCTCGTCAGCTTTCGCGCGACGAGCCGGCTGCCGGGGCGGCTGCGCGCCGCGCTGCCGCAGCACCGCGCGATTCTCGACGCGATTCGCGACCGCGATCCGCGCGCGGCCGCCGCCGCGATGCGCCATCTCGTGCAGACGACGGCGCGCGATGTCGACGCGTTGAAGAAGCGACCGCGCGCCCGCCGATAGGCTTTGCCGCATGATGGTCCCCGTCCGAGCCGAGCCGGGAGGGTGACACCGTGGCCGCCGTCGAATTCGATCACATCTCGAAATCGTTCGGCGCCGTCAGGGCGTTGTCGGAGGTCACGTTCGCGATCGAACGCGGCAGCGCCCATGCCATCGTCGGCGAGAACGGCGCCGGCAAATCGACGCTGCTGAAGATCCTGGCTGGTACGGTTCGTCCGGACCGAGGCGCGCTTCGTCTCGATGGTCGCCAGGTCATGCTTGCCGGACCGCGCGAGGCGCTCGCGCGCGGCGTCGGCCTCGTCCACCAGGAGATGCTCGCGTTTCCGAACCTCTCGGTCGCGGCGAACGTGTTTGCCGGTCGGGAGCTGATGGCCGCTTTCGGGTGGCTGCGCGATCGCGCGATGCGCGTCCGCACCCGCGACCTGCTCGCGCGGCTGGGCGTGCCGCTGTCGCCCGAGACGCTCGTGGAATCGCTGCCCGTGGCGCTGCGCCAGATCGTGCAGATCGCGCGCGCGCTCGCGCTCGACTGTCGCACGCTCGCCCTCGACGAGCCGACGACATCGCTGACCGCCGGGGAGTGCGATCATCTGTTCGGCATCCTCGAGGATCTGCGCCGATCCGGCGTCACCCTGATTTACGTGTCGCACCGTCTGCCCGAGGTGTTTCGCTTGTGCGATCGGATCACCGTGCTGCGTGACGGCCGGTACGTCGGCACGTTCGAGCGGCGCTCCGTCGATCACGATCACGTGGTGCAGGCGATGGTCGGACGATCGATTCCGCCGCGGCCGAAGCACGAGCGGAGTGCAGATGCCGCACGATCCCTGCTGCGCGTCGAGCGGCTTTCCTCCGCACCCTGCTTCGACGAGGTGTCGCTGTCGGTTGCCGCGGGCGAGATCGTCGGTCTCTTCGGGCTCGTCGGTTCGGGCCGAAGCGAGCTGCTGGAAACGATCGTCGGCCTGCGGCGGGCGGATCGCGGCCGGATCGAGATCGACGGCCGAATGGTGCGCATCCGATCGCCACGCGACGCTGCGCGCGCCGGCATCGTGCTGGTGCCGGAGGATCGTCAGCGCCAGGGCCTGTGCTTCAATCTGACCGTCCGTCACAACCTGCTGCTGCCGCTGGCGGAAGCGTCGCGGCAGTGGCTCGTCGGCCGTGCGGAGCGGCGCACCGCCAACGCGCTCGTCGACAAGTGGCGGATCAAGGCAGCGTCGATCGACGTGACGCCCGATGCGCTGAGCGGCGGGAACCAGCAGAAGGTCGTCGTCGCGAAATGGCTGGCGCTCGCGCCGCGCGTGCTGCTGCTCGACGAGCCGACGAAAGGGGTCGACGTGGGCGCGAAGGACGAGCTCCACGCCGTCATCCGCGCCGCCGCGGCTGGCGGCGCGGCGTGTCTCGTCGTGTCGAGCGATCTTCCCGAGATTCTCGCGCTCACGGATCGGATCGCCGTGATGCGTGAGGGGCGGATCCGCGGCGAGCTGCGCGCGCAGGACGCGGACGAGGAATCGGTGATGCGGCTGGCCGCCACGAGCGCCGGAGCCGCCGTGTGAGCAAGCTGTGGGAAATCCGCGAAGTCAGCACGGTCGCGATCCTCGTCCTCGAAATCGCGTTCTTCACGCTGTACTTGCGGCCGGAGGGCGCGCGCACGCATCCGTTCTTCAACGCGCCGAACGCGCTGCTGATCCTCAAGTACTCGGCCATCTACGGCATCGCGGCGATTGGCGCGGCGATCGTGATCATCTCGGGCGGCGTCGATCTGTCGCCGGGCGCCGTCATCGCGCTCGCGGGAGTCGTCGCCGGTCAACGGTTCGTGCAGGCGCAGTGGTCGCTCACCGCGAGTATCCTCACCGGGCTCGCCGTCGGGGCGGCGGCGGGCGGCCTGAGCGCGCTGCTCGTCGTCCTCGTCCGGTTGCCGCCGTTCATCGCGACGCTCGGCGTGATGGGAATCGCGCGCGGCGCCGCATTCATCGTGACCGAGGGGCGCTACTTCGACGTGTCGGCGCATGTACCGGTCGACTGGCGCGTGGCCGGGCTGCCGCTCGACTGGATCGCGCCGACGCTGATGATCGGGCTGGCGCTGTTGTTCCAGCTGTTCATGACGCGCTTTCAGTGGGGGCGCGCCGTGTTCGCCGTCGGCGGTAACGCGACGGCGGCGCTCTTTTCCGGCGTCGCGATCGGCACCGTACAGGCGTCGGTGTACGTGATCGCCGGAGTGCTGGCCGCGCTCTCCGGCGTGGTGCTCACGGTCGTCCAGGGTCAAGGCAAGGCGGATCTCGCGATGGGGTACGAGCTGGACATCATCGCGTCGGCGGTCGTCGGCGGCGCGAGCCTGTCCGGCGGCCGCGGATCGGTCGTCGGCGCCGTGCTCGGCACGCTGATTTTCGGCGTCCTGCGCAACGCGCTGCCGCAGATTCCGGGCGCGACCTTCTACGACCGGTTGATCGTCGGTCTCGTCGTCATCGGCATCGTCGTCATGGATCAACTGTTTCGGCGTTCGGAGGGATATCGGCCATGACAACACGGTTGCTCACGATCGTCCTGGGGCTCTCGATTGGCGCGTGCGGAGGCGGACGAACGAGCGCGCCTGCGGCGGCCAAATGGCGGTTCGCGGTGATCCCCAAGGCGCTCGACATCCCGGTGTTCAACTACGCGAAGATCGGCGCCGAGCGGGCGGCGGCGAAGCTCGGGAACATCGAGATCATGTGGCGCGCGCCGGAGACCGCCGACCAGTTGCGCCAGAAGGAGATTCTCGAGTCGTTCATCACGCAGCACGTCGACGGGATCGCGATCTCGTGTCTGAACGGCGACTTCCTGACCGAGACGATCAACCGGGCCGTCGACGCGGGGATTCCGGTGGTCACCTGGGATGCCGACGCGCCGAAGTCGAAGCGGCTCGCGTTCTATGGCGTCGACGATCGCGCGTCCGGGCGCATCATGGGCGAACAGGCGGCGGCGCTGCTCGGGGGCAAAGGCACGGTCGCGATTATCACCAGCGTCGGCGCGACGAACCTGCAGCGGCGGCTCGACGGCGTGCGCGAGGCGCTCGCGGCCCATCCCGACATCCACGTCGTCGAGACGTACGACATCAAAGAGGATCCCGTGCACTGCGCCGAGATCATCGCGGCCGGCACGAACCGCTATCCAGATCTCGGCGCGTGGATCTCGGTCGGCGGCTGGCCGGTCTTCACACGCAACGCGCTCGCGAACCTGCCGGCGAACGTGAAGGTGATCTCGTTCGACACGATCCCGCCCGCGCCGGAACTGCTGAAGGCAGGCAAGGTCCAGGTGCTGCTCGGCCAGAAGTACTTCGGCTGGGGTAGCGAATCGGTCCGGCTGCTCACGGACGTCAGGAACGGGAGGCCGCCGGCCTCGCCGATCATCGACTCCGGCGTCGACGTCGTCACCGCGGCGAACGTCGATGAGTACGTTCGACAGTGGAACGCCCTCGAGCGGGGACAATAGCTCGGTCATCGCATCAACGATTCGAGTTCGATTTCGAGCGATCGCGAGTCAGGACGCGATAGTCGAGTGCGTCGACCGTAAATGTTGGCGGCGCCGCAGTGCCCGTCAGCAGATCGTCGAACCCCGCGCCGGGGCTGAGTGCCGCCGGCGTGTCGCCGTGGTTGAGCAGAAAATAAAACTCGCGGGTACCCTTGATTCGCCTCGTGACTTCAATTGCGGGCGGCATCGCCGTCAGGAGCGGCTGCACCTGCTGTTCGCCCGCATACCGCTGCATCAGGTAGCGCGCTGATTCCAGATTGAAGAGCGATCCGTAGTACACGGCTTTGCCCTTGCCTGCCTGATGTTCGACGGCCGCCGGCATGCCTCGCAGGTAGTCGCCCCGCCAGCGTCCCACGACGCGGCCGGTCGTCGCACGCAGCACCTCGCCGAATACGCGGACCGGGACGGCGTCGTTCTCGCCGAACCCGATGGCGTTCCGTTCGCGCGACGGCGGCTGATACGTCTGATACGAATCGAGCTCCGCGCCGAACACATCGGTCAACCCGGCCGGCAACGCGGCGGCGATCATCGCGTTGTCGCGATCTTTGATGGCGCTGTGCGCCGACATGACGAGCGTGCCGCCGCCTTCCACGAACCGTCGGAGCCGGCCGGCGAACGCGTCGTCAGTCAGAACCGTCTGCGGCGCGAAGACGACTTTGTACCGGGCGAGACTCGCCGCCGGCCCGACGAAGTCGATGTTATAGCGAAGCTCCGACGCCGCCTGGAACAGCGCAGTGAAGGTCGCGCCGACATCGACCTCACTGGTCAGGTACTGATGGTCGAATACCCATTCCGCCTCGAAGTCTTTGATGGCCGCGATCTCGGAGTCGAGCGTCGAGCCGAGAATCGCCGGCCCGATCGTCTGAAGCTCACGACCCTCTTTCCTGAATTCCTCGAATCGCTGCCGCGGTACGTTGTCGTGGTCGAGCACGCCGTACCAGTACTCCTCGGCGCCGCGCCGCGCTGCGCGCCACCTGAAATGCAGCAGGCCGTCGGCGCCGTGAGCGATCGCCTGCAGCGCCCACAGTCGCATCTCGCCCGGACGCGGCGTGCGCAGAAGATAGGTCTGGCCGGCCGGCCCGGTGAGCTGTTCGATGATCATCAGCCGTCCGTTGAATCCGCGCACCAGCGTCAGGACTGCGCCAGTCGGATAGCGCGGCGCTTCCATGAACGTCGGGTAGTTGCTCTGGGCGTGCAGGTCGAGACCACGGCTGAATGTGTGGTAGTCGATGTTCTTGAATGCGCCGTTGTGAGTGAGGAAATCGCCGCGTCGCTCGCGGCGCAGGATTGCGATCTGCTCGCCCATGTAGTCGGTGACCGACGCGGAGATGAACCGCTTGAAGTCCAGCACGAGCGCCGGATTGTGATAAGCCGGCGTGCGGAACGGCAGATCGATCTGGTCCCAGTCGGAATAGAGCTGGCTCCAGAACCGTGTGCCCCATCGTGCGTTCAGCGCATCGAGAGTCCCGTACTTTTCGCGCAGCCACTTCCTGAACGCGAGACGGCAGCTGTCGCTGAAGCACTCGCGGTTCTCGTTGTTGAATTCGTTGTCGATCTGCCACCCGACGACGTTTGGATTGTCGCGGTAATGCTGCGCGAGCGCTTCCACGATCCCCCGCGAGAAGCGTCGATACACCGCGCTGTTGTAGCAGTACTGTCGCCGCGACTGATCGTCGGCGCGTTGGCCTGATTCGAAAACGTGCAGCACCTCCGGATACTTCCGCGTCAGCCACTTCGGCGGCGCAGCGGTCGGCGTGCCGAGGATCGTCTTGATCCCGTGGCGCGCCATCGTGGCGATCGCCCGATCGAAGAGCGCGAAATCGTACTGCCCTTCGCTCGGCTCCATGAGCGCCCACCCGAACTCGCCCATCCGAACCGCGTTGACGCCGCACTCGCGCATCTGCCGGGCATCCGGCTCCCAGTCACTCTCTGCCCACTGCTCCGGGTAATAGGCGACGCCGAAGAGGAACGTGTCATAGCCGCTGCCCCGGATCGACTGACCGCCGAGCGCCAGGCATCCGAACGCAGCGATCGCCGCGAGTCGCTTGAGGTCTTCGTTCATCGCATTGCTCGATGTGTTCCGCGCGATGATGCTCGAAAGCAATTGATTCGGTCTTGTCGCGTGCATATATTACGGCGATTTGATCACGCCTCTGCGCATCTCTGCCGATCGGCGGATCCTGACCGCCTACATCCATTTCAGAGCGTGAGCGCGTTTTTTTCCGTGGAATAGACGCATGGCCCTTCAACATGGCTCAGGGCCAGGCTCGAGAGACGTTGGTGTCGCCCGATCGCACCGAAGAGATTCTGAAGGAGCTCCTCAGGACCGGCGAGGTCTCGGTTGCCGATCTCGTCCGACAGCTGAATGTCTCGGCCGCCACGGTCCGCCGCGCGCTCCGATCGCTCGAACGCAAGGGACTGCTGCGCCGCACGCATGGCGGCGCCGTTCCACTCGAGCCGCCGCTCTACGAGCCGTTCCGTCATGTCTCGTCGTTCCAGGAGCAGGAGAACCAGCGCGTGCTCGAAAAGCGGCAGATTGGCCTCGCCGCGGCCGAGCTCGTCGCCGATGGCGACACGATCGCGATTGGCGCCGGCACGACGACGACGCAGGTGGCGCGAAGTATCCGGCACCGGAAAGGCATCACCATCGTGACCAACGCGATCAACATCGCGATGGAGCTCAGTCATCGAGACGATCTGAAAGTCATGGTCACGGGCGGATGGGTCAGCGGATCATGGTTCGCGCTCGTCGGGCCCGCTGCCATTCACAGCGCGGGGGAATTGTTCGTCGACAAGGCGTTCATCGGCGTCGACGGCATTCATGCCGAGCGCGGCCTGACGACCAACTATCCGGATCAAGCGACCATTCACAGAGCGATGGTCAAACAGGCGCGACGGACGATCGTGGTGGCCGATCACCACAAGCTCGGCATCGTCGGTATGGCGCTGATCTGTCCGATCACCGATATCCGCACGCTCATTACCGACCGATCCGCTCCTGACGAGGCGCTCGCGCCGTTTCTGGCGGCCGCGATTGAAGTACAGCGCGCCTGAACGCCGCCGGAATCAATTTCCCTCCAAGTAATTGCAGCAGCGGTGCTTCCGGCGGTCCGGCCCGGAGCGGGGCAAAAACTGTTGCAGAGATGTGACCATTTAAGCTATAAACGCGCAATTTCTGTGACTGTTTAAGCCATATTCAATCTCGAACGATGACCGATAGGCGGTGCTTCAGACTGACTCTTCCTTGGTGACTGGAGAAGAAGACGTTTTTTGTGGAGGCGCGTATGAGACCAGCCTGCAGATTGACGGCGTTTCTCGGTCTCGTCATCCTCGTTGTGGCTCTGTCGACCGCAACCGCGGCCGCGCAGGCCGTCTTCGGCGCAATCACCGGTACCGTGACTGACTCGAGCGGCGCCCTGCTTCCCGGCGCGACCGTGACCGTCACCAATATCCGGACGAACGTCACGAAAACGCAGGCGACGAACGAAGCCGGCGTCTACAACGCGACCAACCTCATTCCCGGTATTTACAGGGTCGAGGCGTCGCTGTCGGGCTTCAAGACCGCCGTCGTGTCAGCCGTCACGCTCGAAGTCAACGCCAACCAGAAGGTCGACGTCACGCTGCAACTGGGTCCGACCGCCGAGACGGTCGACGTGACGGCCGTCGCGCCGTTGCTGCAGACCGAGCAGACCAATCTCGGTCAGACCGTGACGCAACAGCAGATCGAGCAGCTGCCAACCGGTCGCAATCTGTTTACGCTGATCTCGCTCGCGGCCGGCGTCTCGCAGCAGACGACGTGCGACGGCTGCGGCAACAACGGCAACCTGCGGATCAACGGCGACCGGCCGCGCAATCAGGACTACATTCTCGACGGCACCACGATGACCGCGCCGGTGTTCGGCGGCCAGGCGTTCAATCCGTCTGTCGATTCGATTCAGGAGTTCAGGGTCGAAACCAACAGCATGTCGGCCGAGTACGGGAAAGCGGGCGGCGGCGTTCTGATTGCCGTGACCAAGAGCGGCACGAATGCGTTCCATGGATCTGGCTATCTGTACAACCGCAGCGATCAGCTGAACGCACGGAACTATTTCGAGGACCCAACGAAGCCGAAGAACCCGTTCGATCAGAACGAATTCGGCGGCACGATCGGCGGTCCGTTCGTCCGCAACAAGCTGTTCTTCTTCAGCGACTATCAGGGGCTGCGCATCGACGCCAGTAATCCCGTGACCGGCATCGTCGTGCCGAATGCCGCGTTCCGTGCGGGCGACCTGTCGGCGTTGTGCACGGCGGGCTTCGATGCGGCGGGGGCCTGCGCGAACGCGAGCCAGCAAGTACGATTTCCCGGCACGACGACACCCGTGCCGTTCAATCGGATTCCCGCGGGCCAGATCAGCCCGATAGCCGGAAAATTCCTGGACATCTGGCCGCAGTCGGCGACGCCCGGCAGAAATGCGGGCACGAGCGAGCTGAGCTTCACATTGCCCTCGGAGAACGCGCTGAACCGCGTCAACTCGCGGATCGACTATCAGCTCTCGTCGACGGATCAGATCTTCGGCGTCTTTCATCGCCAGTGGGGCAGGAGCATTTCGTACCGCGGAAACCTCCTCGTCGGTCCCGCCAGCCAGCAAATCGAACGTTCGGATGACTACGCGGTGACGCTGGGGTGGTCGCGGACCTTCGCGTCGAATCTGCTGAACAACTTCCGTCTCGCCCAGATGCATCGCATCGGACATCGGACCAACCCGGGACAGGGCTCGACCTCGGCATCCGATTTCGGGCTGCAGGGGATTCCGAATTGCCTGTCGAGCGTTCCCGACACGGCCGACGGCACGAAGTGCGGTACGCCGGGCGTGAGCGTCAGCGGTTTTCAGGGGTTCAGCACCGGCGCCGTCCTGTACGAGCCTGCCTCGACGTCGACCATCAGCGACACGGTCACGACGTTGAAGGGGCGGCACAGTCTGAAGATCGGTGGCGAGGCGCGCCGCTACGCGATCGACAACTACCAGCCGAACGGTCTTGCGAGCAGCTTCAGGTTCACCGGATCGCGCACGGGGAACGCGTTCGCCGATTTTATGTTCGGCGTCATCAACGACGGTTTCGTCCAGGTCCAGAACGCGATGGTCTCGACGCGCGCGTGGAGCTACTCCGCGTTCGTCCAGGACGATTTCAAGATCAGCCCGAACCTGACGCTCAATCTCGGTCTGCGCTGGCAGTACGATCAGTCGTTCCGCGAACTGAACGACGGCCTTGCGTTTTTCAATCCATTCACGGCGCAATGGGAGCAGTTCGGCGTCAACGCCCCGGAGACGACGTTCGATCCATCGGCGAAGCAGTTCGGGCCGCGCGCGGGCGCCGCGTGGAATGCGACGCCGACGCTCGTCGTGCGCGCCGGGTACGGTCTCAGCTATCCGAGCGCGATCGGCCACGGGCGCGCGGGCGACGGGCAACCGGGTCCGAACATGCTCGCGCGGACGAACTTTCCGGCGGGCGCGGACTGGTCGGCGCTGCCGCGCATCACGACGCCGGATCCGGCGGCGATCAGGGCGCCGATTCCCGTGACCGGCAACGTGTCGTTCTCGTTCTGGGCGCCGCGCGAGCAGACGCCGCCGCATTATCACTTGTGGAACGTGACCGTGGAGAAAGAGCTCGACAGCGTGTCGCTGGCGCAACTGGCGTACGTCGGCAACCGGGGGCGCAACCTTCCGATCAACTACGCCTACAACATCTGCCAGCAGACGCGCGACACCACGACGCAGTTCGGCTACGCCGCGACGACCAGCCCGTACTGTCCGGCCGCCGCAGGCAAGGTGCTGGCCGCCGGCGGATCGCTCTACGACCTCGTGATCAACCCCGGGTACTGGGGACTCTCGAGCTCCGACTACGACGCGCTGCAGGCGAAATTCGAGCGCCGCTTCTCGCATGGCGTCTCGCTGCTCGCGAACTTCACCTGGAGCAGGCTGATGGACGATTCGTCCTCCGATTGGGGCGGCTTCTGGTCGCTCGATGTCCTCGGACAGGACTTCTACGATCGTGCGGGGGAGCGATCGGTCAGCGCAGGCGACATTCGCAGACGGCTTACCGTCGCGGGGATCGTGGAGCTCCCGTTCGGGCCGGGGCGGCGGTGGGCCAACGACGGCCTCGCGAGCCAGATCATCGGCGGCTGGCGCGCGACCGGCGTCTACACGCTGAGCAGCGGATCGCCATTCGGCATCACGGACAACTCGTACAGCTACTGCAACGCCTCGCACACGTTGACGAGCCGCCCGATGATGATCGGCGATCCTCTGCCAAACGGCTTCAATCAGACGATCGCGGCCTGGTTCGACCGGAGCGCGTTCGACTTCTCGGGCACGTGTCCTGCGCCGGGACTGCTCGCGCCGACCGGCGCTGGCGATCCGAACAAGGCTTTCGGCAATGCCCCACGGTACTTTTCGAACATCAGGAATCCGGGCCTGAACAATTTCAATTTCTCATTGCAGAAGGATTTCGGTCTGCCGGGAGGCGATGTGCGACGCTTCCAGTTCCGCGCCGACTTTTTCAACCTGCTGAACCGTCCGCAGTTCGCCGAGCCGATTTCGGATCCCGGCAACGCGGGCTTTGGGAGAATTACCACAACCGCCGTGCCCAATCGCGTCGTGCAGCTCGGATTGCATCTGTTCTTTTGAGAAACGATCACGTGTGGGAGCAGCGCTGGCATCCGCTTCGTGAAGAATGGGTCATCATCGCCGCCCACCGGCAGCACCGTCCGTGGGGCGGCGAGGAGATCCGCTTCGCGCCGCGGCCGCTTCCGACCTACGTCGAGGACTGTTACCTCTGTCCGGGCAACAGCCGGGTCGACGGCCAGCGCAACCCTGCGTATCGACAAACGTTCGTGTTCGACAACGACCTGCCGTGCGTGGCGCCGCACGCACCGGCAGCGCTGCCGCCTGGATCATCGTTCTATCGCAGCGCCGACGCACGCGGATTCGCGCGCATCGTCTGCTACACGCCGCGTCATGACCTGACGCTCGCGGAGCTCGATCCCGCCGGCATCGAGGCGCTGCTGCGCGTCTGGCAGGCGCAATATGCCGAGCTCGGCGATCATCCCGACGTCGCACACGTGCTCATCTTCGAGAACAAAGGCGAAGTCGTCGGCGTCTCCAACCCGCATCCGCATTGCCAGATCTACGCGACGAACTTCGTTTTCAAGACGATTGAGACCGAGGCGCGCGTCGGCGCGCGCCATCTCGCCGACACGGGACGGATCCTCTTCCAGGACGTGCTCGACGCCGAGCGGCGCGACGGACGTCGGCTGCTGGCGGAGAACGACAGCGCGATCGCGTTCGTGCCGTACTTCGCGCGCTACGCCTACGAAACCTACGTCGCGCCGAAAGAGACGCATCCGAGCATCGCCACGCTTTCACGGCAGGAGCTGATCGATCTGGCCGCCGTCCTGAAACAGGTGCTCGCGCGGTTCGACAATCTCTGGCGCATGTCGTTTCCCTACGTCATGACGCTGCATCAGGCGCCCACCGACGGCGGTCGATATCCTGGCATTCACTTCCACATCGAATTCCACCCGCCGCTTCGCGCGCCGACCTTGCTCAAATATCTGGCCGGCCCCGAGATCGGCGGCGGGAATTTCCTGAGCGACACGTCGCCGGAGGAAAAGGCGGCGGAGCTGCGGGCCGCGTCGGTCGTGCATTACAAGCAGGCCGGACTCGGCCACGCGGCCGGCCGGTGACGCTCCGCGATCTCACCGCCGCCGTGCGCCGGCTGCACGAGCAGCTTCGTGCCGCCGTGATCGGCGCCGGCGAGCGGCAGGCGAGCGACGACCTCTCGCGCGTCGCGCGCGACACTGCAGGCGACACCGTGTACGCGCTCGACACGGTGACGGAGACGCCGCTGGTGGAGTTCTTCGAACGCGAGGTCGCGACGCACGTGCCGGTCGCGCTGATTGCAGAAGGGATCCCGGGCGGCCGGCTCGTGCTGCCGGCCAACGCGTCGGCGACCGACGCGCGCTGGCACGTGATCGTCGATCCGATTGACGGCACGCGCGGGCTCATGTACCAGAAGCGCAGCGGCTGGATCCTGACCGGCATCGCGCCGAACCGCGGACCCGCGACCGGGTTGCACGACATCGAGGCGGCGGTTCAGACGGAGATTCCGGTTCACAAGCAGCATCTTGCCGACGTCGTCTGGGCGTTTCGCGGAGAAGGGGCGCAGGCCGAGCGCTGGAACCGGCTGACCGGCGAGCGTGCGCCGATCGTGCTGAAGCAGTCGCGCGCTGCGACGCTCGCCCATGGCTTCGCGACGGTCGTGCGGTACTTTCCGGGGCAACGCGACGTACTGGCTGCGATCGACGACGAAATGGTCGCCGCGATCATGGGGCCGCCGCAGCCCGGAAAAGCCGCGTGCTTCGAGGATCAGTACGTTTCTACCGGCGGACAACTGTACGAGCTGATGGCTGGACACGATCGGGTCGTCGTCGATATCAGGGCGCTCGTACATGGCGCTGCGCCGTCGTTGTGCTGCCATCCGTACGACATCTGCACGGAGCTGATCGCGCGCGAGCTCGGCGTCATCGTGACCGACGCGCGCGGCGAGCCGTTGTCCGCGCCGCTCTCCGTCGAGCCGAACGTCTCGTGGGTCGGGTACGCGAACGCGTCCATCCGCAACGTTGTCGAGCCGGCGTTGCGCCGCGCGCTGACGTCACGAGGGTTGCTGTGACGGCTGCTGAATGGGTCGCGCGCGTCGGTGCATCCGAGGCGGCGCGGCGCGATGCAGAGTCGCTGCTCGTGCGGCTCGCACATTCCGAGCCCTTCGCCGACGATCGCGACATCGTCATCGCGCGTGCGCCTGGACGCCTCGACGTAATGGGCGGGATCGCGGACTACTCCGGGTCGCTGGTGCTCGAGTGGCCGCTCGCCGATGCGACGTTCGTCGCGCTGCAGCGAGATCCGCATCCGACGCTGACAATCGTCAGCGGTCCGCGCCGCGTGCAACTGGCGCTTCCCGTACTCGTGTGCTCCGAATACGGCGACGCACGAGCGTTCTTCGCGCAGCATCCGGCGAACCATTGGGCGGCGTACGTGGCCGGCGCGTTCATCGTTCTCGCGCGCGAGCTGCACGTCGAGTTTCCGGGCGGCGCGCGCATGCTCGTCACATCGACTGTTCCGGAAGGGAAGGGCGTGTCTTCGTCGGCCGCGCTGGAAGTCGCAGCGATGACGGCCATCTGCGCCGCGTACAGCGTCGCGCTCCAGCCGCGGCAGCTCGCCCTTCTCTGCCAGAAAGTCGAGAACCTGATCGCGGGCGCGCCGTGCGGCGTGATGGATCAGATGACGGCGGCGCTCGGAGGATGCGGGCAGCTGCTCGTCTTGCTGTGTCAGCCGGCGGAGGTGCAGGGCTGTGTCGAGCTGCCGCGCGGCCTTGCGCTGTGGGGGATCGATTCAGGCATTCGGCACGCCGTGGGCGGCGCCGAATATGGCACGGTGCGTACAGCGGCTCGGATGGGGCATCGAATCCTCGAGGAGCTCACGGAGAAGCGCCTCGACTACCTCGCGAATGTGACGCCTGCGGAGTTCGCACCGGTTGCGGCTCGCGTTCCGGAACACCTCACCGGTCGCGAGTTCCTCGGTCGATATAAAAGTGCAGACGACGAGTTGACACCAATCGATCCGGAGCGCGCGTATCCAGTGCAGGTCGCGACCGCGCATCCGATTTACGAGCACGCGCGCGTGCGAGCGTTCGCTGAGCAGCTCTCGGCGTTCGACGATCGGGACCCGGCGATCTCACACGGTCTCACTGAGAGTGCAGAGCGTCTCGGCGCGCTCATGTACGAGTCGCACTCCAGCTATTCCGCCTGCGGACTCGGATCCGGCGGCACGGACGCGCTCGTGGCGTTCGTCCGTCGCGCGGGTCCGGAGTCCGGCATGTACGGCGCGAAGATCACCGGTGGCGGCTGCGGCGGGACCGTGGCCATCCTCGGCCGCGCCGATGCCGGCCCTCTCGTGGACGCGATCGCCGCCCGATACGCGCGCCAATCGGGCCGCACGGCGCGCGTATTCGTCGGATCCTCGTCGGGCGCCGCGGCCTGTGGCGTCTTCCATCTCAGACGTTAAGATCGACTGGAACAAGATCTTCACCGTAGGATTTCGTCGGCGAAGAGCTGGATGAATGTTCGAGAAGTTGGAGGGCCGCGTGGGACCGAAATGAATGTTCAGTACCAAGTCGTCTCTTCCTGCCTGTCATCTCAGGGCTGCGCCAAGAGGTCGTCAGGTTGATCTGACGAACGAACCCTGGCTCGCACGCGGCCGTAGAGCCTTCCGTCCTCGAAGTTCTCCGACCACAGCGTGTCAAGGCCGAATCGTTCCGCATAGGCCCACATGTGCGCGTCAAACCACGAGAGCCCGTAGGTCGCCGCGCCGAGGATCGCAACTCTCACCAACTCCTCGTCCGGGTAAAGCACCTCGAACTGCACGAGCATCTCTTCCAGCTCGCGTCGCGCATCATCAGGAGAGAGCAGCGACGGACCGTTCCGCGTCAACGGCTTCGTCGTCGCGGCGATGAACTCGATCAGCGCCTGGTGCGGGACGCGGATCGAATCGTCGGCGATACCGGTCCGCAGCAGTTCAGTTGCTCGCGTCTGCTTGTCTGCGGCATTCAGTTTCACCGTGCGATTGAGCGCCTTGTGAGAAGAGCTGGTTGAGATCCGCCTGCTGACTCGTGGCGGTGGTGCCATCCGGTAGCGTGATGCGGACCGGCGGTACATTCGCACCGGGGCGCGGGGGCTCGATGAAGGTTGCGCGGAAGCCGAGGAGCGTCGGCCACTTCTTCGGGTTCTTGGCGGTCGTGGCCTTCCCATCGGCGGTGTCCACCAAGGCGTCTGCCCGATCGCCGAGCAGACCGCGTTCCGTCACCTCAGTTGCAGTGAGCTCCTCTCCCAGCATCGACTTGACTGGATATCGCCACAGAGACGCCACCGAGCCGTGTGTTGCATGGGGCATTGTCTGCCTCCTCGTTCTGCTCGGGTGCAGTATGCTCCACAAATAAGTCGAAAGATTCAGAAGATGCCGTCGCTTAAACGACTCGCTCGTAAGGCGATTCGGCCACAGGAGACCCGACTAATGATTCCCGTACAAAACCTCTTTGAAACTCACCTACCGGTAACCGATCTGGACAAGTCCATGAAGTTTTACCGCGACGTCGTCGGCATCAGGTTAGCCCATGTCGTTCCCGCGCGGCAGGCCGCATTCTTCTGGATCGGACTCGCAGGAAACGCGATGCTTGGATTGTGGGGAGTCGGATCGGGCCCTCAGAAGATGGCATTGCACACCGCGTTCGGCGCGAGCCTCGCAGATGTCATCGCAGCCCCGAGCGCATTGCGGTCTGCGGGCATTACGCCGCTCGATTTCGACGGGCAACCGACAGACCAGCCTGTGGTGTTCGCCTGGATGCCGGCCGCGTCCGTGTTCTTTCATGACCCCGACGGTCACCTGCTGGAGTACATCGCGATGCTGCCGCACGAGCCGCGCCCTGAACAGGGCATCGTTCCGTGGCATGTGTGGGAACTCACGCATCGTGCTCCGACCTCCGAGTTTTCGCAAACGCCACGATGAAGGGAATGCTCAATAGCAGATCCGGTACCGCAGCCTGGTGTCGTCCGCAAAACTTACGACCGACGTCAGTCGGCTCATGCGGCCATCGGCTCGAGACGATACTCATGGTGCAGTCCGCCGAGAACGGGCTTCGCGACGACGCGATGACCGGCACGAATCTGATGGCCGCTAGAACATGATGCGAGGCGATCGTCCGGCAGGTCAGGAATGCCCGATGAGGCGAGACAGCGCGACGAGCGTCATTCGCGTCGCGTCATGGGCCCGCCGCGGCTTGACCTGCCGCTCGATGTACAACGCCAACTGCATGCGTAGAAACAGATTCTCGGCCGCGAGCTGTGCATGTGGCCGGAACGTCGAGGACACGAATCGCAGGATATCGCGAGCAAGACGCAGGATCGTGACGATGTCGAGGTGAGAACGGGACTGGGCCATGCTGCGGATGTTACCGCTGCGGACACTTGGCCTCATTGACCGTCGTCACGCGGACGCGCTGTACGATTTTTTCGGCACCGCCCACCGGTTGCCAGAATTCGGCCAATACTTTCGGAATCTTATTTTGGGGGCCACAGCCAGTTTCTCCAGCTTTGCGAGAGAGCCATTCAAAAGAGTCGGTCGCACGTCCGGAGGTCAGCTCGCTTCGTCGTGCGGCGGATGGCCGCAAGCTGTTGCCGCAGAGCGAGGTTTTTCAAGACTACTTCCCAATGGCCGCGGAGTGCCAACGTGAGTGCGCGGGCGACCACGATGAGCAGCTCCAACATGCGTCGATCGTGGCCGGCGTCGGTGCGAAAATCAACGGGACGACTTTTGGCGAGCCTCAACATCGAGGACTGAAACTGCACCCCCGCCGGATTACCGAACGATCGCGTTCGGCCCGACGGTTGCACCGGAAAATCGAGTCGTGACGCGCCGCGATCGTTTGGATGGTCTGCTCCGTGAGTATCGTCTCGTGGCCTGAACGAATTTGAACACCGTACAGGGCGGCGTTCCCTTTGCAAGACGATCCGTCCGTTCGAAAATGAGAATCGACTTCGATTCAGCAGCAACCTTCTCTTTGTAGATTGTAACTTTTGAATTGTTGATTGCGAGTGTGTGAAATGTCCATCACCCCAATCGACCGACTCGAATTCATACGGATCACGGCGGCAGCTACCTCGGTTCGAAAGGACACCAAGTCAGGCGTCTCCGTCGCGCCGTCCGCCAGCGTCACCCGCGCGCTCGCTCTGCGCGTGAACGGCGAAGCCGTTCGGCTCGATGTCGACACACGCGTCACACTGCTCGACGCGCTGCGCGAGCAGCTCCAGCTCTTCGGAACCAAGAAGGGCTGCGATCATGGCCAGTGCGGCGCATGCACTGTCCATGTCAACGGTCGCCGCGTCCTGTCGTGTCTCACGCTCGCCGTCATGCATGACGACGACGACATCATCACGGTCGAAGGACTGGAACGAAACGGCGTTCTGCATCCGGTCCAGGAAGCCTTCATCGAGCACGATGCCTTCCAATGCGGATACTGCACAGCCGGTCAGATCATGTCGGCAGCCGCCCTGCTCAACGAACCGTGCGGACCGAGCGACGACGACGTGCGAGAGCAGATGAGCGGAAACCTGTGCCGCTGCGGCGCGTACCCGAACATCGTCGCGGCTATTCAGTCGGCGCGCGGCCGCGCGTGAGAGGCTTGTCATGCACCCGTTCTCGTATGAAAAGGTCACGAACGAGCACGAGGCGCTCGAACGGGCGCGACTCGGAAAAGCGACATTCGTCGCAGGCGGAACCACGCTCGTTGATTTGATGAAGCTGAACGTAGAGGTCCCTACGGCACTTGTGGACATCAATGGGCTGCCGCTGAACCAGATCGAGGATCGATCCGACGGGTCGATCAGAATCGGTGCCCTCGTTCGGAACGGCGATCTGGCGCACGATTCGCGGATTCAGTCGCGATATCGGGTGCTTTCGCAGGCGATCCTCGCCGGTGCCTCCGCGCAGCTGCGAAACATGGCGACAACGGGCGGCAATCTGATGCAGCGCACGCGCTGCTACTACTTCCGCGACCCGGTGTACCCGTGCAACAAGCGCCAACCGGGCGCGGGGTGCGCGGCGATGGACGGCTACAACCGCATCCATGCGATCCTTGGTGCGAGCGACACGTGTATCGCAACGCATCCATCGGACATGGCGGTCGCGCTCGTCGCCCTCGACGCGAGCGTTCACATCCGAGCAGCGAACGGCGAACGCGTGGTTCCGATTATGGAATTTCATCTGCTCCCGGGTGACACGCCGGATCGGGAGACGGTGATTCGTCCGGGCGAGCTGATCACCTATGTCACTCTGCCGAGCGGGCCCTTTGGACCACGCTCGGCATACGTCAAGCTGCGCGATCGCGCCTCGTACGAGTTCGCGCTCGCCTCGGCCGCGGTGGCGCTGCAACTGGAAGGAACGACCGTTCGAAGTGCCCGTGTCGCGCTCGGCGGAGTCGCCACCAAACCATGGCGGGCGCTCGAAGCCGAGCAGGTCCTTACGGGGGCCGCTGCGAACAAGGCCACGTTCCTGAACGCCGCGGACGCTGCGCTGACCGGCGCTGTGCCGCGCCGCCACAACGCGTACAAAATCGAGCTCGCAAAGCGTGCGGTGGTCCGCGCGCTCGCTGACGCGTTGACGCATTAGACGAGGATTGACAATGTCGACTGCCGTAGGCGGATCGATCAGCAGAAAAGACGGCCGCCTCAAAGTGACCGGACGCGCGCCGTATGCGGCCGACCAGCCGATTGCCGGCGTCGTTCACGCCGTCGCGATCCAGAGCACGATTGCCAACGGTCGCATCACCGCCATCGACGGTCGCATGGCCGAGAAGGCGCCCGGTGTTCTCGCCGTCATCCATCACGGCAACGCGCCGACGCTGTACCGACCCGACAACGACTTCATGTCCGCGAGCAAGCCCGGCGAAGCGCGAGTCGTGTTCGAAGACGACCGGGTTCACTACTCTGGGCAATACGTGGCGATCATCGTCGCCGAGACACTGGAGCAGGCGCGATACGCAGCGGAGCTCGTACAGGTGTCGTACGCCGTCGAGGACCCAACCATCGAAACGGACGCGGCGCTGGACTCCGCGTATTTGCCCGACGAATTCTTCGGCGAAAAGCTCACGACCACGCGCGGCGATCCGGACGTCGCGCTGTCGCGAGCCGCTGTCACGCACGCGGCGACTTACACGACACCGATCGAACACCACAACCCGATAGAGCCGTCAGCCTCAGTGGCCGTATGGAACGGTGACGAGCTGACGCTCTACGAAACGACGCAGTGGGTCGCTGGAGCCCGGAAGACCGTCGCGCAGACTCTCGGCATGCCTGAGGAGAAGATCCATATTGTCTCCCCATTTATTGGAGGCGGCTTCGGTTGCAAGGGATTCGTCTGGCCACATTCGATTCTGAGTGCCGTCGCGGCCAAAAGAGTGAATCGGCCGGTGAAGCTGAACCTGACGCGCAAGCACATGTTCAGCGCGTGCGGCCACCGGTCGGAGACCAAACAGTATGTGCAACTCGGCGCCGAGCGCAACGGCAGGCTCGTCGCGATCGATCACGACACGGTCGTGCAGACGTCCATGGTCGACGAGTTCGTCGAAGCATGCGGAAATACGTCACGCTTTCTTTATAGCTGCCCAAACGTCCGGGTGAGGCACCGGGCCGTCCGCGTGAACGTCGCGACGCCGACGCCGATGCGGGCGCCTGGCGAGAACCCGGGCCTTTTCGCGCTGGAGTCAGCGCTGGACGAGCTCGCGTACTTGTTGAACATGGATCCCGTGGAGCTGCGGATCGTCAATCATGCGGACGTCAACGAACAAGCGCGGAGGCCGTGGTCGAGCAAGTACTTGAAAGAGTGCTATCGGATGGGGGCAGAACGCTTCGGGTGGGCGAAGCGCGCGCCGCAACCTGGATCCATGCGCGACGGCAACGTCCTCGTCGGATGGGGCATGGCGACGGCGACGTACCCCGGCATCCGCAGCCCTGGCGCGGCGAAAGTTCGACTACTGCAGGATGGACACGTCGACGTGGTCAGCGCGACACAGGACATGGGCGGCGGCACCTATACGACGATGGCCCAGATCGCGGCCGATGTGATGGGAATCGCGATCGAGCGGATTCGTACGGTTCTCGGCGACAGTCTGTTGCCGCCTGCGCCAGTTTCCGGTGGGTCGATGACGACGGCCAGCATTCTTCCGGCAACACGAAAGGCGGCTCAGGATGCGCTCAGCAAACTGAGACACCTAGCCGCCACGATGCCGGCGTCGCCCTTCACTAATCGGCGTCCCGACGACATCGTCGCCGAAGGTGGTCGGGTGTTTCCGAAGGGGGCTCACCCGTCGTCAGGCCTCCCGTACGAAGACGTGCTGAAGCGGACAAATCAGACGGAAATCGAAGGCGAGGGATACACGGAGCCCGGACCTGAACGGGACAAGTATGCCTTCCAGTCCTTCGGCGCACAATTCGTGGAAGTCAGGGTCGATCCGGAGATCGCAAAGGTGCAGATCTCGCGTGTCGTCAGCGCGTTCGATGTCGGCAAAATCGTCAACGCGAAAACGGCGCGCAGTCAAGGATACAGCGGCGTCGTCATGGGCGTCGGCATGGCGTTGATGGAGCACACGGTCTACGATTCACGAGACGGCAGCATCATCACGAGCAACCTCGCCGACTATGCCATCCCAGTGAACGCGGACACGCGTTCGATCGACATCTTGTTCGTCGACAAACCGGATCCGTTCATCGACAGCGATGGATTGGGCGCCCGCGGGTTGGGCGAAATCACAGTCACGGGTGTGGCCCCGGCGGTTGCGAACGCCGTCTATCATGCGACCGGCCGGCGGATTCGCGACCTCCCGATCACGCCCGACAAACTGCTCTAGACATCTCCAAAGGAGATGATCGTAACGGTTGAAGCAAGTTTTGCAGGCAGCAAGTGCGGCCTCCTCGTGCAGCTTTTGGATTTCGCGATCGAGGACATCGAGGGCGGCGCGGAGTGCGCGTGGGAAGCGGTCGTCGGTGGGGATCAGCGCCGCCCAATTCGGGCGAAAGATGCGCAGATAGAGTTTGGCGTAGAAGAAGGCGACCTTCAGGCCGTAGCTGGTCGCGGTATACCGGTGCGTTTTCGGAATGCGATGGATCAGACCCTTGAGTCGAAGGCGTCGAAGGTCGTAGGTCATCTGCGCGGCCGAATACGGACGACCCCAGAGGGCCTCCACGTGCGGGCGGAGGTCGCGATTCCGAAAGCCGCGCGGTAAATGAGTAAAGCCGGTGATGGCTTGTGAGAGCGCCATCACGCGCGGATCGCCGAAGCGGAGTGCGGAGACCCGCTGCCCGGCGACCACGGTCGGTTGCTGTAAGCGGTCGAGAGCGCCTTGGGTGAGCACGCACGCGTGACTGACATGCTCCCGTAATGTCCCGCTCATCAGCCGAAGGGACAATCATGCCGCGCGCTCATAGTAATTGAGCAGTCCGCCCAGGCGCGGTCGACGACGGATCGCGCCAGCTCTGGTCGCCGGTACACCGGCGATCAACGCGTTCCCGATTCCCTGATGATTCCGTTCGAGATGATAGTGAGCAACATACTCATGCACCGCCTTCCGAAAATGACGCTGGCCCAGCGGAATGATCCGATTGAGGCATTCTTCTTTAATTGATCGAACAAACCGCTCAGCGTACGCGTTCGCGTTCGGCGCTCGATACGGCGTTTGCACGATGCGGATCCCTGCCTCCTGCAAGATCTCGTGAACCGGCTCACTCCATTTTGCATCGCGGTCACAAATGAGGACGCGACAGGTCTCGGCGTCTGCCATCGTCAGGGTGCGTCCAACCTGGCGCATGAACGCCTCGTCTGGGTGCGCCGGTCGATCCCAGAATCTGCACGCGACGGGACGCGAGATGGATCACAAAACACGGTGTACATCGTCAACAGGCCGCGGCAAGTCCAGACTTCGGTCGTGAAAAAGTCGGCGCTGGCAATTACGTCCTGGTGGGCACGGAGGAAGGTCCGCCATGCCGTCGGCCGGTCCGGAACCGGCGGGAGCCCGTGGGCTTTGAGGACGCGCGCAATCGTCGACCGCCCTACGCGATGCCCGACATTCTTCAGCGCACCTTGGATCCGCGTGTAGCCCCAGGTGGGGTTGTCCTCCGCCATCCGCACGACCAAACGGCGGATCTCTGCGAGGACGCCACGCTGATGCGACTTCCGTGCATAAGTCCATTTACGGGCGAGCAGTTGTCGGTGCCACCGCAAGAGGGTATCCGGTGTTGCGATCGTCGCAATGTGGCGTAGGGCCTTCCGTCCCAACCGGAACGCCCGCACGGCGAGCCGTCGTCGGTCGTCATCCGTGAGGCGCAGGCGTCGCCCACCCAGCTGCGCTCGCAAAACGCGATTCTCTTCAATGAGGTAGGCGAGTGCCTCGCGCTTGGCCGAACGATGGTGGGGCTCGCGATGCTCTCGGGTCTCCGGCGTGGTGAGTTGTTTGCGCTGCGCTGGCGAGATCTCGATGAGCATGAACGGATGCTGAGTGTTCGAGAGGCGGTGTACGAGGGATCCTTCGACACGCCCAAAACCCAGGCCAGCGTTCGCCAGATTCCGCTGTCGGACGGAGCGCTGAAACTGATCACCGCGTGGAAGGCTCGCTCGAAACGTACCGAACAGGATGCGTTGGTCTTCTGCACCTGGTCGGGCAAGCCGATCTCACCCAACAACGTGCTACGGCAGCAGATTTTTTCTGTCTGCGACGCGCTCAGACTGAAGCGCGCGACGTGGCTCACGTTCCGTCGGACGTACTCATCGTGGGCGCACGAGAAGGGTGTACCTGGGAAGGTCGTCGCTCAGCTGATGGGCCACTCCAAGGTGGACACGACGCTCAACGTGTACACGCAGGTGATCGACGGCGCGCTGCGCGCCGCGGTCAACAAAGTCGGATCCGAATTGTTCACTATTGTTCACAATCCGGAAGCGGGCGTGGAGCTAACTCATTGAAAGTGTGGCTCCTCAGGCTGGACTCGAACCAGCAACCCTCCGGTTAACAGCCGGATGCTCTGCCATTGAGCTACTGAGGAACAGGGCTGGCCGCGGCGAGCGGAACGTTAATAGTAGCGCAGCGCGGCGATCAGGACAAGGCTCGTCGCGGCGGTCGTCGCCACCAGCGTCCATCCGATGATCCGCAACTGACGTGCCGAGGGCGGCACCGCCGCGAGCGCGGCGCCGACGGCGCGGCGGCCCACGGCGCGACCGACGCCACGAGCCCGCGCGATCGGAGTGATACGAGAATGCTCAGAAGTGCCAGCGTCATGAGGATCGCGGTTGCCCGCGGGCGCGTGCCGGGCGGGCAGCGCGCGTGCGCGATGACGGCGTGGACGCAGATGGTCGCCGTCACGAACCCGGATCCGAACGCCGCCGCGCACGTCACCGCCGTCGTCATCGATGCGCCGGACGCGACGGCCAGCGGGATCGCCACCGACGCGAGCGTCATCGCCGACACCGCTTCGCCGATCGTCGTCCGCTCGTGGTGCGCGAAGATGAGACCGGCAAGGATCAGCGCGAACGCGATCGGCACCACCACCGCGAGTCGCGCGATCGGCGTCATCAGCACGAACGCGACGGCGCCGAGCGCGGCGCTCACCGTCGCAAACGCGGCGAACCAGCGCACGGCATCGTCCTGCCGTTCCCGCCGCGCGCACGGGCCCCGCTGACCGAGCAGGATCAGCAGCGGCTCGTGCGCGAGAAACGCGCACACCGCCGCGGCGGCGAACGACCACGCGGCGACGCCCGGCCGCCCGACCGCCATCGCCGTAATCAAGGGAAACAGCAGCTGACCGTACGCCCCGTGCTCTTTCGGAAGCAGCGCTATCCCACTTTCGCGTCGACGGTAATCTGCATCGTCCCGCGGTAAGCGTTCGACACGGGACAACGCCCTTCCGCTTCCTTCGCGACCTCGGCGAACTGCGAAGCGTCTATCCCTTTCAGGCCGTACGCGGTGACGCTCAGCTTCGACGAGACGATCTTGATTCCCGCGTCGCCCTTGTCGGCGGTCACCGTCGCGCGCACGACGGTGCGATCGGCCGACGCGCTCTTGCGGCCGAGCGTGCCGTTGAGCGCCATCGCGTAGCAGGCGGCATGGGCCGCGGCCATCAGCTCCTCGGGGCTCGTCTTACCGCTCGCGTCGCCGATGCGACTGGGAAACGTGACCGGCAACGAGAACGCGCCGCTTCCGGCCCTCGCTTCGCCCTTGCCTTCCATCACGGAGCCTTTCCAGTCCACGTCGACGTGTCGTTCGAAAGTAGGCATCGGTCCTCTTTTCTCGCTCGCGCATGCGCGCTCGCTCGTTGCAAATTCCGCGACCTTCCGGTGCATCCAGAAAATCGGCAAAGATGATCTCCGGTTACGGACTGTCCAATACCGTAATATCAAGGGGCCCGGCTCAGGGCTGTCGTGCCGTGACGCCGAGCTGCACGGCGACGCCGATCAATCCCAGCACGACCCATGCGACCGGCACCCATGGCTGTCCGGGACCGGGCGTCATCGGATACAGGATCCACACGTCCCCGCCGCGCGCCGCGCTCGCGGCCGCACGGTTGCCGAGGACCGCGAGCGCACCGATGACGAGCGTCCAGGCGCCGCCGAACGCCGTCGATACGACGATCACATAGCGCTGCAGCAGCATGGCGCCGATCGCGCCGAGCACGGCGAGCACGATCAGGAGCAGCGCCGGCGGATCGCCGCTGCCGAAATATCCCCACAGCACGTGCGCGACGAGCGCGCCGAGGCCCGCGCCGATGAGCGCGACGCCCACGAAGTACGCGAACACGAGCACGAGCGCGCCGGCGATGCCGCCGAGGAGCGCGGCGAGGAGCATGCCGCCGGTGTTGGTGACGCCCATCATCGAGCTCGCGATCGACGCGCCGAGGATGAAGCCGTAGATGGCGAGGACGATGCGGAAGAGGCGGTAGCCGGCGAAACACGATACGGCGCCGCCGACGAGGAGAAGGAGCGCGGCAGGCAAGGCGTAGGAGTGCGGCAACATCACTCGGGTCAGACTTCGCGCCGGCCCTCGAGCGCCTTGGTCATCGTCACTTCGTCGGCGTACTCGAGGTCGCTGCCGACCGGCACGCCCATCGCGATGCGCGTCACCCTCACCCCGAGCGGTTTGAGCAGCCGCGCCAGATAGATCGCCGTCGCCTCGCCTTCGACGGTGGGATTGGTCGCGAGGATGATCTCCCGCACGCCGTTGCCGACGCGCGCGATCAGCCCTTTGATCTTGAGATCGTCCGGACCGATGCCCTCCAGCGGCGAGATCGCGCCCATCAGCACGTGATAGACGCCCTTGAAGTCGCGCGTCTTCTCGATCGCCATCACGTTCTGCGGCTCCTCGACGACGCAAATCAGGTCGCGATCGCGGGCGTCGCTGCTGCAGAAGACGCACGGGTCGGCGTCGGTGATGTTGTTGCAGACGGAACAATAGGTGACGCGCTCCTTCACCTCGCGCACGGCGTCCACGAGGCGGTCGGCCTGTTCGCGCGGCGTCTTGAGGATGTGAAACGCGAGCCGCTGCGCGCCCTTGGGACCGATGCCGGGCAGGCGCTGCAGCTCCTCGATGAGGCGGATGAGGGGCTCGGGCAGGCTCATAGACCGGGAATCTTCAGTCCTCCCATCATGCCGCCCATCTTCTGCGACATCTCTTCGTCGGCCTTGCGCTGCGCGTCGTTGATCGCCGCGACGATCAGATCCTGCAGCATCTCGACGTCGTCCTTCGACACGACCTCGGGATCGATCGTCAGCGACTGAATCTGCTTGGCGCCGTTGACGACGACGGTCACCATCCCGCCGCCGGCGTTGCCTTCGACGCGGAGCTCCGTCATCTGTTTCTGCAGGTGTTCCTGCATCTGCTGCGCCTGCTTCATCATCTGCTGGATGTTCATTATTTCAGCTCTCAGCTGTGAGCTACATCTCTTCGACGTCGCGGATTTCGGCGGGAAAGACTTCCAGCATCGCCTGCACGCCGGCGTCGGCGAGCGCCTGGTCGCGCAGCGCCGATTTCTTGTCCTTCATCTCTGTGGACGCGGACGTCGGAGCAGCCTCGCTGGACGGCGGCGCCGCGTCGGCGACGACGCCGGTTACCGCGAACTTGCGTCCGCTCGCCTGCTGCGCGATCGATTCGAGCCACGCGCGATTCTGTCCGACTTGATCGGCCAGCCATTTCTGCGACGGAGAGAACGTGAACACGATTCGGTCGTCGTTCAGCTCGATCGTGCGTGCCTGAGCGACCACCATGTTGTAGAACGAGGCCTTCTGCTTGCGAATCTCGTTCAGCACCGCGTCTTTGAGGTTGCCGGGCCGGGCAAGCTCGGTCCCTGCACGTGTTGCTGGCGGTGACGGTGACCACGACGGCGACGCCCGTGGAGCCCGCTCGGCCCGCGGCGCTTGCTCCGCCAGCGGTGTCTGCTCGAGCCGAGGCGCCGCTGTCGCCGATCCGGCCCCGGCTATCAGATCCTCGATCGACACCAGCTTCCGCAGATAGATCCACCGCAGGAGCGCCATCTCGAGATGATGGCGTGGCTGCGCGGCGCTGCGGATATCGGTTTCTGCTTTCGTCAGCACGTCGAAGGCGCGCAGCAGATCTTCACGCGAGAATCGCGCGGCCAGCGCCTTGACGCGGTCGCGCTCCCCTTCGCCGGCAATCTCTGGATCGGAGATGCGCGACGAATCGACCGACAAGACGAGGAGATCGCGCACGACGCGCGACAGCTCGCGGCACACGGCGCGAAGGTCGTAGCCCATTTCGACGGCGCGCGCGGTCAGGGTGAACGCCGCGGCCGCGTCCTCGTCGGCGACCGCCTGAACGGCATCCAGCAGCAAATCGCGCCCCACCAGCCCGAGCACCGTCGCCACGTCGTCGGCCGTCACGGTGTTTCCCGTGAAGGCGATCACCTGATCGAGCTTGCTCTGCGCGTCGCGCATGCTGCCTTCGCCATCGCGCGCGATCAGTTGCAGGGCTTCGTCGGCGACCTCGATCCCCTCGGCGTCGACGATCCGCCGCAGCTGCTGGCCGATCGCCTTGCTGCTGATCGTCCTGAACTCGTACACCTGCGAGCGCGAACGGACGGTTTCGGGAATCTTCTCCAGCTCGGTCGTCGCCATCATGAACACGACGTGCGGCGGCGGTTCCTCGATCGATTTCAGCAGCGCGTTGAATGACGAGCTCGACAACTGGTGGACTTCGTCGATGATGAACACCTTGTAGCGGTTCTTGACGGGCGCGATCGACAGGCCGGAGATGATGACCTCGCGGACGTTTTCCACCTGCGTGTGCGTCGCCGCGTCAATCTCGAGGACGTCGATGTCTCGTCCTTCGGCGATTTCCACACACGCGTCGCACGTGCCGCACGGATCGGCCGTCGGGCCGGAGACGCAATTCAGCGCGCGCGCCAGAATGCGCGCCGTCGTCGTCTTGCCGACGCCGCGCGGCCCGGCAAACACGAACGCCTGCGCCAGACGCCCGCTGGCGAGGGCGTTGCGCAGCGTCCGTGTGACCGTCTGCTGGCCGACGACGTCGTCGAACCGCTGCGGCCGCCACTTTCGCGCGATGACCTGATATGGCATTGCGGATTTTGCGAACGCGGATTGTGGATTCGATATCGGACTTGCGGGCTGCACCGCGATCCGGAGTGACCTGCGGCACATTACAGGGTCCGCTTAGCGCTGCTGCCTTCCGGCCCTGACGCGGTTCGCGGTCTGCAATTGCACAGGTTCCGGACCGCGGTGCAACCCGCAAGCTCTCACTTTACTACACGGGCACGCGCGTCGCGAGGACGATGTACTTGGCGAGCATCTCGCCGACGACGACGGTGAAGAAATCGACGTAGAGAATTCCCGTCGCCGACTGCGTCGAGCGGATTTTCGCCGTTTCCCACGTCAGATACGACAACAGCGCCGGACCGGCCAGACCGAACAGGACGCGTTGCCAGAAAAATATCCCGCCCACCGAGGTGATGTAGTAGCGAAAGCTGGGACCAAGTCCGGGACGCCACGTCGCAATCGCCATGAACACCGCCGCGGCGACGACGACGACGCGGACGACCATCGACGCGATGTGGACCTTGACGATCGCCTGCAGATGGGACACGTGCATCGACGGCAGAATCAAGTACCAGTGTCCCAGCACCATCGCGGTGCACGCGCCGCCGAGCAGCGCGGCGGAGCTCAGAAAGCTCGCAACCGTCAGCGCCCGCGTTGGCGGCGTCCAGCTCGCCGACACGACGAGCGCCTGCAGGACGATCGCGATGGCGCCGGCGAAGACGGCGGCCGCGAGAATCGCGGTTCGAATGCGCGTGAACATGCGTCCGATCGTCGCCCAGTAGATCACCAGCGCCGATTCCGCCGCCGCCAGCGACGGATCGAACCGGAATGCGAGGGCAGTCGCGATCAGGATCGCGGCAAGGCCGGCGTTGAATCGAAAGAACTTCACGCCCGCTTCGCGCGAGACGAGAATCAGCGTGAACGCGATGCCGATGCCGAGATGTGCAAGGAACAGTGACAGGACGACGGACAATGACATGGGCAGGATGGGCGGGAAGGGCTGGACCGGCAGGATGATCGGAAAGCGCAGACGGCTGGGCGGGAAGGTGATTCCTCCCGCCCAGCCCGCCCGTCCTGCCTTACAAGCGTCGGTTCACTTCCGTCCAGTTCACGACGTTCCACCATGCGTCGATGTAGTCCGGCCGGCGATTCTGATACTTCAGGTAGTACGCGTGCTCCCAGACGTCGAGGCCCATGACGACCTTCTTGTTTTCCATGAGCGGACTGTCCTGATTCGCGCTGCTCTCGATCGTCAGCTTGCCGCCGTTGTCGATCAGCCACGCCCAGCCGCTGCCGAAGCGGCCGACGCCGGCTTTCTTGAATTCTTCCTTGAATTTGTCGAAGCTGCCGAACGCGGACTTGATCGCATCGGCAATCGCGCCGCTCGGCGCCCCGCCGGCCTTCGGCCCCATGATCTGCCAGAACATCGAGTGGTTCGCGTGTCCGCCGCCGTTGTTGCGCACCGCGGTGCGGATGTCTTCGGGCACGCTGTTGATGCCGCGCAGCAGATCTTCGATGCTCTTCGACTGCAGCTGCGGGTGCTTCTCGAGCGCTGCGTTCAGATTCGTGACGTACGCGTTGTGATGCTTGCCGTGGTGAATCTCCATCGTCTGTTTGTCGATATGCGGCTCGAGAGCATCGGACGGGTACGGAAGCGGTGGGAGCGAGTGCGCCATCGGTCGACCTCCTACGAAATGCTAAGCATGCGATCGAGGGCGACCTTTGTCCAGTACTTGCGCTCGTCGGCGACGACGATGCGGTTGTGCACCTCGCCGTCGAGCAGTCCTTCGAGCACCCACAGGAGATGATTCGGCGAGACGCGGAACATCGTCGAGCAGAGACAGCCGAATTGGTCGAGCGAGAGCACCGTGCGATCCGGCTGCATCTGCTGCGCGAGGCGGTTCACCAGATGGATCTCGGTGCCGACGGCCCACACCGATCCTTTAGGGCTCTGGCTGACGGTCCTGATGATGTACTCGGTCGATCCGGAATCGTCGGCCGCCTGCACGACGTCCCACGGCACTTCGGGATGGACGATGACACGGACGCCTGCGTGCTGCGCACGGATGTTCTCGATCTGCCGCACGGTAAATCGCGTGTGGACCGAGCAGTGCCCCTTCCAGAGAATGATGCGCGCGCGTTTCACCGCGTCGGGATCGAGGCCTCCCCAGATCTCGTTGGGATCCCACACGACCATTTCGTCGAGCGGTAAGCCGAGCCGGTATGCGGTGTTGCGACCGAGATGCTGATCCGGCAGGAATAAAATCCGCTCGCCGCGCTCCCACGCCCACTTCAACGTCGCCGCGGCGTTCGACGACGTGCAGACCACGCCGCCGTGCTCGCCGCAGAAGGCCTTGATTGACGCTGCGGAGTTGATGTAGGTGACGGGAACCGTCGCCTCCGCGCCTTCGGCGCCCCGGCGCGCCGAGCCGATCATGTCGTTCAGATCGCTCCATGCGAGCTCGAGCTGATCGGGATCGGCCATGTCGGCCATCGAGCAGCCGGCGGCGAGGTCCGGCAGAATCACCTGCTGGTGATCCGCGCTCAACACGTCGGCGCTCTCGGCCATGAAGTGCACACCGCAGAAGACGATGAAATCGGCGTCGGGGTGCCTGCTCACCTGCCCGGCGAGCTTGTACGAATCGCCGGTGTAGTCGGCGAACTTGATGACCTCGTCGCGCTGGTAGTGATGTCCGAGAATCACGAGGCGCCGGCCGAGCTTTGCGCGCGCTACGGCAATCCGCCGATCCATTTCCTCATCGGACAGACCGACATACCGCTCGGGCAGCGGCTGCCGCTCGCCGATGTGTTGCTTTTCGTGCTCCGTCAGCAGAGGTATCAGCACGGGTTGTGAAACTTTTCGCAAACTGTTCTAGAAGTATAACACCTGACGCTTCGCTGTGATTCCCCACTCAGCTCTACCCGTCGGTGCCGGTGTGTTCGACCACTCTATACAAGGTGTCGCGCTCGACAGGTTCGCGCCCCGCGGCGCGGATGAGACGTTCGATCTCGCGCGGCGTCATCGCGGTCGGCGTCTGCGATCCCGCCATGTGGTAAATCTTCTCTTCCTGCACGGTGCCGTCGAGGTCGTCGGCGCCAAACCACAGGCAGGTCTGCGCCACCTCGACGCCTGTTGCAATCCAGAACGCCTTCACGTGCGGAATGTTGTCGACGACGAGCCGCGCGACGGCGTGAACGCGGAGCGTGTCCGCGGCGCTCGGCGCCGGCAGCTTGCGCATCTGGTTGTTGTCAGGGTGAAACGCGAGCGGGATGAACGCCTGGAAACCGCCGGTGTCGTCCTGCAGCGCGCGGGCGCGCAGCATATGGTCGACGCGCTCTTCCGCCGTCTCGATGTGGCCGTAGAGCATTGTCACGTTCGACCGCATGCCGAGCCGATGCGCCAGACGGTGAATCGACAGATAACGGTTCGCGTCGCACTTGTTCACGTCGTTCGCGATTTTCCGCCGCACGCGTTCGGCGAAGATTTCGGCGCCGCCGCCGGGCAGCGAATCGAGTCCCGCATCCATCAATTCGCGCAGCACCTGCTCGTCGCTCTTCCCGTACAAATCGGCGAAGAACGCGATCTCGACCGCGGTGAAACATTTCAAATGGATGTCCGGCCGAATCTGTTTGAAGCCGCGCAGCAGATCCGTGTAGTAGCGCCACGGCAGATCGGGATGCAGACCGTTGACGACGTGGATTTCGGTGAGCGGCTGATGGGAGCGCTGCCGCAGCTTGTCCCACGCCTGTTCGAGCGAGAGCGTGTACGCGCCGGGATCGCCTGGCTTCAACCGGGCGAACGAGCAGAACAGGCAACTGGCGACGCAGACGTTCGTCGCTTCGAGGCGGATGTTGTAGTTGTAGAAGGTGCGGGCGCCGTGGCGCTTCTCGCGCTCGCGGTTCGCGAGCCACCCGACCACGAGCAGATCGCGACACTCGAAAAGGCGCACTCCATCGGAGAGATCGAGACGGTCGCCGGCTGTGAGCTTCTCCTCGACATCAGAGAGGCCGGCAGAGCGGAGGCGAGACTCAGGAAATGCCAAATATTTGTATTCGGAGCGAGCGCGCGCGCGGACCGTCGAGCTCCGCCATCAGGATGCGCTGCCACTGACCGAGGACCACTTCGCCGCCGCTGACCTGGAGCGTCAGGCTGTGACCGAGGATGAGCGCGCGCAGATGCGAGTCGGCGTTCATGCGATCGCAGTCCGAATGCTGCGGATCGTTGTGCAGCCATTCGGCGTCGCGCGCCACCATCTGCTCGAGGAACCGCTTGATGTCCGACAGGAGCGCCGTCTGGAACTCGTTGATGAAGAGCGCGCAGGTCGTGTGCATCGACCAGAGGCTGACGAGTCCTTCGCGGACGTTAAACTGGCGGACGAACTCCATCACCCGACTGGTGAGGTCGACGAGCTCGATTCGCTGATCGGTCTGAACGACGATCATTTCCCCGTGAATCGCGAGACCGGCGACTTTCGCCGTGGCCACCTCCTCGACCGGTTTTTCGCGAACCGTAACGGTCGAACTCTTGCTCATGCCGTCTCCTCGATTGTGCGGCGAACCGAGTAATGTTATGCAAAAAGCGTCCGATCCCGCAACCCTGCTATACTCGCCGCACAACTTGACGCTCACCCCGGCGGCCACGCGAAGTGGGTGCAAAGCCCACACGGTCCCGCCACTGTAAGCGGTTACGCTGCGCAACACCGTCACTGGGCTCCAATGCGCGATGCGCGAACGAGGCCGGGAAGACGCGCAGGCACGTCCGCGAGTCAGGAAACCTGGCCATCGGAGGCGTCCTTTCTTCGGCGCGCGAGACGCCGGGAGGATCCTGATGCGCATGTCCCGCCTGTGGCGGCTGTTGGCCGCCGCGCTCCTGCTCAGCCGCACCGTTTCAGCCGCAACGCTCAATGGACGCGTCACCGATCCGGATGGTCGTCCTGTTGCGGGCGCTCGCATCGTCGTCGTCGGCGCGCTCGGCGCCGTCGCCGATCGCGAGACCTCCGCCGACGGCAGCTTCGAGATCGACGCGCTGCCGGCCGGCGTGTACGGCATTCATGTCGTCAAGGATGGATTCACCGCGGATCCGATTCGGGCGGACGTCGCGGCGTTCGATGCGCGCACGCTCGACTTCGCGCTGCGCGTCAGCGCGCTCGCCGAATCGATCGTCGTGTCGGCATCGCAGATCGAGCTGCCGCTGTCGCGCGCGGCCGACGCGATGACCGCGATCACCGCCGCCGATCTGGAGGCCCGACAGATCGAAACGGTTGCCGACGCGCTACGGCTCGTGCCGGATCTCGCCGTCACGCGCAGCGGCGGCCGCGGCGCCATCACGTCGCTCTTCCCGCGCGGCGGCGCCTCGAACTACACGCTCGTGCTCGTCGACGGCATCCGCGCCAACGCGTTCGGCGGCGGCTACGACTTCGGTCATCTGCCGGCGGCGGAGGTCGACCGCGTCGAGGTGGTTCGTGGACCGGAAAGCGCGCTGTTCGGATCGGATGCGATTGGAGCGGTCGTGCAGATCGTGACCAAGCGCGGCGGCCGGCCGCGTGGCGACGCGCTCATCGAAGGCGGCAATCAGGGAACCGAGCGTCTTGCCGGAAGCGCGGCCGGTTCGCGGGATGCGTGGAGCTGGGGCGGCGGCATCGAACAGCGGCGCAGCGACGGCTTCACCGGCGTCGCGCCTGCCACCGGCGAACGCGTCACGAACGACGACGACCATCTGCGGCACGCATCGGGTTCGCTCGGCTGGCGCCGTCCGAATGGACCGGACCTGCTCATCGGCGGCAACGTCGGCCATGACGAGCGCGGCTTTCCGGGACCGTTTGGCACCAACCCGGCCGGCAACTTCACGCACGTCGACCGCGTATCGCGTGGCATCAACGATTCGCGTCAGCTTGGCGCGCGCCTGAACCATCCATGGTCGTCCCGCGTCCGCCAGCGGATCGATCTCAACGTCTTCGACCGCTCGAGTCAGTTCACGAGCTCCTTCGGGCCGTCGACGAGCGGCACACGAAGGGTCGACGGCCGCGTTCAGGAGGATGTCGCGGTCAATCGATCATTTGCAGCCTCGGGCGGCGTGGAAGCAATATCCGAGCGCGCGTCGAGCACGTTCATCACCGGCGCGGACGGGACGCCGGGGCCAATCCGCAGGGCGGTTACCGGAACATTCGGCGAGGTCCGGTACGTGGCGAGCGAGCGACTGTTCGTGACCGGCGGCGCCCGGCTCGAACACTTGAGCCGCGATCGACAGCGAATCAATTCGCTGAACCCGAAGGCGGCCGTCAGCTTCGTCGCGAAAGCGACGAGGCTGCACGCCAGCGCCGGCACCGGCATCCGCCCGCCCGATGGATTCGAGATCGCGTTCACGGACAATCCCAATCTCAAGCCAGAGCGCAGCCGGAGCGTTGACGGCGGTGTCGAACAACGTTTCGCCGGAGACGCGCTCGTGGCCGGCGCGACGGCGTTCTTCAACCGCTACGACGATCTCCTCGTCACGGTCGGACGTTCGCTGCGCGACGCGAGCCGCTACAAGACCGACAACATCTCGAACGCCCAGGCGCGCGGCCTCGAGTTGACGCTCGACGCGCGCCCGCGGCCCCGGCTGTCGCTGCGCGCCAGCTACGCGTGGGTCGACACGCAGATTCTGTCGGTTGACGGCCTGGCCGCGATCGCACCGCCGCCGTTCAAGGTCGGCGACCCGCTGCTCCGCCGCCCGAAGCATCAGGGCGCAATCGACCTCGTCTACACGCACGGCCGCGTGAGCGCGTTCGCCGATCTGACGACGCGCGGCCGCGCGCTGGACGTCGAGCCGAGCTTCGGCGCGTCGGGAGGATTGTTCTTCTCGCCTGGATACGCTGTCGGCAATGCCGGCGCCAGCATCCGCTTCACGCGCAACTTCGACGTGTACGCGCGCGTGCTGAACGTGACCGATCGCGCCTACGAAGAGGCGCTTGGCTTTCCCGCGCTTCGCCGCAGCGCGATTGTCGGAGTCCGGGTTGCTGCAGGTCGATAACGTTTCGTTTTCGTACACTTCGTCCCGACGCGTGCTCCAGGACGTGTCGTTCTCCGTCATGCGCGGATCGATCGTCGGCGTGCTGGGACCGAACGGTTCGGGAAAAACGACGCTGCTGCGGCTCATCGCCGGCGCGCTTCGACCGTCGAACGGACGGGTGACGCTCGAAGGCGCCGACGTCCTCACGCTGTCGCGGCGCGACCTCGCCCGCCGCGTCGCGGTCGTGCCGCAGGAGACGCGCACGACGTTCGACTTCAGCGTTCTCGACATCGTGTTGATGGGACGCTACCCGCACCTCGGTCCGTTCGAGCTCGAGGGCGCGAGCGACCTGGCCATCGCGCACGATGCGCTCCGGGCCACCGGCACCGACGATCTGGCATCGCGCGCATTCGCCACCTTGAGCGGCGGCGAGAAGCAGCGCGTCGTCATCGCGAGCGCGCTCGCGCAGGCGTCGGACGCGCTGCTGCTCGACGAGCCGACGGCATCGCTCGACGTCGGTTATCAACTCGACGTCGCGTCGCTGCTGGCGAGGCTCAACAGGGATCGCGGCTGCACGATGCTGGTGTGCACACACGATCTCAATCTCGCTGCGTCGATCTGTGCGGAGCTGGTATTGATCCGTCGCGGACGCTTGATCGACCGGGGCGCGCCCGAGACAGTTTTGACGACCGCGAACATCCGGTCCCTTTACGACGTGGACGCCGAGATCGCGTATCACCCGCGGGCTCGGCGTCTGACGGTGGTGCCGATTGGCCGGGCGCAATGATGAAGTCCGGCCGAAGCCGGACGCCACTGTCGATCGTGAGAAGGTGCGGCCGAAGGCGGACCGCCCGATCCGCGCTCGGATGATCGCGACAGTCGCCGGCTTCGGCGCATTGTTGGTGCTGACGTGCCTCCTGGCGCCGCTGGCCGGCACGACACACATCTCGCTCGCTCGCGCGTTCGATCGATCGCAGGCGTTCGCCGACAACGTCGACGCGCAGATCTTCTTCATCGCGCGCCTGCCGCGCGTAGCCGCCGCCGCGATCGTGGGTGCCGGACTGGCGGCCGCAGGCGTGGTCTTTCAGGCGCTGCTTCGCAATCCGCTCGCGGCGCCCGAAACGCTCGGCGTCTCGATCGGCGCGTCGGTCGGCGCGATGGTGGCCATCACGTTTTTGCCGCCTTTTTCGATCGGCGGTCTGTCGGCTGTTCCGCTCGCCAGCTTTGCCGGCTCGCTGGGCGCGCTGGCGATCGTGTACGGGCTGTCGGCCGCGCGCGGCCGCGGCATGTCGTCGACCGTCCTCCTGCTCGGCGGCGTGGTATTGACGACTTTTCTCGGCGCCGTCGTGAACTTCATTCAGTACGTCTCGGATTTTTCTCAGACATTCCGAACCGTCCGCTGGTTGATGGGATCGCTCGACGTCGGCGGGTACGCGCCGATCGCTGCCGCGCTCGTGCCGCTCGCGCTCGCGACGTTCGGATACGCCACCCTGCCGCGCGCCCTCGATCTCATGAGCCTGGGACCCGAAGCGGCGGCCGCGCGCGGCGTCGACGTGCCGCGCGCCGAACGGATCGCGCTCGTCAGCGCATCGCTCTCGACGGGCGCTGCTGTGTCGCTCAGCGGTCCGATCGGTTTCGTGGGCATCGTCGTGCCGCACCTGATTCGGCTGATGGTCGGCGCCGATCATCGTCTGGTGCTGCCCGCGTCGGCGCTGTTCGGCGGCGCCTTTCTGATCGGTTGCGATCTGGTCGCCCGATCGGCGCTCGCGCCGATCGAGCTGCCGGTCGGCATCGTCACCGCGTTCATCGGCGGTCCTTTCTTCCTGTGGCTGCTCTTCACGCGGTTGCGATGACTCGACGAACCTTCTTGCTCGTGGTCGTTTTCGGCGCGATGGGGCTGGCCGCGGAGCCGCCCCGCCGAATCGTCTCCCTCATCCCGGCCGTCACCGAAATGATCTTCGCGATGGGCGCAGGCGACCGCGTCGTCGGCGTCAGCGCCTACGATCGGTACCCGCCACAGGTCGATCGCATCGCGCGCGTGGGGGGACTGATCGATCCGAACGTCGAGCGAATCTTCTCTCTGAAGCCGGACCTGGTCATCGTCTACGACACGCAGGAAGACCTGAAGCAGCGCCTCGACCGCGCGGCGATTCCGTTCTACCGCTACGAGCACCGGACGCTGCCCGACATCGCTGCGACGATGCGGTCGGTCGGCGCGCGGATCGGCGCGGCCGAGCGGGCGAATCAGCTCGCCACCGGAATGGAAGCGGACCTCGATGCGATCCGCCGGACGGTGAGCGGTGAACCACGTTTCAAGACGCTCCTCGTCTTCGGCCGCGATCCCGGATCGCTCCGCAATGTCTACGCGAGCGGCGGATACGGGTTTCTCCACGACATGCTCGAAGCCGCCGGTGGCGACGACGTGTTCGCCGACACGAAACAGCAGTCGGTGCAGGCTTCGACGGAAATGATTCTGGCGCGCCGCCCGGAAGTGATCATCGAGCTGCACTATGGCGACAGCGTGAAGTCCACGGAGCTGCGCCGCGAGGCTGCGGTGTGGGACGCGCTGCCTTCGATTCCGGCCGTCCGCAATCACCGTGTCTATCTCCTCGTCGGCGACGAGTTCGTCGTGCCGGGTCCACGGGTGGTGAACGCGACGCGAACGCTCGCCCGCATGCTCCATCCATCGGTGTTCAGATGAAGATCCTGGTGTCGTGGAGCAGCGGCAAGGACAGCGCATGGATGGTGCACGTGCTCCGGCAGCAGCCGCTGCCAATCGGCGGGCTGCTGACGACGATCAACGAGGCGGCGCAGCGAGTGGCGATGCACGCGGTGCGCGTCGAACTGCTCGACGCGCAGGCGCAGGCCCTCGGGTTGCCGCTGTGGAAGGTTCCGATTCCTTCACCGTGTCCGAACGAGACCTACGAACGGCAGATGAGCGCGGCCGTCGCGCGCGCCGCCGCCGACGGATTCACTCACGTCGCGTTCGCCGACCTGTTTCTGCAGGACATCCGTCGCTACCGGGAGGATCGCCTGGCAGGAACGGGACTGACGCCGCTGTTTCCCCTCTTCGGAGACGAGGGGACCACGGGGGCGCTCGCGCGCGAGATGATTACCGCGGGCCTGCGGGCGCGGATCACGTGCGTCGATCCGCGACAGCTCGATCCGCGGTTCGCCGGGCGCGATTTCGACCGACGACTGCTGAGCGATCTGCCCGCGTCAGTCGATCCGTGCGGTGAGCGCGGAGAGTTCCATACCTTCGCATACGCCGGACCGATGTTCCCGAAGCCGATCGCCATCGACATCGGCACGACGGTCGAGCGCGACGGCTTCTTGTTCACGGATCTCACATGCCCCGCTATCCCGAGCGCATCGTCTGTCTGACCGAAGAAACGACCGAGACGCTGTATTTGCTCGGCCAGGGTCACCGCATCGTCGGCGTGTCGGGCTACACCGTGCGCCCGCCCGAGGCGCGGCAGAAGCCCAAGATCTCCGCGTTCATCAATGCGAAGTTCGACAAGATCGAGGCGCTGCAGCCCGATCTGGTGCTCGCGTTCTCCGATCTGCAGGCGGACCTCGCATCCGAGCTGGTCAGGCGCGGCATCACCGTCGTGACGTTCAATCAGCGAACCGTTGCCGAGATCCTGCAGATGATTCGAATGCTCGGCGGGCTCGTCGGCTGCCAGCGCGAGGCCGAACAGCTCGCCGATCGGTTGTCAGCCGATCTCGATCGGCTTCGCGACGCGGCATCGCGGCTCCCCGGGCGCCTTCGCACGTTCTTCGAGGAATGGGACGAGCCGCTGATTTCAGCGATTCGATGGGTGGAGGAGCTGGTCGAAATCGCCGGCGGCGCGCCGATCTTCCCGGAGCTGTCAGCCGCAAGACTGGCCAAGGATCGCATCGTCGATCCAGCGGAGGTGGCGCGTCGGGATCCGCAGATCGTCTTCGCGTCGTGGTGCGGAAAGAAGGTCCGAGCGGAAACCATTCGATCGCGCCCTGGATGGGATCGCGTGAGCGCCGTGCGGGACGATCGGATCTACGAGATCAAATCGACTTACATCCTGCAACCGGGACCGGCGAGCCTCACGGAAGGCGTCCGCCGGCTGCACGAGGTTCTCAGCTCGCAAATTCCACGGTGACGGGCTCGGGCAGGAGCCCGGCCTGCGCGGCGTCGCCGAGCAGACGGTGCACGGCCGCGCGGCCGCGCTCGCCGTAATCGAGCGTGAGGTCGTTCACGTACATGCCCACAAAGCGATCGGTCTTCGCGCGATCGAGTCCGCGGCCGAAGCGCATCGCATAGCTGACGGCCTCGCCGCGATGCCGCAGACCGAACGCGATGCTGTCGTGCAGCAGCAGCGACAGCGTCGAGATGTGCCGCGGGCCGAGATCGCGCCGGATGACGTTGCCGCCGAGCGGAAGCGGCAGCCCGCCCGTGCGATCGCTCCACCATTCGCCGAGATCGACGATCTTCTTCAGGCCTTCATCCGCCCAGGTGATCTGTCCTTCGTGGATCAACAGTCCGGCCTCGACCTCGCCGGCGTGAACCGCCTGCTGGATCTTGTCGAACGGCAAGACGGTGTACTGAACCGACGGGTCGAAGAGGCGCAGCGCCAGGAACCCCGTCGTCAGCGTCCCCGGCACGGCGACGGTGACGCCCTTCAACGATGGCGCGGCGGTCTTCGACACGACGATCGGGCCGTAGCGGTCACCCATGCTGGCGCCGTGCGGCAGAAGGATGTAGCGGTCGGTGAGGTGCGCGTATGCGTGAAACGACACGGCGGTGATCTCGTAGGTGCCTTCGAACGCCGCGCGGTTCAACGTCTCGATGTCGCCCAGGACATGTTCGAGCTCATAACCGAGCGACGGCACTCGGCCGCTCGCGAGGCCGTAGAACATGAACGCGTCGTCGGAGTCTGGACTGTGTGCGATGCGGATTTTCATCGGCGGATGGCGCGATCGAATCGGCGTCCGTCAGACGTCGTCGTCGGGATCGGGCACGGTGTACGGCCGGGACACGCGCTTGATCACGATCGTCAATCCGAAAGCGACGATGACGCAGGCGGCGGCGAAGCCGATGTAGATGCCGCTGCCGACGCCTGCAATCGGCGCCTCGCTCATCGGCGTGTTCTCCACGATCGCGAACGCCTGCGAGATCGTCAGCGCGCGCTCGCCGGCCGACCGCGGCAGGATGCGCCACGACAGGACCATGATCCCGAGCGCCGCGAGTCCGACGAGGAGCAGCGGGTGGCGCGAGTTCCTGCGCGTGATGAGGCTGAGGAGTGCGAGCACCGCAGCAATCGCGCCGAGGCCGGCGATCCAGAGCGCCGCCACGTCGGGGACGCCCCGCATCGACACGTCGGCGACGACGACCCACGGGAGAAAGGCGCTGACGGTGAGGACAATGCCGGCGACGAACGGAACGAAGTAGCCGCGCATTCCCGGACGAAAGATTCCGGTCGAGGCCATTTCAGTGCTGCGCGTCCTTCCATTCGTCGTACCACGCCATCTGGATCGCCTCGAGCTTCGATTCGTTCGACGTCTTCGGATCGTCGTCGAACCCGTCGAGACCGATGACTCTGTCGCGGAGATCGATGAAGCGAAGGGTCAGCGGATCGACGGCGGGAAACTTTTCCGCGAGCGCGATACCGATGTCTTCCGAGTCGGTCCACTTCACGGCACGACCTCCTGCGCCTTGCGTTCCTTCCTGTCGGACTTGCCGAGCTGAATGCCGCCGCCTTCCTGCACGTAGTTGCGCGTGTACATCGGCAGCTCGCAGACGACGTCGCCTTTGACGACGGCCTGGCAGCCGAGGCGCGACTGCGGCGTCAGATCCCACGCGGTGTCGAGCCGATCGGCCTCGTCGTCTTCCATGTCGCTCAGGTTGTGCGCGCCTTCCCGGATGATGACGTGACAAGTCGTGCACGCGCAGTTGCCTCCACACGCGTGTTCGAGCGGGACACCGAGGTTCTTCGCGACGTCGAGGAACGACTCGGGCTTGCCGTGGTTCGAGTACGGAAGGTTGCCGCTCTCGAACTCGACGGTCGTCGGCTCGCCGTCGATGATGAACGTCACTCTAGGCATATCACCCTCGGGATTTGGGATTCGGGATTCGGGATTCGCCCCAAATCGGAATTCGACGGCAAATCACAAATCCCAAATCCCGAATCACACTCAAACGTCAGAGATGTTCTTGCCGGACAAGGCGGCGTGCACCGAGCGATTCATCATCACCTCGGCGAGATGCTGCGTCGTATCGTTCAACGCCCTGGTCCATTTCCGAATCGTTTCGCGATCGTTTCCGTTCAGCACCATCTTCAGGCCGGCCAGCACCGATTCGATTTTCTGCCGTTCGCCGG